>Ga0209403_10000019_pt1 | contig 217896 bp, 215 predicted proteins | sample ArcticOcean_MG_C_8_FD_187440 | JGI IMG/M metagenome (GOLD analysis project Ga0209403, IMG submission 187440) | Marine microbial communities from western Arctic Ocean - ArcticOcean_MG_CB11_86 (SPAdes) (version 2) | ecosystem: Environmental > Aquatic > Marine > Oceanic | place: Arctic Ocean... | reverse complement strand
CACATCTTGGGAAAACATATAGAGTTCTTCTCTGGTAGCTGTGCCTTCTTCGTAAACTCTCGCATACCCATGGTCGATTAAAGTTTCATTGAAGTCATAACCATCGATTTCAATGTAAGCAAGGAGCCTTCCGTAATAACCTCGTTCACCAGCTGCTTCGTCAAGGATTAACTTGACTTCTTTCCCTCCCAGTGTGTATTCAGCATAATCATTGGCCTTATTCCCCCATTTGGTCAAGCAATCCAAATTAGTAATATTCCCATATTCGTTGGATTTGTTTGGGTTATTAGTTTCAGGTACATCAACCCCTAACAATCTAACTCTGTCAGTAGTCCCGTCCTCGAACAAAACATCTACTGTATCGGCATCAACCACCTTAGTTATTTTTGCCGGTATGTAATCTTCCGAAGACGCATCTAGTAAAGGAGGAATTAAGCCCAGAGACCTCAATTCTTTCTCTGTTTCTTCAACTGCGCCTGCACTATCAGTGGTAACAATTGGAACCTCAAGGGAAGGCAAGGTAGGTAGAGGCGGTAAGTCATAGGTTTCTGTACTAGTGCAAGCTACCAATGAAATGAATATCAGAAAAAGAAGCCTTTTCATACTGGCATATTAACACAAAAAAAAAGAAACTCCCTCACACTTAACAATTGAGGGAACTCTTTAAAGTTGGCCAGTCCGTGACTATAAGGAGTGGTACTATTAACAGGACTCGAACCACACTTTCTTATCAATAAGTGTATTTTAAGTTAACTTTCTAACTTGAATGTATATTCCTCTATGATCATATTCGCGAGCAATTTATCACACATATTTGTAACTTCCATCTCAGCCATTTCTACAGATTCTGCAGTAACTTCTAATTCAATAAACTTACCGATTCTAACGTCGTTGACATTGGTAAATCCTAATTGATGTAGTCCACCTTTTACTGTCATGCCTTGAGGGTCACTCACGGTAGATTTCAAAGTTATATATATGCGTGCTTTAATATTCATTCTTATCCTGGCAATAACCCTACAAGCATTGGTGCGACCAACCCCAGAACTAGCAATATAGCAACTAGAGCTACACCTATTGCAATAAGCCATCTGTATATTTTTTTTCGTTCTGTTTGTCGTGTTCTTCTTGCTGCTCTATTTTGAGTTGCTGTTTTCTTTATTTTCTTGGGTGGTTTTTCATTATTCATAAATTAGCCTTATTATATAGTTTTTCCTGTTAAATTAAGTAAAGCTTCATAGTATTTGCTTTGTGTTTTGAAAATTACCTGTTCCGGTAATTGGGGTGCTGGAGGATTTCTATCCCAACCTTCAGAGTTCAGCCAGTCTCTTATATATTGTTTATCATAGTTCAGTTGAGATTTACCAGGTTCATACATTTCAATATCCCAAAACCGACTTGAATCTGGAGTGATCATCTCATCAATTAAATGAATTCGATCGTCAATAATCCCGAATTCAAACTTCGTATCGGCAATTATGATGCCTTTATTCAAAGCATACCCATGTGCATAATTATAAAGTTTTAGGGTAACATCACGAAGTATTGTTGCGGTTTCGACCCCTACAATGTTACTCATTTTTTTAAATGTTATGTTTTCATCATGACCCTCTTCTTCTTTAGTGGCAGGTGTGAATATAGGTTCTTTTAATTTGCTACCTTCTACTAATCCACTAGGCAATTCAATATCGCATACAGTATTTCTCAATCTATACTCATCAAGCGCTGATCCTGCGAGATATCCCCTTGCCACGCATTCGATATCAATTCTATCTGCCCTGTGAACAACCATTGATCGATCCAATGTGTTCTTAGGATATACCTGCAAATTAATATCGTCAGAAGCGAGGGAAACGAAATGATTGGGGATTATATGTCTAGTTTTATTAAACCAAAAAGCTGACATTTGGTTCAAAACGATACCCTTATTAATTATTTCAGTAGGTAATACGACATCATAGGCAGAAACCCTGTCAGTTGCCACCATTAGCAATAATTCAGGTGTCAGGAAATGAGTATCTCTTACTTTGCCTTGATGCATTAATCTGGGTAATTCTGAGTTACTTGATATCTCATATTTATTCATAAATTATTAAATACCATTTAATTCAGTTGGGCCTTTAAATAAATATCATCAACATATTTAGTATAATATGAATATTCAAATAAATTGTCTAATTCTTTTTCAGACATCAACCGGAGAACAGTTTCATCGTTACGAATTAAACTGCGAAAATCTTTATCTTCATCCCATGTTTTCATCGAATTATGCTGAACCAGTTTATACGCGTCATCTCGGCTCATACCTTTTTCTACCAAAAGTAACATGGTTCGTTGTGAAAACATTAACCCTTTAGTTAATTCCATGTTAGCTTTCATTCTGTCTTCATGAATACGTAATCCTGAAATTACTCCAGTTAAAATATTAATAGCATAATCTAATGCCATACAAGCATCTGGAAAGATTAATCGTTCAGCTGACGAATGACTAATATCTCTTTCTCCCCATAATGCTACATTTTCCATAGAAGTAAGAGCATATCCTCTAATCAATCTTGCTAAACCACATACTCGTTCCGTCAATTCAGGATTTCTTTTATGAGGCATAGAAGAAGATCCCGTTTGTCCTTCCTCGAATGGTTCTTCAACTTCTCTTATTTCTGTTCGCTGTAGGCCTCGTATTTCTGTTGCTATTTTTTCTAATGTTGCTGCTATTAAAGCCAAGGTAGTAACAAAGTGAGCATGTCTATCTCTTTGTATTACTTGATTAGAAATCGGAGCTGGTTTCAATCCGATCAATTCACATACAGCTCGTTCTATCTGTGGAGGAGCTGTTGCATGAGTGCCTACAGGGCCTGAAATTTTACCGACTGAAATACCTATTTTGGCTGATTGTAATCTCGCTCTAGATCTTTTTACTTCATCCCACCATAATGCTACTTTTAGCCCGAATGTTATAGGCTCTGCATGAACTCCATGTGTACGCCCCATCATTAAAGTATACTTGTGCACCTTTGCGATTTGTTTCAATTTATTTTCAAGTAATTTTAATTCTTCGTCTAATAAATTTGCTGACTCTACTAATTGCAAACTAGTTGCGGTATCCCATACATCACTAGTAGTTAATCCTTGGTGAATCCATCGACCTTCTTCTCCCAAATTTTGTGTAGTAGATTTTATAAATGCGGTCATGTCATGCTTAGTTATTGCTAGAATCTCATTAAATACATTGAAATCATATGCAGCATTTCTAAGTTTGACCATATCATCTTCTGGAATTAACCCTTCTTTAGTCCATGCTTCACACACAGCAATTTCAATTTTAAGCCATTTATCATATTTATTTTGATCCGACCAAACTGATTTCATTTTAGCTCTAGCATATCTCTCAATCATTTTTCAATCCTATTCATTTTGTCTTGCAATATCATTTCGATAATAAATACCTTGATAAGAAATTTTACCTATATTCTCATAGCAAACATTGGCAGCTTGCGAAACAGATTCACGCACGGCAGATACTGACAAAACCCTACCTCCTGAAGTTACCAAATCCCCATGTACGCCAGATTCCGTACCAGCATAAAATATATTGACATCCCTTTCTATTAGATTTATTCCTGCAATTGGATGTCCTGTCTTATAATCGTTAGGGTATCCTTCTGACGCTGCCACAACACATACACAAGCAGAATCACTCCATAAAATCTTTTCGTGGGAAAGGGTACCGTTAACACATGATTCAATTACACTCAAAATGTCTGAATCCAATAAAGGTAATATAACTTGTGTTTCTGGATCACCGAATCTGCAATTAAATTCTATTACCTTAGGACCTTCATTGGTAATCATAAGTCCGACAAATAAAACGCCTACATAAGGATCATAGTTGTTTCTCATTTCATCAATAACGGGGATTACAATTGTTTCTTTTACGAGTTCTTCTATTTCATCATCCCATTGATGAGGAGGTGAAAAAGCTCCCATACCTCCTGTATTTGGGCCAGTATCCCCATTCCCAATCCTTTTATGGTCACAAGCTACAACCATATCAGAAACGTCATATCCATCACTAAAAACAAAAACGCTAGCCTCCCAACCATATAAGCATTCTTCCAATAATACTTTCGAGCCAGATAATCCATGTTTTTGATCTATCATCAATATTTTCAATGCTTCTAATGCTTCTGATTTGGTATTGCATACATAAACACCCTTGCCGGAAGCTAATCCATCAGCTTTAACCACAATCGAAGAAGAAATATCGTTTACATATTGGCAAGCTAACTCATAATTATCGAAACTTTGAGAAAATGCTGTTGGAATATTGCGGGTTTCCATTATTTTTTTTGCAAATGATTTACTGGACTCTAACGATGCTGATAACTTAGTAGGACCAAAAATCTTAAGATTGGAGTTATTAAACAAATCTACAATACCCAAAGCCAAGGGCACTTCAGGACCCACTATTGTGATATCTATCTCATTAACAGTAGCAAATTCCAATAAAGTATTTACATCATTTTCCTTTATATCTATATTGACTCCATACAGATCAGTGCCTGGATTGCCAGGGGCAATATACAAATGAGAAAGTAATGAGCTTTGAGATATTTTCCAAGCCAATGAACTTTCACGCCCACCACTTCCGATTAATAATACTTTCATTTATATCCTTTAAAATCTTAAAAAACCAAATTCTCTATTTAATAAACTTTTTTTTCTACTTATGCCACCATCACCGCTATATCCACCTATAGTCCCGTCCGATCGAATAACTCTATGACATGGAATAAGTATAGGGTAGGGGTTGCATGCACACGCATTTGCTACTGCACGAGCGGAATTCGGATTACCAATTCCTTGAGCTACTTCCTTATAGGTTCTAGTTTCTCCTTTTGGTATCTTTTTCAAATATTCCCAAACTTTTACTTGAAAAATTGTGCCTTTTAAATCGTTGATTGCCATATATATATCTATAAATCGTATTCTATTAGGCTAGCCGACAGATTTGCTTTCAATCTAGCTTCATTTACAGTGGATGACAATGCTAATATGACACCCATACGACGTTCACCTTGAACATCCGGTTTGCCAAACAAGCGTATCTGAGTGTCCGAACCATTTAAAGCATGTTTGAGATTTTTAAAACTCACTGTATTCGATGTGCCTTTGACCAAAATTACAGATGAAGCCGATGGTCCGTTATTTCTTATATCCGTTATGGGCACCCCCAATATAGCTCTTACATGCAGGGCGAATTCACTTAAATCTTGGCTTATCATCGTAACCATTCCAGTGTCATGAGGCCTTGGACTTATTTCACTAAAGTATACAATGTCTCCTTTTATAAAAAACTCTACTCCAAAAACACCATTGCCTCCTAAATCTAACGTGATTATCTCTGCTATACGCTTACATTCAGTTAATGCATTGATTGACATATTCTGTGGTTGCCAGGATTCTTGGTAATCTCCATTCTCTTGCCGGTGACCTATGGGTTCGCAAAACAAAACACCGTCATTATGCCTTACTGTTATAAGTGTTATTTCGAAATCGAAGTCGACAAACCTTTCAACAATAACTTTTCCTAAATCTGCACGTGATTCAGTTATTGCATGATGCCATGATTTAGATATATCACTAAATGATTTCACTGTTGATTGTCCCTTTCCTGAACTAGACATCACTGGCTTAACCACACATGGAAAGCCTATTTCTAAGACTGCTTTTTCATAAGATTGTTGAGTATCTGCAAATCGATAATCTGAAGTATTAATATTTAGTTTTTCTGCTACCAATCGCCTAATACCTTCTCGGTTCATAGTTAAACTCGTAGCTTTAGCCGAAGGAACTATTTTATAACCTTCATTTTCCAATTCTAAAAGAGTGTCTGTAGAAATAGCTTCAATTTCAGGGACGATATAATCAGGATTTTCTAATTCAATTACCTTTCTTAATTCAACTGGATCCAACATATTTATGACATGAGATCTGTGGGCGACCTGCATTGCAGGAGCATTCGGGTACCTATCAACTGCAATCACCTCAACTCCAAGTCGTTGAAATTCAATGACTACCTCTTTAGCAAGCTCTCCCGAACCCAACAAGACCACTTTTTTAGCGGTTGAAGTCAATGGAGTGCCTATGTTTAATTCCATTCATTCATCCTGATAAATTTACCTTGATTAATAAACAAGATTTAAATCCCAATTTATTGTTATTGAATTTTAACGTCACTCAAAATTTAGTTCAATTCCTCGGACATTTTTAATTCTCTAAGACTCATAATATTTGTATTGATAAGTGCTTTTTACTATGAATTTATTAGCTATATATTTTATATATACTTATCAAATCTCCTTAAAAAATATTTGATTTATTATTCAACCACTTTAAGGAATGATGAAGCTAGCAGTTACTAGATTTACACATAACACATTCTACGACATTTACATGTTATTGGTTTTTAGTCTTAATTTAATAATGAATCTATATTTACCACTCCAATAATGTCTCGTTACATTTTAACCAATCTCTTTGTTCTCTATACGAAGGCAAATTAGATTCGACAAAACCCCAAAACTTATCCGAGTGGTCATGATACTTCAAGTGGCACAATTCATGAATGACCACATAATTAATTACTGATTTAGGTGCCATTATTATCCTCCAATTGAAAGATATTTCTCCTCGTGAGTTACAGCTTCCCCAACGACTTTTATATCCTTTAATCGAAATTTTCATAGGAGTCAGGCCCAGTGATTTTGCATAATACAAAGTTTCACTTGAGAGTTTGACCTGTGCTTTCTTTTTAAACCATCGTTCTAGATTATCTTTTAAGCTCTTAGTTTTTTGATTAATTGTAAGAATGAAATTTCCATTTTTTAATTTCACCTGATTGAGGGTCCCATTACAAATTCGCATCCGGTATTTCCTACCCATATACAGAAAATATTCCCCATTAATGAATTGTTTTTTTTTATAAACCGGTGCTTTTTCTAAAAGAGTCAGTTTATTGCGAATCCATTTGGATTTCTTTAAAATCAACTCTTCGATCACTTTATCAGATATTAGATTTGGGACAGTAACTATCACATAACCTCGAATGACCTGTAATGAAATCGTCTTGCGTCGATTAGTTCTTTTTATTTTTACATTAAACTCAGTATTTAATGTCATCAAAACCTACCTAGGTAAAAAATAGTATCTCTGATCATTCTAGATCAATAGTAGCAGTTACTAAAAGGTTTATGACATAGCACTTGCTAGCTGAATATGTTTCATAATGAAACGGGTAATTATCGTTTACCATCGTTACCCTAGTTTGTAGTAATTTTTTTATAAAAAATTCAATTAAATCAATTACTTATTCCCACTCAATAGTTCCTGGAGGTTTGGAGGTAATGTCGTAAACCACTCTACTGACATTAGGGACTTCATTAGCGATTCTTGTAGAAATTTTAGCCAATACTTCATACGGTATACGAGCCCAATCAGCCGTCATAGCATCATCACTAGTTACAGCTCTAATTGCAACTACGTGCCCATATGTTCGAAAATCTCCTGTCACCCCAACCGATCTAGCTCCAGTTAGCACGGCAAACATTTGCCACAAATCGTCATATAATCCGTTTAACTTGATCTCATCCATCACTATCGTGTCCGCGCTTCGCAACACATTAAGTTTCTCTCGGGTGACTTCACCTAATATTCTTATAGCTAAACCTGGTCCTGGAAATGGTTGCCTATATACCATTTCATCCGACAAGCCTAACTCTAACCCTACTTTTCGCACTTCATCTTTGAATAAGTATCTGAGGGGCTCAACCAGCTTAAGTTTCATATGTTCTGGTAGTCCGCCTACATTATGGTGAGTCTTAATAGTTGCTGAAACAGCGCTATCACTACTTTCTATAACGTCTGGGTATAAAGTCCCTTGAGTCAGAAACCCTACTCCGCCTAACCGATTAGATTCCTCATCAAACACATCGATAAACTCTGACCCTATTATTTTTCGTTTTTGTTCCGGGTCAATTACCCCTGAAAGTTTGTTTATGAATCGGTCCGAAGATTCACTAAAAACAAAGTTCATATCCATGTATTTCTCAAAGGTTTCTCTTACCTGTTCTGGCTCATCAGTTCTCATGAGGCCATTATTCACAAAAATACAGGTCAATTGGTCACCTACGGCCTTATGAACTAAAGTAGCGGCTACAGCCGAATCTACTCCACCGGACAACGCACATATAACTTTACCGTCGCCCACTTGTTTTTGAATATTAATAACAGCCTCTTTAACAAAATTACCCGATGTCCATTGCCCTGTTACTCCGCATATTTCATGCAAAAAATTGTTTATCATTTTATTGCCATGGGGAGTATGGACAACTTCTGGATGAAACTGAATCCCTAACTTACCTTTGTTATCACTTATTACAGCAATAGGAGAATTATCTGTATTAGCTGTGACTATAAACCCGTCTGGTATTTTTTCTATCCTATCTGCATGACTCATCCAGACTGACGTAGATTTAGGTATTTCTTTGAAAAACACTTCTCCAGATTTGTTTTGAACTAGATTAGCGTGACCATATTCTCTTTTATCAGAAGGAGATACTATTCCTCCTAATTGATGAACCATGGCTTGCATACCGTAACAAATACCTAATATTGGCAATGATTCATCATATATCCATAGAGGTGGTAATGGAGCATCTTTATCATAAACGCTAGCAGGTCCTCCCGATAATATTATGCCTTTAATATCTAAATGACTCACATCTTTCCGTAAGGCTTTATGTGAAACTATCTCACAATAAACATTAGCTTCTCTGATACGACGAGCGATTAAATGACTATATTGTGATCCGAAATCAATAATAACAATTGATTCATACTTAACATTATTTTTACTTACATTCTGTGTTTGAAAATTCCGTTCAGTCAATTTAGATCCCCATTTTCATTATGTTATACTCAAATCAAAAAGATAAGGTTATCTCCATCGTACAAGTACTCCCTGTAACTAATCAATCCTTAAAAATCGCATCCGACATTTTATTAGATGGGGGTGTAGTATGCATACCAACTGACACTGTTTATGGGCTATCAGCGATTGCAACCAATGAAGACGCTGTAAAAAAGATATTCCACATCAAAAACCGAAGTAACGATACCCCTTTACCTATATTTATTAATGATACAGAAATTCTAAATAACTTAACCAGTCAAATATTAACTCCGGAAATCATGAAACTAACTTCGACTTTTTGGCCAGGACCATTAACAATAGTGCTCAAGAAATCTGACTTAATACCCGAAGTAACTGTGTCTGGTCTTAATACGGCAGGATTCCGAATACCTAATCATCGCGTACCGATTAATTTATGCAAATTAACTAAAAGCCCTTTAACGGCTACTAGTGCCAATATAAGTGGCAATCTCCCCGCAACTAACGCTAAAATGGCATCAGACCAATTCAAGAACTCTCGATTGGATTTAATATTAGATGACGGCGAAACCACATTGTCTGTACCCTCTAGTATTGTAGATATGAGTCAACCAAATGAGCGTATGATTAGAGAAGGTGCAATATCTATGGAACAAATAAAATCAATATTGCATAGCGGATAAATTCGGAGATTATAATGTTATCTAATACTATAATGGAATTCGAACAGGAGCTGAACAAGTCTCTCAAAAGAATTCTAGATTCTAAATCACTCCCTTTATATGACATGATGGCATTTCATTTTGGGTTACATGGAAATGACACAGGTATTATTCCAGATCGCTTCTACGGAAAGCTTTTGAAAATATCTCATGATGCAATTAAAAAATCAGATGCAGATATCAGTACAATTGCATTATCTTTAGAGATGATTAATGCATTCTTGGAAATACACGATGATATCGAATCAGGAAACCCAAAACGGAAAAACACAGATGCACTTTGGTGGATTTGGGGACCCGCTCAGGCAATAAATGCGGGAAATGCCATGCATGCCTTTGCAAGGTTAATAGTATTTGATTTAGAAGATCATGGATATTCGAGTGATTTGGCTTACAAATCCATAGATTGGGTGGATCACGCATGTCTCAAATCATTAGAAGGTCGGTACCGCGATTTACACATGCAAGAAGGCTTAATTACTAGTATTGACGCTTATACTTTAATGGCAGGAGATAAAAGTGGGGCCCTGATTGGTGCTTCATTGGCCATTTCCGGATTGTTAGCAGGTAAAAATAAAACTCAACAAAACTTACTATTTCAGTCAGGAATTGATATTGGTATTGCACAACAAATCAAAATGGATATCGACCAACTGTGGCCCAAAAATGACTCCAATAAATCTATAGAATTCCTTAACAAAAAAAAACTTTTTCCCGTAGTAGCAGCGCTTGATGTCGCCTCCGCATCAGAAAAAAGAATATTAGGAGAGGTTTATTTTAAAAGAGTATTAGAAAGTAAGGATATATTAACTGTCCAGAATGTGGTGGAAAAGCTAGGCGCAAAGCAATCATCACTAGATAGTTTTGCGAAATTTAAAAATCAGTCATATGAAAAAATAAATGAAGTAATAGATTTTAAAGAAAGTGATTTGCAAATTTATTTAGATAAATTCATGGATCCACAATAATGAGCTTTCACAAAAACCGCCTAAAAGACGCCAATCTTCACAATAAAACTGTCCTTCTTAGAGTGGATTTCAATGTGCCAATCAATCCCGATACTAATCAAATTACCGATATCACTCGCATCAAATATTCATTACCTACTATTAAGTATTTAATGGGATCAAATGCTAAAACTGTAATAGGATGTCATATTGGAAGACCGAAAGGACAATATCGAGAAGAAATGTCCGTGAAAATTGTGGCTGAGATTTTATCTCATATGCTTAAAATACCCATTGAAGTGACTCAAGACAGTACTTCACAAAAAACAAAATCGCGAATTTTTAATATGAAAAACGGCGAACTTTTAATGCTGGAAAACCTTCGGTTTAACCCTGAAGAAGAAGCTAATGATACTGAATTTGCGAGAGAGCTCGCACGAGGATTTGATCTTTTCGTGAACGATGCTTTCGGAGTAAGCCATAGGGCCCATGCTTCAGTTGATGCTATATCACAATTTCTGCCAACTGTCTCCGGAATGTTATTAGAACAAGAGGTTGATGTGCTCACAAATCTTTTAAATAAACCTGATCGTCCGTTCACTACTATATTGGGGGGCGCAAAAATATCCGATAAAATAAAAGTTGTGGAAAATTTAGGTGGAATAGCAGACCATATTTTAATAGGTGGTGGCATGGCAGCAACATTTTTAAAAGGGCAGGGGTTGCAGATAGGTAAATCAATAGTAGACCCTAATTTCGTTGAATCTGTAAAATCTATATTCAATCAAAACATATTATCCTCAAAATTACATATTCCCACTGATGTTGTAGTCGCTGAGGAATTTAATAAAAGTAGCCAATTTAGAGAAATACCTGTTTCTGAAATAAAACCCTCGGAAATCATATTAGATATAGGTACAAATACATTACAAAAATATCGGGACATAATACGTAACAGTGCTACTGTATTTTGGAATGGTCCAATGGGAATATATGAATGGAAATCATTTGAAAAAGGTACTCGAGAAATTGCAAAAACCTTATCGAATGAAGCAATTACATCTATAATTGGAGGAGGGTCAACAGTTGACGCAATAAATCACTTTAAAGTTGCGAATAAAATTACTCACATATCAACTGGGGGAGGAGCCTCTCTTGAATTCTTAGAAGGCAAAATTCTTCCTGGAATAAAATATTTGTTGTCAAAAGAGATAGGATGAAACTATTTGTATGATAGATTTTCCATATATTAAATCAATAACAAGATCAACCAAATCTAAAATAATTATGGTTGTCGCTGACGGACTTGGTGGAATGGCAAATTCTACAAACCCCAAGTCGGAATTAGAAATAGCCAATATACCAACCCTAGATAAATTGTCTTCAATGAGCTCATGCGGCGTAACAACACCAGTGCTTCCTGGAATCACTCCCGGAAGTGGACCTGGTCACATGGCTTTATTTGGATATAACCCAATAAAGTATCTGTTAGGACGCGGTGTGCTTGAAGGATTAGGTATAGGAGCGAATATCGGAAGTCATGATGTTGCCGCACGTGGAAATTTCTGTATTACAGACGCGAATGGAATTATAACTGATCGACGAGCTGGGAGATTGACAACTAAAGAGAGTAAAACGCTAGTTGAGATTTTAAACACTATAGAAATACCTGGATTCGAAATCAAAGTACATCCAGTCATGGATTACCGATTTGTGCTAGTTTTAAAAGGACCCAATGCTTCAGCTAACATAACAGAAACAGATCCTCAAGTTACCGGAACCAGTATATTAGAATCAGAGGGATTAACTCCTAGCAGCACAGGTACCGCATTAGCAGTAAATTTGTTTACAAGAAATGCAAATTTATTACTATCAAGTCAAAAAGGAACTGCTAATTCTGTGATATTGAGAGGTTTTTCAACAATACCTCATCTGCCGAATTTTGCGGAAAATTATAAATTAAAGCCTGCAGCAATAGCAGGATATCCCATGTATCGGGGAGTCGCTGGTCTTTTAGGTATGAATATACTTGAATGCGGTCAAACATTTACAGAAGAATTAGACATGTTAAAAAAACATTATTCAACTGGTGATTATGATTATTTTTTCGTTCATTACAAGCCTGCTGATACCGCAGGTGAAGACGGTGATTTTGACGGAAAAGTGAAAGCACTGGAAAACTTCGATTCGTATTTAAAGGAGATAGTTGATTTAAAACCAGATGTTTTAGTTGTTTGTGGAGATCATTCCACTCCATCCTTAATCGGTTCCCACAGTTGGCATGAAGTTCCTTTTTTAATACACTCAGAAAATTCCCAGGGAATGGGTGATGAATACGGATTCTCCGAACTTAATTGCAAAAAGAATGGAAGCATCGGGTCGATTCAAGCCGAACAGCTTATGTTATTAGTGTTAGCACATGCGAATAAACTAAATAAATTCGGACCCTAATATGAAAAATATTAATATATATTGCAATTGGAAAATGCAATTAAATATAGATAGTTCAATATCTCTATTTCGATCTATGATTAATTATGATGTACCCCTTTCTCCTCAAGTCAATGTAATGGTTTTCCCGTCGGAGTTTGCCTTGCATCCATTGAATAACATGCTGTCCGACACGCACGTAAATAAGCCCAACACAGGCCGTTACTTGATTGGATCTCAAAATGTTCACCATGAACTCTCGGGGGCATTTACGGGTGAATCATCTATTCTAATGTTGAAGGATTTTTGCTCTGCCGTAATAGTCGGTCATTCTGAAAGAAGGATAAATAATCATGAAACTAATGCTCAAATAAATTCTAAGGTTAAACTTATTACTAAATACAACTTGGAAGCTGTGATTTGCATTGGCGAACAAAAGAACATGGCCGATGGAGATTCCATATTAGAAACTCAAATAACCTCTGCATTAAATGGCGTGAATAATAATGCGAAAATAACTCTTGCATACGAACCTATATGGGCAATAGGTTCAGGTAGCCCTGCAACTTTTGAAATCGCTAATAATAAAGCTGCAACTATACGGAGCATCATTGGACGAAATTTCAGTGATCGTATAGAACCGATTAAGATTCTATACGGTGGTAGCGTAGATCTAGCTAATGTGAAATCTTATTTAGTATCCTCCGATTTGGACGGAGTACTTATAGGATCCGCTAGCTTGAAATCAGAATCAATTAATGGAATCATTTCGACAGCTAATTCAATAGGTTGAATGATGTGAAAATGATTGTAATATTGGGACCAACCGGAATCGGTAAATCTGAAATCGCATTAGAAGTCGCAAAATCGATAAACGGTGAAATAATCAATTTTGACAGTCGGCAAATTTATAAGGGAATGGATATTGGTACAGCTACTCCTTCACTATATCAACAAAGTTTAATAAAACACCATTTATATTCTTTTATTGCACCGGACCAATATTTTAACGTATATGAATTCTTGAAAATTGCACGGGCAACCATAAAATCTATTCAAGTGCGAGGAAATACCCCGATTTTAGTTGGTGGAACAGGTCAATACATTTGGGCACTATTAGAAAATTGGAGTTTTCCAGGTGGCCCACCTGATCTAACTCTAAGAAATCAGCTAGAAACCCGTCTACAAAATAATGGCTTGAATGATTTATTGTCTGAGTACAAATCATTGGGATTGAAAACTGTTATCGATCTTCAAAATCCGAGACGACTTATCCGAGCGATTGAAAAACATTATACGAATAATAATGATATGCATATGGTACATTCAACAGATAATAGCAACTTTTTAAGCGAGTCGCTTATAATAGGATTAACATTACAACGTGAAAAACTTTATACAATAGTGAATAAAAGAATTTGCAAAATGTATAAAAATGGATTTGTTGACGAAGTACGGACACTAATTTCTATGGGATATGATAAAAACTTACCTTCCATGTCGAGTATCGGTTACAAAGAAACAACACAACTCATCGATGGATCTAAAACAATAGAAACATGTATAAATGAAATCGTGACCAAAACACATAAATACATAAGAACTCAATACAATTGGTTCCGCCTTGATGATACTCGTATAAAATGGTATGAAAAATCCGAGGCAAAACAAGCACAAATAATAGATAAAATAATCGCCCAATTACCTATTAAATAAATCTATAATTCAACATAAATGGCTTTGCTATAAGGAGAATATGCTTATGGAGTTCACCAAAATGCATGGATCAGGAAACGATTACGTTTATGTCAACGGATCCAACCTTTCCCTGAATTGGGGCGAAATCGCATCTTCAATAAGTGATCGTCATACGGGTATAGGCTCAGATGGTTTAATTGTCGCGCTACCTTCAACCATATGTGACATCAAGATGCGCATGTTTAATGCAGATGGGTCAGAAGGGGAAATGTGTGGGAATGGTATAAGATGCCTTGTATCATTCGCTAGATCTGAAAAACTTGTTAATATGGAGAAATCAAAAGTCACAGTGGAAACAGGTGCAGGAATAATAACTGTAACTCCAATAATTGAAAAATCCGAAATGATTGGAGCAAAGGTAAATATGGGAGTTCCCATTCTAGACCCATTAAAGATCCCTGTCTTATTAAATAGCAATTCAAACCATCCGATTTTAGATCATAAATTAACGGTCAAGGACAAAATATTAAATTTATCATTTATATCTATGGGGAATCCTCATGCAATATCCTTCCTTGAAGAAGATGTTGATGAATTCCCCTTAAATGAATTGGGGCCGATCGTGGAAACAAATAAAATTTTCCCCCACAAAGTGAATTTTGAAATTGTTAACATAATAAACAGAAAAAAACTTAAAGCTAGAGTATGGGAAAGAGGGTCAGGAATTACAATGGCTTGCGGTACTGGAGCTTGTGCAATTGTGGTGGCCGCACGATACCATAATATAATAGGAGACGATTGTGATGTTGTGCTTCCCGGTGGTACTCTCCATATTGAATGGTCAGGCAGTGGTCCAGTATACATGACAGGTCCAGTAAAAACAGTTTTTAAAGGATATATCAATCAATAAGGAGTCGGAATAAACGATGGATTTTGCAGACAGAGTTAATAAAGTTCCTCCCTATTTATTTGTAGAAATAAGTAGGAAAATAGCAGAAAAGAAAGCCCAAGGAATAAAGGTCATATCTTTCGGAATCGGTGATCCAGATATCCCTACTCCGGACTCGATAATAGAAAAACTACGGCAAACTTCTCTGGATAGCCCGAATCATCGATATCCGGAAACCGATGGACTACCTGAATTTAGACAGGCTGTTTCTCAATGGTACAAAAAACGTTTCAATGTTGACTTAAATCCCAATACTGAAACCCTTCCGTTAATTGGGGCAAAAGAAGGGATAGGGCATGCTTCCTTGTGTTTTATAAACCCCGGAGATATAGCATTAGTGCCTGATCCCGGATATCCAGTATATTCTGTAGGAACATGGTTTGCCGGTGGTGAGTGCCATTGGTTGAACCTAAAAGAATCCGAAGGATGGTTGCCAAATTTGGAATCTATTCCAACTGAGGTTGCAAAAAAAGCAAAAATCATGTGGCTTAACTACCCGAATAATCCAACAGGTGCAATTGCATCATCCGATTATTTTTCAAAGGTAGTAGAATTCGCGAAAACTTTCGACATAGCAGTAATGCATGATGCCTGTTACACCGAAGTAGCATATGATGGGTACAAACCAATAAGTTTCTTACAAACACCAGGAGCAATCGACGTCGGTTTAGAATTCCACTCCTTGTCGAAAAGTTACAATATGACTGGATGGCGAGTCGGAATGGCGGCAGGTAACGCAGACATGATACGGGCATTAATGGTGATCAAATCGAACCTAGATTCAGGTGTCCCAAATGCCGTCCAATACATGGGAATAGAAGCCTTGAATACTACAAATTCCGACCTGGATTCAAGGAATGAAATTTATAAATCTAGGAGAGATCGTTTAATCAATTGTCTCGAGGATATAGGACTGAAGGCAGAAGCCCCAAAAGCAAGCTTATATCTTTGGGTAAAAGTACCAAAAGGATATGGATCAGCTGAATTTGCTGAATTACTATTAACACAAACGAACGTGGTGGTTACAGCCGGTAACGGATACGGTCCAAGTGGCGAAGGGTATATCAGGCTATCACTTACTATATCCGAAGATGACTTAACTGAAGGTATAAAACGCTTGAAAAACTGTGTGATACCGTCGAAATAATTACCGAAACGAAAAGGAATAGCACACGAAAAAATTAATAAATACAGTCAAAAATCCTGAAAAAGCTCTTTTGATGGCAGTATCGATAGCAGGATCACGAGAAGTATGGACCTTAAAAGATTCTCTCGGTGAATTAAAAGAACTGGCATTAAGTGCTGGTGCAGAAGTTGTAGGTTCGTTGACACAAAAAATATCCAAATTTTCTAAAACATATGTTGGATTAGGGAAATTAGAAGAGGTAAAAGAAAGAATAAAAATTGACAGTATAGACACGATAATATGCGATGACGAGCTAACTCCTAATCAACAATTAGCCCTAGAAACTGAGTTCAAAGGTGACATAAAAGTAATAGATCGAACAGCACTAATTTTAGATATTTTCGCAAAAAGAGCCAACAGTATGGAAGGTAAGTTACAAGTCGAATTGGCTCAACATGAATACCTACTTCCTAGATTAGCGGGCCAATGGTCCCATTTAGAAAGATTAGGAGGAGGAATAGGCACAAGAGGTCCCGGAGAATCTCAAATTGAAACAGACCGTCGCCTAGCTCGTAATCGCATAAATTTCCTTAAAAAAAGGTTGAAGAAAGTACGTGAACATAGGACCAGATATCGAAATAAAAGAAAAGATTCTAGGCTACCAATAATAACATTGACTGGGTACACAAATGCTGGAAAAAGCACATTCTTAAACAGTTTAACAAACGGTACCGTTTTATCAGAAGATAAATTATTTTCAACACTAGATCCAGTCACAAGAAAATTTGAAATTAAGGGCCAAATGGCCCTATTAACAGACACAGTAGGTTTCATACAAAAATTGCCGACTAATTTGATAGCAGCATTCAGAGCCACGCTAGAAGAAACAGAAGATGCTGACATAATGTTGCACATTTTAGATATAACTGACCGAAACAGGCGAAGTAAGAGAGATTCAGTGATAGATGTGTGGAACGGCCTTTCTATACATAACAAACCAATAATAACTGTATTCAACAAATCCGACAAATTAAATGAACTTGATGAAATCTATCAAGATTCTGATTTCTTACAATTTATAGAAGAATCAAATAATCCGATATTTTGTTCAGCAACAACAGGACTAGGCAAAACTCAATTAATCGATAGCATCCATATTTTAATCTCAAATTTACAAAAAAAGATTAATAAATAGGCAGCTTAAACAATTGCGCACTATATATGTTATGTAAAGTTAGGCCATAGATAATGAAACGACACCTAGCTCAAACAAAGAAATCACAATAGTAGATTTGACATCACTTGAGTGGCTAGAATTGACAACCGCAAGATCTTTTAGGAATTTCTCAGGTATAAAACCAACTAAGTCCGAATTCATTACAACTAACACTTTTCGAGGACTTGCCACATTCGCCAAACCCAGTGCGTAGCATACCGTAGACAAATCCTTTAATTGATTCACAATTTCAAAGTCCAGTACCACAATCGACAAAGCGACTTCCGCAACCGAAATTTCTTGAGCTAATTCCATAGGATTTTTATAAAATCCAATCAATTGACAAGGTATATTCATAACATGTAAAAAATCCTTTATCTCTGTAGCAAGAATATCATTACCTGTTTTTGACAAGATCATTATTTTTCTGCTCGTACTAGTTATCGTACTTTCAATTGGAACATCCGAAAAAGAATTTACAGATTCATTTTTTGTTGTAGTTTTAATATTATTTACGGTTTGGCCACCTGAATACTTATAGTTATCCAAAAAAATGGATATATACTCATCAACTTGAATGTTGTTAATTTGAAGATTTTTAATAACAAGATTTTCCAGGAATTTCTTTTCAGGAATCTCTTGCCCACCAATTAATTCGAACAAATCATTGAATTTCGGTGGAGTATAAGCAGCACTCCGTAATGCTGCCTTAAGCGAATCACTATCAAACGGATTCATAATCCTATTTCCCAAGTCAGTTAAAGAAATATTATCTGAATTATAATTTCCTAAAGTTAACCCGTATTGCTCAGAGGCAGCTAACAATGTCGTGAAACGACTACTTTTAACACTAGCACCTAGCCTATCCGCTAAAAGCGATCTATCAACTGGTAAGCCAGCATTATCTTTGTATATTACAGTTGCAACAGACAAACTAGTATTTAACGTATGAGCGGGATACGTTCTAACCATTCTCGTTCTTGCCATTGATAAAACCTTCTGTATTTCATTGTGTGAAATCTATTTCAAATCGATTTCACAGTTACAACTTTGCCCTAAAGCAGTGTGTATGTCAACCTTTAGTGTGTTGGGAAATATGTCTGAAGTAGAAAAATATAGTGTATGATAATTGTGTCTTTCTAAGAACGCCAATCGTTATTGATTACCAATGAAAAATGATCTCGCAATATTACATCTGGAGATTAGTAAAATACCATGAATTTAATTTATAAAAACAATTATTCGATAATTAACAACGTGCGTTTATCGTATTGGATCTGGGTAGTTTTAATATTACCGATCACTATTTATGCTTGTGGTAGCTCAGAATCTATAAATGATAATTCTGTTGAAAATTTGAACAATATAACCCCGAGTAACGATAGTCCTACATCTGCTCCATATAAATCCAAAGAAATAGCTGTTGAGCTAAGCGCTGATTCTCCAATCGGTGTACCTGAGGAATTAAAATCCGTTTGGGAGGCCTGGGAGATTCTAAATAAAAATCATGTTGATCACAATACCTTTAATTCTTCATCATTTGAAGAAACAGCTATTAAAGGACTAATCGACTCTATTGATGATCCACATACCACGTACGTCGATCCTTTTGTTTTAGAAATCGAACAAACTGACCTGTCAGGAGAGTTTGAAGGAATAGGAGCTCATGTACGGCGCCGCGATGACGGCATGATACAAATCATAAGTCCTATTGAAGGAAGTCCCGCAGAATCTGCAGGAATCAAGTCCGGCGATATTATAATATCAGTTGATGGTCTATCTATAGAAGGCAAACCTCTACTTGAAGCAGTTTCATTAATCAGAGGGCCAAGAGGATCAACCGTGCTACTTGAGGTAAGGCATTTGGGCGATATAGATACTGTTTCTATTGAGGTTATAAGAGACATAATACCAATACAAAGTGTGTTATTACGCAGCGAACCGGGTGCCCAAATAACACATATCCGTATCACTGAATTTAAAAGCGACACTCCTGAACAATTAAAGTTAATGTTATCTGAGGAAATATCTAAAGGAACCGAAGGGCTTATTCTAGATTTAAGAAGCAATCCTGGTGGGTACCTGCAACAGGTTTTTGATATAGCGGATCTATTCTTAAGCGAATCAGTAATACTGATCGAAAAACGCAAAGACAAAGAAATAATATGGGAATCATCACAAGGGGGAATGGCCCTAGATTTGCCATTAGTAATTTTAGTCGATAGATACAGCGCTAGCGGTAGCGAAATCCTGATGGGCGCATTCCAAGATAACCAAAGAGCTCAATCCATTGGTGAAAAAACATTCGGTAAAGGCACAGTAAATGTATTCACTAAATTGAGTAATGGTGGAGGTATATACATGTCAATTGGAAGATGGTTCACTCCTAACAAAAGAGCAATAGATGGAGTAGGGTTAAAACCTGACATAGTAATATCATCAAATGATATGCAAGCTTCAGCAATTCAGCAACTAGAAAAAGCCTACGAAGTAATGAACTCATTAACAACAAAAAAACCTTCACCATAATGAAAAATCAGAATATTAATATCACAAACAAGAAAGCTAGATTTGATTACGCAATATTACAAACTATTGAAGCAGGGTTGGTTCTGAATTCCTCAGAAATAAAATCAATAAGAGAAAACAGAGCTAATTTAACAGGGGCATATGCATACCCTAGTAAAGGTGAGTTATGGCTACACAATGCACATATAGCCGTATATCCTTACTCCAATGAACCTGACATTGACCCTTTAAGAAGTAGGAAATTACTATTGAAAAAAAAACAGCTAAAAGAGTATATCAATGCTGCTGAAAAACAGGGGTTATCCATAATCCCTTTAAAAATATATGTAGCGAAACATTACGCTAAGATATTAATAGGGATCGGTAAAGGTAGACGAAATTACGACAAAAGAAAGCTTCTTAAAGAACGAGACGCATTGGCTGAATCAAGACAAGCTATAAAAAGAAGGGATTGACGACCGCCCTATCCCTCTAACCGGTTAACTTCCATAGTATCACCTGGTGCCAAAGCAACTCGGCGAACATCGATCCTAAATTTTAATAGCCAATATGCCAAAGTAGCTTTACTAACACCTAGATAATCAGCAGTGGCAGTAAGCCCTTGCTCCGTTACCATTTCTGGCAACATTTTTTCAAGAGGCTTTCTAAATCTTTCTTCAACAGCCAACATTTTTCGAGTTTTTCGACTATACATATAAATTACTATCTCCAATTTATTATTGTCTCAAAATAATATTTACTTCTCTACATCATGTCAATTCCTTTTTCACCTATTTCCAATTCATTTCGATTCTTTTCAAAACACCGATACTTTAACGACGGGTCAATCGGGGGGCATGCTTAATAGTATTATTCGGTTTGACTGTCAGTGCGAATTTCTAGAAAATCACAGCAGTGAATCAATCGTTAAATATGGGTTTGGCAAAAAATATACGGTAAGCGCTATAATTACATGGTTCGTAGTAAGAATAACTATATATGTCCCTGTAGCTCAGTTGGATAGAGCGACTGACTTCTAATCAGTAGGTCGTGGGTTCGAATCCCTCCAGGGACACCATTGAAAACGACTGTCTAAAGAATTTGACTACGCGCCTGATTGAGAATTGCAAGGAGACCTGTCATTAAAGCTCACCACAACAGATTGATTTTAGAACAAAGCCCTTACCTACTGCAACATGCGACCAACCCGGTAGATTGGTTCCCGTGGGGAGAAGAAGCTTTTACCCAGTCATTATCAAGGGATGTTCCCATATTTCTGAGCATAGGTTACTCGACATGCCACTGGTGCCACGTCATGGAAGAAGAGTCTTTCACGGATCCGGATACAGCGGCCTACATGAATCAAAACTTCGTATGTATTAAGGTTGATCGCGAAGAAAGACCTGACATTGATTCTATATACATGTCGGCAGTCCAATCCATTTCCGGCCAAGGGGGATGGCCCCTAACAGTTTTCCTTACACCCGACAAACTTCCATTTTTTGGCGGCACCTACTTTCCTCCAACAGCCAAAAATGGCCTCCCTGGATTCCCTGAACTACTCAAAGCAATTGATGACGCTTTCCGAAATCGGCGTACTGAAATCAATACGTCTTCAGAAAACATAAGGAATCACATTAACAAAGATACGACTTTAACAAATCCTACCGCATTTTCTGATCGAGAAACCGCTACAGCCTACAAAAAATTGCTATCTCAATATGATGATAAAAACGGAGGATTCCGTGATGGAATAAAATTCCCCCAGCCGATGAATCTAGAATTCTTACTTCATTACCATAGCAATCACCCTAGCAGCCAGGCCCTAAACATTGTAGAAAAAACTATATCTGCAATACTTTCAGGAGGTATTTATGATCACATTGGAGGAGGAATTCACCGTTATGCGACAGAGCCGACTTGGACTATACCTCATTTCGAAAAAATGCTTTACGACAATGCCTTATTCACTAAACTATTAATTCACGCATACCAATTAACACAGAATAAAAAATATAAACTTGCCGCTTACGACATTCTTCGGTTCATTAAAGAAGAAATGATAGGCGACGACAATCTTTTTCATTCAGCCCAAGATGCTGACACTGAAGGAATAGAAGGGAAATTTTATACATGGGATGAAAAAACTTTAAGAATTTTATTAGATGAACATGAATTCACAACTTTTACCGATGTTTTTAAAGTTTCAACACAAGGTAATTACCAAGGATTAAACATATTAAGGTATGACTCAGATTACAATATTCCTGGGTTTATAACAGAAAACCAAGAATTGCAATCGATAAGACATAAATTAAAAACCAATAGATCACACCGAACAAGGCCTTTTCAAGATGAGAAATCCATAATGTCATGGAATGCACTCATGTCTCAATCTTTTATAGAAGCATATCTACTAGACCAAGATGAAGCTTTGCTAGAAATTGCTATATTAAACACCAAATCGCTACTAAATAAAATTGATGATTGCGGATTCGTGTTCAGGTCCTGGAAGCAAGGCTCGTGTTCAGGATATGGGTTTTTAGAAGATTACGCGGCTCTTATAAACCTATTATTAATACTCCACGAGGCTACCCTAGAGTTGGATTGGCTTCACAAGGCTATAGATGTTACAAATGTTGCACTTTCACTGTTTTATGACTCAAAAAATGTTCTATTTTATGACACTCCGGATACAGGAGAACATTTAATAATCCGCCCTCGTAACAATTATGACAACGCTTACCCTTCAGGCGTATCTGAAATTTGCTTGGCCCTATACAAACTAGGAACAATAACTAACAATAAAGAATATATCGATATTTCGATATCCCAATGTTCTCAGGTAATTAATACTGCTATTGAGTACCCTGCCAGTTTCGGTAATTGGCTTAATTTAATAGAAATGATATCTAACTCAACTAGGGAGATCTGTATACTATCTAAAAACAAAACCTCTGCTTCAGATATGCAATTTGTTCTGTATAATCATTTTTTTCCAAATAAGGTTGTTGTGGGAATATCAGATTTTAAGATAGCCACGTCCGACACTATCTCTCCCCTACTCACTCATCGCACTCTCGTTAATGATGAATGTTCTGTATTTGTATGCAAAAATTATATTTGCCAACTACCCACGACCTCACCTGATGAATTTTTAAAGTTGCTTACTATCGCCTGATGAAAATCGTCGTATCGGCGCCATCAAGAAGATCGCCAACCAATTTGGCATTGCGTTTATATAAATCACTGTAAGCGGCTCAGGGGGGATGTTTTTTTATCAGACAGGGATTTATTTGAGTAGATTTATAATACTAGATTAAATCTTTGATTATGGAAGACAATACAAAGCCAACAATCCAGAATATCATAATTGCTGGACCACCCATAAACAGTGCGCCTTCTGTTTCTTCTCTCGCTTCGCCTTGAACTCTCATGAATATCAGGAATGTAATTAAAGCTCCGGCTATTAGCCATACCGCTAAAGAGGATACTCCTAATATCAACCCTATCAGAATTGCGAATGTTCCCCATATATATGGCAGCCTAAAGAAGTGTAGTATTTTATTCATGGATAAAATACTACACTTCTATGCAATCAATTTGCAATTAAGATAGAACCCATCATAGACTTGGATCCGTAATGAAACAATCAAAAAAGGATTATTCAATTGATAACAAGTTTTAACCATTCTGGATTCGTAATAAGAGATCTTGAAAAAATGGTGTCCTTTTATAAAGACGACCTAGGATTGGAGATAGAGAAAGAAGTTGACAGTAAAGCTCCTGACTCTGGAGATCACACGGGTATACCGGGAGCTCACAGAACTCTTGTTTTTGTAGGTAAGGGGGGAGGACATGCACTTGAACTCGTCTATTATATCAACCCGGAAAGCCCAAAAGGGCATTTAGAAAGAAATCAATTAGGAGCGGCTCATATCGCTTTTAATGTGGACCATATTCAAGATTTATACCACTCATTGATTGAAAAAAAAATCTCGTTTGTCACGCCACCTATAATGTCTACAGGTCTTGACGGTAGACAAAAAGGAATATGTTATTGCCAAGACCCCGAAGGAAACTGGGTTGAATTTATACAAAGCTAAAGGATGAAAATAATGTTAACGTCTGAGCAACACCAGTTTACAGATGCACACCAAGCAATAGAATTCTATTTCAAACAAGGCTGGACGGATGGCCTTCCAATCGTTCCTCCGACACCAGATTTAATAAAAAAATTCATAGGCCACTCTGGGTACACTTCTGATCAAATAATAGGAGAAGAACCAGTAAAAGGACGTACGGTTACAATCGAAAAAGCGGCCATTAACTCTGTTATGGCCGGATGCATTCCGGAATATTTCCCAATAATTATAGCAGCCACTAAAGCAATCCTAGAATCCGAATTTTGTTTACATGGAGTTACGGCTAGTACAATGGGAGCCGGCGTGTTATCAATTATTGATGGTCCCATAGTAGACAAACTGTCGATTAACTCAGAAGTAAGCACATTTGGTCCTGGGCACAGAGCTAATGCAACTATAGGCAGAGCAATTAGATTAATAATAATAAATGCTACAGGATCTAAATCGGGAGAGCTTGACAAAGCAACACTTGGGCATCCCGGCAAATACACATGGTGTATTGCTGAAAACACCAAAGGATCTCCATGGGTATCATTAGGAAAAGAAAAAGGATTCGGGGAACTCAAAAGTAGCATTACCGTGTTTGCCGGTTTATCTTCAATACAAGTGAGTAACCATCACAGTAATACACCTGAGGGAATTCTTAGGAGCTTTAGAGATGCTCTATGGGCCACGGGGCCAAATCAAGGGGAAATCCTTATAGTTATATGCCCGGAGCATGCTAAAATAATATCTGATTCAGGTTGGAGTAAAAATGACGTTAAAGAATTTTTACATAAAATGACTGCTCGCCCTGATCATGAATGGGGTGCCGGCTCATTACCACCTTTAGGAAACGTACCGTCCGGAGATACTATATCGTCTGCCACATTATCTCCAGACAGTTATAATATAATAGTAGCGGGAGGATCAGCCGGAGCATTTTCCACAGTAATTCCTATGTGGGTTGCTGGAATAGGATCAAAATCAGTGACTAAAGAAATATAACCATACTAAAAACAGGAGCACTTGTATGTCTAACATATCAGACCCATTAATCGTTTTAGATCCTACTGTTTCGCCTAAAACTATTAACACAAAACTCGCAAATAGACCTGAAACATTAAACGGAATAAAAGTTGGATTGCTCGCAAATGGAAAACACAATTCAGAAGAACTTCTGCAATACGTATACGATGCTTTAAATAATATTTATGAAATTGGTGCATTACGAAAAGATAATAAAGGTAATGCGTCGCGAATTTGCCCCCCCGAACTACTGAATGAGATAGCCGAAGAATGTGATGTGGTAATCACGGCATCCGGTGATTGAGGATCTTGTTCGTCATGCAGTATGCATGACGCACTAGAGTTGGAGAAAAAAGGTATACCAACGGCAGTTATATGCACTGAGCCTTTCATAACTAGCGCCATTGCCATGTCTAAACTTGGAGGTATTCCTGATTACCCTTTCGCAATTGTGGAACATCCATTAGGTAGCTTAGATCAAAAATCCTTAAGAGCCACGGCAAACAAAGTAGCTGTGGATATAGCAGGAATTCTTCTGAGAGGGAATTAAGTAATTAAATATCAATATTTTCCGCTGCTCCTAAAGAACAGATAATTTCATATTCTGATTTAGTAACAGGTTGAACAGATAATCGAGAATTTCTGACGAGCACCATATCTGCTAAAAGTGGCACTGATTTAATTTTTGCCAAAGAAACCAGGTAATTAAACGAACTACTCGCTTGGATATCAACCATATACCAAATAGGATTCTCTTCCGAACTCTTTGGATCAGGATGCTTAGAAGAAGTATCCCAAGCAGTGTAATCTGGATATCCGTCCTTAACTACAATTGCAGTTCCAACTACTGCCGAAGGTTTAGAGTTGGAATGATAAAACAAAACCATATCACCTACATTAATCTCATATCGCAAAAAATTCCTTGCTTGATAGTTGCGTACACCATCCCATTCAGCAGTGGCGTTTATTTCATTGTTAAGATCTGCAAAAGAATAATCACTAGGTTCTGATTTCATCAACCAATATTTGATTTGTTTTCCCATAAAATTCTCACTCGGACCAATATGGCGGGAGCGCGAGGGAGTCGAACCCACCGCACCTATTCGAAGGAATGCTGCCAACGGATTTGAAGTCCGCGGGGACCACCAGGCCCCAACCGCTCCCATAAATTATTTTTACGAATCAGCCAGCACTTGATCGATTTTCTTTTGGATAATTGATTTGGGAACAACTCCTATAATCTGGTCCACTGGTTTACCATCTTTGAAAATTATAAGAGCAGGAATACCTCTTATTCCCATTGCAGTGGAAGTTTGCGTGTTACTATCCACATCTAATTTCCCTATACGTATTTTACCATCATTTTCATCTGCTATTTGTTGTATGATTGGAGCTATCATTTTACAAGGCTGGCACCAATCTGCCCAAAAATCTACAAGTATCGGAATATCCGATTCCAAAACCTCTTCCTTAAAATTATCATCTGTAATTTCTATTGCACTAGCCATTAAATACTCCTTTGGATTTAATTTTCTTGATAATCAATATAATCGATTGGGATATACTCAACTTCATCCCAGAATAAAGTTCCCAACAACAAACTTTTAGGCACTTCAAAAATTATGGTGCCCGCAACTTGCGTATCTCTTGGTAATTCTATTTCGCCCCAAATAATTTGAGTTACGTAATGGGGATTAGTCTCGTTCGCGAATTCGTCAGTAATTTTCGTAGCTACTTCATAAGGGTTTAAAGCTTCTATTCTCAAGCCTCTTCTGTCTCCAAGCTTAACAGAATTAGGTTCAATTAAAAGTGGGATAATGGTGCTAGAACGATTGACTACCACAATATCTAAAACCACCAGTTGTTTATTACTTGCAGTAGGTTCAATAAAATAATTATCGACTCCGTCTTCATAGTAAGCATGATCGACCATAATTGGTTTTTCGGTATGTATTTCTAAGCTCCTGCCGCCTGATGCGTGAGGGTGACCATCTGCTTTGCTAGTAAAAGGATTCATTTCCTCGACTACATCACATCCCTCAAAAACAATGAACAATAGTGATATGAAAATTAAAAAACGAGCCAAATAGGTTGATTTGATCAAAACACTTTACCTCTAAAATTTATCTTTTATTATAAATCAATCTGCCATGATTGGCATAGACCGCATTTTATGTATTAAACCAGAAAGTATTTGAACCAAATAGTCAATGTCTTCAATTTCAGTTGTTGCGCCAAGCGAAATTCTTAATGCGCTCCTTGCTAATTCCTCCGATCTTCCTATTGCCAATAAAACATGAGATGGTTCAATGGAAGCTGAGGAACACGCACTCCCACTAGACGCAAAAATACCCGCGAAGTTTAGCCCTAGCAAAATAGTTTCTCCTTCGACTTTGTCAAAGCATAGACTCACATTATTGGGAAGTCTATTATGCGTATCTCCATTTAAATAACTGTTCTCAACTGAGTTTAATATTTCAAATATAATTTTATTCCTCAAATATATCGTTTTTTTATTGTTCTCATTTTGCTCTATTACAGCTAATTCCAAGGCTTTAGACATTCCCACAATACCCGGGACATTTTCGGTGCCCGAGCGTCTATCTCTTTCTTGTCCTCCTCCAATCAAAAGTGGTTCAAACGGGGTATTTCTTTTGATAATAAGGAGCCCGATACCTCTAGGGCCCTGGAATTTATGAGCCGATGCACTCAACATATCAATGCCAATTGATTTAAAATCAATTGGCAAGGTGCCTACACATTGAACGGCATCAGAATGAACAATGATTTTATGCCCAATCTCTTCTGATTTGAGATTAACTTCTTCAACAATCTCCGATATCGGTTGAATAGTTCCGATCTCGTTATTAGCCATCATAATGCTTATCAAAATAGTGGTAGGCTTTATAGCATTTTTAACATCCTCAATATCCACCATTCCATGAACATTAACCGGTAAATATGTTACTTCATATCCAAATCTTTCTAGTTGTTGACATGAATGAAGGACAGCATGATGTTCGATTTGAGTCGTAATAATGTGGTTCCCGTAAGATTTCATAGCAAAAGCGGCCCCTTTGATAGCAGCATTATCCGATTCTGTACCTCCACTCGTAAAAACGATTTCGCTCGAACGAGCTCCCAACAAAGTAGATATTTTTTCACGAGATTCATCGACTGCTTTTCTAGCCTGTTGACCGACATCATGAATGCTAGAAGGATTGCCGAAATGGCTTCTCATAAAAGGGAGCATTGCATCAAATGCTTCACTACGCATTGGAGTCGTTGAAGCATGATCCAAGTATATTAATTTGCCATTGCCATCATCGCTATTCATATTTTGCCTCAATTATTGAATTTCAATAAAAATACATTTCATATTTAACAATTGAATTTTATCACGTACATATAACCTACAATTCACTTCCAGCGACTAAACAAGATGGCAAATCCGTAAAAACCCATCATATTAATACGTAATCAACTTGATCATAAAATTTTCTTGAATTAACATTGCTAAGCTGATATAAAAATACTTGAGAATGTTGCGAGATAAATATAATTAATGATAGAAGTAAAAAATATTTCAAAATATTACGGGGAATTTCCAGCAGTTACGGGACTATCTTTCAATGTTCCTAAAGGTGAGATTCTCGGATTCCTTGGACCAAACGGTGCAGGAAAATCTACAACAATGAAAATAATAACTGGGTTTATGCCTCCCACGTCTGGAACCGTTGTAATAGCCGGATGTGACATATTAGAAAACTCACTAGAAGCAAGAAAACATATCGGTTACCTTCCAGAAACTGTACCTTTATACCAAGATATGGAGGTATCTGAATACTTATCTTTTATGGGCCGTATTAGAGGTATGAAAAAAAATGCCATTAATAGTCGTAAGTTTGATGTTATTGAACTCTGCAATTTACAAGATTATTACAACACGATAATTGGTAAGTTATCAAAAGGTTACAAGCAAAGAATAGGAATAGCACAAGCAATATTACACGAACCTGATGTGTTAATTTTAGATGAGCCAACCATAGGCATTGATCCAATTCAAGTAGTTGAAACACGTCAGTTGATTAAAAGCCTAGGAGAAGAACACACATTAATATTAAGTTCCCATATATTACCGGAAGTAAGTATGATTTGTGATCGCGTAATTATTATTAACGAAGGGCAAATAGCTGCTATTGATGAACCTGAAAATTTAGGTAATAACCTGTCCGGAGTACAAAGAGTAGAAATAGAGGTAAAAGGTGTTAACAAAGACATATTACCTGTCCTTGAATCTATTGATGGAGTTCAAAATATAGAAAGGATACCTGTTACAGGTGGGGCATATCACCGATATCATATAACGGTAGGAATCGGTACAGAAATAAGATCAAAATTAGCGTCAATTGTATTGGATAATAACTGGGAGTTATTAAAATTACAATCATTGGGTATGTCTTTAGAAGAAATATTCCTTAAAATCACCATTGAAGAAAAACAAACTAATTAATAAGGCATTAATTTGTACAACCTTATCGCTATAACAACAAGAGAAATAAAAGCTTACTTCACAACACCATCTGCATACATCGTGGCAGCGATGTTTTTAGTACTAAACGGGGTATTTTTTGTTTTTGACATAACTCAGCCTTTTGCTGAAGCAAGTGTGAGAGGAGTTGCCGATTGGTCTAGTTTCTTTCTTATTTTTCTTGCCCCTCTTATAACTATGAAACTACTATCCGAAGAGCAGAAACTTGGCACCATGGAATTGTTACTAACCTCACCAGTGAAAGAATGGGAAATTGTTGTAGGCAAGTATCTGGCTAGCTTAGTCATGTTACTATCGATACAGTTTGCAACACTTTATTATGTGTTAATGATGTACGTATTTGGAGAACCAGATACAGGTCCTGTTCTATCAACATATCTAGGACTAATATTACATGGCGCAGCCGCTTTATCTATAGGCGTGTTAGGATCCTCTCTTTCTAGCAATCAAATTGTTGCTGCGGTGGTTTCAACGTCTATATTAGTGATATTCTCATTTATAGATAAGGTAGCGGCTATAGTAGACGGGGCTCCAGCTATTTTTTTAAGCTCATTATCTATGAATAATCGCTTGGCAGATTTTTCAAGAGGCATAATAGATACGAGTCATATAGTTTTTTTCATAAGCATTACAGCAATATTCTTATTCCTAACAATACGATCCCTTGAAACAAGAAGGTGGCGATAAATGTCACAACAGAATGAAGAGACATACTTAGAAATCATACTTTCATCCATAAAGTCGACTTCATTTTGGAGTCTAATATGCGGATACACCGGAATTTTTGCGCTTATACTGGGTGGTTCAGCTTATTTCGCATTTGAACCCTTATCAGACTTGTCATTATTTATAGCGTTTATTGGAGCTGGACTTGTATTAGTTTCAATAACACTGTCTCCCAGAGCTATTGCAATTTTTATAGTAGGAAGGCGTGGCAAATATGGGATTAACGTGGCCGTAATGACAGGTGCATTTTTCATCATTTTACTCATCGTTAATTTCTTCATGTACACAAACCCTAATAGAATTGATGTGACCGCAACTCGTGTTTTTAGCTTGTCTCCACAGACCATGAAAGTTCTAGACAATATTGATGATCCGGTAACAGCTACAGTGTTTTTTGTACAAAATTCAGCATCTAACAATGAAAAAACGAAGGTTGCAGACATATTAAATGAATTCAGTAGACGATCAGATAAGTTCTCTTATCGCTTCGTTGACCCGGAAATAAACAGATCGGAAGCTCTAAAATATAATGTTAACGTTTATCCTTCTGTAGTATTTTCTTCAGAAAGTGGAGTATTTCAAAACATTACCATATTTAATGAGCAGGAATTTGTCACAGGAATATTGATATCCACAGGAATAAAACAAAAAACGGTATATTATTTAACAGGGCATGGGGAAGCATCTCTTACGAGAGATCCTTTGGTCCAACAAGTTTCCGATGATGGATTGGATTATGCAATAGAAGGTATGCAACGTGACAATTATTTGACTATTCCTCTTAATTTAAAACAATATGAATCAATCCCAGATGACGCCTCTCTGCTAATTATTGCAGGACCCGATCAAAATTTAGATCAAACCGAATACAACATTTTAGTCGATTATGCCAAGTCGGGCGGAAGATTATTAATATTACTAGATCCGAATCCACCTTCACATTTTAACGATCTATTATCTATGTATGGGTTAGCTGTTAGTCGCCAAAACGTAGCCGATGCCATAAGTAATGTTGCAGGGCAAAGTCTTACTCCGATGTTACAAAAAACAAATGCACAATTTGCAACAAGTGAAATCAATCCATCTGTCAATATCGTAGATGATATAGCAGTGGCATTTTTCCCTGACACCGGAGTCATTGACGCAGCCAATGAAGAAGAATTCAATTTACGAGCACAACTAAACTATTATCCATTTGCTCGAACCACTCCTGTAAGTTGGTTAGTAGAACCTGATGATGACCCCTTATACACAGAAGAAAAAATAACTGGACAATTTACTATAGGCGGAGTCATTGAAGCAACAGGTCGATACGATGATTTCGGAACAACACAAAGTTTGGCTAAATTTATTGTATTCAGCGATTCTGACTTTGCAACCAATAAATATTTTTATAGTAATGATAATGGTGATTTATTTTTAAATTCTGTTAATTGGTTAGCAGATGACTTTGAGCTTATATCAATAAGACCCAAACTTATTACCTACAGAGAATTGGTAGTAAATTCATTGGAAAGACAAGTTATCAAATGGTCTAGCTGGGTAATCCCCCCATTAACCATGATTATACTATCGTTCATTGTTTGGTGGAAAAGACGATAAGGAATATTATTTACCATGAACATTAAATTAACAATTATATTACTAAGTTTTGCTGTGATAGCAGGAATAGTTTTTATAGTCAATCCTTTTACCACTGACACTGACAAAGGACCCCCTAAACCTTGGTTTTACCAAGTACATGTTGATGATATGACAGGCATAGAAATTGTATATAATAATGAGGTAGAATCTTTCATTAAAACACCGTCAAACACTTGGGCCTTTACAGGCGATCCTCAAATACCTACCGACCGTGTCAGATTTGGTGCAATTGATTTTCTGTTAGGTGGCCCTCAAACAAAAAGAGATTTATCAGAAACTAATGTGATTATCGAAAACCCTGCCCAGTATGGCTTAGATGCCCCACATACCACAGTAACAATTAAACTGACATTGGATAGGACGTTACAATTTAATTTAGGGGATAAAACAACTGATGGCAATCATCATTACGGACAAGTGATAGGATTTCCCCAACTATTTTTAATTTCTGACACTTGGGGTGACGTTATAGCTCGTCTTGTATATGAGAAACCTTTACCTAAATGGTTCAGACCGTTGAATCCTCTGAGAATTGTAGAAGTTAATGTTTTTGGAAAAAGTGACGATCCGGAAAACCAAACCAATTATGTCAGCTACATTAAAAAACAAGGAGAATGGGAGGTTACAGATTATCGAATTGACACAAAAGCTAAAAAAATTGATGCGGAAAAATTCGGTAATATACTTCCTACCCTAAGTCGACCTGAAAATGTTGGAATAGTAACTCACAGAGTTTGGGATAAAGATTATACTGAATGGGAGCTTACTGATAATTCAATGCTCGTAGAAATTAGATTCGAAGAAATATCAGAGGAAGGCACAAAATTCAAGGATTCCGTGGTATTTCATATTGGAAAAACAACAGTGGACGGATCATCTCGCTATGCAAGACCGGAAAATGATGACCCGTATCAACCTGTTCTGGTTCTACCTTTGGATTGGTTATCAGCGATAATGGGCTTATATAATGATGTTCCTTATATGGGAACAAAGTAATCTAGAAAAGTTTTTCGCATTAATATTGAATTAAGTATATATCTGTTACCAAAGTCTATCGACTCGGAATCGGTGTGTGTCACTGTATGGAATTCAAAAAAACCTCATAATATTTTTTTCATAAATTCGACTGCAAATCATTAATACAATGCTACTTAACCAGTATTATATTTATGGTGATATCTCTACCAATAGTTACTATCTTTTGTTGATTGATGTAGCACAAGAAGAAATCATATGTTCTTACCCATCGTAATTTAGAGACAGAGCCAAATTAGGATATAAAAACACTTATAAGGAAGGCAAAAGAAGCAGGAGAGAAAAAGCATGTATGGATTTTGTTGGTGGAGCAAGCCTAGTGACAGCTTTCCTCAACCAGAACGCAATTGATGAGATGATGATATTTGTTATTCCAACGTTATCGAATGAAGGAATCCCTTTATTTACTGAAATAACATCAAAACAATCATTGGAATTACTGGATACAACTTCATACGATAATTAAATAGGGTCACTCCACTATTTCACTTCAAAAAAAATCATACATAGGTGGTCGGGGAGACAGGACTTGAACCTGCGACCTCACGGCCCCCAGCCGCGTGCGCTACCAACTGCGCCACTCCCCGTAAATCACATATATGCAGGATAACACGCTAGAATAAACCCATCAAATAAAAAAGTGTATTATATATTTCACAGAATTAATAACTAAAAGGTTCCATATGACAATAGCAACAAATTATCAGATATCTCCTTCATTATTAAGATCGGAAATAAGAAATGGAAAATTCAAAAAGCCGACATCGGGATTTGCACCGGGACACATACAAACTAATGTTGCAATCCTACCTAAAAAATACGCGTTTGATTTCTTATTGTTCTGCCAAAGGAACCCCAAACCATGCCCAATAATTGAAGTCCTAGAGCCTGGGAAATATGAGGCACAGTTAACAGCACCCAATAGCGATATCAGATCCGATGTGCCTTTATATCGAGTATATGAACACGGCATATTAACACAGGAAACAAACAACATAACCAATATATGGACATCGGACCTCGTAACATTTTTACTCGGATGCAGTTTTTCCTTTGAATCAGCATTGAAAAATAATGGTATAAATTTGGCACATATAAAAAATAACACTAACGTATCAATGTATATTACAAACATACCGACAAGTCCTGCCGGTATGTTTTCGGGGCCAATGGTAGTATCAATGAGACCGATTCCAAACAACAAAGTAATTAGAAGTGTACAGGTCACATCACGATTCCCGGAAGTACATGGAGCTCCAATTCATATAGGCAACCCTGAACTTATTGGAATTGACGATATATATGCTCCGCACTTTGGTGATGCACCTGAATTAAATCCAGGAGATGTTCCAGTATTTTGGGCGTGCGGAGTCACTCCTCAAGCAATTGCCATGAATTCAAAACCGTCAATCATGATCACTCATTCACCGGGGCATATGTTTGTCACTGATAAAATGGATGAAGATTATTCAATCTTGTAGAAAACTAAATCAATGCCGATAGAAAATATTATTTTAAGTAATGACCAAAGAGGAATCACATTACTGCAATCCGAATTAAAACCAGGATATGTAAATAGATCTGCGGATCTAATTTTAGATAACCCAGGCAAAGTTTTTATCACCACAGGATTTTATATATCCAAGGCTAACACAATAGAAACAGACGGACCTCCAGGAGCAATAGCAATTGGAAATGCTCTATACAAAATAGGCTATCAAGTAATCTATATTACTGATTCTTACAGTACTCCATTTATAAAAGAAATACGCCACAAACAATCTCGTTTGATAGAATTCCCTATTATGGGAGTAAATGAAAGTAAAGAATATGCCTTAAAATTAATGGAAAAAGAACAGCCAAACTTACTTATTGCAATCGAACGCCCTGGATCCTATATCGATGATAAATATCGCAATATGCGCGACGAGGAATTCACTAAATTCACTGCTCGTATAGATCAACTATTCGCCTTACATGAAAACACTATCGGAATTGGTGATGGCGGTAATGAAATAGGAATGGGTAATTTGTTTGCAAAAATACAAGATAACAATATAGTTAAATATCCTTCAACCTCAAAAGTTAGTGAATTAATAATAAGTAGTGTGTCAAATTGGGGAGGTTATGGTTTAGTAGGAGCTTTGTCTATTAAAACGGGTAAAGATTTATTGCCCTCCCCTTCTCAAGATTCCTTACTAATATCTAAGCTTGTGGATATGGGAGCCGTCGATGGAATATCTGCTAATAATGAGTACAAAGTTGATGGATTCACAATGAAAGAAAACTCAAAAGTACTTATAAACATTAGTGATTTCGTTAAGCCATACTTAACACAGAAACCTACTGAAACCTAAAATATGGATTTACTGGAATATACACCATTAGACGATCACTAAGCTAAGCAATCGTTGTTCCAGACGATGTAGTAGCTATGCTATCTAACCCTCTTCTAACCTGTCCTAATACTTCCGCTAATCTTTCCTCCAATGAAGAGAGAACCTCTTTGGTATATCTATCCGCTCCGTCTTTTTGATCTTTGATTCTGGTTTCTGAGTCATTAATCATTAAATAAGCTTTCTTTTGGGCATCTTCATTAATCCGTTTCGATTGGGTATGTGCATCTTGAATTATTTTTTGGGATTCTTCATTAGCTTCTTTTATTATATCTGAGTCAGACAATTTTTCTTGCCTTACATGATTAGCATTACTATTTATTTCTTCTGCGACGTTATTAGCTGCTTCTTTTATTCTAGTTGCTTCCAATCTTGCTTGCTCAATAATACTGTCTTTTTGTGTAATTATTGACTGGGCTTCATTTAAACCAGAATCAAAGCTATTACTAAGATGTTCGATTATCGAAGCTAGCCGATCGCCATCCATCATCATTTTACCTTTAAAGCCCGGCAGTTTATTTCCAGAATTATTTATTTCTTTCAATTCTTTTAATATTTCAATAAGTTCCATTATGTTCTCCAATTGAGTAGTTTCGTTTTATAAACGTTCTTTAATTGCTTGGGCTATATGGGCAGGAACCAAGTCATCTATGCTTGCTCCCAATTTCGCCACTTCTTTAATGCGACTAGAATGTACGAATTGATGCTGAAGTGAAGTCATCATACATACAATATCAACTTCAGGAACCAAATTTCGCCACATCAATGCCATTTCAAATTCTTGTTCAAAATCAAACCCGGCTCGCAAACCTCTCAATATGACTTCAGCCCCTACATCAATCGCAACATTAGGCGCCAGTCCTTCAAAAGGGACGACCCGAATATTATCATAACCTTCCAATGAAATTTGGAATAATTCAACCCTTTCTTCAGTAGTAAACATTAATTTTTTACTAGGAGGGGCTTTATATACCCCAATCACCACTTCGTCAAAAAGGCGAGAGGCCCTAATAGCAATATCAATATGCCCATTGTGTGCTGGATCAAAACTACCTGGATAAAAAGCTCTAGTCATTTATCACCTCATAAAAAGAAATTTTCGAATCACCATATGTGCGCCTATCATACAGTTTTATAGATTCATACTGTTCACATAAATCAACATGTTTCGATGATTCAGTAATCAATTTACCACCCTTAGTTAATAATTTATTTTCCATTATCAATCCCATCAAATCAGTCCATTCATTCAATTCAAAAGGCGGATCCGCAAAAATAAGACCATATTCTTTGTTAATCTTATTAAGATAACTCAAGCAATTATCTCTATATACCTTTGCAAACTTATCTATATTTAGATTTTTAATATTTGAGTTTATTAACTTATAATTCACCATTTTATTCTCGACAAAATCTGCGAATTTAGCTCCTCTGCTAATTGATTCAATACCTATTGCACCTGTACAGGAATATAAGTCCAAAACACTGTTATCAACAATTTCATCATTTCCTAAAATAGAGAAAATCGCTAACTTCACTTTCTCGGTCGTTGGCCTAACACCACGCCCTGGCCGTGGTGAATCAATCAACCTTCCTCTTAACAGTCCTCCCGAAATCCTAATAGTCAATCTCTTACTCTCCATGCTATCTATCCGTAAAACACTGACTTTACTCTTTCACAGATGATAGCAATCTATTAAATATACTGGAAGCATAATTTATACGAGATTTAATAGTGATTTATCTATTTATTGTTTTACATACATTTATGAAGGATAGTACAATTCTTTTCTGTTGCTTTTACCGTTCATATATATAAAAAAATAGAGGACAAAAATGTTGACTGACTCCGATAACGAATTCATGAAAATAAGAAAAAACAAGCTCAAAGAAATTCGCTCTAAGGGAATTAATCCATATCCTACTAAATTCAACAGGACTCACACAGGAACGAATGCAATCCATCAATTCGAAACATCTGAGAGTAATAACATTGAGTTTAAAGAAATAATAATTATAGCTGGACGCATTGTTGGACGCAGAAGCATGGGTAAAGCATCTTTCATTGACATCCAAGATATTGATGGACGTTTCCAGATAATGTTTCGTGCGAATGTTCTCATGCAAAGATATAATGATTTAGATGATTTAGATATCGGAGATTGGATTGGGGCGAAAGGGACTCTTTTTCGCACTAGAACTAATGAAATAACCTTGCAAGTTACAGAATATGAATTACTTTGCAAGTCATTACGGCCACTACCTGAAAAATGGCATGGCTTAACCGACACCGAAACTAGATTCAGACAAAAATACCTTGATTTAATTTCAAATGACCAAGCAAAGCAAACTGCGATTTCTAGAAGTAAATTAGTATCTCACATAAGAAGTTTCATGGACCATAGAGGTTTCCTTGAAGTTGAAACACCGGTACTAGTTCCAATTGCAGCAGGAGGAATGGCGCATCCTTTTGTAACACATCACAATGCATTAAGCCGACAATTATATCTACGAATTGCTACAGAGCTTCATTTAAAGAGACTAATTGTGGGTGGATTAGAGAAAGTATATGAAATTGGTAGAGTCTTTCGTAACGAAGGATTAGATCAACAACACAATCCTGAATTTACCACTATGGAAAGTTATGAAGCTTTCTCTGATTATACCGATGTAATGATAATGGTTGAGGAATTAGTCAGTAGTTGTGCTATGACACTTAACGGTTCCATGCAAACGTTATACGGCAATGAATCTCTTGATTTCTCTCCTCCATGGCCACGAATTAATCTTCGCGATAAAATAATCAAGGAAAGTGGGATTGATTTTTTCGAACATGAAGACATACCTTCACTAAAATCAGCAATGAGCAACATTGGGATTGATATAACGCATCAAGTTAGTTGGGCAGGATTAATAGATAAGCTCATTTCAGAAAAAGTCGAACCTTCCCTTATACAACCGTGTTTTTTAACTGATTACCCAACAGCAATGTCTCCTCTAGCAAAAAAATCCCCGACAGACTCTAGAATAGCTGAACGATTTGAAGGATTCGTATGTGGAATGGAAATATGTAATTCATTCACGGAACTAAACGATCCTGAAGATCAAAGAGTAAGATTTGAAGAACAAGAGTTACTGCATAGAGAGTTCGAAACAGAGGAAATGGACAGATTGGATGAAGATTTCTTAATAGCTATAGAACATGGAATGCCTCCTACAGGTGGATTAGGAATTGGAATCGACAGACTCACTATGATTATGACTAATAACACTTCAATAAGAGAAGTTATATTATTTCCGCAACTCAGAAATTAGACATTACTCCTATGAGGACAAGATTGTTATAAGTTAATATGACATTCCCACAAAAAACCTTAATTTTACAGGAATCATGCCTTGATTTCTATTCAATATTTATTATAGATAATTTAATATCTACACCATCTATATGGTGGTTTTCGGAATAAGCATTACTCGGAGCACAATCGTTATTAACTTGATCCGCCAATATTTCTTGCATCACATAATCAGCATGTTTTTGCAATGCATCCTCAATATTTCCAATCCTCGATATCCACAAATTAATGTGGTCAGAAATTTCATACCCAGCGGAACGTCTCATATTTTGAATACGATGTACTAATTCTCTTGCAAGTCCTTCTTCTGCCAATTCAGGTGACACATATGTAGAAATACCGACTACATATCCTGTATCTGAAGTCGTAGAAAATCCTTCCATTTCAGTAGCTGTTATTAATAAATCATCTATACTTAATATAACTCCCGCAATTTCAATTGATTTACCCGATTCTAAGTCAGCTATTACTGTTTCAGATTTAATATTATCCAATTCTTTTCTGATTTCTCCAATTTTATTTCCGTATTTAGGTCCTAAGACAGGTAGGTTTGGTTGGATTTTAAAATTAACAATCTCAGTTGCATCTTGTACAGGGGTAATTTTTTTAATGTTCAGCTCGTCTATTATCTGATCCTCAATCTTCTCGAGCATTTCCAGTTCTGAAGTCAGTCGTGTTTTAACGTACAATTGATTCAATGGTTGCCTAACCTTAATCCCCGCTTTACTCCTAGCAGATCGCCCCATACTTGAAATCCTCATTGCTAATCTAGTACGAGCTACTAATTCTTGATCAATTGCATCTTCATCAACTAAAGGAAAATCTTCTAAATGAACACTTTCTTTAGCATTCGAATGATTCGAGAACAAATTCTGGTAAATATTCTCAGTTACAAATGGCATTATGGGAGCTAGTAATTTAGAAAGTGTCATCAAAACCTCATATAAAGTAATGTAAGCCGACATCTTATCAGAGTCTACATAGTCATTTTCTTCCTTCAATAATCCTGTTTTCCAAAACCTGCGCCTACTTCTACGGACATACCAATTGGAGAGGTATTCCATAAAAGATTGGACTTCTTTTGTGACTTTTTCAGGTTCAAATGATTCCAATCCATCAGTAACTGTGTAGATCAATGAATTCAGTTCACTGATTATCCATTTATCCAATTCAGATCTATTGTTCAGTGAAGGTAATCTAGATGATTCCGGGTTAAATTGATCAATATTGGCATAAGTAACAAAAAAAGAATAAACATTCCATAATGGGATGAGGAATTGACGTCTAATTTCTCCTGCCGATTCAAATCCAAAATTAAGATTAGAAGCTGGATTTTGACTAGCAAATTGCCAACGCATCGCATCAACTCCCATTTCATCAGCCGCATCTTCGAACCAAATAGCATTACCCTTACTTTTGTGCATTTCTTCACCATTACTATCTCTCATTAACGCATAGCTAAAAATGTTTTTTGTGGGTTCCGAATCTGTCAATACTACGCTCATAGTCAACAATGAATAAAACCAATTTCTATATTGACCTGGAAAACTTTCTGAAATCCAATCTGCAGGAAACCATTCTTTCCAATAATTTTTATCGTTTCTATAATTTAGAGTTGAGAAAGACACTATACCTGCATCCAGCCACGGGTTTCCAACATCAATTATTCTGTTTAATTTCTCTCCGCATGCAGAACAAGAAATTTTAACTTTATCTATCCAAGGCCTATGAGGAGAATTGCCTTCAAAATCATCCCAACCCTCTACTGCACGATTCTTCAATTCTTCCTCACTCTCCATAATATCGAAATTGCCACATTCACATTTATATATAGGTAAAGCTAAACCGTAATATCTTTTCTTAGATATCATCCAATCGTCCATATTTTTTATCCAATCCAATTCCCTTTTCATACCGAATTCTGGCACCCAATTAATGTTTTGAGTTATACGTGCCAATGAATCTCTTAAAGGATCCATCTTAATGAACCATTCTTCAACCAATCTAAAAACAAGTTCCGATCCACATCTCCAACAATGAGGATACCTATGCTTATACTTTTCAACTTTGTAAAAAATACCTTTTTCTTTTAGATTGTTATAAATCAATTCGTTAACATCATAAACATTTAACCCAGTTAGCCATCCGAATCCGTCAATAAAATCCCCTAAATCATTTAATGGTGCGATTGGTTCAATACCTTCTTTTTTACCCAAAGCAAAATCTTCTTTTCCTGCACCTGGTGCGATATGGACTATTCCAGTTCCTTCTCCTTCCGATACCTCATCCCATCCTAGTACTCTATGTTTATTACCTTTTTGAGCAGGCAATTCATCAAATGGTCCATTATATGCAATTCCAATTAATTGTGATCCCTTCATTTCACTGATTATTTCGTATTCACCTTTTAAGCAGGATATTCTTGATTTTGCAAGATATATATATTCATTTGCTTGTTTAACTTTCACATAATCCATGTCAATATTTACAGCAGCTGCGCAGTTAGATGATAAGGTCCATGGCGTAGTAGTCCATATCAATAGCGATTCTTTTCCTATTATTTTTTTTGTTAAAGAAATAATAGGAAATTTTACGAATAGCCCCGGGTGTTCTATTTCCTTATACCCTTCTGTAACTATTTCATGTTCTGAAAGTCCTGTACTACAACGAGGACACCAAGGCATTACATCAGTGCCTTGATATATTAGGTTTTTCTCGTGGCATTTTTTCAAAAAATGCCATATTGTGTAATTGTTTTCATCTGACATAGTATGGTATGAATTATCCCAATGCATCCATTGTGCTAGTCGTATTGACTGATTCGTAATAATGTCAGCAAATTTTTGCACCCTCTGTTTACATTTAGTGACAAATTTATCGACACCATATTTTTCAATATCTGTTTTGGATGTAAATCCCAGTTCTTTTTCAACTTCAACCTCTATCCATAAACCTTGACCGTCAAAACCATTTTGATATCTTTGCTTATAGCCTTGCATGGTCCTAAATCTTGAAAACAAATCCTTATAAGTTCTCCCCCATGCATGGTGAACTCCCATAGGATTATTGGCAGTTATCGGACCATCAATAAATGAATATCTTTTACTTGAATCTTCATTTTTTGACATGTATTTTTCAGGAATTTGATTTTCTTCCCACCATTTAAGAATATTGTTTTCAAGTTCAGAAAAATCTATTTTTGAATTTACAGGTTGAAACACGTCTATCTCTACTATTGTTTATTTTTAAATATCATTTTAAAGGTTTATTGCCAGTTTTTTCTTCATACAGTTTCCAAGTTTTATCGTTAAACGGATAATATTTTCCGGGTGAGCATTGTTCTATAGCCAATTGTGCCTTAACAACTTCCTCCACAGCTTCCCTTTGGTGTGCAATTTCAATGACTTCATTTACTTCGGTCGCGGGCACAACAACAACTCCATCATCATCACCGACAATTGCATCTCCTGGTCTAACCAGTATTCCTCCACATTGTATTGCATCATTTACTTGCCATGGCCAAAATTCTGCAGGTCCTTGTTTCGCGGTAGTGCTTGCAGAATATACCGGAAAGCCATAATCTTTTAAGGTGTTACTATCTCTTACCCCCCCATCAGTCACTAATCCTGCCACTTTCAATTGCATTAATCGCATAAATTTAATGTCTCCCCCAATCGAACCATATTTTCTACCCATTGCGTCTATGACTAAAACTTCTTCAGGGCCACAAAGTTCAATTGCAATATATTCAGCAGACTTATCTCCTTTAGGTTTATCTGATGCCAAATCCGGCCTATGGGGTACAAATCTTAATGTCACCGCCCGACCAGACATTGATTGCCCTAGAGATAACGGCACTGATCCTTCAATATATGTCATTGGCCACCCCTTAACCCATAATGCATCTATCAAAGTTTGAGTGGGTATTTTTTTAAGTTGTTCCAATTGAGGAGCAGTTACTATATTTTCTAGAGTCATATTTATCTTCTACTTGCTATTGATTTATTTCATTGAATTATAAAATTTATTGGAGAATCTATTAAACTACAAAACAGTAGGTTATGGACAGTTAAATTCAGTATATATATAATGGTTTCTCATCGAATATTTCAAAGTTATTATGAAATGAAATATGCCGAGGTGGTGGAATTGGTAGACACGCAGCGTTGAGGGCGCTGTGGCCGAATAGGCTGTAGGAGTTCGAGTCTCCTCCTCGGCACCAATGCACCAAGCATATAAAATTATGGCGACGTAGCCAAGTGGTCTAAGGCGGAGGTCTGCAAAACCTCTATTCGTGGGTTCGAATCCCACCGTCGCCTCCATAAATCCAATGCCGTTACAAAAAATTCGGTTATTGGTTCAAGACATAGACGAAACTCCCCCATCAATAACCATTTCACTACCGGTCATAAATGCAGATTCATCCGATGCCAAAAACAAGGCACCATACGCTATCTCAATTGGTTTACCGACTCGCTGTAATGGTGATTTCAAAATTCTTTCACGTGCGAGATCATCAGCTAATCTATGCGCAATCATATCAGTATCAACAGCACCTGGATGTATGCTATTTACCCTAATACCATCTTTACCATATTGTACAGCGACACTTTTGGTATATATTCTAATAGCTCCCTTTGAAGCATTGTATACAGGTTGAATAGATTTTTGACCCCGCAAACCTGAAATAGAAGATATATTAATGATTGAACCACCCCCTATTTTTTGCATGATCGGAATAACATGTTTAGTTCCCAAATGAACACCCTTTGCATTAATATCCATTACTCGGTCCCAAATTTCCTCCGTGGTATCATCATTCGTTCCCCAAACTGCGATACCAGCATTATTTACCAAAATATCAATTTTCCCAAAAGCTTCTAGCGATTTTTCTATCGCATATGCCCATTCAGTAGCACTAGACACATCCAAATGAACATATATAGCCTCTCCACCTTGTTCATTAATTTTCGCTTCTAATTTCTCCCCTTCATTATCTAGTATGTCGGCTATTATTACTTTTGCACCTTCTTTAACAAAAAGATCTACTTCGGCCTCGCCTTGCCCCCTAGATCCTCCTGTAATTAAAGCTACCTTGCCTTCCAATCTCATATCGTTGTACCTCCTTTTTTTGATCAATGAAATTAATTTAAAAAATCTCCATTGGTTCACAGATTAATTATAAGTATATTTTTCAGCTTCTTCAGACCCTTGAGTAACACTGCCTTTAGTGTACGAATGAGCACCCATTCCTGCCAATTGCCCGTTTTCAACTATCAAATAGGGTTCTCTAATTGGATCATTATCAAAAAAACATTCTAATATTTCCCTAGTACCGGCAGCATATCTTGCTTGGGCAGACAGAGAAGTTCCTGATGTGTGAGGAGTCATTCCGTGGTTTGGCATTGTTCTCCACATATGATCATTTGGGGCTGGTTGGGGAAACCAAACATCCCCCGCGTACCCACTAAGTTGACCTGATTCTAAAGCCTTTGAGACTGCCTCTTTATTGCAAATTTTTCCGCGAGCAGTGTTAACAAGATATGATCCTTTTTTCATTTTACTTATTAATAAATCATCGAATAGATTTTCTGTCTCTGGGTGTAATGGGCAATTAACTGTAACAACGTCGCACTCTGTAATCATTGACTCAACTGACGAATGGTAAGTTAAATTCAGCTCTCGTTCAATATCTTCTGACAACCTATGCCTATCAAAATAATGCAGATGAGTATCAAAAGCTTTCATTTTTCTTAGCACAGACAATCCAATACGGCCTGCTGCTACAGTACCAACATGCATTCCCTCAACATCATAGGAGCGTTTAACGGCGTCAGCAATATTCCATCCACCTTCTTTAATAATTGAATACTGATGATGATAATCCCGTACAAGAGCCAAAATCATCATAACTTGGTGTTCTGATACTGAAATAGAATTACAATAGGTTACTTCAACAACATCTACTTTATTATCCATAGCTGCCTGTAAATCAACATGGTCTGAGCCTATTCCAGCAGTTATAGCAATTTTAAGATTTTTCGCCATTTCTATTCTTTTTCTCGTCAAATAATAAGGCCAAAATGGTTGTGATATAACGATATCCGCATCAACTAATTCTTTATCTGCTTGACAACCATTACCATCTTTCTCTGACGTGACTACTAACGAATGACCTCTTTCTTCCAAAAACTTTCTCAATCCAAGCTCTCCTGATACACATCCAAGTAATTGTCCCGGAACAAAATCTATTGCTTTTGGATTAGGCAATGTCATACCATCTGGGTATTGTTTTAATTCAGGTAGAGTATTCAACGGATAATTCTCAGGCATTCCTTCTCTTGGATCATCATATAATACACATAAAATTTTCATTAGTTTTATCTCCTACTATGTTTCAAAAGTCTTCTGTAAGTTGAGTCGGATCCATTTGTGGGCTTTCTATTCTTTCTTGACAATCAGATGTTGTGATAGTACAAAACCTACATTCTTGTGCACTGGGCACTTTCCTCGCCAAAGACGGAGAAGAAATTGTCCTGATCAAAGAACCTAATTTATTAATGAAGTTTTGATTTACTCCATTCGATGGGATAAACACTTCATTGTCCGAGTAAATTAATTTGCCTTCAAATTTCACATTATGATATTGAGGTAAAGCGCGTGGAAGCGCATACATATATATCAATACCTGTATTTGATGAGATACAGATTGTTCCCCAGTTTTAGCATCATAAATAACACCATCAGAACCATTTATAGTAACCAAGTCCGGTTTGCCTGATAAGGTAGCGCTTTTACCTTGAAGATTAAAAAAGTTCTGCCCTTCCGTATATACTATTGATCCAGTAGACTCTAATACACTTCTTGTTTTGTTCAACAAATTCGTGTGATCTATCTGCCATTGCGTCGCATTAAAATCAGTAACAACTTTTGAATAACTCCTCCCTTCATGTAATGCCTTAAATTGTGCCGACCATTCACATGAACTGTCCCCGGACAATAAACGAGTCAGCCAAGTAACCCATATATAAGGCTTTTCTCTTTTAATTGCCATATGACATGCCTCCCATTTTAATGCTGATCGGATAATTAATTCTTTACTTAAAGTATTAATTATTTGAAGAAATTTTGATCTATTTATTAGCCGATTTTCATAAATATATATATCGCTAATATGTTATTAGTTTAAATTCACAATCTTGCACTCAGACATGATAAACGTGAGTTTATTTGGTGGAGAATTATGTTCTCCATTTAAGAAAGTAAAATCGTCAAGGTGTCCTTTAAACTGTACTTTATCACCGTTCATAAATTCACTATCTAGTATTTGATCATTCATCTCACATCGATAATACACTTCTGTTTCATAAATGAGGTTAACTATTCTATGCAATACCAGTTCTTTTACATATAATTCTCCTCGGGAAAATAGTATTTTTTTATCAGTCACTTCATCTACTTCAACACCTTCATCAGATGCAATCCATATTTCTTTATCAATATATTTATTGGCAAATTCATCTACATTTTCAAACAATTCTTTCTCGAAGTCTTCTAAGTCAGACGAATAGGAAAAAATATATGCATTTTGTGAAGGTGTTAAGGTTTTTAGGATCAGTGGTTCACTTAGGTAATCTACAGTATAGGCTACTAATACTATAACAATAGCAGTTAACACAGCACCGGAAACCAATATTCTTTTCATAAATTAACCTCATAACTTAAAGTTAATCCAATCTTATTGCATTAGTGGCTTTTTATAAATATGCTATATGCCAAATATTAACAACATAAATTATGATTTCGTCGAACGTACTAAGTTTAGAACTTTACAATATTAACTAAAAAGTTCCTGGTCCAATCAACCTTCAATGAGTTAGAAGTCTCGATTGTCATACGCGCAATAATTAGGGCAAAACTTATTTGGCGGAAGTACCCGTTTTTGTTGGGATTTGTCCATCCTTATTTAAGCACAGTGAAGAAACAATATTCACTTGTTCAACCGTTTTGTCTTGGTCATTAACATTCCATCTTCCTATTGCTCCGTTTCGTATACTAACTTTCCATGTGCCATCTTTATTGTCGGTCAATCTATACCCGTTAGGATTATCAACTATGGTGACACCAGATTCAGTTAATTCGCAAGTTCCAGCGATGTATTCTTGCACAAGGGATATAACTTCTCCGCGGGTTAATTCTCCTTCTACCTTAGTTTCCTTCGGGGAAGTAGGATTTTGCGATGATCCAGAGTCTCCTAGTCCAGAACCATCAACAGAAGAGTCACATCCAACAATTAAAGCCATAGAGACCATTAGCAATAGAGTTAAATTCCGAGAGTACATTTTTAATTTCGAGCACACAGCATTATCCTTTTTTATTATTACGTATGAACACATACCTCTTAATCAGATACTATATATAGTATCTGATTATACTATATATAGAAAATACGAATACTAGATATCTGTTTTTAGTGCTTGTGATATGTTTGCGCTTTGATACAATCAGAAATATGAACAGATATATGAAATACTTACTTATACTATTAATACCTGTTATTTTTGTTGCGTGCGGATCAGAGTCGGAATCTAACGGAACAAGTAATGAAAATACTGTAAATGAAAAAACTTCTGATAAATTATCTAGGGAACAGCTCATTTCTATAGTACAAGGGTATGTGGGTGAAACATGCGAACTCACAGAACAAGGGTCGAAAATTTTCAACAATTCTCTCGGATATCGACTTGTCGACAATAAAGACGGAACATGGGAATTAATGATCCAAAATGGCGCCATGGGACGATTCACAGTCAAAGAGAGCGACCAATCAGTGGAACAAATATCGATACAAACTGCCCTGTGCTTAAATAAAGATGGGCAAATCCCAACAAAAACGGGTAGTTCCGCCAACCGAAAATAACCAAGATTACTTAAAGCGAGTTCTATTCAATTACGAGAATGAAGCTCAGCATTAATAAATATACTATATCGATGTCCTGACTCAAACAATTCATATCAGAAGCTTTTAATGGGATTAAATTCTACTTGCCACTCATCTGTTTTTATGGTTTTGATAATAAAATAGTTAAATCTGTTATTTACCCTTGATAAATGTTACAAAGGAAATAAAAACTGACTTATTACATTTTTTCATGGACATATATAAAAAACTCACTTATGCCAGTAGATGTAAAAAATATTTTCATCTATCTTAGAATTTTAGGGATATAGAAATGGCGGAGAGAAGTACTTTAATTATTCAAAAATTTGTGCGAATAATGGCTAATATCAATGAGAGGATGAAGGGTCAAAGAAGTATCAATCTGGATTGAGCTACTAACAATGGGGCCGTATCTCTCTGAACACATTAGGATGACAATACGGAAACAGAACTTGTTATAGCCATTGCTCACATCACCACTGAAATAGCGACTTTAATTGCGTACAATTAAGTCAACAATGAATTTACTTGAACATCTACTTTATTTCGTCTTAAAACGCCATCTTTTAAGATTGTCAGATTCGTAATACCAATGATAATCAATAGCACTCGCATTTACATTCTTTTCCCTAGGTGAGTTTTCTTTGTTTTCTTTGTTTTCTTTGTTTTTTTTGTTTTTTTTCATAAATGACATTAATTATTGTCCGAAATTATCGAATTAAATTAAATTTTAGCGGCCACTCCACCGTCTATATTAATTATTTCGGATGTAATAAAACGAGATTCATCTGACACGAGAAACATAACTAAATTTGCCACATCGATAGGATAACCGGGACCTGGAATAATTTGTGCCATATCAAACATACTTTCGAATACATGATGCCCCCCATCAAGATCTGAGATTGTTCCTCTAGTAGCGCCGGGTGTTAATATTTGACCAGGTCGTATGCAATTTACACGTATATTATGCTTGCCACCCACTCCTGCCATTTGCCTTGTTAATCCTTCTATTCCAGCCTTAGCAGCATAATAAGAAGGTGCCGTAACACCAAAGTCATCCATCATCTTAGGACTAAACCCCCTAACAGCTGCTAAAGAAGACATATTCACTATTGCACCACCACCAGATTTAATAATATGAGGCCATACTGCACGAGAAACATAAAAGGTTCCATTCAAGTTATCATTTATAACACTGTTCCATTGCTCTGTCGTAGAGTTAGGAAAATCACCCGCGCTTCCATGACCAGCATTATTAAAGAGCAAGTGGACATCTCCATAAACACTGGACGCTTGCTCCACTGCCTCATTTACTAACAAATCATCCCCTACATCGCACTGAACAAATGTAGCTTCTCCACCTTTTTGTCTTATTTCATTTTGGACTCTTAACCCTTGATCATTTCTTCTAGCCATAATAACAACTTTGGCTCCCTCTTGAGAAAAAACATGCGCTGTGGTTTCACCTATACCGCTATTTCCACCTGTAATAATCGCCACTTTGTCTTGCAATCTTCCAGTCATATGTATCTCCTCGTAATTAAATATCTAATGGGTTGCATAAATTGAATATCTATCAATTATTTGTGATGGTAACAAATACGGTTCCGGACTAGTAGATAATAACCAATTTAAAACTGATAATCCATACCCTACCGGATAAGTTGAAGTGTTTTCTGATTCATCTGATATTTCTATTCCCCATCCATAAGTATTTAAGTCCACTGGAATCACAGTACCATCTACAATTTTAGATACATACATATCCATATTAGATTTACTAATCCAAGGCTTATACATCAACCACAAATCGATATCTTCTTTGTATATCGCCCTATTATTGATTTTCGAAAATATATCACGTACATAATATTGATCGCCAATTATTTGCCTGTCCGATTGGATTGAAATTGAATCTGAATAATACTCATTCATATAAGACCACCATTTAAGCTCTCTATAAGAAGGAATAACAGGTTCTACTCCTACTTCAAGACAAATTCTCCGAATACTGATCCACATTTCGAATAATTGTTTTAATTGAGATTGAGGGATACCAAATTTATCAAATGAAGTAAAATCATCCCAGTTCACCAAGCTATCTTGATCGTCAAAAAACATGTCCAATCGCACTTTTAATCGTTTCTTATACGCAACTAATGTCCTTGAAGGTAACGAAAGCCTATAACGTGATTCCAAAAAGGTTTTAACGGGCTTGTTTTTCCATTCATTTTGATTCCAACATAACAAAAGGCCTACTTGCTGGCATTGATTCAATGCAGACTGAAAGCCTTTTTTCCCAAACATCCAATTGCTAGCACCTCGGGGATTTATAGTTGCCATATATTTTATTAATGTTGCTCTTTTTAGTTCATTTCATTTGTAAATCTTATTATAAGATACTATTCGTTAAAATAACAGGAGTGGCGCATAGTTTGTATTCTAAATTGCCTAAAACATGTAACCTAGGTGGAGATTATTATCATTTTTGAGTTTGAATTAACTCGATACCAAGTCTAGGGAGCTCGTATGGAATATCGTAAACTTGGCAACTCTGACCTTAAAATTTCAATATTGGGGTTTGGGTGCGGATCAGTGGGAGGTTTGATGGTAAAAGGAACTCACAAAGAAATGCTTAAATCTGTTAGTCATGCTTTAGAATTAGGCATAAATTATTTTGACACTGCACGCGCATATGGAGATGGATTATCGGAAATCCATACCGGGGCATTATTAAGAGAAACCAATGCTAACAATGTAATAGTAGGTACTAAAATAATGCTTTCCGTTGACGATTTACACGGAAACGGGATAGAGAAAGCAATAAGAACCCAAATAGACAATAGCCTCAAACGAATAAACAGGGAGTACATAGATATTGTTTATACCCATAACAGAATCCGCTCAAATGAAAATGAAATGATACATAAAAATCATCTAGACCGAATAATACCTATATTTGAGGAATATATAACGAACGGAAAAATAAGGTATTGGGGGCTTAATGCATTAGGAGATACTGCAGCCATAACAGAAGCTTTGACCAGATACCATCCAAGTGCAATACACACATGTTACAACTTGCTAAATCCCTCATCATCATACTCTTTGCCGGTAACATCCAGTCATCATGATTATAAGCAAATAATGAACTTAGCAAATATCCGAGGCACAGGCACTGTCGGAATTAGAATTTTGGCAGGAGGAGCTTTATCAGGAAATCAAAACCGTCATCCTATAGCCGATCAAAATGTTACTCCAATTGCAACAGGTAAAACATTTACAGATGACGTAAATGAATCATCAAAATATTCTTTCCTTGTAAAAGAAGGTTTGGTTAAAAACCTCGTTGAAGCCTCTATCAGGTTTGCTATAACAAACTCAAAGTTAAATACCGCACTTATTGGACTATCTAGTTATGATCAACTAGAAAAAGCTATACGATATACTAATAAAGGCCCTTTGCCTGATGAAACAATGCTACGAATTACTAATGAGTGGAAAAACACAAAGAAATATAAGGATGTGGTATGAAATTTGGATCATGGATATTTCCCATTTCTCAACAAATAAAAAATGACGGAAAAGTAATAGCAGACTCGCTTCAAGAAATCGATACGTGGGAAAAACTAGGATTCGATGCAGTTTGGTTATCAGAGCATCATTTTGATGGAGCAACAGCCTATGCAGATCCGATAGTGTTCGCCTCAGCTATCGCACAAAGAACACAAACCGTAAGTATTGGTTTTGCTGTGGTGGAAATGGCGCTACATCATCCCGTAAGATTAGCAGTTCAAATTGCCTTATTAGACCATTTAAGTAACGGACGCATAATATTAGGTACCGGTAAAGGATCTGCATTTAATGAATATGAATACATAGGATTTGGTGTCCCTATGTCACAAGGGGCTGATAGTATAAATGAAGCGGAAGAATTAATACTTCAATCATGGAGCGGTAACCCTGTAAACTTCTCCGGTAAATATTGGAATCTTTCTTTTCCTGAATTGCGCCCTCAACCATTGCAGAAACCGCACCCTCCCATTGTAAGAGCATGCTTAAGTATCGATTCCACAATTGAAATGGCCAAATTGAATCGTCCTATTTTAATAGCCGGGCAAAAAAACTCTTTGATTAAAGAAAGGATTGATATATACACATCTACTCTATATTCGTCTGGGATAAACGATAAAACTGCAGACAATATTTTGGATCAAATATGGGTCAATAAAAACATAGTCGTTGCAGAATCTAGCGAAGAAGCGTTAGAAATAGCTTATATCGGTTACCAGACTGAGCAAAACCATTTCAAAAAAGCACGCGATTCCTATAATCCATCAGCCGCTTCAAGTAGTATTAGTAAACCCGCTTCCATTTCAAAAGAAGACTTCGAAAACCTTTTTATAGTCGGAAATCCTAAACAAGTGATTGATCAAATAGCAGAACTGGAAAGCATTGGAGTAAGAAACTTGATGTTAAAAATAAATACTGGAGAAATGAAACAATCAACAGTATTTAACACTATGGAACTTCTCGCGAAACATATTAAACCAATTTTTTGATAGTATTTAATAACCACTTGAATTTAAAACAGTCACTTGAACACTAATAATTCGGAATAAGTTATTTGCTTTCAGGTACAGTACGCATTTGCGATAATCCCGTAACAGTTGAAGTCCCTATCTTTCCTAATTTATCATATAAAGATATGGACCCGACTGAAATTCCATTTTGTGAACCATGGTAAGAGGCTTCTGCCCCTATCCATTTACCAACGGGAACCCTGTGCACATACAGAGATATATCAGCATTTATGTATTGCAAACCTTCTGTACTCCAATTGGCAAGTGGGTTTGCATAGTCGGCTACTTGAGCAAGTCGGACTATTGGGCTTGCTTCTTCTTTAAAAACAAAATCATGGGTCTCTCTAATCCACACTCGCCTTTGGCCGATAATAGCCTCGTTTTCATTTACGAGTCTGTCTTTAATCGGTATCAGTTTAGAATGGTCACCAACATAAATAGTTTCCCAAACAGGACTATATTTACCGGAAGATTGTGATTCTTGAACGTGTAAGTCATCGTCTGGTGGAATTAAATCCCAGTCAGGTGGTGACCAAACCACACCTTTAGGTTCACTAGTCTTTTTTAAAAACACAACAGTGCCTCTAGCTATTTCAGTTACTGTTCCATTCGTTTCATCAATCAAAACACTTACATCTATAACTTTTATTCTGCGACCGGATCTAATTATTTCAAACTTCGTTCTCAATGGTTTCATTCGAGCGACCCTAAACAAATCAACAGTTACTCGAGCCACTTGAAAATCAACCGTGTCTGCTTCATTGTCAGACATAATAACGCTCTCTGCTTCATGGGCAATCAATCCTGATATCACTCGCCCATGCAAGGTAGTAGGGTCCCAAGGACCTTTTGCGAAAACAGTTGGTATATAGAGATTTTCGATAGATACATCACGCTCAAAAAATGCTCGTACATTTGATACTTCAGTCATTTATCTTAAATTCCTTTAAATGTTATTAATTAATAATGTAGTGATCTATTTTTTTGCATAAAAACCATCAAAACCAATTGGTAATGCCCCAATAATTTCTTCGATTTGTTGCATAATTTGCTCGTTTTGCAATTCGATAACGGGTAAACATACGATATTTAAACCCTGATAGCAGAAAGTGCAATTTATCAACAAACATATATAGTAAACTATTATGACAACAGATAAATCCAATATAATAATATTATGAAACCATTTTTGTATCCAAATCAACTTTCGACAATCCATTTACGGTATTTATTTCTGTTATTAATTGCCGTAGCTATTATTTGGAGTGGTATTAAAATAACAGAGTTTTATTCCAATGCAGAAATAAAGTCGGTGCCTCTACATACATCAATGTATCAACCAGGAGAAGCAGCTGGCATGGTTATAAAGAAAATAGAACAAGAATTATTTAATTTAACCAGTAATGAATATAGTAACTATAGTACTGAAGTTTTAAAAGTTATGATTCCAGGTAGAGAAGAAATAGAATTCTGCTCCGCCATATTAGGTAAACTCAAAAACAAAAATTATACTGAAACATATTTAGGTAACGGGCTTTGGTTAGTAGATATAGACAAAGAATTCTTACCGCCGAATCTAAAAAGACATGCTCCTGCAATCCAATGGCATATTTTTGAACAATCCGGAATAATTCACAATATAAGTGGTCATTTATTAACAAATTGTTGAAAATTATCTAACATCAAGTTTTTAACAGTTTACGGATGTTCGAAGATGCAATTATCTTATTATTTTTAGCGTATTCTTCATGGTTTTTTTCAATAGTGTTCAATTCATAAATATAATTAACCATCATTCCTGTAGACTGGCGCATACCTCTTTCAGAGACATCACCCAAGAAATTAAACTGGCCAATAGTAGCACCATTTCCTAAATGGAATCTCGCAACGGGGTCATTAGGTGCATTATCGGTTCGATCAGATATTAATAAATATTCAGCCATTGCTTCAAACAAATATTTCTTCAATTTAATTGATGGCATTACTCCCTTCTGTTTTATTAGAGAATCAGAAAGTTCAAGATTATTTTGGGACAACCATTTATTAAATCCCGGAACCGGAGACAAAGTAACATATGTAGTCAAATCAGGTAATTCTTCCTTCAATCTTTGAATCACTTGTTTTAGCAAGAAATTACCGAATGAAACACCAATCAAGCCATCTTGGCAGTTAGATATAGAATAAAAGACAGCAGTTGTAGCATCTTCTTCCCTTAAATATTCTCTATCATCCGTAAGGATTTTTTCGATAGAATCGGGGATTTTATCAGTCAAAGCTACTTCTACAAATATCAACGGTTCATCCGGCATAGCAAGATGGAAAAAAGCAAAACACCTTCTATCTTCTGGTGCAAGCCTAGCTCTTAATTCCTCCCAGGAACCAATTTCATGAACAGCTTCATAGGCTATTATTTTTTCTAAGATTGCCGCAGGGGTGGACCAATCAATAGGCTGGAGCACTAAAAACCCTGGATTAAATAAGGTTTTAAATAACCCTAAAAGCCCTACATCTAATCGACCCAAATCTGAGTCATTTTTTTTTGCTTTTAATAAATGTTCCCGCAATCTTACCAGTCTTACCGTACCTTCTGAAGTGGCATTAAGTCTGCGAAAAAGGAGTACCCACGCTGGTTCAGCCAATTGTGTAATTTTATTCATTGCTGATTCACTTGGATCCACGGAGTATTTTTTAACAGACTCAATTAAAGCGTCAGAGTCGATGTCATAATGAATAACTAAATTTTTTAAAACTTTTATTTTATTTTTTTCTTCTAAATTTTCAAACAACGATAATAAATGTTCCGAATAAACTATAGATGAAACTTCTCCCGTGGCAGATAACACTGCATTAATCGCTTTACTCGGATTGTTACTCAAAGTAACAAAAGTCGCTCTTTTAAGACCTGAAATTACATTAGAGTTACTAATCAATGAAGCGAGTGCATTGTAAATAAATTTCATTATTACTCCTTAATAATTATTTTATATAATACATATAATTAAGCTGAGCATAAACATGTTTAAATGATTTGTTACATTTTCAATATAATTTTTTCTTTATTCAGTTAAACTAACCTTAAAAGAGAAAATCTATACTAAGGAGTGATATATGCCATACGGTGGAAATGATTGGTTAAATCAAACTATAGAAGAAACCATAGAACCAGATTTGCCAATATGTGATCCCCACCACCATTTTTGGGATTATAGGTTTGAGAGAATTCCATACCAAAGATATCTGCTTGATGAACTTATCAATGATACAAGTAGCGGACATAACATAACCTCTACTGTGTTCGTTGAAGCTCGCTCAATGTACAACTTATCGTCATCGGATAATTTTAAAACAATAAATGAAGTAGAATTCGTAAACGGGTTATCTGCAGCAAGCGCCAGCGGACTATATGGTAAAACAAAAGCGGCAACATCAATAGTTGGACACGCTAATCTCAATTTAGGCAAAAAAGTAGAACCCGTACTTGAAGCCTTAATAGCCGCAAGTCCTTCTAGGTTTAAAGGGGTCAGGCACACAATTACTTGGGACAACAATCCTGAGATAGAAAATAACCCCATGTACAAATCATCTGAGCAAATGTCTTCCTCAAGTTTTTTAGAAGGGGCACAAGTAGTCAGCAAGTTAGGGCTGACGTTCGAATCGTGGATGTATTTTCATCAGCTACCACAATTACTGAATCTTGCCAAAACCGTTCCAGATTTACCGATTATTATCAATCATGTTGGCGGATTGATTCAAATAGGGCCGTATTCTAATCAAAGGCAAGAAGTAATTACAATCTGGAAAAAAAATATAACTGAATTAGCCAAGTGCCCTAACGTAGTCATAAAACTAGGTGGACTAGGAATGCCCGTAACAGGTCATGACTGGCACTTACGCAATATACCGGTAGGATCTATTGAATTGGCTAATGAAATGGCTCCATATCTTGATTTTTGCATTGATAAATTTGGGCCTAGCAGAGGAATGTTCGAAAGTAATTTCCCTGTCGATAAAGTATCTTTTTCTTATAACATCTTATATAACGCCTTCAAAATATATTCTAAAAATTATTCTCAATCAGAAAGAGCATCATTGTTTCATAATACTGCCGCTAAAATATATTCTATTAAAGAATCCTAAAATGCTAAAATATTGTGACTAATATCTTAAAAGGAAATAGATTTGACTAAATACTTACAACTAGTGCCTCTCGCACTAATCATAATAACCATAAGTGTGATTGCATGTAACACTGAATCTGATATCAATATGTCCCAAGCAACGAATTTCGAACTAACAGATGCTAACGGACAAACAGTTGCTTTAGTGGATTTCAGAAACTCCTACGAAAAAACTGTTCTATTATTTTATAGAGGGCATTTTTGAGGTATATGCCAAAGGCAACTGGTTGAGTTGCAAAATTCATATGCTAAATTCAAGAAACAAAATATAGGGCTAATCGCAGTTAGTATGGATACTGTAGATGAAGCAGCATACACAAAGCTAATAACTAAAGCCGAATACCCGCTTTTATCAGATCCTACTGGATTAGTCATTAAAGCATATGGAGTATACGATCTTCTAGGTGATGGAGTAGCAACTCCATCAGTATTTATAATAAGATCGGACGGTTCCATATCATGGAGCTACATAGCTAAAGATATAAAAGACAGACCAACAACCGATGAAATATTAAACCATATCGAATAAAAATTAACGTGGCTGAATAATTTCTATACGAACGTTGTCAGGTGCCTTAATAAATGCCAAATAAGCTAACGGACCTTCAGGTACAAAAATAGGGCCTTCTATCAATGTTGCTCCTAACGATTCTAACCTTTTAATTTCAGATTCGATATCAACAACATCAAAACCAAAATGTTCGAGACCATGATGAGCATTTGCATTTCCTTCACCTAAAGTTTCGCCGGTACGCGATCCAGAAATGTTTACCACAATACCATTGCTGGTTTCACACTTCACGAACCTATCTCCAACAGGCCGTACTACATCACTGATGATTTTAAAATCAAAAGCTTTGACATACCATTCGGCGGTGGCAATTGGATCTGGTGATTTCAAATGAACATGATTGAATGCGTATGCCATAGTAGTTTTTCCCCTTAATACGTTATTAGTTTACTTACAAATTACCACACTTATTCATCTACACCCAAATATCTCTCATCTTCAGGATAAATGGTTTCCCAAAATGTCATTTCCATCGATTGGTTTAATATTGTTTCCAATGAATGTAAGTTATTTACTTTGAATTGATCATCGGTTTCATCTAAACTTTCATTTTCTTTTGATACAAACAAGCTAGTATCAAAAACTTCAGTCACATTCTCAGGAACCGTATGAAATTTAAGGGCTCGTCTATATGCTTTATGGTGAGCATCACTACGCCATGACTGGTACTTAATTCCAATTTCAACTGTCTTTGGCATAACACCTATAACTCTAAGAGATTTAAGATAACTATCACATAATTTTAATGCAACTTCAGCAGTCATATTCTTATAGCTCCACAAATTAATTTCTAGACAGATAGTTAAGTATTCTGGGGATAATGTAGGTGTTTTCTCAATCATTTCCAAGAGATCTATTGCCCTAACAGAAGGAACCAATCTTCTTTCCAAGAATTCGAGAGTCCATTCACTGCTAACTATGTCCAAAAATTTAGAGTACTCGGATTTCCATCCTTTGACAATTTCATGATCTCTTAAAGCAGGGAATGAATCTGGGTAGAGTTGATCAATATCAGTGATGTTTTCATGTTTTAGGATTTTTTGTATTTTTAATCTTGTGCCCTTACCGACAACCGCATTTTCTTCAATCCAATTTTTGCTTTTATCAGACATTAATCTCTCAACAGTCTTAAATAAAGCAATATGATTTATACGCAATTTATATTTGTGTATAAATTCCTGTAATTTATTTGAAGCAGTAAAATTCATATTTAAATCAATTAGCCTAATGTCACTTAAGTATATGCACCTAAATGATCAGTTACAATATATGCCATAAAAACATATAATCAAGGTTACCTTTATGGATTCTATAGAAATCACCACGCCTGAATCGGTTGGCTTATCTAAATCCAAATTAGCCGAGATACCTAAGCTCATTAACTCAAAATACATTAAAACTCATAAAATGGGTGGATGCTTAGTTGCTGTCTGTAGAAAAGGGAAATTAGCCCATGTTTCATTATGTGGCAAGGCCAATATTAAAGAAAATATTGATATAAAAACAGACACTATTTTTCGTATTTATTCTATGACAAAACCCATCACTAGTACCATGATTATGATTCTATTTGACCAGGGTAAAATATCCCTTAATGACCCGGTTTCAAAATATGTGCCTCAATTAAAAAACTTATCCGTATATTCATCCGGTTCTTACCCTACTTGGACCACTAAACCACCCATTAGGGAAGTCACAATCCATGATTTATTAACTCACCAATCCGGCATGTCATACGGGTTTTTAGCGGAATACGAGAATCCTTCAGAAGTTTCTAAAGCAATGAATGAAATTAGGTTTTCACAACTATTTACAGGTAAAAACAGACATATAAAAAACCTATCCGATTTTTTAGACATTATTAAAACTTTACCTCTAGAATCTTCACCTGGATCACATTGGAACTATTCAGTCTCATTTGAAATATTAGGCCATATAGCCGAGGTGATTTCCGGCAAACCTTTAAACGAGGCGTTTAAAGAGAACATTTTCACCCCATTGGGAATGACTGATACAGATTTTGAAGTTCCTGACCATAAACTTGAACGTTTTGCATCTAATTATGAGGTTAATATTAATGGTGAATTAACTTTATTTGATGATCCTTATAATAGTGAGTTCAGAACACCGGTTACTTTTTATTCGGGAGGAGCTGGATTAGTATCAACAATGTCTGATTATCTCAAATTTTGCCAAATATTCATAAATAAAGGGCTTTATAGAAACCAGAGAATATTAAGCGAAAACAGTATATATCTTATGACCTCCAATCAACTCCCAGATAACAAGTCAATCAAAGACCACCAAAGAGCTCCATTATTTTCTTCAATGAACTCGGGCACGAGATTTGTAACTGACGGATTATCATTTGGATTAGGGTTTGCAATAGTTAGTGATATTCAAAAAAATGGTGGATTTGGATCTAAAGGAACATTCCATTGGATTGGAGCGGCATCAACATATTTCTGGGTGGATCCTCAAAAAGATCTGGTCACATTAATATTAAGTCAAGTATATATGTCACGCCCGCCCATCATGGAAGAGATTAAAAAAATCGTATACTCCTCATTAACAGATTAAATGGAGCAATGTTTTAAATGATGCATAAAAAAATATGGTTAATTATCGGAGCAATACTAGCTCTCTTATCAATCATATCAGGAGCACTAGCTACTCATTGGATAAGCCATAAGGTGAATACAAACACGTTTGAAATAGCTGTAAGATTTCAAATGTTTTGTTCTTTATCTCTACTAATAATGGCTGTATTGATACCCCATACGAAATATAACAGCCTAATAATAAAGCTTACCTTATACATATTCGGATTAGGAACTCTTTTTTTCTGTGGTAGTTTATATATCCTGTCTTTTTATAAATTGGAATCCATAGGAATTATTACTCCAATTGGAGGAGTATTACTTATTTTAGGATGGATCATGTTCATATATTGGATTGTTAAAAACCCCATAAATCATTAGCAGCATTCAAGCTACAACCAGAAACACCGAAAATTATACTGACAACAAGCGATATCAATATTCCTTGCGTAGGTGTCCCCTTATAATGGGATAATACCAACACTGCAATTGACCACGGTATACCAATTAATAGCAAGGGTGTTGCTGAAGACATAATGATTTCCGACCGAGTTAGCGGCTCCAAAACATTTCCCCATATTTCAGCATATGGGGCATAGGTAAAACAGTTCCGGCATGCTTCGTATCCATAATAAGATTTTGCCTCAGAAATTATGTATGCTAAAAAAAACGGGATAGAAACCAATACAGAAGTAGCTATCGTTTTTAGTGTATTAGAAAGCCAAAGCCGCAATATAATGATTATTTCTAAAATCTCGTGTACCCTCCATCAACAATAAATTCTTCCCCTGTTTGATAAGAAGATGCATCACTAACCAAATACACAGCCAATCCTGCGAAATCTTCTGGAGTTCCCCATCTCCTTGCCGGAACGCGTTTCATTACTCTATCTTCAAATCGCTCATCCCCTACTCTAGGTGCTGTCATATCCGTGTCGATCCAACCAGGAATTATAGTGTTTGCCGTTATACCATAGCGAGCCAATTCAACGGCAAGTCCTCTTGTAAGGGATAATATTGCGCCTTTGGTAGCAGCATAAGCTTCACTGCGAGGAGCGCCATGAATAGCTGATGTACTCGAAGTACCAATTAATCGTCCTCCATTGCCAGCTTCAATCATGTGTTTAGCAGCTGCTCTAAAGGTATAAAATGTACCATCCAAATTTATTCCCATTATTCGCTTCCAAAGGTCTGAAGGGTATTCATGAAATGGTGCCCCTCCACCTGCACCCGCATTAGCAAAACACGCATCAACCTTGCCAAATGTCTGTAACGTTGCCGCAAAAGCAGAATTGACTTGGTCTTCTTGGGATACATCACATTTTATTGAAAAAGATTTAATGCCGATTTCAGAAAGTCGTTTTTTAGCAGAGATGTTTTTTTCGTCGTTAGTGCCCCAAATACATATATCGGCTCCTGCTTGCGCCAATCCTATTGCCATCCCCAAACCTATTCCACTATTACCGCCAGTAATTAGTGCTACTTTTCCTGTCAAATCAAATGGAGTAAATGGCATTAATCAATCTCCCTATTATTAATTATCGGAATCAGTAATTAGTATATCCTATAGCTAGAAATGTATCAGCACACACCAATGTATGCCAACAAAAGAATATGGGCAATTGCTATTGCTGAAACAATTGTTTGGGCAGGATTATTTTATATATTTCCTGCTAATCTAATAAACTGGGTCGATCACTTTAACTGGGGTATTGCTCAAATATCAATTGCTTTAACTTGTTCTTTAATAACATCTGCCATATCAGGAATAGTTTCCGGAATAATAATTGACAGAGGATACAGTAAATTATTGATGGTTACTTCATCGTTTGTCGGAGCATTATTGCTTTTGTCGATTAACTCAATCACAGACTTGTGGCAATTTTATATGATTTGGATTTTGATAGGCATAATGTTCTCAGGTTGCCTATATGAACCTTGTTTTGCTTTTATAACTAGATCCTATGGTCAACAATCAAAACAAGTAATCATAATGGTGACTTTGGTGGCAGGATTTGCAGGAACAATATCTTTTCCTATAACTAATTTATTGACATCAATATTCAATTGGCAAACTTCATTATTGTTTTTTTCCATGGCTATAATTTTCATAGCATCCCCTTTATTCCTATATGGGACTTCTATATCAACTAACAACATCAGAAACACTGCAAACGACACCAAGTTGTCCGAAATTATATTAACTCTGTTAAAGTCTCCATTCTTTTGGGGATTATCACTCACTCTATTCTTTATATCTACTAATCATGGAATGCTAATAAGCCAAATATTGCCCTTATTAAAAACGAAAGGATTAGAATCTAACACTACTGTTTTATATGCATCGTTAATTGGTCCTTCACAAGTATTTGGAAGAATGACTTTGTTTGCAATTGAAAGTTATGCCAACAAAAAAATCCCAGCAGTGGTAGCTTGCTTTACTGCCATGGTACTACTAATTATTGCAGTCACTATCTTGAAAATATCAATGGGATCGATGATAATGACAGGATTGTTCATATTTTTACAAGGTGGCGCTTACGGAATAATGAACATAGTTAAACCAACAATAATATCTGAATTACTCGGCAAATCTAACTATGGATTAACGGCCTCTTTAGTCGGGGTAGGTTGGATGTTGGGTTTTGCATTAGCCCCCGCGGCTGGAGGCATAATTGCCACTAAATGGAGCTACAATACACTGACATACTCTGCTATGACACTAGCGGTTTTAGGGTTAATTACCCTTATCTTTACTATCAATTTAACAAAAAAAAGGTGATGTCTATGCTATATGCACATACATCACCTTAAAATATGGGTATCGCTTCACCTATATCCTTTCGTAAGTAAATAATACCACCATTTAGTATTAATCAGGTACCTTGAAATGTTAACGCCATGTAAAAACAAATTCACATTTAGTGATACAGATTATTTATAATTGAAATAATCTGCACATTTAAGGCACACAGATTCGGAAATCAATCCAGTTTTCATTAACAGTCCAAATATTTGACATCCAAAGCAGTAGGCAAAAACGGATTCCAAAAAAGCAAAAGCAGCCAGAATTGTTAATAGCAACACAGCAATCAGATAATAGTGCCCGAAAATAAACATTAAACACAATCCGGTAACTATTAGCCCAATTGATTGGGCAAATCTTTTGGGATTACCAGGCACTAACTTTTCATCATAATTTAAAAATGGTACCAATATTTTGGTGACTATTAATGCTAATGGGCTAAATCTTGGCCCAGTAGCGACTCTAGCCAAAAAAAACCGTAAGTCAATAATGAAATCGGTACCCAAGCGTATTGAGGCAATAATAAGGTGATAACAATACTGAAAATCGTTCCCCCCAATACCCCAAGTGCCACTAGCCTAGCTGCTATTTAATTAATATATTCAGGAAATTGAAAAAAATTATTGATTGCCATACATATCTTTTTTATATATCTGGTTGAGGAGTAATACGTAAATAATTATTGATAATTGTATGTCCTTTAGGAAACTTAACTGGAATTTCATCAGTAGAAACGGTTGGAATAATAATACAATCTGATCCCTGTTCCCAATCTGCAGGAGTTGCAACCTGATATTTTGATGTAAGTTGCAAAGAATCCAAAACTCGCAGTATTTCGATAAAATTCCTGCCAGTTGAAGCTGGATAAGAAATAATTAATTTGATTTTTTTATCCGGGCTTATAATAAATACTGAACGTATCGTCAAGATGTCACTCGCGTTAGGGTGAATCATGCCATACAAATTAGCTATTTGTTTATTCGGGTCCACCGCTAATGGAAATGTGACATCTACATTTTGAGTTTCATTAACATCTTTTATCCAATTTTTGTGTGATTCTAAAGGCTCCATACCAGTTTTTGTTCCTACGCTTACTACTAATACTTTAGTGTTTCTTTTATTGAATTCGTTAATTAAACTGGAAACCCTGCCAATTTCAGTGGTACACACGGGAGTAAAATCTGAAGGATGCGACATAAAAACACCCCAATCGTCTCCTAACCATTCGTGAAATTCTATTTCACCAAGAGTTGTGTTAGTTTTAAAATTTGGTGCATCATCACCTATCATTAAACACATCAATTTACCTCCGATTTTATAAACAAAAAAACCCCGTATATTCGGGGTTTTTGACATATTTTAATTGTTTGCAAATACTATATTTAGTCAATAACCCAATATTAATTCAGGTCGACAATAATATGCTGTATTTGACGAATCGTTTGTCATCTAGCTATGCTAACCAAACATCAATAATTTATCAACAAGTAAATAATAGTTTATCCAAAGTTAAATAATAAAAGTATCATTCCATTAATATCAATTTACAAAATAAATACTTATTTAACAATAAAAACAATTTCCAAACATAGCCTTTGGCATCCAAACAAAATCTCAATAGTAAAAAAACAAAGGATTAAAAAATGGGACTCAAAGATCGTCAACCAACCACTTTAAAAGAATATTCCGACTATAAAATACGCTTTAATAATTGGGGGCGATGGGGAACTCAAGATCAAAACGGCACGTTAAACCATATATCTAAGGAAAATATCAAATATGCTCGTGACTTAATTAAAACAGGAACATCTATATCATGTGCTAATCCTATAGCTACCGAATCAGTTATTCCTGATAAACTAAGAAACCCTAAACCGGCAGACCATAATATGTCTATTTCCGCAACTGGTTCAGGTGATTATATCGGCGTTTCGTACCACGGATTTGTAAACACTCATATTGATTCACTTTGCCATATATTTTCTGACACCGCTGAAAACGGTGGCAAGCTCTACAACGGCCAAGACATTAACAAAATCACCTCAGAAGGCGCTGAAATTAACTCTGTGGACAATTGGAAAGATGGAATTATAACTCGAGGAGTTCTTTATGACATTCCCAAATTACGAGGAGACAGCTATCTAAAAACAGATGAACCCATTGAAGGCTGGGACCTTGAAGATTGGGCGAAATCAAAGGGCATAAATCCAATGGAAGGGGATGCAGTTCTTATCAGGTCCGGATGTGATCCGTTTTGGAAAGCCAATCCGAAATTTGAATTTTCTTTCCCTCCTAATACACCGGGTAATAGTCCTTCAATAATCGAGTATTTATACGACACAAATGCTGGTATTTTAGGATGGGATATGCAAGAATCAGGGTATCAAACACACTCTTATCCTGCGAAAATAATCATACACGAAGTCGTGATTCCTCATATGGGTATGCCTTTATTAGACAATGCAAATCTTGAAAGACTTTCCAAAATGTGTGAAGAAACCGGAATCTACGAGTTTTTCTTCATGATTTCACCTCTCTTTATTAAGGGAGGCACAGGATCGCCCGTTAACCCAATAGCTATATTTTAACCTTTGTCAACTAAGCTACAATAGCTATTCACATTGGACTTTAAATTTAGCTTTAAAATATAATTAATAAAAAAAATCGTAAAAGGAAATTAATATGGGAAGTTTAGACGGTAGAATAGCATTAGTCACAGGTTCCAGCAGAGGTATCGGAGAATATATGGCGAAACATTTAGCAGCTGCAGGTGCTAAAGTAGTTATAGCTGCCAGGACAGAGGAAGTTACCGACAAAAGATTGCCAGGTACAATTCACTCAGTTGCGGAATCAATAAACAAGTCCGGAGGAACAGCGCTACCTCTTGTAATGAACATGAGAGATACCGAAAGCATAGAATCCGGGGTTAATAAAACTGTAGAGCATTTCGGGGGACTAGATATAGTAGTAAACAACGCCGCTATTCTTGTTCCGGGAGCATTAGACACAGTACAAGACCGGCACATAGATCTTATTTGGCAAATCGACTTAAAGGGTCCATTGATCTTAATGAAACATTCATTAAAACACCTTAGAAATTCGGGTGGAGGAGATATAATAAATGTTTCTTCAGTTGCTGGAGTTTTTCCGGGACCTGGACCATATGAAGAAATTCAAAAAGGCCGTGAAGGTAGTTTTTACGGAATGGTAAAATCAGGATTAGAAAGATTTTCTCAAGGATTAGCAAGAGAAGTACAAAAAGACAAAATTAAAGTGAATGTTTTATCTCCTCAAGGTAGAATAAGGACCCCAGGTAATATTATGGCCGAAAACGACCCTGAGAATCCTAATTTAAACTTTGAGCCAGCAACAGAAATGGGTAAAGCTAGTGTATGGGTATGTGAACAACCACCCACTTATACAGGTAATATTTTGTTTGACCAAGATGTTTGTAAAGCAGAAAACTTATAGCAGTATAAATTAAGCAGTGCTATTAAAAAACAGTTTGAAACTAGTCCACACATCTGATACTCATCTGGGTGACCCCTACGGTCATCCAGATTCCCACAATTCTTTCACAAATGTAATCAATTCCTTAGATCATATAAAACCAGATTTTTTATTAATTGCTGGTGATATTTTTGACAATGAACAAGTTAACAATTCCGTGATTGATTTTTTTCTAAAAGAAATCAAAAGAGCTGAGGTACCTGTTATAATCCTTCCAGGTAACCATGACTTAATGCACGAAACATCCGTGTATAAACGTACAGCTTTTGAATGTCAACCAAGCAATTTATTCATATTTAAGGATCCTTTAGGAAGCTTAATCGATTTCAATGAATATGGTATTAGTTTTTGGGGTAAAGCAATGTATGAACATAGTCCGAAGTTTAAACCATTATCTAATATATATCTAAACAATCGAAATCATTGGCTTATCGGATTAGCTCACGGTCATTTCGAGTCTTTTGATTATAAATCGGGCAGATCCTCTCTAATATTCCCGGATGATATTGCCAATAGCAAATGCGATTACATAGCCTTAGGTCATTGGGATATTCATACAGATGTTTCTCAAAATGGCATTCCTGCATTTTACTCCGGATGCCCGTCAAAGATGTCCGGGCAAAAAACCGGTATGATTAATTTAGTGATACTAGATAGAAAGCAAGGGGTGTCAATAACACAATATCCTTTAGCCAATTAAAGACTCTGATATAATTTTATCTCATATTCGGTAAAGGAAACGGACAAATCATGAAACCCAAAAACAATCATATTGATCTTGAAAAAATTATGTCTCTTTGTAAAAGGCGAGGTTTTGTTTTTCAAAGCAGTGAAATTTATGGTGGACTAGCTAGTACATGGGATTATGGGCCACTTGGAGTTGAGCTTAAACGCAACGTCAAAGATCATTGGTGGCAATCCATGGTACGAGAAAGAGATGATATGGTTGGATTAGATGCTTCGATTTTAATGCATCCTGACACTTGGAAAGCAAGTGGGCATCTCGAAAGTTTCACTGATCCTCTTGTTGAATGCAAGAGTTGTAACCGTCGGTACAGAGAAGACCATCTAGAGACTAGTGCCTGCCCAGAACCAAACTGCGGCGGAGAACTAAGTGAACCCAGAATGTTTCATCTTATGTTTAAAACCTATATGGGACCAATTGAGGAAGATGCATCTATAGTTTATTTGCGCCCGGAAACAGCACAAGGAATCTTTGTGAATTTCAATAATGTCGTTAACTCATCTAGAAAAAAACTACCTTTTGGAATAGCTCAAATCGGAAAAGCTTTCCGAAATGAAATAACCACTGGTAATTTCATATTTCGGACAAGAGAATTTGAAATGATGGAAATAGAATATTTTGTTATGCCAGGTCAAGATGAAGAAATACACTCAAAATGGATCGATGATTGCCTAGAATGGTATAAAGCAATTGGACTTAAGCCAGACAAATTAAGAGTTCGTGAACATGACAGTAATGAACTATCTCATTATGCTAAATCAACTTATGACATAGAATATGATTTCCCCTGGGGGTGGGGTGAAATTCAAGGGATAGCAAATCGGACTGACTATGATTTGAAGTCACATATGAATATGAGCGGGGAGAAATTAACATATTATGATGAAAATTCAGGATCACATGTGACTCCATATGTTATAGAACCTTCCCTGGGGGTTGATAGAGCAGTTATGGCACTTATTGTAGATAGTTACACAGAGGAAGAAACAACCAACAAAAATGGGAAATCTGAAATTAGAGTTCTATTAAAATTAAACCCCTCAATATCACCTATTAAAGTAGCAGTGCTACCTTTAAGTAGGAATGAGAAATTGAATCCGTTATCAAGGTCAATATACGATATCCTAAGAAAGTCCACTTTAATAAACGGCAATGTGCAGTTCGACGATGCCCAAAGTATCGGCAGGCGATACCGTCGGCAAGACGAAATCGGAACTCCATTATGCGTTACTGTCGATTTTGACTCTTTAGATGACCAAATGGTGACCATAAGGGAGCGTGACTCAATGATTCAATCAAGGGTACTAATTGTTGATCTACAGGAAACATTAGCGAAAAAACTATATTTATAATATTTATTTACTCATAGCAAACGTTACTTTTAGTTTTTCAGTAATCAGGTTATAAAATGAAAATAATTCATACTGCAGACATTCATATTGGTGTAGAAAATTACGGAAAAACGGACATGAATTCTAGATTGTCAACCAGGTTAATCGATTTTTTAGACCGTTTCGATGAAATGGTTGATTATTCAATAAAAATATCGGCCGATATTGTATTAATATGTGGAGATGCGTACAAAAACAGAAATCCCAATCAAACACACCAAAGGGAATTTGCCAAAAGAATTGTCAAACTCTCTAAACATAAGATACCTGTTTTCTTATTAGCCGGTAACCATGATTCTCCAAATATACCTGGACCAGCAACATCGCTAGAAATCTTCCCATTGCTTAATCTTCCTAATGTTTATACAGGTGATAGCTTAAAAACCCATCTAATACACACACAAAATGGGCCCTTACAAATAATTTCAGTACCTTGGATACGAAAAGGAGATTTTATTTCGGAGCACGAATGGCAAAATTTGACTATCGAACAATCTAATGCCGAAATTCAAAAAAGACTGATTGATCAAATCAATAAAAATGCTTTGGGTCTCAATCCCAACTTTCCAGCCATATTAACTGGACATCTATCGACTGAATCTGCTATTACAAGTTCAGAAAAATCAATGATGCTAAGTAAAGATTATCTTATTCCCACCAAAGCTCTAGCACTCCCTCAATTAGATTACATTGCTCTAGGTCACATACACAGGCATCAGGTATTAAATAATAATCCCAAAGTAGTTTACTCCGGTAGCTTAGAAAGAATTGATTTTGGTGAGGAAAATGACAGAAAAGGATTCTGTTTAATAGAAATTGACCCCGCCAAAAAACAGGGGTTCAGGGAAATAAATTGGGAATTCATAGCAGTCAATGCCCGTCGCTTTATAACTATCAAGATTTTAATTAGTGACACAGACATTGACCCAACAAAAACGATAGTGTCTGAACTCAGCAAACATGATACAAATAACGCAATAGTGCAGTTAATAATTGAAACTCCTTCGCGTTTATATGATGAAATAATAGATTCGGAAATTCGATCTAATCTATATAATGCCCACATTATTGCGGCTATCAAAAAACATATTATTACGGAAAAACCGTCTCGATTAGGGAAAAGCATGTCAGAAACTATAACTCCAATTGAAGCTCTCGTCGCATATTTAAATGATCGGAATCTAGGAAAACAAAAAACTGATCAATTGCTTAATAAAGGAAAAGAGTTGATCATTGAAAACCCGAACTCAATAGATAACTAAATGTCACGTAAACTTATTAATCACATCATTTTTATATTTACTGCGGCATTTCTTTTATTTTCTTGCAGTCAATTCAATTCAAATATCGATGAAGTACTCGATTTCGAATTAACCTTAATGGAGACAGTAGATCACCAAAATGGTGAGAAATTGATCCTTTCTGAATATGCCGGAACACCTATATTAATAAACTTTTGGTTCCCATCATGTCCTCCGTGTATAGCCGAAATACCCGAAATAAACGAATTTTACCTCAACAACAAACCAAATGTTAAAGTGGTCGGAGTTCAATTGGTAGGATTTGATTCTTTACAAGACGGTCAGGATTTTCTCAATAATTCAAAAGTGGCATATGCATCAGGCGCCGATTTAGATGGAAGTCTCATTGTTAAATATAAAATATCAGGGTTTCCGACGACAATATTCATCAATAGAAAAGGACATATTCACCAAGTGTGGCAGGGCAAGATTACTGCAAATAAAATCGACGAGATAATTAAATCTATGGGGAATTAATCAATTTTGTGATATCTAATATTTTTCAATTATTAATTCTATGGGCTCATCTTATTTCTGCAACCGCATGGGTCGGTGGTAGTTTATTTTGGGTGTTAATTTTAAATCCCTCAATTAAAAAAACGAATTCCTCACATAATACTCTTTTAAAATCTGTATCTAGAGATTTTAAAGCTTTAGTAGACTCATGCATATTTATTCTATTGACGACTGGGACAATCATGACGTTTAATAGAATTACTTTAGAAGAAATAGGTCCTAAGTATTTAGGGATACTAACTATAAAATTAATGTTAGTTGCTTACCTGTTCTATTTAATTAGAGCAAAACGCATCTCCGGATTAACATCATTCACACGTAGAGATGAGAACTTGCCAAAATATTCCATAGTTACTCGTATAATGGGTATATTAAGTGGATATAATCTAGTGGTAATTTTAGGGCTCACAATCTATATTTTATCTGATATATTAAGGCTTATTTACCAAGGTACTGTCAGCTAAACATTCCCTAACAGAAGTAGGATCTAATTTCGCGGCAAAACGACTTAAAAAACCGCCCCAAACCGGATGTTTAATGAATGGATTCAGATCCAATAAGGGTTTTAATACGAAATATCTCATATGCATCGTCGGGTGAGGAACAGTGAGTCCAGGTGACTCTATATTCAATTCACCATAAATAAGTATGTCTATATCTATAATACGTGGTGCGTTTATAAAACTCCGCGTTCGGCCAACCATATTTTCTATATCCTTCAACTTGTGAAGTAAATCCCATGGAGTGAGGAAGGTTTGTAAGTCACACACTGCATTTATATACGTAGGCTGACTAGAAAATCCTTGGGGAATTGTTTCATATAAGTCAGACAAATTGGATGTATTTCCAAGTGATGATACGTGATCGAATGCTTCTAAAATATTATTTTTTTTATCTCCTAAATTGGATCCCAAAGCAATATATGACAAAGGCATCGTTTAATTACCTCCAACCCTAACAATAGCATCAGTCATTTTTGCAACTCTAGTCATTTCTTTAACATCATGTACTCGAATTATATTAGCGCCTTTAATAATAGAAACTGCTACGGTAGATGCTGTACCTTCAATACGTTCATCAATCGGCAAATTTAAAATGTTACCTATCATTGATTTTCTTGAAGTTCCTATTAAAATAGGCTTCCCGATTGAGCGATACTCATCTAATCGGTTTAAAATCTCCAAATTTTGAGTGAGATTTTTTCCAAACCCTATACCAGGATCTATAATGATTTTTGAATCATTCACACCGTGGTTCTTCAAATCCAATATACTCAGATTTAATTGTTCCACACTATCCGCAACTACATCTCTATATTCGCAATTGGCACTATTATGCATCAATACTACATCAACTGAATAATTAGCTAATACTTCATTCAATTTTTTATTTCTTTTTGTTCCCCATATATTGTTCACCATATTAGCACCCGCATTTATTGCTTCTTCAGCAACATTTGCTTTATATGTATCGATGCTTATTTGAACATCACTGACAGCTCTAATAGTTTTAATAATAGATATTACACGTGTGATTTCTTCTTCTTCAGGTACTGCAATCACATTGCCATATATGCCTGAAGGCCTAGAAGATTCTCCTCCAATATCAACAATATCAACACCATATGCCAAAAAACATAAGGCTTTTGATACAGCTTCGTCAGTACTATGGGCTAGACCATCTCCAGAAAAAGAATCTGAAGTTACATTTATAATACCCATAATATGGGTCTTTGATGACCATTTATTTGATTGTATTAACAATGTTGGTTTTTAATCCTGTCTATTGACATATTTTTACGTTCTTGAATTTAAGTATATCTATTGTACATTGCTGAGAACTAAATTCTCGATTAAATGACAATAGTTGTAAATTATTTTACCGCCCAATTTTATAAATATTAAGTGGGCGGTCATACTAAAAAGACTTTTTTTTTCAAAAAATATAAGTTAACATGTCTGAATCAATCTACGAACTGCATTCGGACTAAAGTACAAATATGGATCAACAAAAATCTACTCTACAAAAAATATCTGATCTTCTTCAATTAAAAGAACAGGGACGTTTGGGCGGTGGTGATAATCGTATTACAGCCCAACACAAAAGAGGGAAACTAACTGCAAGAGAAAGGATTATCTTGTTGCTCGATACGGGAAGTTTCCAAGAATTTGATGCTTTAGCAACTCACAGGTCGACTGATTTCGGATTGGATAACCATCACTATCTTGGCGATGCAGTTGTAGTAGGGTATGGGACAATTAACAATAAACTCACATTTGTATATGCTCAGGATTTTACCGTTTCAGGGGGTTCTTTATCCGAAGTAGTTTCTAGCAAAATATGTAAGGTGATGGACAAGGCAATTCAAAACGGGGCGCCAATTATCGGATTAATCGACTCAGGAGGAGCTCGAATACAGGAAGGAATTGACAGCTTAGCAGGTTATGCAAACATATTTCAAAAAAACGTGATTGCATCCGGAGTTGTTCCTCAAATTTCTGTAATTATGGGTCCTGCAGCTGGAGGTGCGACTTATTCTCCAGCTTTGACTGATTTTATTTTTATGGTTGAAAAAACTGGTCAAATGTATATTACAGGGCCTGAAGTAATAAAATCAGTTACTGGGGAAGAAGTGTCTCATGAAACCCTTGGTGGATCATATACCCACACTCAAATCAGTGGAGTAGCACATTTTAGCAATCCTAATGAAGAAGAGGCAATAACATCCGTACAAAACCTTCTTAACTATATACCTCAAAACAATATGGAATACTCAAATTGGGAAATGAATCAAAGTAATATAGAACTAAGAATACCTGAATTAAATGAAGTGATACCTGATAATCCCAACGAACCTTATGATATGTTAAATGTGATAAGACCAATTACTGATGATGATATATTTTTCCAAATACATGAGAAATTCGCTCCTAATATAATGGTAGGATTCGCTAAAATTGGAGGGGGATCTGTAGGAATTGTAGCGCAACAACCTACTAGTTCTGCAGGAGTGCTTGATATTAACGCTTCCATTAAGGCTGCCAGATTCGTCAGATTCTGTGATTCCTTCAATATACCTCTAGTGACATTAATTGACGTCCCTGGATTTATGCCAGGGGTTGAACAAGAATTAGGAGGTATTATTCGACATGGGGCTAAACTAATTTATGCATATGCTGAAGCTACTGTACCCAAGATTAGTATTTTGATACGTAAGGCATATGGAGGTTCATACATTGTAATGAGCAGTAAAAATCTGAGCGGAGATATAAATCTCGCATGGCCTACTGCTCAAATTGCAGTAATGGGTGCTGAAGGTGCGGTAAATATAATCCATAAATCTCATATTAATAATAGCAGTGATCCTGATGCGGAAAAAAGCAAGTTGGTTTCAGAATACGAAAACAAATTAATGAATCCTTACATTGCAGCTAACCGAGGACTTATAGACGATGTGATCGAACCTGCTGAAACACGTTTCCATATAATAAAATCTCTTGAAATGTTACAAAATAAACGCGATAGTTATCCTCCAAAAAAACATGGGAACATACCATTGTGACCATGGCATCAAATAAACACCCTGAAGTAACAGTAGCAATAGCTATTGCAGTTACCATGTATCTTGGTTACTGCAAACCTCCCCGTAACAGTTATCCTGTTAATTCTTGGCGGCATAGCAAGTATAATTATATGCCATTCAAAAGGACTTTCGAATGGCATATAAATGCAAGTGAAGGAGTCCGAGCTAGGAGGAACCCTTGATCAATCACTTAAAAATTTCTGACACCACATTACGAGACGGTCACCAAAGCCTAATGTCAACACGAATGACAACAGAAGACATGGAATTGATCGCAAATGACATGGATGAAATAGGATTTTATTCTATAGAGGCTTGGGGTGGAGCTACATTTGACGTATGTACCCGATATCTGATCGAAGATCCCTGGGAGCGATTAAAAAAACTCAAGTTATTGATAACAAAAACACCGTTATCAATGCTTCTTAGGGGGCAGTCATTAGTAGGATATAGAGCCTATGCGGATGATGTAGTGAATTCTTTTATAGGAAGATGCTCCTATAATGGGATTGATATATTCAGAATTTTCGATGCATTAAATGATGAATGGAATCTTGAATGTGCAGCTAATGCAGTAAAACAAGAAAACAAGCATTTGCAATTAACTTTATGTTACTCGTTGGCAGAATCCAATTCTATGAACAATTCCATATTTAATTTAGATTATTATTTGGCAAAAGCAAAACAATTTCATGAAATGGGCGCGGATAGTATATGTGTAAAAGACATGGCTGGGCTCTTATCTCCATATGATGCTTATGAACTTATTGGTGCCCTGAAACAAACCGTATCAATACCTATACAACTTCATACTCATTACACTAGTGGTATGGCTTCTATGACAGCTTTAAAGTCAATTGAAGCAGGCTTAGACATTTTAGATACGGCGCTTTCACCACTTGCATTAAGATCGTCTCAACCTGCAATAGAACCTATATTAGTGTCTCTTAGAGATAGCAAAAGAGATACCAATATTAATTTGGAATCTATACTCAAATTAGACGCACAACTGGAAATTATACTGAAAAAATACTCAGAATATTTCTACCCACTTAAATCATCAGTTATTGATCCTAAAGTGTTAGAACATCAAATACCTGGTGGAATGATCAGTAATTTAGTCGCTCAATTAAAAGAAGCCGACGCCCTTGACAAATTAGACGAAGTTTTGGCTGATATACCAAACACTAGAAAAGACCTAGGGTATCCTCCCTTAGTCACTCCAATGAGTCAAATGGTTGGGTCTCAATCATTAAATAATATTCTTTTCGGTAGATACGAAATGATATCAGACCAAATTAAGGATTACTGCCGAGGAATGTACGGAAGATCTCCAATAAAAATAAACCAAAACTTAATAAACAAAGCTTTCCCTGGAAACTCTTATGATCCCGTAGCCTCACCCCCTAATAAGAATCTCCCTAATGAAATGGGCTCAGCAAAAGAAGAAATTCGATTCCTAACATCGGAAATAGATGAAATACTTATATATGCACTTTATCCAACAACTGGAATGTCTTACCTAAGAATCAAACACGGACTGGATCCGCAACCCACATTAAAGATGACTGACACTTCTCAAAATTTTAAGGAGATATCCCCAGTAACCCCCACACATGAATCCAATGCTGTAAAAAGTTCTAACGCAAAAAAATTTAATGTCTATATTAATGGAGAGCAATACGAAGTTGAAGTTGACCCCATAGGAGGTAATATAACCCACATATCAGACATCAAAAACAAATCAAGTGTAAATACTCACAATATTCCTAGTTCAAAACAAAACACCGAACCAACTAAACCAACTTTTATCAAACCTTCAGCACAATCAAATGATGCCACTAACCTATTAGCCCCGATGCCAGGTATCCTAATAAATTATGTGGTTGCAATAGGTGATAAAGTAAAATCCGGTGACCCCATATGTATACTAGAAACTATGAAAATGCAAAATACGTTACCTAGCCCTTGTGAAGGGACTATTGAAGACTTACCATTCATAGATGGGTCACAAATCATAAAAGGCAATATAATTGCGGTAATCCGTTCATAATCAATTCAATAACCACAGAGGTAAAAATGAGAAACAAAGTAACGGTAGTGGGGGCAGGAAATGTCGGAGCAACGACTGCTCAAAGAATATTTGATAAAGGATATGCGGATGTATCACTTGTAGACATAGTGGACGGCTTACCACAAGGGAAAGCACTAGATATGCTTGAGTCAGGGCCAATTTTAAAATCAGATGCTAAAATTATTGGATCAAACACTTATGAAGAAACAGCTGATTCCGACGTAGTAGTTGTAACATCAGGACTCCCTAGAAAACCTGGGATGAGCAGAGACGACCTTCTGCTAACAAACATGAATATAGTTTCTAGTGTTGTAAAAGAAACATCTAAATTTTCACCAAACAGTGTTCATATTATAGTCACTAATCCTTTAGATGCCATGGCTCAACAGGCTTTAAAAATATCCGGCTTTGATGCCAAAAAAGTCATTGGAATGGCAGGTATTTTAGACACAGCTCGATACAGGACGTTTATAGCCCAAGAATTAAATGTGTCTGTTGAATCAGTCTCAGCCTATGTGCTTGGTGGTCACGGGGACACAATGGTCCCTGTTATAGGAAGTACTAACGTGGCAGGAACTCCAATATCAGAACTAATCGGACCAAAAAGGTTAGAGGAAATCGTTCAAAGGGCTCGAGATGGAGGTGCAGAAATTGTGAATTACCTAAAAACCGGGAGCGCTTATTATGCTCCTTCAGCCTCAATAACTCAAATGGTGGAGGCAATCATATTTGACAAAAAAGAAATCCTTCCAACAACAGCTTACTTGAATGGGCAATATGGTATAGATGGCGTATATGTTGGAGTACCGGTGAAACTAGGAGCAGGTGGCGCCGAGCAAATAATAGAACTGAACCTAAATGCAAAAGAACTCAAAGATCTCCACAAATCAGCTGACTCAGTCAGAGAATTAATCGAGGTTATGGAAAGAGCATAAATATACATAAAATAAACCAATTGGAATCGTTAATAAAAAAACGGGAATAAAAGTAGCCATAAAATACTATTTGATTCAACAATCAGATAAACTCGTGAATTAATTGAATAATGGTAGGTGATAATTGATTATTTCGGTCATTGGTGAAAGCCAATCTACCAAAACAAATACTGCACTTGCTTTTGAAGTTGGTCGCTTATTGGCCGTATCAGGAGTGTCACTTGTATGTGGTGGATTAGGCGGCATCATGGAAGCAGCCTGCCACGGAAGTAAATCGGAAGGTGGCATGACGATCGGAATCCTACCTGGATTTAACCCCAATGAAGGAAATGCTTGGGTGGATATTCCCATATGTACTGGATTAGGTTATGCTCGTAATATTATAGTAGTAAGGTCTGGGCTAGCAGTCATAGCTATTGGAGGCGCTTATGGAACACTGTCTGAAATATCTAACGCCCTCGCTGAAAACAAATCAGTCATCGGATTAAATACTTGGGAATTACGTAAAAATGGGAATATTGATTCTGGAATTATAATTTCAAAAGACCCCGAAGATGCAGTCCGCAAAGCAATTTCTGAATCAAAAAGAAACTAAGGCAAGGAATTCAAAACCTTATGGCAATAATCGAAAACATCATAGGAAGAGAAATATTAGATTCCAGAGGTAACCCAACGATAGAAGTTGATGTAGTTTTAAAAGATGGTGCAATCGGGACCTCGGCAGCTCCATCTGGTGCTAGTACAGGAGAATTCGAGGCTCATGAACTAAGAGATAACAATCCTCTTGACTTTCACGGAAAGGGTGTGAGTCAGGCTGTAGCATTAATTAAAAATATTATTGGTAAAGAACTAATCGGCCTTGAATCTACCAAACAAGAAGATATAGATCAAACATTAATAGATATCGACGGGACCCCAAACAAATCAAAACTTGGGGCAAATACAATGTTAGCCGTTTCGTTGGCTACATCACAGGCAACAGCTATATCTAAAAAAACCCCCCTATATAAACACTTAGGTAACAATGCTGAAAAATACACAATACCGGTACCATTATTAAATATAATTAATGGTGGCAGGCATGCTAGTGATTCCACCGACATACAAGAATTCATGATAATCCCGGCAAATTTCCATTCATTTTACGAATCAATTAAAGCTGGGTCAGAAGTTTATCACCATCTTAATGATTTACTTAAATCAAAAGGTTTAAATACTAATGTTGGAGATGAGGGAGGGTTTGCTCCAAAATTACAATCAAATGAATCGGCTCTTGAATTAATCATCAATGCTATTGAAAAAGCCGGTTACAAACCAGGGTTAGATTTCTTTATTGGCCTGGATGTTGCAGCCTCGGAGATATACAACAATAAAACCGGAGATTACAATCTCAATATAGAAAAAACCACTGTATCAACAGATGAACTAATTATCAAATACAGTGATTGGGTAAAACAATATCCTATAATAAGCATTGAAGATGGTCTAAATGAAAATGATTGGAATGGTTGGGTTACATTAACAAAAAAGCTCGGTGATAAATGCCAACTCGTCGGTGATGATTTATTCACTACAAATACCAGTCGAATCAAAAAAGGCTTAAAAGAAAAAGCCGCCAATTCTGTTCTAATCAAACCTAACCAAATAGGCACATTGACTGAAACATTAGATGCTATAGAATATGCAAAAAACGGTTCGTGGGGAACCATAATAAGCCATAGATCCGGTGAAACAGAACACACATTTATATCAGATTTGGCAGTCGGAACTAATGCAGGTCAAATTAAATCTGGGGCACCCGCCCGCGGTGAAAGAACTGCAAAATACAATCAAATATTAAGAATAGAACAACAATTAGGTTCGAAATCTTATTTCGGTGGTTTAAACATTTACGAAAAATATTACAGATGACAAAAATACAAATTAACATGGATACAAAAATAGGAATAAATGGATTCGGAAGAATTGGGAGACTGATTCTTCGAGCAGTACTACAAGAAAATTATTCCTCTACCAAAATACTAGCTATTAACAGTCCTGCTGACCCTCAAACCAATGCTCACATGTTTAAATATGATTCTACCTACGGTGTTTTTCCAGGTAGTGTGACTTGGGATGAAGATTCAATATACGTTGATGGCACTCAAATCAGATGCTTATCTTTTGAACAACCACATGATATTCATTGGTCGGATATTGGGGTTGAAATAGTTATGGAATGTACTGGAAAATTCACAAGTCATTCAGATGCATCAGGTCACTTAATAGGAGGAGCTAAAAAAGTAATAATATCTGCACCTGGAAAAAAAGAAGACGTTACAATAGTTATGGGAGTAAACCAAAATAAATATGATCCGTTGAGACATCACATTATTTCAAACGCATCGTGCACTACCAATTGTGCTGCTCCACTCATGAAAATATTACATGAGTCTTTCGGAATTGAGCATGGCCTCATGACAACAATTCATTCCTACACAAACGATCAACAAGTACTAGACAAAAGACACAAAGATCCAAGGCGAGCTAGGGCTGCCGGGACAAACATAATACCAACCACTACCGGGGCTGCCAAAGCAGTCGGAATAGTAATACCTGAATTATCTGGAAGAATTGATGGTATGGCTTTCAGGGTGCCAACTCCAACCGTTTCGGTTACTGATTTTGTGGCGACTTTAAATTCATCAGTATCAGTTAACAGTATCAATGATGCCTATATTGCGGCGTCACAAGGAGATTTGAAAGGTATATTGCAATTAAGTATGGAACCATTAGTAAGTTCAGATTTCCGCGGAAGCACTATCAGTTGCGTTATAGATGGACTTTCAACACTTGCCATCAGTGAAAACATGGTCAAAGTAATCGGTTGGTATGACAATGAATGGGGATATAGCTGTAGAACAATAGAATTAGCGAATTTCATAACTTCCAAAGGCCTATAACATTAATCGTTTGTTGTGGCCTACTACTCTAGAATAGTATAATCAACTTAACAACCACATAATCTTATAACTTTGGAGGATAATTATGGCGATAGAGATCAAACCAACCACAGGAACGTGGGAAATAAAAACTGGGTTGGCTCAAATGTTAAAGGGTGGAGTTATAATGGATGTTGTAACGGCTGAGCAGGCTAAAATAGCTGAAAATGCTGGTGCGGTAGCTGTAATGGCATTGGAACGAGTACCATCAGACATAAGAAAAGATGGTGGAGTTGCTAGAATGTCTGACCCTAAAATGATTTCTGAAATAATAAATGCTGTAACTATACCCGTAATGGCAAAAGCTCGAATAGGGCATTTTGTAGAAGCACAAATACTTCAATCATTAGGTGTGGACTTCATTGATGAATCCGAAGTGTTGACTCCCGCTGATGAAAACAATCATATAACCAAAGACAATTTTAACGTGCCATTTGTCTGTGGTGCTAAGGATTTAGGAGAGGCACTAAGGCGGATTGGTGAAGGTGCAGCAATGATACGAACCAAAGGCGAAGCTGGATCAGGAAACATAGTAGAAGCGGTCCGACATGCTAGAAAAGTCTTGGGGCAAATAAAGCAGATTAAGGGGATGGAAGTTGCCGAACTGATGGCTATGGCTAGAGACTTAAAAGCACCGTATAGCTTAGTCAAAGAAATTCATGACACTGGAATATTACCCGTCGTTAATTTCGCAGCTGGAGGGATATCCACTCCTGCAGATGCAGCCTTAATGATGCAAATTGGAGTTGAAGGTGTGTTTGTAGGATCCGGAATATTTAAATCAGAAAGCCCGATGATAATGGCTGAAGCAATTGTCAAAGCAACAACTCATTTCAGGGATCCCGAAATGTTAGCTAACATATCAAAAGGGCTAGGATCTGCAATGCAAGGAATAGATATAAGAACCTTGTCAGAATCAGAACAACTAGCTAATAGAGGTTGGTAAGTGTGCCCAATATTGGAGTCCTGTCATTGCAAGGTGACTTTTTTGAACATATTAAAATGTTGGAATCAATTGGCGCATCAACGGTTCAAATTAGAACTCCCGAACAATTAGATACAATTGATGGTTTGATCATACCTGGTGGTGAAAGCACCACAATTACCCAATTAATTGATCTATATGATTTTAGAAAAATTATACAAAATAAGGCGAGTGAGGGATTAGCTGTATGGGGAACATGCGCCGGAATGATCGTAATAGCGAAGAACTTAACAGACTTAAGACCTAAGCCTTTAAATTTAATTGACATAGAAGTTTCACGTAACGCATTTGGCAGACAAAAGGATAGCTTTGAGACATATCTTAACATAACCGGAATTGACCAAGGTCCTTTCCGATCAGTTTTCATACGAGCTCCATTAGTAACAAAAACAGGAAAAACGGTTGAAGTACTTGCAACCATTAAGAAGTTACCCGTAGCAGTTAAGGAAGCCAATATACTATGTACTTCGTTCCATCCTGAGCTAACAGACGACAATAGAATCCACAAATTTTTTGCCAATATGTGTATCAATCAATAGGGAGAAATCTAAGACTCGTGATGGATGGAATAGAACCCGATATCAACTTATTATTCAACGTTATCCCCACAAAAATTTCAGATCTATTAAATTCGATCCCAGACCGCTCAGAGCTTCTTGAAATAGTGTTAGATTTAGGACGCAAACCTGAGGCGCGATTCGTTGAAACAAACATATTCCTAGAAACCTCTGATGTAATACAATCAGACATAGATCATGTAGTAGCACACGTAGGAAATTTCGGAAGAGATAACCGTGCCGGAATCGAAAGAACCCTTCACCGTATTTCTGCCATAAGAAATAGAGATGGCAAAATAATCGGAATAACTCTTAGAGTTGGTAGATCCATTCATGGAACTATAAAAATCATTGAAGATTTAATTCTTTCCGGTAAAAGTGTTTTATTACTAGGTAAGCCTGGTGTCGGGAAGACCACTATGTTGAGAGACGTTGCTAGATTACTTGCAGATCAAGGAAACAAAAGAGTTATCGTTGTAGATACTTCAAACGAGATTGCCGGTGACGGGGATATTCCACATTCAGCAATTGGAAAATCAAGACGTATGCAAGTACCAACACCCAACAAGCAACACTCTATAATGATTGAGGCCGTAGAAAACCACATGCCAGAAGTCATAATAATAGATGAAATAGGCACCTTGCTTGAAGCCAATGCCGCAAGAACCATAGCCGAAAGAGGCGTACAATTAGTAGCAACCGCACATGGAAATACTATAGATAATATTGTAATGAACCCTATTCTTTCTGACTTAGTCGGAGGAATTGAATCAGTTACGTTAGGAGACCTTGAAGCAAAACGAAGAAGAACTCAAAAAACAGTACTAGAACGTAAATCCTCCCCCACTTTTGATATACTCGTAGAAATACAAAATTGGAATACCGTCAATGTTCATCATGATGTATCGACTACGCTAGATAAAATACTCCGTGACAAACCAACAAAATCAGAAGTTCGAACAATTGATGCTAATGGGCATATGATCAAAAAATCGTGTGATTTAAAGACCATTGGGCCCACTAGGCCGCTACTAACAGAAGAAACTGAACAGTCTATGCCAACTGAAAACCAATCCATTAAATTAAAAAAGATATTGTCATATGGAGTAAATAGAGGCAGAATAAATCAAGTCATCAAAAATTTAGGAGCTCCCGTAATTCTAGTCGATGACATGAGCGAGGCTGAAACTGTAGTAACAACAAAAAATTACCATAGAAGAGGAACGCAGGCTCTTAAAAATGCGGAGCTATTGGGTAAACCAGTATTCGTGTTAAGGAAAAATACTAGCAATCAAATTGAATATTTCATTAAAGCCGTAATAAAAACATCCACTAAAAATCCGAATAATAGCACTATTCAGTCATTGGCAATATTTGAAGCAGAGCAAGCAATTAAGCTAATAAAAGACGGAGAAAGTAAAATAAAACTAAGACCTCAAAATTCACATACAAGACGATTACAACACATAATTGCTAATGAAAGCGGATTAAATTCTTCTAGTAGTGGAGATGATCCTACTAGGCATGTAGTAATTTCGATGAGTGGGTAAACCACTATGGTCAAATCATATGGTAAATTAATTGTATTTGAAGGAGTTGAAGGTAGTGGTAAATCTACTCAATCGTCCATATTATCTCATAAACTAAGCTCAATAAATTATGACCATTTGTTAGTGAGGGAACCAGGAGGCACGAAAGTAGGTGAAAAAATACGTGAAATAATACTACACGAAGACGAATTAACAGGAATATCTGAATTATTTCTATTATCTGCCGCACGACACATATTAATATCTCAGACGGTACAACCTGCTTTGGAAATAGGACGCCTCATAATAAGTGATCGTTTTTTTTATTCATCGCTAGCATATCAAGGCGGAGGTAGAAAAGTTGATGACTCTTTAATAAAATTTATCAGTAAAATCGCATCTGCAAACCTGATTCCTGATTTAATTATTCTCCTGGATATTGCGCCTGAAAACTCATTATCGCGTAAACAAAAAAACAATCTCGACAGATTTGAACGTGAAAATCAGTTTTTCCATAACTCGGTCAGAAACAAGTACTTGGAAATCGCTGAACAAAATACGGAAAAATGGTTCGTAATTGATGCTTCTCAAAAAGAATCCGACATATCAGATCAAATTTGGGATTTAATCACCAATAAAACTGAGTTACTATTATAATTACAGATTCATTATATTCCTATTATTATTTTGGGATTTATTGAAAACAATGTTTTAGCCAATTGCGAATCAAACATTACAGAAGTGTATCTATAAGCGTATCGCAAGTCTTGGTCTCTTACCCCTAGTCCCATATGAGTATCAGAAGCGACTACATCTACTAAATTATTCTCTAACATATATTTAGTGAATAATTTAGCATTATTTCCAAATCTACCGTAAATACTTCCGGAAGTTACTTGCATCAAAATCCCGTTTACTTTAAATCGCTCAACTAATTTAGGATCAGTTTGAAAAATATTCATCCTTTCAGGATGAGCTATTAAAGGTATTAATCCCATATCTTTTATGTCCATTAAAACATCTTCCACGAAAATATCTAATTCCGATACATAAGGCATTTCAAGTAATATACATTTCCCTTCATTAATAGGCAGAGCCTTCCCTGAAATTATTTCTTCGGGAAGCAATTCATCTATATGGTTTTCCATACCTAATACTATTTTCAAATTTGTTTTGGTTTTTAGCAAAATATCATTAAGTTGTTCAATATTGGATTTTACTTTTTGAACTGATGATAGTTCTGTAACATCCTTTCGATGTGGGGTAGCCACAATAATTTCTATTCCTTGCATCCAACTAGATTGGGCAATTAATATAGACTCTTTCATAGTATTGGGCCCATCATCCAATGTCGGCAAAATATGATTATGCAGATCAAACATAGGTAAATCATTATAAATAACCATTTAAAGCGACCTAACTCTGTTAAAATTCTGTTTAAAATGTAGGAGATTCAATTTGCAATGCCTTTAAATAATTGCCGTTTCACATGGGATAAAACTCATGAAGTATTAAATTTTATTAATTCACTGTTTGAATATAGTGAACAAATATCATTAAAGCAATTTAAAGAACTAATGACAATTCCTGAGACTGACCCCTTGAATGAAAATTTCCTGTTTAGGGACAGTAACACAGATGAATTAGTCGGTGTTCTTAGAATCATAAACGAATTGCCAATATCGAGGATGATTGGTTTAATCTATTGTAATTCTCATTCACAATATCCTAAAAAAAATCGCCTCGACAACAATATAATTCTCACAGAAATGATTCGTCTCCTTGAAACCTGTGCAGCTTCTAACCAAACTAAAATTATACATATGCAAACATTTAATAAAAGTATGTTGGAAAATGCATTAATACTACTCAAATGGAATAAAATAAAAACATATTGGAAACTAAGCTATACCCCAATGAAGACTTTGGATATTCATTTACCTGAAGGTTTTCATATAAGACATTTCATTTACAATCAAGATGAGAAACTGTTGACTAATATACAAAATGAATCTTTTGCTAAACATTGGGGTTTCTCTCCAAATACTGTTAAACAGATTCATCACAGAGTACGTATGGCTGGCTCTTATCCTGAATGCATCAGTTTTATTGAAAAAGGATCTAGTATAGCCGCCTACAGTTGGGGCTATATTGACGAAAGCATACCCGATAAGTTAACTGGGTTGATTTCAATGATAGGAGTTCATCCTTTATATCGAGGAAAGCATTTGGGAACGCTTGCAGTAATATCAAGTATAAATTCATTGACTAATAAAGGAGTTTATAAAATTCTACTAGAAGTAGATTCTGATAATAAAGCAGCAATCAAACTCTATATAAAACTAGGATTCGTAAAAGAATCAGAAAGCATATGGTATGAAAAAAAATCTCAACTAACAACTCTTTGATAATATTTATTAATCGAATTCATATAAAATAATTCCATTTTTTGTGCAACCTCAACCCAACTGCGATCTTTGTTCGAAATATAGCCTTGTTTACCCATATTTTTTCTAATATCATCATTATTAAGTAAATATTTAATCGCTTCCGAAAATGATTCCGAACTCCTATGATCTAGAAGTATTCCGGTTTCCATATGAGTTATGAGCGATGGAATACCTCCTACATTCGCGGCAACAACAGGAGTAGCACATGCCATAGATTCCAAAACAACAAATCCTAAACTCTCATAGTATGAAGGCAATATAAACAAATCTGCTGCAGAATAATATAATTTTAATTCTTGTTGTGGGATCGAACCAGTTAATACTACTCGATGACCTATATTTCTATTTTTTATATCTTGATCCAATTCTATCAACTCATTGGATTTAATCTCGCCACCTCCAACAATATACAACGTAATATCGCAATCATTGCCAATAATCTCAATAACATCTAAAAGTAAATCGATTCCTTTTATCGAATCGATTCTGCCGACATAAAGAATCATGTTTTCTGTTTTAGAATTTACATACTTGCGTGCCTCATTCTTGGGGACAGGTGAAAACATGTTCGTATCCAATCCTGGAGATATTACAGTTATTTTATCTCGATTCACATCATACAAAAAATCAATATCTGTTAATTCGATTTCACTTAAAACAAGAATGCCTGCTGACTTATCCATAATTGACTGTTCTGTTTGTTCTCTTTCGATATGTTCATTCACAATCGACGTGGCTCTTGATTTAGTCTTAGCCAATGTATGGAAAGTAGTGACAAATGGAACATCAATAGCTTCAGAGACTTCAACAGAAACTTTACCCGACAACCAATAATGACTATGAATAATATCCAACTTAAGATTATTAATATTAATATAGTTCAATATTTCAGTGGCGAAACCATCTGTTAGTTGAAAGAGATCATCCTTACTATCTTCAATACTACCAATAGGAATATGGATTAATTTTACTCCATTTCCTAGTGTATTAATATTAAAGCAACAATCACCATGACTTCTCGTAAAAATGTATGTTTCATTTCTAGTTTCAGATAATACACGCGACAGATTTAAAATATATGTATTCATACCTCCTACACCAAGTGATCCGAGTATCCCTAATGGACAACTATGTAAGCTGATAAGTGCAATTTTCAATGATTTATATCAGATAAATCTCATTTATTAGTAATAATCAAATCTATTACTGATTTATCTTTAGCTCCTAAATGGTATTTATATTGTTCGGTCCCTCGAAGAAAATTATAAGTTTGGTAACCTGCATTTATTGCTTCTTTTATGGTCAAAGCTTTATTTATCAATCCAACACTTAAGGATGAATAATCAGGGTTATATCCACTGTTATACAATAAAACAGTATTGTCATAGTAAAAACAAATACAAGCAGCCGCTTTCTCTCCATCTACTTCCAAAAAGTACAATTTCAACCTGTTTTGTTTATAAAATTCCCGAGCAATATCAATGAAAAAAGTTTTGTTTTGCTGAGTCAAAAAATCATCTTTATCAGTCATACTCATAGACATTAGTTTAAAGAAGTCCGCCATTTCCGATTCTAAAAACCCTTCTTCCAATGACGCAACATATTGAGAATATGAATTATTATTTTCTAATCTTCTTATTTTTCTTTTTAATTCGTGGCGATCTTTTTTTCGCAAATTCAAAAGATATGTTTCCCAATCCTCGGGCAATTCCATTAACGGAGTTTTGTCACTTTCATTCGTTGAAACTGAGTAGCCATTTCGTTCAAATATAGATGGCAATATGGCTAATGTAGGGGAATCTTCTGGAATACTTTCCAATCGTATAGATTCCCATTCTGAAGCAATTATTTTTTTATATATCTGTTGAAAATATTCGTTTTCTTCTCCTAAAACGACTGGGAAATCCATATAATCAAAAACGCTAGAGCTCCCTATGAAAGAAAAAATCCCGTCGGATTTCATAATTGGCAACACCCCTATCGGAGATTCTCCTTTATAAATCACTTCAACGGTAACTTCACTATCTGTTGAAAAATTATCCCACCATTTCTGTTGCCAGGATGGTGTTATAAATAATGTGTTAATTTTACTGTTTCTTAATACATTCTCCCATAAAACTACAGTATCAGAATCAGCAAGTCTATTTTCCATACATACCTCTAAAATTAATTTCAGTTACATTAATAATGCTTTTTCTATCGAATCATAATCGTCGGTATATTCGCCATAAAAGGTTGGTTGAATACGTGAGGCAATATCGGGGTCTTTTAGCCCATTCCCAGTCAATACACAAACAATAATTTTAGATTCGTAATTAACATCATTTTTGATTTCTTTTAGTAAGCCTGCTAAAGAAGCTGCTGAAGCCGGTTCACAGAATATTCCTTCAGTTGAAGCTAGCATTTTATAGGCATTATAAATTTCATCATCGTTGACGCTATCTATAAGTCCGTTTGATTCATCTCTAGCATTTATTGCTTCTTTCCAACTAGCCGGATTTCCAATCCTAATTGCTGATGCTAAAGTTTCAGGATTTTCAATGATTTTATTGTTTACAATAGGAGCAGATCGTTCAGCCTGATATCCGTGAATTTCCGGCAATTTATCTGATTTGTTTTTATTTTTATATTCCAAAAACCCTTTCCAATAAGCAGTAATATTGCCCGCATTTCCTACCGGAATAAAAAGCATGTCAGGAGAGGTACCCATATCATCGATTATTTCAAATGCTGCCGTTTTTTGTCCTTCTATGCGATAAGGGTTAACAGAATTAACCAATTCAATAGGATTATTTTCAGACAACTGTATTGCGATTTTTAATGCTTTGTCAAAATTGCCGTCAATCATTATTATCCGTGCTCCATAGGCCACAGCTTGTGCCAATTTCCCCGATGCTACTTTACCTTTCGGAACAATTACTGAAGTTTGTAATCCTAAATAGGCTCCGTATGCTGCAGCTGAAGCACTAGTATTACCCGTGGATGCGCACACTATGTTTGTTACTCCATTTTCCATTGCTTTTACTACTGCGACAATCATGCCTCTGTCTTTAAATGATCCTGTAGGGTTAGATCCTTCAAGTTTAAAATACAAATTGTCACAGCCTATAGTTTTAGCTATGTTCCTTGATTTGATTAAAGGGGTATCTCCTTCACCTAATGTGAATATAGGAGTTGAATCATTAATCGGTAAAAATTTCTTGTATCTTTCTAAAACACCTTTTATCATGATTTCCTTTTAGCGATCAATATATAAAGATAGTGTAACCAACTGAAACACTTTACATTAGCCCATAATACTAGGCAAGTAATACCACTGCGGTTGCAGTAGTAAGTAGATAAAAATACAATTATTTAATGAACAGTTATTAAGTTTATAATAACTGTTTGAAACTTTCAGGAGAACACCAAATGAATCTACAATTGACGGATAAAAAAATTTCAGAAGCGATTCATAATGAATCAATAAGACAACAAAAAAGCATAAATCTTATCGCTTCAGAAAATTATGTGAGTGCTGCAATACTTGAGGCACAAGGGTCGATTTTTACTAACAAATATGCCGAAGGATACCCTGGGAGACGATACTACGGGGGATGTGAGTTCGTAGATGTGGTTGAACAGACTGCTATAGACCGTGCCATGTCTCTTTATGACAGTGGGTATGCAAATGTCCAACCACATAGTGGGGCACAAGCAAATATGGCAGCATATTTTGCAGTTCTTAGTCCCGGAGACACTGTAATGGGAATGGCATTAGATCATGGGGGGCATCTGACTCACGGTAGCTCAGTCAATTTTTCATCCAAAATATACAATTTTGTTTCGTATGGAGTAGATCCTGAAAATGAAATGCTAGATTTTTCTGAAATTAAAAAATTAGCGAAAATCCATAAACCTAAATTAATAGTTGCCGGGGCGTCCGCATACACACAAATATTAGATTTCGAGAAGTTTAAGGAAATAGCTGATTTAGTAGGGGCTAAATTAATGGTCGACATGGCCCATATCTCAGGCCTAGTCGCTGGTAAAGTTCATCCTTCCCCAATTATACATGCAGATATAGTAACTTCTACAACACATAAAACTTTAAGAGGTCCTAGAGGAGGAATGATCTTAGCCAAAAAAGAACTAGCCAAAAAATTAAACAGTGCTGTTTTTCCTAATATGCAAGGAGGCCCTTTAGAACACATAATTGCAGCAAAAGCCGTTGCATTTCTCGAAGCACAACAGGATGATTTCAATATATATCAAAATCAAATAATCAAAAATGCTAAAGCTCTTGCATTGACTCTAAAAAATGGTGGGTTAAGGCTTGTATCCGGAGGAACTGAAAACCACATCGTATTAGTTGATCTTTCCCCTATTAACATGTCCGGAAAAGAAGCTGAAGAAGCATTGGATAAAACAAATATTGTAATTAACAGAAATGCAATTCCATTTGACTCCAAACCACCAAGGGAAGCAAGTGGAATGAGATTGGGAACCCCTGCAATAACCACTAGAGGAATGGCAGAAAAACAATCAAAAAATATCGGGAATTTAATTTTAAAAACACTTAATAACATAGGAAATGAAGCAATGATTTCGGAAATAAAGCATGAAGTCGATATTATTACCAATAAATTTCCGGTTCCAGGGATATAGGGTGCATACCCGCTCCCATTTACTGAAGGTTCAAGAAGATTATCGGCATCCACATAGATGTCAATTCCATCAGTAACCATTTTTCCCTTGCTGAAAAAAGAAAATTGGTCATTAGGATCCAATACACTTAGAGCGAATGAAATTTCTCCGGTCGATACAATATAGTCCGTGATTTCTAGTGACAACGAGGAGCACGTATCAATAGTGGAAATGCTCTGTAAGGATGTCAGTAAACTATGATCTAAAAAAATTAGCGGTTTTTACAATCTTATTTATTTAAATCAACAATAAGTATTATTTACAAATACCCATTCTCTTATTTTCTTAGCTTATCAATAATAGTCAATCTTACCTCTAAGTAACGGTAATATAATGCTCGATCGCAGCTACATCAAATATCACCTTATTGATCTAATAATCCATTACCATAATTTTTGATTAGAATTCGGGCAATATTCTGAATCAAGTCTAGTTTTATCGAATTTTTCAATATTGTTAGTTTTATATAATTTGCAATAACTAATCAAGTCAATCCATTTTAGTCAATACATTAATTGCGGCTTCGTTTTCAGCAGTTCCTTTATTATTCCCTTTACCCACGCCAATGAGTCCATTTGGTAACCGAACTTCTACTTCAAATACTGGATCGTGGTCTAAACCTCGCTTTGACATTAAAAAATACTCCGGAATTTTACCGAATTTAGCCTGTGAAAAAATCTGCAGCTTAGATTTTGGATGTTCAGCTTGTTTTAAAGTAATGGATAATTTCAAAGATTCAGTTAATATGTTTAACGTAGCGGTTCTTGCTGTATCCCAGCCTTTGTCTATAAATATAGCACCTATAATAGCTTCCAATACTCCTGCCAAATTAGATTTCTTAGTACGACCTCCTGATATTTCTTCTCCTTTTCCTAAAACTAAATATTCTCCGATTCGCAATTTACTGGCCACTTTAAACAAAGCCTCCCCACTAACAACTTGTGATCGTAAAGTAGTCAATTCTCCCTCACTGGATTTCGGATTTGATAAATATAAATATTGGGAAACAACCAAATCTATGACAGCATCTCCCAAAAATTCCAACCGTTCGTTATCGTATTTTGCATTCAGTTCATCTTCATTTATAGCTGAACTATGGGTTAATGCCTGTTGCAATAAACTTATGTCGTTGAGGTCTAGTTCCAATAATTTTTCGAGAGAATCTGCGGAATTTAAATTCAATTAAACTGCACCTTTTGGCCATGGTGGCTGTGGGCGTTTAATTTCTCCGATATATTTTCTGTTCTCAAATAAATCTATAAAATGTTCGAAAGTTTCTATGGCTTCAGAGTCAGGAGGCACAAACATCTTTAAATAAGCCGAATGTCCATTTGAAAACAAAAAGGTAGGAGTACCAAATATTCCATATTTCAGGGTTGCTTCCATATGATCTTCTGAAATAATTTTCAGCAATGCAGTATCTTCTAGGTCGTGACGAAAAGCAACAACATCCAAACTCGAGCGATCGGCTATTTCTATGAATTTATTATTATCGTTGAGTGCTACCCTGTTAGGACCATGTCTCTCTTTTAATAAATTAATAAAAAAAGCATTAAAGGCATCGGGGCCTTGTTTTCGGGCCGCTTCTCCGGCTACTGCTGCCAAAACTGAGCGAGTGGATTTCAAATCTCCCATTTCCCAAACTTTCTCTGTATTTGAAGCGGAAGGAGAATTATCTAAAGCATTTTGCTCCAACGAGAAATTTCTCCAATGAATATTCAAATCCCTATCATATTGTTCTTTAACCACATCCAGCCACACGGCTGTATTATTAACCCAAGGTCAGGCAAAATCAAAAAACACTTCAAATTTTAATGTACTCATTAAACTCTCCTTTCAATATAATTAACCTGAAATATATTAGAATTCCGAAATAAAAACAAATAAAACATGTTGAAAAACACTATTAAGAGAACCGTTACACACAATCCACACAAAATTATGTAACATTTTATTAACATTCCAGCAACATCACTGAAACAGGAAACCTAGATACTATTCAGTAAATGTGTATCATATTTATGTAAAGAATTAGATTAGAAAGGAGCTTAACTTTATGGCAAACGAGTCAGCAAAGCTATTAAAACTGATGAATGACAATAATTGCGATATTTTAGATATTAAATTTACCGATCTACCTGGAACATGGCAGCATATATCCATTCCTATCAGTGAAGTCGATGATTCATTAATACTTAAAGGAGCGGGATTTGATGGCTCGAGTATACGAGGGTTTCAAGCTATTAATGAATCTGACATGTTAATAGTTCCAGACCCATCAACTGCCGTAGTCGACCCTTTTTTTAAAGGACAGGTGTCCTGCATCGCAGATATTAAAGATCCGACTACTGGGGACAATTATCATAGAGACCCTAGACATATAGCTCGAAAGGCCGAAAAATACCTGAAAGAAACCGGCCTAGGAGATGAATCAATGTGGGGACCTGAAGTAGAATTCTTTATTTTTGACTCGGTCAGGTTTAGTTACGGGTCAAATCATGGATTTCACGAAGTCAATTCAGATGAAGGAATTTGGAACTCAGGAAGTGAATACATGTTAGACGGCAACACGTTAAATAAGGGCAGCCGCCCACCTCATAAAGGCGGATATTTTCCAGTCCCTCCAATTGATAGTACACAAGATCTTAGGAGTAAAATGGTTCGTTCGTTAGTCAATGACTTTGGAATAAGGATTGAAGCTCAACACCATGAAGTAGCAACCGGTAACCAAGCTGAAATCGATATGCGTTTTGGACCCCTATTAGAAACAGCTGACAAGGTTATGACATATAAATATGCTGTACGCAACATAGCTCAGCAAAACGGCAAAACAGTAACTTTCATGCCGAAACCTCTCTTTGAGGACAATGGTACGGGTATGCACACCCATCAATCTATTTGGAAAAACGGTGTCCCTCTATTTGCGGGCAGTGAGTACGCAGGGCTATCTGAAATGGCACTTCACTATATTGGTGGATTAATAAAACACGGAAAAGCTTTAATGGCATTGGCTGCACCTACTACTAACTCATACAAACGATTAACTCCAGGGTTTGAAGCACCTACCATATTAGCCCTATCTGCTAGAAATAGATCTGCTGCTTGCAGAATACCCATGTATTTCGATAATCCTGAGGCCAAAAGAGTTGAGTTTAGATCAGCAGACCCAACATGTAACCCTTACTTAACCTTTGCCGCTATGCTGATGGCAGGTTTAGATGGAATAGACAACAAATACAGTCCGGGCGAACCTTTAACTCAGGATCTATTCGAGCTTTCTGCTGAAGAAACATCCGCTTTACCACAAGTACCGAGTAGTTTAGATGAGGCTTTACAAGCTTTAGAAGAAGATCATGACTTTCTCCTTAAGGGAGGGGTGTTTACTAAAGATGTTATCGATAACTGGATTAAATTCAAAAGAGAAAACGATGTGGATCCCATAAGATTGAGGCCTCATCCGTATGAGTTTTTCCTCTCATTTGATGCTTAATTGAAACGATTGACAGCATATTCACAAATGTTAGAATTTAATCCCGATTCTTAGCTACATACAACTCTTTTAAATGAGGATTTCATCCTTATACTATTAAGGGATATCACATTTTAAATATGGACACAGTGTAAATATGACATCAAAAAATGAGGCGATAGAATACGCTCTACGAGCTGCTTCTGAAAATGACGTTAAGTTCATTCGTCTTTGGTTCACAGACATACTTGGAAACATAAAAGGATTCGCAATAACCGCAGAAGAATTAGAAAACTCGCTGACACGCGGCATGGGCTTTGATGGATCCTCTATAGCAGGATATGCTAGAGTCGACGAAAGAGACCTGTATGTCTTGCCTGACCCCACCACTTTTACAATATTACCGTGGAGACCTAAATCCAATGCTGTTGCTCGAATGTTCTGCGACATAATAACACCCGATGAAAAACCTTTTGAAGGTGATTCTAGAAATGTGTTACGCACTAACATGAAAACAGCTTCCGACAAAGGATTCACATACTACGTTGCACCCGAACTGGAATACTTTTACTTTAAAAGCTCTACAAACCCTGAACCTCTAGATAATGGCGGATATTTTGATCAAATTACGCCAGATATAGCTACCGATTTAAGACGTGACACAGTGTTGATGTTAGAAGAATTAGGAATCCCAGTTGAATCTAGTCACCATGAAGCCGCACCTAGTCAGCATGAAATAGATCTCCGGCATACTGATGCTTTTACCATGGCAGATACCGTAATTACCTACAAATCAGTAGTAAAAGAAATAGCTATGGCAAATGGTTACTATGCTTCATTTATGCCTAAGCCAATAATGGGAGTCAACGGAAATGGAATGCATACACATATGTCTTTGTTCAAAGGTGATATTAATGCGTTTTTAGATCAAAATGAACCGTACAAATTATCTAGTATTGGTCGCCAATTTTGTGCCGGATTGCTCAAACATGCCAAAGAAATAACGTTAGTTACTAATCAATGGGTTAATTCGTATAAAAGGCTCGTCCCAAGCTATGAAGCCCCCACTCATGTGTCCTGGGCAGAAGTTAATAGATCTGATTTGATTAGAATACCTTCATTTAAACCTGATCGAGGAGATTCAAGAAGGATAGAATATCGAGCCCCTGACCCATCCTGCAATCCTTATTTAGCATTCAGCGTAATGCTTGCAGCTGGTTTAAATGGTATTGACAATAAATTGGAACTAAGTGAGTCTAGTTCAAACAGATCTAGTGAAATGTCTGAAAAAGAAAAAAAATCTCTCGGAATAGAATCTTTGCCTAGAAATTTAGGTGAAGCTATACAATTAACGGAAAACAGTGCCCTAGTAAGAGATTCCTTAGGTGACACCGTATTCGAAAGCTTTATAGAAAACAAAAAAATAGAATGGGAAGCATACTGCTCTCAAATTTCTCAGTATGAACTTGAGAAATACTTACCTAACCTTTGAGTATCTGAATAGCGAGATAAAAACTATGTACAAAAATGATAACCTCCCAAAACTTAAAAATGAAGGACTTTATAATTCCGACTTTGAGCATGATGCGTGTGGAGTAGGTCTTGTAGCCAACATAAAAGGGGAAAAATCTCATAAAATAATTGAAGGCGGATTAGATGCTCTATGTCATTTAGGGCATAGGGGCGCATCAGGAGCGGATCCCGAAACAGGTGATGGAGCAGGGTTGCTCTGCCAAATCCCACATATTTTCTTTAAAAACATGGCTAATAAATCCTCAGTTACCATTCCCGATGCCGGAGAATATGGGATTGGAATGGTTTTTATTCCAAATGACTCAAACACACACAAACAATACATCAATATAATTTCAGACATATGTGAATCAGAAGGGTTCGACTTAATTTGGTGGAGAGACGTACCAGTAAAACCAAATACAATAGGGGTGTTGGCCAACAAAGTAAGACCACGAATATATCAGTTTTTCGTTACGAAAAAAAATATTGATTCTATTATAGATACTGATCTATTCATATTACGAAGAAGCATAGAAAAGAAAATACTAGAAAACATTACTAATTCCGAAGATTTTTATATTTGTTCTTTATCCACAGAAACAATAGTCTACAAAGGGTTACTCATCCCAGAGCAATTAGAAAGATTTTATCCTGACTTAAGTGACCCAATCTTCATTAGTTCTTTTGCATTAGTCCACTCAAGATTTAGCACCAATACGATGGGGAGCTGGAAACTGGCTCATCCATACAGATATGTAGTTCATAATGGAGAAATAAATACGGTTAAAGGTAATGTTAACTGGATGTACGCAAGAGAACCAATGTTTAAGTCTTCTAAAATAGAAGATGGAATAGATAAAATTAAACCGATAACACACCACTCCCAAAGTGACACAGCATCTTTGGATAACGCACTTGAATTACTAATGAGTACTGGCAGAACAATTGAGCATTCATTGATGATGCTAATTCCAGAGGCTTGGGGTGATCATATAGAAATGACAGAAAATAAAAAGGATTTCTATGACTATCATTCAAGTTTAATAGAACCGTGGGACGGACCGGCATTGATTATTGGTACTGATGGCACAAAAGTTTGTGCGGTATTAGACAGAAACGGATTACGACCCTGCCGTTACGTTGTCACTACCGATGATTTATTAATAATGGGATCAGAAACGGGGGTAATAGAAGTTCCTCCTGAAAAAATCCTTTACAAGGAGCGTATTTATCCCGGAAGAATGTTTCTGCTTGACACTAAAGAAGGGTCTATTATTAATGATTCCGAAATAAAAAATAAAATTGCGACTCAAAAACCTTATGGTAAATGGCTAAAAGAAAACAGAATCAAGTTAGAAAAACTACCAGAACCCAAAACGAAATTAACAGAAAACCCGTTAACATTAATACAAAAGCAAAACTCCCTTGGCTATACCTTGGAAGATATAAAAATGATAATTGAACCCATGGCAAATACAGCCTACGAACCCACCGGTTCTATGGGTAATGATAGTGCATTAGCATTTTTATCTGATCAAAACCCTCTATTATTTAACTATTTCAAGCAATTATTTGCGCAGGTCAGTAACCCTCCTTTGGATGCAATAAGAGAAGAATTAGTAACCTCATTAAAAAGCACTATTGGGGAAGAAAAGAACCTATTCGCGGAAACTCCTGAACATTCAAAGCAAATAGAGCTAGAAACACCTATGTTAACCAACATAGAATTGCAAAAAATTCGTGAATTCAATAAAAAAGGATTTGAATCCTGCACAATTCCTATTCTATTTGACCCATATCATAAAAATGGGTTAGAAAAATCTTTATCTGAAATACAAAAATCAGCAGAGATTGCTATAAATGAAGGTGCCAACATACTCATTTTGTCTGATAGGGGAATAAATAAAGAAAACGCTCCAATACCAAGTTTATTGGCAACATCCAGTATTCATCATCATCTTATACATAAAGGTATCAGGTCTAAGGTCGGACTAATCATAGAAACTGCAGAAGCAAGGGAAGTAGCTCATTTTGCTTTACTAATAGGTTATGGAGCCGCAGCTATCAATCCATATTTCGCATTGGAGTTACTAAACCAATCATTCAAAAATGATGGCTCCAAAAACATAACTATTGAAGAAGCCAAACGAAACTATTTAAGAGCTTCTAACAAAGGAATACTGAAAATAATGTCCAAAATGGGCATATCCACTATACAAAGCTATCGAGGAGCACAAATATTTGAGGCTGTTGGATTAAATGAATCTTTCATTGACAAATATTTCAAGCGTACCCCTTCTCGAATAAGTGGGATTGGAATTTTAGAAATTCAACAAGAATCTATTAACAGACATATCAACGGATTTGAGCGAGATTTACAAACGACCAATCTAGACATACCTTCCGGGGGAAACTACCAATGGAGAAGAAACGGCGAATACCATATGTGGAACCCCAATACGATTGCCACGTTACAACATGCTGTAAAAACTAACAACTGGCAAACATATAAACAATTTGCAGATTATGTGGACAAAGAAAACAAAAAACTTTCTACTATAAGAGGATTATTAGATTTCAAAGAAACTAATGCATCAATTGATATTAGTGAAGTAGAACCTGCCAAAGAAATAGTAAAAAGGTTTGCAACCGGCGCCATTTCTCTAGGATCTATTAGTAGAGAAGCTCACGAAGCGTTAGCAATAGCAATGAATAAAATCAATGCTCGTAGTAACACTGGTGAGGGGGGGGAAGATTCCGTTCGCTTTGTTAAAGATGTCAACGGAGATTCTCGAAACAGCGCGATAAAACAAGTGGCTTCAGGTCGATTTGGGGTAACTATCAATTACCTTACAAATTCCTCTGACATTCAAATCAAAATGGCACAGGGGGCAAAACCAGGAGAAGGGGGACAACTACCTGGGTATAAAGTGGATGAATACATTGGATCAGTAAGAAATTCGACACCTGGGGTAGAACTAATATCCCCCCCACCCCACCATGATATTTATTCAATAGAGGATTTGGCTCAACTAATTCACGACCTGAAAAATGCGAATCCTTCTTCTCGAATTCATGTTAAATTAGTTTCAGAAGCTGGAGTTGGTACTATTGCTGCAGGGGTATCCAAAGGTCATGCCGACGTAGTGTTAATCAGCGGTTATAGCGGAGGAACTGGGGCTGCTGCTGAATCATCAATCAAGCATGCCGGAATACCATGGGAATTAGGATTAGCTGAAACACAACAGGTGTTGGTCATGAATGACTTACGTGGTCGAATTGTTGTGCAAGCCGATGGTCAAATAAAAACCGGCAGAGACGTTGCAATCGCATGTTTATTAGGTGCCGAAGAATTCGGACTAGCAACTGGTCCGTTAATTGCTATGGGATGTATCATGCTAAGAAAATGTCATTTAAATACATGTTCTGTAGGGATAGCGACTCAAGATCCTGAACTAAGAAAAAAATTCACAGGAAAGCCTGAGCATGTAATAAATTACTTTTTTTTCATAGCAGAACAATTAAGACAAATAATGGCAAAACTAGGATTCAAACAAGTTGACGATATGATCGGTCGATCAGATCTCTTGACGAAAAAAAATGTGACCCATTGGAAAACAAAAAATGTTGATTTCTCGCAGTTATTGTTTTCACCTGACGTTCCCGATACTGTGGCGAGGCATTGTGTTGACAGACAAAACCACGGGTTAAACAAATCTCTTGATGCAGAACTCATAAAAGAAGCTCAACTATCCATTGAAAATAAAACACCCATATCTATAACTAAAAACATAAACAACTCCTTTAGAACTATCGGAACGACTCTTAGTCATGAAATATCGAAAAAACATGGTGAACCAGGGTTACCTGAAGGTACTATTACGTTAAATTTATATGGGTCCGGTGGACAGAGTTTCGCTGCTTTTCTTAATAAAGGAATAACCATAAACCTAAATGGTGATTCAAATGATTATTTCGGAAAAGGGCTTTCAGGCGGTAAAATCATTGTTAATCCTCCTAAGGGTTCTTTGTTTTCGCCCGAACAAAACATTATTATAGGAAACGTTGCTTTATATGGGGCAACAGCAGGTGAGGTATATATTCATGGAATCGCTGGCGAGAGATTTGCAGTTAGAAATAGTGGCGCAAATGCAGTTGTTGAAGGTGTGGGAGATCACGGATGTGAATATATGACTAGAGGAAAAGTAGTAGTACTAGGATCAACAGGTAGAAATTTCGCTGCTGGAATGAGTGGTGGTGAAGCTTATATATTCAATAAAAACAAAAAGTTCAAATCGCTTTGCAACCACAATTTAGTTAGTTTAGAAGAAATATCATCTAATGAAGATGCGATAGCATTGAAACGACTTATTGAAAATCATTATAATTATACGGGTAGCCAAACAGCCGAAAATATATTAAAAAATTGGGAAGAAAACTTGACTCATTTCACCAAAGTTATGCCAAACGATTACAAAAGAATTCTCGATGAACTGAAATTAAAAAAAGGGTTGGCAATTAATGGGTAAGCCTACTGGGTTTAAAGAATTTAATAGAAATACACCTAACAGACACCCGATAACAGTACGTTTAGAAAACTATAACGAATTCTATGAGACTTGGAAACCGGAAGCTGCTCAAAAACAAGGCGCGCGTTGCATGAATTGCGCTGTTCCTTTTTGCATGAGTGGTTGTCCATTAGGAAATCTGATTCCTGATTTCAATGATTTGGTTTATACCGGTGACTGGGATAAAGCATTATCAGAATTACACTCAACTAACAATTTTCCCGAGTTCACAGGTCGTATATGTCCTGCTCCGTGTGAAACATCGTGTGTTTTAAACATCAATGATGATCCAGTTACTATAGAATTCATTGAAAAAACTATCGTTGATAACGGATGGGAAAAAGGAATAATCACACCCAATATCCCTTCCACCCGCACCAATAAAACGATCGCAATAATTGGGTCTGGGCCTTCAGGGCTTGCTGCAGCCCAGCAATTAAATAGTGCTGGACATACAGTTGAAGTATATGAAAAATCGAAAGAAATTGGTGGACTTTTGAGATTTGGTATCCCCGACTTTAAATTAGACAAATTCATTGTGCAACGCCGAGTAGAACAAATGGAAAAAGAAGGTATAAAATTCATAACAAATACTTATGTTGGTAAAACTATGCCTGTAAACAACTTAGTTGATAACTACGATGCAATATTACTAACCGGCGGTTCCACGATACCTAGAGATTTGCCTATTCCTGGTAGAGAACTGCAAGGTGTTCATTTTGCAATGGAACTGCTCACTCAGCAAAATAGAATCAATTCTGGTGACTCAATCCCACAAGACGAAATTATTTCGGCTAATAACAAAAAGGTTGTTGTACTAGGGGGTGGAGATACAGGGTCCGACTGTTTGGGAACTTCTCTTAGACAAGGTGCTGAAATTGTATATCAATTAGAATTGCTACCCCAACCACCTGATTCTCGCAATGAATCGGACTTGTGGCCCAACTGGCCGTTGATTTTAAGAACATCTTCGTCGCATGAAGAAGGGGGAGTAAGAGATTACAATGTTTTAACTAAATCCTTTTACGGTGAGAATGGAGTACTGAAAGGATTAAACATAGTAAAAGTTGAATGGGGCGAACCTGATGCAACTGGCCGACCAACAATGTCGGAAATCAAGGGAAGTGAATTCACTGTTGAAGCAGATATCGCTTTATTAGCAATGGGGTTTTTGCATGGCGAACATCAAGGAATGCTCAAAGATTTAAATGTTGAACTAGACACTAGAGGTAATGTGTTTACCCAAAACAATAAAATGACTAGTGTTCCAGGTGTTTTTGCTGCAGGAGACATGTCACGTGGGCAATCACTAGTTGTATGGGCAATAGCGGAAGGTAGAGAGGCCGCTAGGGGAATCGACGAATACTTAATGGGTGAATCACTATTACCCCCATCCGCCAGCACTTACCTTTCATAAATAATTAAGTTAGATATAGGAGAGAATAATGCCTAAATTAAAAGTTGCAATGATTGCAAAAAAACTACCCGAACTTGCATTAATGCAAAAGCAATTAGAAGGTATCGATTATGATTTTGACGTTTATATATGCGAAAGCGATGGAGAAACAATGGAGGCAGTAAAAGGGGTGGATTTGATAATCAATCAAGGCGTAAAAATGCCTAAATCAGTGATTGACGAAATAGATTCAGCTAAGGCTATTGTCAGTTTCGCACATGGTTTTGATCACATTGACCATGAAGCGGCAACAAATAACTCAGTAATGGTAGTAAACACAGCAGGATTTTGTACTGAAGAAGTCTCAAATCATGCGATTATGTTGATTCTAGCATGTGCTAAAAAATTAATAACGCTGGATAAAATGACCCGTTTAGGATCTTGGGGAGCAGAAACAAATGCTGTAATGAATAATATGGTGCCAGTAACTGATCAAACTCTAGGATTAATAGGATTAGGTAACATAGGGCGTGCGGTAGCTCGTAAAGCACAAGCATTAGGTTTATCCGTAATTGCATACGATCCTTTTGTTGCACCTTGGCTAGCAAGAGAATACCGGGTACAACTAAGCTCAGACATGTATGAAATTGCAGGGCAATCCGATTTCATTTCCATGCATATTCCTTTGAACAATCAAACTCGTAAGATGGTAGGCAAAAGGTTTTTTGATTCAATGAAATCCTCTGCATATTTCATCAATACCTGTAGAGGAGGAACTGTTGATGAAACAGAATTAATTGCTTCCTTAAAGGCTAGCAAATTTGCTGGTGCCGGTATTGATGTGTTCGAAACAGAACCAACCTCGAGAGATAATCCGTTATTTAAGATGGACAATGTCATAGTAACTCCACATACTGCAGGCACATCTAATAGAGCAAAAATAGCCGCCCAAGTTCAAGTAGGACAAGAGGCCGCTAGGCTACTCAATGGCACATGGCCGATGTCACTAGTCAATCCCGAAGTCAGGTCTCAAATCGATTCCCGATCTCCCGCAACAATTTAGTATTGATCATTTAATTTAAGCTACTAACTTGATAATAGATGCACATACTCATATATTGCCCCCTGAAGTAATCTCTCACAAAAAACGCTTTCTTCAACAAGATTCCACTTTTAAAAACTTATTCTCCAATAATAGCTCTAATATGCGCACAGCCGATGAATTGATTGAAAGTATGGATTTGTTGGGAATAGAAAAATCAGCAATATTAGGAATGGGTTGGAAAGATGATGGGTTCAATAGTTTTATAAACGATTACATTATTGAAAGCAGTGAAAAATACTCTGAACGATTAATACCAATAACAGGAATAAATCCTTCATCGCAAAAAATTGGATTATATGAGGCAGAAAGGTGTTTAAGTTTGGGATCTCGAGGATTCGGTGAACTGCATCCTCACCATCAAGATTTTGACATCTCAGACATAAATATTATGAAACCATACATGGAACTGTTAGCAACATATAATTACCCATTGATTCTACATGTGTCAGAACCAGTAGGACATACGTATCCTGGCAAAGGAGACACCTTGCCATCCTTAGTAGAAAACTTTATACGACACTTCCCTGAATCACTCATGATTTTATCTCATTGGGGAGGAGGGTTACCATTCTATGAATTAATGCCCGAAATCAAACTTCTAATGAAAAACATCTATTATGATTGTGCCGCATCTACATTGATATACGACAAAAATATATTTAATATTGTTCCTCAATTAATAAGCCCCCGCAAAATATTATTTGGCTCTGACTTTCCACTTTTATCTCAAAACAATATGCTTTCTATGATAAAAAATTCTGATCCCACTAATATAGAAAAAACGTTCATACTATACCAAAATGCTTGCGACGTGTTTAATATTACATCTCAAATGTAAAATTGATTAAATTTACCACAAACATATGCTATAATTTTCCTTATAAAAATAAACATTGGTGGTGGAAAAAAAGAGGTGATCAAAATGTCCGAAAACTCATGGCCTGAGTGCCAAGAATGTAACTCAGGTAGTCTTTTACCTTTATCCGATTTCGGGAGCCAAGGTGCTCCAATTCACTATAAAGCTTGGGTGTGTACCACTCCTAGCTGTGGATACAATATAAAAATACGTAACGGAGATGTATACATAAATGAGCCTATAGCTAGTGGAGAATCTCACTCACCTCGAATCAGATAACGCATACGGAACTTTTTTTGTTATCATAGATCGTTTTAATTATTTTTTGACTATTAGCTTATAGCCAATACACAGGTTTAATGTGATGAGTGCCTATAAACAATACATACTACGCTTTACGGGTTATTTCATTATCCTATTAGGTGTATTATCCACAGGTTTAGCTCTGACAATTTTTTTTATTGGAATATATTCCTCAGGGAAATTAGAATCCTTAAAAACTCAAGTCGTAGAGGTAACTCCTGAATTATTCGAGTACCGATCAACCATTCTCTATGATTATTCTTATGAAGAAAATACTGTAATAACATCGGAATCTAATTATTCTAATAAACCTATTTATTCTGATGAGATTTTGGCTGGATATGCAAATAAATATGCTGTATCAACATATCATCCCAAAACATGGAATAATCCGAGATGGTCATCAGTATCAAAAAAATCAATTGATATAACTAGTATCCCTTCATTTATTCCTCTAACATCCCGTACTGAATCGGATATGTTGCCATTACATATCCCCGAATTGAATATGCTTCCAATTGCCATGAAAATCCCCACAATAGGAGTTAATTCGCCAGTAGCAAATTTGGCGGTCATTAATGACAAAGGAGTTGATAAATACGAAACTCCTAAAAATTTGGTGGGGCGTATTTCACTTTCAGATTCCGATTCAGGTTCTTGGTATTTTGGTCACCTAGAAAGTCCTTTAAAAAATGAAGGGAATGTATTTCACAATCTACCTTTAATCGCAGAATATATAAATGATGGAGATCCAATATTTATACATTTAATACATGATAATACTGAATTGATTTATCAAGCCGTACAATCTACAGTTTTGCACGAATCACAGCTAAAATTATTTGACCCAGGTATTGATAACATTATACTAATCACTTGCGCTAATAGACCATATTACGATCAACGACAAATAGTAACAGCAAAACTAATAGGCCAAATTCAGCATTAATTTTATTAAGAGTCTCTAGACAATACTTCTCGCATCACTTCAATAAATTGTTTGGCAGGTGTAGAAAAAGTTTTACCCGGAAGAGTCAAAATTCCGGCCTGATCTACCGGCAACAAATTGGCTAAAGACACCATGCCCAAGTAATTCAAATCTTCTTTTTCTATAGATAATTTAGGCCCTACAGAAACTCCCATTCCCAATGAAACATATTTTTTTATCATATCCATGCTTTCGAGTTCCATAATGACTTCATATGCAATTCCTCTTTTATTCAGTTGCTCTTCAACTATATCCCTTGTGTAGGTTCCTTTAGCCATCAAGATCAATGGATATTTTGCGATATCCTCCAAATTTGCTATCTGTTTATACAGTAATTCATGCTCTATAGGAGTAATGAGAACTCTTTCGTATAAAAACAAAGGTTCGAAATCTAGATCAATGCCTCTGTCTGGATGTTGAATAATTCCAGCATCTACATCACCGCTTTTAACCATTGCGGTTATTTGATTACGATTTGCAGATTTTATACGTAAATAAACATTAGGGAATTTATTGTTAAAAACTTCGACCACTTTCAATAATGTATGTGGAATTATATCCGGTGTTGCAGCTATCGTAACAGGTCCTTTCTCCTCAGCTTCAGTAGTACGAACAGCTAGGGAATCAAGTCCATCTAGTAACGGTTTAATTAAATCATAAATCATTTGTCCAGATAAAGTTACTCCTATAGGCCTTGTGACTCTATCAAAAAGGACCATTGATAATTCTTGTTCTAGTTTTTTTATATGAGTTGTCACAGTGGGTTGCCCACAACCTAACTCTAATGCTGCCTTAGATATACTTCTATGCCTAGCTGCCGATTCAAAACTTTTCAAATCTCTGATTTCCATTTACTTTCACCCTCGTTTTTACTTTCATTTTTATAGCATACTATTCATAAATTAAATGAATTGTAATACATATATTAGTGTTGCAAATACTTAATACGTTATGATATTGGTAAAATCGTAAACTATGGGTGACAATAAATGAGATTATTTAAATCTAAAAATAATGATAATATATTTAACGCTCTCAAAAAAACAAGGCACTCTATTCTTTCTGATATTCCATCATTGTTCAGGTCTAGTAATTTAAAAAACTACGATTGGAATGAATTAGAAGATATTTTAATATCAGCTGATCTTGGCACTTCAACAACTAAACAAATTATCACTCAACTGAAAACAAAAATTTCAGAGAATACCCTTACTGATTCTGAACAAATAGTACCTCTTATCAAAACAATATTCAGTGATATATTAAACATAAACAGTCCTAATTGGGCAATGGATTTTCAGCATACTCCTAAAGTAATACTTATGGTAGGAATTAACGGTGTTGGGAAAACAACGGCCATTGGTAAAATCGCCTCTTTATACACAGATATCGGAAAAACGGTTATTGCTGGTGCCGGAGATACTTACCGTGCAGCAGCAATTGAGCAATTGCAATCATGGGGCCAAACATCTGGTTTTCAGGTGATTTCTCACAACCAAGGCTCGGACTCCAGTGCAGTTGCTTTCGATACTATTTCAACTGCACAAAGTAAGAATACAGACGTAGTTTTAATAGACACTGCAGGTCGATTACATGATAATTCCAACCTAATGCAGGAATTGCAAAAAATTCATAGAGTTTCACAAAAAGCAATCGGTAAAAATAACATACATGTGCTGTTAACATTGGACGCAACTACCGGTCAAAACGGATTACTTCAAGCAGAATCTTTTAACAAGATTGTTCCATGTGACGGTATATTTTTATCCAAATTAGATGGGTCATCAAAAGGGGGGATTGTTTTGCCGATATATTCTGATTTAAACATCCCGATCTGTTTTGTTGGTACCGGGGAACAAAAGGATGACATTTCTCTATTCGATAGTCCATCTTTTATCCAAGGTTTAATCGCATAATGTTAATAAAATTATGATACATGCAATAATTTGGTTTTTAACACTAGAATTATTTGGATTGTCATTCTTTTTGCTTTCCTTTAAATATTTCCCCAAATTGCCTGACAAAGGGTATTTCATATCAAAACCATTGTTCTTAATATTCATAGGAGCAATTTGTTGGTTATTAAGCGCATATGAAATAATCGGACCCAGTCGTGTATCAATTAGTCTGATTTGCTCATTTATTATAATTTGTTCCATTTTCATTTTTATAATTAACATGAAATCAATTATTCACATTTTTTCGAGTAAATTTAGGAAAATATTGTACCCTCAAATTATTGGACTTATAGTATTCATACTATTCATTGGACTTAGATACTTAGATCCTGCAATCAATCACACTGAACAACCGATGGATTTTTTATTACTTAACTCTGTTCTTTCTACGGAAATAGGAATACCACAAGATGCCTGGATGAAAGGAGAGTCAATAAGTTACTATTATTTCGGATATTGGATAATAGGAATATACAGCAAATTAATAGGTACCCCCTCTGCAATAGCCTATAATATCGCATTAGCAATCATACCTTCTTTAACTGCATCTACGGTAATTGGATTAACATTAGCAATAATAAATCCGATTAAAAAAAACAATAAATTCGCTTTTATAGCTTCCATACTAAGTGGTTTCATTTGTGTCTTCCTCGCAAATCTTTTTGCTCCGTTAAAATTCCTGTTAGACAATGCTATCGGTGGTATTAAATTCTGGAAATTTATATGTGTTGAAGGCATGACATATACAGGCAGTACTTTGAGTGATTCTTGGAGACCTATAGAATTTTGGTGGTGGTTCAAAAGTTCTCGTATAATAAACTATCGGGGCTCAGGCTGCGATCAAATTGGAACTGATTACACCATCAATGAATTTCCTTTTTTCAGCTACTTATTAGGCGACTTACACCCCCACTTAATTAGCACTCCTTTCTTTATAGTTTTATTAGCCATAAGTTTACAAATAGTTCGCCATAAAAATAAAACTAATATTAATAAACTTAATGTTTTAAAAGGAATATTGTTTGGAATAGTAATCGGTTCCGTGATATTTATTAATACATGGAATGTTATTATATGCGCAGTTATTATTTGTGGGATATTTGTAATGAAATATGGCACTCATCGAAAGTTCCCATTAAATGACTTGATCATATGGATTATGATACCTGTATTAAGTTTGATTGTATTTTTAATCCCATTTCTATCTTCATTCAACTCTTCTATCACAGGTTTGAAATCTACAAAAACTCAAACGAGCTTAATTCACGGGCTAATAATATGGGGGCCGCTCTTCATATTAATATTCCCTTTATTAATGAGACAGATTTTCGAAACTGCGATATCAAAAAACTGGAAACTACCTCTATTGGGATCAGTCATATTATCATCAATACCCATCTTTATAAGATTTATTGTTTCCGATTCCTCGGAAAGCGAAGGCCCCGGATTCTTTCCATTTGCCATAACTTTATATATCTCGTCAATAATTGCTTTCACCTACTCATTAATCCACTTGCGTGAACAAGGCACTAGCAGTAATTGCATATTCCTTGGTTTGCTAGGAATCGCCTTAGTATTAATTTACACACCGGAATTTTTTTATATTGGTGATATGTTCCAAAATAGAATGAATACTATATTTAAGTTTTATTATCAAGCGTGGGTAATTCTTTCAATAGTTGCTGGGTATTCAATCTTTAAATTCTTAATAGACTTAAACCGTAAAAACATACATTTCAATAAGTACACATCTTTTTTTACCATATTTCTGCTATCAATTGTCGTATCTGGTTTTTATTTTGCTCCTTCTTCATTAAGTACGAAAATTTCCGAATCAGAATTTAAAGGATTGAATGGAATGGAACATATCAAACAATACACCCCCCATGTTTACGAAGCCATAATATTTTCAAAAGAACATATTGACCCGGAATCAGGCATACTAGAATCCGTCGGAGAATGGGGGGATGCTGGGATTATCTCCACCAATACCGGCATTCAAAACATTATTAATTGGCCCGGACATGAAAAACAATGGAGAGGTACAATACAGTCAATTGAAGAAAGAATCGATGACGTAAATACTATTTATTTAACTTTGGACAATGGCACAGCAATCAAACTCCTTAAAAAATACAATGTTAAATACATATTTATCGGTCTCAAGGAATTGAATAAATACGATAAAAAGTATCTAGAAAAATTCGCGTCATTTGGTACGTTGATATTTACTTCTACCCACAATTCCGAAACGTTAAAAATATATCAAATATACGATTAATTAAATAATATTTTGAAAAACTCATTTAAAAACCCGGTTTTTAACATAATAAACACCCATGTAAACATTGAATTAATTTTTTATATGTTAATTGGATTGTTTACTTTATACTCCCGACTGTATGGATTATCTGATAGAGCTTTTCATCATGATGAAAGTCTTCATGCATTGTATTCATGGAGGATTTTCCAAGGTATGGGGTATGAACACAATCCAATGATGCATGGGCCATTACAGATGTTATCAAGTTCTCTTATATTTTCAATATTTTCTGATAATGATTTCACTGCTAGGGTTTTGTATGCTTGTGCCGGAACAATGTTAGTCATGTTACCTATATTTATGCGTGACATTATAGGGAGATTCGGTTCTGCGTCAGCCTCATTGTTACTATCAATATCACCTACTCTACTATATTTTAGTAGATTCGCACGTAACGATATTTTAATGGCTTTTTTTACCACAATAATGATAATTTGCTTCTGGAAATACGTACAAAAAGGAAAAACGAGATATTTATATATTACATCATTTGTAATATCTTTATGTTTTGGCACAAAAGAATCTTCATATCTTATTTCCGCAATAATCATTGGTTATTGTTTTTTAACAATATACTTGAAATCTATACAACAATTAAAGATTACTAAATGGAGTGTCTATTCAGAAATGTCTGAAATGTCATTTTGGCGAATATTTTATACATCCTCAATAAATTTCAAAAAAATATTGATCAAAACCACGCAAAACAACGATTACAATCGCCACGCATCCATATTATTTTTATTAATATCTATAACTCTACCTCAATGGGCAGCATTTCTAGGATTACTTCAAAATTCCTTCCTCTTTAAGTGGTCAAACATGATTCTATTATCCGATAATCCTGCGAATCCAATAGGAATGCCTGAGGGAGGTGGCAAACTAATTGCGATACTAATGACATTTATCCTTTTAATTATTTCTATATTAATAGGCAAAAAATGGAATTGGCCTGTATGGTGGAAATGTGCTGGTATTTATTATTTCTCTTGGGCAGCAATTTACACAACTTTCTTTACTAACATTACAGAAGGAATAAGCAAAGGTATTTGGCAATCTCTTGGATATTGGATTATACAACAAGGTGAAGCTCGAGGAGATCAACCTCTGTTTTATTACGTCTTTTCCAGTATCATTTACGAATATTTACCATTGATTTTAAGCATAGCCGCCATCTCATATTTTTGGAAAATAAAAAAAATGTTTGGGATCAATTTTTTTCTATCATATTGGGCTATTTCTACATTTCTCATATACACAATTGCGAGCGAAAAAATGCCATGGTTATTGGTGAATATTACAATACCTTTAATTTTTTTAAGTAGCAGATTTCTAGAAGAAGTATTTCAAAAATTAAATACACGTAAGAAAATAACAGGGAAACAAATCATTATACTCACTACAATTATTATTCTTGCAATATTGACATTATCCACGTCTATAAGGGCTACTTTCCACAACTCTGACATACCTAAAGAGATGTTGATATACACTCAAACATCACCTGACTTAAAAACTGTTAGTGATCGAATAAATGATTTTGAATACACTTCTAAGGATAGTATTTCTATATTAATTGATTCCACAAGTGGTTTTACCTGGCCCTGGGCTTGGTATATGCGAAATAAAACTAACGTTGCATATCGAGATATGTCCAAAAATCACGAGCAAATAGATTTTCACTCAGATGTTTTGATCGTACATGAATCCAATAACTCAAAAGTAAGTGAAATTTTACTAGGTGAGTATCAAGACCCGATAAAATTTCCTCATAGATGGTGGTTTCCAGAGTCGACTTACAGAGAAATCAAATTTTCTCAACTCCCGGAGTATTTTTCAAATCCTGAAAAATTTGGTAAGGCAATAAAATACTGGATATTTGGCAACGGTATAGAAAAATACATTGGTACTGAAAATGCTTACATATACTCCAAAATAAATCTTGATGGCATGAACTTAATAGGAGAAACAATAATAAATGGCAACCAATAATTTTATCTTAACAAATTGAAAAAAATAATTACAGGTCTGGTTCTCAGTGTTTTCTTGCTACTGTTTTTTCTATGGACATCAAATTTAGTAGAAATGATTGGATTCTTACAGCATGCTAATTATTTTTACATGCTACCTGGGTTTTCTGCTTACATAATCAGTCTTTGGCTCAGATCATTGAGATGGAGTTATTTATTATCCGGCAAAACTCAAAAGTTACCTGCTAACACATTATTTCCAATAGTAATAATAGGATATATGGCAAACAACATACTACCATTCAGAGCCGGTGAATTTGTTCGCAGTTATCTCCTTAGTGATAAAAAGAGAATTAAAACTGCAACTGCATTCAGTAGTATATTTGTAGAACGTATTATGGACGGATTAACACTAATAATGTTTATATTTATAACTTCATTATTTATGCCGATTACCAACACAATGGATCGTTTTGCTGAACTATCTGGTATAAGCGCCAATCTTTTGACATTATTGTTTTCAGTCCCATTTGTATTTTTATTTTTATTACTAATCTTAATTGCAATGCTAGGATCCAAAGCAGAACATATAATGATAAAAATATCCCGTCCACTACCCAATAGGTTTCGTAATATAATCGTGGAATTAACTAAGCAAATCTTTGATGGTATAAATGGGTTAGCTAATAAAAAAATCGTGATTGTGACTATTTTATTATCAATCCCAATATGGCTTTTAGAATCATTATTATTTTATTTTGTAGGTTTGAGTTTAGGTATAAATGAAAATTTTGCATCTCATTTCAATTTATTCAGTTCCCTATTAATTGTAACCGGCCTAGTAAACATTGGATCTTCAATACCAGCGACACCCGGAGGAATAGGGATATTTGAAGTCATAGCACGAGAATCGTTAATTCTGATGCCTAATTCTTCTGTGACAAGAGGTGCTGCAGCAGCATTTGCTGGACTTACTCACGCGTTATTGATAATTCCCGTAATATTATTAGGGCAAATACTATTGTGGCGTAATGGTTTAAAATTATTTAAAATATCCGAAACTGAATCATAAATGGATTAATATGAAAGTAGCTATTATTGGAGCAGGCGCAACAGGACTGACAGCAGCATTAAAACTCGCCCAATCCGGTCATAATGTAACAGTTTTTGAAAAATCCCTCGAATTAGGCGGGCATGCCTCTACATTTGAAATCAATAACACTCCGATCGAAAAAGGATATCATCACTGGTTCACAAGCGATCTCGATATTATAGATCTCATGAGAGAATTGGGACTAGAAAAAACTATTCAATGGGTTCCATCCACAGTGGGCACTCTATACGATTCTGAAACATACGATTTCATGACTCCGTTTGATTTGTTACGTTACAAACCTTTGAAAATACATGACAGAATTAAGCTGGGATTATCCAGCCTTAAAATCAGTAGGATTAAAGATTGGCATTCCCTTGAATCAGTTACTGCAGTAGAGTGGCTTCAAAAAAACATCAACCATAAAGTTTATGAGTCATTTTGGGGACCCATGTTACGAGGTAAATTCGGGGAACAAAACTATAAAAAAGTAAGTATGGCTTGGGTTTGGGGAAAAATGAACACTCGATTCAAATCTCGTAAACATCTGTTGTCTAGAGAATTACTTGGATATCCTAGCGGCAGTTTCAAGGAATTGTTTGATGTGCTTGCAGCTCGCTGTAATAGTCTTGGAGTGTCTATACACCTGAATTCAAGCGTGACTGCAATAAGACCATTCGAACAAACGCGAATCGAACTTCAATTAGGCGCTGAAAATCAGCAATTTGACTGCCTCATATCAACGACTACATGCCAAATATTCAACAGAATAACAGAAGGATTAACCGATAGTTATCGTAGTAAGCTGGATTCCGTCAAATATCTCGCAGCTATACTAGTGATTCTTGAATTAAAATTCTCGTTATCAAAATATTATTGGCTTAATATTGCAGACAGAAGGATACCTTTTGTAGGGGCTATCGAACATACCAATCTGATAAATGCATCTAATTATGGAGGTAGTCACGTTTTATATTTAACAAATTATTTAGATCAAAATAGTCTTTATTATAAATTGCCGCCAGAAGAATTATTGCAAAAATACCTACCATTTCTATCACAAATTAATAATAATTTTCAGAGCGATTGGATAACAAATTTTCATTATCAAAAAATCCCTGGGGCACAACCTATAATTGGCATAAATTATCCCCAATCAATGCCAAATCACAGTACTGGCATCCAAAATTTATATCTTGCAAATACTTCCCAAATATACCCAGAAGATCGTGGAACAAACTATAGTGTGCGTATGGGAAAAGATATTGCCCATTTGGTAGAAAAAAATTTCGTGCCTAATTGATTGAAGGGTATTATTCGCTGTGTTAAGGTTGTAAAAACCTTTACTAAAGACGAAAGGTAACATCTTTGACCATAGAACAAGACAATTTAAAATCTCGTATTCGTGAAGCAATAACTTCGCAAAAAAGACCGACTGTTACGGTTTTGTCTTCATTGCTAGCGATACAAGATGCATTGAGATTTATTCCCGATGAGGCAATTGAAGAAGTAGCGATTTCCATGAATACTTCGACAAATGCAGTGTATGGAGTCGCTTCGTTTTATCCCAACTTTAGATTTACTCCTCCCGGTGACCATTCTATAGAAGTTTGCTGGGGGCCAACTTGTCACTTACAAGGGGCAGCAAAAATCCTAGAATCTGTCATGAATAAACTAGGATTAGAATCAGAAGGTGATACTAGTGACGGTAAATTTTCATTTCGATTCAACACGTGCTTAGGAGCCTGCTCTCAAGCTCCTGTAATAAGCGTAGACCATGAATTATTCGGAAAAATGGACCCGACCACAAGTTTAAATATAATTGATCAAGCAAATTCAAATAAAATCAATCACTAAAGCCTATTACTATGAGTTTCGAAGAACTAAAAAAAATCGCAGACGATAAATGGGATGAATTAGCATCATCCAAGATACCCGTTATTCGAATTGGTACGGCGATGTGCGGGCATGCGGCTGGAGCTTATCGTGTATTAGAAGAATTAAAAACAAAAGTAAAATCAAAAAATATAGAAATCAATATTCAAGAAGTGGGTTGTCTAGGAATCTGCTATGCAGAGCCCTTACTAGACATACAAAAACAAGATGGTCCACGTTTATTTTTCAACAATGTATCCATCGAAAACGTAGACGAAATTGTTGAAAAATATATAATCCAAGATGTAATTCCAGATACGGGAGTTCTGGGTTATCTTGGAGATAATGGCCCGATTGGAACAGAATCATCCATAGAATTGTTGCCGGGAATAGCTCTTCAAAACAGAATTGCGCTAAGAAATGGTGGGCATATATCACCGAATGACATATACCAATATATAGCGAATGGCGGGTATTACGGCATAAACAAAGCTATAACTACAATGCAACCTAGTGACATTATAGATGAGGTAAAGAATTCTGGATTGCGAGGCAGAGGTGGGGCAGCTTTTCCAACAGGTGTTAAATGGAGTTTCTTAGTGGGATCCAAATCACCCACAAAATATATACTTTGTAACTGTGAAGAAGGGGATCCAGGAGCTTATAACGATAAAGGGATTTTGGAAAGCGACCCGTTTACTCTGCTTGAAGGGTTAACTATAGCTGGTTATGCCACAGGTGCAACTAAAGGAATAGTATTTATACGACATGGGCACAATGGTCCAATCAATAGAACTGAAACAGCAATAAATCAAGCTTATGAATTAGGGCTACTTGGAAATAACATACTTGGAAGCCAATTCAGCTTTGATATAGAAGTAGCTTTAACAGGAGAATCATACGTTGCAGGTGAAGAAACTGCACTAATGGAGGCCGTGGAAGGCAAGCGCTCTATGCCTCGATCCAGACCACCTTTCCCTGCTGCATTTGGCGTGTGGGGAAATCCAAGTAATATAAATAACGTTAAATCTCTTTCATACACTCCAGAAATAATTTCAAAAGGTTCCGAATGGTTTTCTTCTATAGGAGTTAACAAGAGTACGGGAACTGCAATAGTATGCCTGAGTGGTAACGTAAACAAACCCGGTCTATATGAAGTATCTATGGGAATGAGTCTTGGCCAAGTTGTAGAAGAACTCGGTGGTGGTGTATCAGGAAACAAATCGCTGAAAATGTTACAAACCGGAGGTCCATTAGGAGGAGTTTTACCATCAGAAAGCAAAAATATCTGTATTGACTTCGATGAAATGAGGGCTGCTGGAGCAATATTCGGATCCGGCGGTATCATTGTAGGAAACGAAGACATATGTGCTGTAGATTTGACTAGGATATTAGTAGCATTCTGTCAATTCGAATCTTGCGGGAAATGCTTCCCATGTCGCCTAGGAATGGAACATCTCCTTGAAATAGTTGAAAGGATTGCCAATTGTGAAAGCAAACTAGGCGACATGGATCTTATGAAAAGCGTAGGGGGTACTATGGAGGCGGGATCATTATGTGGCCATGGCCAATTAGGATTTGGTCCTATAAGGTCCGCAATCACTCATTTTGAATCTGACTTCAAATCCCATATAGAAAATAATATTTGCCCAACCGGATCATGTGATGTCCCCAAAATAGTACCGAAAAACACACGGTCATACGCATCAGATTTTGTGCCTGGAGAAAAAAATGTCCGATAAAATTAACTTAACAATAGATGGGGAAAAAATACAAGCTGTGCAAGGTAGTATGATCATACAAGCCGCCATGGATAATGGTATGTACATACCATATCTGTGCTATTACCCAGGCATGAAGCCTTATGGAGCTTGTAGAATGTGTGTTGTAAAGGCTGAATCTCCAACTCCTGACGGAACATACAGATCACTACCAGGTAGCCCAGCCTCGTGTACCACTCCAATATCAGAAGGCATGAGAGTCGAAACTAATACTAATGAACTCGTTTCACTCCGCAAGGGAATAATGGAATTACTTATTTCCGAACATCCACACGGTTGCTTAAACTGTCATCGCATCGATTTATGCGGTCCTTCTGATGTCTGTCTTCGGCATGTCACAGTAAATGACCGGTGTGTTACCTGCCCTAAAAACGAACGCTGTGAATTAAAAGATACTGTACGTTATATGGAAATGGAATTATCAACTCCTTTAACCTATAATAACAGGCACTTACCCCAAGAAGTAAAAGATCCGTTTTGGGATATGGACATGAATTTATGTATTGTTTGTTCTAGATGTGTAAGGGCCTGTGACGAGGTAAGAGAAGATCAAGCTATATCCTTAATAGAAAGATCAGGAAGAAGTATCATAGGAACATCCCACGGTATTTCCTTGTTAGAATCTGGATGCGAATTTTGCGGTGCCTGTATTGACGTATGTCCCACCGGAGCAATTGTAGAAAGAGATTACAAATGGGATAAAGCAGACTCTCAAATTACTACTACTTGCCCCCATTGCCCAGTGGGATGCCAACTCACACTTGACGTAAATAAAAGGAACAAATTAATACGTTCTATACCCACACGAGAAGCTGAAGCAAACCACGGTATGACGTGTTTTAAAGGAAAATTCGGATTAGATTTTGCTAATAATAAAAACCGCATAAAAAAACCATTGATTAGACAAAATGGGGAGCTAATTGAAACTACTTGGCCCGTAGCCTTAGAATTTGCAGCAAAAAAACTTTCTCAATTTAAAGGTCAGGAATATGCTTTACTAGCATCAGACAGAGGAACTAATGAAGATAATTATATCGCTCAAAAGTTTACTCGATCTGTAATGAATTCAAAAAATATTGATGTGTCATCTAACACATCCCCTGATCTTTTTACCCCATTGCAAAACATGATCGGGGTACAATCAGCAACCAACACAATTTGGAATCTTACAAATGCAAATGCTATTTTACTACTTTCAAGTAATATTACAGAACAACAAAATGTAGTCGCAATCCCAATTAAACAAGCTGTGACAAAAGGGGCCGAACTAATAGTTATAGATCCCCGTGAAACCGATTTGACTAGACAAGCTACCAAATGGCTTAGACCTAAAATAAATACTGAACACATATTAATCGGCGGAATAATTAGATCAATAATAGACCAATCCCTCGAAGATAAAACAAACACAACTCAAACATGTGAAGATTATGATAAATTACGGCAATCTATTTGGGATTTCGACTTAATTAAAGTTTCTGAATTGACAGGTATATCTCAAAAATCTATACAAGATATAGCAAAAATACTAGCCGAATCTAAATCTACATCATTTCTTTATGGCCTAGACACTGTAAGTGATGATCTTAAGAAAATGGTTACCATAGCAATAGCGAACCTAGCACTGATAACTGGCAATGTAGGTGATGACACAGGAGGAATATATCCCCTTTTCAACGGACCGAATGAACAAGGGGCAAGAGACGTAGGTTGCATACCTTCACATCTTCCTAGCTATACAGAATTAAATGAAAAGGGCATAGGTCTAACTTCATTATCACAAAGCATTAAATCACGAAAAATTAAATATCTCCATGTAATTGGAAACAGTGCAAGTTTGATTTCTGGTAATGATAAATTTTTCATTAATGAATTGGATCAATTGGAATTATTGATAGTTCACGAGAGTTTCCATAACCAAATAACTGAAAAAGCTGACGTTGTATTCCCCTCTAGTTTGTTTGCCGAAAAAGATGGTACATATACTAATTTAGAACGTAGAGTTCAAAAAGTGCGTCGGGTATTAGGTCAAAAATATGATGATGATGAAGATTGGCGTATACTCTGTCAACTTGCGACTAGAATGGGGTCTGAAGAGTTTAATTTTACTTCGAGTGACCAAATTTGGGAAGAAATAACAAAAAATGTTCCTATTTACTCTGACTTGAAAATGGACATGATAAATTCAAAAGGAGAAATATGGAAATACAATCCGAAATACAAATTTGCCGCAATAGAAATTAAACTTTCATCGACTGACATAACATCTGATCAATATCCTCTAATTCTAGCTACAGGTAGGGTGCTCCAACAAAAGGGAGTTGATGCAAAAATACAAACCATTAACGAAAAACATTCAATAACTAGATTAGAAACTATTGAATTAAATGAATCAGATGCTATTAGCCAAGGCATTTCTGAAGGCGAATCAATAAAAATTGTTAGCCCTACATTTGAAATCGTAGGGCAGGCTCATCTCAACGGATTAAATCCCGGCATGGTTGCCACAACAGGTCTTTTTGGAAGCCTTATAGAAACCATAAGTTCGCAAAAAGTAGGCGACCCTTTGCAATATTTTAAAGGACTTCCGTTAGAAGCAGTCAGAATCGAAAAAATCAATATTCCCTAATGACTAACATATAGAGTAAATACAGGTAAATGGATATGAATCAGCAAAATACAAAAAAAACCATACCTATTTAAAATCAATATGACGACCCCTGCTAGACAACAGTATCTTGACATAAAATCAGATTACCCGAATGAAATCTTGTTATTCCGAATGGGAGATTTTTACGAGACCTTTGATGACGATGCCAAAATACTTTCTAGAGAATTGGATATAGCACTTACTAGCCGAGAAATGGGAAAAGGGAATAAAATTCCATTAGCAGGTATCCCCTTCCATTCATTAAATACATATATACCCAAATTAGTGACTAAGGGTTACAAAATCGCTATTTGTGAACAAACTAGTGTCCCAAAAGATTCCAAGGGTATTGTTGATCGTGAAGTAATACGAATTATAACTCCAGGTACAGTAACCGAAGACAGTTTGCTGTCTCATGATACTAACAACTATTTGGCATCTATATGTATTTATGATAATAAAGTCGGATTATCCTACGTCGATATAACAACATCTGAATTTTCCGCTACAACCATTGATATAACAGAATTAGAATCTGAAATAAGTCGATTAATGCCAAAAGAAATATTAATTCCAAAAGAAACTGCAATAAATTTCAACATCGATAAGTCAATAATTGTCACATGTACAGATTATGAAATAACTGACTTTGAATTTACATATAAGTCAGTTTGTGATTTTTTCGGGGTAAAAAACTTAATTGGATTTGAATGTGAAGTCAATAAGTTCGCGGTTCAAACCGTATACGCGATACTTTCTTATATTAAATCTCATAACAAGTTCGCATTAAATGGCATAACTTCTTTGAGTAAATACGCAACAAGTAATTTTATGGTTCTAGATGAACAAACCAGAAAAAATCTTGAATTATTTAGTGGCGGCAAAAGTGATTCGCAGCATGCATCACTTTATTACGTATTAAACAAAACAAAAACAGCTATGGGTAGTAGACTATTGCGTAACTGGATAAGTAAACCATTAATCGACATCAATGAATTGAATTCAAGATTAAACGTAATAGACTGGTTAACCACAAACAGCTATGATCTCGGCAGTATAAACAAGGCATTAAGTGATATCTCAGATCTTGAACGATTGATGTCTAAAGTATCCATAGGTTCAGTCACTCCAAGAGATTTAATCGGAATATTAAAAAGCTTAGAATCAGGTTCATTAATCAAAAACATATTAAATGCCTCAACAAAACCAAACTTGACCAAATGGATGGTAGATCTTTTCGAGGACAATTTAACATCTACGTCGCTTTTAAAATCTTCAATAAATCAAGATACTCCTAATAAATTAGGGACTGGTAAAAGCATACAAAAAAGATATTCTCAGCAATTAGATTCATTAATGGAAGTAGAAAAAAAATCCCAAATACAAATAGCCGAACTTGAAAAATCAGAACAAATCATTACTGGGATTAAATCATTAAAAGTAGGGTACAACAAAGTATTTGGATATTACATTGAAGTAAGTAATTCGAATATTGATTCGGTCCCAGATAACTACATAAGAAAACAAACTCTAGTTGGTGGAGAACGTTACATTACTCCACAATTAAAATCATACGAAGAAGAAATATTCGCATCTCAAAATAAAATATCGATATTAGAATCTGAAATATACAAAGATATATGTGTAAAATTATCGAGGGATATATCTCAAATACTCAAAACTGCTAAAGCAATTGCAATTATAGATGTATTTTGTTCATTATCTAAAGTTGCGATCGAACAAAGTTATATTAAGCCAACTTTAAGTGAGTCGAATATTTTACACATAAAAAATGGCCGGCACCCTATTATCGAAAACATAATAGGAAATCAAAACTATATCCCTAACGACATCATATTAGGAAATAATGATGCTGATATAATTATATTAACTGGTCCCAATATGTCAGGAAAATCAACTTACTTAAAACAAATTGGACTCATTGCTCTGTTGGCTCAAATAGGGAGTTACGTACCTGCTTCTGAAGCTATAATAGGGTTATCCGACAGGATTTTCACAAGAGTCGGACTTCAAGACGATCTTACTTTAGGTCAATCAACATTCATGGTAGAAATGGTTGAAACAGCCTTAATATTGAATAATGCCACATCAAAATCATTAATTATTTTAGATGAAGTTGGAAGAGGTACCAGCACATATGACGGTCTAGCAATAGCACAATCCGTAATAGAACACATACATAATGATTCTAAATTAAAGTGTCGTACTATATTTGCAACTCACTATCATGAACTCATAGATATTGCTGATAAACTTACGCACGCAAAAAATTTTCATGTGATGGTTAATGAAAATAAGGGTAATGTAATATTTTTAAGAAGAATACAAACTGGTGGGGCAAGTAAAAGCTATGGAATACACGTAGCACAACTTGCAGGCTTACCTAGCAGTGTCATTGATCGCGCAGCAATATTACTTGAACATTTAGAAACAGCTAATAATAACAATTCAATAGATACATTGGCCAATAACAAAGCGAAACAATTATCATTAATAGATAATGAACCTGATCAAATTTTAAATGAACTTAACCGAATCAACATAGATTTACTCACTCCATTAGATGCTATGAATCTACTTTACAAATTAAAAAACAATTACATTAAATGAGAAAGTGCCTGTGAATACATTAACTCAATTGGAGCTTGTTTTTGAGTCCACAATTTAAAAGACTCCGCCCCTTGGTAAATCAACATCCACAATCCTCCTAAGCAAACAGCTCCTGATTTTTGTGCTTCAAGCAATAATGGAGTTTTTTCAGGATTATAGACCATATCATAAACTATGCAGTTTTTTGGTATATTTGCTGAAAACAATGGAGTTTCATATTCAGCTGGTCCATTTTTCATTCCCATACTAGAACAATTGACTATCAAGTCTACATCCTTCACTAATACCCTGAACTTATTATCATATATCGTAACGGGTGTTAAATTAAGGGACGCACTAAATTCATCGGCTACGGATTTCGCTCTGGCAAATGTGCGATTTGCAATAACACCTGATGTAACACCTTCTTCTATAAGTCCATATATAGCGGACCTGGCGGCACCACCAGCTCCAATAATTAATACATGTTTACCAACAGGATTAAAAGATGTTTGTGTTTTAAGAGATTTAACAAATCCAAAAACATCCGTATTAAACCCGTATAATATTCCTTCTTTATTCACTATTGTATTTATTGCCCCGATTTTCATTGCTACATCATCTATATGATCAACCAATGTATAGGCTAATTCTTTGTACGGAACTGTTACATTCGCACCTAGGTAATCAGTGTTTCTTAATAAATCAATTCGCGCCGAAAACTCTTCTATTGAAACAGGCCATTTCATATATGTTGCATCTATATTCCAATACTCGAATCCTACATTTTGAAAAAATGGCGATAGCGAATGAGATAACTTATCTCCTAAAATCCCTACTTTCTTCAATTGGTCTCTCCATTTGTAATTATGTTATTTATGTTACCTATAATTTTAACTTTTTATTGATTTATGATATTGCCACTGTTAGGATGAACAAAGTCGCAATCAGGATTATACATGTAGGATTTTAACACCCTGAATGATATAACAACTACATCTAAAAAAACCTTAATAACTATTTCTCGAGAAATCGAAGATTGCTTTGATTGTTCTCTTTCAAAAACTCGAAATATGGTGGTTCCAGGTAATGGTTCACATAATTCCAAAATCATGTTTATCGGGGAAGCACCCGGATCCATAGAAAATGAAACAGGATTACCATTTTCAGGAAAATCAGGAACTTTATTGGGTAATTTACTACAGCAAATAGGATTGGTACGACAAGATGTTTTTATTACTAATCTAGTTAAATGTCGTCCTCCAATGAATAGAAACCCATCGGCTAAGGAAATTAAGTCGTGCTTAAATTTTTTATTATCACAAATAGCTATATTAAAACCAACATTAATTGTCACGCTAGGAAATGTCCCTTTATCCGCTTTGTTACCCAAAGAATCAATTTCAAAATCTCATGGAAAACTAAAACATTGGAGAGGAGTCGACTTACTTCCCTTTTACCATCCTGCTGCAGCTTTATACAACCCTAAATTAAAGCCTGTTTTAAAAAAAGATTTTGATACTTTAAGCCAAATAATAAAAAAATCAATAACAAATATATGAACAATTCACACGTAAAAATAATCCCGATTGGAGGTCTTGGAGAAATTGGTCGTAATATGATGGCCATAGAAGACAACAATGAAATAATAATAATTGACTGTGGGATTTCCTTTCCTTCCGTAGAATCTATCGGAGTAGATATAGGAATTCCTGATATGGATTTCGTAAGAAATAACGTGCAAAAAATCAAAGCATTATTAGTAACTCATGGGCATGAAGATCATATAGGCGCGATACCATATCTACTATCCGAGACTAATGTACCGATATATTCTTCAAAATTAACGATTGGATTAATAAGTAATAAATTAAAAAACCATGGATTACTAGCAAATGCTCAGTTATTTGAAGTAACACCGCACGTTCAATCAATTATTGGTGAATTTAAAATTGAATTTTTTAACGTATGTCATTCAATCCCAGACGCTATGGGCATACTAATAACAACATCACAAGGCGTAATAATACACACTGGAGATTTCAAAATAGATAAAACCCCTAATGATGGAAAACTGATTGATTTTCTGAAATTATCTGAACGAGCATCCGAAGGAATATTAGCACTTTGTTCCGACTCGACATATGCAGAAATACCGGGGCATACTAATTCAGAATTTACCGTTTATAAAGCAATTGAGAAAATAATTTCATCTACTGATGGACGGGTGATTATTGCAACTTTCGCATCTCAAATATCACGTATACAACAAATAATTAATGCGTCCGAAATAAACAGTAGAAAAATATCGGTGTTGGGAAGAAGTATGATTAATAATGTGAAATTGGCGTTACAATTAGGGTATTTATCTGACAATCAAGAAACATTAATACCATTAAAATCTCTGAACAAATTACCGTTTCATAATCAATTAATTGTCACAACAGGCTCGCAAGGTGAACCTTTATCTGCTATAACAAAATTAGCGTTTAATATACATCCGAATATGAATATACAAAACGGCGATACGGTAATACTTTCATCATCCGCCATACCTGGAAACGAGCTTCAAATCGGGAGAAATATTGACAACTTGCTACAATTAGGAGCTAACGTTTTCTATGATAAAAATTCAAACGTACACGTGAAAGGGCACGCGAGTCAAGAAGAATTAAAAACCATGATTGAAACGACTCGTCCAAAATTTTTCATTCCGATACACGGAGAATATCGTCATCTGATTGCACATTCTAAAATTGCACAAGAAGTTGGAATATCTAAAAATAATGTGTTCGTAATGAAAAATGGGGATATATTGAAAATATTTAACAACAAAGCCGAAATTACATCGAAAGTTAAAGCTGAAACCTTAGTGATAGATGGAAACAAACCTACTGCTATATCAAGTAATGTTTTTCTAGACCGGAAAAAACTTTCTCGAAATGGCATTGTGAACATTCAAGTTATTTTGTCTCAACAAAATGAAACTATATCAAAATCAGTAGATATAAATTCCCTTGGCCTAACAAATGATGATAATGTCCCAAATATCCTAAAAACTACTTCGGAATTAGTGCACGTTTTGCTAGATAAAGCACCTCTGAACAATATAGATTTGATACAGACTGAAAAACTCATAAAAGAAAAGATTTCTGGACATATTTACAAAGAAATAAAAAAGAAACCATTAGTTCTTTTAACAATAAACAGGAATTCTAGATCCACTATTAAGTTAAAGAGTACCCGTAATGACCAATAAATCAGTAGAAATCATCGAGGTTTTATTAAATTATACGGGCGCAGGTTTTTTTATTGCTCTATTAATATTTGCTTTAATGGTTTTGATCATCCGATCCCGATCAATAAGAAAACTAATATTCACGCATGTTCAATTAGTATTAGGAATCAGCTTTTTATTGTTATTCATATGGGGAGTTTTCAGTTTATATACTCCAATTAACGGATTCCCTGGATGGAGTGAAAAATCTCACGGGATTAGCATGGGCGGTAAAGTCGGAGAAACGATAGTAAGTAGCAACCTGATAATTGGTTATATACGGTTGATCGCTATATTTGTACTTGCTATCACAATAATAAAACCCCTCTTGATTTTAAAAATATTGAAATTTACATTGCATTTAGTAGATCTCAATATCCATCTTATAAAGGAATCTGTATATAGACTATCAAATTTATATCGTTCCAATGAAATTCTAGCTAGTGAATATAAAACAACTATAAAAGAAAGCATTACTGAAAATAACATCTCGATAAGTAATCACGTAAATAGCGAGGACTCACATAAAACAATACCTGACAATGACATTAAAGGTATCGGAGATTTTATTGCCAATAGGAACGACGACAATAATGAAAATAGTGCTATTAAATTAAAACCTGAAACATTTATGACGACCAAAAACACTGATACTTCCCAAACAAGCCCTCGTTTATTTGAAATTCCGTCAAATGCATCCCATAAATATGATACATATAACAAATATTGGTCAGAAAAAGTAAAACACGATACTTCCGAACACTTGAAATCCGAGAAGTTAGATAGTTTCTCAAAAACTATCCTCCAAAAATGGAAACTCCCTGCTTTAAATATCTTGTCCGATGCTATAGAAGGTGGAATCAGCGACGAAGAAATCGAAACCACATCAAAAATAATCAAAGATACATTTGCCGAATACAAGGTCGAGATCGCAGTAGAAAAAGTAAGACCGGGCCCTACAGTGACAATGTACGGTATACAACCCGGTTGGGTAAGAAAAAGCGCTAAAAATTTAAGAAATGATGCTCAGAACGAATTTTCTATAACAAATTTGGACGACAAAAAAACACGAGTTACCGTAGATAATATACTCAGAAGAGAAAAAGATTTATCTCTAGCATTAAAAACACCTAGCTTGCGAATTGAGACACCCGTAATGGGAGAATCATTACTTGGCATAGAAGTTCCAAATCCTAACCCAAGCTTAGTTACTCTAAGAATGGTAATGAACACTTCTGCTCACAAAAAGGCATCGGCAGATGGTCCTTTACCAATAGCTTTGGGGAAAGGTTCCGATGGAAATGAAATCGTCTTTGACCTCTCAAAAATGCCTCATCTTTTAATTGCCGGAGCAACAGGAAGCGGCAAAAGTGTATGCATAAATGCGATCATATCCTGTCTCTTAATGGAGCGAACTCCTGAGGAATTGCAAATGATACTTGTTGACCCAAAAAGAGTTGAATTAACACCGTATAATGGAATACCTCATTTAATAACACCCGTAATAGTAGAAACAGACCAAGTGGTTAATTCTTTAAAGGGATTAATCAGGGAAATGATGGATAGATTTCGTAGAATGGAGGAGGTCAGCGCAAGAAATATTGATTCCTTTAATAAAAAAAGTTCAGAAAAATTACCCTACATAGTCGTTGCCATAGACGAATTAGCAGATTTAATGATGACTGCGGCATATGACGTAGAGCAATCTATATGTAGGTTAGCACAATTGGGCAGAGCAACAGGAATCCACTTGATCATAGCTACTCAGAGGCCATCTGTAGACGTGATAACAGGTCTGATAAAAGCCAATTTTCCTAGTAGAATCAGTTTTGCTGTAACATCTCAAATTGATTCGAGAACCATTATAGATATAGCAGGGGCCGAAAAACTTCTAGGCAGAGGAGATATGTTATATCAACCGATAGATGCAACACGACCTGCAAGAGTACAAAATGTTTACATTGGCGACGAGGAAATAAACAAATTAGTAGCTCATTGGAAAACAACTCCGCAGGCACCCAAACCTATTGTTGATATACATACATTTGGAGATATATCACAAAATAAAAACAATTCTGTTATTGGGGAGGATAATCTACATAGAGACAAACTCATGAATGATGCGATTAATGTTGCAAAACTAAATGTCAAGTTGTCTACATCATTGTTACAAAGAAGACTTAGAATTGGATATCCTAGAGCAGCTCGACTAATGGATGAATTAGAAGACATGGGAATAGTCGGTCCTAGTGACGGATCTAAATCAAGAGATGTGTTAACTACAACAGTACGTGATCTATAACACTCCGCCATGCTTTGAACGATTCGTTTCGAACTGGGTAATATTGACTTCATCGTCCAAGGTTAAACCGATATCGTCTAATCCATTTATCAGACAATTCCGGCGAAAAGATTCAATTTGAAAGTCAGCAACTACTTCTTCATTATGGTCCCAAATTCTTTGATCGTGCAAATCCACTGTTATTTTATAATCAGGATCCTTTTCTGAATTGCTAATTATCTCATTGACAATGTCTTCTGGTAATGTGATCGGCAAAATGCCATTTTGAAAACAATTATTGAAAAAAATGTCGGCAAAGCTAGGAGCAATAATGCACTTGAATCCAAAATCTTGCAAAGCCCAAGGTGCGTGTTCTCTTGATGATCCAGATCCGAAATTACGCCCACTGACTAAAATAGATGCATTTTTATATCCCTCTTTATTGAGTATAAAGTCTTTGTTTTCTGATCCATCTTCTAAAAATCTCCAATCATAAAATAAAAAATTTCCGAAACCTGTACGTTCAATTCGTTTCAAAAATTGTTTTGGGATTATCTGATCTGTATCAACATTTACTCGATTTAAAGGAGCAACTATACCTTCAAAAGTATTAAACGGTTCCATATTCTCTCTCTATATTTGTTTTATTCACCATGTTCGCACATCTACAAAATGTCCTTCTATAGCAGCAGCAGCAGCCATCTCAGGACTCACCAAATGAGTTCGCCCACCTTTCCCTTGCCTACCTTCAAAATTTCTGTTAGAAGTAGATGCACATCGTTCTCCGGGTTGTAATATATCAGGGTTCATACCCAAACACATTGAACATCCTGCCTCTCTCCAGTCAAATCCAGCTTCAGTAAATATTACATCGAGTCCTTCTTCTTCTGCTTGACGTTTTATCGCATTTGATCCAGGTACAATCATTGCATACACATTAGAATTCACCTTCTTTCCTTTCGATATCCGCGCTGCTGCTCTCAAATCTTCAATACGCGAATTAGTACAAGATCCTATAAAAACTCTATTAATATATATTTCTTCAATCGGAGTACCTGGATTCAAGTCCATATATTCCAAAGCCCTTTCAACAGATTCTTTATCCCCTGGGTCGGTGTAATCTGATGGGTTTGGAATTTTACCGTTTATTGGTAATACCATTCCTGGATTGGTTCCCCAAGTTACGTGAGGTTCAATATCCTTGCCTTGTAATATAATAGTTTTGTCGTAAGTAGCTCCAATATCAGTTTGTAATTCTTTCCATTTTTCAATGGCATCAACAAAATCATTACCCGAAGGGACATATTCCCTACCCTTCATATATTCAAAAGTTTTTTCGTCTGCAGCAACCATACCTGCCCGTGCTCCTGCTTCAATACTCATATTACAAACAGTCATACGGCCTTCCATTGAAAGTGATTTTATTGCTTCTCCCGTATATTCAACTGCATATCCAGTCGCCCCTGCAGTACCTATTTTGCCGATTATAGCTAAGACTATATCCTTTGCAGTAACTCCGTAATCCACTTTGCCTTCTACTCTTATTTCCATTGTTTTAGGCTTAAATTGTCTCAAAGTTTGGGTAGCTAAAACATGCTCAACTTCAGAAGTCCCAATTCCAATAGCAAAAGCACCAAAAGCTCCATGTGTTGAAGTGTGACTATCTCCACATACAATTATTTTACCCGGTTGAGTATGCCCTTGTTCCGGTCCTATTACATGTACGATTCCCTGCATCGGGCTAAATCTATCATGAAGTGTAATACCGAATTCATCACAGTTTTCGGATAAGGCATTCAATTGTTGTGCCGCTATAGGATCAGTAATAGGCAATTTCAAGTCCCAGGTCGGAGTATTATGATCTGCCACAGCTATTGTAAGGTCTGGTCTCCTTACTGTTCGACCCGCCATTCTCAATCCATCAAAGGCTTGCGGAGATGTGACTTCATGAACCAAATGCAAATCCACATATAATATAGAAGGTTGGTCCAATATTTCTTTTACTAAGTGAGATTCCCAGATTTTTTCAAATAATGTCTTTGCGGTCATTAAATAGTAGTCTCCTGTTTTTGTAGTCGATGGTACTTGAATGTTTCACAACATTTATGGAAATTCTAAATAGAAACAATAGCTCTATTCAACGCATTCATATAGGCTTTTGTACTTGCAACGATAATATCGGTATCACTGCCTCTTCCCACAAACGACTTTCCATTTTTCTCAATGCGAATAGTAACATCACCTATAGCATCAATTCCTTCCGTAACAGAATCTACTCGAAATTCGGTAAGTTTATTTTCCACTCCGACAATACGATTAATTGCCATGTACACTGCATCTATGGGGCCGGTTCCTGTGGCAGCATCAATAAATAAGTCGCCATTTGGACCAATCAATTGAACGGTTGCCGTAGGCATTCCTTGATCTCCTGTTGAAACCTGAACATGTTCCATTTTATATATGGATGGAACATCAGCAATTCGTCTGTTATTAGACATCAAAATCTCTAAATCTTGATCAGTAACTTCTTTTTTTCTATCTGCAAGTGATTTAAATTCGTCAAAAATCCCATTCAATTCCTCTTGATTCAGATTAAATCCTAATTCTTCTAATCTAGAGCGTAGCCCTGCTCGTCCACTTAATTTACCTAAAACAAGAGAGTTACTAGGCCAACCTACTTTTTTAGGGTCAATTATCTCAAATGTAGTTGAATCTTTTAACACAGCATCCTGATGAATACCTGATGCATGCCTAAAAGCGTTAGCACCTACAATAGCTTTATTAGCTTGTACAGGAAAACCCGTAACATCACTGACTAAGCGGCTAGTTCTATAAATTTGAGTAGTATCTATATTAGTTGATACGCCGAAAAATTCATTTCGAGTTTCAATAGCCATAATTATTTCTTCTAGTGCAGCATTACCTGCCCTTTCACCCAATCCATTTATACAGCCTTCCACTTGCCTAGCACCAGCCTTTATAGCTGACAAACTGTTTGCAACGGATAAGCCCAAATCATTATGACAATGAACACTCAACACAGCGCTATTTATATTTGGTACATTTCTCTTTATTCCTTCAATACGTTCAGCAAACTCTGAAGGAATAATGTATCCCACTGTGTCAGCAATATTGACAGTAGTTGCACCAGCAGCAATGACAGACTCTAACATTTTATACAAATATTCCGGATCAGTTCTTGTGGCATCCATAGGTGAAAATTCCACATCATCACAATAAGATTTAGCTCTTTCTACTGATTTAACTGCAATATCCAAAACCTCTTCTGGATTTTTTCGTAGTTGATTCATTATTTGTATGTCAGAACTAGAGATAAAAACGTGAATCCGAGGATTCATTGCTTGTTTTACTCCTTCCCATGCTTTATCAACGTCATCTAAATAACATCTAGCTAGAGAGGCAATAATAGGGGATTTGATTTGGGAAGCAATAGCCTTAACGGCTTCCATATCTCCTGGAGAGCTTGCCGCAAATCCAGCTTCAATAACATCTACTCCCAGTCGTTCGAGTTGTTTAGCTATTACCAGCTTTTCCTGGGTAGTCAATCCTATTCCAGCTGACTGCTCCCCATCTCTTAACGTAGTATCGAAAATAATTATTTTCTCTTTTACCATATTAACCTTCCTATAGATACAACTGATCATTCAACATATTGAATTCTAATTACTCGATTACGGGTGTAATTAATCACTATCAGACAGAAATGACATCATCCCTCTAAGTTCTTTACCTACCTTTTCAATCGGATGCTCTGCATTTTCTGCTCTAAGTCTATTAAAAGTATGTCTACCTTCATCATTTTCCGCTATCCATTCTCTAGCAAATGTTCCATCTTGAATCTGTACTAGTATTTTCTTCATATTTTCCTTAACAGTCGCATCCACTACTACCGGTCCTCGGGTGTAATCACCAAATTCTGCAGTATCACTTATGGAATATCTCATGTATTCCAAGCCTCCTTCATAAAACAGATCAACTATTAATTTTAATTCGTGCATACATTCAAAATAAGCGGATTCTGGTTGATATCCAGCTTCTACTAAAGTTTCAAATCCCGCCTTCACAAGTGCCGTAACTCCCCCACATAAAACTGCCTGTTCGCCAAAAAGGTCTGTTTCAGTCTCTTCTTTAAAAGTAGTGTCAAGAACCCCTGCTCTGGTGCATCCAACTCCTCTGGCATAGGCTAAGCCAATAGGATGAGCGTTTCCTGACGCATTTTGATGTACCGCTAATAATCCAGGTACCCCAGAGCCTTTTGTATAAACTTGTCTCATGCGGTGCCCAGGAGCTTTAGGAGCTACCATGGATACGTCAACATAATCTGGTGCAACAATTGCGTCATAATGTATGTTGAATCCGTGAGCAAACATCAATGTTTTACCAGGCAACATATGAGGATGAATTGATTCTTTATAAATACTAGCCTGTAAGTGGTCTGGTACAAGCATCATTATTATGTCTGCTTCTAATGATACCTCTGAAACAGTAGCAACTCTCAAACCATCCTGCTCGGCTTTTGTCCAACTAGAGCTGCCTTCATAAAGACCCACGATAACAGTCAGCCCAGAATCCTTAAGATTTAAGGCATGAGCATGTCCTTGGCTTCCATATCCTATAATTCCAATAGTTTTATCTTTAAGTAATTCCATGTTCGCATCGGTTTCATAATACATTTCAGCCATTGATCAAAATCTCCTTACTACATATCCAATTATTAAATTAATGATTATTTATTTTTTCTTTATAGTTCCGGTCCTCAAAAGAGATTCCTCGACTCATTGCGACAGTCCCTGTTCGCATCACTTCTTGAACTCCAAATGTTGTCAATAAATCAACTAACGAATCTACTTTATTCTCATCACCAGTAACTTCAACAAGTAGTGTGTCTCGTGAAACATCTACTATTTTCCCTCTAAAAATACCGACGATTTGCATTATTTCGCTTCGAGTATCAACATTTGAATTAACTCTTACCAAAGCTAATTCCCTTGAAATAGAATGCTCTTTAGAAAGGACAAAAACCTTAATAACTTCGATCAATTTATTAAGATTTTTAGAAACCATTTCAACTGTTTTGAAATCCCCTTCTACCACAAAGGTCATTCGAGATAAGCCAAAAGACTCACTTTTTCCAACAGCTAAGCTAGAAATATTGTACCCTCTCCTCCTAAACATACTACAAATCCTATTTAAAACACCCGGTCTATCTTCAACAACCGCCGTGATAGTATGCGTTTCTTTCCCATAGCTCATTTTATTTTAACCGTTTCGTTAATGTTTTCTTCTATAATTTCATTCACTGTCATTCCAGAAGGTATCATAGGATACACGTTGTCTTCCTGCTCCACTATAAAATCAACTAGAACCGGGCCATCATGTTCCATTGCATCTACAATAGCTTTCTTAATTTGAGATTTATCCGTAACTTTAATTCCTTTAATTCCATATGCTTCTGCTAGCAATACAAAGTCAGGATTTCCTGTGTAAGCAGTAGACACATAAGAACCTTCGAAAAATATTTCTTGCCACTGTCTAACCATACCTAAAAACCCATTATTTAAAATAGCAAACTTAACCGGCAATTTATTTTCGACAATAGTAGCCAATTCAGGCAACGTCATTTGAAATCCCCCATCACCACATATCGACCACACAGTCTCCTCAGGAGCAGCAACTTGAGCTCCCATTGCAGCTGGCACCTCATATCCCATGGTGCCGGAACCCCCAGAAGTCAATAAAGAACATGGTTTTTTAAACCTATAGTGCTGTGCCGCCCACATTTGGTGTTGCCCCACCCCAGTTACAATTATCGCATTGCCTTCAGTGACATTGGAAATCTCTCTTATTACATGTCTACCCAGCAACTTATCTGTTTCTGGAATCTTTAATGAAGGATGCTCATCTTTTAATTGTTCTATTCTCCGTAACCACGAAGTATGAGTGCCAGTTTCGATTTGGGGAATAATTTCAATCAAAACATTCTTAACATCTCCAATTATGGGCACTTCAACATTAATATTTTTACCTATTTCAGAAGGATCAATATCGACATGTATTTTCTTCGAATTAAGTGCAAATTTTTCAGGATTACCAGTTATCCTATCATCAAAACGCATACCTAAAGCAATTATCAAATCCGCTTCTTCTAATGCGAAGCTTGCATATGCCATACCATGCATACCAGGCCAACCCGTCCATAATATATGGTCTTCAGGAAAAGAACTTACTCCCAAAAGAGTAGTAATTACAGGAATTTGTGCTTTTTCAGCTAATTCTTTCAGTTCAGCGTAAGCCTTAGAAAGAATCACTCCGTGCCCAGCAATTATAATGGGGTTTTTTGATTGATTAATTAAGTTTGCCGCATTTTTTATTTGCGTCGGATGTCCTATAGTTTCAGGAGAATATCCTGGCAATTTGGCACCTTTCACAAAATCATATTCTATTTCTTGATTGAATACATCCCTAGGAATATCCACCAAAACGGGCCCAGGTCTCCCCGAGTTAGCAATATAAAAGGCTTGCTCAATGGATGTAGCAATATCCGCTGCATCCATAATCAAAAAATTATGTTTTGTTATAGGCAAAGTAATACCCGTAATATCAGTTTCTTGAAAAGCATCCGTTCCTAACGTCCAGCTATTAACCTGCCCTGTAACAATCACCAAAGGAATAGAATCCATTTGAGCTGAAGCTATCCCAGTTACCAAGTTAGTTGCCCCTGGGCCAGAAGTAGCAAATGCAACCCCCGGCTTGCCCGTAATGCGGGCATATCCATCTGCCGCCAAGGAGGCTCCCTGTTCATGCCTTACTAGAATATGGCGCAATTCCGGATATTCTGGCAGAGTTTGATAAAGAGGCAAAATCGCCCCTCCAGGAATTCCAAACACAACATTGCACCCTTCTCGCAACAAGCTTTCACATACTATTTGAGATCCTCGTTTTTTCATTCCAATATTCCTTCATGCAATTAATACCATTACTAAGTCACAAAAAAACAACATCCCGCCCCACATAAATGGGACGGGATGCATTAAATCTCAATTTCCCGCGGTACCACCCAAATTATTCCGGTTTATAAAAACCGAAACCACTCATTTAAGCTATTACGTAACCATCGCCTAAACTTACAAATATTTATAAGCTTCTGCCTAAGAGCTCTAGGACGAGTTCAACGCACACATAACAATGGGATTCCCAGCTAAAAACCCAATTCTCTTAATGTTGTTATGCGTTTACTATTTCCTTTCATCGCTTTGGTTTATTAAATTTTTCCACTAACAAAGTGAATTATATCACTCACAAATTAAAATGGTCAAACAGTTGTTTTTTTAAATTATTCTAATTTAGCGACGCTCGAAATTGATCGATTATATCTCTTGACAGGCTTAATTCTTAGTCATTAAGGCTTATACTTCACCTCATCGACAACTTATTACTGTTGATGAGGTGAAGTAGGTGTATTATCATGAGTATTAGCTTACGAATTGATTTTCAAACTCTAGGAGTTATTACGTAGATGATTGATCATGACATACTGATAATTGGAGCAGGCCTAGCGGGCCTAAGGGCCGCTCTTGCGGCAAAAGAAAATGGTGTAGATGTAGCCGTTGTCTCAAAGGTGCATCCCGTTAGGAGTCACTCAAATGCCGCTCAAGGTGGTATTAATGCCGCGCTAACCGATCGAGGCGATGACTGGAGAGATCATGCATACGATACGATAAAGGGAAGTGACTTCTTAGGAGATCAGGACGCTATAGAAATCATGTGCAAAGAAGCCGGTACTGAAGTCATATCCATGGAAAACATGGGGGCAATATTTAACAGGGATGAAGACGGTAAGCTAGGAACTCGAAATTTTGGCGGACAAAGACAAGCTAGAACTTTTTTTGTGGCAGATTTTACAGGACAGGCGTTATTACACGTTTTATACGAGCAAATCCTAAAAGCTGGCACTCGCATATACGAGGAATGGTTCGTTTTATCTTTGATCGTTAAAAGCGGTAAATGTTGCGGGGCAGTGATGATGGATATCAAAACCGGTAAAATCGAAGTGGTCCGTGCCAAAGCTGTAATTTTAGCAACAGGGGGACTTGGAAGAGTTTTTGAGCCCAGTACAAATGCGTTGATTTGCACCGGTGACGGAATGAGCTTAGCCTACAGGGCCGGAGCATCCCTAATGGATATGGAAATGGTCCAATATCACCCAACAACTATTAAAGGTAGTGGGGTACTTCTCAGCGAAGCCGCAAGGGGAGAAGGGGCATATCTATTAAATTCAGAAAACGATCGGTTTATGTTGAAGTATGCTCCTGAATTCAAAGAATTAGCCTCTAGAGACGTAGTATCAAGATGTGAACAAACCGAAATAGATGAAGGCAGAGGAATCGATGGTTGCGTGCTACTAGATCTAAGACACTTAGGGGAAAAATTTATTTCTGAACGTTTGTCCCAAATACGAGAGTTAGCAATGGATTTTGCAAACGTAGACATGGTAAAAGAACCTGTGCCAGTAATGCCTGGAATGCACTATCAAATGGGGGGCGTCAAAGCTGATATAAATGGCGAGACTGGATTGCCCGGACTATATGCCGCAGGAGAGGTTGCTTGTGTCAGTGTTCACGGAGGGAACAGGCTAGGAGCAAATTCATTACTCGACACGTTAGTATTTGGAAAACGTTCCGGTATGCATGCCTCAGATATGGTCAAAGCCATACAGCACACAAATATCGGCGATTCTGAAGCCAAGAATGATATAGAAAATATTAACAAATTACTTTCTAACGATATCGGGGAATCATTTGGTCAAGTAAGAATGGATATGGGAAAAGGTATGAAAACTCACCTTGGAGTGTATAGAGATCAATCAAGTATGGAAAAAGCCTTGACTTTAGTTGAAAATATCAAAAATAGAACGGGAGAAGTTTACGTTTCAGATAAAACTAAAACATTTAACACAAACCTGCTTTTTTCAATCGAATTAGGATTCATGGCAGAGTGCGCGGAAGCAATTGCATTTAGTGCAATAGAAAGAAAAGAAAGCAGGGGAGCACACACAAGAACTGACATGCCCAATAGAGACGATGCGAACTGGTTAAAACATATATTGTTTACCAAAAAAGATGCAACTCATGAAATATCATATAAAGACGTAGTAATAACAGACTGGACACCGGTTGAGCGTAAATATTAATCAAGGAATATTTTTTAATGGAAGTTAAGCTTAAAATCAGGCGCTATGATCCTGAATCCACTGATATGGTGGCTCACTATCAAGAATTTGCACTACAAATGGATGATGCGGCAACTGTATTAGATGGGCTTATCCAAATTAGAGAACAAGTAGATGGAACCTTAAGTTTACGCTGTTCATGCAGAGCAGCAATATGTGGCTCATGTGCGATGAAAATTAACGGCGAAGCAGGGTTAGCATGTAACACAAAAATTATTGACGTGATGCCTATAAATGGGTCTCCAATTACCATAGAACCAGCTGGAAACATGCCTGTTATAAAAGATTTGATAGTTGATTTTCAGTCTTTTTGGACAAAAATCAAAGCAGTGGAACCTTGGTTACAACCTGAATCAAAACAACCGGTTGCAGAATACATAGCACCTGAAGAAGATATGATCCATTTAGCTGGAGTTGTTTCTTGCATATTATGTGGAGCATGTGTTTCTGACTGTACGGTGATGGAGGTAGATGAAAATTTTCTCGGCCCTGCAGCGCTTGCAAAAGCATATCGTTTTACTCGAGACCCTCGAGATGCTTCTGACGACAAAAGATTAAGTGTTCTTAACGAATATGGTGGAGTATGGGATTGTACTAGATGTATGAAATGCGTTGAAGTATGCCCAAAAGGCGTAGATCCGATGAGCCGAATAATGATGTTGCGAGAGCGGGTTATGGAAAACGGACATAACAACACCAATGGGGCAAGACATGCGAACGCATTTTTCGACTCCGTCAAACATAGCGGATGGCTAGATGAACTAAAATTACCAATTAAAAGTTTCGGTATCTTCAATATTAAAGCAATGTTAGGTCTAATACCGTTAGGAATCAGAGCACAGCTCGCAGGTAAAAGACCCCCTATATTCCACAAGAGTATCCCCGGTGCAAAAAACGTAAGAAAAATATTTGAAAAAGTTGAGAATAAATAATGAAATATGCTTTCTATCCTGGCTGTGTTTCTAGAGGAGCATGCCCTGAACTTTACACTGCCACAATTGAGGTTTGTAGTATTTTAGGAATCGAATTAGATGAAAAATCACTAGAGGGAGCCTCCTGTACAGGAGCCGGAGTTTTACAGGAAAAAAATCAACGGTTAGGCGATACATTGAATGCGAGAACTTTCGCAATGGCAGAAGCATCCGGATTACCTCTCATGACTATATGCAGCACATGCCAAGGAGTCATGGCACAAGCAAATGAAAGATTACTATCAGACTCCGATTACTTAGAATCTATAAACGAAGATTTACTAGAAGAAGGATTACAATATAAGGGAACAATAGAACCTAAACATTTATTATGGGTGATTGCTGAAGATTTGGGAATAGAATTTCTGAAAAGTAAAATTGTAAGGAAATTACCTGGATGGAAATTAGCACCATTTTACGGGTGTTACATAGTACGCCCATCCAAAGCCCTTGGATTGGATGTTAACCCTGACAGAAAGCAAGCTCTTGAGCAAGTAATTGAAGCTGTAGGTGCAGAAGTTGTAGATTTTCCCGGGAAGACCCTCTGTTGCGGATTCCCGCTCTTAACTATCAATCCTAAAAATTCAATCAATATGGTAGCTAACCATACTCTCGACGCTAAAGATAGAGGAGCTGATGCAATGGTGACTCCATGCCCATTATGCCACCTTAATTTAGATGGTTATCAACCAAAAGCTTCATCGGTTAGCAATCGGGAAATAGATTTACCTATAATACATTTACCTCAATTAATTGGACTCGCCTTAGGTATTGAGCCACAAAAAATGAGATTGAACAAGCATATAGTTTCGACAAAGAAATTACTTTCAGAACTCGCTGTTTCACCTTAACAATCAAATGTCTATCGAATATTGGTCGGGGCGACCGGACTCAAACTAGGGCGAGGTGCAGTAAAAACGAATTGTAACAATTTTATATCGAGTTATTAATGATATATAAATATTACATGTCGGGAATTTCCTAAGCTATAAATCTTGAGAGTTAGAGAATTTAAAGGTTCTCTGAGTGGCACAATGATCATAAATACAGTAAAAGAAGCAAATAATAAACTGAGAATTGGGATTAATTATAAAATCCTTGTTCTGTTAACATTATTTTCGTCATTCGCGCAAATCACATTAGGCGGCTATGTTAGATCCAGTAAATCCGGGTTAGGTTGCCCTGATTGGCCACTCTGCTATGGCAAGATAATACCTGACTTTAATTTCCACACGCTAATCGAATGGTCTCATAGGGTAAATGCATCAGTTTTAATAATATTAATAAGTGTTATGTTTGCGATAACTTTAGCAAAATACAAGAACATTAACATATTGAAGAAAGGATCTTTCATATGTTTAATCATTGTTATAACCGCAGCAATTCTTGGTGGGATCACTGTTATAACAGAGCTATCATGGTGGGTTAGATTAATACATCTCGGCTTGGCTCAAGCACTCATAGCTGTTTTGACTATATTGGCATGCTATTCCTGGACTGAAATTAAATATCAAAAACCTTCAGCGGAACTCTTTGGAAAATGGAAGAACAAAACCATTTTTTTGTTATCAATATTATACATATTAATATTGTCTGGTTCATATATGGTAGGAACAGGGGCTAGTTCCGCTTGTGCAACTTGGCCATTGTGCCGGGGTGAAATATTCCCTTCTCAGCATATCTATGCAATACACATGCTGCACCGATACATCGCTGCAATAGCTCTCATTTCCGTATTGTATATCTCTTATTCTTTCTACAAAAACAACATCGGCAATAAAACCGTAAAAAAAGCTTTCCACGCAGTTATTGGATCTATGGCATTGCAAATAGTAACTGGCGCTGTTTTAATTTGGTCAGGATTTTCAGCAGATTTCAAAACTATACATTTATCTGTTGCTACTTTAGTATGGGTCTCAGCCGTGTATCTTACTACAGTAGTATGGCACTCATCCTTCAAAAATTGATTGAAAATTAGTACTAGGACTTAAATTGTTAATTATAGCGCGATATTTCTCGGTTACAAAACCCAAAATAATCATACTATTACTAATAACAGCATTAAGCGGTTTATTTCTTGCTGCTCAAGGCTTACCTGACCCATTAATCAGCATGGCAGTCATGGTGGGCGGAGCTTTTGCATCAGGAGGAGCAAATGCGATCAATAATTTCTACGATCGAGATATAGATATTAAAATGAATCGGACTAGATCAAAAAGACATGTCGCCACTGGTAAAGTCAGCCCAATAGGAGCATTAATTCTTGGTGTGTCATTAAACATTGCAGCATTTGTTGTTTTATGGCAGTGGGCAAATTTACTTAGCGCTCTATTAGCACTATCCGCTACTCTTTTTTATGTTTTCATATATACAATCGCTCTAAAACGTTTCACGTCCCAAAATATAGTTATCGGGGGTGCCGCAGGTGCCATTCCGCCAGTAATAGGATATGCTGCAATTAACGGCAACGCATTAGAATTAGCTCCCATATCACTGTTTCTATTAATATTCTTATGGACTCCACCTCATTTTTGGGCTCTATCTCTGATATTGAAAGATGATTATCAGTCAGCCGGTATCCCAATGATGCCAGTGGTTCATGGAATCAAAAGTACAAAAAAGCAAATTTTCGTCTATACCATAGTATTGTTGATATTCGTGGTACTCTCGTCCATTTTCGTATCTGATTTTGGATACTTATATCGGATATCATCAATATTACTAACCCTTGGTTTTATTGTTTTCGCATGGAAACTAATGCGATCAGAAGACATAAAAATGGCATTGCCCACATATTTATTTTCTTTAGCTTATTTAGCTGTAATATTCATTTGTGTCATTATAGATAGCATTTTACGTATTTATTAGTTAAATGCGTAAAACCATGATAAAATTTTATTGACCGAGCTAATGATAATTTGTTAGTGTTAACCACTGTCTTAGTAATGCCAAAAAATAGTTAATTAAGTGAACATATCAGCGTATGACAAAAACTCCAAAAAGAATCAAAATCTTTGGCCAAATTGTTCTAAGCATAGGTATGATTTTAGGACTATCTGCTTGTTACCCCTCACATTCCCAATCTACATTTGACCCTAATGGTCCTGTTGCTGCAGCTCAGCTGGAAATATTTTGGTGGATTTTAATAGGAGCATCAATTGTATTTGTTTTAGTGGAAGGAATATTAATATACTCAATATTTAAATTTAGCGGTAAATCAGAAACATATATTCCTAAACAAGTGCATGGCAATCATAAATTAGAAATAACTTGGACACTTTTGCCAGCAATAATACTAGTTATAATTGCAATACCGACTATAGATACTCTTTTCTATGCCGCATCTCCTCCAAAGCATGCTTTAGAACAGCATACACTTGAGGTAATTGGACATCAGTGGTGGTTTGAATTCAGATACCCTAATCCTTATGAAAACACTAAGGAAATAGTCACTGCCAATGAAGTTTACATTCCAGTAGGGTACCCAATATCTATAAATTTAGAATCAGTAGATGTGATTCATAGTTTTTGGGTACCTAAGCTAGCCGGTAAAGTCGACATGGTACCTTCAGAAGGTAATTCCATGTGGTTTCAGGCTAACGAACCAGGAGAATATTTCGGGCAATGTGCGGAATATTGCGGTACTTCTCATGCGAATATGCGATTTAAAGTTATCGCAGTCCCAGAACCTGAATACGTAGCCTGGTTACAATATCAAGCATCTTCAGCAATTGAGTCAACAGACCCTCTTGCATTGGAAGGTAAAAACGTATTTAAAAGTGCCGGTTGTAGCGGGTGCCACTCAATAAATTCAACCATCAATAAAGGTTCAGTAGGAAGAATAGGACCTAATTTAACTCATGTTGCCTCAAGACGTCACTTAGCTGCAGGAGTACTCATGAATTCGAAAAATGGGGGACCGGTTAATGACTTTTATTTACAAAACAATCTACGCGAATGGATATCAGATCCCGAATCTATAAAACCCGGCAACATAATGTCCGCCCAAGCAGCTGTTTATACAAATTCTGATCGTAAATTAACAGAACATGAAATATCCGCTTTAGTCGGATATTTAACGTCATTAAAGTAACCCCATAGAGTTCGGAGGAACCCAATTTGAGCACATTCCCTATATCAATACCAAGGCCAACTAACCCAACTGGAGTGTGGAATTGGATAACGACAATTGACCATAAGAAAATAGGTATCATGTACGGAATTACGGCATTTATACTTTTTATATCTGGCGGTATTGAGGCAACATTAATGCGCATACAATTAGCTGGGCCTGAATTAGATATAGTTAGTGCTGCAATATATAACCAACTTTTTACAATGCATGGCACCACAATGATATTTTTGGCAATAATGCCTTTAGGCGCTGCATTTTTTAATTTCCTGATACCTCTACAAATAGGAGCTCGAGATGTAGCTTTCCCAAGGCTCAATGCTTTCAGCTATTGGACTTTTTTAGCCGGTGCCTTAATGTTAAAATTAAGTTGGATTGGAGGTGCAACTGATGCAGGATGGTTCGGTTATGCTCCACTAACATCAATAGATCAAAACCCCGGAACAGGGATTGATTTTTGGATTATAAGTTTACAAATACTAGGCATAGCTTCATTGGCTGCCGCATTTAATTTTATTGTTACAATAATAAATTTGCGTGCTCCCGGCATGACGTGGATGAGATTACCTCTATTCACTTGGATGTCGTTCATTACCGCAATCTTATTGGTTCTTGCATTTCCTATAATAACGGTAGCCTTAATTGAACTTACATTAGACAGATATTTTGCTTTTAATTTTTTCAGTGTTGCTAATGGAGGATCAGTTGTTTTATGGCAACATCTTTTTTGGGTATTTGGACACCCGGAGGTCTATATTTTAATTCTGCCGGCAATGGGTATTGTATCGGAAGTCCTTCCTGTCTTTTCCAAAAAACCACTTTTTGGATATGCTACTGTAGTTTTAGCAGGAGCAATCATAGCCTTTATGGGATGGATGGTATGGAGTCACCATATGTTTACCGTAGGGTTAGGACCTGTTGCAAACAGCGTGTTTACAATAACTACTATGTTAATAGCAGTACCTACCGGAATTAAAGTATTTAACTGGATTGGAACCATATGGGGAGGTTCTATAAAACTAAATACCCCAATGCTGTTTTCTTTAGGATTTATAGCAATGTTTTTGATCGGAGGACTAAGCGGAGTAATGCATGCAGTATCAGCTCACGATGCTCAGCAGCAAGACACTTATTTTGTACCCGCACACATACATTATGTCTTATTCGGTGGAGCAATAATGGCCATTATGTCTGGAATATACTATTGGTTTCCCAAATATTCAGGGAAAATGTTCAATGAAAGAGAAGGAAAGTTGCATTTCTGGTTAATGATTATAGGACAAAATCTAACTTTCTTTCCAATGCATTTTGTTGGATTGGACGGTATGCCAAGAAGGATTTATACATATGCAGAAGGAATGGGATGGGATTTATGGAACGGAATTTCCACACTGGGAGTTTTTATATTAATAGCCGGATTTTTAGTTATGATAAACAACTTAGGTCGCCATTGGAGAAACGGACCTATAGCTCCAGCGGATCCATGGGATGCGAGAACCTTAGAATGGTCAATACCATCACCGCCTCCGGAATATAATTTCAAAGAAATACCTATTGTTAAAGCATTAGATGATTGGTGGATTACGAAACAGGAAAACCCTGAGAAAGTCGCCTCAATAGATGAAGGATCGGTAGGATATAGTGATGGGAATCATGGTATCCACATGCCGCAGGCTTCATATTGGCCCTTGGTAGTTTCTGTCGGTATTTTAATAGCTGCATACGGGGTTGTTTTTAACAATTTTATAATGCCGTGGTTTTTAGCCGGTATTGGATTAATTATAAGTTTCATCGGGGTATATTCATGGTCATTGGAACCTGTAAATGACCCGGATGAAAGCAGTTCTCATTAATTAGGGGAAGTTAAATTGTCTCAAACACATACTCCAATTCATGGAGAAGAAGAAACCACATCTACTGGATTAAACCATAGAAAAATGCTTATGTGGGCCTTTTTAGGCTCTGACTGTATGTTTTTTGGTGCGCTTATCGCTACATACCTCGTATATCAAGGTAAAAGTTTGGTAGGCCCCTACCCCATCGATGTTTTCGATATACCTGTAACTTCAGTGAGCACTTTCGTACTGCTAATGAGTAGCATGAGTATGGTTTTGGCATATGCGGCATTAACCAAAGGAAATATGAAAGTATTCAGGATTTGGATGGCTTCCACAGCAATAATGGGGGCAACTTTCATAGGATTTCAAATATATGAGTTCAGCAGCTTCTCTAATCATCATGTGCATATAGATTGCATGAATCAATCACATGAATTAACTGCATATGAACAAGAGTTGTATGACTCCGGCTGTAAAGATGGAGTAGATCACATTGATAGTGATTCTGGACTAAAACCGAAAACAAACTTATTCGGCACTACATTTTACACACTCACAGGAATTCACGGTGCCCATGTAAGCTTAGGAGTTATCTGGTTATTATCAATTTTATTATTGTCATTTAAAAAAGGCGTCATAACACCCGAAAAAAATCTAGACGTTGATTTAGCTGCATTATATTGGCATTTTGTTGATATCGTATGGATTGTTATATTTACGGTAATATATTTGTTCGGAGTTTTTCCGGGATTTTAGCAATTTAAGGAATGTGATCATAATGGACCAAGAAAACGTACATACTGGACACCCTACATCCGGAGATTATTTTAAAATAGCAATTGTGCTAGTAATCATCACATTAATTGAAGTTGGAATATTTTACATTGAACAACTTGGACGTTGGATGATTCCAATTTTATTAGTATTATCAAGTGGTAAATTTGCACTTGTTGTAATGTACTATATGCATTTAAAGTTTGATAATAAAATATTTACGTACATGTTTATCGCGGGCTTAGTGTTAGCCATTTCAGTAATAATGGCCTTAATTACATTATTTGAATTTTGGGGATAACCTTATTTTAAAAATCTTGGGAAATATTATCGAAGTGATTTATATTGGTTGATTGGTTTTACTTAGGAGCAATTTTTGATTCTGATTCTATTTGGCTACATTGGCATGCGCATTTAGAAGTTATAATCGGTTTAGGTGCTTTACAGCTTATATATATTTATGCCACAGGCACCCTACGAATAAAACATGGTTTAGCTACTAGCCAAGATCCGAAACAGACTGCACTGTTTACATTAGGGAACGCATTGATATTCATATCAATTTCATCTCCACTACATATATTGAGTGATCATTATCTATTTAGTGCTCATATGTTACAACACATAATTATCACTTTATTTGCCCCACCGCTTATCATAAAAGGAACACCTAAATATCTAATTTCACCTTTGCTCAAATCAAAAATAACTTTAAAAATATTCCGTAAAGTATTTAACCCGATATTCGCTATAATAATTTTTAATGTGATATTTTCTGTATGGCACTTACCTGTACTCTATGAATTATCTGTACATTCCCATTGGATACATGTAACCGAACATATATTATTTATAGTTTCAGCCTTAATAATGTGGTGGCCGTTATGTAGCCAAATTACAGAAATACCAAAACTTTCTTATCCCTTACAAATATTATATTTATTCGTTATGTCACTTGCTCAAATACTGGTATTTGGTATAGTCACATTCGCTCCAGATCCAATTTACACGCATTATATTGAAGCAACGCGAATATGGAACATATCGCCTCTTACAGATCAACAGATAGGGGGTATAATAATGAAGGTCGGTAGCGGTTTCATGTTTATGTTTATGATAGTAGTAGCATTCTTTAAATGGTATGATCAAGAGACGAATAATAAATAAATCATCTTATGGTTTAGTAGGAGAAAAATTTGAATAACTTGACACTCTCAATAATAGTACCGTTAGCTTCATTTGTGATACTTGCAATATTTTCTGTTTCCTTAGGCTATGTTTTCTACCAGGTACACCACCACACATCAATGGGGACTTTAGGAGTAATTGCCATAGGAATGCTACTATTAATTCTTACTCCATTAATTGCTTATGTTTTAGAGAGGAAAGTTAAAATTCAATTGTGATTATCAAACCTTTTACCTTGATTCTCATAGTTTTATTTATAACTTCAACTATAAGTTGTTATGACATAAAAGATGCTAAAGGCACATTGTTAAAAACCCAACAATCCCGTGATTTTTCAGTGTATGACCATTCTGGCAGGCATGTTGATTCTACTTCATTCGATAGTGTGTCTATCCTTACTTTTTTATTCAGTAATTGTACCAATGTATGCCCAATCGTAGTTTCAAATATTAAGCAATCTCTAAATACAAATAGCAAATATGAAAAAATTCCCGTGATAATTATCAGTGTAGATCCGGAGCATGATAGCGATGAAAGTGTTCAGAAATATATGGACAAATGGGAATTGGATAACAATTGGTATTATATTACCGGTTCCGAATCCACGCTACAGACCATTTGGAAAGATTATTACATTAATCCTCAGGCCATACGAGGTCAGAAGTCTATTACCCAAGCACTAAAAATGCGGAACAAAATCGCACATACATCTCCTGTGTTTATCCTTAACCGAGAAGGCGCTGCGGTGTTGGTTCACACAAATCCAATCAACCCCGAGTCGTTATACCATGATATAGATCTAATAGCTAAAATATCTGATTAAATAAGAAAGAATTACCTATTCAAACACAAAAAATCGATCATCTAGGTTATTGTTTTACTTCAACTGCTTCTTTAGATTTAGTTACTATATCCGTAAATGCCTCTGGATTACTGATTGCCATTTCAGAAAGCATTTTCCTATTTATAGATATACTCGCTAAATTCATACCGTGAATTAATTTACTATATGTAATCCCATTGGCTCTAGCCGCTGCATTCAAACGGACATTCCATAATCTTCTCATATCACTCTTTTTCTTTTTCCTGTGATTATAAGAATATTCCATGGCATGGAGTAGCGATTCACTAGCGCGTCTAAACAAGGAATGGCGAACTCCTTGGTGCCCTTTTGTCATATTTAAAGTTTTATTGTGTCTGCGATGCCTCACAACACCTGTCTTTACCCTTGTCACCTTATTCTAAGTCTCCTTTTGTGATTTATCTGTATAAATATATACATTTTTATTTCCTCGGTAATATTTTTTTTAATCTAGGCACATCTGCAGCACTAACTGATACAGTAGATGAAAATTGCCTTTTCACCTTATTCGATTTTTTTCTTCTCAAATGACTGCGCATACCCTTCATACGAAGAAGCTTACCTGTTCCTGTGATTTTAAATCGTTTCGATGCACCTTTATGTGTTTTAAGTTTTGGCACTTTTTATTTCCTTATTATCTGATATTTTCTTCAAAGCAGCACTTGGAGAAAGTATCATTGCTAAAAATCTCCCTTCAAATTTTGGTGGCGAATCAATCACCGCGTCTTCCTGCAAATCCTCCGCTACATTTTTTAGCAACTCCATTCCTATTTGTGGGTGTTGTACTTCTCTACCTCTAAATATTATAGATACTTTTACCTTAGAACCTTCAGCTAATAATCGTTTAGTCATTCGAGTTTTTGATTGACGATCATGATCTCCTATACGAGTTTTCATTCGCACTTCACGTAATTGATGTGTTGACGCTTTAGAAGATTTTTTTGATTCTTTTTCTTTCCTAGAAGCATCATATCTGAATTTGCCATAGTTCAAAAAACGGCAAACTGGAGGAGTTGCAGTAGATGCTACTTCCACCAAGTCTAAGCCTCTATCAGTAGCCATATCAATGGCCACTTCAGTTTTTATTTCGCCGAGCTGCTCTCCTGTTTCATCGATAACCAAAACAGAAGGTACTCGTATATTCTCGTTGACTTTATAATTTTTAGGTATTTTATTACTCCTTAATTTGATAAACAAATATAATTACAATTAGTTTAAGAGTAAAAATATAGCATAGGATCCCAATAGCTTCAATAAAAAAACATGCTTATAGCATGCAAATTAAACATTTGATCTATTTACAACTTCATTTTGAATCATATTTATTAAAGTTTCGAAAGAAATTGGCCCCAAATCATCTTCTGATCTCATACGAACACTTAAAGTGTTAGAAGACATTTCTCGATCCCCTATTATCACCATATATGGGATTTTATTTAATTGGGCATGCCTAATTTTAGCATTCATTCGTTCACTTCTAGAATCAACATGACATCTGATGTCAATTTTATCTAGATTTCTTCTTACAGTTTCAGCATATTCGATATGTCTATCTGCAATTGGTATTATTTCGACTTGAATAGGCGATAACCAAGTGGGAAAAGCTCCGCCGTAATGTTCGATTAATATACCCATAAATCTTTCCAAAGATCCAAATATAGCTCTATGTACCATAAATGGTCTATTTTCTTTGCCGTCATCTCCGATATAACTCAATTTGAATCTTTCCGGCAAATTAAAATCGAATTGAATTGTAGTACATTGCCATAATCTACCGATAGCATCTTTAATATTCACATCGATTTTGGGACCATAAAAAGCCCCCCCACCTTCTTCGACTGTATAATTCAAACCTCTAGATTCTAAGGTTTTACGTAATGAATTTTCAGCTATATCCCATTGGGCTTGGTTACCGACTGCTTTGTCCGGTCGGGTAGAAAGGTTCAAAGTAAATTTTTCGAACCCAAATGATTTAAGCATATCAAAAGTTAATGTAAGAACGTCATTGATTTCTGTATCAATTTGTTCTTCTGTACAGAAAATATGGGCGTCATCTTGTGTGAATCCTCTTACTCTCATCAATCCATGCAATGTTCCACCTCTTTCATATCGATATACAGTTCCCAATTCACCAATCCTCATTGGTAATTCTCGATAACTTCTTAAGGAAGATTTATAATACATAATATGAAAAGGGCAATTCATAGGCTTCAAATAATAGTCTTGTGCATCGGTATCCATAGAAGAAAACATGTTTTCTTTAAAAAAATCTAAGTGTCCACTAGTTTCCCAAAGATTGGATTTACCTATATTAGGCGTATAAATTAGCTCGTAACCATTTTTATAATGCTCTTGTTTCCAATAATCTTCAAATATGCTTCTGATTCGAGAACCTTTTGGGTGCCATATAATTAAACCTGAACCTATTTCATCATGGATAGAATATAAATCTAATTCTTTGCCCAACAACCTATGATCTCTTTTTTTGGCTTCCAACAAATTTGCGATATGATCATCAAGTGCCTCTTGATTTTCAAAAGCAGTCCCGTAAATTCTTTGCAACATAGGTTGCGATTCATCACCTCTCCAATATGCTCCAGCAACATTCAATAACTTAAATGCAGGTATCTTTCCTGTGGAATTTACGTGAGGTCCTGCACACAAATCTTCAAAGTTACCGTGTGAATACGTGCTTAAGATTTCTGATTCCGGAATATTATCTATGACTTCTATCTTCAATGGTTGATCAGAATTATTTCTTAACAGTTCTTTTCTATCATATTCTTTATAAATAAACGGGTGATCTTCTTGAATGGTTTTTCTCATTGCACTTTCGATTTTAATCAAATCTTCATCAGTAAAGGTAGTAGGCGATAGAAAATCATAGTAAAACCCATCATCAGTAGGCGGACCAATCGCAAGTTTAACACCCGGAAACATCCTCGTTACCACATCAGCCATAATATGAGCAGTAGAGTGTCTGATTTTATGTCGCAAATCCAATAGTTCTATGCTATTCATTTGTTTCATCCATTTATTTACAAAAAAAACTCTAGGAAATAACTAGGGTTTTCAATAATACTAACCCATCTTTTATACAAGGATACCGATTTAAATTTTATTATGGGTTTTAATTATTTAGTTCTCGGCAAATCAGGCATTTGGTTTTACTATAAATCAATTTTATTTCTACATATAAAAAAAACGTTAAACATCGCTTCACTCAAACACTAAGAATGTATTTAACAATTTTAGATAACCAACATAAGTTGTCATTCCGTGATGTTTTCAAGGAAATAATAACTTATTTAAAAGTTCGCGTTTTACTTCTTGTCAAATAGTCATTTTATATAATATTGATTAACAAATTGAAATTATCATAACTGTTTAATAGCGTCAATCATTTATAAATTAAATATTGTGATTAAATATACAATAGATGTAATATCATCTACAACAAATCTAAGGGTAAAATATTTTGAAAGATTTAGCTATTGACCAAGTCGGCCTATACGGAGAAAAAATACTGATCCGATGGAACGACGGAAAAGAATGCACATACGGATCCAAACAAATAAGAATAAGTTGCCAATGTGCCCAGTGTGTTGAGGAATGGAGCAATAGACAATTACTAGATCCTGCATCTGTACCTTTTGACTTGAAGGCCGAAGATTACCTCATGATAGGAAATTACGCGATTCAATTTCTCTGGAGTGATTCACATTATACCGGAATATTTCCATTTGATATTTTATATAAATTATGCCCATAAATACTAGCAATCACACCGGAAAGTGGTATATATCGTCCATTACTTTTAGAAGTAATGGACGATATATAAAAAAATTACACGGTCTTGAATTTTGGCAATGAAATATCATCAGTAATATCTTCAAATATTACTTCCAATGGCATCCCAATTTGCAATTTATCTGGAGTCGGCGAATCCATCACTATGTTTGTTGGCATTAAAGGACCTTCTTCAAGCTCGACAATAGCCGTCACATAAGGAGCATCAAATCCAGGGTGTGGAGCTTTTCCTGTCTCATATCCAACAATTGCAAAAGTGAATAAAGTTGCTTTACCACTTGCTTGGATCCATTCTGTATCTCTTGGGTTTTTGCACTCAAGATTACGACAAATGTCTGTCGGAAAGAAATATGGAGTAGCACAAGATTTACAGTTTCGTATCCATAATTCACCTTGTTTTGCTTTTTGCCAATACACATCTGATTCCCCTTGAGGAACTGGTATAGGTTTGTTGTAAGCCATTATATGTTTCTCCTATTAAATATTAATCTACTGCTAGTACAGTAGTTCCTGTGGATGACAATGAGCCACCTGTACCATTAACTAAAGCGATTTGATGGTCTTTGATCTGTCTTGGACCACATTCTCCTCTCAATTGCCTTACAGCTTCTAATATTAGAAACATACCATACATTCCTGAATGAGTATGGGACAATCCTCCACCATTAGTATTCATAGCAAATTCCCCACCAGGAGCCGTTCGTTGATTAGCAACAAAATCTGCGGCTTCACCAGGCCCACAAAATCCTAGGCTTTCTAATGTAGTCATTACTGTGTATGTGAACGAATCATAAATCATAGCTAAATCAATGTCAGAATGAGTAATGCCAGCCATTTGCATGGCTTTGGGTCCGCTGTTAGCAGCATTAGTTTTAGTTAAATCAGGCATTTGGCTAATCATTCCATGAGTTTGACCTTCAGCTGCTCCTAAAATCCAAACTGGTTTTTTTGCAGTGTCTTTTGCTCTTTCTGCAGAAGTGATGACAAAAGCTCCGCCAGCATCAGTTACCAAACAGCAATCTAACAAATGAAAAGGCCACGCAATCCATCTTGAATTATGATAATCATCAAATGTCATATCATCTTTCATATATGATTTAGGATGTAATTGTGCCCATTTTCTTGTTGCAACAGCAATTTCTGCCATTCCTTGTCTAGTTTTATCTTCCCCATATAAATGCATATATCTCCGTGCAGCCATGGAATATGCAACTGGTTGACCAATAAATCCGTAAGGGGTTTGAAATTGAGGGTCAGCATTTGACGCATTACCCCCAGAACGGCTACGCATACTTCTACCTGCTTCACCGTGAGTAACTAAAGCTACATCACAATATCCTGCATCTATAGCAGCAATAGCATGAGCAATATGAATAATAAATGAAGATCCTCCCACAGCGGTAGTATCAACAAAAGAAGGTTTTACCCCTAAATATTCTCCTAATTCTAAAGTAGATGTACCCGCCGTAAAAAGGCCATTAACATCTTTCAACGTTAGTCCTGCATCTGCAAGAGCATTATGTGCTGCTTCAGCATGGTGTTGTAAGTTAGATTTATCAGGAACTTTACCTATAACATCTGACTCATCCACACCAACTATCGCAGCAGTTTTTCTTAAATCGGTCATAAAATAATACCTCCGTGTATTGATTGGACCAGGAAACTCAAGAATAAGTGAACCCGCGAGTCTACATTTAGTAGACCCTGCTAGAATACATTGGCAATATTACAACGGTCAACTAGATATAAACTCACTGGTATCCTTTTTAAATGGATTTCACTATATAATCTATGTTGAAATATATTAATAAAGGCTGATAAAAAAAATTGATTCCTATTTCTCTAATAAAGTTCCAATCTCTCATAGATATAGCCATAAATAAATTACCTTGTAAATCCCAAAAACTTGTCAGCGAATTAAAAATAACAATAAATGATATAGCCACTGATAATGACCTAGTCGGTACCGGAGTAATTGACAGTATGCAATTATTAGGAATATTTGAAAAATTACCCCGCGAAAGATCTCTCGGATATGAATCAGAACTGCCTAAAAAAATAACACTTTTCAAAGAGCCAATAGTGAACATATCTAATACAGAAGAAGAAATAATAGAAAACATAAAACTCACATTATTATCAGAAATTTCAGATTAAAGTTACTACCTAAGAATCCGATAATCCTCTACTCTTTTAGTTATCTGCTGTGTATCCATATATTCTAAACAGGCAAGCGCATATTTCCTGGTAGTACTAAATAAATCACGGAATTTTGCTACGGTAAGTTTTTCATTGGCATGTAAGTGTTCTCTTACAACGTCAACAATCTTAAGATATACATTATAGTCGAAATACATGTTCTCACTTATTTTTAAAATCTGTTTTTCCATAACCAAAAAACCTAATATTTCTGTGTGAATAGTTTCATCAAAGGGTGGATTATATGGTGAATCTCGCAAGGATTGAATGAAATAAGATGCAATCTGTTTATCTCGCTCAGATAGGCAAGGATTAAATCCCGCCAACTTAACGAAAGAGGATTCTATTAAAATGATTCCTCTTTCTACGAAATTATTGATTACAGCAATAGAAATATCATTATTCAAAAGAGATTTACTTTTTAATTGTTCAATGGCAACTCCTATTCTCATTGGAAATTCTTGATGATATTCAGAGATAATTCTAGTAATTTTCCCGCAAATATCATTCCAATCGGATAGTGTAAATAACAAAGCATAGTTTATATTTTTTGATGTAGATACAATCAATCCGTTATTGAGCAATTTGGTTATGGAATCTGAAAGTGACTTTAATTCAATTTGTGTTTCTTCTAATAAATTGTTTATATCATAATTTTTCGTCAAATTAAGTGATTGCAATATTATATCCTCAGGTTCTCCAAACATTAATGAAGATAATGAGTCTATTGTAATTTTATCGCCTCTACTATGTCTCTTTGCATTAATTCCTAAAACTATCCCTCCCCCCAAAGTGTTCATATTGGATCTAACAACAAAATAATCACCTTTAAATATCGGGAGTGGATTTTCCAGTTTTAATTGTACCCATCCATATTGACCAGGTGATAGCAAGTCATCATTCAATAGTCGTAGCCGGGCTATGCTTTCACTGCTACCGACATGAAGAGTAACAAACATATTATGCCGTATATTTTGAGGACAATCTTCTAGTACCTTTAGTTGAGCATCAATAGCGGTCGTATTAGACACTAAGTCAGAAGTAAGTAGTAAGTCTCCACGACGTATTGTATTATGCTCAACTCCTGACAAATTAACTGCTACCCGCGTTCCAGGAAAAACTTCAACCTGAGATTCTTTATGGGTTTGAAGACCGCGGATTCTACTAGTTATGCCTGAAGGTAAAACTCGTACCGAATCTCCTACTTTCAAAGAACCTTCAATAAGAGTACCCGTAACCACAGTGCCAAACCCTACAACTGTAAATGATCTATCGATAGACATTCTAGGTTTCATTAAATTCTTTCTAGCAGTTACATTTTTTAGATAGTTATCAATTCCATTCAAAAGAGCGGGAATCCCTTCTCCTGTAATCGCAGATACAGGGTATATGGGGGAATTTTCCATAGGAGATTTAGAAATAAACTCTTTAACTTCCTCTTGAACCATATTGATCCATTCAGCTTCAACTTGATCAATTTTAGTTAATACAACAATTGAATTTTTGACATTTAACAAATTTAATATTTCGAAATGTTCCTTAGTTTGAGGCATTATCGATTCGTCCGCGGCTATCACTAACAAAGCAATATCAATCCCTCCAATTCCAGCTAGCATGTTGTTCACAAATCTTTCATGCCCTGGAACATCAATTATGCTCACTTCCACACCGCTATCTAAAGTCATCCACGCAAATCCCAAATCAATTGTCATACCTCGTTCTTTCTCTTCTTTAAGTCGATCAGGATCTATCCCTGTCAAAGCTTGAATTAAAGTGGACTTGCCGTGATCCACGTGGCCTGATGTTCCTATTACAAACAAAATGAAGTACTCCTATTCTAAATCAATATACTTCAAACCGGATCCGGTATTTAAAAGCAGAACTTTATCATCAGAATGTATTTTAGAAGCTTTAATTAATTTTTCTAAAGCTACTACTGTCGCGGCTCCCTCTGGGCATACAAAAACACCTTCTCTAGATGCGATTTCAGGTGTCATTTGTTTCATTTCATTATCAGTTACGGTTAATGCTCCTCCATCACTTTCTCGTAAAGCGTCTAAAATCAAATAATCTCCAATAGCAACAGGTACCCGCATACCTGAAGCATAGGTTGTTGCATGTTCCCAAGGTTCCGCAAATTGTGCGTCCTGTTCAAATGCTCTGACAATAGGAGCACATCCTTCTGCTTGAACTGCATACATTTTAGGTCTTTTGGAAGGAATCCATCCCATTTTTTCCATCTCATCAAAAGCTTTCCACATACCAACTATTCCTGTTCCTCCTCCAGTTGGATATATAATCACATCTGGTAAATCCCAATTCATCTGTTCAGCTATTTCATATCCCATGGTTTTCTTCCCTTCTACACGATATGGTTCTTTTAATGTGGAAACATCAAACCATCCATTTTCAACAGCTTTTATGTTAGATAAAATCCCTGCGTCATTAATTAGACCATCAATTAAATTCAAATCTCCACCAGTAACCAACGTTTCTTCCTTATTCGCTGTCGGTGCATCTTGTGGCATAAAAACATGTGCATCAATTCTAGCTTTTGCAGCATAAGCAGACATAGCACCGGCCGCGTTACCTGCAGAAGGCATTGTCAAACTTGAAATACCCAATTCTTTTGCTTTAGAAACAGCAGCAGAAAGACCCCGTGCCTTAAAAGAAGCAGTAGGATTTAATCCTTCATCCTTCATGTATAGTCGATTAGCTCCGACAAATCCGCTCAGATTTTTACAATGTAAAATAGGGGTAAAACCTTCTCCTAAAGTCACAATATTATTCTCATCTAAAACTGGCATCACTTCAAAATATCTCCACATGCTAGAAGTGCGATATTTTAACTCGTTTTTAGTTAGCGATAAAGCTGCTTTTGGTAAATCATAGCGTGCGAATAATACTTTCGAGCAAGAGATGCAAATTCTATTTACTTTATGCGCTGAGTAGATGTCTCCACAATACGTACATTCCAAATGTGTTATAAAACTTTTCATGTAACTCCCTAGATTTAATTGCGATAATAGATCAATCTGCAGATTGATCTATTATCATATGAAATGATCTACCATATTTGATAGTCTATAACAATTAAAAACAACATACTGGGAAATATAATCATGGACGAACGAGATCTTATCATTATTGGTGCAGGATCAGCAGGATTAACCGCTGGCATTTTCGCAGCTAGAAATGGGTTAAACACACTAATATTAGAAAGTATAATGCCTGGTGGTCAGATCATAAATGTTGAGAAAATAAACGATTATCCTGGTTACCCTGAAGGAATTTCCGGGGCTGAATTAAGCGCCTTAATGCAGGATCAGGCAATGAATATGAATGCTGATTTCGTACTATCGGAAGTAGAATCAATTAAAAAATACGAGTTCGGTTGGCAAGTAATAACATATGATTCCGAATACGCCGCGAAATCTTTGATTATCGCTGCAGGTTCAAAATTAGCTAAACTAGGAAAACCGGGAGAAAACGAACTTACGGGTTCTGGAGTCTCTTATTGCGCAACTTGCGATGGAGCATTCTTTATAGATCAAAAAGTATGTGTTGTCGGCGGAGGGGACTCAGCTTTCCAAGAAGCCTTGTCTCTCACTAAATTTGCCAAGGAGATAACCATATTTTGCAGAAACCGAACACCTCATGCACAGCAAATACTTCAAGATTTAGTAAAAAAAGAATCCCGTATTAAAATACAAACAAATAGGGAAATATTAGAAATACACGGTGACGGAATGGTTGAATCTATTACAGTGAATGATACGATCACAAATAATATTGAGAAAATAAAAATGACTGGGGTGTTTGTGTTTGTGGGATTAAATCCTAATTCTAATAAGTTCACACATCTAGTAGAAACCGATACTGAAGGGCGCATAATTACTAACTCTTCAATGAAAACCAGTGCAAAAGGTATATTCGCTGCAGGAGATATAAGGCATCAATCTCCATCACAAATATTGACATCGGCAAGTGACGGAGCCATAGCAGGAAATAATGCCTATAAATATATAAACGGCGTTACTTGGTAATCGGAGTGGTTAAATGAATTGGCTTATGGTTGCCTTTGGCGGAAGTATAGGCGCAATTATTAGGTACGGAATAGACAGAATAATAACAAATTATTGCAAAAACGATTTGATTGGAATATTATCGATTAATGTTTCCGGATCTTTTATTTTAGGAATCATCCTTGGTTTTATGCAATCTAAAGTAACATTAAATAGTAATCTTCACTTAATGCTAACTGTTGGGTTTTGTGCTTCCTTCACCACTTTCTCGTCAATAACAGTATCAAGCGCAAAATTGATATTAGATGGTGATTATCAAAAAGCGTTATTCAATATTGTAGGTAACCTGACATTAGGATTAATAGCTGCATTATTGGGAATATATATCTCTAAAAACCTAGTATAAATATTTTATTTGTATAATATGATCATACTTATGATGCAGGACTGCTGAAAATTCGGATATACTTATACCAACATTTTTGAATAGTATAAATGCCCGGTGGTGTAGTGGTATCACTAAGGACTTTGACTCCTTCGACCCAGGTTCGAATCCTGGCCGGGCAGCCATTTTATTGATTATAAGTTAAAGCTGCAATAGCTTTTACAGATTCGATTCGCATCCCTTGTTCCAAGGATAAGTCCAATGATTCCCTTACAAGATGTTTAGCTGTTCGAGTTAAAACATTATTATTATTCTTGAGGATGTTTACTACTTTATTCACCATATTTTCTACTTCATTTGAAGATACACAATAATCTATCAATCCAATCTTTAAAGCTTCTTGAGATTTTATCAGTCTACCGGTAACCAACATATCCATAGCCAATGGCTGACCAATCAATCGTGATAGGGTTTGTGTACCGCCTGCTGCAGGAATTAATCCTAATGCGACTTCTGGCATTTTAAAAACAGAATTTTCAGAAGATATACGAACATCGCACAAGCTAGCTATCTCAACCCCTGAACCAATAACGTATCCATGTAACTTCGCAACAATAGGCTTATCTAACTTCAAGAACAATCCCCATAAATCACGTTCCCACCTTACATTTCTAGCAATAATTTGAGAAGGAGCAGTTCCGAATTCAGTTAAATCAGCACCGGAACAAAATCCTTTTAGGCCACTACCTTCAATAATTCCGACTTCTGCCAAGGAATCATCATTAAACAATCTCAATGTTTCATACAATTCGTCTCGCATCTGAATATTAAAAGCATTAATATGGTTGGGTCGATTTAAAGTTATTCTTGCTATACCATTATTACAGGAATACAGGATAGATCTTTCTATTGAGGTCATCATATTCCTCTAAAGTCCGGAGCTCTTTTATGGTGAAAAGAATCTAAACCTTCGGCTCTATCTTCTGTACTTTGCAATATGAAGCTTAAATCCGCTTCCAGTGACATACCTTGAGTCAAAGTCATATCGATTCCGTTAAGGATAGATTCTTTGACAAATTTAGATGCTATAGGTGCCACGGAATTAATTTTATCCGCAATACCCAATGCGTCTGTCTTCAATTGATTTTCAGAAACATATTGAATCACTCCATAATCATATGCTTCAACAGTATTAAGTGCCCGTCCTGTTAAAACTAGATCCAAAGCACGTCCCGTTCCAATTATTCTTGGTAATCGTTGTGTACCTCCTTCAAACGGAATATAACCTGATTGAATTTGATTCATAGAAAATATACTTCCAACATTAGACATTCTAATATCACAAGCTAAAAGAATTTCAAAACCAATATTATAAGCTGAATCATAAGCACATCCTATTATCGGAATTTTCAATTTCGAAAGAAGTCCGGTCAATGAATTATTAATAGCAAAATTATGATGTTTCAAAGATACTTCGGACTCGTAAAAACCTTGGATTTCAGATATTAAAATGCACGATCTAATTGATTGATCCTCAGCAATATTATTTATAATATCTTCAAAATTCCAAAATATATTTTTATAATCTTTATTTTCAATATTTTCAGCTGATATTGTTACCATTGCTGTGTAAGAATGAATCTTTTCTAATTTAAATATCATGAATTATTATCCAAATTGCACCGTTTAAAAATTTGATGTGTCTTGAGTTCTTTAATAGATATCCTTGTTTCCAATATTATATGCTCCAAGATTGCGGAAATAAACAAAAACCTCTTTAATCACTGCTACAACAAGAGGTGCAAACAGAACAGCAAGTACTCTTTCTTTATATCGTGGAATAGTTTTGCGAAAAGAAAAAAGTTGCTCTAGTGTTTATACTAAAGGATTAAATAGGTGAATTAAAATCAATCCAATAGCCATAGAAACAATAGCATCTCTAATAAAATAAAGGACCCCAAATATTACCGGAATCAAAAAAACAACACTATAGTATAATTCAGATTCAAATAATGTTTATTAGAATCTGCTCTTTTGTTCAATGAGCACCTCATACATATTAAATCATTCTAAAAAAAACCACTACTAAACCGGCGATATGACAACTTTTCGGTCGACTCCAGATCCTGAACTCTCTGTTTCAACACCTTGAATATCAGCGAGTGCCATATGCACTATACGACGTTCTTTTGGATTCATGGGCTCCAGTTCAATATTACGTCCTGTTTTTTCTACTCTCATAGCAACTCTTTTAGCTAAATGTATCAGTGATTGATTGTGCCGATCTTCATATCCTTCAACATCTATAAATAATCTCGACCTATGTTCTGTTTTGTTATTTAATAGTAGTCCAGCTAAAAACTGTAACGATCTTAAAGTTTCGCCTTTGCGCCCAATCAGTAGGCCAGAGTCTTCTCCTTCGATTTCAAAAAATGATCCGGAGTCTGCGGCACTATCAGAGTGTTTAACATTTATTACAACTTCTACGCCCATCAACAAAATAAGTTTATTTACAGCCTGCGATGCTATTGTGATTTCATCAGAAATATCTGATATTTTTGTTACTTTAACAGTTGCCAAAGTACCGCCAATTCCAAGTATTCCAGACTTACCTTTGTTTACGACCTCTATTTCCACCTCGTGGCGACTTGCGTCTAACTCTATCAGAGCTATTTCGATTGCGTCCTCGACTGTTTTCGCGGTCGTCTGTATCGGTTTCATTTTTTTCTTGCTCCTCTATCAAAGCTTCATTAACTCCAGCGGATATTAATGCCGGTTGAAGTTTTTTTTTGGTTTTAAAAAAAGTAAGTAAATTGATTAAAGGTTCCCAGCCTGTAATCATTCCTTGTATTACTATTCCAACAATATTGGAAATAGTCCAGTAAACAGCCAATCCACTTGGGAATCCCCCACCTAAAATTTTATCCGAAGCCATTACTCCAAACATAATTGGCATCATCCAAAGCATCATTTTATTTGTTTGAGCTTGCCTATCATCCATTGCAGGCATACTAGTCATTTTTTGCATTACAAACATCGATATTCCGACTAATACGGGAAGCACATATGAATCCGGCCTAGCCAAGTCTAGCCAAAAAAATGTGCTATCTATTGGGATAGCTTCTCTATTAATTGGTAGCCATCCATATAAATATCTTGACAATACAATTAAGTTTTCTGGCGCTGAAGGAACTGTTTTCATGATAGCTTGGTATAAGCCTATAAAAATTGGCATTTGAATAAACATTGGACCTAAACAACCAATAGGATTAACTCCTTGGTCCTTATACATTTTCATGGTTTCTTGTGATATTTTAGATCTATCATTTTTATGCTTAGCTTGTATTTCTTTCAACTTGGGTTGTAATGCGGTCATAGCCTTCATTTGGCGACTCTGTTTTACCGTTAAAGGAAACATCAATCCCCGAGTCAATATAGTGAAAACTACAATAGCTAATCCAAAATTAGACCCACATATTGAATAAAGAAGAACCAAAGAGTTAATCATAGGTTCTATCAATAAATTATTCCAAATTTGACTTAATAATTCCACTACAGTTCTCCTAAATTACTGTTAACACCGTGACAGATTTTTATCATTTGTAGGATTCCAACCACCGTCAGAACCTTTGTCATTTATATCTTTCTTTTTATATTCCCCTGTTCTGTAAGGTTTCCAATCTATTCTCAAATCACCTTTATTTATCTCTAAGGTGCGAATAGTGTGGTCTGAGACCGTAAAAAATATTGAACCATTGTCATTATAAGAAAGAGTAGATATCACATCTTTACCAATATCACAAACTTCCGAATTGCCTTTTGGAGCATCTAAGGATGAAATGTCTGCTGAATATATTTCATCCTTCGCTGCCCACACCAAAAACCCATCAATAATTAAAGGGGTTCCAATTATTTCTCCGTAACTATCATCCGTAGGATATTTCCATACCTCTTTTCCTGACCTCATCTCCAATGCATAAATCCTTCCGTCTAATGAAGCTGCTAAAACAAGATCCTTATAATAAGTAGGGGTCGACCAATACCAATTCTTTGCAGATGTATTCTGCTTCCATTTGATATCTCCGGTCAACAAATCAACCGCATAAACAACTCCATCATAAGCTCCAACATATAAAACATTTTCATATATTAACGGTGTGGATGTTATTGTAGACCCAACATTTATATGCCAATTTTCTTCTCCACTATTACTGATGAAAGAATAAATGGTACCTGCTAATGTGGTTATTACTATGTCATCATTCCAATATGTAGGGGATGACCATATTTCAGAATCCACTTCAATTTCCCAATTTTCATTGAAGTTTATATCAAGTAAGGTGTTTTTCCCTTGTTCTTTTTCAATTGAATAAGAATATAATTTGCCGTCTTTATTTTGGTTTTTTCCTATTTCTGATGCTGTAGCTACAAAAAGATTACCATTATGAAATAATGGAGCCCCAATAATTTTTCTATTAATAAATCTATCTCCATTTAAAATAATGCTCCCGTCATAAATACTAGTAGCATATATTTCACCGTTATAAGTTGCGAAGTATATGATTCCTTCATTTACAGTAGGGGTACCATAGACTCCTTTCAATAACTCTTTTTCTAAATAGGGGATTTGATAGGGTTGAATATCCAGATCGTTACCTGTATTTTGATCAACCGCCACAACTTGTTCATCCATAGTGACAATTATTATTTTATCGTCCAATAACACTGGAGCAGCTCTCCCTCCAGAGCTAGGCATGCTAACACATGATATTGACATACAAGTGAGCAAAATTGCTACAAGCACTATAATAATTTTATGATCCATTCTATTGTTTATAATTAAAATCCTTCGTAAATTATCATGGTATTGGATCGTACCCTTTTGACCCCAATGGCCTACACCGTAAAATACGCTTAGTGCTTAAGTAGGCACCTTTTTTGAGTCCATATTTTAATAATGCTTCATAAGCATACTCTGAACAAGTGGGAGAATGTCTACATGAAACTGGTATAAATGGAGATATTGCCTTTTTATAGAAGGTAATACCCACAAGCATAAAAGACAATATTTCTTTTCTTACTCGGCAATTAAAATTATATAACATTTGACACTTGTATTAAGCTTGCTCGTGTAAGCAATTTACACATAGATTCACAAATTTCTACGTAAGTACAATCTGGCAATGGATTGCGAGCTATAAAAACCAAATCAAATCCTTTCTGAATAGTAAAAGTTCCTATAGCCTCTCTTAATCTTCGTTTACATTTATTCCTATATACCGCATTACCGATCCGATTAGATACAACCAAGCCGTACCTAGAGTCACCTCCTTCAAGGAAGTCTCTAGTAGCTACAACTAGCACCAAGTTTCGGTCCGAACAACTATGTCCTGTGTTCCGAACATTAGCAAATTCGCTAGATTTAACCAAACGATTATATTTATTCAAAACTCAAGCTATCCTACTATGATTCAATTATTAGAATTGATCTGCATAATATATGTAAACGTTGAGTGAGTCTTAAACGGTTAATTTATGACGACCCTTAAACATACGTCTTTTTAAGATGTTTCGACCATTCTTAGTGCTCATACGGGATCTGAACCCGTGCACTCTCATTCGATGTCTGTTTTTCGGTTGGTAAGTTCTTTTAGGCATTATTTTCTCTCTTTAAAGATACAAATTCTACTTTCAGTTTTAGGAAAGTGTCAATTTATTTTTAATTACAATTAATTACGTTCGTGAAAATCATGACGAATAAAATTCAAAACGTGTGTCAGGTTTATATTCTTCAATCTTTATATTACTCAAACCTTTTGAGTCAAAAGTTGACTCGACAATTGTTTTATTAAATTCATGTATGTGCTCATCCGACATGAATTCTTCCAACGGCATCCATTTACAATCAACAATTTCATCTAATTGCATATCGATTTTCTCATTCAACGGAGATAATAAAGCAACAAAATATATGTCTGATTTACCATATCTATATTCATGCCAATGTCTAAAAAAAGTTAGTTTATGAAAAACAGTATCAATACCTGTTTCTTCTTTCACCTCCCTAATCACTGCATCTGACAAGTGCTCTCCTGCTAGTAAAGCCCCTCCTGGCAATTTAAATGATGGAGTGGAGCCAGATCGATAACGTTCTGAAACAACTAATATCTCTTTTTTATCATTAATAACTACTCCTCCAATACCAATATAATGAGTGGCATATGGTGGCACAAATGCATCAGGTTCGACTTTATAAGTCAACATAACGTATTCTTCGCAGGCATGATGCATAATAAATCCCTGTTGAATTGCATAAATCAAATTATTTAACTTCGTGTTATTTAATTGCATCCATGCTAATTTTATATTCTCAGTTCTCCATTCGTTTATTACTTCATTGAGATCTGAAGCAAATTCAATCGAATTGTCGGAAATAGAATCAGGATCTATTACTGAACCATGGAATTGATTTCTATTCCAATTTATTTTCGACATATTGTGTCACCTATTGTTGCTGACAAAGAAATAATAATTTAACCTTAGCATCAGTATACACAACGATGATCAAATACAGGGATAAGAAGTAGATATAGTGAATAATAAATCGAGAAGATAGGGAGAGTTTATGAATTCGATTATTTTTGCCGATCGTGTTATTGACGGATCAGGAAATGCTCCGTTGATTTCAAAGGCTGTAATTATAGAAAATGGATTAATATCAAAAATATGTGACCAATCAGAAATTAATGACATAAAATATCCAAACTACAAATTATTACACACGAATGGAGGAACTTTACTCCCCGGATTTATCGAAATGCATTCTCACATACACGTTAGTGCTGAAGAGGAAGCATATGATCATTCCATCAACGACAGCGACGAAGTACTTTTGATGCGTGGAACAAAAGCTGTTAGAGCGGCCTTGTTATCAGGTGTGACCACAATGCGAGATTTAGGGAGTAAAAACAACATCATATTCCCTATAAAAAAATCTGTGGAATCTGGAATAATCCCTGGTCCGACATTATTAGCAGCAGGCACCCCGATTACTACCACCGGCGGGCATTGCAATATGTTCGGAACAGAAGCCGACTCCAAGGAAGATGTTATAAAGGCTATTAGATCTCAATTTAAACTTGGCGCTGACTGGATTAAAATAATAGCTACAGGGGGTAACTTTACTCCCAATACAAATATACGGGAACCGCAATATGATTCAGATATATTGATATCGGCCGTTAACGATGCTTCCCGATTAGGCCTTTCTGTCGCTGCTCATTGCCATGCCACTGAAGGAATCAGGAACAGTGTACGAGCCGGAATACGTAATCTAATTCATTGCTCATGGATTTCATCAAACCCTCAACAATATTACGATTATGATACTGATTTAGCTGATGAAATAGCTGCACTTGGCATCTATGTAGATCCGACTTTAGCATTATCTCACTTAAATTCTCTGAGGAATAAAAATCCTGACAAGCCTATAAGAAATACTACTGAAAGATTCGAAATTTTAAGAGATATGTGGGATAGAGGGATAAAATTTGTTACCGGAATGGACTCAGGAATGATTAATGCAAATTTCGATGATTTTGCCTACATTCCGGAAGTTATGGTGAATAAAATGGGGATCAGCCCATTGGAAGCAATAACTTGTGCCACCAAAACATCGGCAGAGTGTTTAAATTTAATAGATCAAATAGGTACTATTGATATAAATAAAAAGGCAGATTTAGTAGTAGTAAATGGAGACCCGTCAAAAGACATATCAACATTGCACAAAGTTAAAACTATAATGAAAAATGGGGATTTAATTAAATTGGACGGAGAAATTTTAATATAAGCAACCCTATTGATTTGACACAGTTATTGGTGAAAATGGTCCTGTAGCTCAGGTGATTAGAGCCCAGTCCTGATAAGGTTCCAATACTGAATTCATGTAAGTCACGACTTATACTTTTTAGATATAAATCACTTTTTTTAAGTCACAAATTTTATTAATCCAAAACTTCGAAAACATACAAGTACACAATTTTTATCCCATTTTTTAATGTGAATGGTATTGCTATTTACTATACTTACATATTCCTTATGCATTTCATTTACACTATCTTAAAGTGTAAAACTCCCTAGAAATGGAATCCCCATATAAAATAAGAGCCGTGAAATACTATGACTGAAACAATTCCGAGGAACAGTATTTCAGAGGAATCGGTATTGCTTTCACCTATGTTTCCCGAATTTAATCATCCAAATATTGTAGGGAAGTAGTTGGAAAAAAATTAGATGTCGATGCCAAGCAGTTTGATAAATAACTTCTTTTGATCTTCGTTCATCTCATCAAAAACAGGAACCATCATCTCTGTCACTGGAAAATCAGCAAACTCCGGAGATGAGGTCTGCATAGATGCCGCGATATTATGAAGTCCATTGCCTTCCTCTGACCCTGCCATCAATGGGCCACGTGCAGTTTCTGGAAAATATCGTTCTGACGCTTGCGCTTCACCGTATGGATCTTCACGCCCAAGATATCTCTCAATTGCCTCACGCATTACAACTTCATCGTCACCTCGCTTTAACTTTCCTTCATCACCATAAAAGGCACCAGACTGGTTACACAATGCAGCCCAGCGTGCTCGGAGGTGAAATCCACGGATTGCAAGTGCTTCCTCCGGTTCACCATCACCACCAGTTATTTCACCGTTCCTCACCATAATATAGTAACCACACTGTGTGCGCCCACCTTTCATCAGTCGCTCTGGCGGATGGGTATAGCGTTCAGTAAAGGCCCATTCAAAATCAGCAGGCAGGTCAGCCGCCTTAAGAATTTTTACAGCTGCAGCCGCACAGGCCTCGCCCCACTCTTTAGATCCAAACTCACCCTCTTTTTTCAAGCTCGAAATATCGATAATGTACATAATATTCTCCGGTTACTCAATTTAATTAGGCCAATAATTCGAAAACAGTGTGATAAATGTATTGAAAGTTAAATCTAGATGACTTCACGCACGTGACATTATCAATTTGAGATCAGATAGTCCTAACAAAAAAACTGCTCCAAATAATTTCATTGTGCTATCTCTTTTTTCAAAAATCATAATTTATAAAAAAAACTATTTTAAAGAATGCTATTACCTAATCTATAATAACTAATCGTTTCAAAATTTAAAATTTTGAAAGTACCAGTTTAAGTACCGATTAGTTTTTCAAAACCATAAGAATTTACTAAAAAGTGTAATTTCATAGCTAAACCCATAAAAATATGACTGTAGCTCAGTTGGTTAGGGCGCAGTCCTGATAAGATTGAAATGCTGGGATTAGTCTCTATCTCTGTCACCGTGAATATTACGCATATACCAAGATGTTGAGTCAAAGTTCTAGAGGTCATCAAGTTTCGCTAGCTTTGAGTGACTTATCACAGCCAAACCGATTATCAAACCCACTATTAGTAACCATCGGACATGACTTTTATTTTATAAATTAAATTCCTTCTAATCCCTTAGCAAGGCTATGCTACTAGTCTTTATTATTAGATATACATCATCACCTTTTTTGCAATCAAGGTGGTTGAATGCCTCTACTGTAATTTCCGCTAATAAAGGAGATCCTATATCACATTTCACTAACACCGAATCATCTTTTATGTAATATTCAGCAATTCTAGCTTTGAATACGTTACGAGCACTTATTAGACTCGGTTTATCCAAACTAATAATAATATCTGAAGATTTAATAGAAAGAATAACCGATCCATTACCGTAATCCACTTTACCAATAGTTATTTTAACATTCCCATATTCCACCAAAGTATTTCCTGCATCATTTTGATGTATAATTTTTGTCTCTATAATGTTCTCAAATGCTTCATAAATTGATTGATTCAAATCCATTAATAATGAAGGATGTCCCAATTTAACGACTTTACCATTTTCCAACATAACGACAAAATCTGAGAGTGCTATAACTTCAGACACAGAATGAGAGACATAAATCATAGGAATATTTAATTCAGTATTTATATATTTTATTTTTTTAATTAAACCGCCTCGAAATTTATGATCAATGGAAACCAATGGTTCATCTAGCAACAATAAATTAGGTGACGTGGCAATGGCGCGAGCTATTGCCACTTTTTGCCTTTCCCCGCCTGATAAGTTACTAATATTACGTAGAGCAATATCTTCTAATTCCAACATACTCATCAATTCCATAGGAGTAAAATGTCTCTCAGATTTCGGAGTAAAAGAATATCCATATTCGACATTTTTAATCACCGATAAATGGGGAAATAATGCAGCATGTTGATGAACATATCCAAGTCTTCTTTTTTCAGAAGGCAAGTTAATATTGTTAGAAGAATGATAAAAAATTTTATTAGTAAAAAAAATATGTCCTTCATTCGGCGTCACAAATCCAGCTATACAATTCAGCAAAGTAGTTTTACCACTCCCTGAATGTCCAAAAACTGAAAGCGAATTACCATCAACTAGAAAGTTACAATCTAAAAGGAATGGTCCATTGGATTTTTTAATATTAATATCAAACGTGTGATTGTTATTCATATGTTTTACGTGTTGGTAATACGACTCCTAGTGATAAGCCAATTATGCATGCCAATCGATAAGACAGCTATCAATAAGGATAATAAAATCAATCCGAAAGCTCCCGTATCATTTCCCAATTGGACTTTTTTATAAATAGCCAAAGGTAAAGTCTGGGTCACTCCAGGAATATTACCAGCTACCATAATAGTAGCTCCGAATTCCCCTAATGCCCTAGTAAAACCCAGTAATCCTCCTGCTAAAATACTATTATATGAAAGCGGAATTATAAGATTGATAAATGTCCGGTAGGGGCCTGCCCCTAGAGATCTAGAAGATCTAATTAATATTTCATCAATATTATCAAAGGAAATAATAATAGGCCTAATAGTCAATGGAAATGAAACAATTGCTGAAGCTAGAGATGCAGCGACCCAAGTAAAAACAATATCTTGTCCTACTAATCGATGAAACATATCCCCTATCAAAGAATTAGGGGAAAGAACAATAAGCAAAGCATACCCTGTTACAACGGGTGGCAAAGCCAAGGGCAGAGAAATTAATATTTCTATGATAAAACGGAGTTTTAATCCTAATTTAGTCAATAAATAAGCTAGCCAAATTGCTATCGGAACATTAATCAATATGGCAACTGTCGCAATTTTAAGAGTGATAAGTATTATATCCAATATTTCCTTAATTCCTTAATTTAATGACGGTCGTTCATGCTAATAAAACCGTGTTTCAATATTAATTTTTCAACATGTTCTGAATATAAATATTCTACAAATTCTTGGATGAAGTTTGAATTATCTTTCAAAACCACAACAGGATAAATTATTGCAGAGTGAGCGTCGGGAGGAATAATATCATGAGCCACAATTTCATTTTGGTTTTTTACATCTGTTGCATAAACTATAGCGGCATTGACGCTACCAGTAGTAAGTAACCCTAACGCTGCCCTGACATTCGAGGCATATATTAAGTCAAAGGCCATCCTTTCACCATTTAATAAGTTACGCAAGGATTCCATGGCATATTTACCTGACGGTGACAAATCCGGATCAGCAATTGCTATTCTAGTAATTTTACTTATTGATTCCGTATCCCAATTAAATTCATTAGTATTTACAGAAGCAAATACTAATGAATTAGTTATAAATCCTTCCGGCGAGTATGTGATAGGTAATTTACCATTTTTAATTAATATTTCTACTGGTTGTATGCCAGCAGGGATAAATAAATCAGATCTATTACCATAAATTATTTGTGAAGCTAAACTCTGAGAGGCTGCGTAATTAGATATTATATTTATATTATTATTAGATTCGTAATCATCGATTATTTCTTCAAATAAATCTGACAAACTAATAGCAACGGAAATAAATAGTTCGTCTTTCTTATTACGATCACACCCACTTATAAACATAAAAATAACTAATACACCTATGTATATTAGTGGTCTGAGGTATTCAGCTGTGGGTAAGCTACGCAATAATCGCACGTGACACATAATTTTCATATTCCCTTTTCTTGGTAATTATAATGAATATCTACAACTTGGAATCAAAAGAAACAACTATTGTTTATAAATACTATCAAGTGATATAATCAGTGCTTAGTAAAATAATCGTTGCATTAAATCAAAGTGGGTTCAGCCCACTTTATTTTTTATACGTAAGTTTTAACATAAATATCGGATAAGGAGGGTGACTAAAAATGAAAAGTGACTTTCTAGTTGCCTTAACACAATTAGCCGCCGAAAGAGGATTGCCTCAAGAAAAAGTAATGTCTGCTATAGAAGCTGCCCTAATATCTGCGTATAAAAAAGATAGCGTTAATGAAGGCCATAACATTTCCGTAAGGCTTGATCCTGGATCAGGAGACATTGAAGTAGATATAGTAAAAACAGTAGTTGATGAGGTAGAAGATCCACTAACTGAAATTTCACTTACTGATGCTAAATCCCAGTTTAACCCGAATGCATCTGTCGGAGATAATATAAAAACAGAGAGCATTCCCAATAGTGCTGGAAGAATAGCAGCCCAAACCGCAAAACAAGTCGTTTTACAGCGATTAAAAGAAGCAGAAAAAGAACTCGTACTTGCAGAATACCAAGGACGAGAAGGCGAAATGATTACAGTTACTATACTAAGAATAGAACCTGGGAAAATAATTGTTGATACCGGAAGAGCAGAAGCATTACTCCCTGCAAGCCAACAAGTAAGTACCGAACGATACAGAACAGGTGCGAAAATAAAAGTATTGTTAAAAGAAATTGATAAGGATTCTACAAAAGGTCCTGAATTAATTGTTTCAAGAAACGACGATTTGTTATTGCAACGCTTATTCGAACAAGAGGTACCTGAAATATTCAACGGATCCGTTGAAATTGTGACTGTGGCTAGAGAAAGTGGGGCAAGAAGCAAAGTTGCTGTACGATCCAAACAACAAGGAATCGATCCAGTTGGATCATGCGTAGGATTACGAGGAGTGCGTATACAGAGTATTGTCAATGAATTACATGGTGAAAAAATAGATATCCTAGAATGGGATAAGGACATAAATAAATTCATACAAAATGCCCTTAGCCCATCACAAGTTTTAAGAGTTAAAATAGAATCAGAAACTGGAAAGGCGACCGCTATCGTTCCAGATCGACACTTATCTTTAGCTATTGGGAAAGAAGGCCAGAACGCGAGATTGGCAGCTAAATTATGCGGGTGGGCAGTGGATATTAAAAGTGACAAGGATGTTAATTTAGACAATTTCCCTGAACACCATGTCATTCCGAACAGTATCAGTACCGCTTTACAAATTGAACCCAAAAACACTGAAGTGGCACTAGATACCAAATCGAAAAACACAAATCCTGAAGCCGGAATATCACCAGAAGAAAAAAGCAGTGACAGTGACAATGAAGAAAAAGAACTGTCAGCCATGATAGCTACAGAGGAATTAGAAACTACTAGTGAAACAGAAGAAGCGTTAACTCCTGAAGAGGAATTAATACTTCTTGAAGAAAATCACGAACAAAATGAAGAAGAGTCAGCTGGAACCAAATTTTCAGCACTACCAGAAGATATTTGGTCAATACATAGGGCAGGTAGTAATCAAGACTCTTCAAACACTGGCACAATCCGGTTTGCTGAAGATATTGAAGACCTAAGAGGCGGAATCACATCTCGTAAAGGGAAAAACAATTCTGCTAATCCCGTAAAAAATAACCGGAAAACAACAACAAATAACCGGAATAAAAAACGAAGATAGTTCAAGGTTTGTAGATTTAGTTAAGGATCTATCAATGTCTATTTAAATTTCAAAGTTTATGGAGGATATATATGAATGCGAAAGCATCTAGTACTAATAGTGCGGACATGTTAGATCTTCCATCTGCTATATCGGTCAATGATCTGTCGAATATCCTTGATGTTAACCCCGTAGAAGTTGTTAAAGAGTTAATGCGGGGTGGCTATATGTTCGCCATAAACGACGTTATTGAGCATAATCTAGCATCAGTAGTTGCTCAAGTTTATGGGTTCGAAGTAAAACCTCTCGCTGATTCTACAATATTTGCCTCTTCTTTAACATTAAACACCGATGATGAAAACCCAGACTCCTTACTAGAACGCCCTCCAATAGTCACAATATTGGGACATGTAGACCATGGGAAAACAACTTTACTCGATAAAATAAGGCAAGCAAATGTTGTAAATGGAGAGGCTGGAGGCATAACACAGCATATAGGAGCATATCAAGTAGAATGCAATGACAAAGTATTAACCTTTCTAGACACTCCAGGTCATGAGGCATTTACTGCTATGAGAGCTCGTGGAGCTCAGGTGACTGATATCGTTATTTTAGTAATAGCGGCAGATGATGGAATGATGCCCCAAACATTAGAAGCTTTAGATCATGCTAGGGCTGCCGGAGTCCCCATTATAGTCGCTGCAACAAAAAAAGATATTGCCAATGCAGATGTAGAAAAAATTTATCGTCAATTATCAGAACAAGAATTATTAGTTGAAGCATGGGGAGGGGATGTCATAGCCATACCTGTATCAGGAATTACAGGGGAAGGCATACCAGAACTGTTAGAAAACCTACAATTAATAGCAGAAATGTCCGAGCTTAAAGCAAATCCTGCAAGACTGGCAAAAGGAGTAGTTATTGAAGCACGATTGGAAAAAAGTCGTGGAGCTTTAGCCACGATGTTAATACAAACAGGAACATTAAAACAGGGAGACATCGTAGTTATAGGAAACGAATACACCCGAATAAGAGCCATGTTTGATGACAAAGGACAAAGAATTCAAAAAGCTGGGCCTTCATCTCCAGTCGAAATAATGGGATTAAATAATGTTCCAGAAGCTGGGGTTTTATTTGCCGTCACTTCCAATGAAAAAAATGCTAAGAAACTGATCGAAGAAAATCAAACTATTGTTAAAAAAAATACGTATAAATTAGAAGATGTACATACTCGATATCAACCTGGAGATGTCAGAAAAGTCGATCTGATTATAAAGACGGACGTACAAGGTAGTATAGATGCCATTAAAAATGCCCTATATGTATTAAATTCTAGCGATTCCAAAGTTAACATTATTCACATAGGGAGCGGTGGCATAACCGAAAAAGACGTATTGTTAGCTGTTGCATCTAATGCCACCATAATTGGCTTTAACAGAGGAACTGAGGGAGGGGCGCTAGCTCTCTCGAAGCAAGAAGGAGTCGAGGTAAGGCAATATAAAGTCATATATCATTTAGTTGATGATATAAGCAAAGCGTTAGAGGGAATGCTAGAACCAACATACGAAGAACGATTCTCAGGTAGAGCCACTGTTAGAGCTGTCTTCAATATCGGAAGACGTAATAAAATAGCAGGAGTATATGTATCAGACGGGAAATTTAACAGAGATTCAACAATACATGTAATCAGGACTGGAAATGAAATTTTTGTGGGCCCTATATCTAGCCTGAAACATTTCAAGGGCGATGTACGAGAAATTGCTACTGGATTTGAAGGCGGAGTTAGCTTAGACGGTTTTGAAGATTTTAAAGAAGATGACATACTCGAAGCATTCAATAGTGTTCAGGTATAGAAAACTTAGCAAGTAGTCTAAAAAGATATAAATTTTATGCACGATAGAACTAGTAGCGTCAACTCATTACTTCAAAGAGAAATCAGTCATCTGATTCAGACAGAACTGAAAGACCCAAGGCTATCACAATTAATCTCTATTATATCCGTAAAAACATCGAAAAACCTGCAAAATGCTAAGGTCTACGTATCCATTTTGGGCGATAAAAATGCTCGTAATAAAACCATGAAGGGCTTGCGATCTGCTTCCGGATTTATACAGAAACAATTAAGGAAAAACCTAGACTTGAAATACGTACCTATTATCAAATTCATATTAGACGATACGCTAGATAAAGCAGAAAACATATTCAATTTGATGGATCAAATATCAACGTCAAATACTTTTAATAAAATATAGGATGAATATTAGTGAATTCTGAAAATGGTTTCCTAAATATCAATAAACCTATCGGAATCACATCTATGGATGTTGTCCGACATATAAGACGTGCTACAAAAACCAAAAAAGTCGGACATGGAGGAACATTAGATCCGAATGCTTCTGGGGTTATTCCTGTTGCGTTAGGTCAAGCAACCCGATTGTTAGAATATGTTTTAAATGGGCCTAAAAGATACATTGCAGAATTGGAAATTGGTAAGCAAACTGATACATTCGATTCAGAAGGTTTATTAGTTAACGAAGTCTCATATACGAATATAACTAAACAAAAAATCGAAGAAATAGTGTCTTCATACAAAGGTACTACGAAACAAATACCTCCTATGTTTAGTGCATTAAGGCATAACGGGAAGAGAATGTATGATTTAGCTCGCATGGGAATCTTAATCGAACAAAATCCAAGAGAAGTAACGCTTACATACGTTGAAGTTTTAGCTTACAGGGCTCCCATTATTAAAATAGAGTTGCACTCAAGTAAGGGGTTTTATGTACGATCTTTTGCTAATGATATAGGGAATCAACTTGGATGTGGAGCATATTTGAAAAACTTACAAAGGATTCAATCTAGCTGTTTTAAGTTTAAAAATTCGATAGATTTAGATTCTGCGGTAAAAAAAATATCAGACAATAAAATTGATGAAATAATAATAGAAATGGGCTCAGCATTAATTGACATGCCTGAGATTCAATTATCTGCAATTGAATCTCAAGACATTATGCACGGGAAAAAAATACAAAAACTAGAACAATCGGATGCCATTTTACATAAAGCCTACGACAATAACAACAAATTTATTGCAATAGTCAAATATGATCCCAAATATAATATATGTGAACCTGAAAAAGTTTTCATATATTAATATGGTACTTATGATTGACTAATGGCCATAAAAATAGATAGAATTACAAGTCTGAGGTTATAAACTCTGAGGTTATAAACATTGAATGATTTTGCAATAGTACAAACAGGCGGTAAACAATATCGCGTAAAAAGTGGTGACACGATTAGAGTCGAATCTTTATCTGGGGATGAAGGAGATACGATTGTATTAGAAGACGTGCTTTTAGTATCAATAGATGGAAATACTGTCATTGGAACACCTAATGTAGCCGGTGCTGAAATCACTACAGAAGTTGTTAATAAAGGTAAAGATCGCAAAGTAATTGTATTTAAGTACAAGGCAAAGACTAGGTTTAGGAAGAAAAACGGACACAGGCAAACCTATACAGACTTAAGAATTACAAGCATAGCCACATAATAAACAATAATAAAGTGAGTTTGAAATGGCCCATAAAAAAGGGGGCGGTAGTACCCGTAACGGAAGAGATAGCAAATCTAAAAGATTGGGGGTGAAAATATATGACACTCAATTAGTAACTGCTGGATCTATATTAGTACGCCAAAGAGGAACAAAAATACACCCAGGCAATAACGTTGGACTAGGTAGAGATCACACATTATTCTCACTTGTTGATGGTTCAGTGAAATACGAATTTTTCTCTGATGGTCGAAAACATGCAAGCGTATACCCTTAAATAAGAGAAACTTAAAATGAAAGCTGAAATACATCCCCAATATTTTCCAGATGCTGTAATTGTTTGTTCCTGTGGCAATAGTTTTAATACTGGTGCTACTCAGCAAGAATTGAAAATAGAAATATGCTCCAATTGTCATCCGTTTTTTACCGGTGAACAACGAATCGTTGATACAGAAGGACGTGTTGAAAGATTACGTCGTCGATATAATCTTGAGTCTTAGTTAATAGCAGTATCAAATCAGCTCAATATACAAAGCCATTTAAATGAGTCAGGATAATAACCAAACATATGGCGGACAAGCTGTTATAGAGGGTGTAATGATTCGCGGAAAAACGAGCGTATCAGTTGCAGTCAGAAATCCTTATGGCAATATAGAAACCCGAACAAAGTCTATATCTCCAATATTCAGTGGGCAACTACGTAAAACTCCATTCATTCGAGGTATTCTAGCTCTAGCCGAAACTCTATATATTGGAATGGATGCATTAAATTATTCTTCATCGGTTGCAAACAAAACCGAACATGCAAATGAAATCAATCCTTCCAATCGAGTAACAATGAGTTTAATGTTAGTATTATCGATATCGATATCGATAGGTCTATTTTTTTTAACACCATTATTTATCAGTAAACCATTTGAAGGGGTTCTTGGATCCAATATAGCGAGTAATATAATTGAAGGTTTTGTTAGGCTAGGAATCTTTATGATATATATAGTCGGGATTGGATTTATGTCAGACATAAAACGTGTTTATATGTACCATGGTGCTGAACATATGACTGTTCACGCTCAAGAAAACAAAATGCCGCTTGATATATCCCACATAAAGAAATACCCCACAGCACATCCTAGATGTGGTACTGCATTTTTGCTCACAGTTATGTTAGTGGCTATTTTTATATTCATGTTTATTCCAAGAGATCCACTATGGTTTGTAATAGTTTCAAGAATAATATTAGTGCCTATTATTGCTAGCATAAGCTATGAATTAATACGAATAAACGGAAAATATCCTAACAATTTGATAATCAGATTGACGTCACAGCCAAGTTTATGGTTACAAGGCTTAACTACCAAACAGCCAACAGAAGACCAAATCGAAGTAGCAATTGCTGCAATGAATGCGGCAATAAAATCAGATATTACGTAAGCCCTTTTCTTCTATTTCGGAGTACTTCCCAGACATCCTCAGGGCTCAAATCAAGAGAAGCCAAGAGTACTAATGAATGATATATCAAATCCGCTAACTCATTACTAACTTGTTTTTCTTTTTCCGAATTATGTTCGATAGCAAGTTCTGCAGAAGCTATAGCAAATTCTCCTGCTTCTTCTATAACTTTTTGGGCTATTCTAGACGTACCCTCTTTAAACAATTCATTTGTATAGCTTTTGGCATTCTGAGTGTTTAGTTTACGAACTTCTATTACAGCATATAATTCATCAATAACATTGGAGCCCTTATTATTCATAATATATTCGGGGTGTTCTGCCAATTTCTGAAAACAAGAGTTATTTCCGGTATGGCAAGTTGGACCTTCAGGAATCACTTTAACCAATAAAGTATCTCCATCACAATCGATATATATCTCTCTAGCTCTTAAAAAATTCCCAGATGTTTCGCCTTTATGCCACAAAACTGATCGGCTTCTACTATAAAACCAAACATCTCCATTTTCTTTTGTTTTAATTAATGATTCTTCACTCATATAACCTAGCATTAATACTTCGTTGGTAATTAAATGCTGAACAATAGTAGGAATCAATCCGTTTGAATCCAGATTAATTATATTCATTTATATTACTCCATCAAACTAAAAGTGTCGTATCTGGTGGTCGTACAGGAATCCCTGCGGAAGCCATAAACTGTTTTACTTCATCAATAGAAAAAATACCGAAGTGAAAAATACTAGCAGCCAAAACTGCATCCACTTTACCAATTAATATCGCATCTCGCATATGTTCCAATAATCCTGCTCCACCACTTGCTATCACCGGAATAAAACTATGTTCTGAAACTGATTGTAACAAATCCAAATCATATCCGGATTCTCGCCCATCTTTGTCCATACTCGTAAGCAAAATTTCTCCTGCCCCAGATTCGGCAATGAAATCCGCCCATTTGACTGCGTCAATCCCAGTTCTAACTCTACCCCCATGTGAATAAACTTCCCATTTTGTTTTTGTATTCACTCTATATTTTATATCAATGGTGTCGTGTGTAGACGATTTCAAATCTAATGGAAGTATTCTTTTAGCATCTATTGCTATTACAATACATTGCGATCCGAAAAAATCAGCTGATTCATTCAGCAAACTAGGGGTTTGAATCACTGCGGTGTTCAAGGAAACCTTGTCAGCTCCAGCTTCCAACATATTTCTAATATCGGCAATATTTCTGATACCACCTCCTACCGTTAAAGGAATAAATACCTGTTCAGAAACAGATTCGACCACAGTTCTCATAATAGCACGATCGTCCGATGATGCTGTTATATCTAAAAAAACTAATTCATCGGCTCCTTGTAAATCATAAAATTTCGCTAATTCTGATGGGTCACCAGCATCTTTCAAATCAAGGAAACCAACTCCTTTAACCACTCTACCTTTATCAACATCCAAACAAGGGATTATCCGTTTAGTTAACATAAAATATCAATCCATTCTCAGTTATTTCCAAAACAATATCATGCAAATTTCATTAGATAAGTTATGTTTCATATAGAATCTCAATCCATGCTTTTCAGCTATATTTTTGCAGTCAGAAACAGCAACCAGATCAGCATCAATATCGTTGTCTCCGTATTGTTCTATCATTGCAACCCATGCATTTTTCTTTAATGATCGTACTAAATCTGCAATAACAAGATCTGGATTTTCTGTTCTATCAAACAAAAAATTGACGGTTGCACCATCAAGATTTTCATCTGGAATTGGAATTATATTATTTTTTATTACCTTAGTTTTAGCATTAGTTAATCGTGTTTTTTTCAATATTTTACGAGTTAACGCTAAATTTTTCATTGATATATCCAATGCTACAACATTTCCCTTATATACCAATTTCGACAACGGCACTGTAAAACTGCCGTCAGCACACCCTACATCCGCAATAAGTTGATATGGCAAAACAGGAAGTAAAGACATAACCTGGTATATATCAATCGAATCAGGGGTATTGGTTTTTATATCATATTTATTATTTCTCATTTAACCACCTAGTTATCCCTCAATAAATTTATTGCCCCATTAAGGTCAATTGCTCCAGTATATATTGCCTTACCTACTATTGCTGATTCAACCCCTAAATCGGCTAATTTAATCAACTGATCCGTTGAGGAAATTCCTCCAGCAGCTTGTAAATTGATATCGAAATTCTCTAAAATACTAGAAATATATTGGTAATTCGGTTCTGATAACATACCATCTCGTAATATATCTGTGTACAAAAAGCGAGTGACTCCAATATCCACCAACGTACGAATCAGATCCATTGCTTCAATCCCACTACTACGAGTCCATCCGTCAACTTCAACAATACCATTACGAGCATCCACACTTACTATCAATGAATCTTCTCCATAATTGCCCATTAACCATTCCAAAAATCCAATATCATTAGTTGCTGAAGTACCTATTATAAGTCGTTGAACTCCATTCTTAATATAAGTATCAGCTACTTCTTTTGTTCGAATTCCTCCTCCAACTTGGACTATTGAATCTATTGCTGCATTACATATATTGTAGATTGTAGAGCTGTTTACTGTGCGTGATTCTCGAGCTCCATCCAAATCTACGATATGCAAATTAGTAGCACCTTCTGATATCCATTTCATAGAAATAGCATATGGATCATTGGAATAAATAACACTGCGACTATAGTCTCCTTGAGTTAGACGCACGCAATTACTATCCTGTATATCAATTGCGGGGATTATATGCATAATGTGGCCTTACGCTCTGACACAAATTGTACGAAGTTCCCATAAATGCGAATTCCGATATTACCACTTTTTTCTGGATGAAATTGGGTAGCAATCACATTATCAATCGCAATAGCACTACAAAAATCGATTCCGTACGTTGTTTTACCACATATTATTGATTCTGATTCAGGATCTGCATAAAAACTATGTACGAAATAAAAGTTTGCATTTTTTGGAATACCTTTGAAAACAGGATGAGTCGTGTCAAGTTGAACCTGATTCCATCCCATATGTGGTATTTTTAACCCGGATGGTAATTTTTTCACTGTACCTTTAAAAACTCCCAAACAGGGTTCTAGCCCTTCTTCTGATTCTTCTAAAAGCAATTGCAATCCTAAACAAACACCTAAGAATGGTTTTTTGTTTTTTATAATACTTACTATAGCCGTGTCTAAAGATTTATTACGTAAATTAACCATAGATGAATCACATGCTCCCTGTCCCGGAAACACTATACCATCAGACTCTCTGATTACATTTGGATCGGAAGATATAGTGGCTTCTGCTCCGTGTTTTTCTATAGCTTTTTGTACACTTCGCAAATTACCAGACTCATAATCGATTATAGCAATTTTCAGTTTGTCTTCAGTCATCAAGTTTCTGACCTGATATCACTTCAAATGAAATATCCTTATCTTCGTATCTTGCCATCATAAACAAAAGATCCGACAATCGGTTAACATACTTTAGCACTTGTGAATTATTCAACATACCTTGACTTTTAAGATCAACAATGGCTCTTTCAGAACGTCGTAATACAGATCTAGCTAAATCAATTGCTGATGAACCAGAAGAAGTCCCCGGCAAAATAAAATTCGGGGGCAATTCCATTTCAGCGTCAAAAACATCTATCAATTGTTCGATTCTCATAACCATGTTTTGGTCTACAATTTTATATGAGTGACTCATTTGTTGGTAATTCTCTCTCAAAGTTGCTAATTCTGCCCCAACAGTAAACAGTTCGTTTTGTATATCAAATAGCATTTGTTTAATTTTGACAGTATTACATAACGCTCTAGATAATCCTAAAGCAGAAACTGTTTCATCAATCGCTCCATATGCAATACATCTAATATCATTTTTTGAGACTCGCCCTCCAAAAAACAACCCCGTGTCACCTTCATCACCTGTTTTTGTATATATCTTCAATTTATCTATCCTTTAGTTACAAATTTAAAATCTTTGTATTCAGATAATGCTAGCCCAATAAAGAAGCTCCGCCACAAAAAGCCTCGTAATCAATCAATTCTGTTATCGTTGGTGTTTCACCGCATAAAGGGCAATTAGGGTCTTTCCTCAATTTAACTGTTCTGAATTCCATACTTAATGCATCAATAAGTAGTAGTCTTCCCGACAAGGTCTCTCCAACTCCTAAAATTATTTTAACTACTTCCGTTGCTTGAATTGTTCCCACCATACCTGGCAACATTCCTAAAACACCAGCTTCCGCACAACTAGGTACTTCTCCTGGAGGAGGAGGAGAGGGAAATAAACACCTATAACATCCTTCCCCCGGCAAGAATGTCGTGGCCTGTCCATCAAACAAAAGAATACTCCCATCGACCAACGGTTTATTTGATATATATGCGGCATCATTAATTAAATATCTAGTAGGAAAGTTATCTGCACCATTAACAATAATATCGTAGTCCTTCATAATATCTATAGCATTTAACGAAGATATTGGTTCTTCATGCACATTAATATTAGTATCTGGATTATAAGCTTTCAAAGTCTCTACAGCAGATATCACTTTAGGTTTTCCTATATCATCATTGTAGTGCAATATCTGTCTCTGCAAATTAGTAACATCTACATTATCAAAATCAACTATGCCTAATGTCCCAATTCCTGCTAAAGTTAAATAAATTGATATCGGAGATCCCAATCCTCCTGCCCCTACCATTAAAACTTTTGCATCTAATAATTTGCGTTGACCTAGACTACCTACTTGAGGCATGATTATGTGTCTGCTATATCTGCTAACTTGGTATGGAGTTAATGCTGTAGAATTCCTTTTAATTGTCATGTCTGTGTTCTCCCTAGGTATGAAAAAACGTTTTTTCATTCTCCGATTTATAATTCCAAACCCCATTATATATTCTTATGGCAATGAAAAAACATGTTAGTGTTATAATATCAGGACTATATTACCTATATTAATTAAAAAATCACTTTGCATGAAAACCATACTATATATGGAAATGCTAAGCATAGCGTAAAAAACAGGAAGCAGCCTATGAATGATTCTAATATTGCTTTATTAATTGACTACGAAAACGTTGGAATAGAGTCCATGCAGGACTTAGTGGAAGAAATAGCTGGCATAGGCAGAATTATTGTGAAGCGAGCATATGCTGACTGGTCGTCTCAACGAAAAGGGCAGGAAAGATTAATCGAACTTGGAATTGAAGCCATACACAATTATCGGTCTCCAAAGTCTGGTAAAAATTCATGTGACATTAAACTCACCATAGATGCAGTTGAATTACTGCACAGTGCCAAAGTAGACACATTTGTAATTGTTTCATCAGACAGTGATTTCGTACCTTTAGTAAATCACTTAAGAGGAGCTGGAAAAAACGTTTTAGGAGCAGGGCGAAAAGATGTCACTTCTACAACTATGGTTAAATCATGCGATAGATATATTTTTCTCAGCCCTAAGACTGCTCCTGTCAAACCTAGCAATGATATTAAGAAGCCTATTAAATCCAAGGGCACATTGTCACAAAATACGACTACAATAGCCAACTCAACAAACTCTTTAGAATATTTATTGATCAAAGCGGTTGAAGCCACTTTAGATGAGCAAGGAACTGCATTAGGAACTAAATTAGCTCAAACAATAACTCGTTTAGACCCTAGTTTCAACTACAAACAACTAGGCTACCGTTCATTCAGAGAATTTCTTCAATCTCAAAAAGAAATAGAAGTTACCGTTAGGGAAGGAACTGACTTCACAGTATCCATAGTTAACGACGAAAATATCTTACCCAAAAAAAACTCGGATCTTCAAGATTTAATATCAAAACCAACTCAGAATGTTAACTCAGAACATTTACCCGACAACTGGGAATCAATGATTGTTAGCAGTTGGCAAAAAAACCAAAAAGACACGATATCTGGTAGATCTGCTGCAGCTCAAGCGGCAGAAATCCTTGGTTTCAGAAGGTTAAGAGATTCTTTATTCCCTACACTGGATAAACTATTGCAATCTAGTGATAAATTAAGTTCAATATGGACTCGAAACAAAAATTATATCGTAAAAAAATAATTGAGCTATCAAAACATGCTACTTGCTATAGATATTGGAAATACAAATGTATCAATAGGACTATTTCATGGACGTCAATTGGAATCCACTTGGCGAATTTCTACAGATAACCCTAAAACTGCTGATGAATACGGTATATTACTTACTCAAATCATAACGATGCATGGGAATACACTATCTGATATATCAATGGCTTCAATATGCAGTGTGGTTCCTCCTTTAACCTCGACTTTTGAAACACTATGCCAAAAATACTTGGATATAAATCCTTTAGTAATAGGATCCGGCACAAAAACGGGAATCAAAGTCCTTTACGATAGCCCTAGAGACGTAGGGTCGGACAGAATAGTGGATGCAGCTGCCGCTAATCATCTATATGGTGGCCCATGCATTGTTGTAGATCTAGGCACGGCAACTGTTTTCGATGCCATAAACGATAACAGTGAATATCTCGGAGGTGCTATATCTCCCGGACTCACAATAGCAGCCGACTCTCTTTATAATTCAACATCTCAGCTAAAACGAGTAGAATTAATCGCCCCTTCTGTCGCAATAGGAAGGAATACGACTCATTCAATTCAATCCGGACTAATTTTAGGATACTCTGATTTAATTAGTGGTATGATTTTACGATTTAAAAAGGAATTGGGAGAAAACTCGAAGGTAATTGCTACCGGAGGTTTAGCCAAAATTTTAAAGTCTGAGGTAAATTTATTTGATGTTATAGATGTAGACTTAACCCTCAAAGGGCTACAAATAATTTTTGATATGAATCATACAGGATTAAATAAATAACATAATGAATCCATTGAAAAATAAACGGGTATTATTAGGTGTTACCGGTAGTATCGCCTGTTACAAAGCATTGGACTTAGCCAGCAAATTAACCCAATCAGGTGCCCTAGTAAATACTATTATGACCAAATCATCGATGGAATTTATAAATCCTATATCTTTTAAAAGCATATCTAACAGGACAGTTATTACAGATCTTTTTGACAACAAATCTAATATATCCATCAATCATATAGCAATGGCTGAGTGGGCGGAAGTCATCATTATTGCTCCTGCCACTGCGAATACGATATCCAAATTAGCAAACGGAGCATCAGATGATGCCTTAGGTACAACATTATTGGCAACAAAAGCCCCAATAATTATAGCTCCTGCTATGGACGGTAACATGTGGGAAAATCCTGCAACTCAATATAATATTGTTAAATTAATGGAACGAGGTATTTTAATAGAAGGTCCTCAATTTGGAAGAATGGCATCAGGTCAAGTCGGATCAGGAAGAATGACTGAACCATCCGAGTTAACTCAGGTAATATCAATGGTATTAGGTAAAAATGGTGATTTACAAGGGAAAAAAATAGTAGTTACAGCGGGCGGAACTCATGAACCTATAGATCCTGTAAGGAGTATTACCAACAAATCATCAGGCAAAATGGGATTTGCAATTGCAGAAGCAGCTAGAGATAGAGGAGCATCAGTAACACTGATTTCTGCACCATCACATCTGCAAGATCCAATAGGAATTACTCAAAAAAAAATATCGTCTGCAATGGACATGAAAAATATACTCTTGCCAGAAACATCTAATGCCGATGCACTGATTATGGCTGCTGCCGTAGGCGATTGGAGATCCAAAACAATTAGCACGTCAAAAGAAAAAAAACACAACGATAATATTTGGACTATCGATTTAGTCCGAAACTCCGATCTAATTTCAGAAATAACTAACCCTAATATTATAAAAATTGGGTTCGCTGCAGAAACCGAAAATCTCGTCAAAAATTCAAAGAAAAAAATCATTGACAAAAAATTAGATTTAATTATCGGGAATGATGTTTCCAGAAAAGATATTGGATTTAATTCTGAACAGAATGAAGTAGTAATTATAAATCAATCCGGAGAAATAGAAAACTTACCTTTAATGTCAAAATACGATTTATCTCACGAGATTTTAGATCGTGTCCAATCTTTATTAAGATAAAATGACTAAACGAATAGCTGTGATTTCAGACACACATTGTCTCGATTGGGAATCAGTAAATCCCGATATGAAGGTAGCAATCCAAAATGCTGATATCGCAATTCATTGCGGAGATATTGTTAGACAGTCAGTCATTGATGGGTTTTTAAATGATTCTAAGGAAGCTCATATAGTTCATGGTAATTCAGATCCTGTTGAAATTAGGACTGCACTCCCTTACACAAAAACAATTGACGTAGAAGGGGTAAAAATAGGAATCACTCACCCTGCATGGGGAGGGCCAGAATTCCCACCTGAAGAACTTTTTAATGATTTTGAAGTAAAACCTGATATTATTCTTTTTGGGCACACTCATGTGCCGTTGAACGAGTATATAAACGGAACTCTATTTGTTAATCCCGGCCAAGGCTATAAGTCATTCATGGTTGATGGAACAATGGCTTTTTTAACTATAGATCAAGGTAAAATTCAATCAGAGATCAAAACTATGGTAAAAGGTAAGTTAAAAACAGATCATTAGCATTTACAAAACCACATGTTCATGTCTCGTAATTCTACTTTATTATAATCAATACTATTTCATATAGTAATTACGTGCTTCTATTGCTAAAGGGTGAATTATTTGATCTTGATTCAATAATTGCATAATTTTCATATCGAGATATTTCAAAATCGCCAAGTCTATATCAGAAAAGCACGTATTGAGAATTTCAACCAATTCAGGATTTTTAGCAACTTTATGAGGTTCCACTTTATCTGCTAAAAAAACTATTTTTTCTACTTCTGACATATTGGGGCGACCAGTTGTATGGAAGAAAACCGAATTCAATATTTCTCGATCTTTACACAGAAATTGATTTTCTAACCAATAAGAGGCTAAAGGCCCATGCATTAATATTGGAGAGTTTTCTTCTTCAAAAGAAATTTTCAGATTATTTTGTTTTGAAATTTTTAATATTTCGTTGACGTGTAATTTTTTTGCTATATCATGAGCTACACAAGAAATCAAAACCTTCTCCTCATTTACTCCATGGAATTGCGCTAATTCACGACCTAATTTTGCAGTTCGGTTTAAATGATTCTGTAATTTAATGGGAAGGTGAATAATATAATCGTTTAAACGTTCTAATAAATCCGACATTATCCAATCACACCCAATTTATTCCCTCCAATTAAATGAAGGTGTAAATGCTCTATTACTTGACCGGAATCTTCTTTTTGATTGATTACTAATCTATATCCTGACTCTAATACATTTTCTTTTACTGCTATTTCTAAAGCAAAAAAATACATTTGATTAAAGTCAAAAACATTTCTAGAATCTATTGACTCTAAATATGTAATATGAAAATTTGGAATTATCAATATGTGTGTAGCTGCAATAGGATTTATATCTCTTATTGCAAAACAAGTTTCAGATTGATAGATTTTTTCTGAATCTATCTCATCTGAATTGATTTTACAAAAAACACAATCGGAATCTCTCATTATTAATCCTTTGATAAAGATTTAATTTCTTCAGAAAATTTCAAGATTTTAATAGGGTCTTTTTTTCCTTCAGTTTCAACTCCGCTAGAAACATCTACGCACCATGGTTTTACTTGTTTAATAGCATGGTTGATATTTTCAGGGGTTAAACCTCCTGCAAGAATAAAATCTACAGTTCCTGAAATTCCTTCGATGTTAGTCCAATCGAAACTTTTTCCGGTCCCGCCTAGTTGTCCTTCTTCGAATCTGTCAAATAATGGAATAGCATTCGATTCTAAAATTAATTTAGCTTGTTTTGAAATTTCGATGCGATTTTCACTCATTTCATTATTTATCTCTACTCCAATGGATTTAAATATTTTTGCATTGATTTGACTCCAATAGTCCGGAGATTCATCGCCACATAGTTGTACATATTCAAAACCACATTGTTCAACAATTCCATTGACATAATTCAAGGGTTGATTCGCAAACAATCCTACTAAAGCTGGGCCACCTGAACCTGTTAAATCTCTGTAAGAATCTATGAGTTTTTTAGTAGCTTTCAAATCGAGTTTTCGTTTTGATCCAGGTACAAAAATAAATCCCATGAAATCAGCATTTGCCTCGCGAACCATAATCGCATTATTCAAGTCAGTTAAACCACAGATTTTAAATTTTGTCATATTAATTCTCTAAGTTTTTTGCCAGGATCATCGGAAATCACCAAGGATTCGCCTATCAAAACTGCATTAACTCCGATATCTTTCAATTCTAAAACGTCAGATCTGCTTTTAATACCACTTTCACTAATTAATATTTTGTCATCAGGAACTAAAGTAGCAATTCTTTTGGTAGTCTCTAATGTTGTATTAAAGGTATGTAAATTTCGATTATTTATACCGATCATTTCTGCACCTGAATCTAAGGCAATATCCAATTCTAATTCATCATGAACTTCGACCAATGGTTGCAACCATAATGAATTAGATAGTTTCACGAATTCTTTTAAAAGATCTGCGGAAAGCATTGCGGTGATCAGTAAAACAGCATCCGCACCATATGCTCTAGCTTCATAAATTTGATAAGCGTTAAAAATAAATTCTTTACGCAATATTGGGATTTTATGATGCTTTAAAACCGAATGGACTTCTGCTAAATCTTGAATGCTACCGTGAAAGTGGTCTTCATTAGTTAACACGGAAACAGCAGCTGCACCATTCATGGCATATATATCAGCAAGTTCATTAGGTTTATATGTCAATTTGAAATCCCCTTTAGATGGAGAGGCATTTTTTATCTCAGCTATAATTCTAATAGAATCACCCATTAAACTTCCTGCGAAATTCAAAGGGTAATCAGACGTTTTTATCATTTCTTTCAATTCTGGCAATGGCATCTTTTTTTGTTGTTTCGCTACTCGATTTTGTTTTGCAGCTATTATTTCTTTTAGAATATCTGGAGGATCTGTATTTACCATATTTTATCCTGATTGAGTAAGGGATTTGACTGAATTCAAGCAATGTAAAGCATATCCATTATCTATAGAATCAGAAGCCATTTCAATTCCATCATTTATATCCGAAACTTTACCCGCAATCAAAATAGTAGCTGCGCTATTTAATAATACAATGTCTCTTGCGGAGCCCAATTCACCTTCTAAAACACTTTGGATCACCTTAGCACTTTCCAATGCTGTATCTACTTGAATTGATCCGATAGTTGAAGATTTTAACCCGAATAATTCAGGATAAATTTCCATAGTCGATATTGTATTTTGATCTAAATTCCACAATTTAGTTGCTCCGGAAATAGTTATTTCATCTAAACCATCGAGTCCGTTACATATCATCACACGTTCAGATCCTAGTTTTTTTAATGCTCGAATCATTGTATCTGCTACTTTAGGATTTGAAACCCCAATCAATTGTTTTGTTGCAAAAGCCGGATTAGTCAAAGGTCCTAGTATGTTGAAGATCGTTCTGATTCCAATTTCTTTACGTGTAGGACCAGCATATTTCATGGCAGGATGGAATATTTGGGCAAACATAAACCCGAAATTTGTCTCCTCAATACATTTACTTACCATTTCTGGAGTGATATCAATATTTATTTGCAAAGCTTCAAGTACATCAGCACTACCTGTTTTACTGGACATAGCTCGATTCCCATGTTTAGCGATTTTTACTCCTGCTCCAGCCGAAACAAAAGCCGCAGCTGTTGACACATTAAACGTTTTATATCCATCTCCCCCAGTTCCACAAGTATCGACCAAGTCAGATATCATTTCAATTTTTAAGGATTTCTCTCTCATAACAAAAGCCATGCCTGCAACTTCGTCAACTGTTTCACCTTTCATAGTGAGGGCGGTTATGAAAGATGCGAGCTGAGCCGAAGTGGTATTTCCATCCATAATTAGTTCCATAGCATTGATTGCTTCATCAAAAGTAAGATCTACTCTGTCTACCAATTTTTTTAAATATTCTGTAAACAAATTAGTCTCCTTTAAAATCAACCTATAAAATTCGCTAGCAGTTGTTTGCCATTTTCAGTCATAATAGATTCTGGGTGAAACTGTATCCCTTCAACTGGATGCACCTTATGCCTAACGCCCATAATCATATTGTTTTCTGTCCAAGCACTGACTTCAAGATCTGCGGGTAAATCATCTTCTTTTATTATTAATGAATGATATCTTATTGCATTAAAAGGATTCGGCAATCCGAAAAACACTCCCTGTCCATCATGATGAATTAGAGAAGTTTTACCATGCATGATTTCGTCAGCTCCTACAATTTTGCCTCCATAAGCATCACCTATACATTGATGCCCTAGACATATCCCTAATATAGCTATGTCATGACCGAATTCTCTAATTACAGAGCTAGATATACCTGATTCTTTCGGTGTACATGGACCCGGAGAAATAACTATTTTTTCAGGCTGCATGGCCTTGATCTCAGTTAAGGTTGTTTTGTCATTACGTATCACTTTCACTGTTGCACCAAGTTCACTTAAATATTGATAAATATTGTAAGTGAAACTGTCATAATTATCGATTAGAAGTATCATAACATCCCCTATAAATCCAAGGTTTTTTCTGCAGATTCAATTGCGCTCATTATCGCGTTAGCTTTATGAATAGTTTCATCATATTCTGATTGTGCATTGCTATCATAAACTATTCCTCCACCTGATTGAGCATGTGCTACCCCATCTTTATAAACCATAGTTCTTATAGCTATTGCGGTATCCATATTACCTGCAAAATCAAAATACCCCACACTGCCCGCATATGGACCTCTTTGATCTTTTTCTAATTCGGATATAATTTGCATTGCTCGAATTTTGGGTGCCCCCGACACAGTTCCTGCGGGAAAACATGCTCTAAACACGTCAAAACAAGATAGATTATTTTCCAAGTCGCCTTTTACTGTTGATACTATATGCATTACATGTGAATATCGCTCAACACCCATTATCTCAGTTACATTAACTGAACCAGGTTCACTGACTCTTCCTACATCATTTCTACCTAAATCTAACAGCATAGTGTGTTCAGCTTTTTCTTTTTCATCATTTAAAAGCTCTATTTCAAGTCTTTTATCTTCTAGTACATCGTCGGATCTAGGACGAGTACCCGCAATAGGATGCATTGTAATATTTTTTTTATCTAACTGAACAAGCATTTCAGGAGATGCTCCAACAATCTGAAAACCATCTAAGTCCAAATAATACATGTAAGGTGATGGGTTAATTGTTCTCAAAGATCTATATATGTGAAATGGATGAGCGGAAGTTTGTTTAGAAAACCTTTGCGAAACTACAGTCTGAATAACATCTCCATCAACAACGTACTGCTTACATTTATCTACCATATTTTCATGAAATGATTTATCCATATTCGAAATCGTTTTCGTGCTTTCATACCCTGATTTTCTAGGAATATCGCTAGGGTCCAAAGGAGAATTGAGTCTTGAGGTTATTTTATTAATTTCAACAATTGCTCTGTTATATGATTCTTCAATATTAGGTCCATTTATATGAGCATGACTAACAATACGTATTTTGTGTCGAACATGATCAAAAACAATAAATGTTTTTGTCAACATTAGTATTGCTTCAGGTAGTTCCAAAACATCATTGGGAGCAGTTCCCACATCTTCAAAATATTTTATAGTTTCATACGACAAATAGCCAACAGCTCCACCACAAAATCTAGGTAAATCTCCTGTATCAACCAACGAATATTTAGATAAAATATTTTCTAACAATGTTAACGGATCAGTTTCTCCGTTTATTTGCCCCGGCCCGGTTGCAATAACTGACTCTGGTTCAGTACCTATAAAACTATACCTAGCAAGATGTTCACCTCCCTCAACACTTTCAAATAAAAAAGAATAAGGCGGACGTGAAACTTTTATATAAGCTGATACTGGGGTTTCTAAATCCGCATCAACTTCGCGATATATTGGAATTAAATTCCCTTTATTAGATAACAATTTAACTTCTTCTAAAGTTGGAAAATACATTCTGTTTTCTCCGATTATATAGTTGGTATTACAAGTCCCATTTTACTCTTCATGTCTGTAAGCTTATTGTTTGCTATTGCTGCCGCTTGCTCAGCGCCAATAGCAAGCAATCTATCTAATTCAGGAATATCGGAAAGTAATTCAAAATATTTTTTTCGTATTGGTTCCAATTCTTCTATAACAACTTCAGCTACAGTTTTTTTCAAATCTCCATATCCTTTCATAATCGAAAATTCCTGCTCGATCTCAAATTCAGTTTTACCGGTGATTACTTTATATATTCCTAATAAATTATTGATTCCAGCTTTTGCTACTTCATTGCTAAAAATAATTTCATTTCCGGAATCAGTAACTGCTCTCATGAAAGATCTTTCTATTTCTTTAGGTTCATCTAAAATTCTAATCACATGTCCCCTAATATGAGAATAACTTTTAGACATTTTTACGGTCGGGTCATTTAATCCCATAACTCTTCCTCCGGTTTCTGGTATAACAGGATTAGGAATCAAAAACGTATCTCCATAAATTCTATTGAATCGTTCTGCTATATCGCGTGACAATTCAACATGTTGTTTTTGATCTTCGCCAACAGGTACTTCATCAGTTCCATACAATAAGATATCTCCTGCCATTAACACAGGGTAATTTAACAAACCGGTAGATACTCGTTCTTTGCCTACTGACTTATCCTTAAATTGGGTCATACGTTCTAGCCAACCAATAGGAGTAACACAATTTAACAGCCAGCATGCTTCTGCATGCGCGCTCACATGGCTTTGAACAAAGAGAGTACTCTGTTGGGGGTCAATACCGCAGGCAAAAAGAACGGCTGCTAATTGCCGTGTCTGATTTTTTAAATCGTCGGGGTTTGGAGTAACAGTCAATGCATGTAAGTCGACAATACAAAAAAAATTATCTTTCTCAGATTGCTTTTTGACCCAAGTTCTAAAAGCACCCAAATAGTTTCCCAAGTGTGGATCCCCGCTCGGTTGCACTCCACTGAATACTATTCTCTTTTTATTCATAATTATTTTTTCCCCGAAAAAATATCGTCCCATAAGGGATGATATAAACCGTGGTGCCACCCTTTTTTTCTTCAGCGAAGAACTCTTATTAATATTCGATTTACTAACAATAGGAAAATCATTAATGCTCACAGTTCCATTCACTATATTCAATACACCAGTTCGCAGCTTTATCCGGTTCTCTTAGTATTTACCATATAGGTACTATTTCTGATCAGCACATTATTTGTAATATTATATAACATAATTCCTTAAATACATTAAATAAAAGGCAATAATATGAAAATTCTTATAATGGCGGCAGGTGCAGTAGGTGGATATTTCGGATCTCAATTACATAAAAAAAACGATGTGGTATTTATCTCTAGAGGAATTACACTTTCAAAAATACAACAAAAAGGACTTACAATTATTGATAATAATTTAAATGAAGAAACCAATCACGTAAATGTTACATCACAGGTACCTCAGGGGTTTTTAGCAGATTTAGTTCTATATTGCGTAAAATCATATCAAAACAATAACGCAATCAATGTCATATCCTCTGCAATAGCATCTCATACAAAAATATTAACACTGCAAAATGGTATCGGTAGTGAAAATCTCCTATCTAAATCATTCGGTTTTGAAAAAATAATAGCGGGATCTGCATACATAGATGTAGGGAAAGAATGCCCCAATATAATTAAGGAATATACTGGTACCGCCAAAATAATTTTAGACAATTCAAATAACAAATCACTAGAAATCACAAAACTATTCTTTGAAAGTAAAATAAATTTTACGATATCCTCTAATATACAATCTGATTTATGGCAAAAATTAATTTACATATCGGCTCTAAGTGGAATGACTTGTTTAACTAGGCAAACTTTTGACCACGTTATGAATGATGACAAAACAAAACATTTGGTAACTCAAGTTTTAAGCGAAACCAAATCCGTAGGGGAAAAAATAGGTATAGAGTTGCCAGTAAATATAATTCCGGAAATCATGTCTGTATTCGAACAAAACTCAACCAAACTATTATCATCTATGTACCAAGATATCATGTCGAATAAACCAATTGAATTAGATGTTATTAACGGGGCAGTATCAAAATTAGGTCAGCAATACAATGTAGCCACACCTATTAATGACCTTATAACAAAATGTTTAACTTTGCATAACACAAACGTTTTAACAAGTTAATGGAATTCACAATGGTTTTCCTAAAACAGATATACGCAAATCAATAACAACAGAATTGTGAGAATCTTTCATTTTATCCGGGAAGAAATTGTCTATGCGTCCAATACTTTTTGATCTCAAATTTATAGTATGAGGACACCCTCTCTCCAATGAACAATCTAAATTACTATCAGAAAGTCGGTTCTAATTTATTATTGGATGCAAATTCAAATTATTAAAAAGGAGGTTACATTAATGCAATCAAATTATTACAAGAAAAAGATTCTGACATAAGTATGTGATCCTTTTCTTGTAATAATGGTGGGAATTTAAGCTCCGTATCTCACAGCAGCATTAGGATCTGAATAATCTACTCCTTTAGTAGCCCAGAAAATTGAAGCTATCTCATCGACAGTATCTACCAATTTCTTTGCTGAATCAGAACTTACTGACTGTTTATTAGCTCCTGCTAGCTTATTTGCATTCCAAAACAGATCATGAAGATTTGGGTATTTTTCTAAATGTTCTGGTTTAAAATAATCTGACCATAAAACACTCAAATCGTGTTTCACAGCTTGAGCATGTTCTTCTTTCACAGCTATATAGCGTGCTACCAAATTAGGTTGATCGACGCTATTTATTCCTGTGGAGAAATCTAACGACTCAAGTCGAGCTACCATTTTTAAAACCGTTTGAGCAGAAATTTTTGCAGTGATTGGATCATATATTCCACATGGAATATCGCAGTGAGCATTAGCTTTCTTTATGGAAAAAACCTCTTTAATCATTGTCATTGAAATCATAATTAATTCCCCTTTCCTATTGTCCATATTGATGGACAAATTAATTTATAGAACTTATATTTCTTGTTCTAGATAAAAAGATACATTAAAACCTAGTGAACGAGCAACAATGATACATATATATAGAATTAAAAATAACAGTATGTTTCCAACTTTTTCCCATAATGATTTAATTTTGACTAAAACTAACCAAAAAATCAGACGTAGGCAAATAATAATTTTTAAAAATCCTATTACATTAGAAATAATCATAAAAAGGATAGTTGCCACAGGTGGAGATAAGGTAGAAATATCAGACGGATCCGTATATCTAAATGGCAAATCATTAAACGAGGAATACATAAAAAAATTACCTAAAACTAAAGACAGTGAAGAAAACGGTTCATGGACAATTCCGCAAAATCATGTATTTGTTTTAGGAGATAATCGTCGTGTAAGCACCCACGACAGCCGTGACTTAGGGTTTATACGTTTGAATGACCATGTTAATCATTATTGGTGCAAAATTTGGCCAATCAGGAATCATAAAGTAATCAGCAATTTTTGACTATCAAAAACAAAAACACTAAAATATTTCTATTGTGAAATATAATATAATGGAGCTACATTATGTCGGAATCAATCATTTTATATACTCGCCCAGACTGTAGTTACTCAGATGCTCTAAAGGCCGAATTAGATTCCCAAAGCATCGATTACGAAGAAATAGATCTGTCCATACAACCTGAAATGATTGCTCAGCTAGAAAAAATTACTGGGGGAGAAAGAATTACTCCCGTAATGGTTACCGGAGATTCGATACAAGTCGGATACTACGGTGTTGGTTGAGGATTCTAATAGGTGATCCGTTGGATTACTATGATAACTAGCTTAATATAGTGCTAATATACCCGTATTGAATTATATCAATGTTTGGTTCAGCCTAGATATAATGATAATTAAATTTTAAAATCTGTTTAGTATGTGGACGTATAAAAAAAATGATTTGGATTCGAAGGTTTTTTTCCATTCCTATGTTTGTGATATTGCTCGTAACCTTACAAACAAGCATTCTGATCGACCAACTATCTTCAAAACTACTAGATCCGAATTTTTATCTAGACACTCTAGATTCAGCAGATACATATAACTTTATAACAACAGAATTACCAACTGCTTTCCTTAATGATAATCAATACAACACACCAGATTCAGTAATATACAAAGTGGGATTGACTAACAAGGATATAATTACTGCAATTAACATAATTATTACTCCCGACTGGTTAAAAACAACTACTGAATCTTCCTTCATATCAATAGCCAATTATATTACCGGTAAAGAGGATGACTTTAAAGTACAAATATCAGTAGATGAAAAAGTTGAAATCGCCGCCAAAGAAATCACTAATATATTAACCAAAAGTGATCTATATGAATGGGCATTAGAGAATCAAATAGAACCTAACATTTCCAAGCTATCAGAACAAGAATTTCCTCTTGGGATAAAAGTTGATCAAAAAGATTTAATGCTTACCATAAAAAATGTTATTTCCAAACAATGGCTCACAGGAAAAATTAATATCGCTATTGAACAAGTCACTCCTTACATTGTTGGCAAATCAGATTCTTTTCAAATAACGATCACTTTAGATGAATTAGTTGATCCTGGAATAGTTGAGATCAAGTCCTTATTAGAAAAAAGTGACGCATATAATATAATTTTTGAAGAAATCGCAAAACCAAGTATTTCAAAATCATTAAATGACATTTCAGAATTACCATATGGCATAAAATTATCAGACGAAGAAATCATAACAGCCATTAGCGAAGCAGTCCCCGAAACATATGTTCAATCAACAACCGAATCGATCATTGATGGAATATCACCATACTTAATAGGCAAAACGGACACATTTAACATAGCTATAGATTTAGCAACAATAAAAGAAAGTGCCGCAGATAGCATAATAGAATTGGCTAAAATTCAATTGCAATCGAAGTTGAAATCATTGCCCAATTGCACATCACAAGATGTAAAAATACTCTTGATGCAAGGTCTATCGCAACTTCCATATTGCTACCCCAACGATAATCCCGCACTAAAAAAACAATTCAGATTAATTGGTGACAATATTGTTAATAATGTCACTAACCAAGTTCATCCGATGATTATTTCTAAAATACCTGATTCAATTAATTTCAATCAAAACTCACTTGACACAGTGTTTCCAGATGGATTAAACCAATTAGACGATATAAGACAAATAGTTAAAAAAGGATGGACATTCAATGAAAAAGATTTAGAAACTCTTTTACAAAAATCCGTTGGAGCGAGTATTTATGAAAATTTTCAATCCGCTAGGAATACTATGAAAAATGGTATAACCGTTACAAACGAAGATTTAACAAAGTTTTTAATGTCTAATTGCGGAGAAGAATGCGTTAATTCATTAGAAAAAGTAAGAAAATTCCTGAGCTTCACAAATATCTTCAAAATATTAATTTATCTGCCTCCTTTAATTACCGCAATGACATTGGGATTTATGTGTGGCAGATCTTGGTTACAACGTCTTATATGGGGATCAACAGCCATATTAATTTCCTCTTGCATACTCTATATTATGTGGAGTTATGGATTTGAAAACTTTGTAGCCCCCATATTAAAATCGGAAATCGACAGCGTTGCATCCAACTTAGGGCAAAGTAATTATGCTGCTACTCAGGTAGCGATTGTCAACAAATTTTCGTTTATAGCAAAATTAGGGGTTGATGAATTTGCTATCAGTATTAAAAATACTAGTAGAATTGTAGTTATACTCTCGTTTCTAATAATGTGTAGTTGTTTTTCTACCTCACTAGTGAATTTTGTTAGCAAGAAAATCCGGCCCATTAAAGAATCAACCCCGAAAAATGATGTCCTAGTAAAACCTGAAGAACAAGCCGCTTACGAAGAACAAGCCGCTTACGAAGAACAAGCCGCTTACGAAGAACAAGCCGCTTACGAAGAACAAGCCGCTTACGAAGAACAAGCCGCCAAAGAAAAGGCTCAATTTCTAGATAGTATTGATCGTCAGATATTGGAACACGAAGTCGCAAAAGAGGAAAACAAATAAGCAGAATCAACTAACTAATCGATCAGTAATACTCGGAGAATATTTAGATCTTTACAATACCCCCAAATAATCGGTCCATTTTTAATTTTACATCTAGATACCTAAATTACTAATCATACATCTAATTTTGAAAGTTACCTGAGATTCAATCCAGTTTTACTAGATAATATTAGCGAACTTGATATCACAACTACCGCTCATATTATGAATGGATTATCACTCTCCATTAGCCACAAAATATGGCGTGAACGAAACTACAATAGAAATTATTTTAAAACCCATCTGAGGTTAATTCAGATTAAGGAGCAACAATTGAATTTACAATTAAGTTAATTAAAACAAAACAAATATCACCATATGGTTGACTGGATAAATCAATCATATGGGAAACAAGTAACTACCAAATTAACGATCTTAGCAGGTTATTATTGCATGATAAAACACAAATTGAGCGCATTTGAAATTATTCTTAAAAATAACTTCAGACACGATCAGGATATGCGGTAAGTAGATCGTTTTCTTTTTTAATAAGTATCCCGAAATCATGTGAGTCAATATCAAGAGCCATATCTCTATCTTCAACAGGCCATTGAGGAAGCGTGGAATCGACATATTTTTCTGATTCTTCGCAAGACATAACCAATGACTTAACAGATTCTTGAGACGGGTTCCTTCCTTGAAGCAAATTCCTTAAATAAAGGGCACATTGTTCATCTTCATCAGTACGCACTTTACCTTCTAAGCCCATAGCTACCAATGAGACGATATCCGGATTCAATCTTTTTATCAATTTTACTGTGGCTTTTGCTATAGCAAAGGAACCCCCATATATAATATCTGCGTTTACAGCAGCATTCACGCCAACAGTACCAGCACGTGTTGAATGAATTAATGTTTTACCAGTAAAATCATCTGGAGCTAATTGCGATGGTGAATTTCCATAGTCAAAACTTGCAGGTTTAATGCCTCCAACTTCACCTACCAATATATCTCCATACCCTTCTTTTCTTAAACTTATAGCTTGTGCTATTTCAGAAACCAAAATAATTTTTTCTGCTCCATTTCTAAAAGCAACTGCCTCCGTTGTAAAGCATCTAAAAACATCAATTATCACAGTAACCCCACAAGCTTTTTGCGCTCCTGACAAAAGACTATCAATTTTTATATTCAAAAATAGACTCCATTATTATTTCACCTCAATTCTAGTGGCAAATTGAATGTTATATTTTCTTCATTTCCACCCATATGCATGATTTGATCAGGAGTTATATAATCAATGATATCTTGCACCAGTTTCTCGGGAGTAGATGCGCCTGAAGTGATTCCAACGTTCTGAACATCACGTAACCATTCATTATCAAGATCTTCTAAATTATTGATCAAATATGAGGGGACCCCATTATTTTCAGCAACCTCTCTCAACCTATTACAATTAGAGCTGTTTTCTGCTCCTATCACCAAAAACAAATCTACATATTGGCATATTTCTTTAACAGCCAATTGTCTGTTAGTCGTGGCATAACACAAATCATTTCTTACAATAACATTCTTGAAATGATTTTTTATATTGGAGATTGTTTTATTCGTATCCTCCACAGATAACGTAGTTTGGGTAATAACACTAATAGGCGTATCTATATCCCAATCAGGTACTATGAACTCATCTCTATCGTCTATCAGTTGCATGTCAGTTTGCCCCATAGTACCTTTAACTTCTTGGTGCCCTTTATGCCCAACCATTAATAACTTTCTACCTTCATTACTATATTTTATAGCTTCATTATGGACCTTTATAACTAAAGGGCATGTGGCATCTATGACTTGCAAATTTCTTTCTTCAGCTTTTCTAAAATCTTCAGGAGGAGAACCGTGAGCTGAAAAAACCACCTTACTCCCTACAGGAATATCATTCACATCATCTACTGTTATCGCACCTTTAGATTCCAAGTCAGATACGACATGTGGATTATGAACTATCTGATGCTTTACATACACTGGTGTCCCATATTTCTTGATCGCGAGATCTACAATGTTGACCGCCCTTACCACTCCAGCACAAAAACCGCGTGGAACTCCTAGATATATTTTCACAAAACACTCCTCACTATATACCTTCATTGTACATTTATTTATAATAAAATATCAGCAGAAGATTTTGCCATCTATTCCCAAACAGCAACATAGTTGTATAATTTTGAAAACTGATTCCAAGAGGATAATATAAATTCATGAACCTAGCCAAAAGAATGAGTAGACTCGGTACTGAAACAGCATTTGAAGTATTGGCTCAAGCTCAAAAACTAGAATCTCAAGGCAATAAAATCATACATCTTGAAATTGGAGAACCTGACTACGATACACCTCAAAACATTATAGTTGCTGGTCAAAATGCTCTACAAAATGGCTTTACATCATATAATCCTTCGCCCGGATATATGGAATTACGACAAGCCATAGCAACAGACATTTCAAATTCCAGGAATATATCTGTTAGCCCATCCAATGTCATTGTTACACCTGGCGGTAAACCTATAATGTTTTTTATAATGTTAGCTCTAATTGAAAATGGCGATGAAGTTTTATATCCTAACCCGGGATTCCCGATTTACGAATCAATGATTAGATTTTGTGGCGGCACAGCAATTCCCATGCAATTGTATGAGGATCGTGACTTTAACATTGATGTGGCTGAAGTAGAAAAACAAATAACATCTAAAACAAAACTAATAATCATAAATTCACCTAACAATCCATGCGGTAGTATCATTGAAGATGCAGAATTAAAACAATTATCTGAATTAGCAAAAACGCATGATATTTTAGTTTTATCTGATGAAATATACTCTAGATTCTTATTCGAAGGATCTCACACGAGTATTGCATCATACCCTGATATGTTAGACCGTACTATAATACTGGATGGGTTTTCCAAAACATATTCTATGACTGGTTGGAGAATAGGATATGGGATTATGCCTACTGATCTTGTAGAACCGATTTCTCGTCTAGTTACTAACAGTGTCTCCTGCACAGCAAGTTTTACTCAACAAGCAGCGATTGAAGCTTTAACTGGTTCACAAATCAAGCCAAACGAAATGGTTTTAGAATTCAAAAGAAGGCGAAATATAGTTGTTGAAGAGTTAAATAAAATACCGGGTATACAATGTAATATGCCGAAGGGTGCATTTTACGTATTTCCAAATATAACAAAAACAGGGTTTAAAAGTGCTGATCTAGCAAACAGATTACTTCATGAAGCTGGGGTTGCATTATTATCCGGGGACTGCTTTGGAAAGTATGGGGATGGTTTCCTACGAATTTCATTTGCTAATTCCGAAACAAATTTGAAAGAGGCCATAACCAAAATAGGAGATTTCATTCGTTCAAATCCATAAACTTATATTATAAAAACAACAGTAAGTGAAATATGCCTTTACTAAGAATAGCAATTGCACAAATCAATCCTACCGTTGGCGACTTATCAGGGAATTCAGATCAACTAATAACATATATACGTAAAGCCACAAACTTAGGAGTAGATCTAATAGCATTCCCTGAATTGGCCATAACAGGGTATCCTCCCGAGGATTTATTATTAAAAAAAAGTTTTATATCCGATAATATTAGTATGGCTAATAATGTGGCTAATAAAACAAAAAACATTGTTGCAGTGTATGGGTTTGCTGAAAATAAAGACCATAAACTTTACAATTCGGCTGCTATTGCAACCCAAGGCTCTATATTAGCCACTCAAAAAAAACTCCACCTTCCCAATTACGGTGTTTTTGATGAAAAAAGATATTTCGCGAGTTCCAAGGAACAAAATATATTCAATATAAACAATGTCAATGTTGGAATAAACATATGTGAAGATATTTGGTATAAAAAACCTACTCGAACTCTATCAAATGCAGGAGCATCAATAATCATCAATATAAATGGTTCTCCTTTCGAAAAAGGGAAAAAAGAAAAAAGAAAAAACATATTGACACAACAAGCAATTGCAAACAATGTGTACATTGCATATATAAATATGTTTGGAGGGCAAGACGAATTGGTATTTGATGGAGGTAGTCTTCTCATTGGCCCCAAAGGAAGTATCCTATGCGAATCCCCTCAATTTAGAGAAGATTTTTTTATTTATGATATCTCAATAACAAATAACAGTATTAAAGAAACAACAAAAATAAAAAACTTTCTGATTGAAGGTAACTCTGAAAAACCACCATTAATAAATAAAGTTAAGCCTGATTGCACACTATCCAAAACGGAAGAAATATTACAAGCATTAATTCTAGGGACTAGAGATTATGTATTAAAAAACGGTTTCAAATCTGTGTTAGTAGCATTATCAGGGGGAATTGACTCTAGCGTAGTAACTGCTATAGCAGTTGAAGCTCTGGGAGCCAAAAACGTAACATGTTTATCTATGCCTTCAGATTTCTCGTCTGAGGGGAGTAAATCAGATGCAATAATATTATGCGAAAATTTAGGAATCCAATTACATACATTACCGATAACTGAAATGTTTAACTCTACATATAAAACATTGGCAGGTATTTTTTATGGCAATGATCCGGACGTTACTGAGGAAAATATTCAGTCGAGAATTAGGGGTCTATTAGTAATGGCTGTATCAAACAAACACGGTCATTTAGTGTTAACTACAGGCAACAAAAGCGAAACTGCGGTTGGGTATTCAACAATATATGGTGATATGGCGGGTGGGTTTTCAGTAATTAAGGATGTTCCCAAAACAATCGTGTATCAGTTAGCAATTCATATCAACACAAAAACCGACAAGGAAATAATTCCATATTCCGTGATATCTAAAGCTCCTAGTGCAGAATTAAGACCTAATCAAAAAGATTCTGACACTCTTCCTGAATATGCGATTCTCGATGAAATAATAGAATTATATGTTGAAAAAAATATGGGTTACAAAGAAATTGTAGCAACAGGACTCGATCCCATTATAGTTTCACATATAATCGATTTGATAAATAAAAATGATTACAAAAGACGCCAATCAGCACCTGGTATAAAAATAACACAAAGAAGCTTTGACAAAGACCGCAGAATGCCATTAACGAACAAATATACTGGATATCAGTAAAACAGACAGGTTAATTTTTAAAAACAGCTGCCCATTCTGCAGGATTACCTGTACCAAACCCATATTTTTTTAATATCCGATTATCTGAATCAACAAGTATTTTTGTGGATTGGCTAGTTATAAATAAGTTAGCCAAGGTGTTGAGTCCCGGCATAGCATAAATCCAGCGTGGATCGGGGTCATACATAGCAATCAAGGAATCCATAGAGTCAGTTGGATCTATTCCTACTATATATACATCAACAAAATCTTCTAGGCGAGGGTTAGTTTGTTTTAAGTTCCGTAACTCAGAACGACACGTACCTCAATAAGAAGCAACAAACAAAAACAACTCTGCTCTATCATTTGCTAACAAATCATTGGTGGAAACTTCTCCGTCAACAGTAATAAAGGTAACAAAAGGCATAAAGTTTGTTTTTTGTTCATTGATGTTATTATCTGTTGACTGACTAGTATTTTGTACTATCGAACAAGACAAGGCGGTCAATATAATGGTAATAAAACAAATATTTGTAAGCATTTTATAGATAATCATATACACTAATTATACTCCTATAATATTAGGATGAGTTTTAACAATGTTAATTAAAAATGAATTTAAAAGGTGTCCGTCATGATAAATAGAGAAAGACTCATTAACACATTCTGTGAATTAGTAAAAATTGATAGCCCTTCTGGAGAAGAGGAAGTCATAAGATCATTGCTAGAAAAAAAATTAACGGATGTGGGGTTAGATACCTTAATCGATGATTACGGTAATTTAATAGCCAAAAAAGATGGGCCAAACCCAATTTTATTGTCAGCTCACATGGATACAGTCGAACCAGGCAGAAACATTAAACCGTCGATAAAAAAAGACAGAATTATATCTGACGGAACTACTATATTAGGAGGAGATTGCAAGGCTGGGGTTTCTGCAATAATTGAAGCTGTAGAATCATTTCATGAAGATGGATTAGATTTTCCTCCACTTGAAATTGTATTAACTCGTGAAGAGGAAATAGGACTTGTCGGAGCAAGAAACCTTGATTTTTCATTAATACACTCAAAATTAGCGATTGTATTTGACGGAGAAGGTCCGGTAAGCCAAATAACATCATCTAGCCCTTCATATGTCGGCTTTGATATGGCAATCAAAGGCATATCAGCACACGCCGGTGCAGAACCAGAAAAGGGATTATCTGCCATCAAAATAGCAGGTGATTTGATTTCAGAATTACCTCAAGGTCGTTTAGATAAAAATACCACTTTTAATATTGGTACTATTGAAGGGGGGTCCGTTAGGAATACAGTCGCAGAAAACGTTAACATCAAAGGTGAATTCAGGAGTACTAATATAGAAAATTTAGATGAGATCAGAAATCAGATAGATATCATATTAAATAAGATAAGAAATAAATATCCCGAGTCAGAAATAACAAATCATTTACACGTTGAATTTGAAACTTATAATATAAGTGATAATGAGCCTGCTTTATTAACAATTAAAGCAGCATTAAATAGTTTAGGCCTTCCAATAGAAATGAAAGCTTCTGGAGGCGGTACCGATGGCAATGTATTCCGACTTAACGGCATCAGTGCAGTGGTAGTAGGCATGGCGGATCATGGCATGCATACTGTAAGAGAATATGTAACAATACCCGATTTAATTGATGCAGCTCATGTATGCGAAACACTATTAAGGTCAAAATAATATCTACAAATAAAGGAGAGTACTATGGACGTATCTTTGTACTATGGTAAATCTACTTTAAAAATAAAAGTGCCCGACGAATCTGTAATTATTGAACCTCAATATATTCCAGGTATCCCCGATGAAAATGGTGCTATAAAAGGTACACTAAGAAATCCAGTTAATTCTTCATCATTAAACAAATCTGTCTTTAGAGGTCAAAAAGTGGGGATAAGTGTATGCGATATCACAAGGGCATCACCTACAAAAACAGTGCTACCTATTGTTCTACAAGAATTATCTCATATAGAAAAATCTGATATAACAATATTTATTGCTACTGGTACCCATAGATCTAACAGCCCTGCTGAATTAAAAAGCATGCTAGGCGATAAAGTGATTAATGGTGGATATAAAATCCAAAACCATGACTCATCCTTAAAATCAGAATTATCGTACCTTGGGTTAACTGACAATAACATTCCAATATGGCTTAATAAAAAATGGTTGGAAACCGATTATAAAATAACTCTTGGGTTCGTTGAACCACATTTTTTTGCAGGATTCAGTGGAGGCCCAAAAATGATATGCCCTGGGTTAGCTGGATTAGATACCATCATGCAATTGCACGGAGCAGATATGATTGCTCATAAAAACTCTACATGGGGACTTACAGACGGTAATCCAATACACGATACAATTAAAGAAATATCGACGAAACACCCTTCCGATTTCACTGTTGACGTAACGATAAACAAAAACAGGAATATAACTAGTGTATTAGCGGGTGAGATGTTCAGTGTACACAAATCACTTTGCGGATTCGTAAAATCTACATCAATGTGTAAAGTGAATTCAGAGTTTGATATTGTAATAACAACAAACGGTGGATATCCGCTAGATTTAAATTTGTATCAATCGATTAAAGGCATATCCGCTGCATTTCAAGTAGTCAAAAAAAACAGAGGTAGTATTATATGCGCTTCTGAATGTTCTGACGGAATACCCGAACATGGATTATTCAAGCAAATCTTAACGTCTCAGCCATCTCCGGAAAAATTAATATCAATGATCGAAACACCTAATTATTCACAACAAGATCAATGGCAGGTACAAATTCAATCACAAATACTTCAGGAAGCAGATATATATTTTAAAAGTGACTATTTAAGTGATTTGGAAATCAAAAAATCTCATTTATTGCCAATAAGTAACATAGATGTCGTTTTAGAAGACTTAATAAAAAAATATGGTTCCAATACAACTGTATGTGTTATCCCGGAAGGACCTCAATCTATTCCTTATATATAAAAAGATCAAGCAAAAATTACGTTTAGTATCTCTACTTGATCTTTATTCCAAATATATCTTCGATATTTAAGATAATTCTACAACCGCTCCTGCTTCTTCTAAGTCTTTTTTAAGAGTTTCAGCATCTTCTTTAGCTATTCCTTCTTTAATAAGTGTAGGGGCGCTTTCAACTAAATCTTTTGCTTCCTTCAATCCTAAAGAAGTAGCAGCTCTAACTGTTTTAATAACATTAATTTTATTAGCTCCAATTTCTTTAAGTGTTATTGTAAATGAATCTTGTTCTTCTTCAGACTCAGGTGCATCACCTGCTGCACCTGCAACAGCAGCAACCATCATTGGAGCAGCGGCGGCGGCACTAACACCAAATTCTTCTTCTAAATCTTTAACTAGTCCTGCCAATTCTATAACTGGTAGTTCTTTGATCGATTGTAATATTTCTTCCTTAGATAATGCCATTTTATTCTCCTGTTTTATATATTAATTCTGTTGCACGTGAGCATTTAATACCTGTGCTAAATTTGTAATTGGTGAATTTAAAGCTCTCGCCATTCTAGTTATTGGAGCATTTAAGGTGTAAACCAGTTTAGCTCTCAATTCATCTTGGCCAGGCAATGAAGCTAGATATTCTAGTTCTGTTAAAGTCAATACCTGAGATCCCATTACTGAAGATTTTAACTTCAATTGAGATCCGGAATTTTTAATATATCTAATTATAACTTTAGCGGTATCTTGTACTTCCCCATATCCAAATACCATACCAGTTTGCCCATCAGGTAAGGTTTGCAATTCAGGCCAACTAGATTGTTCAGCCGCAATTTTCAATAATGTGTTTTTAACAACCTTGAATTTCATCCCTTGTTCTCTCAGCACTGAACGCAACATAGTCATCTCAGCCACATCTACACCGGAATAATCCGTTGCAATGACTATGGAGCAATTTTCCATAACACTATTTAGATCGTCTATAGTTTTTGCCTTTCTATCTGTAGGCATAATTATTAATCTCCATTAAATTTAAAACCTCAAAAAAAAACCTGGCTTCGAAAAACCAGGGTAATAAGTTACTTCATAGTATATATCACCTACGTCGGTTAAAGTTTAATCTGTCTATAACAGAACCCACGGTCTTTGGTTTTTTCTTCACGCATCACAACTATTCTACTTTAAGTGCACTAATGCCTGCAACATCTATTGCTATGCTAGGTCCCATTGTTGTTGTTATAAAAGCAGATTTAACGTATTGTCCTTTTAGACCAGATGGCCTACTTCTTATAATATTATCCATTAACACGGTTAAATTATCCATCAATTTTTCTTCATCAAAACTTGCTTTCCCTACTGGGACATGAATTATAGAAGAACGATCTAGTTTAAATTCAACTCTACCTTTTTTTGCTTCTTCCACTGCTCTAGGAATATCTTCTGGGGAAACCACGGTACCCGTTCGGGGGTTTGGCATTAATCCCTTGCGTCCCAATATTGGACCCAATTTACCAACTCTACCCATCATATCTGGTGTTGCAATTGAGACATCAAATCCCAACCATCCTTTTTCAATTTCAGCTATTACATCATCACTACCAAAATGGTCTGAACCAGCTGTTCGAGCTATTTCAATTGATTCTCCTTGGCAAAAAACAAGTGTTCGTATTTCTTTACCAACACCGTGAGGTAATAAAGATACACCTCTTACCATCTGATCAGCATGCCGAGGATCTGCGCCTGTACGTAAATGTAACTCAATAGTTTCATCGAACTTTGCTGTTGCATTTTTCTTTACCAATGCTATAGCTTCAGGAGGCGTGTATAATTTTTCCTCTTCAACAGCATTTAAAACTGAGTCATACCGCTTACTATGTTTACTCATTTAATATCCTCATATATCTTAAATTAATAAGTTTTATTCTACTCGAATACCCATACTTCGAGCAGTGCCTTCAATTATTTTCATTGCCCCTTCAATATCAGCCGCATTCAAGTCTTTTATTTTAGTTTCAGCTATTTCTTTAATATCATTCATAGAAATAGAACCAACCTTTTCCGTCAAAGGACTAGCACTACCTTTAGAAATTTTAGCGGCCTTTCTAAGCAAATCTGATGCAGGAGGACTTTTTAACGTAAAAGAAAAAGATCGGTCTTCGTAAATACTAATTTCAACTGGGACAATACTCCCAGACATAGCTGCAGTCCGTTCATTATACTCTTTAACAAATCCCATTATATTAACTCCGTGTTGACCTAAAGCAGGACCAACAGGAGGAGCCGGATTAGCTTTACCAGCTTCTATTTGCAATTTTATTGAACCAATTACTTTTTTTGCCAAAATTATCTCTCTTAAACTAAGCTTTCTCTATTTGCATAAAATCCAATTCAACAGGTGTTTCTCTACCAAAGAAAGATACAAGTACTTTAACTTTCAATCTGTCCGGATAAATTTCGTCGACTACACCCATGAAATCAACGAAAGGGCCATCACTAATACGAACAGTTTGACCTTGAACCAATCCTACTTTAATTCTAGGTTCATCAGAACCAGATAAATTAAGTATATTATCAACTTCAAATTGTTCCAATGGAACGGGCTTCGGTCTGTTTTCTGTTTCATCTTGAGCAGATACAAATCCTGTCACACCTGGAGTATTTCTAACTAAATACCAACTTTCATCATCCATATGCATTTCGACGAGTATATACCCTGGAAACACTTTTTTTGACACTAAAGTTTTTTGTCCGCCTTGATATTCCATTTCATCTTCGGTTGGAACAACAACTTGAAAAATCTTATCGGCTAAATCCATATTTTTAATTCGTTGGTCAAGATTTTTCTTCACACGTTCTTCTTGACCTGAATAAGAATGAATTATGTACCATCTTTTTTCTATTGTTTCATTACTCATAATCTGTTTTCCTGTTTAAATACACTTACAGAATAATATCGAAGAGTTTTCCGTAAAAAAAATCCGCTATGCCTAGTATTACTCCTATAAAGGCAGCAACCGCTAACACCATTAAAGTTAACCGAAAGGTTTCTGGCATAGTAGGCCAAGTAACTCTTTTAAGTTCTCCAACAACCTCACCAAAAAACCGAAAAGCATTTAGTCTTCCTCTACCAGTTGCTGAGTTATTTGAACGCTGTTGCATTATTACCTGACTTCCCTGTAAATCTTATGTCCTCTACATTTAGGACAGTATTTATTAAGTTCAATTCTTTGCGGATCATTTCGTCTACTTTTACTTGAATTATATGTCCTATCTTTACAGTCAGTACACGCAAAAGTCACGAGTATCCGGTTATCACCTTTGGCCATAATTTTACCTTATTGGAATATTAGTTCAATTTTAATAATTAGAAGGTTTCTAAATCAAAATCAAAATAACACAATTTAATTAATAATTATTCTAATATTTTAGTTATAACTCCTGAGCCCACAGTTCGTCCACCTTCACGAACTGCAAATCTGAGTTGCTCTGACAATGCAACCGGAGTTATTAATTTAATTTTCATAACCACATTGTCACCAGGCATAATCATTTCTACCCCTTCTGGCAATTGTATTTCCCCAGTTACATCTGTAGTTCTAATATAAAATTGGGGTTTATATCCATTAAAAAACGGAGTATGCCTTCCCCCTTCGTCTTTACCTAATACGTAAACCTGAGCTTCACAATAAGTATGCGGTTCTATACTGCCTGGTTCACACAAAACTTGACCTCGTTCAATTTCTTCTCTATCAATTCCTCTCAGCAATAAACCAACAGCATCACCAGGTTCTCCTGATTCTAATGTTTTATGAAACATTTCAACCCCAGTTACTGTTGTTTGATAGGTTTCTTTGATTCCTACTATTTCTATTGTTTGTCCGACATTTACCAATCCTTTCTCAATTCTTCCAGTTACAACAGTACCTCTACCTTTGATACTAAAAACATCTTCAACAGGCATTAAAAATGGTTGATCTTTAGGACGGTCAGGTACAGGTATGTAATTATCTACGGCAGCCATCAAATCCCATATCCCTTTACCCCACTGACTTTCTCTGCCTTTATCTTCAGCTTCCAATGCGTTAAGCGCACTGACTCGAATAAACGGAATATCATCACCCGGAAATCCATAATCAGAAAGCAATTCTCTCATTTCTAATTCTACAAGCTCCAACAGTTCTTCATCATCAAGAACATCACATTTATTTAATGCAACAACAATTCGCGGAACTTCTACTTGACGAGCAAGCAAAATATGCTCTCTTGTCTGGGGCATTGGACCATCTGGGGCACTTACCACAAGAATAGCTCCGTCCATTTGAGCTGCTCCCGTAATCATGTTTTTAATATAATCCGCGTGTCCTGGGCAATCCACGTGAGCGTAATGCCTAGTATCAGTTTCGTATTCTACATGTGTTATTGCTATTGTGACACCTCTTTCTTTTTCTTCAGGTGCGTTATCAATAGTATCAAATGCTCTATATTCAGCTAGTCCTTCACTTGCTAACACGGACGAGATTGCTGCTGTCAATGTCGTTTTTCCATGATCAACATGACCTATGGTTCCTACATTCAAATGCGGTTTATTACGTTGAAATACTTGCTTAGCCAATTGTTTTTCCTCCGATTCTCTGGAGCCCACAAGCAGATTTGAACTGCTGACCTCGTTCTTACCAAGAACGCGCTCTGCCACTGAGCTATGCGGGCCGATTTACTTTTATCCTACTATTTTTTTTCTACTCACTTATTTAAATACAATGGTGGAGGGTGTAGGATTCGAACCTACGTAGCCCTTCCGGGCGCCAGATTTACAGTCTGGTGGATTTAACCACTCTCCCAACCCTCCATAATTGACGCCAATTAAAATAAGTATTGCCATTCTAAAATATTGATTTAAACCTATCAAATAAGACAAAACCAATCCTTCGAAAATGGCAAAAACCAATTCCACTGTATAATTCTAATGCTAAGCTACGTATGGGTCAATAAAGAGTTGTGACAGAATTTGAAACATTTCTATACACTGTATAGTTTTTCAAAGTATTCGCTAGCTTCCTGTTCCACAATTTTGAGTATATTGGTTAACGGAATATGTTTTTTATCGGCTATCAAACGACAATCTTCATATTCCGGCAAACATGAAATCATCTTACCGTTTAGGTATTTGGCTTTAATATTTATCGGACCATATGAAGATTCAAAAAGTAACAATTCTCTTTTTGCTTCAATTCTATCTACAGTTTGAATTCTAATTCCTAAGGTACTTGTTTCATTAAATAGAAAATCAGACACTTTAGATTTTAAATTAGATGGCAATAATACAGACAGCATAACTCCTGGTCTATTTTTCTTCATTTGAATAGCTGTGACCCAAACATCCTTCACTCCCATAGTGAACAATTGTTCCTTCACATACCCGATAATTTCGCCTGTGCTATCATCGATATTAGTTTCCATTTTTAGCAACCCGTCAGATGAATCAATTTCAACTAAATCACCTTGCCAAATTGATAATACATTCGGATAAAATTCAGGATTGCGAGTACCAAGACCATATCCTATTTTATCGATATAAATAATAGGTTGAGAAAATTCTGCTAAAACTGAAACAATAGCAGTTCCAGTTGGAGTAAGAAGCTCGCCAGTTGGAGGGTTATTAGCAGGGGGTGGATAAACTGGGATTCGATTAATTCGTATTATTTCAGCTGTAGCAGGTGCAGGAACGGGCAAAATCCCATGCGAACTCTTAAAAGTCCCTGACCCAATAGGCAAAGGGGAGCAAAAAATCTTAGTGAATCCTAGCTTTTCGAATCCCCAAATCACCCCAATCACATCAACTAATGTGTCCACTGTGCCGAGTTCATGAAGATGAATTTCTTCTAAAGAAACATTATGTACTTTTGATTCTGCCAACCCTATAAGATTGAAAACTTCGATGGATTTATTTTTTACAAATTCGGTTAAATTTGAATTTTTTACTATCTCAACAAAATCCGTAATTGAACGCACAGACTTTCCGTGATCATCAAGTTTGACATCTACATGCGTGCCCTTCACCCCATTTCTATCAGCTTGGGATAAAATGAATTCAAATCCAACAACTCCAATATTATCCAACTCTCTCTTTAGATCATCTAAATCTAGTCCCAAATCAACTAAAGAAGAAAGCAACATATCCCCACTGATGCCTCCGATAGAGTGTATATATGCAACTTTCAAAAAAGTATCTCCTATAATTATACTCCGTGAGTATAGAAAACCACTGTCAATGCATCTCTCTGATAAATAGTTGTTATAGATTTAAACAGAAGAGGATGTTAATGACGCAGGGGAGGTAATATCAATCATGATCTTATCGTCAGATCCGAGATCAATAATTGCGGTATCAGCAGGACCTAATTTACTAGCCAAAATTTCATCCGACAGCATATCTTCAATTGTGTCTTGAATAAGTCGCCTAAGCGGACGCGCACCAAAAGTAGGGTCATATCCGTTCTCTGCCAACCATATTTTTGCTTTTTCTGTTAATTCTAATGATATTCCTTTTTCTAAAAGAGTACTCGAGACTTCTTTCATCAACAAATCCACTATATCTCCCATATGTTCCCTACTAAGCGGATGAAATACAACTGTACCGTCAATTCTGTTTAAAAATTCAGGTCTAAAAAAATGTTTTACTTCATCAAGGACATTGTTTTTCATTCGCTTATACGCATCTTGCTCAGAAGTTTCCGAATCGTCTCGTGATGCAAATCCCAAAGAACGATCTTGGCGAATCAAATCAGAGCCAATATTGCTTGTCATAATTATCGTAGTATTTCTAAAATCAACTTTTCTTCCCCTAGAGTCAGTTAAATGTCCATCATCAAATATTTGCAATAATATGTTAAAAACTTCAGGGTGTGCTTTTTCTATTTCATCAAGCAATATAACGCTATAGGATTTTCTTCTTACAGCCTCAGTTAATTGTCCTCCTTCATCGAAACCAACATAACCAGGAGGTGCTCCAACTAATCTTGACACTGCATGCCGTTCCATGAATTCAGACATATCTAATCTAATCAAAGAATCTTCATTTCCGAATAAAAATTCTGCCAATTTCTTTACAATATAAGTTTTTCCCACTCCTGTAGGTCCTAAAAATATGAATGCCCCATTAGGTCTTTTTGGATTCTTCAAGCCTGATCTAGAGCGCCTTACTGCCTTTGACACTAATGTGATCGCCTCATCTTGACCAATCACATCAGTATGGAGCACTTGTTCCATATTAATTAAACGTTCAGTCTCCGTTGCTGCTAATCTAGTAACAGGAATTCCTGTCCACATACTAACAACTTCTTCTATATTTTCTTCATCTACAACAGGCATTTGCTCAGCTCTTTGAGTTTCCCATTCCTGTTTAATCAGCGCAAATTTCTCTTCTAACCTCACTTCTTTATCTCTTAATTCAGCCGCATGTTCGTATTCTCGATTAGATATAGCATCGTCTTTTTCTTTTTTAACAGATTCGAGCATTGATGAGGCCTCTTTTAAAGAAAGAGGTGTTTGGCTATTATTTATCCTGACTCTAGATGAAGCTTCATCTATTAAATCTATAGCTTTATCTGGAAGAAACCTATCCGCAATAAATCTTGCTGCAAGATTGGCAGCTGACCTCAATGCTTCATCCGAAATTTCCAATCTATGGTGTTCCTCATATTTTTTCCTTACACCTCGAAGGATTTCAACAGTTTCATCAACTGAAGGTTCCTCTACTTTGACCGGTTGAAAACGACGCTCTAATGCAGGATCTCGTTCAACGTATTTACGATAATCATCTAACGTAGTTGCTCCGATTGTTTGCATCTCTCCTCTAGCTAATGACGGTTTCAGTATATTAGCTGCATCCACCGCACCTTCTGCCGCTCCTGCACCTACCATAGTGTGGATTTCATCTATAAATAAAACACAATTACCTGAATTTTTTATTTCTTCGATGACTTTTTTAAGCCTTTCTTCAAATTCTCCTCTATATTTAGTGCCCGCTACCAGTGAGGCCATATCCAAAGTAACTAACCTTTTACCTTGAAGTGTTTCTGGCACATCATTCGCAGCTATTTTTTGAGCTAAAGCTTCAACAATTGCAGTTTTTCCTACACCCGGCTCCCCAATCAACACAGGGTTATTTTTTGTTCTACGACTAAGAATCTGCGTAACCCGTTCTATTTCTTTTTGCCTACCAACAGTAGGATCCAATTTGGAATCTTTAGCTTTGGCAGTTAGATCAACACCTAGTTGATCTAGTGTAGGAGTTTTACTATTTTGGGTTCCTCCTGCAGCTCTTACTTGAGCTGTTGGCTGGGATTGAGTAAGACGGTTCGTTGTTTCTTCTCGCACTTTATCTAAATCTACGCCCAAGCTTTCTAAAACTCCGGACGCAACTCCTTCTCCTTCTCTCATCAATCCAATCAAAAGATGCTCAGTACCTATATGCTGGTGACTCAATCTTCTTGCTTCATCAACTGCAAGTTCTATGACTTTTTTTGCCCTTGGAGTAAGGCCTATTTCTCCAGAAGTAGAATTGTCTCCTTTGCCAATAACAAATTCAACAGCAGAGCGAATTTTATTCAATTCAATTTCAAGCCCATTCAATATTTTTGCGGCTGTACCCTCGGATTCTCTAACTAGACCTAAAAGAATATGTTCAGTACCGATATAATTATGATTAAATCTTTGAGCTTCTTCTTGGGCTAGGGATAATACACGTCTAGCTCTTTCAGAGAATTTTTCAAATCTGCTTGCCATATTCATCGGCTCCTAGGATTTATTTATTTCGAAAAAAAATTATATGAACTTTATTCTTCAGTAGCTTTATCTGTTTTCGTTTCGCCTATTGCATTATCAAACCCACTGAGGCTTTCCAAATGTTCTCTGATTACTACTCCGGGAGTTGTAGCCTGTATTAGACTAAGGCCTAATCTTTTTCTTTCAATTTCGATTTGCAATATCTTAACCTGAATTTGGTCGCCTTCAGAAATCACATCTTTAGGATGCTCTATTTCATCATTAGATAATTCCGTAATATGAATTAAACCTTCGATAGTATCTTCAAGTTTAGCGAAGGCTCCGAAATTAGCTAGCTTGGTTATTGTTGCAGTAACCACATCACCAACCGAGTAACGATCTTCAATAGTTTCCCATGGTTTTGGAGACATACGTCGCAAGCTTAAGGCTATCTTCATAGATTCTCGATCAATACGTAGAATATACACATCTAGTTCTTCTCCGACAGTAACGACATCAGAGGGCGATTGGACCATACTCCATGACATTTCTGATATGTGGATAAGTCCATCTGCACCTCCAAGATCAACAAAAGCCCCGAAATGACTGATACCCGTAACTATACCTTTACGTATATCACCTTCTTGAAGATGCTGAATAAGCTCTGCTTTTTGTTCATCTCTTTGTTCTTGTAAAGCTGCACGCTCAGAAAATATTGCACGGTTACGAGCACGATTAACTTCCAAAACTTTTACCACCAGCTTATGCCCAAGCAAACCAGCCTGTTCCTTATCATTAGGAGTAGTATCTCCATCTTCAGAGTCCAATTTAAAGAATTTACGAGATATCGTTACTAATTGAGACATCGGTACAAACCCTTGTACATTCGCAACTTCCAAAATACATCCACCTCTATTAAATCCGATGATTTCGCCTTCAATTGGCTGGTCATCTTCTTGATATCGTTGAAGCTCCCTCCACCCTTCTTCTCCTTTAGCCTTATCAATAGATAAAAGAGGTCCGTCTTGAGACTCGGATTTAATAACAAAAGCAATAATAGGATCACCTTCTTTTAGGGCCAATAGATCGACAGATGGTAATGTTCTCATTTCATTAGTAGGAATAAACCCTTCATTTTTTTGACCGACGTCGATAAAAATTCCGTCTGAATCTGCTTTCATGACAGAACCTTCTACAATATCTCCTCTTCTTAAAACTGTGAATTCGATTGAATCTAACAGTTGTTGCATATCTTCCGGGAAATTTTCTTCAGTTTTAGTTGACATTATTATTTTTAACCATTTCAAAAATTAACCCTCATACCAGGGCCAACCATATTATATGAATATCTCACCTGTAAGGTAAAGAGGTGATTTAAAAATCGACCAAATCAATCGTTAAATGAGTTGGGTAAAAAAATAGCCCCTTGGCAACGGCCTATTTTCCCACACCGTTACCAGTGCAGTATCGTCAGTGCTGAGTCGTTTCACTGCCGTGTTCGGGACGGGAACGGGTGGTTCCGACTCGCTTATATCACCAAAGGACAAATTTCTATTTTTTTAGTACCGAAAATATTCAATTATCGTTACGTTAGGTAAATTATAATATCCTTTCTATGATTTATCAATATGACCTTATAAATAATAACCATAAATTCCTCGGATTAATTTACCCAAAAAAACGTTGCTCGCAATCAATACAATCAAGAATTTATATAAACTTAGATAACCTAGAGTGTTTATTTATATTAAATGGTGATTAAAAACAAAAGTAATGGTACCATGTGGCCATACAGTTTAGATTATTAACAAAAAAATCAGTCATGTACCCAGCCTTAGCCATAATTGCAGTGCTACAGGTTAACCCAAACAGCAATAATTAATCACATATAAGTGAATTATCAAAACACAAGGAGACACTACAGTGGCAACAACGAGTTTAATTAATGTAACTGAAATGGCTGCAAATAAATTATCCGAAATCCTTAAAGAACAAGGTGAAAATGGTGGGATGCTAAGAGTCATGCTTACCCCCAGCCCTAATGGTTCATTTCAACATGTTTTAGGCGTAGAAGCAGAACCTAAAGATGACGATATTGTTATTGAAGCACATGGTATAAAGGTTGTGGTAGATTCGGAAAGTGCTCCATTGTTAGAAGGTGCCGAAATTGATTATGTCGATGGATTAATGAGAAGTGGATTTGTTATTTCAAATCCAAACATAGAAAACGCAGAAGCTTCAGGCGGGTGTGGTTGTGGAGGTGGAGGTGGTGGCTGCGGAAACGGTGGTGGCGGCGGATGTGGTGGTGGCGGTGGTGGCTGCGGCGGTGGGGGTGGTAGCTGTGGTTGCGGGGACGGAGGCCACTAAAAACCTCATAAAAGCCTTATAATAAATAAGGGGCGGTGATTTTATACCGCCCCTTATTTTTATTTCCCCAACATTCAAAAGGCGTAAAAAACCTGGAGGCTACAAATTGAATCAGATCAGCATAATCGGATTGACTCCGGCATCGGTATCCTTGGGGTTATCCCTAAAAAAACTACACATTAAAAATACGGATATTATTGCCTTTTCCACTGACACTCAAAAATCCAAAACAGTTAGGAATATGCAGGCTTTCGATCTGATAACAGATAACACGGAGAAGGCATTCCAAAATGCACAACTCATATTCATCGACCAGCCTCTATCCGACTTGAAAGAAAGTTTTGAAAGTATTGCGAATCTAACCTTAGGAGATTCAATAGTAACTGATTTCAGTTCTTCGAAAAAACTTACCAGTAAATGGGCTAAGGATATATTACCGGGTCATATATCATATGTTCCTGCAAGGCCGTTGCTTAAGAAAAACAACCCTGATTTGCAAGATGCTACAATTGATGATTTTCAAGGCATAAAATACTGTGTAATGGAATCAGCAGAGACTTCAAATGAAAGTCTTCAAATAATGATCAAACTTATTGAATCACTTGGCGCCATTCCATATTTCTTAGATTTAAACGAGCACGACAGTTACTCTGCCGCAATGGAATATTTACCTCCATTAGTTGCAACAGCTCTTATGAATACAACTTCTAAAAGTGATGCTTGGAAAGAAATGAATAAATTCAATTCTTACAACTTTGACACCCAAACCGCACTATCAAATAACGACCCATTAGATAATGAAATTGGATGTATAAGCATATCCGAACCATTAATTTATTGGATCGATCAAATGATAACTTCCTTATATTCAATACGGAATAACATAGATAGTGAAACAGACAATCTGTTAGAGTATTTTATCCATGGCTGGGAACAAAGAGGCAGATTAGACGCAGGTTTAGTGAATAATCACCCATCAGGCCCAGACATACCATCATCTGCACAATCCATAGCATCCACGTTTTTCGGAGATAAAATAGCTAAAAGAATGTCAAGTGAAGGACATATTCGTAATAGAAAAACATGGCAATACCCTAGATAATAATGATAAAGAAAATCAAACTAGCTCACAAACTAGAAGGAATAATTAAAGCACCAGGAGACAAGTCAATATCTCATCGGGCTGCACTTCTAAATTCAATTGCAAATGGCGTCGCAAATATTACCAATTTTTGCGAAGGGGACGATGAAACTGCAATGATTGGTTGCCTAAAACAGTTAGGTGCAGACATATCAGAAATACCAAACAATGATAAGAATTCACCGGCATATAAAATTCGAGGAAACGGACTTAATGGATTGAGCGAACCAAAAGATATTTTATATGCTGGCAATAGTGGTACTGCAATGCGTTTAATATCAGGGCTTTTAGCTGGTCAAGATTTTTACAGCGTAATCTCAGGAGACAATTCTCTTAGATCCAGGCCAATGAAAAGAATAACAACGCCATTAACAATGATGGGAGCTGACATTTATGGTAGAAACAACGCATCTTATGCTCCTTTAACTTTTAATCCTAAACGCTTGAATTCAATTGAGTACGATATGCCGATAGCAAGTGCCCAATTAAAATCATGTTTATTAATTGCATCCTTATATGCTTCGGGGGAAACTTTATTAAATCAACCTGAAGAATCAAGAGATCATACAGAAAAAATGCTTTCCGCAATGGGAGCACCAATAAATAAAAAAGACTTGGCAATAAAAATTAAACCCGGAGAATTATCGTCAATTAATGTAAAAATACCTAGTGACACAAGCGGATCTGCATTTTGGATTGTTGCAGCCTGTTGCCATCCGAATGCTCAACTAAAAATTACAAATGTCGGAATGAATCCTACTAGGATCGGAGTTATAGAAGTTTTGCAATCCATGGGAGCCAATTTAAAATTCGAAAACGAATCGATACAAGGAGGAGAACCTGTAGCTGATATAATTGCATCCACTAGCCAATTAGAGGGTGTAGAAATATCCGGAGAAATAATCCCGAGAGTTGTTGATGAACTTCCAATATTAGCTTTGGCCGCGTGTTTTGCTAAAGGAACAACTACAATAAAAAATGCGGAAGAATTAAGAGTTAAAGAATCGGACAGAATCTCAACTACAGTCGACATTCTGTCCAAGTTAATGGCTAATATCAATGAAACTCCTGACGGAATGGTAATTAAAGGTACAGGCAAATTAATAGGCAATGAAATTGAAAGCCACGGTGATCACAGAATAGCCATGACGGGTGGTATTGCTGGATTGTTATCTCAAGGTGAAACATATATATCGAATTCTGATCATGCTGAAGTGTCTTATCCGAGATTTTGGAAAACCCTAGATACTATAATAAGTTGATTACTTATGACAAATCATAGAGAAAAACATCCGATAATTGTAGTTATATCAGGACCTTCAGGGGTAGGAAAAGATGCAATTATTACACGGATGAAAAAAAGAGGTGAAAATTTTCATTTTACTGTAACCGCTACCACAAGAGCCAAAAGACCTGCAGAACAGAAAAACAAAGATTACATATTTCTATCAACAAATGAATTCAACGAAATTATCCGTAAAAATGGTTTCTTAGAATATGCTCAAGTGTATGGGAATTACTATGGAGTACCTAAAGATCAAGTTGATAGAGCCTTATCTGAAAACAAAGATGTACTCATAAAAATAGATGTTCAGGGAGCAAAGACCATCAAAAATACTTTGAGAAACACCTTATTTATTTTCTTGTCTCCTCCTAATTTCCCTGAATTAGAAAGAAGATTGAAAGATAGAATGACAGAGGACTCAAATAGCTTGCGAAAAAGATTGGCCACCGCAAAAAATGAAATGAAAGAATCCGTTTGGTTTGACCATATTGTCATTAATAATAGAGATCAAATAGATTTAGCAGTTGACGAAATAACAAGTCTTTTAATGAAAGCGAGAAACAGGCTATCGTCTTGATTTAGTTGAAGAAATAAACGGTACTATAGTTGTTCAAATCTCAGTAATCCAAATCCGTGACAATCATATTATGCTCAAAAAATTGAGTTACCGAGAGTAGATCCCTAAACTAGGATTTCAATTGATTAATTATATGAATTAATATTTCTTCTTCAGATGGTGTAGTAACTTCCATGTCAAAACTAATTTGACTTGCATAACTAGCGTAGGCATCCTTGATTTTACAAGAAATATCCTCATAAATACCCGTCACAGCGAAAGTATCTAACATTTCATCAGTAATGTGACTTGACATATTGTCCCAGTCCCCATCTATTGACATCCTATAAAGTTTCTCGTGTGTATCTTGCCATCCATGAACAGCCATAATATCTGAATAACTCTTTGTTGATGCATAAAATGCTATTCTTTTCTTGGTTTGTTCTTTTTTTATAATTAGGTCATTTTCATCCTTAGCAACAATAATCATGCCTCCAGCCGCAATCGCAATATCGTCCATTGAACGTCCTGCTTTAGTAACACCTTTTTTGATATTAGGGATAATTACATCGTTTGTGTATTTAAGAGAGTTAAATGAATGCAAAATTACACCATCACAAAGCTCTCCTGCAACATTGAGCATAAAAGGGTTAACTGCCGCCATAGAAATTTTTATATCAGGATATTGTATTGATCCTGGATTAAAAAAAGAGATATTCTTAAAAGAATTAGAGAGTGCTATTTATTCTGAACTAGATATTCTAAATTAGCCCTTCATAGGCATTACAACAAATATGCTATCAAAGTCACCAGGATCTTTAATTAAGGCTGGTGATCCAGTGTCATTAAAAAAGATTTCAATTTTATCTCCATCTAATTGCGATGCAACGTCAATCAAGTATCTAGAATTAAAACTGATTTCTAAATCATGCTCAAATTTC
>Ga0209403_10000018_pt1 | contig 223106 bp, 212 predicted proteins | sample ArcticOcean_MG_C_8_FD_187440 | JGI IMG/M metagenome (GOLD analysis project Ga0209403, IMG submission 187440) | Marine microbial communities from western Arctic Ocean - ArcticOcean_MG_CB11_86 (SPAdes) (version 2) | ecosystem: Environmental > Aquatic > Marine > Oceanic | place: Arctic Ocean... | reverse complement strand
TGCTCAATAAAGGCCAGGGATTCGTCGACCGACTGAGCGCCAGCCAGGAGTACAAGTCGATCAACTCCAAGTTGGCTGTATGCGTCAATCATTTCTGGTCCTGGTCGCATGCGGGGCGTCACGGTGATTTCAAGTTCGTTCATCCAATCCGGTCGGTCATATTGTTCTCCAGCGCGGGCGAGCCCTGCAAGATTTTCTTCTGTGGCTTCAGGATTCAGCATAAAGCCGTACCAGCCTTCGCAGTGAGTGACGGCTCGCCGCCACGCCGGTTTCGAATGTCCCCCCATCACCACTGGAGGGCCTGGTCGTTGAATCGGTCGCGGGTAAGCCTTCACCCCTGAGAACGACACGAACTCCCCGTCGTAGGAAGGATCGTCGTCATTCCAGATCGAACGCATTGCCTCGATATATTCGGTAGCGCGGGAACCGCGATCTTCCATCGAAACGCCAAGGGCGTCGAATTCCGGTTGAAGGTACCCAACACCCACACCAAAAATTGTTCGACCGCCGGAAAGCACGTCAACACTCGCTAGTTCCTTGGCCAACACAAGCGGGTTGCGTTGCGGAAGGATAATAATTCCTGTTCCCAATTTGATCTCTGTAGTAACAGCTGCGACATACCCTAAGGCCACGGTTGGGTCCAGTAACCGAGCATCTGGAGGGAGAGGCGACGGAGGTGTCTGGGGGTCAGGTAAAACCACATGCTCAGCGGTCCATAGCGAATCAAAACCTGCCTGCTCCGCAGCTATCGCTACCGTAGACAGCGCCTCAGCGTCGACGAGATGGTCAGTGTTAATTGAGAAGAGTCCAATATCAATGTCGTTTGCCATTACAGCAAGGTACGCGATAGCGCGAGCAACGAGCGACTGTGCCAGTCTGAAGGGGTCCCTGCACTCCGGAGAGATCCCACCTTGACCCCCATCGAACTCGTTCAGACCGCGTCTCCGATCATCGGCGGCATCGGCGGAGCTTTCTACTTCGACCCCGCCACCTTGGCCCGAGGAAAAGAACTTGGCCTTGATGGTTTCCGCTTTTACTTGCTCGGCAGATGCGGAGTACTTGGCGATGTGGAACCCAAAGTGGTTCAGAGCGCAATGGGATATTTCGAACCCGGCATGGTAGTGAAACTTTGGGATTCGGCACGCGATCGTGTGCAACCTCGCGAGGCCGGGCGGGAATATCTCGCGTGTGCACAAAATTTTGGGGAAACCAAATTTTCAGGTCTCGATGGGCTGGCGGCATACGCTGACGCGGCCCAAAAAGTCATCGCAGCTCAAGATCCAGCAGCTTTAGCTCTTTTCTCAGGCATTGCTGCCGAACCACTGGCGTCTGACCCAGCAGCTGTGGCAATGCAGATGACTACCGTGCTTCGCGAAATGCGCGGCAGCGTCCATTTAGCGGCTCTCGCAGCGTGTGGCCTTTCTCCACAAATGGCGCACCGAGTCCGACGCCCCGATGACATCGCCATGTTCGGCTGGCACGAGGGAGTAGAGGTAACCGACGACCACCGAACCCGGTGGCAGGCAGCAGAAACTCTCACCGATGAAATGCTCGTCCCCGCTTGGTCATCGGTGACAGAAACTGAAGCACAGACAATCGTAGAGACAGTGTCTGCGATGCAAGCTGCGCTAGCTAAGTAAGCCCCCCCCTTAGCTATGAACAACGAAATCGAAGTTATCCGCGCGTCTTTACCCCGAGCCCAACGTCCTGATCGGACGCGCCGCGTGGATGTGGGCGGCATTGAGATATCTGTCGTTGAATGGGGAGATGAAAAAAATCAACCGTTACTACTTGCACACGGTGGGTTCGATTTCGCAGGCACTTTCGACATTTTAGGACCACTGCTCGCTTCCGCGGGATTTCGAGCAGTGGCTTGGGATCAGCGAGGGCATGGGGATAGCGACCTCGCTGCGCTGTACACATGGGAAGCCGATATTCGTGACGCGGCGCTGGTCCTTGCTTCGCTCGACGCCACAGATCCTGTTCCGGTGTTAGGGCACAGCAAGGGCGGCGGAATGGTGGACCAGCTTGCCGAGGTGCTCCCACACCGCATTGGCGCCGTCATCAACCTCGATGGCATCCCTAACGAACGCGGCTTCGCACAAAAGATTGATCGAACCGACGTAGCCGCGCTCGACACAGAATTGGCGGCCTGGCTGGATCATCGACGTCGCGCTGGGGGCACAAACCGTCGAGCCGACACCCTCCAAGGGTTAGCTGAACGCCGCCGCATAATGAACCCGCGGTTATCTGTTGAGTGGTTGCAGTATCTGGTGACCGTGGGCGCTCGAAAAGACACCGACGGCTGGCGATGGAAGATCGATCCCGCGTTGCGGTTCGGACCATCGGGGGCATGGAAACCTCATTGGGCAATTCCCCGGCTTCGAGGTCTTCACGTTCCGTTCTTAGGAATCATCGGCACAATCGAAGAGGAAATGGGATGGGGAACCACTCCCCACGAAGCGTTACCTATCTTGCCCGAGGGGGCCGAGTTCCATGCATTGGCGAACACCGGTCATTTCGTTCACATTGAACGACCCGAAGACATCGCAGAAATTGTCGTTGATTTCCTTGGACGCGCCTTATGAAAACGACATTTCTCGATCATGTGCGGAGCCAACTCGCGCTTCACGAACTTCGGGAAGGTAGCGGGCGCCCATTACTGGTCCTGCATGGGCTCGGAGAACGCTCACCTTCAACTGCCCCATCCGTCACAGAAAGTTGGGCCGGTCCGGTCTTCGGTTTGGATTTCACTGGGCATGGCGACTCGACCCTGCCCGCTGGAGGCGGGTACACCTGCGAGGCTCTGATGTCCGATGCTGACGCCGCCATCGCCGAACTCGGTCCGGTTACCTTGCTGGGTTACGGCCTCGGAGCCTACGTTGGGCTACTTCTTTTCGGGTCTCGGCCTCGCGACATACGAGGTTTGGTGATTGCGGACGGTCCAGGATTGGATGGAGGTGGAGCACGACCCACCTCCCCAATGCTTCTCTATGTTCCACAAGACGAGACACGACACAACACGCCTGATCCTTGGGCTTTGCTGGAATTAGCTTCCGATACTCGTCCTCCTGACTATGCCGCGGAACACGTCCGCCAGGTTGCGGCTTTGTCGGACATGGATAAAGCCATCGCTGTTGTCTCTATGGGACGGCCAGAGTGGCTGGAAGCTGCGATGGAATCAGACGTCGTTTTCGAATCCACTATCGCTGCGGCTATCTCAATGTTCGGTGCAGGCTGAGACAGAAACCCCTCCAACCAAACTCTTGGCCCGGACCGTGGTTCTCGCCGCGATTTTGGAAATGAGAATTGAACTGGTGTAGGAAAGGTAAACGCAGCCATCACACAGGAGTGAAGATGTCCGACGCGCCTTTCTCTACCGAACCGCTTTCCAAGCAATACAAAACCGTCTTGGGGAAACAGATGGCCTACCACGAAGTTGGTGAAGGTGACCCGATCGTCTTTTTGCATGGCAATCCGACGTCGTCATACCTCTGGCGCAACATCATCCCCCACCTATCTGGAAAAGCGAGATGCATCGCCCCTGACCTCATCGGGCAGGGAGATTCCGACAAACTCGACGATGTAAGTCCCGGGACTTACCGATTCGTGGATCATCGCGAATACTTAGACGGGCTGCTGGACGAGTTGGACCTTGGTGACCACGTGACGTTCGTGATTCACGATTGGGGATCCGCGTTGGGTTTCGACTGGGCCAACCGTCACCGCGATCGGGTCGCTGGAATCGCGTATATGGAGGCAGTCGTTGCCGCCATTTTGTGGGAAGACTTTGATGAAGGGGGCCGACGGGTGTTCCAGGGGTTTCGTTCACCCGCAGGTGAGGAAATGGTTATCGAAAAAAACATCTTCGTTGACAGGGTTCTTCCAAGTGCCGTTATGCGCGAACTTACTGACGAGGAAATGACCGAATATCGCAGACCATTTCTTGACCCACAACATCGTCGCCCTACGTTGACCTGGCCTCGCGAAATACCTATCGAGGGCGAACCGGCTGACGTCGTCGCAATCGTTCAGGATTATGGCCAATGGTTGAGCAATTCGGATGTACCAAAGTTGTTCATCAACGCCGATCCCGGCTCCATACTGACCGGCCCGCAAAGGGAGTTCGCGCGTTCTTGGCCCAACCAAACCGAAGTCACCGTGAGCGGCAGACATTTCGTTCAAGAAGACAGCCCTCATGAAATCGGGGCCGCTATAGCTGACTGGCTTCCGACTCGGTAGCTCGGCGTTACTCGACACCAGCGAGAGTGTCGTGTTGGGCCGCGTAGACAAACGAAATGGATAGGACGCCCACTAACGCTGCTCCCAGATAAGCAAACGACACGTTGCGTTCGAATACAGGCACCCAAATCAGTGGTCCAATTGCGTGACCGAGGAAACGGTGTGACAGGACAAAGGAGATCCCTCCCCCTCTGTTTCCTGGTACCCCTGTGGCCGCGAGTGCCTGGAAGCCCGTTGAGATGCATTGCACGAGCGCGCCGACCACAGCCCAGACCATGATCAATGACAGGGTCGTGTTCGCCTGCGACAAAGCGACTGCTCCCAACATCGACAAGATGAGAGCGGCAACTGTGGCACGTTTTGCGCCGAACCGGTCAATGACCGCACCCCACCTGGGCGTCAAGAGTGCCGCCGACAACGAACCCGTGATCAGTAACGCGCCAGTAGCAGAGCCAGACAAACTGAGGACGTCTCGACTGACGAGAGCTACCAACAGCTGCACTCCACCCGGACCTATAGATTGTGTCAGCGCTACCAACCCCAACAGGAACATTCGTCGATTCAGAACTGATCGCATTCCCAGCACAGCGGGAACTTCAGGGGTGCGGGCTTTGGGAAGCATCCAACTCAAGGTTGCTGCCACCACCGCAATTGCCACAAAGGCCCACCTCCAACCAACGTCGGCGGCGACACCCCCGACCAACATGCCCAGAACCCCGCCAATTGCCTGAAAAGCCGCGTAAGTGCCGACAGCACGACCTACTCGATCTCTTGGGGCGATGTCGGTAAGGCTTGCTATGAGCAATGGGGTCATAAACGCGTTGACCACCCCCTGTGCTGCTCTACCTCCAAAAAACAACCACAACGAGGCACCAGAAGCGCAACTCAATGACGCCAACGCATACAGAAAAACCGCGACCCTGACAGTTCGCCCCCTACCCCATTTTTCGCCGAGGGTTCCTGAGACCAAGAGAAGCATCGCGTAAGGAAAGAAGTAAGCGCCGAACCCCCATGCAATGGTCGCTGTGGTCGTGTCAAAAGCCTCTCTCAACTCGGGAATCATCGGGGACAACACAGAACCGCCGAACGGCCCGAGAATTCCACACAGATAAAGCGGGAAATGCCTTCGTCGATTCATCGGAGTCTTTCCGGAAATATCTCGACAGGTCATCTTGTCGAGACGGTGGTGAAGTGCACCCTATTCTGCTTGTGAGACCTCGTGTAAGTGTCCGTCGGTGACGTCATATACGAAGCCACGCAGATGCTGGGCATCGACGAAGGGAGTCATCAAAAGCCGCTGCATCGATTGGCGGGTGTCGCTGTATGGATCAGCGAAGGGTTCAAGGGACCAGCGAGGTTTGATACCGAGTTCCGCTTCAAGTTCGGCCTTGAACTCGTCTTCGCTGACCATTTGCAGACCACAGTCGGTGTGATGCAAAAGGATGATTTCGCGGGTACCCAAGAATCTTTGGGAGAGGCAAAGGGATCGTATGACGTCGTCAGTGATAACGCCGCCGGCGTTTCGAACGATATGTGCTTCACCGTTTTCCAGCCCAAGAATCTTGAAGATATCCATCCGAGAGTCCATACAAGCAACCACTGCTAGGCGCATAATCGGGGCGACAGCCAGATCACCATCTTCGAAGTTTTCGGCGAAATGGTTGTTATGAACGACTAGTTCATCAGTATTTGGAGAAAATTCGTCGGACACGACTATTGAAGTTAGCGATCCTGTTACCAAAATTTGCGTCATATGAGCCTCTATATGAGGCTGTGGCCTGAATTTCGACAGTGAACGTGAGAAACGGTCAGACTGTTGTTTGTTTAAAGGGGCTTCATCATGGAAATCAGCATCGCCGGCTTTTTTGGTAACTCGCCGCGTCGAGATTTGTCATTCGTAAGGGATTTTGCACAAACAGTGGAGGGCTTGGGCTTTCGAACCCTTTCTCTGCCTGAACATGTGGTCTTTTTCCCAACTTATGAGTCTGATTACCCCTATACCGATGATGGCGAACCGAATTGGGGTCCCGAGACTGGAATTTTTGACCCGCTATTTGTTGCCCAGGCCGCTGCACATTGCACAGATACCTTGCGGTTTCTCACCGGTGTGTTGATCTTGACTCAACGGCCTGCACTGTTGACAGCCAAGGAAATACTGACGCTGGATCACTTCACTGATGGAAGGTTCGAGCTCGGGGTTGGGTCTGGCTGGTCATGGGAGGAGTACGCAGCTCTTGGTGTTGACTTCGCGAAGCGAGGTCAACGTCTAGACGAGTACATAGAGGCTTTGCGTGTCGTGTGGACACAAGAACGAGCGACCTACCAGGGCGAGTTTGTTCATTTCGAGGATGCAGTGATGAACCCGAAGCCCATTACTCCGGGTGGGCCTCCGATCATCATCGGTGGAGATTCGGCTGCGGCAATGAGACGCGCGGCGCGCCTTGGGGATGGTTGGTACGGCTGGTGGGCTCAACCTGACATCGAAGCCCATCTGGGCAAACTCGGTGAGATCTTGAACGCTCACGGCAGGGACCTGACCGACGATAATTTCGACTTTAAGCTCGGACTTCCGCTATCGAGAATTGATCCAGCTGAGATCGAATCTAAGGTCGAGATCGCGGCGTCACTTCAAGTTGATGAGCTTGTGCTCGCGCCAGCGGTTCCAACCAAAGATTTCGACAAGCACCTTGGCGTAATAGCTCAGGCAGCTGGGCTTGCCTAACTGAGTAACGCTTGATTATCGCGGTTCGCTAGTTTCGTAGGCTTTCACGATGGAAACTCTGTTCGCCACGCCAAGAACGCGGTCATTCCAGTCGAGTACTGGGAGAAGGTCCGTGTTGGCGTTTTCGAGCATTTGCATGCCTTCTTCGAGAGTGGCACCGGGATGGGCGACCGGGTGATCGTCGCGAACGACTTCTAGAACTTTCGCATCCGGCGACTCTTCGAGTTTTATCTCAGCGTCACGAAGGTAGACGACACCCTCCAGAGCACGGTCAGCGCTCACCACGAGAAGCATCTCCTCGCGTCCTCGCTTCATTATCTCTATCGCTTGTCGCAGCGACGCTGTTTTGAGGGTTGCCGCGTATTTGGCTTCAGCGGCTCCTACCAACGCCACTTGACTCATGAGGCGTTCACCCTCTGACAGTGTGGGTCCCAGCGCGTTTTTACGTCGGAGCTTGACCTCGTAAATAGAGTCTTTCTTAATTGCTGTATAGGCAACGGTGGCCGCCGCACAAGCAGCCATCAACGGCATGATCAAACCAAAGTCGTTCGTCATTTCAAAAACTATGAAGATGCTCGACATCGGCGCTTGCGCAGCCGCAGCGAAGACCGCCGCCATTCCGACTACCGCATATGCTCCAGCAGGAGCTGTGGACTCAGGAAAAAGTTCGTGAACTACCTGACCGTAGGCGGAACCCAGGAGAGCACCAATAAACAACGCTGGCGAAAAGATGCCTCCAGATCCTCCGGATCCGAGGGTCAATGCTGTTGCCAGCATCTTGCCTAACAAAAGAAGCAACAAAAGCCGGAAAGCGAACTCCCCGGCGAGAGCTTTGTCTATGCCTGACAGCCCTGACCCGAGTAAATCAAATGAGATGGCACCCAATACGCCTACCGCTAGGGCGCCGATTGCAGGCCGAAAATCGGCCAAGACTGGGAGCGAGTCAAACCGATCCTCTACGAAATACAAAAGCCGTACGAACCCGACGGCGACGATGGCCGCCACTACGCCCAGTAGGGCGTAGAAAATCAGTTCAGTGGGATGAACCAACTGGTGAACTTCTGCGGTTAGAACCGACTCGTCACCTACTAGAACTCGCCACACAGCGTTAGCTGCCACAGCCGATATCACTATGGTCGAAAACCCGCGCGCAGTGAAAGACCGGAGCACCACTTCGAGGGCGAAGAAAACCCCGGCTAACGGCGCATTGAACACAGCGGCAACGCCGGCGGCGGCTCCGGCTGCTACGAAGGTAGAACGTCGCCGGTCTGACATTCGAAATAAACGTGCCAGGGTCGAACCCAGGGCCGAGCCGATCTGGACGATAGGGCCCTCTCGACCCGCCGACCCTCCTGAGCCGATGGTGAGGGCCGAAGCAACTACTTTGACGTAAGCAACTCGTGTTCTGATTCGTCCCCCCCGGCGATTCACTGCCTCCATGACTTCGGGAACACCGTGACCTCTGGCCTCTGAAGCAGCGCGGCTTACCAGGGGTCCGACAAGAAGTCCGCCTATGACAATTCCTGGTATGTATCGAAAAGCTCCAAGGCCATCGGACCAGTCAGCAAGTCGACCGAAGACTTCCTCGCTGAGAAAGTCGATCAAATAATGAAAAGCGACCGCTGCTAAGCCTCCAACTAGCCCTATGACGACTGCCATGAAGGCGAAGGTTTGATTCTCTGTGAGACGAATTCCCGCGAGTTGTCGTCCAAAGGTCCGAACTTGAAAGATTCGTCCAAGAATGAACCGGGATCGTTGTGGCATCAGGCGCCGACCGTAGCTGTTCGCGAGCCATCTGCTTCATCGAAACACCAAAAACAGTTCGCTTTTGGTGTTAAGAGCCCCTAACAAATAGTTATCGGGATTCGTACATAGCTGCTGATAAGGTCGGAGCGTGGCGTACGAACCTACCGAACACCATCCTGCTTTCGAGGAGTACAGCGAAGCGATTTTCGAGTTAGCAGAAGATGGTGTGCCGGTGATTCAAGCCAGAATTTCCGAACGTCTCGAGGTGTCCCGGCCTGCGGTAAGCGAAATGATTCGACGGATGGAGCGCGAAGATCTCGTCAACATCAGGAGTGATGGTGAAATCACGCTTACTCGCGAGGGCGGAGAGTTAGCTACAACTATCGTCCGGCGGCATCGTCTTGCCGAATGTTTTCTTACAGATGTGCTGGGGTTGAACTGGACCGATGCTCACAGCGAGGCCGGAAGGTGGGAGCACGTGATCTCCCCTCTCGTTGAAGCCGCGATGTTACGAACCTTGGGAAACCCCGAGACGTGCCCCCATGGAAATCCGATACCCGGAAGTGGCTACCAAGAGCCCGAAGGGGCAGTCGGGCTATCTGAAATCGGCGCTGGCGACCCTTTCACAGTCATCCGCATTCCCGAGGAGTTGGAGTGGGAAGCTGGTCAACTTGCATTTCTGGAAAGAACCGGGCTCATGCCAGGCCGGTCTGGAATCGTATTATCTTTTGCTCCGGACGGAACCGCTACCGTCGACCTTGACGGTAACCCATTCGGGGTCGGCGGACCGACGGCAGAGCGCATTGTCGTAACCCCCGGCGCATGACGACGGCCGCAGCACGCGGGGTCACGGTTGATGACCTTGAACATTCTTATGACCAGGAGCCGGTGTTACACGGGCTATGTCTCAACGTTGAACCAGGGGAATCGGTAGCGCTGCTCGGACCGAGCGGATGCGGAAAAACGACCCTGCTCCGACTTATTGCAGGTCTCGAAAAACCTACGGTTGGATCAATACACATCGGTGGCGAACTCGTAGCAGGCGGCGCATGGGTTCCACCCGATCGGCGCCGCGTCGGGATGGTGTTTCAAGATTGGGCCCTATTCCCACATCTTTCAGTTGCCAATAACGTTGCCTATGGAATCACAAAATCAGCTACACGGGATATCGAAGTTGCTGCGGCGCTCGAAATGATGAACCTCGCAGATCTGGGAGACCGCATGCCCGCGACTCTCTCGGGTGGTCAGCAACAGCGAGTCGCTCTCGCGCGAGCTCTCGCCCCTCGTCCAGGCGTGCTCCTGCTCGATGAACCCTTCTCCAATCTGGACACGAGTTTGCGCACCGAGGTTCGTACAGAAGTTCATCGGCTGTTTGCCGATCTCGGCATTACATCAATTTTCGTTACCCACGATCAGGATGAAGCATTTATCGTCGGAGACCGTGTCGCGGTCATGCGCGACGGTCGAATCGTGCAAACCGATACTCCCCAGGCTCTTTATCACCATCCGGTTGACCGGTGGACAGCCGAATTTGTTGGCACCATCTCTGTGTTGGCGGGCGATGCCCACTCGGGCACGGCTCAATGCTCCCTCGGATCTTTAGCCGTAGAGCCGCAACTCCGAGGTCCTGTAGAGGTAATACTCCGTCCCGAACAGCTATCCCTAGAACCACAGGGGGCTGCCACGGTACAACTCGTTGAATACTACGGACACGACACCATGATTTTCGTCAGCCTCGGTGATGAGCACCTGCGAGTTCGGTGCGGACCTACAGCTCCCTATGTTCGCGGCGACCGCGTACGTGTGACATTCACAGGTGACATCGCATCCGCGTTTGAACTCACCTAACCGAAGCTCAGCGATATTCATCTACCAAAATACGTCAAACACCAGATGGCGTCAGCAGATAGTTCCGCACAAACCAAAGAAGTTCATGCTGCAAACTTCATGATGTAAAGCTATCTTTACATTCCTTCTCAAGTGTATGTAATCTTGCGGACCATGCTTAAGCGTGCCCTTCCACTCGTGTTGACACTCGCGCTCTTTGCCGCGGCATGTGGTTCCGACCAATTCCAAATCGACGCATCGGCAGCGGAGATATTTCCCGGCGAATGCGTAGACGGCACCGGTGACGAGGTCACGATTTATTCTGGACGAAAAGAGAACCTCATTGAACCTGTACTCGACGCTTTTACCTGCGCCACAGGTGTCAGCGTCCAGGTCCGTTGGGGAAGCTCAACACAACTGGCTTTGCTCATCGATGAGGAGGGCAACCACAGCCAGGCAGATGTTTTCCTCAGTCAGTCTCCGGGACCAGTTGGTTTCTTGGAGTCAAAAGGGCTTTTGGGGGCCATAGATCACGATGTCCTACGTCTCGTGTCTGAAGACAACCGGTCAAGTCAGGGAAGTTGGGTGGGATTCTCCGGACGAAAGCGAGTGCTCGTCCACAACATCGATCTGGTAGCCGAGGCGGAACTCCCGACGTCGGTCTTTGATCTGACGGACGAAAAATGGAAGGGCAAGGTAGCTATTCCAGGGACAAACGGCTCGTTCATGGATTGGTTCACAGTGTTTCGCGACCAGTACGGAACTGACGTCGCCACTAAGTGGCTAAACGAAATGGTCGCCAATGATGCTCGGTACTACCCCAATAACCGCTCAATCGTGGAAGCGGCAGGGCGCGGTGAAATCGAAGTCGGGCTTGTGAACCACTACTACAACTACCAAGAGGTGGTCGCAGTTGGCGATGATCACCGAGCAAAGAACCACAACCTCGACGACGACGACATCGGTTCTCTTCTCATCATCACCGCCGCCACTATCTTAAAGTCAGCGAAGAATCCGGCGGGAGCGAACGACCTATTGGCCTATCTGCTTACTGCGCCTGTCCAGAGTTACTTCACAAACCACACACTCGAATATCCCCTTGCTGCCGGTGTTGAACCAAACGCCGTGCTCCCGCCGCTCACCGCGCTGGAAATTGGGTCCGTGAATTTTGATGCGTTGGGGGGCGGGTTTGACGAGACGGCTCGCATCATCGAAGCGAGTGGCATACAAAACCAATGAACCAGACACGGGCACCGAGAGAACTCCAGGCCATTGGCCTTGTTTTCGCTCTAGCGTTCGCCTTTCCAGGGCTATATCTAATTTGGCGCAACTTCACATCGGGGGCCGACCCCCTGAGTTTGTTATTTACGAATCAAACGTTGCAACCCTTCTGGCGGACCATCCGGCTCGCGATATTGGTTTCACTATCCGCCGCGTGTCTGGGTACCGCATTGGCGTGGTTGACAACCAGGACCGATCTTCCGTTTCGCAAACTATGGCGGATAGTGCTGCCTATTCCACTGGTATTCCCGACCTTCATCGGCGCTGCCGCGTTCATTCGAACACTCAATCCCGGTGGGCTTGCTAATGACTTATTTAGTTCGATAGGAGTTAATCGAACTCTCGAACTCCGAGGACTTTTAGGAGCATGGTTAGTTCTAACGTTGTTCTGCTATCCCTACGTTTATTTACCCGTCGCGGCTCGCCTCCGTCATCTTCCCGGTTCCCTAGAACAAAGTGCACTGGTACTAGGCGACTCTCTTCCACGGACATTTCGCCGTGTGGTACTCCCTCAAATTTTAAGTTCGTTAAGCGCGGGGACGCTCTTGGTGTTCCTGTACACCATCAGCGATTTCGGCGCTGTACAGCTGATGCGATATGACACTCTGACCAGAGCCATCGAAACGAATTATCTAGCTCGCCCGCCGACGGCGTTTGCGTTGAGTTTGATACTGCTGGTGTTCGCGGGACTCGTAGTGGCAGCCGAAAGATCAGTAAATCGGCGCTTGCCTGAAGTCAGAACTCATCGGGCGCACGAAGCCGTCAAATACGAACTCAGTCGTTGGAAAACCCCCGCTATTCTCTTGGTTGGCGGAACGTTCACGTTCAGTTTTTTGGCGCCCATGGCAGCTCTATTGGATTGGGCTGCTGATGGCCTGTTGCGAACTCAACGAGGCGGACGACCTCTCACGATTGATACTTCCAAGGTTGTTGAGGCCGCGGCTAACACCCTCTCCGCGAGTGTCATCACCGGAATAGTCGCCCTCATCGCGGTTGTGCCGATCGCTATTCTCGTGGGGCGATACCGCGACCGCATTGGACGTTTTACTCATTCAGTTGTAATCGCAACTTTCGCGGTTCCTGGAATTCTGATTGCCCTTTCTTTACGATTTTGGACTCTTCGTTCTGGATTTTTAGGGGATCTTTTACAGAACTCAATGGCCATCTTGATTTTCGCCTATGTCGTTCGTTTCGCATCATTGGCGATGGGCATCGCGTTAGTTGCAGTCACAACTGTCTCCGACGATCTTCACGACGTCGCAGCAACTTTGGGGGCCGACAGATGGCGGCGTTTCCGCAGCGTTGACCTGCCAGTCATGCGACCTGGGCTACTAGCTGCTGGTGGCTTAGTCGTACTATCCACGATGAAAGAACTCCCCATCAGCCTCATCGTGGCACCGATCGGTTTCCCGACCCTAACCACCCGAATATTCGGGTCCTTCGAAGAGGCCTTCGTAGCCGAAGCAGGCATCATGGCGTTGGTGCTTGTGCTCACGTCAGCGCTTTTAACGTGGTTTCTTGTGCTGCGACGGGTTGACCATCTCTAAGGACATTGCCAAAACGTCAGATGTGCAGCCAATACCTGACTGATTTCACGCGAATAGAGATTTCAACTTGTTACTGGTGCCCGCTATGGGCGACGCTAGAGGTATGAATCAGGCAACCACTGAACATTTCGACGTCCTGATCGTCGGCGCAGGAATTTCAGGAATCGGCGGGGCTTACCATTTGCTGCAGCAATGCCCTACGAAGAGCTTCGTGGTCCTCGAAACCATGGACAGTTTCGGCGGCACCTGGAAAACGCATACTTACCCGGGTATCAGATCAGACAGCGACCTTTACACGTTTGGTTACGGGTTTAAGCCTTGGACTGGACCGCCAATCGCCACTGGTGAGGAAATTCTCCAGTACCTGGAAGAGGTGGTTGAAGAAAACGATATTGCACATCACATTCGTTACGAGCACACCATCGAGACCGCTGAATGGTCCAGCGAAACCAAGTTATGGACTCTCAAAGTCACACAGACAGGCCGCGATGAGCAGCTCACTTTCACTTGCGGGTTCCTTTGGATGTGCCAGGGGTACTACCGGCACACCGACCCGTATACACCCGAGTGGCCCGGCGTCGATCAGTTCCAAGGGAAGGTGGTTCATCCCCAGAACTGGCCCGATGATCTTGAATACGCGAACAAGCGAATAGTCGTTATCGGCTCCGGAGCTACCGCTGCCACGTTGATACCGGCGCTGGCAGACGAAGCGGAGCACGTGACAATGCTCCAAAGATCACCCACCTTTTTCGTTGCTCGTCCAAATAGCAATGAGCTGGCGGACACTCTGCGCGAGCTAGACATCCCCGACGAATGGACACACGAAATAGTCAGAAAAAAAATCTTGCACGACCAGCAACAAATCGTCGACATGTCTTTCAAATACCCCGACCTAGTGCGGCAAGAGCTCTACAACGGAGTAAAAGCAATCTTGGGAGACGACTACGACGTTTCGGCCCACTTTGAACCTGCGTACCGGCCATGGCAGCAACGAATCGCCCTGATTCCCGACGGCGACTTATTTCACTCGATTGCTGCTGGTGACGCGTCGGTCGTGACGGACGAGATTTCGACTTTCACTGAGTCTGGGATTGAGACCAAGAGCGGACAGTTGTTGGAAGCAGACATCATTGTCACCGCGACCGGATTCGACCTCAGTGTTTTGGGGGACATCAAATTCACAGTTGACAACGAGCCTCTCGCCTTCTCAGAAACTGTTGGCTACCGAGGAATGATGTTCACCGGTATCCCGAACATGGTCTGGGTCTTTGGATATTTTCGGGCCAGTTGGACGCTTCGCGCTGACCTGATATCCGAATATGTTTGCCGACTTCTGCACCATATGGATGGACGAGGAGCTCAAGCAGTTACTCCTACTCTGCGATCCGAAGATCAAAATATGGAACTTCTCCCCTGGGTAGATCCTGAAAACTTCAATCCCGGGTACTTGATGCGTTCCCTGCATCTCATGCCAAAGCAAGGGAGCGCTGGTCCATGGCAACACACACAGGATTACTGGACCGATAAAGACGAGCTGCGAGTAGCTGATTTGGATGACGGCGCATTGATCTACACGTGATCAGTATCTGACACATCTTCCTATCGTGGGACGACTCTGCAAACATCGACGGGCTAGTTCTCGATGTGTCGAATTCTTCAGTTCAAACCTAATTACCGCCGTTTCGAATAAATATCACGATTGCGATCAGTAGCGCTAAGCAACAAACGACGACATAAATAGTGCAAATGACGTCACGAAACAGGGCAGGGTTAGGCCACGTCTAAAATTACAAAATCCGGCACGATGAACGCAGAAATCGTTGACGATATAAAAGTAAAGAAAGCCCGCGCACTCCTCGCCTAGCCTGGGAACAGAGTTGAGGGGGAACCGTTATGCATGATCTCGTGATACGAGGCGGTCAGGTCGTTGACGGCACCGGAGCGCCTGCACGTCAAGCCGATATCGCCATAGACAATGGCATCATCACCCAAGTCGGCGAAGTACCTGCATCTGGACGAGAGGAGATCGATGCTGCGGGAGCGTTGGTGGCTCCAGGGTTCGTCGATATCCACACTCACTACGACGGTCAAGTCATCTGGGATTCCGACCTGAGCCCATCGAGTTGGCACGGGGTCACGACCATCGTTATGGGCAACTGCGGTGTCGGGTTCGCCCCTGTTCGCCCAGACCGCCATGATTTCCTTATCAGCGTCATGGAAGGGGTCGAAGATATTCCCGGTGCCGCGCTGAGTGAAGGCGTCACTTTCGACTGGGAGACCTTCCCTGAGTACCTCGACGCCGTCGAAGCGATTCCGCACTCGATCGACATCGGAGCCCAGATGCCCCATTCAGCACTGCGGGTATACGTCATGGGCGATCGAGGCCGCGATCACGATGAGGCGGCCACCGAAGAAGAGATCGCCGAAATGCGTCGGCTGACTCGTGAAGCTCTCGAAGCAGGCGCCCTGGGTTTCACTACCTCGCGAACAATCAATCATCGAGATCGCGACGGCAACCAGATCCCCACACTCACTAGCGCGCCCTCAGAATTATGGGGTATCAGCCAGGCTCTAGCCGACCATGAGGCCGGCCACATGGAAATCGTGTCCGACTTTCGAGACCTTGACGTCGAGTTCGAAATCTTTGAGGGGATGACGGAGGCTGCGGGATCGCGACTGTCGGTGTTACTCACCCAGGACGACCGAGCACCTGAGAAGTGGCGCGAAGTTCTTGACCGAATCAAGACGGCACGGGCCGACGGTCAAGACATCACCGCGCAGATAGCGGCGCGTCCGGTCACTTTGCTATTGGGTTTGCAAAGTTCCATGCACCCGTTTATCACCTGCCCTACTTATCGGCAGGAGTTAGCCGACCTTGAATTAGACGAACGGGTCGAGCGAATGCAGGATCCGAAGATGCGAGCGATTCTCATTAGTGAACATGCCGATCGAACTCGCGGCATGTCGGGGATGATCGCCCAGTCCTTCCATAAAATGTTCCCACTTGGTGATCCACCTGACTACGAACCGGAGCCCGAAACCAGCATTCTTGGTCGAGCCCAGACAGCCGGAGTCGAACCAGTTGAGCTGGCATATGACACACTCCTCAGCCGTAACGGCCGGGAACTCATGCTCTTTCCCTTAGCCAATTTCTCTGATGGCAATCACGATGCTCTCCGCGAGATGAACCTTGCAGAGGGCACTTTGCCTGGCCTAAGTGACGGCGGAGCTCACTGTGGCGTGATTTGCGATGCCAGTTTCCCCACGTACATGCTGACCCACTGGGCTCGCGATCGGGATCGGGGCGAACGGTTACCACTTGAGTATCTAGTGCAGCGTCAGTGTCGCGACACTGCCCGCCAAGTTGGACTCGAAGATCGGGGTACCCTCGAGACCGGAATGGTCGCCGACGTCAACGTCATCGACTTCGACAGACTAAAACTCCATCCACCAGAAATGGTTCACGATCTACCTGCGGGTGGACGTCGATTGGTTCAACGAGCCGATGGGTACATCGCGACCATCAAGAGCGGCGAAGTGATTTTCCGTGAGGGTGTGGCCACCGGCCTCCACCCTGGGCAGTTACTCCGCGGCCCCCGCAGCACAGCCCACTAAATCATCCTTAGCGGTGACTACACAGCGTCGCTAGGAGCGGCCAGACGTCGCAGATAGTTTGTATATGGACCCCAACGCCATACCATCTCGTCGCCATCTCGGTATCGGGTGACTACAAGCCGTTTGCCATTGAGATATAGATTGAGACGGGCGTCCTCGTAGCGCGCGGTGACGCTGATTCTCGCGCCACCTACCCCTTCATCACTCATTAATGAACCGTCAGCCGTCAGGTCATGAATCACCCCGCCGCCGGTGATGACGACACGGGCTCCAGCCTGTTCGTTGCGTTCAATGTGGCCCTTCAACGGGCCCTTGTATACCTGCCACACTCCGCGGAGATCCGGTACATCCTCCGCTAGGGGTTCGTCGCAACCAGCCAACACCAATGGCGGCCATTCTTTCCACCGTCCGGGAGGTGTACACACCACCGGCAGATCGACAGCTTTGGTCACCGTCGAACCGAGCGTCAGTGCCAGTATCGGTATCTCATAGTGATCAGCGGCGCTAGGGGGTTGAGGCGGGTGCCGCCGGACCCTGATTGGGGCCACCAGCATTACACCGAGCGACTTAGCTATTTGTCCGAGGGGCACCATGGGGTTCTCTCATTCGGTCCCGCGTCGATACAACTATGTTGCCGGATCTATCGGAAATTTAGTCTCTTTGGGAAAGGCGCTCCCACCTCTGTAATGACCTTCTGGAATCAAGAGTCCCCTCACGAGTTGAGCCATAGGCGAGTCAGGCGCTTTCGTTAAACCATCGGCTACTAGTACCAGCGTTTCTCCAAGAACTGTGTCACTAAATATCCATCGGCTCAACGCGTCATGATCAGGAGCATTGCCGCCGGGTTGCGCCGCTATTGCCTCGTGATAAAAGGTGCGAAGGTCATCTGCGATATGGCGCAGAAGCAGAGGCATTTCAAATGCCCAACTGATTTCGTCGGTCACAGGTTCAGACGTGACTTCACCCGTTTCGGCGATCGCCGCGAACTGGCGGGCCAACTCATCGACTTGATCTTCTCTAGCTCCACTTATGCCAAAAAGAGTTCGTCCTCGTTGCCGTCTAGTTTCGATAGCCCACGGCCGAAGTCGCGCCACTTCCGCCAAAAGTCGTTCACCCAATGAGCCTGAAGACTCAGAGGTTAGGTTCAGCGGACAGGACCAAGTGTCGCTCAAGCCCTTATCTGGCGCTTCAATTTGGTAGTCCTCAATAGTCGGCTCTACCGCAGTATCTAAAAGTCCGAACGCTGTTCGCATCACATTTTTTTGGAACTCTGAATCATCAATTGCGCCTAAAGGTCGACCAAGATCAAAGGGCACCCACAAAGCCCTTGGAGGTACAACTGCTTCTGACATCTCTCGAATCAAACTGATTGAAGTAGTCGCTACCCCAGAGCGTTCTATGTAATTCCCTAAGGCGCCGACCGCACCTGTGCAAACAGGTCAGATAGGAACCAAAAAGGCGACGTCAACTCCATCTTGAGCCATCAACCGACCAATTTCTTCTCCTGTTTCCTCAAACTGAGACGGGTCAGGCATCGCTCCCATGAAGGAGTAATGCCAACGCGCTACTCCTCCGATTTCCCCAGCAGAGGCAAGCTCTCTGAGACGGTCGATTGGGAAAACGATGTTGGGATCTTGGCCAAATGCGCTGCGATCAAAATTGGCGCTGATATGGGAAAGTACAAGATCGTCAAACTGGATATCTCCTGGAATGATCCGATAATCCAACGAACCAACAGCGAATGGTGGGTCTATACGTCGATGAAGACCAGCGGTAGAAACAATCGCTACCGTTGCTTGATCAAGTTGCGGCGGAGTGACCCATTCACCTGGCCCTATGGCCGGCATCGCTTCCGCTCGCATACGAAGATGCTCCGACTCAACCGGGTGAAGATCACTTAATCGAACCATCAAATGATTGTAGGGCGGCTAACTCTTCTGGCGAAGAAGGACCTACCTATAGGGGACTTTCTGTATGGCGGCGGTGGCTGGATTTGAACCAACGACCTTCGGGTTATGAGATCGATACAGCCCAGTTCTCTGACCAGGGGAAACACTCCGAAACCCGCTACCCACCTAGCAATTTATTTGTTGCCAGTTCTCGTTGATTCGCGGTGTTTCGCGATGTCTCGCGGCCTGTACGCGGCCTGAGAACGTCAGGGTCGCTGCCGAGGCGCAACGACCCTGATCGGGGCTGAACCGCAAGGTGTGGGAGCGGACGAACTAGTGAGGGCGGGTAGATGAGGACTACGCGAAGCCGTTTTCCTGCCAGATTCCTTCCAACAAGATCCCAGACGCGACAAGGACCGCCATCAAATGGCGCTTCCCTTCGTGTCGGAGGGGGGTATGCAACCCTTAACCCACACCCCACGCGATCCACCTGGATCAACCTCGCCACCTAGAACTTCGTTGAAATACGGGGCGGATGAGTTCTCTGCACCCAGAGTTTCTCGTAGCTGGGTTCGTGTAAGACTCCGAGTCATGGAAAACGTGCTGATTATTCTCTCCGATGAGCACTCACCTCGATTCATGGGGTGCTCGGGTCATCCTGTCGTGAAGACCCCTCACCTCGACGCGATCGCCGCTGCCGGGGTTCGGTTCTCGAACGCATACACGCCCTCGCCGATCTGTGTACCGGCTAGGGCGAGTCTCGCGACGGGACGCTGGGTTCACCAGCTCGGGACGTGGGGGAGCGCTGAGCCATATCGAGGCGAACAACGGTCATGGGCACATATCGCTCGCGCCGTTGGCTACACCACAGCGTCGATTGGCAAGCTTCACTACGGCGCCCCGACCGAAGACCACGGCTTTGACGAAGAGATCGTGCCAATGCACGTAGTAAATGAGGTTGGATGGGTCCAGGCCCTCGATCGCAGTCCCGCAGCTGACTTTCCAGAGGCCTACGAATTCGCGGCAGACATTGGCATTGGAGAGTCGAGCTATGTGTCCTACGACAGGGCCATTACCGCGGAGGCTGTCGGGTGGATCAACCGACATGGTGATGATGACGAACCTTGGGTGTTGCTGGTTTCCTTTGTGTCACCGCACTTTCCGCTGACGGTGCCGCAGAAGTACTGGGACCAATACGGCGACGCTGGCGGACCTGAGATCGGGGCGCTCGATGAGGACCACCCGCAGGTGCAGCAGCTCGCTCGGTTCTTCAACTACCACGATTCCTTCGATGACCAGCTTGTTCGAGATGGTCGCCGCGCGTACTTCGGCCTCTGCTCTTTTCTCGACGATCAGGTTGGCAAGGTCGTCAACTCTCTCGATGCGACAGGACAGAGGGACGATACGACGATCGTGTACACCTCTGACCACGGTGATATGGCCGGGAATCGTGGACTCTGGGCCAAGAGCTACATGTATGAAGACTCCTGTGGCGTGCCCCTGTTGATCGAGGGACCCGGTGTTCCAACTGATGTTGTCTGCTCTACACCTGCGAACCTCGTCGATGTCCACAGCACCGTGGTTGACCTAGTCGGGGGTGCAGACGCCGGTGCTCGCGGCTCATCGTTGTTGCAACTCGCAAACTCGCCCGATGACCCGGACCGCGTCACGTTCTCGGAGTACCACGATGGCGGAGCGACCACTGGTTTCTTCATGGTTCGCTCGGGGCGCTGGAAGTACGTGTACTACGTCGGAGACCGGCCACAGCTGTTCGACTTGGCCGCTGATCCCGACGAGTTGGACGATCTCGGTTTGTCCCCAGAACACGCCACGGTTCGAACCAACCTTGAGCGACAACTGCGCGAAATCGTCGACCCCGAAGAGGTCAGTGCACGAGCGTTTGAGGACCAAGCGGCCCTCCTCGCATCATTCGGCGGTCTTGACGGCATCGGCGACCAGCTTCGGTTCAACCACACACCGACCCCGACCTAAAGGGCACTGTTGCGATCGGGCACATATTGAAGCAGTCGCGGCCTGTACGGCGCCTGAGCGATCTACGGCACTCCGCGTGAGTCGTTCCTAAAAAGCAGGAAACCCTGCCGGGGCAGGGTTTCCGTGTAGTGGCGGGGGTTGGATTTGAACCAACGACCTTCGGGTTATGAGATCGATACAGCCCAAGTCGCTGACCAGGGGAAACGCTCCGAAACCCACTATCCACCTGGCAATTCGTTGATTACCACCTCTCGTTGTTTTGCGGTGTTTCGCGATGTCTCGCGGCCTGTACGCGGCCTGCAGAAACCAGTTCGGCCAGAGCAGTTCAGGCCACCGACTACTAACGTCCGGTCGTGCCAGACGATCACTTCGGCGAACAAGTCGCCCGGAAGTACGACGAGTCTTTGCCGGACATGTTTCGGCCCGACGTCCTCGACCCCACCGTCGACTTCCTCGCCGAACTCGCCGGAAGCGGATCTGTCCTTGAGTTGGGCATCGGCACCGGTCGCGTTGCCCTTCCTCTCGCCGAAAGGGGAATTTCGGTTCACGGAATCGATCTCTCGCCGGCAATGGTTGAGCAACTGCGGGCGAAGCCAGGCGGCGACCTATTTGAGGTCACTATCGGCGACTTCGCCATCACAAGAGTCGCTGGTGGCTTCTCCTTGGCCTACCTCGTGTTCAACACGATCACGAACCTCACCACCCATGACGCCCAGGTCGAGTGCTTCGCCAACGTCGCCAAACACCTAGAACCAGGTGGGCGGTTTGTGATCGAGAACTTCATCCCGCCACTCCACCGGCTCCACCCGGGCGAGACCGTCGTACCAATCCAAGTGACCCCAACCCGGCTCGACTTCGACGAATACGACATCGTGAACCAGACCCTGCACTCACACCACTACCGAGTGGTTGAAGGCCAACTCGAAGTCATGTCGACCCCACACAGGTATGTATGGCCCTCCGAACTCGACCTCATGGCCCGACACGCCGGCATGACGCTGAGGGAGCGCTGGGCAACCTGGACGCGTGAGCCGTTCACCTCGACCAGTCCATCGCACATCTCCGTGTGGGAGAAGACGACGTAGGGAAATAACCAGCAGGGCTGCCAGAAGGGCCTCGCCTTGAATGGAGTTCTATTCGTCGGGCTGCCGGGATTTGAACTCGGGACCTTCGGTCCCTAAGTCATTCTTAAAAGGCAGGAAACCCTGCCGAAGCAGGGTTTCCGTGTAGTGGCGGGGGTTGGATTTGAACCAACGACCTTCGGGTTATGAGCCCGACGAGCTACCAAACTGCTCCACCCCGCGACGAAGAGTCATCAGTATGGCGGCTAAGCCAACCCAACCGCAACCTGGTTTCCAGAAGATAACGACGTTCGCATTCCAAGATGCGACTACTCGTCAAGCCAGTCTTCTAACTCCAACAGCGTGTCATCAAGCGAACTTAGAGCGGATGCAACGTGGCCGGTGGGTGTCGGTGCAGTGGCTTGATAGGAATCAGCAGCGGCAAGGTTTCCTGATGGTGTCGTCGGAATCAGCGATAACAAAAGGAAAGAAATTGTCCCGAACCCTAAAGCGACCAGCAGCGGCATTGTGTACCCGCCATACCCGTCGATCAATCTCCCAGCCATCGGGGCGCCAATCAATGCACCTAAGCCTTGAGAGGTGTAAAAAATTCCCATTAGAGAACCCAAGCCAACTACACCGAATAAGTCAGCGAGAACTAGAGGACTCACTGCCACGAACGAGCCGTAGCCGACACCTAATACCGCCATAAATACAACCAAAACCACGAACGAGGAACCAGCTGACAGCCATATCAGGAAGGCTAAGGGACACAGCGCCGCACCGAATCTGAAGACCCGGAAAGTGCCGAAATGGTTCGTGAGCCAACTAAAACCAATTCGTGAAAGCACACTTGAACCACCCAGCACTCCCACCAAGGTGGCTGCGGCGACCGACGAGACACCTCGTTCTTTTGCATAGGGAACAGCGAAAACGAAGGGAACGAATAAGGCCATACCGGATGCAAGACCCGCCAGCCATAGCTTGCGAAAAGTCCGGGATCTGAAAGCTTCTCGAATTCTTGACGGAGCCGCGCCAGCTGCTCCTGGTGCACGCGCCATCATCATGGTGCATACCAGCAAAATAAGTGGTCCGACCGTCCCGAAGATGCGGTAGGTGCTTCGCCATCCATACAAGTCGATCAGACGGGCAGATAACGGACTCATGACTAATGTGCCGACACCTATGCCAGCTACCGAAATGCCAACTGCTGTGGCCCGAGATTTTTCGAACCAACCGCCCACTTGGGCAACCATGGGGATGTAGGCACAAGCCGCTGCCGTGCCTGCACCGGCTCCGAAGGTGATATATCCGACGCCGATCGAATTCACGTTGCTGGTAGCCCAGAGACCAACGAATAGAGCAACCGCTCCTGCGGCCAGCACTGGGCGCGGACCGTAACGGTCGGCAAGTCGACTGGTAATCAAGCTCAACCAGAAGAACAAGAACGTCGTCACTCCGAAAATGGCTGCAGTTGAACCTTTCCCGGTTCCGAAGTCATCAGCCATGGACTCAAAGAAGGCTCCGAAACTGTAGACACAGCCAAGAGTTACCGCTGACGAAAAGAAGGTGGCCACAACGGTGAGCCATGCACGCGGCGAATCGACCAAGTGCTCCTCGCTCATAGTCCCCCCTGCTCTTCGCTTTAGTTTGTCTTCAGTCGGTAGAGATGACTCGAAACCCTTCAGCGAGTCGACCCTTTGTCATGTTGGCTGTTGAAGCCACACCCGACGCCCATTCACGCAACAATTCCTCTAATTCCTCAATGCGGTCCGTTTGACTGGAGTGGCATCGCAACGCCTTTACCTTCTGCTCAAAGGTATCGGTGATGTCCACGTGCATCATGGTCCCTTCCGATGCTGCCATCCCCATCATCCATACCTGAGAGACGCTGTGAGGTGCATAGCCATCTCGGAGAAGTTCCGGGTGGGCACGGGGGTTGCGCGAGTCCGGGTAAACGGCAGCCATCGTCGCCCATGCTGTGGCTAAGTGATCGGGGTGTGATCCATAGATCCGATCCCAGTTCGCTGTGGTCGGCTGCGCGACGACGACATCGGGTCGAACGGTTCGGATGACGCGAGAAATGTCGCGTCGCAAATTGAGGTCGTTTATTACTCGACCATCTGGGTGACCAAGCCAGTGAACTTCTTCAACCCCCACCGCTGCGGCGGCTGCATGTTGTTCGCCTTGTCGAAGAGCTGTGAGGGCTTCCACACTTTGAGTCATATCGTCCTCGCCGGCCTCGCCACTCGTCACTAGGCAATAGGAGACATGTGATCCGGCGTTAACCAATGCAGCCATGGTTCCAGCGGTGCCAAAATCGACGTCGTCGGGGTGAGCTACTACAACAAGAACTCGTTCAGGGGCCTGGATCTCGCCTGTAGCTGTAGAGATCGTTTCTGGCACAGTGCTAAGCCGCGTCGCTGTCGTCTAGGGATGGCGACTCAGAAAGCAATTTCTGTGCTTTGGCTATGTACGCAGCAGCGGTTTCCACCCATCGCTGATATCCAGCGAGGTCACCTGCTCGAAGCGCCGAATCAGCACGTTCAAACGCCTCTCGCGAACGTGTCAATAACTCTTCGATAGAGACATCATCCGACTCGTCACCGGTGTCAAAGTCATCGCTGTCTGGTTCCGTATCGGAGAGTTCTTCATCGCCGTCTTCCCCATCCGAAGAGACGTTCGAGTCTCGCTCAACCAGGCCTGTGTAGAGGTCAACATCGAGTCCAGGTATCGCACGTTTTAGGGCCGCTTCGAAGCTGTCTGCGATCACGACCTCTGGACCTACTCCAACAATCACGAGTTGGAGTTCAGGCACCGCAGTCGTGCCGGTGGCTTCTATGAACAGTGGCCGGACATACAAGAGAGAATTTCCGACAGGAATCAGTAGAAGGTTGCCTGGCACAACCGTGGAGCCGTTTTGGTTTAGGAGGGTAAGCCGTTCTGAGATTTCTTCCTCGGTTTGGATGTTGGAGTTGAACAATGCAGGTCCGTCAACTGGTGTGGAGGATCGGATTTCATACACCTCTATCTGACCGTAACGTTCCGGGTCATTGTGGACGACCATGAAACCTTTGAGGTTTTTACGTGAGTCATCATCGGAGAAGGGTACGAAGGGTCTGAAGATAACGAAGGATTCCTTTTCGTCGCCCGGCAAACGCATGAGTAGATATTGCGGAGCTACCCGAACCTCTGAGCTGCTGATGACATTGCCAGCAGCATCTATTACTGATTCAACCGCAGTCAGCCCAATCGAATTTCCTGGATCCTGGGCAATGCTCCAGGCTCCAGCTGCATCATAAAACTCTGCTGGATCGGTAATGCGGTAGCGGCCCCACATCTCAGTTTGGATCCGAAATAGATCTTCCGGATACCGGAAATGTTCAGCCAATTCCAGCGAGGGTGGCGTTTCGCTGAACAAGTCAGGGAATTGCTGGCGATAGGACTCCGCCAGTGGGTCGTTATCGTCGATTATGTAGAAAGTTGGAGCTCCGTCGTATGCGTCAATTACCACTTTGATTGAGTTACGCACGTAATTGAGCGACGATCGTAAGTCGCCGTTTCGTACGGCTCGAGGATTGGCTTTCTGCGCGTACGGGAACATGTCGGTGGACGTATAGGCATCAAGGATCCACATGACTTTGCCGTCAACGACGGCGGGGTAAGGATCTTGATCGAATTTCAAGAAGGGAGCGATGGTCTTCGCTCGGTCAAGAATGTCGCGTTTGAACAGGATGCGGCTCTCGGGTCCAACTTCGCCGGAAACCACCAGGTTGGGCTCCGCGAATCGAAGGGCAAAAGCGAGCTTTCTAGCCAAAGATCCAATTCCGACACCATCAGCGCCGTCGTATCTTGTGTTTTCTGTCTGGTCTTCATTGTCTTGAAAGTCGACCTCGTCGCGCATCGCACCAACGATTGCGTAGCCCTTCAGACCTTCACCTACGTACAGTCCGGGTGAGTCAATTTCCAAAGCCGAGGCACCGTCGTTCGCTGTGACGGGGATGTCTGCCAATGCGTAGGCAGGACGGCCATTTGCATCGATGGCGTTCGCGGGCGCGGCGGCGACTCCGTAGCCATGCGTGAAGGCAATATGTTCCGATTCCCATGAATTGTTCGGAAGGTCAGTTTGTTTTAGTTCTCGTGCAGCGAGAACAACCTGAGTTGTTCGACCGTCGATCTCATATCGATCAACATCGATATCTCGAAAGTCGTAAAAGCTTTTTATTCCCTGGGTCTGCTGGAAGGTGTCACGCATCACTGCCGGGTCGAGGAGCCGGACATTTCGAACGGTGGCAAGATTATCTTCTATGTCCTTTGGACTAAGGACGGGTGTGTAGTTGAAATCTTGCGCGGCTACCTGGTCCATTCCCATAGCGATGCGCGTCATCTCGATATTCCGCTCGATGTAGAGAGCCTCTTTCGTTGATTCCGCTGGTTCTACTTGAAAGCGTTGCACCAACGCTGGGTAAATAGTGCCTGCGAGGCTGGCGACAAGCGCCCACAGACCGACAGCAATTATTGGATAAGTGAACCCTCGACGCCAAATGTTGAACACCAGCAGTCCGAAACAAAAGACACTGACGATCATCAATAGCTGCAAGGCAGGGAGTTGAGCTTTGACATCTGTGTACGTTGCGCCGTTAACAAACCCGCGTCCCGAGAGCGTCAATTCGTAGCGGTCTAGGTAGTAGCCGAGTCCCTTGGCGAGAGCCAGAAGTCCCAATAGCAGCGACAGGTGCCCTTTCACTTGAGGTGAAACTCGTGATCCAGCCTGACCCTGGACGCGGATACCTCCATTTAGGTAATGCTGAATTGTCGTTACGACGAAGATCACAAGGATGGCGGCGAACGCCCAACTGGCGATAAATGTCAGGAACGGAAGCTGAAAAACGTAAAACCCGACGTCTAGACCAAATTGTGGGTCAGTGATTCCGAAGTCGACGCGGTTCGTAAAAAACAGCCAGCTTTCCCATTGCGACGAAACCCCGGCACCGACCAGTAACGCGAAAAGGAGCGAAGTCAGGCTTCGTATGAGAATCGCTCGTCTTCCCATGAGTTGTTGCCATCTTCGGGTCAGTTCGTCTTCAGGGCCGGCCGGTCGACTCTTCGGGGCGAGTCGATCAGCTAGGAAAAGGTTCACCCACAGAGCAACGAAAAATACAACCGTGAACAAAAGCCCCAACCCGATCTTGGCCCAGAGCACCGAACTCCACACCGAAGACAGCTTGAGGCTGTCAAACCAGAGGTAATCAGTCCAAAAACCGGCGAGGCCGCGAATAGAAGTGAAGAACAGAAAAATTGCGAGTGCGCCGAAGCCGAACAGTACCCGTAAACGATTAGTGCGTCGGCGGCGCGGCTTCATTTGCTCAGGTGGTTGCATATATTTGGAATGTTACTGGCCTGCAGGCACGACCAGACTGCGGCATCCAGGACCAACCGGCGGAAATTGGTGACCGGACGGAAATTCTTGACCTCTAGATCGGGTTCCAGCTAATGCGTTGTCATGACAAACAGTCCCACAGCACCCTTCTAGGGGGGTCTGCCACCTCACGCGTGCGTCCGAGGCAATGGTGGCGTAGAGGCCAAGAGCGAACCCTGCGGCTATTGCGTCAGTGGCTATTAGATCTACTGCTGTTTTCTTCCATTCGCGGTAGACAGCTCGAAGCCGAACTTCGATCGCTACTTCGTCATCAAGGTGAGCGACTAGGCGTTCTCGTAACCAATCACCCACACACCTAGCCACCTTTTCCGATACGCCGGTGACATTTACTTTCGTTCCTCCCGCCCCATATTTTGCGGCTGTAGCCACAAATGAAACCAAACCTTCTACAAGTTCGTCGTCCATGGCACTGGGTACGAGTTGGGACATTTCAAATTTGTTCACCGAAACAAGTTTCAGTTCCGGAAGAAGTAACTCCAGTCGGGCGGCCATGTTTTGCTTTAACTGGGCCACAGTGGGGCGCGCTAATTCGCCTACCGTGCTTCGTAAACGATCATGATGGTCAACAATCGTCTCCGCTTCACCGTGCAGCGAAGAATACGGTGACTGGGAGATAACAGGGATTTCACCGGTGCGGATGAGAACTTCTCTCGCCCACTCCACATCGTTGGGTTGTGGTTCGCCTAACCGAGCAAAGAGTTCATCGATGACCGCTCTCCGTTGCGGTGATTTCGGGCGCTGGAAGGGGACGACGTCATCTCGATCAGCGTCTTGGGTAAAGGTCTGTTGCCGTTCTGCTTGTCGACGAACATCAATTTCGTCACCTAGCGGGAGTTCTGGATCTTCATCAGTCTGGAGGTCGTCTCTTTCGAGGGTAAGTCGGTGTGATTGAAGATCGATGACGGTGCCGGGGCGAACATCTGTCGGCGGATCCGCTGGCGGCTTGTGGGTGATCGATGAAGATTCGTTTCCTACTTGCGTTGCTGCCTGGATGGAACGGGCGGCAGATAGCTCGCTTTGGAGGCGATGTAACTCTTCTCCAACGTCTTCTAAGAACTCTCGTACTTCCTCGATCGCATAACCGCGGAAGACGTGACTGAATTCAGCGTTTGTAACCGAATCTGGATCAATTTCGGACGCCCCTCGGGCGTGCTGAACCATGATGGTTGAGGGTACCGATCGTTTCTCGTGACATGGGGATGGTCTACTGAAAACATCTCGGTCTTTATTGAGTCCTCGAACTTATCCCCGAGAGATTTCCGCCGCGGGAGCGAAGTGCTTGAAGAGCATCATCCAAAGTATCTACCGCGACGACATCAACCATTTCTCCCAGGACTGATCGCGCTTCTTCGACTTGGCTAGAAGGAACAACAAAAAGGTCTGCTCCGCTTCGCATCACTGCGTGACTCTTTTGTTCCATCCCACCCACAGGACCGATATTTCCCAGTGGGTCGACGGTGCCGGTAGCGACTATTCGAAGCCCTGCCAGCAACTCGCCCGGGAGCATCGTCTCTAACAACGCCAACGTCAAACCAAGTCCTGCTGACGGACCACCGACGCGCTCAATTACAAAGTTGATCTCAAACGGCAAGTCGTCCATTTCGATGTAGGTGCTGATGCTGACTCCAAGGAAAGCGTTGCCATTTTTTTCAGAGAGCGTCACCGTCTCGTGGCGGGTTGTTCCATCTAGCTGAAGTACTGAGAAGGAGAACTCGTCGCCTGGGGATCGACTCCGGACGACGTCGCCCAGATCTGTCGCGTTTTGAATTGTTTGGCCGTCGGCTTCGATGATGACATCACCGCGATCTAAGGCACTTGAAGCCGGGGTATCAGGCAAGATCTGCATCACAAGAGCCCCCGCTTGAGAAATGACTTCATATCCGAGCCGTTCAAGGGCAACCCGAGCGGCGACGTCGAGGCTTCGCGCCATTTGTTCTTGCCCGAGCGTTCGGTTCTGCTCAATCGTGCGGTCACCCAGCACCTCATGACGGTCCGAAATTTCTATCGAATCGTCAAGCCATCCTCCAAGCATTTCAAGTAGTGAGGGTTCAAGGTTGGACTGGACTGTCACCATACGAATTTCGCCATTAGCGCGGTATGTCTTCGCGTCGTCTAGGACCAGCATTGGCGTTATATCGCGGGTGCTCCCTGGACTAGTGAGCACCTTGGAGGTAATGGTCACCCGATCAAGGACAAGTACCCCGAGCAACCCAAGACAGATAATCACTACCGCAGCCAGAGCCCAAGTGGGCAATCGGCGAACGTTGAGTGACTCGTTCACCGGGGTGGAACTATCCTCATTCGTTGGTGGTTCGGACATCGGCTATAAGCGTGCCACGCTGGACCCCAACGACCACACGCGGCTCGGATGAAATTGATGAACCAACCCCAAGACGACTTTGATTCCACAGCACCGCTTGAGCCAGTGCCCTATTACCGAATTTCACCTGACGTTCATGCCACAAGGCACGACGAATCCGAGTTGAGTGCGCCCAGTGGACGCAAATCCAGTTTGAATGATCCGCGTCAGATTCTTCCCTCCCGGCTTTACCGGGGCACATCGCTGTGGAGAAAATTTGTGGCGTTGCTTGGGCTTGGGGCGTTCTCGATTTTGGGCGGCGTCGCTATAACTCTCATTGTTGGTGTGATGGCAATAGTGGCCGCTCTAACTTTGCAGGCAGCGATCAGTTGACAGACAACGACATTCGCAGTCGCCGCATCAGTGCCGCTTTAGCGGGTCATCGGGGCGACACATCGCAAGCAAGAGCGTTGTTAGTTGATCCCGATGCGACCACGCGTCGCGTCGCGTTGGGTGCTTTAGAACGGCTCAGGGAGTTGACGGCTGCTGAGTTGCGGGTGGCCCTCGATGACTCAAATGTCTCAGTTCGCAGACGCGCGTTAGAAATTTCGGCACAAAGACCGGACGTGGAAATTGAGTCTTACTTGCACGATCCTGACGCATCCGTCGCTGACATGGCTGCGTTCTCCCTCGGTGAACGCGAAGAAATCGATGCCGTTGAGGGACTTACGAAAATGGCTAGCGGGCATTCAGATGAGTTGTGTAGGGAAACTGCTGTGGCTGCGTTGGGTGCTCTTGCCACAACAACGGGAGCTGACAGACCAACGATTCTTATTTGCCTCCTTGAGGCTATGAATGACCGCGCTCAAGTTCGGCGCCGTGCCGTGCTCGGACTTTTCCAATTTGAGGAACCTGAAGCTCAGCAAGCAGTCGAATCCGCGTTGAGTGATAAGGACCGCCAGGTTCGGGCGGTGGCAAGTGAGCTTCTCGGAGTCGTGAGTGACTAATTAGTTACTCAACTCGGAAGCTAATGCCAGGAATTTTTCGGGGCGCAAAAGCTTTTCGAGACTCCAACCTCGCCCATCAGCGTCAACCTGGTCGTCGTTCTCTGCCCACACAGTCGCTGAACGCGGAAAGACCTGTTGATCAGTCGACATGTCGGTGTCTTCGGCTAGTCCCAACATGTCGATGATTTGGTGGGATTGACGTAACGAAAACAAATTAGAGCGTCGCAAATCGCCCAGACTTACAGCTTGCTCAAGGAGGGCGTGTAACCGAAGTTGTGACACATACCCTTCTCGGACCCTTGTGTCGGGTTCCGTGTCCGGGGCGTGTCTCAGCAATGCGGCGAGAAAGGTACGCATTCCAGTTGATGCGTCAACGTTCCAGGCTGGACCCGAATCAATGTACGAAAGTTCAATATCGTTGCGACTTTCCAACGGGGCTGTTAGCGCCGCCCGTCGATACACGGTTCTGTCTGCCGGCAGAGATGCCAAAACTTTTTCTTGGAGTCCGCCGACAGCTTCGACAAGAACCTGCTCGCATGCAGCGGCAGTGACAGCAGCCGTCAAATCCTCTGACACGTCCATAAGGGTCACGCGCTGTACCCCCGCCACACGAGCAGCTTCGAACGCTGCCGCTTCGACGCTGACGCCCAGCGGCGAGCCGTCAGTGACCACACACCATCTCGCTGCTGGCGCGTTTTCGAACAACGCAAGCACTATGGCTTCCATTGGAGGGGAGTGCGTCAAAAATCTTGCGTCAGATTCCCAGTCCAGAGTGGAAGTGGGGGCTACCCCCAACACCTGATCAGCAACCAAGAAAGGGTGTACCGCTCCCATCGCCGTTTCGTTTACGAAGGCGAGAGCGACCACTTGCTCAAGGAGTTCGGGAATCGCTGCTGCCGCTATTTGAGGATCACCATGGTGATCGATAATCACTAGTTCGACCGCGTAACGCCCCCTAAGTCCGCCAGCCATGTTGACATCGGACCAGTATGCGGACACACCAGTTAGACGAGCCCTGTCCAGAGTCGCGTCGGGCCCCGTGAGGTTCGCAATGATCCCAAGTCGCACAATGTCGCCGTCGAAACCTATCGATCTTTCAACCGATGGTGTTTGTGGGGTGTTCACGTTGGAAACGGTTTCTCCTTGCGTTGAACACGCCCCAAAAAGCATCGAAACCAAAACGGCAGCTACCGCGTTCCTGCTCACATTCCCCATGCGGGGAATGTGGCGTTCACCAACGGGGGCCATGGGTATTGAATGTTGATGAAAGTGTTTCAAAGTTGTCCAAGGCTCGTCCTGCGCCGAGGACTACTGCTTCCATTGGCATGGGTACTATCCGCACCGGCACCCGCGCGTCATGTTCAATGCGCTTATCGAGTCCTCGTAGCAAGGCACCTCCGCCTACCAGATGAATGCCATGAACCAGCAGGTCCTGTGACAGTTCGGGCGGCGCCTGGCTCAGACAGTCGATGACAGAGTCCACGATCGCTTGAATTGGCTCCTCGAAAGCAGATCTCACTTGATCCGGTGTCAAGATAAAGGTTCTCGGCAAACCGGTCGTCAGGTCTCGTCCTTTAACTTCGGCATCAAATTCGTCTCCTTCTGACCATGCGGACCCGATTTGTACTTTGATTTCTTCAGCGGTCCGTTCACCGATTGCAACGCCGTGTACTCGGCGGACATACAGCTGTAGTGCTGAATCGAAGTCGAACGACCCCACTCGGATGGCTTTGAGGGAAACAATTCCCCCCATCGACACCATCGCTGTTTCCGCTGTGCCGCCCCCGATATCAATGATCATGTTCCCGATGGGTTCGTGAATCGGTAAGCCCGATCCGATGGCAGCTGCCATTGGCTGATCGATGAGTCGAACATCGCTGGCACCTGCTCGGCGCGCGGCGTCGGTGACTGCGCGACGCTCAACTGGTGTAATTACTGATGGCACACATACCACGACTCGAGTTTTACCGAATCGGCCCACGCCCACTTGTTGAAGGATCAACCGAATCATTCGCTGAGTTGTGTCGAAATCGGTGATAGCACCTTTTCTGAGAGGACGAACCGCGACAATGTATGAAGGGGTCCGACCGATCATCTGCCAGGCTTCTCGACCAACGGCAAGAACGTCACCGGTTCTCTCGTTCATCGCGATAACTGACGGCTCGTTGAGAACGATGCCGCGCCCACGTTCGTACACCAAAGTGTTTGCGGTGCCGAGGTCGATCGCTAGATCACGTGCCAGCGGAACTCCTCCCCTCGCCCCGCGGCCCATCGCTATCCGCCGCGCGTATAGCGTCATTCATTGGAGGAGCAAGAGCGTCTAGATGCTGACGAAAATCATCGATGCTCGCGTGCCAGGGGGTGCGTTTACGCCCGCTAAGAGCAATGAATAAGACCCCAACTAACGTGATCAGAGCAGCCAGAGCAAGAAATGCCAACGGAGTCACAACTAGTCCTTACCTACCGAATTTGTTGACCTGACGTCAGTGATGTCTTGTGAGGAGAGCGCCCAATCTTCGCCGTCTTTCCAAACTTCGCGCTTCCAGATGGGGACTGTGGCTTTGAGGGTGTCGATGCCAAAACGCGCGGCCTCAAATGCGTCGGGCCGGTGGGGTGAAGACACAGCTACTACGACCGAGCTTTCACCGACTGTGAGCGCTCCGGTTCTGTGAGCTAACACGACTCGGGATAGATCCGGCCATTTGTTGCGCATCTCAACAGCGATGGCTTCCAATCGCGGTTCGACGTGCTCCTCATAGGCCTCATATTCGAGAAGGGAAACCGCTTCTCGACCTTCGGCATGATCACGAACCGTTCCCGAGAACACCACCACTGCGCCGCACGATGGTTGCACACACCAGTCGTAGAACTCGCCGACAGAGAGTTCCTCAGGTGTGAGGACAAGCCAAGCGTCAGAGTTCTGCGGAGCGCGCACATGATTATGGTACGCCGAGAAGGACTCTCCTCCCTGTCGAGCTAGCGGGGGGCGCGGACAACAAGAGCGCATCCGTGGGTACGTTTTGGGGTGTGGACCGAACTGATGATCCTGGGCAAGACCCGGCGGAACCTTCCGATGAGGGAAGTGCGGGAGGGAATTCTGATGTGTTTGGCTCGCCAGACCTCGGGTCGATGGGTTCCTTTGACTGGTCGCAAATCCCCGATGACCCAGACACCAGCATTGAGGAAAACCCCACTAGCAGGTATCCGTTACATCCCGATGATCGCATCTGGATGCACCCAAGTGAACTTCAGTACCTCGCGCCGGATGCAGTATCGCAGCACCGATCCTCCGATAACCGGCGTCTTATGGGGGCGGGATTAGTTGGTGTTGTCGTCGGAGCCGCGGTGGCTGCTCTGGTCGTTGGTCTCATCTTTCAACCTTCAACCCAGGTAGTGGAGCGAATTATTGAGCGGGAAATAGCAACAGCAAACGTTTCCGCGGTTACGCCAGCAGCTGAGAACGGGTCATGGAGTGTGGCTGACATTGCGGCCAAAGTGACACCCAGCGTGGTGCGAGTCGAGGTTTTGCGGCACAACCGCGTGATCGGTTCAGGTTCGGGAGTCATATTTCGCGATGACGGTCATCTCATAACTAATGCTCACGTTGTGACAGACGGCGACAGTTTTCGCGTGGTTTTGTCAGAGGGAAAAACGTTGGAGGTTGCTTTGGTAGGCGCCGATCCCCGGACTGACATCGCGGTTCTTCAACCGATGACTGAGACAGATGTCCGATATAGCCCAGCGACTCTTGGGAATACTGATCAACTTCGCGCCGGCGAAACAGCAATCGCCATTGGTTCGCCTCTTAGCTTGCTCGGCGGGCCCACGGTGACTGTCGGAGTTATCAGCGCAACCCATCGTCGGTTGCAATCGCCGCAAGGTGACTGGTTGTACGAACTCGTGCAAACGGACGCTCCAATCTCTCCCGGATCATCAGGTGGAGCGCTCGTTGATGCTCGAGGGGCAGTGGTGGGGATAACGACCGTCATCGCTGTAAGCGAAGTGGGAGCTGAGGGTTTGGGGTTCGCTACACCGATCGAAATTGCTCATGAAGTGGCCAACGACATCATTCGGTGGGGGCGTGCACGGCATGGACGTTTAGGTATCCGAGGTCAAGACGCTCTGGAGAAATCTTTGCCCCCAACTCACTCCGCAGGTGTTCTTGTGAAATCTGTAGACCCTTCGGGCCCATCCAACATCGGCGGGGTAGAGGCCGGAGATGTAATTGTTGAGCTCGACGGGCAAGCTGTTCCCGATATGGGGGCGTTAGTTGTAGACGCTCGGATGCTTGAACCGGGCGAACTGGCAACCTTGAGGGTCTGGCGGGACAATCAACTCATCATTGTGACGGTTGAGGTCGGAGAGTTGCGTTAAACGTCATCTCGTAATGCAACTCGTCGTATCCAAGAAATAGCTCCATATATCAGCCCGAGTAGTGAGGCTGTGCCAACAAACAACGACACGGATTGGCGCTGTTTGGCGTTCATTGAATCCCATGGCATTCCAGCGTCCGTTGCGACAAAGACTTGGTCATTGCCATAACGCGGAACCCACCCCGTGGCCCGTAGACGATCATTCGCAACCACCCAAGAGTATCGGGTGTAGGGAAGCAGCCCTGTGGGGGCTTGATGACCTACTCGGCGCGCTATGTATCGATCAAGTCGCCCTGGCAGGGGAATGGGGAGGCGAATGATTGGGCGCGCACCAAGGAGTTCTTTAACTTCACGCGCGGTGAGCCATCCGTCTGGGGCGACGTTGAACACCCCGGACTCGTCGAGTTGAACGACGGTTGCTACTGCGGTCGCTAAATCATCTAGGTGAACGAATTGTTGTGGCGGGTCATCTCGACGGGTTCTTATCGGCGCGGCCGCGATTAAAGCTTCGCCCATCAGACCACTCGCGCTAGGGGAAGCCACTGCTGTTGGTCGCAGTATGGTCACCCGCCGCTGCGGGTCTCTGTCAGCCCAGTCGAGTGCCGTGCGCTCCGCATCGGCTTGGTGGACCGCGAATGCTGACTCGGGATTAGGACGAACAGCTGCATCTTCAGATAACGGAACCGCGTTGTTGGGCCAAGCGCCGTAGACCATTGCGCTAGACACGAGAACTAACCGCGAGACGTCGCGTTCACCGGCAATGTCGAGTAACCCAATCAACTCTCGTTGGTCTGAGTCGTCCGAGAACGCTAGGTGGACAACCCACTCCACCTCTTCGAGAGAAACCTGATCAATATCGAAGGTGACGTTGACAACTTCATCAAAAACTTGTTCTAAAGCTTCTGATATTCGAGTTCTCAGCGCTCCTTCTGGCCCAGAGACAGCCACGACCGTCATCTCCTAATTCCTTCTTCTCTCGAATGCTTATTGGGCGGGCTGGGGTGAAGCTGCACAAGCACCGGCCTACCATGCAGATGTGGCTAGTGACGATCCTTTTGACAAAGACGACCCTTTCGGGGGGCTGCCGTTCTTAGGTGATCTTGGCAAGCTCTTCAAGGGGCAGGGCCCCATCGCGTGGGACGTGGCTCGCCAGTTCGCCCAACAAATCGCCACGGAGGGAGTTTCTGAACCCAACGTCGACCCCATTCAAAGGGTGAAGCTTGTTGAGCTGGCACGCGTTGCCGAATTGCATGTTGCCAATGTCACATCGCTTGAGCCTGGAGTTTCGGGCCAACCCGCAACGGTGGTGCCTGCGACTCGAGCACAGTGGGCGTGGGCAGCTTTAGAGGCATACCGCCCATTAATGGACCGTCTAGCCGAACGGCTCGCGGCCGGCACCCTCCCAGGCGAATTAGTAGCTGCTGAAGCTCAAATTCTTGACGGTTTAATGCGAGCGCTTAACCCCATGATGATGGCGATGAGCGCTGGTTCAATGGCTGGCCATCTGGCTACGCGGGCGTTTGGCAATTACGTGCTTCCTATACCTCGACCTGATCACCAAATTTTGATTCTGGTCGGCAACGTCGAAGAATTTTCGACCGAGTGGTCGCTTCCGATTGAAGATGTGCAACTTTGGGTGTGCATCTATGAAATAGCGATGCATTCTGTTCTTTCGGTTCCTCACGTAAAGGGAGCATTTGACCGGTTGTTGAACAAATACATTGATGGTTTCCAAACCGACTCTCGCGCTTTTGAAGACCGGTTCGCTGATTTAGATATCGGTAGTGGGGATCCTGCGGAGTTGCAGCAGACCTTGCAGAACGCTTTGGGTGATCCTGAGACGATGCTGGGAGCGTTGAGATCTGATGCGCAAGCTGCCGTTGTTCCTGAGCTCGAGTCATTGTTAGCTGTGACGGTTGGGTACGTCGACTACGTGATCGAAAAAGTCGGGACGGGTTTGCTCAGTTCTTATGAGTCCCTCACTGAGGTTTTCCGTCGACGTCGGGTTACTGCGAGCGGAAGCGACCGCTTTGTTGAAAAGTTGTTTGGGGTTGAGATCACCTCAGAGCTCGTTGACCGGGGACAGGCGTTCATCGCTGGGGTGATCGACCGAGCTGGCGATGAGGCTCTCATGCGTCTATGGAACGACGAAAGGGCACTGCCAACGCCGAACGAGATCGCTGCACCTGGTTTGTGGTTAGCCCGAATTGATTTACCTGAGCTAGATCAAGGTTGATCAGTTTTTCGGTCTGAGGGATTGGGCAGAATCCGACTTACCCATGTCGGTAGTCGGTCACTCAGTTTGTGGTATCTGGCTTCGGTCCACACCTGATCGGCAATGACGCGAGATGGGGTTCGTTTGCCTTTTGCTAGAGCAACGAGCCCACCGAGATAGAGAAACGCTGCCGATGCGCTGGAAAGAGCGAGGATGATTAGCCCTGCGCGTAACGGCAAAACTCCGTTAGGAGCCACGACGGGAATCAACGCCCCTATGACCCAACAAAGTTGGAATCGCGTTTCGAATCGAGCGAAGGAGCGTCCTTGGTTGACGGTCGGTGCGTCGCGTTGAACGATGGCGTCGAAGGAAAGTTTGCCTAGGCCGGCTGCAAGGCCGACGCTCGCGACGAACGCTAATACGGCCATGCGGTCACCTGGAAAGGTGGCTAAAAAGCCGACGCCGGCGGCAATTGTAAGAACTCCGCCGAGCAGGTATTCCTCTCGCACAAATCGGCGAAGGAACGGTGCGGCTGCCGCACCAATGAGCGCGCCTACGGCACTTGCCGCCACCATCAATCCGAACCAGATAACCGAGGCGCCTTCGCGACGCAACCAGAACGCAACGAGGAACAGCGTGAAGCCCGTCATGCCTCGAAGTACCGCCATCGCTGAAGCCGCGAGAACAATCCCTCCCCTGCGTAGGTCGCTGCGCTCGTCTTGTTGCATGGGTTCAGATGCAATTGAGGTGCGCGGGAGCCGTGCCCCCAGGGGCACTACCGCGCCGAAGACGATCATCGCGACTCCCAAAACCCATTCGGATCCGATCAAACTAAGAAGCAGTCCAGGGCCCGCGGCTACGGCTCCACCAATACCGCTGAGCAACACCAATTTTGAGTTGGCTTCCACGAGGTCTTCGTGCCCACGAACTAGACCAGGAACAATCGCGCTTTTTGCGACGTGGTAAGTCTTTCCCAAAACCAGTGCACCAAATGCTTCGGGGAAAAGCAGCAAAGAATTCAGGTGGCGAATCATGAGGCACGCCAAAACAGCTCGTCCCATGCCACTCGCGATCACCATTGCACGGCGCCCACCGCGTAACCGATCTATGAGTGGCCCAATGAGAGGCCCAACAATTGCAAATGGGGCGATTGTCAAGATCAGGTACAACGCCACCTTGGGTCGCGCCGCTGCAGGGTCAAGATTGAAAAACAGGGAGCCAGCGAGAGCGATTGTGAAGAGCGCGTCGCCGGCCGCTGAGACCAGTTGCACTCTGGCGAGACGGGCAAATGGGCCGAGGGGAGCGTGGTTTTTGGGCGATGTGTCGTGATCACTGATTCCACCGGCGCTGGGGTCAGAAACCGGCGTTGGGAAATCTGGTGCCTCTTCCACGGTGTCACCCTAGGGCCCAGTTAAATGGGGCACTCCCAAGCAAACTAAATCTGATGGGCTTAGCCAGCGTTGCCCGCGACTCTGACGGGTTCGGTTGCTGCGAAGACAGCACTATTTAAGTTGGCGACGATTCGTTTGAGATATCGGTGATACACGGCTCGGGGTACGACTTGGTGGCCAGGTTGTTCCGACGTCATGTAGTCATCAATGCGCGATTGGATTTGGGAGGTCATCGAGTCAACCCGTTCGCGGAAGCTTTGCGGTATTCCATCGTGTTCAGCCAAAATTTCACTTGCTTCGGTAAAGAACCCTGAGACGATCCGGCGCTCTTCAAGCAACCCATGAATATCGGGTTCATTGACAAAGGAGACGCCGCTTTCAGCGAGGTCAAGAATGTTCTTCGCGTGATCCCCAACGCGTTCAATCTTCTTCAACAAAAGTATGAGCCCAATGACTTCGCCGATGTCATTGGGGCCGTGAACACTGATGTGTACAGCAAGCTCGCCACGCAGTTGTTGCTCATTGGCATTGATACGTAGATCTGTTTCTCGCACATCATCTGCGATCAAACGGGGATCCGCACCGGTCATCAGTGCGGTACAGGCAAGGTCAAACGAATGGCGGGCATCGGTAACCATCGCAACTGATCTAGTGACGACGTGGTCCAGCCCGCTATCACCACCTCGGAAAAACGAAAGCACCATAAGAATCGCCCCTAACGAAGGATGGCTACACCTAAAAGAGGTGCAACTATGAATAAGACTACGACGTAGCACACAGCAAGGACTCTCCGCCGAACCGCGAGGTCTGCCATAAGGGTCGCTGCGGAAACGGGAATTTCCCTGGCGAACGGGAGTACATACAGAAGCAAGATGCCCGCGATGTTAAACGTGGTGTGAGTCAACGCGACCGTTAAGGAGTCAGCGCTCGATGCCGCCAACGCTGCCAACAAAGCAGTGATGGTGGTGCCTACGTTCGCCCCCAATGTGACCGGGTAAGCATTTCGTAACGTCAATACTCCTGCTGCGGACAACGGAATCAAGATCGATGTGGTGATGCTGGAGGACTGGACTGCGATCGTGACGACCATCCCTACGGCAAGAGCTACTAGACCTCCAGCTTTGCCAAGAATTGCGTTAAGCGAGCGCTCAATGCGGGCAGCTACGAGGGCCTTCATGTTTTTTGTTACGAACGCGAGAGCAATGAGAACGATGACGAGGCCTGTTGCGACCATGAGGGCGCCTTTGACGTTGCCCGATGCTCCCAGTTGATCCCAGAGATCTTTCAACCACTCGACCGGTCCTTTTACCCACTTTTTGACGGGACTTTTCCATTCGGTTCCGCCCGAACCCACGAGCAGTTCGCTCATCCATTTAGCAATTCCCGAAATTGGCCTAAAAATCAGTTCAATGGGGAGAAGAACTGCGACCGCGAGGATGTTGAAAAAGTCGTGGACAGTGGCTGTGGCAAACGCACGCCTAAATTCGGCTGATTGACGGACGTGTCCAAGGGAAACGAGGGTGTTGGTAACGGTGGTCCCAATGTTGGCGCCCATGATCATCGGGACTGCCTGGTCCACGCCAAGTGCGCCAGATGCCACAAGACCGACTATTACCGATGTGCTGGCCGATGACGATTGGACAAGTACCGTCCCCAAAATTCCGACGCAGAGACCGGCAATTGGATTACTGACTGCTGAGAACAAGCGTTCTTGGGTATCGGCGCCCATTATTTTGATGCCCGCTTCAAGCGAAGAAACGCCAACAAGGAAAAGATAAATCAATGCGACAACAAGCGCAGCACGGGCGCCTGTCGGCATGGATCGCTCAGGGCTACCGGGGGGACGATCCACGGACTGAAACGTAATGGCCAGAGACACTAAGAAAGTGGATTTGCCAATGTTTCACCAATCAAAACCCGCGCAGCAACAATCGAGGCTCCTTCTGGTCTGCTGCCAATTAGTGAAATAACGGTGAACAGATATTTCGGCGTGTCCAGGTTTATAGAGGTAAATCCCCGAGGTCTAAGTCCGATTCTTGGGTCCGTATCCCGACTAGTTCCGATACCGCTATGAATCCATCGCGCACAGCAGCATTATCAGTACCTGGAATGCGTCGTTTCGGATCTCCGGATTGACGTTCAAATAACCAGGAATGTTCACTCGTCGATATCAAGCGACCCGCGGCATCACCCCATTTGGCCAACTCAGTTACTCGCACGCCTGCGATCTCGTCAAGAGGAGCGTTGGGGACGTTGACGTTGATGACTCGTCGCCCACGTTCGATCAGGCTGAGCCGCTCGATGAGTTCTGGCAGCAGATGCACTGAACTGTCCCAGTTCATCGGTTCATCTGTGACATCCATGCTGAAGGCGATGCCGTGAGCTCCGTTGTTAGCGGCAGTCAATGCCGCTCCCACAGTTCCGCTGTGCAACGCTGCGCGTCCACAATTCAAACCGGGATTGACACCTGACACGACCATAGGCACGGGGTCGCCGAACGCTCCGAGTTGGGTCATAACCACGCACAACGCTGGGGGTCCGCTCACGGCCCAACATTCGGTGGCGCCAAGGTCTTCTCGTTGAATTTGTTTTGCCTCTAATTCTCCACCGTTGAGATCTCCGCCTATTGCGCCACCCATGCCTGTCATGTCCGAGACAGGGGCTGCGACAACCGCTTCGTAGCCAGCTTCAACGACACCTCGAGCTAAGGCCCATAGACCCTCAGATGCGACTCCATCGTCGTTGGTTATAAGGACCCTCATCAGGTCTCAATTACTCTTCTTCGTCTTCGGGGACACCCAGATCCCATTCGAGGTGCAAGTTTTCTCGCTCGGCGTCGCGGTTCACCCGTTCGCGATTACGTCTGAACTGGGGATCGTGAGGCGGAAGAAGCTGGAGCCGCGCCACTGTTCGGCGACGAAATTCATCCACCACTGCTTGTTCACCAAAAAGTCCCTGGGTATCCCAATGCGGGGAAACCGGGCCGAGGTAGACGATTCGCACGCCAGTCTCGGGGGGAGGGAGTTCTTCATCAATTTGGAAGTTGGTCACCGATGCTCCTTCGACAGCGACCGCACCACTGTACCGGCGCCGGCTTCGGGAACCATTAGCTCCGGCAAGCGTCACAGCAATGTTCCCCGTTTCTTCTCAGAATGAAATTTTCATAAGAACATCAAATATTTGGAACCGTTTGCCCTTGTTGGGAGTCATAGTCATAGCAAGGCGCGAGAAATCATCCTCGCGACGACCGACGGAGCGCAGCCCATGAGTCACATTTCCACTGACACGAGTTGGATGAGCAGAGGTAACTGCGCTGATCGAGATCCGTCTATTTTCTTTCCCAGTGATGGTGTGGGTGTTGAACGGGCAAAAAAACTATGTGAGGGCTGCCCGTCGCAGTCGCCCTGTCTTGAGTATGCGCTGGCGAACCGGGTTGAGCACGGTGTGTGGGGCGGAGCGTCTGAACGGCAAAGGCGTCGGGTCTTGAAGGCGAGACGTCAAGTCTTGTTGCGGGAGTCTTCTCTTCAGATCTCTTGATCGAGAGGCGTGTAGCTATTCGCCGGCACCGTCTTCAGAAGAAGGGGACTCTCCGTCTTTTATGCCGTCCTTGAACTCTTTTTGTGCTTGCCCCAGAGATCGCGCCAGCTTCGGGAGTTTGGCACCACCGAAGAGCACTAGGACGATGACCAAGATGATGATCAGTTCTGACCCGCCGAGATTCACAAAGGTGAGGCTACCAGCGCACTGATTCCCTATATGGAGATCATCAAGAATTCGGTGTCTAGCTTGCTCGTTCGGCAGCGGCGCGACGGGCAAGGGCTCGTTGCCGGCGCAGACGGCGACGTTCTCGTTCGCTCATACCGCCCCAAATACCGAATTTCTCGCCGTGGCTCAGCGCATACTCGAGACAGTCTTCACGAACGATGCACCCTCGGCAGACCTCTTTAGCTTCTTTAGTGCTTGCCCCTCGCTCGGGAAAAAACAGATCTGGATCAACGCCTAAACAGTTTGCGTAATCCCACCAACCACTTTCTTCGGTTTGGCTGCTGCTGCTTTCGTCCACGAACGCCATATATTTCCGCCCTGATCCGCCCGACTCGCCAAGATGACGTCGTCGTAATTACACGCGTGTCATTGAACACCTGTTTAGCGCCAGAAGCAAGAAAAGTTTAACCGCGCCCGAGAGGTCACCAATATGACTCGGCGCTACTTCAGTTCAGACACAATCTTTAGGTACGATTCTCACTTTCTCCTTTTCAATGTGCCCTCGCGCGAGGCAGACTGATCTCGGAGGTGTCCGAGCGCCTGGTGGGCTCCCCCGCCTTCAAAGCGGGTGGGATGGGTGATCCCCGTCCGGCGGGTTCGATTCCCGTCCACCTCCGCCAAGTCAATCCAACCCACTAGTCCAACACACTGCAAACCAAATGATGGAAAGGAACCAACGTGAAGAAGCTCCTGCTGGCAATTGCCGTCGGCGCCTTGGTGGCAATCGCCGCTCGGAAACTCGCTGAAAACTAAACCCCGAACCTAGGTCCGGAAACTTCCCGGTGTCGGGATTTTAAACTCCGAGGAGGTCTCGGGCCCCGGTGTCACTACTTGGGTGCCGAAGTTTGGACATTGCCCGCGCTTCAATCTGCCGGATTCTCTCGCGGGTGAGGTTGAAGTGCTCGCCTACTTCTTCGAGAGTTCGAGGTTCGCCGCGGTCAAGCCCGAACCTGAGCTTTAGGATTTCTCTCTCTCGTTCGTCGAGAGGGCCAAGAAGTTTGGCGATCTCATCGGGGAGCCGCGAGACTGCAGCTGCTTCTTCAGGGTCTTCGGCATTTCTATCTTCGACTACGTCACCTAACTCGGCATCGCCGTCTTCACGCAAGGGTTCCGAGAGAGATAGCGGCTCTGCAGCGAATCGAAGTGCTTCAGACACTTTGTCTTCAGGCATGTCGACTTCTACCGCGAGCTCTGCCAGCGTCGCTGGACGCCCATATTTAAGTTCCAAACGCGACCGAGCTTTCTGAAGCCGCGCGAGGGTGTCACCTGCGTGCACCGGAAGTCTGATGGTGCGGCCCGTATTAGCAATACCACGAGTGATGGCCTGGCGAATCCACCATGTCGCATAGGTAGAAAACTTAAAACCTTTACGCCAATCGAACTTCTCGACGGCGTGCATGAGTCCGAGGTTTCCCTCTTGAATCAGATCCAGCAGCGGCAACCCTGAAGCCTGATATTTCTTTGCAATTGAAACCACTAGGCGAAGGTTGGATTGAACGAATGTGCGTTCAGCCCTTTCCCCTTTGCGGTCAGCTCGACGAAGTTCACGCTTCTTAGGGGGCGTTACGGGAGAGCCGTCTTCCAGCTGATCAGCATCGAGTATTGCTCTGGCTTCAGCACCAGCTTCAATCTCCTGGGCGAGTCGCACCTCGTCATCTTTTGTCAGGAGCGGATACTGACCGATGTCGGTGAGGTACAGACGGACGAGATCTTCTTCGTCCCGCTCAACCCGATTCTTGGCCACCTGCTGACCTCTTTCCCCTGACCGGTGAGACGACCCCGCAGGGGCACCGTCCGCCGGTACGCTCGTCACGTTGCCGACACGATTTATTTCACAGACTCAAAGCATTGAGCTTAATCGCTTGCCTGGAAACTACCGGCTGGAATCGCGATTTACGACACGTACGACGAGCACAACATGACCGAACCAACAGCGACTCCAAACGGTGACCTCGAAATTGCTCTTGTTCAACTGACTTTTGATGCAAACGATGCCGAGCTATTACTCCCAATCCTTTCAAAGTATGTAGTGATGACTCGAAATCAGTTGAAGTGCCGCAATGTGGATCTTTGTGTCTCGTTTTCTGACCCCAACCATTTCGTGATAATTGAGAAGTGGGATTCTGAGGAAGCTGCCCGAGCGCATTTCGACTCCGCTGTTATGGTCGAAATGGCTGAATCGTGTTCAGGGATCCTGGCCCACCGTCCAGATGTTGATCTCTTAGAGGGCGTTAGCGCCCACGACTTGAACTGAAAGGACCACGTGACGAAGCGAGCAGTTGTTTGTGGCGCTGGCGGCTTTATCGGAAGTCATCTAGTTCGGCGGTTGGTGAACGAGGGTTATTGGGTACGGGGCGTCGATATCAAACACCCTGAATGGAACGTTTCCTCAGCGCATGAATTCATGGTCGCCGACTTGCGCGAGCCGCAGTCTGCAGCTGCAGCGTTGAGCGGCGGCATCGACGAGGTCTACCAACTCGCTGCCGATATGGGAGGAATGGGATTCATCCATCAAGCCGAGACTCAGATCATGCATAACAGCATGCTGATCAATCTCAATGTGGTTGAGGCTGCAGCTAGTGCCGGAATCGAACGCTATTTCTTGGCGAGTTCGGTGTGTGTGTATCGCGACATGAAGTTGGGTGAACCCGAGCTAACCGAAGACGATGCGTATCCCGCTGCGCCAGACAACGAATACGGCTGGGAGAAGCTTTATGCCGAACGCGCCGTGGCTTCCTACGCGAGGGAACATGGTTTTGAGCCGCGGATCGCTCGTTTTCAAAACTGTTACGGCCCCGAGGGCACATGGAATGGAGGCCGGGAAAAGGCTCCAGCGGCTCTGAGTAGAAAAATCGTTGAGTCCGTTGATGGAACCATCGAAGTTTGGGGAGATGGATCCGCGGTGCGAAGCTTCGTCTATATCGATGATCTGGTAGATGGCGTTCGTTGTCTGGTGGATAGCGACGTGAGCGAACCGACCAACATCGGTACTCGGCAATACGTTTCGGTGAAACAGTTAGTTGACTTGGTTGCCGACGCTGCTGACAAAGACATCACTCCGGTCTGGGTGCCTGGCCCCGTGGGGGTCCAAAGCCGCAACTTCTCTAATGACCGTATTGAATCCCTCGGCTATCAGCCACGTTTCGATCTGGCTGCGGGGTTGGCAGAAACCTATCCGTGGATAGCCGGCCAGGTGGCATCGCTGAAGGATTGAATTGGTGCCGTGACGCTAGGGGCGACAGCCCACAGATATGCGTTCGATTTCGGCCCAACTGAGTTCGCTTGAGCCCCACAATTCTTCAAACGCGGCGTCGGCTGTGTCAGTAAATCCGTGTCTGTTTCGGAACTGGTACAGACGGCGCTGTCTCTGGCCTCCAAGGCCGATACGTTCCAGACGCCCAACGTTGTGCACATCCCACGCAACAAACTGGCTTAAGTCAAGTTCGTCGTCGGCAGGAGCGTCATCGAATCGGCCGGATCTGCGGTCGAGGATCCTGAGTAGTAAACGGCCGATGGTGTCGCGACTTCTAGTTTGCCCAAAGTTGCGGGGCCGTTGGGTGTTTTCCAACGCTCCACCGCCGACCCAAAGATCGATGGGGTCATAGCTCAATATTTTGCTGTGGCCGAGGAGAGACGTTTCATCGATGTTGAGGGTGATCGCTTCGTCAACTCCGAGGCGTTCAGCGACTTCGGCTACAACTTCGCCAATCACCGCTGCGTCGTAGAAAACCATCTCGAAGGACTCGGGTTTAACCGAGACCTGGACCATTAGGCGTTCGCCTCAGACCGAGCATCACGAGACATGTCAGCAATTTCGTCGATTTCCTCATCAGTGAAGCCGGCAAGCTCGCGGAAACGGCGGGTCAGTTGGATTGGGCTGTCGTCATCTTCACCACGGAATCCGTTAAAGGAGAACAGTCGATCAACAACTTTTTGAAATTCGAGTGCCTTATCGAGTCGGTCTTTATCGTTTTCTGTCAGACGGCGCAGCCAATCGGAGCCCATCTTCACATGGGTCACCTCGTCAGCGAGCATCCAGTCTTCGCAGAACTCGAGAACCGGGTCACCGGCCATATTCCCGAACTCTTTCATCGTGTTGAAAACGTCGATCGCTAAGCCCTCAAGAGCGCGGTTGACGCCTGTCAACCGCAGAACCGGATCGGGATTGCAGGCCGCCTCATACAAAAGAGCATTTTCTGCATACTCGCCCAGTTCGGTTCCCATGTGCTCGGCAAGAGAAACCGAAATTTCGCAGTGCCGGGCTTCGTCCCAACATTGGCGGGCCATGTCTAGCTTCAAGGCGAGCGGTACTTCATCACCTAGTTCGAAGTCCCAGCAGGTACGACCGGCACCCTCTAAGGCCTGAATTTCACCAACAAAGATTCCGTGCATAAGTGCCCGAGCCCGATCTGGGCCGTTGGGTAAACCTGGAGTGAGCTTCGCCAGGTTGCCGCTTGTGTTGCCCCCAGCGATGCGTGCACCACGCGGATCGCCCATTCGTTGCTCATTGCTCTGACGGATGAATCGAGAGTCGCGTGCAAGCTCCTCTGCAGGAAAAATTTTGCGCATCAGTTTTTCTCCACTACTTCGACGTATGGGTTTCCGATTGAGCCGGGACCGGCAATACCGCCAGCCGCCAGCATAATTTTTTCAAGCTTGGTTTGGTGACTCATGGCTCGTTCAAGTTCTTCTGGTGATTCAATCATCGACTGAATCAGCATTTCACCTTCGCGCCAATCATTGAACTCATCTTGAAGAATAAAGTCCAAAATTCGGATTGTTGGCATGTCGGTTATTTCCGAGGTGCCGTTGCGGTGATAGGTGTAGGCAGCAATTTTGTGTGGGATAAGAACCCGGTAGACGCCGACAAGTTTCTCGATAGTCATATGAGCGGCTTCTGGCTCAGTCATGGATTCGAAGAACTCGACCATGTGGTCGTTTGGAGGGACGGTGAGGCGTTCCGTTTGCATTTCTCGCAACTCGGGTAAGCGTTTGTCGAATAGATCGGCGTGCCATGCGTGGTGATAGCAGTGGGTTCCCAGACGCAGCTTTACATCAAGTTCGGGCACGGTCGCCACCCAGCCACCAAGGGCCTCGAAGAGCTTAATTTCGGCCCATTTGTAGTACCCGATCCGCTCGGCGGTCTCGTCGACGTCGAATAAACCCGGCAAGCTACGCCGATCCCACGGGGCGAACGGCTCGCGCGGCCGCTTTGTATCAGTCATTGACGCTCTTTCGGCAATCCAAGCAGCATGCTGCTGAAGTTCACGATCCACCCTAAGTGCTGGAGTACCGAAATCTTACCGTTCGTTTAGTTCTGAGAGAAAGCTGAGGAATTTTTTTCTCATCGGTGAGCCATCACCGATACCGGTTAGTGATCGGTAGGCGACGATCTTTACCGAATGCTTTAGCGGAAATACGTGGACCCGGCGGCGATTGGCGTCGTTTATATTCCGCGAGATCTACCAAACGTGTGATTCGTTCAACCATCGCAGCGTCATAACCATCTGAAATGAGGTCTGCGGCAGCGCGGTCCTGTTCGATGTAAGCCTCCAGCAGAGGGTCTAACAATTCATAAGGTGGAAGAGACTGCTCGTCGGTCTGTTCAGGTCGCAGCTCCGCTGATGGTGGCTTCGAAATTGATGCTTCGGGAATCCAAGGAGCACTCGTTTGGTTGTTACGCCACCGACACAGCTCGTACACGAGAAGTTTGGGGCAATCCTTTAAGACTGCGAAACCTCCAGCTGTGTCGCCATAAAGGGTGGAGTACCCAACGGATGTTTCGCTCTTGTTTCCCGTTGTAAGGACGAGCCATCCCTTTTTATTTGATAGCGCCATAAGTAGGACACCGCGAATGCGACTTTGAAGATTTTCCTCCGTCAGGTCAGCGGCATCTTCGCGAAATAATGGGTCAAGCATTTCGAGCAATGCGGTGTGAGCCGGTTCGATGGGGATGGTATTGAAGTCCACACCAAAATTGAGTGCCAGTTCGGCAGCGTCGTCTTGGGAACCAGCGCTTGAGTAACGGGACGGCATGGACACGCCATGAACTCTTTGGGGTCCGAGCGCGTCAACCGCGATCGCTGCTACCAGGCTTGAGTCCACTCCTCCTGACAGTCCGATAACGGCCTCACTGAACCCGTTCTTGTTGACATAGTCGCGTGTAGCCAAAACCAACGCGTTCCAGACTTCGCCAACATCATCATTTGTTTCAGCAACGGGCGACTTCGTTAACGGTTTTCGATTTGGGCGTTCTTGCGAGGTCGCTATCACTGGGAGTGCACCTCTCCCACTTGGAGGAACCTCAACATCGACGACGATGACGGCTTCTTCGAACTGTGGCAAACGGGTCACAACGTTGCCATTCGCGTCAGCAACGAACGAAGACCCGTCGAAGATGAGTTCGTCCTGACCGCCTACCTGATTGACGTAAACAATCGGCACCTTGTGTTTGTTGGCTGCTTCGATGACTGCGGTGGCTCGCTCCGCGTTTTTTCCGCGCTGGTAGGGCGACCCATTGATGGATACGCCCAGAGCAGCTCCAGATTCGATTTGGCCGTCAAAGGGGCCATCGGGAAACCAGAGGTCCTCACATACGCAAATACTGACGAGTGTTCCTGCTATCTCGAAAAGAGGCCCGTCGGACGTGCCTGCGACAAAATAGCGTTTTTCGTCGAAAACGGAGTAGTTGGGAAGAAGTCGTTTGCGGTAAACACCACGAACTTGGCCTCGGTGACATATCGCAGCAGAGTTATAAAGCCCTTGAGGTGTTTGCTCCGGGAAACCAACTATTGCCACCGCATCGGAGGTGTGGTGGGCGACCGTCTCGACCGCTTTCTGGGCGTCGTCGATGAATCGTTGCTTCAGTAATAGGTCTTCAGGAGGGTAAGCGCAGACCGCCAGTTCGCTAAAAACGACTAGGTCGGCATCTGAGGCAACTGATTGGTCATAGGCATCTGTAATGGCGATGACGTTGGAGTCAAAGTCACCCACTCGCAGGTTGAGTTGCGCTAGACCAACTCTGATCGAAGCCATGTCATGAGGCTAGAAGCCGAGGGGTCGTTAGGGCGAAAACTATTTGGGCGGGGCCAACCGGCCCCACCCAAATCTTTTAAGACGATGTTGGTCAGGCTAAAGCTGCACAACAGGTGTTCGTCAACAACGTCGCCACGACATACGGGTCTGCGTTGGCGTTGGGACGGCGGTCTTCGATATATCCCTTGCCATCCTGAGCGACCTGCCAAGGTATGCGAATCGACGCTCCTCGGTCTGACACTCCATAGCTGAATTGGTCGAAGCGCTGCGTTTCGTGTTCACCTGTTAAACGTTCTTCGATGCCAATTCCATAACCAGCGAGATGTTCTTCAGTTTTGCCGGGTGCGCCCATCGATTGTGCTGCAGCTTCGACGGCTTCATAATTTTCTCGCATGGCGTTGGTCGAGAAGTTGGTGTGCATTCCCGCTCCGTTCCAATCGCCCTTCATTGGTTTGGCGTCGATACTGATTTCCAACCCGTGAAGTTCCCCAGCGCGGTACAGCAGGTAGCGGGCCATCCACATGTGGTCGCCCACAGCAACAGTATCGACGGGTCCAATTTGAAACTCCCACTGTCCGGGCATGACCTCTGCATTGGTACCGGAGATAGCCAGCCCAGCTTCAATACACCAAGTTGTGTGTTGTTCGACAAGGTCGCGTCCGCGAATTTTTACAGCACCAACTCCGCAGTAATAGGGGCCTTGCGGCGCTGGGAAACCTCCAGCTGGGAAGCCGGCCGGCCATCCGGTAATCGGATCAAGCATTGTGTATTCCTGCTCGAGTCCGAACCAAGGCTCTTGGTCGCTGTACTGATCCAACGCGGTTCGTGCCGCGGCACGAGTGTTGGTCGGATGCGGTGACATATCTGATGTTAAGAGAGTTTCGCAAAGAACGAGAATGTCGTTCCCCCCTCGGATCGGATCAGGGCACTGGAACACCGGCTGGAGAACAACATCAGAGTTGTCACCCGTTGCCTGGTTTGTGCTTGATCCATCAAAACCCCAAATGCCGGGGTCGTCACCGTCAGCAAGAACTTTCGTCTTGGATCGGATCTCTGCGGTTGGTTCTGTGCCGTCAATCCATATGTATTCGGCCCTATACGCCACTTTGGTTGCTCCTGATAGAGGGGCGGGGACGGAAGGCAAGCTAACAATTACAAGGCCCATGTCACACCCTTTTTGGAGTGACTGATCAAAGATTAGTCCACAGGAGCTTAGTTCTAGCCTCCTAATCCAATTGTGAACGTCATGTAAACGGAATGCTCTGAGCTTTTAATCGCGTGCACATCGGGTCAAGAATGGACTTAGATGCATGTGACGCTACGCGTCGAACAAGGAAAGATGAAGCCAAAATGGAGCGACCTCAAGACTACGTACTGCGCCGGGTTGAGGAACGGGGCATCCGTTTAGTTCGCCTTTGGTTCACTGACGTCCAAGGTCAGTTGAAATCCTTCGCTATCTCGCCCGCCGAATTGGAGACTGCGTTCGAAGACGGAATGATTTTCGATGGTTCGTCAATTGACGGCTTCAGCCGTGTGCGCGAAGAAGACATGGTCGCCCGGCCGGACCCAGCAACCTTTGAACTGATGCGGTGGAGCGGCAACGACGAAAACGCGGCGCGCATGTTCTGCGATATTGAACGGACCGACGGAACCCCATTCCCCGGCGACTCTCGGCAGGTTTTGCGTCGCTCAATGGAACGCGCTCACAAAGAAGGCTTCACATTTTTCACGGCGCCGGAAATGGAATACTTCCTATTTGAATCTACGAGAACCGGGGATCCGGTACCACTTGACCACGGCAGCTACTTCGATCTGACCACTGCAGACGTGGCTAGCAACATTCGACGTCAAACGCTCACGACCTTGGAGGCGATGGGTATTCCTGTGGAGTACTCATTTCACGAGGATGCTCCAAGCCAACATGAAATCGACCTGCGTTACACCGATGCGTTAACTATGGCTGACAACGTCATGACTTTCAGGCTCATCGTCAGAGAGATCGCCCTTGAGCATGGGGTCCACGCGACATTCATGCCAAAGCCTCTTACCGGAGTGCAGGGCTCGGGCATGCACACCCATCTGTCGTTATTTCGAGATGGAGTAAATGCGTTCTACGACCCCGAAAGTCCCGATGGGTTATCGGAAGTAGCGCGAGGGTTTATCGCCGGACTCCTTCACCACGCTCGAGAGATCACCGCTGTCACCAACCAGTTAGTGAACAGTTACAAGCGGCTAGTGACCGGTTACGAAGCCCCTGTAAACGTTTCGTGGGCTCGCTCGAACCGCGCCGCTTTGATCCGCGTTCCGACTGCTCGAACAGGCGGCGTCGACGACACCACTCGTATTGAATACCGGTCACCGGACCCGGCCTGTAACCCTTATCTGGCATTTGCAGTAATTCTTGCCGCAGGGATGAAAGGTATAGAACAGGGATACGAATTGCCTCTTGAGGCACCGCCGTCAATGACTGGTTTCACCGAACATGGGGGTTTAATTGACCAAGCTCAACTTCCCCAATCGTTAGCTGAAGCTTTAGACGAAATGGAGAAGAGCGATCTCGTTGCCGACACCCTTGGCGACCACCTTTTTAGTTGGTTCCTCCGCAACAAACGACAAGAATGGAACGAATATAAGGCACAAGTAACACCTTTCGAACTCGACCGGTACTACTCAAGTTTATGATGACGGTCTTAGCGTTGTATCCGGCGGATCCTGCTCCGGAATTAGCTCAGCTTCTTGATCTGAATGGTTTCGTTTGGAAGGGATTAGCTGAACCCAACGACGTGGAGGATCTCGAACCCGACGAAGGGTGGGGCGGAGCAATCCTCCAAATGGGAAATACAGGTGATGAGGGCTGGGCGATGCTACGAGCCCTTCGTAAACGCGACGTTCCGGTATCCCCTCTCCTTCTACTAATTCGGGGAAGCGAGCTACAAGAGCTCGACATGCGTGATGAATTGTTCGATGACTTCTGCCTCGATCCGTTTCACCCGCGTGAGCTTGAAGCCCGGGTAAGACACATGCTCGCCTCCTCCAACGAAGGTCACACGGGAGAGCGCATCGAACACGGGCCCTTGATTTTAGATCTAGAAACCTACGAAGCAGTGCTTGACGGTCAGCCTCTTGATTTGACTTTCATGGAGTACGAGTTGCTCCGCTTCTTAGCAACTAGCCCGGGCAGGGTTTTCACGCGAGAAATTCTGCTGAACAGGGTCTGGGGTTATGAATATTACGGCGGGGCGCGCACTGTTGATGTTCATGTTCGCCGACTGCGCGCAAAATTTGGTGAAGAGTACGCTGGCCTGATTCATACTGTTCGAAGCGTCGGCTACCGGTTCGGCCAAGCTCGACGCCGCTAGGTCGCGACAAGTAAAAAGCTAACGGTTCGTTTCCACGAGACTGCTGCCTTCATGTCGTGTCTCTGCGTCCTCTTTGAGGGCATTGCCGAGGAGAGCGGCAACCGCGACGAGGCTCATGGTGATTATGAATGGGCTCAGCAGCAACAACACCGCCATGACAATGCCTCCAACCATGTGCTTGATGGTAGCCAACGAGAATTCATAGTCGCGACTTTCGAGAACAAAATTGACCTCGTCTACGGACAAGAAATCAGTCACTGGATTTCCCTTGAGTTGCTTGTGCAAGAATCATTTCCCTGTCTGGCTATGGGGGCTGGGCGCTTTGAAAGTTGGGTTTATGTCATACATGGTCTTTTCCATCGGTTCTGCTGATTGGAGTCACATTGGAAATATGGCGCCGCTAGTGAAAGAGAAACTTGGGGCTCTAGGTTCGTCCCGTGTTACTTCGTCAATGATTCTGACCGGGGAACTCGCCGGTGCGGGTATCGCTACTTCGACGTGGGATTCGGTTGACGCAAGCATTGCTGGACGAGCGGCTCTCTACAACGATCCCGAAGCTCAGGCCGTTTTCGGTGCAGCTGGTTGGACACCGATGGCGCTGAACATAGGACAAGTCCTAGGGGAATTTGGCGATGGCGAAGGCGCGTATTCGGTCGGTGTCTCGGCGGTATCGACGAACCATGACCCGGCTCAGAACGAACGGTTAAGTGACATGGTGTGGGGCGTTGCGTCGAATCACGGTGTGAACGGAATGCGCAGTGTTCGAGCGATCGCTGCTGGGGACCAAACTGGCTCCTACCTCAATATTTTCTACACCGATTCCGTTGATGGGTATTTGGCTGCTTCAGCAGAATTGGGTCAGAGCCCCGATTTCATTGGTTTCATGACTGACAATGGTGGTCGCATCACTGGTCGATCGATCAATAGAACGATGGGCTGAGAAGACAGGGGACTGAACTGACAGGGGCCTATCCGACGTCGAGGATGACGTCTATTTCCACGGGGTGGGTTCCGCCAGCGACAGTCGCGGTGACCGGCATGATCCACTTTGTCGACTAACAGCCCTTACTCGCAGGTCATTACGACCTCAAGACGTTGCCAGGTGAGCTATCGCCTCGATTTCGACGAGCGCACCCATGGGCAGGGCTTTCACTGCGATCGCGGAGCGCGACGGGCGGTGATCACCAAATATCTCGGCATATGTCGCATTCACCACCCCGAAATTATCGATATCGGTCATAAACACTGTGCATTTCACTACGTGTTCCAGCGTTAAGTCGTTTTGCGCCAGCACAGCTTTCACGTTGCTGAGAGCTTGCGATGTCTGATTCTCAACTCCCTCAGCTAACGAACCGTCCACAATGCCGACTTGGCCCGACACGAATAACAAATCGCCTGCACGATACGACGCCGAGTAATGGGCAATGGGTTTAGACACTGATGATCTCCATACAGGGAAAGCTAGTCCTTCTAAGGATCGTTATCCGGTGGGTAAATCGATGGGACAACCTCTATGCACCCAGGTCGCTGCTGCGACAGCAGCAAATACTGCGTCCCCCACAGGGCGAACTTCTCCTTGGCCCACTGAATTGACCTCGATATTCGGGCTATCAGAGGATCGGAGCACCCCAAATGAACGAATGGTTAGGTCGTGCACTTCCCCTTGCGTGTCGACGGCAAGACTCTCTGAAGTAACCCAGCTGTATCCCATATGTGCCGCGCCTATGCAGTAACTCCGGAGCATTACCCAATCGAGTGGTTGTCCACCGTCCACTTCGACGCAAATGGAGCCGTCAATTATTTCGGCTTTTGCTCGTCCCCCAGACGGAGATTCCACCCACCCGGCTTCACCAGCAAGAGACGCTCTCAACATTTCAGCTTCCGCCCACCCAGCGCCGCGCAGAGACAACGAGGTAGGGGGTCCAGGAACAACTATTTCTTCGATCTGGCAGTCAGGCAGGACTCTGTGAATGACCTCAGCGATTCCCGGAGTGTTCACTACTCGCACTATGCCACTGCCGTCGCGACGCAAACCTGCAGCAATTGGTGGTCGTTTGAATCCGTATCGGACAGTGTCTTCACGCGACCATAAAACTCGGATGGGTACCCCGTGCTCACGCGCAAGAGATCGGGCGACGTCGACAACATCACTGCCTATTTTGCCGCCGAAGGCGCCTCCATTCGCAATCGGATCAGCCGATTCCCCGTCAGGCGGGCACCACGAGGCGTCAGTTTCGAGATACGCCGGCTCAACCCATCTGGTTCGTAGCATCACAGCCCAATCACCGTCAGGTACCTCCAACGGAGCGGGCGTTTCGAGGGTTGTGCGTCGACCCTGAATCTTTCCAGCGTTCTCTCGCGCCTCGTGAAGACTCGTCGCGGTGACCCAACCGGTACCGCTTCGGACTGCTACCAACGAGTGCGGAGGCGTGTTGTCATCAGCGAAACCACCTTGGCCAAGAATTACTTGGGGACCAATAGTTTGAGGCGTGCCTGTCTCGATAGTTGCTTGTTGGCTGGCAGCATCAAGGTCGCGACTGGGAAAATTTACTGCGACCTCTGCCGCGGCTTCTCGGATGGTTTGCCAGCCGGTACATCGACACAAGTGAGCCGAAAGCGCCCGGTCCACGGTTTCTCTGAGACCTAGGTCCGCTCCTTTACGTTCATGCCCAACGAAGCGGCACACAATGCCCGGAGTACAGAACCCACATTGAGCGGCTCCATGCGCGACGAATGCATCGGACCATCGGCGCCGTTCTTGCTCCGTTAGCCCATCCACTGTGGTGACGGTCCTACCGGCTACTCGTCTAAGTGGCGTCACGCAAGCAACCCGGGGAGAGTCGTCAATAAGGACGGTGCAACAACCGCACTGGCCCTGCGGACTGCAGCCATCCTTTACCGATCGAACTCCCAAATGGTCACGAAGAGCCCCCAGCAAGCTGCCACCATCATCGTCGACGTCAACGTCTTGTCCATCGAGTTGAAAGCTAATGATTCGTTCGATGTGAATACCTCCGACGGCGATAAGCCTCAACGCTCCAGATGGAGACCACAGTTCAGGCTACGTTCCAAGGAGTGGATCACCATATGTGGAACCCCCATACGATCTCCAGGAGAGGTTTTTTCACGCTAGCGGCCGGTGGTTTTTCCGCTGCCGCCCTTCTAGCCGCATGCGGAGGCCAACAAAAACACGACACTAAAGTTCGGGCGGCTTCAAAATGGTTCTCTGATCAGACGATCGTCAGCCACCAAGGACCTCAACGAACTATCTGGTCGTTCTCCGACGAAGACGGCAACCTTGGGGGTCTCTCACCAGAATTTATCGACGTGGTCGTGGTTGATGCTGATGGTCGTTCAATCCATCAAACAACGGTCGGCCGCCACATCGATGGCGTGGCAATGCCTTACTACCCCGTCATCGTTCCGTTCCAAACGCCAGGTGTGCACGAGTTCCGGTTCGATTTAGGCAAACAAAGAAATTACATCGGATATGCAATTCCAGGGCAGCGATCTAGCAGCACCATTATCTGGCCAGGGGACCATTTTCCTTCAGTCCAAACTCCGACGGCTGCAAACTCCAGCGGGGTAAATCCAATTTGCACTCGTTCCCCTGTTTGTCCATTTCACACAATCTCGCTCGATGATTCTTTAGCTTCCCAAGACGCGACGTTGCTCATCGTAAGTACTCCCGCTTTCTGCGGAACGAAATGGATGTGCGGACCTGTCCTTGAGAACCTGATCGATCATGTTGATAACGGCATGAAGGGGCTCGATGTAATCCACGCAGAGGTGTACGCGAACCCGTCGTCGGACGATCTGGGTCCTCTATCTCCGATGGTCGAAGCTGCGGGTGTCAGCTACGAACCATTTATGTTTCTCATTGACGAACTCGGCATGGTCCTCAGGCGCCTCGATCACATATGGGATAACGCTGAACTACGTGAGCTTCTATCCCTGGTGTGACTAACTAAGGCTCAGCTAAATGAGTTGCCGCACCCGCACGTTCGCTGTGCGTTTGGGTTATCGATAGCGAAACCGGAACCCATCAAGCCATCTTTGAAGTCCAAGGTGGCTCCCTCGAGAAGCTGCGCGCTCATCGGATCGGAAACCACTCGTACCTCACCGAAGAATGATGACATGTCGTCAGCTTCTGTTTCGCTGTCAAAAAACATTTCGTAGCTGTAGCCCGAACAGCCTCCAGGGCGTACTGCGACTCGGAGAGCTAGATCGGCCTCGCCTTCAGCTTCGATTAATTCCTTCACTTTTTCTGCAGCAAAGTCAGTAACAGTAATCATGAGACAACCTTCCGAGTCTGACTCATGCCATTGTAGCCACCGATTACTAGTGGATCACAGGTGGCACCGTTACTAGCCTTAGGGGGGTGAGCGAAGGACCAGCCAACGACGAACGAATTCTTGCCGTTTTGCGTGACGTGATGGACCCTGAACTCCACGACAACATCGTGGATCTGGGCATGGTCAGATCCGCATATCTGCAGGATCAAACGGCCCACGTAACGATCGCGTTAACCACTGCTGGGTGTCCCTTGCGGGCAACCATAAAACGTGATTGTGAATCTCAGGTCAATTCGTTATCTGGCATAGACAACGTCCAACTGCATTGGGACGAATTGACTCCCAAAGAGCGGAGCCGCGCAATGGCTCGAGCTCGCTCTCATGCTCGAGCGTCTGCGACCCCTACGCAGATACCAGCAAGAACACGAGTGATCTCGGTGGCATCGGGCAAGGGTGGTGTCGGCAAGTCGTCGGTAACGGTCAACTTGGCGACAGCGTTCGCGTTGCAAGGGTTTACCGTTGGAGTGCTCGACGCCGATATCTGGGGTTTTAGCATTCCCAGAATGCTTGGAGTCGATTCTCGGCTCAGTGCTCGCCCCGCGAATTCGGGTGAAGACAAAGGAAAGATTGTTCCCGTAGAGCGCCGTGAGGGCAGTGGGTTAATCAAGTTGGTCTCCACGGGGTTGATGGTTGATACAGAGGAAACAGCGCTTATGTGGAGAGGCTTGATGCTCGCAAAGGCACTCGAGCAATTTCTTCATGATGTTGACTGGGGCGAACTGGATTACCTACTCATCGACATGCCACCCGGCACTGGCGACGTACAAATGGCTTTGGCGCGTTTGTTGCCTCAAGCCCAGATGCTCGTGATAACCACTCCCGCTCTCAACGCCCAGAAGGTCGCCGTCCGAGTGGCCGATATGGCTAGACGCAGCCACATGCCGGTACTTGGCGTCATCGAAAATATGTCCTCATTCGTGACTCCCGATGGAAAGTCGTGGGCTCTTTTCGGTGAAGGGGGTGGCCAACGATTAGCGGACGAGATCAACGTCCCATTGTTGGGTTCCATTCCTCTCGAGCCCGCTGTATCCAGCGGAGGTGACAACGGTCGACCTGTCGCGTTGGATGGTGGGCCAGCCGCTGAAGCGTTCCAAAACATTGCTGCACAGATTGTCGACGAAATTTTTCCTCCAGTGAATATGGAGGAGTGCTCAGCCTCGTCTATGGCAGAAGTACCGGTCGCTCTCAGAAGTGACTGAAGTCCACCGTTATCGGGTTGATCCATCCGGTGGCGGTTGAGATATTGCGTCCTCGTAGCCCGCTTCCCAAGGCAGCAATACAGACGGTGACCCATCCGAAGCCACAACAATCGCCGGCAAGATCTCCGGAATGTCGGAAAGTTGATCAGCCCAGTTCATGACCTCATCAACTGACCTCATGTCCACTAGGGGCTCAAGGTTGGCCACAGTGGGAAGAATCATTTCAAACTTGCCTACTTGGTGAAGTTCCATTGCTTCTTTGGGGGCGATCCAGCAACTTTCAACAGTTTCTCCACCATCGTGCGCTGGTCGTTGGCCCTCATGTGAACGTGCCACAAAAAATCGCGTGTCGAACCTCTTGGGTGGCCCAACAGGTGTAATCCAGTGACTGACGTATCTCAGACCATCAAGGTTGAGTGACAGGCCCTCAACGCGGCACATATCAGCGATTGTGAGTTCCCCAGAGTAAATCGCTGCGCGATGCCTTTGAAATCGTTCGCGGACATTGGGATCAACTAGCGCTAACTGTCTTCCGTCAATTTCAGCCAGCAGAGCCCCTGCTTCCTCAAAACATTCGCGTATTGCCGCAACCCAGTACGCCAAACCTCCACTTTCAAGACCAAGCCGTTTCGAGGCTTCGACGTCGTCGAGACCAACAGAGATCAATTCGAGTTCTCTGCTTGCCTGATCGTTAATGTCGAGTGCTCCTCCAGGGAAAACAAACTGGCCTGGCACAAACTCGCTCTTGGGATTGCGTCGGAGCATGAAGGTTTCGAGTCCATGCTCCCCGTCCCGAATCAACATGACGGTGGCAGCTTGTCGAACGCCAATGGGTGAATTCAAAGTTCGTCTTCTCCAGGGAGGTGTTGGCCCTCTGCAGGATCATTCGGGTTCCAAGAAGGCAGGTCAGGTGACGCGAAGTCGGGGGACAAACGCGAGCGGAAACGACGTCGTATCGAGCCAATCAGCAAATTCCGAACAGGCGGAATTAGTAGCAACAGACCGAAGGCATCGGTGACGAACCCCGGCGTCAACATCAACGCTCCAGCAAAGAGTACAGCGATGCCCGCAGAAATCTCATCGCCGGGCATTTCACCATTTCGCAAACGCTCTCTGGATTTTCGGATCAAACCCAGTCCCTGATGTTTGACCAACCAGGCGCCTACGAGACTGTCGATAACAAGCAAACCCACCGTATTCCAAGCTCCGAGAGATTGCCCGACTTGGATGATGACCATGAGTTCGAGGATCGGGACAACCACAAAAAGAACGAAGAGTAGAGCCACTTCTTTGATCCTAGCCAGGGTCGATAGGGCGAACCGAACCGTCGCGGACCTATCCTCGTTAGCGTGCGTCCGCCTTCTGTTGACTCCTTAGCGCGATCGCTTAGCGATATCGACCTACCTCCTCCCCTGCTCGTCGACGCCGCTCGAACAGCGATTAGCAATGGACAACCCGACTCAGCTCGAGATGAGGCGGTAAGGCTTCAAAGAGCGTTATTAGGGCCTGCGATCAACGCGACAGGGGTGTTACTGCACACGAATCTGGGTCGCGCTCCGCTCGCCTACAGCCAACCAGCAAAAGCAACGAACTTAGAATTCGATTTAGAAACAGGAACCCGGGGTTCTCGCAATCACCATGCAGCGAACTTGATTTGTCGACTCACCGGCGCCCAATCTGCGGTGATTGTAAATAACTGCTCTGCAGCAGTCACTCTGGTTCTCGCCGCGCTTGCTCGAGATCGCGCTGTGGCAGTTTCGCGCGGCGAACTCGTAGAGATCGGGGGCGGATTTCGAGTACCAGATGTGATGGCCGAGTCAGGGGCGCGACTAGTGGAAGTGGGAACTACAAACCGCACGCGACTTGACGACTACAGGACAGCCCATCAAGTACATCAAGCAGCTCTCTTAATGAAGGTTCATCCGTCGAACTACCGCATTAGCGGCTTTACCGAGGAAACCTCTGTGAAGTCCTTGGCAACACTGGGAGTACCAGTGGTCGTAGATCTTGGATCTGGGCTCATCGACGACGCATGTTCTTGGCTGCAGGAGGGGCGTCCGTCTTGGTTAGGTGAGGAACCCGCTGTGAAACAAACTCTCGAATCGGGTGCTGATCTAGTCACTTTCTCATGCGACAAGCTATTCGGCGGTCCCCAAGCCGGTGTGATCGCAGGACGGAGCGACCTCGTAGAAGCATGCGCAAACCATCCCCTCATGCGTGCGTTTCGTCCAGGAGCGCTCGTTTTAAATGCTCTACAGCAGACGGCACTCGCCTATTTACGTCGCGATGGTGATTCCATACCTTTCTGGCGGATGGCGCAGACACCAGTGACTGAGCTGTTGTCACGAGCCGACGCGATGTCTATTGGGCGTACCGTCCACACCATGGCAATGACCGGAGGGGGGTCACTTCCTGGAGAACAAATTCCGTCAGCCGGAGTTGAAATCGACGGTGATATATCGCGGCGTCTTCGCGACGCCAACACCCCAGTGATCGCTCGTGTACACGACCAAACCACCATCATCGATCTGCGGACCGTAGATCCAGGCGATGATTCTTTAGTCGTAGCTGCCGTTGCTTCGTCGATCTAGCTGATGCACGTAGTCGCCACTGCAGGCCACGTCGACCACGGCAAATCAACTCTCGTTCGGGCTCTAACCGGAACCGACCCCGATCGGCTCGCGGAAGAAAAGAAACGCGGGTTGACAATCGATTTAGGTTTCGCGTTCACGACTCTGCCATCGGGTCGCAAGATTTCGTTTGTTGATGTACCCGGCCACATCCGATTCATAAAAAACATGCTTGCGGGTGTCGGCGGAGTCGACGCCTGCGTCTTCGTCGTCGCAGCCACCGAGGGGTGGAAACCTCAATCTGAAGAACATCTTCGAATTCTTGAACTATTGGGGATACGACACGGAGTTGTGGCGTTGACTCAGATCGGACTCGTTGACGACGAACTGGCCCAACTTGCCCATATGGACGTTGAAGAAAAAACTGAGGGAAGTTTCCTAGAGGGCGCAGACATCGTCGCCGTGGACAGTGTGGACGGAACCGGGATAAACGCCCTACGCGACGCGTTGGATGCCATGACCGAGTTAGCACCCACGGCATCAAACACTAAGAGACCTCGATTATGGATAGATAGGTCATTTGCTGCTGCTGGTGCAGGGAGCGTCGTCACCGGGACGTTGACCGGCGGACGACTACGCGTCGACGACGAGGTGTCTCTCGTGCCCGGAGCAAAGAAAGCGCGCATTCGAGGCATACAAACCCAAGGAGAAACACGCACCAAGATCGACCCTGGTCACCGAGTCGCACTTAATCTTGCAAATGTTGAGCATCAGCTTCTCGGACGTGGAATCGCTCTCACATTCGACGATCAGTGGCATCGAACAAAGAAATTTGATGCTGAGCTTCGAGTCCTACCCGACCTCGACCATGAGGTGTCGCGTCGGGGAGCCTTCTCGCTGTACATCGGATCGGGAGAATGGCCCGTGCGTCTCAGAGTGTTAGGCCCAAATCGTCTTGCACCCGGGGCTTTGGGGTCAGTGCGAATCTTTCTTCCCGAAGAGCTTCCCCTTTTACCGGGCGACAGGTTTGTGTTACGCGAATCAGGGCGAGACGAAACGGTGGGTGGTGGACAAGTACTCGACGTTGACCCTCAACTCAAGGCGGCAGAGGCGCGACCCGATCTTTCCGTGGAACGGGTCATTGCTGAACGAGGCTGGGTGCGAACAGACAAACTTGAACGTCTAACGGGTAAATCCATCAACCCGGTTCTTGGCGATTGGATCGCTCCACCATCCATCATCGCTTCCGCGGAAAAGGCGGTTCGCGACTTAATAGAAGAAGCCGGTCCCCTCGGTTTGGATGTGGCGCTTCTGGACGAACGGCACCGACTCATCGCTAGCGATCTTGATGATATTCAGGTGATCGAAGGCCGCGCGCGGCGACTAGACCAAGAAGACGTATTGATGAACCATCCGCTCGTGGCGGAACTCGAAGCGGCTCCATTCGCACCGGCACAACCGACCGAACCATCTCGGGAAGAAATCAGAGGTTTGGTCCAACGCGGACTGGTGATCCAAAGCGATGGCGTGTTATTCGCGGCGTCTTCTATCGAGCAAGCCGCAACGGTGATTGCACAACTCCTACAACAGAAGCCCGCCGGTGTAACTGTCGCTGAAATTCGCGACGCATTGGGGACCACTCGAAAATTCGCGCTTCCAATTTGCGCGATTCTCGATAACACAGGAATCACTCGACGCAGAGAAGATCTGCGGATCCCGGGGCCCCGATTACCGGAACTCTAGGTTTTGGAACTAGTCCTCACGAAAAGGTCTCAGTTTAAGACGCGACCTGGTTATCAAGCGCCAGCAGTACTTGACGGCGTTCGGCTTCGTTGGCACCGCCCCAGATTCCATGAGGTTCGCGAATGCCGAGCGCATAGGAGAGGCAGTCGTCCATCACCGAACACTGCCTACAGATGGCTTTGGCTCGTCCCTCTCGAGCAATCTTTTCGTCCTTGCGTTCAAATCGAGGCGGAGGAAAGAAAACCTCCGATTGCGGTCCCCGACACGCAGCCTTGTGTTCCCAACTGTCAGCAGGCAATGCAGCCATATTTTCGCGCCCCCCTAGCTGTCCCTTGAGTCGGAATCTAGGCGCGTTTACAGGTCATGGCAAGACAAAATCGAAAAACGATTCAATTTTTGAAAATGCCGCTGAGCAGGAGCTATGAACCTTTTTCGGGCGAAGGTTCAAAAGCGTCGCTTTCTTCTGACCCGGAGGCATCAGGACGCCGCTGACGCATTTCTCGGTAATCGACTGCGCCTCCCTCTTCCGGCTCGACCTCAAGCACTAAACCTTCCAACCCTACGATTCTGGCGGCCTCACCCTCCTTGATTGGAGTCAGCCGGTTCGCCTTGGCACGCCATTGAGCATTCTGAAACAGCACAGTTCCTTCAGGGGTGAGGTCTGTGGCAGCAACAGCCATTTCACCGATCATCCAGTCTCTCCCCAGAGTGCTCGTCCCGTAACGAGTTCGGATAAGGGCCGGCATTCCCGACAAAACGAAAGCCAGGGTCAAGCCGATTCCGGCTGCAAGCGTTAGCCAGCTCGCCGAGTGAGACACAAAAAGGCGCAACGAACCCAAAACCAGCAGTACCGAACCGACGATCGTCCAAAAGCGCGGAACCCCAGTTTGAAGGTCAACTCCGAAAGCGATCATCGAAACCACCAACGCGATCAACGCCCAGGGTCGAATTTCGATAACACCCAACCCATAACAGGCCAATAAAAGGGAACCGGCACCGACTCCCCCAGCAACTCCAATGCCACCCGTAAAAAAATCTAGGAGCAGCATCGACAATCCAACTAATAACAACAAGTAGGCAACGGCGGGACTGGCTACGGTGTGAAATAGCTGATCTAAAAGCGAAAGCTTGCTGAAGGTCACACTGACGTCATCGGCTATTGCTCGCCGTATAAGCCCGTCAGCCTGTTTGACTTCAATCGAAATCTCTTCAACAACACCAATATCTTCCATGGCTAAAAGGAAGTCGCCCAGAGTGGGGGCCATCACGTCGACTAAGCCGGCGTCGACAGCGTCTTGTCCACGTTCAAGCCGATTCCTTTTAGCTTCTATCTCAGGTATTCGCGAGTTTGCCAAATCCCCGAATTGTCCAATACGACTGCCCGGAGCAATCCCTGAATAGTCTGCGGCCGCAACTAAATGTGCTGCGGCTCCTTTGGCGGTAGCGCCACTTTGACCAATCCAAACGCCAACAGGGATAAGTGCCCCTTCAATATTTTCTAAGAGTTCAAGAATCTTGTCTTCATCGGCGGCGCCGCCGGGGCTGTTGATCTGAAAAACGATAGCGAGTGCCCAGTTTCGTTGGGCGTCTTGAAGTTGGGCATCAATGTAATCAATCTCCACGGGGTCTAAGAGCCCACTGACTTCAATGATTCTGATGACACGTGAGTGTTGATGCCCGGTGTGAGCTGCGGCGGACGACGCGCCGATGGTGACGAGAAGAAGCAGGGTCGCTAGCAGGGCCACACTCCTGCGAAACACACGCCTTAAGTTGATCAAAGCTTCGTCCATCTGCCAATCGCTCGTTGCACCCGCAAGGCTACAGAGACACAAACCCAGTGCCCATTTCTCTGGCACCTACTAGATCCCTGCGTCATGTTCGACACGATCTCGACCGCTAGCCTCAAAGGAAGTGACTGACGTTCTTTTGGCGAGCGATGCCGACTGGTTAATACAAGAGGTGCGTTCTGCCCTCAGCGACCCCGGCACCACAGTTAGAGTTGTACGTGCGGGCGCAGAGGTACGAAGCACTGTGTCAGCCGAACCTCCAAACCTCGTCATTCTTGATTTACAGATCGGCAACATGGGCGGCATGGCCACATGTATGGACCTCCGCCTCGAGGCCGGTGCGGGACGCTTGGACCCTGTCCCGATACTCATGCTCCTAGATCGCGAAGCCGACATCTTCTTGGCTCAGCAATCGGGAGCAGAAGGGTGGCTCGTCAAACCACTGAACTCTTTTCGACTCAAGATGGCTTCAGTGAAGCTGTTATCTGGCGGCAACATGCGTGACGAACTTGCTGAGAGTTCAGAAGCTGAAGACGCTATTGGCGAGATCGAACCAACCGCTCATGATCACGAAGACGTTGGCGACGGCCGAGACCAACCCGAGGGTGAGGAACCAGAGGAGGCTGTCTAAAGCCCCACTGGTACCCAGTACGGAATCGGAATCACCTCTCGATTGCGGTAGCGTCAGTATTTCCGGAAACGGTCTGGCGGGCAGTGGCGCAGGTTGGTAGCGCGCTTCGTTCGGGACGAAGAGGTCGTGGGTTCAAATCCCGCCTGCCCGACCATAGGGGACACCTCCATTTCTGTAGAGGGACTTGCTTATTTTGTCGAACGTGTTTCGCGTATCTCTCGCTGACACTCCGTCACGCGCTCCTTGGAGAGTTTTTCTTTCGACCGCACTTGGCTCTTACCTAGTTACCGCCAATATTTCCACGATGAACGTCGCCTTCCCGGGTCTGGAGGCAAGCTTCGCTGATGCGAGCAGAGGAACCCTTACTTGGGTGTTGAACTCGTACACCATTGCCTTCGCTGCCCTGCTGATTCCCGCAGGGAACCTTGCCGACCGGTTCGGACGGCGACAGCTTTTTTGGGCTGGTTTGACTGTCTTTGGCTGTGCCTCCGTTGTCATTGGCGCGGCTCCGAATCTGATTGTCGTAATCGCCGCCCGCACAGTGCAAGGCATTGGGGGCGCGCTAGTTACGCCATCTTCGTTAGGGCTACTGCTAGCCGCCACACCAAGTTCCGAACGAACAAGAACCGTCGCTAAATGGGGGGCGATCACTGCCCTTGGCATCGCTACCGGTCCCTCCCTTGGGGCGCTGATTATCGATGCAGCAAACTGGCGTTGGGCTTTTCTAATACTTCCAGCAGCTTGCTTTGCTGCTTATGGCTTTGGCAAAGGGCACCTCCCTGACACAACAATCAACAAACATTTGCCGCTGCCTGATAGCTGGGGGGCTTTGCTTCTCGCCGCGTCTATGGCTCTGATCGCGTTTTCGGTCGTGCAAATCCGCCCGTGGGGTGTTTCTTTTGGGGTACAGGCAACGTTTATTTTGGGTGTTCTTATTTTCGTGGTCGTTATCTTGCGCAGCCGTAATCATGTCGCTCCCGCCATACCCCTAAAGCTTTTTAGGATTCGAACGTTCTTGTGGGCGAACATAGCTACCCTCATCCAAAGTTTTTCCCTCTCGGCTTCTCTGCTGGTGAATATCTTGTGGCTTACCGGAGGTTGGGAATACAGCATTGCGACTGCGGGGCTTGCTACTACTGCTTCACCGCTACTTGTGGCGATACTCGCCCCTGTAGCTGGTCGCTACGGGTCGTATCTCGGTATCAGAAGGTTCGCAATCCCCGGATCTCTCGCGTGGGGGATAGGGAATCTACTGTATGTATGTCTGATTACCGACCGCCCATCGTGGCTATTTATTTGGCTTCCTATTTCGCTACTTGTCGCTGTGGGGGTTGCAACTACCTTCCCTTTGGTTAGCGCGGCCGCTTTAGTTGACGTCGGTCCAAGTGATTACGCGGTCGCGGGAGCAGTCCTACAAGTGGCACGACAATTTGGCGCAACAATTGGCGTGGCTTCCCTAATTTCCCTTGTCGGTAATTCAGCTGAATTGAGCGCGTACAAGGCGGCTTGGCTCGTCGTAGCAATATCCGGTGGTGTTTCGGCCATCACACTGATTTTCGTCGGAGACACACGGCGCTAGTTCCGCGGCGTCACCGTCGTCTGATTTTCACATACATCGATCGGTTCAACAGACCTGAATCATGCGATGCTCTAAACCGTCGACACCGGTAACGGTGCCCGATAACAACAGTAAGAGGAGCGGCAGTGATTGATCCACGTGGACGAGTAATGATGATTAGTGGCGCTAATCGTGGAATTGGTGCGGCGTTAGCTCGCCGGTTTCATACCGATGGTTGGCTAGTCAGCCTAGGGGCGAGGGATCTAGATCAATTGCAGTCATCAGTTCAGGAGTGGGCCGACGACAACGTCTCCTGCCACCACTATGACGCTTTCAATCCAAGTACTGACCAAGCATGGGTTGCATCCACCGTCGCAACCCATGGCCGCATCGACGGGCTGGTTAACAACGCTGGGATCGGCCACATGGAGGATTTGCAGGACCTTTCTGAAGAACTGCTCGACGAAATGTGGGCAGTGAACGTCAAAGGGCCTCTGCGGTTAATCCAAGCAACTCTCCCACTCCTAGCTGCATCGGGCGAAGGACGCATAGTCAACGTCGTATCACTTTCGGGCAAAAGAGTTAAGGGGACCTTCGCTCCGGGATACGCAATTAGTAAACATGCGATGCTCGCGCTCCACCACGCGGTGCGGCACGCCTCATTCGAAGATGGAATTCGCGTCACTGCCATCTGCCCTGGCTACGTCGAGACTGACATGACTTCGGGCTTTGGCGTCGATCCCGGAATCATGATCCAAGCTGCGGATCTCGCCGAAACGGTCGCCACAATTGTCAGGCTCCCCAATACTGCGACCGTCGCCGAAATTTTGATGACCTGCGAGCCTGAAGTTTTGGGATAATCAATTCAATGAATGTCGCCGAGCTTCTTGATCAAAATCCTGACCCAGAGGGCATTGCCCTAGTTGATCGCTCCAAAGATCCGGTCGAAAGGCTGACGGTCACTCAAATACAAACCCGAGTGAAGGTATTTGCAGCCGCGCTCGTAGATCGTGGGCTGGCACCCGGCTCGCGGGTTGGGATACTGGCAAGCAATCTCAGCGAGTACTACGTCGTAATGTTCGGCGCTCCTGCTGCAGGAATGGTTTTTGTGCCACTCAATACACGGCTCCCTACGGCAACGCTCCAATACATCGTTCAAGACGCAGATTTGAAACTGCTAATTACAGACCCAGGACACGCTGGTGTTCTATCCGACGTGCCGGCGATCACGACGGGTTCAAAAGAATGGGCACAACTGATGGCTGGCGCTCCCGCTGAGAACGTTGCCGAAGTTGATCCATCTGTGGTCGCGATCCAGATCTATACCTCGGGGTCAACCGGACGTCCAAAGGGGGTGTTGCTGTCTCACGAGAATGTGACGTTCACCGTCCTTGAGTTCGGCGCGACACTTCCCGGCGAAGTCATGGTGGTGTCAGCTCCGCTGTATCACAAGAACGCTTCGATGGGTTCAAAGCTCGCCTTTGCGAGTGGGGGAACTGTAGTTCTCTTGCCCCAATTTTCGGCTCGCGGCTACCTGGAAGCAATCGACGAGGAAAAGGTCACTATGTGCGGGGGGGTTCCAACGATGTATGCCCTCGTTACTGCTGAACTAAACCAATCCCACCACAGCTATGACCTGTCATCAGTTCAACGAGTCTTAATTGGCTCTGCGCCAATGACTGAAGCCCTTTTTGATGACGTTCAGGCCTTATTCCCAGATGCTGTCATAACTAACACGTATGGCACCACTGAAGCAGTCCTCGAATTTGGTCCTCATCCTGATGGTCTTCCGAGACCAAAAATTACTCTCGGCTACCAGCACCCCAAAGTAGAACTCAAGCTTGTTGACCCTGAGAACGGTGCCGAATCCAACCATGGTGAACTATGGGTTCGCTCTAAGGGAGTAATGAACGGCTACCACAATCTTCCTGCTATCAACGCCGACAAGCTCACTGACGGTTGGTACCACACAGGTGATCTAATGAGCCGAGATGACGACGGCTGGTATTTCTTCGTCGGTCGGGTTGATGACATGTTCGTTTGCGCAGGCGAAAACATTTACCCAGACTCGGTGGAGCAAATGTTGGAACAGCACCCGGCGGTTCATCAAGCAGTAGTCGTGCCGGTGGCTGATGAGCTAAAGGGCCAGTTGCCCGCCGCATTTGTTCGAATTGAATCCGGAGCACAGATGAGTGTTGAGGAACTCAAGCAATTCGCACTTGAAAACGGCCCCGCATACGCCCACCCCCGTCATATTTGGTTCGTTGAAGAGATCCCGCTTGCTTCCACAGCCAAAGTTGATCGTGCTGGGCTTGTTGAACGAGCTACAGAACTATTACTGACACAAGGACACTCCACATGAAAGCGATCGTCTTCAACGAACATGGGCCAATCGACGTCTTGAAGTTTCGAGACATTGAGGAACCTGTGTTGCAACCCGACCAGGTGCGGGTTGCTGTTCGCTCTTGTTCGTTGAATTATCACGATGTGTTCACTCGTCAGGGCATGCCCGGTATAAAAGTTCCTCTTCCGGGGATCCCTGGATGCGACTGCGCGGGCGTGGTTGCTGAAGTCGGAGACGATGTGCGCGACTGGAGTCGCGGGGATCGAATCTTGGTGGACCCGGTCACTTACCACGACGGAAAGATGTGGATGATCGGAGATACCTTGTGGGGGGCGTACGCCGAATTTGTGGTGGTTCGAGCGGAACAACTGATCGCACTTCCAGACGACGTCTCCTTTGACGATGCTTCCTGCTTACCTGTCGCGTACGGCACGGCCCACCGAATGATGTTGACTCGCGGAGAAGTCACTGCCGGTGATTCGGTATTAATTCTGGGGGCCAGCGGCGGCGTTGGAACCAGCGCCTTGCTACTGGCCAAGATGCGGGGAGCTTCTGTGATTGCGGCTGCAGGGACTGATGAGAAGTGTGAACAACTCCGATCTTTGGGCGCCGACGAAACCATTAATTACAGCACTACTGATTTTGTGAAATATTGCCGCGAACACACCGGCAGCCTTTTTGGTGGCGGCGGCTACGACGTCGTTGTGAATTTCACTGGCGGCGACACGTGGGCGTCCTCTCTTAGATGCGTGAAACTCGGCGGTCGACTCTTGACCTGCGGTGCCACAGCTGGGTTTAACCCTCCAACAGACTTACGGTTCATTTGGACCGCCGAGATGGACATACGAGGCTCGAATGGGTGGAAACGAAGCGACCTTGACCAGTTACTTGAACTGACCAGAACGGGTGAATTTTCACCTGTCATTGACTCCCGCGTCGCATTAGAGGACGGCATCGCCGCACATCAGGCGCTTGAGGAACGCAGGTTCTTCGGAAAGATAGTGATCAACGCCGACGCGCCGGTATAGATCCACTCACCCGTCAAGAAACGAACCGAGGAATTCTTTCTGTTTGTTGCGTATAGGGAAATTCGTCTACGAATCCTGCGAGCATTCTGAACATCTTCGGATCGGAACAATCATCGGCAAGTTCCTGCGGGAAGAGGTTTTTAATATCGTCTTGCGGGAGGATCATGTAATGGCGGAAATAGTTAGCGATGGATAGACGCATACCCGGAGTCATCCGCGGAAAAGCTCCATGCCAGGTCGCTCCATGAAACACGATCAGTGACCCAGCCTGGGCTTCTATGGGTACCGCTAGTTCAACTGCTTCAGGAAAACGCGGGGGTTCCATACGCCGGTGTGACCCCGGCACGTAAGCCATAGCTCCATTTTCTTGGGTGTAATCGGTTAGGCACCAGTTGGTGTTCGCTGTGAGAGCATTACGGCCCCACGGTCGAGGCACCGCCATTTGGTCGCAATGCAATCCGAGGTTGCGTCCGTAACCGAACTCGCCTTGCCATTTGATGAAAGCGTTGTGACTGCTGAAACGCGTGGCGTTGTTTCCGATCATGTGCCGAATCAGCGCCAAGCCGACGGGGTTGATGGCGAGGTCACGGAATAAACGGTCGCGGGCACAGAGTTGCTGGACAAGAAATTGAGTTGGTTCTCCGCTATCTCCACTGAATCGGGCGATGACGTTTTCGTCGGCGCTCATAGTGAGCGGCGTATCTGGTCCTTCGTCCAACTGGAATCCGCATCCGACAATTTGTTCGGCTTCGACCAGAAGCTGATCGCGAATAGCTTTTATTGTCTCTGGTTGCACACCAGTTTTCTCGGGTGGCACCACACACAGCCCATCAACTTCTAGCTGGAGGACAAAATCTTCTAAGCCGAGTTCTTGAATTTCGGGGCTCAAACGGGTTTCTAAAGCCGCTCTTTCCATGTCCTGAAACTAGCTCTTGTTTGTGAAAGGTGCGCCCTTACCTTTACGGGTTAAGGACGACCGAGAGAACACTGCCGCCATCGACACTGTCGCCAACCGCGGCATTCAAGACCGATATTTGGACCGGTTCCGGTCGAAATATCACGTCACTGTGTCGAACAATTCCCGTCGACGTCAACCCGATCGATAACTGCCATGCCCGTATGGCTGACACCGTCAACGGAGTGACATGTTGATCGACAGTGAGGTCAGTCGGATCGCCCGTAGTGGCTTCGTCGAGAACAAACCCGAAATTCACTAGGTTGTGTTCAAGTTGCGCGACATCGGGACCGTCGGAAATTTTGTATGCGATCTCTCGATGCATCGGCAGGGCACCCTTCATCAAGACAACGGGTCGCTGATCGACTGCGTAGAGGACAGTCCCAAATTCAACTACGTCACCTGGTTTTGGAAGCCATGTAACGACCCCCGTCGCTGCATTACTGAGTCTTTGGGAAGGCCCATCATGGACGAATTCGACCGCTGTTTGTCCGGAGCCGGTTGATGCTCCGACGATGCGACTAGATATTGGTTGCGCTATTTCGTCTCCCGCATTGTTTTTTTCTGTGCCAGATATCCCGATGACGATCACCACAATGCAAGCAACAGCGAGAAGCAGTACGACAATGGTGGTGAGAGTTTGTTTCATCGAATGTCACACCCAACGATTCGGTTCAAAAAAAGAGGACAGCTATTCGGCGTCACTCTCCCACTGTTTCACGCCTGAAGGTTGAATGCCTGTTAACACGAGCTTCGGGGCATAACGTCGTGTTGTGCAGTTATCCGAACTCCAGGATCTTATGGAAAAGACCTACGGGCTTCGCGACAGCGAACGCGGCCTCGCTGCCACCGTTGCTTGGCTGACTGAAGAACTGGGCGAACTTGCCCAAGCGGTCCGCAAAGGCACTCCCGAACAGCAACTCCACGAACTTGGCGATGTTTTGGCGTGGGTGGCTTCACTCGCGGCACAGTTGGATTTATCGCTCGAGGAAGCTGTCTCGCGCTACGCCAATGGTTGTCCTCGATGTAAGAACCAGCCCTGTGAATGTCCTGACATGTCCATCGACCGGCTTTAAGTCGTTTTGATGCGACTCGTCGCATGGAACTGTCGCATGGCGTTACACCGAAAACTGTGGTTGCTCGAACACCTCCGAGCAGATGTAGCTGTCGTACCAGAATGCGCGCAGGACCTTCCGAGTCAGGTCGACCAACAGTTCTCATTCGCGTGGAAAGGCCACAACCCCAAGAAGGGTCTCGGCGTACTGGGCTTCAACGGGTGGACTGTTGAAGCCATCGACGATGGGCCACAACGGCCTTGGGTGCTCCCAGTCCGCGTCTCCTACAACGCGCTACCGATTTTCGACGTGCTCGCCGTGTGGACAGTCGTCCACAAAGATGTCAGCGACCTTTCTTACGCCGCTCAAGTCGCTGAACTAATCGAAACGTGGCACAGCCGTCTCGGGGCTGGCAACACGGTCATCGCTGGGGACTTCAACACTTCGATGCAAGGGCCGTCATCAGCTCCTCATCGCCTGAACCTTGACCGCCTCGAATCGATCGGTATGTGGTCGGCCTATCACCATGCTCTTGGGGTCGATCACGGTGACGAACCGGATAGGACGCTGCGATGGATTGGACCCGGAAAAACCGAATATCGATACAACTGCGATTTCGTGTTCCTTCCCACACGGCTACTAGATGGTGTCACTGCCCATGTAGAACCGATCTGGGATGGTGAACATGCCGGCCTGTCCGACCATCAACCCGTCGTCGTTGATGGTTCGATGGCCAACTGACCACCCGCTTAACGATTAAGAGAAGACTCGATCGCGGACGGTCTCAGCAATCTGAACTGCGTTAAGCGCCGCTCCCTTTCGTAAGTTGTCCCCAACAACAAACAAGGCCAGGCCGTGCTCAACTGTCGGGTCGCGACGTATCCGTCCAACGTAGGAAGGGTCTTGACCTGTCGCGGCGAGCGGAGTCGGGACTTCTGAAACCACGACCCCCTCCGCAACCTGAAGAATTTCGGTTGCACGTTCGGGCGTCAGTTCAGAACTAAACCGCAGGTTGATAGATAACGAATGCCCCGTGAAAACTGGGACCCGAACGCACGTCCCAGAAACATCTAGTTCGGGGATACCTAAAATTTTTCGGCTTTCGTTACGAAGTTTCTGTTCTTCATCAGTCTCACCACTGTCATCCGTTACAAAATTCCCTGCGTGCGCGAGCACGTTGTGGGCAATGGGTTGCGCAAACGATGACGGAGCCGGATGATCGACGGCTGATCCGTCAAAAGTGAGATCTTCTACATGGTCAAGAGTTCCACGGAGCTGTTCGCCGAGTTCCGCTACACCGGCGAGGCCTGCCCCTGATACTGCCTGGTACGTAGAAACAATCATTGCTGTGAGGCCAGCTTCTGCATGTAGCGGGGCCAAAACCGGCATAGCTGCCATCGTCGTGCAGTTCGGGTTGGCGATAATGCCTTTAGGTGTGGAGGTAACAGCGTCGGCATTAACTTCAGGCACGACGAGCGGTACGTCAGGGTCCATACGCCAAGCGGATGAATTATCGATCACCAAAGCGCCTTCAGAGGCAACTTTTTCGGCGAGTGCAAGTGAAGTCGTCTTCCCAGCGGAGAACAGGGCGATGTCAAGGCCGTTGTAGTTTGCCGTGCCGGCGTCTTCCACAACAATTTTTGTGTCGCCCCATTCGAGGCGCTTACCGGCGGATCGAGGGGAAGCAAAAAGGCGTAACTCCTCAATTGGGAAGGAGCGTTCCAGAAGGATGCGCTGTATCACTCCACCAACTTGGCCTGTGGCCCCAACGATTCCTACGCGCATAACTTCCGAGGTTACCGATGGTCGAGTCGCACGACGCAGTGGTTAACGATTCGCGTTAATCCAACCCGTAAGCAGTGTGTAACGCAGCGGTTGCCCGATCAACATCTTGTTCAGCTACGACACAGCTAATTCGAATCGGCGAGGTAGCGATCATTTCAATATTGACGTCGTTGTCAGCAAGAGTTTCAAACATAGTTGCGGCCACACCGGGGTTAGACGCCATTCCGGCTCCGATCACCGATACGCGACCCAGATTTGGATCCGCTGTGACACCTTCGAAACCCAAACCATCCGCGAGGCTTTCGCATGTGGCTGTTGCTACTTCAAGGTCTTCTAGTGGCACAGTAAACGAAATGTCGGTGCGATCACTTTCGCTGACGTTTTGCACAATCATGTCGACGTTCACTGAAGCGTTAGCCAAAGTGCGGAAAACTTTCGCTGCGAGACCAGGTTCGTCTCGGACACCGCTTAGGGTGATTTTGGCCTGACTGGTATCGGGGATAACCCCTTTGATAATCGCTCTCTCCATGTCAGGGTCCTCCTCAAGTACCCATGTCCCTGGTTCCCAGGTAAATGCTGACCGCACGTGGAGCGGCACACCAAAAGCTCGGGCCACTTCTACTGAACGCATTGCCGGTTTAGGGCAACCGACAGCGGTCATTTCAAGCAATTCATCGAACGAAATAGATTCCATTCGTTTCGCAGAGGGGCATACGCGCGGGTCTGTAGTGAACACACCAGAAACATCGGTGTACAACTCACAAGCATCGGCACCCAACCCATGTGCAAGCGCGACGGCAGTTGTATCTGAACCGCCACGGCCTAGGAAGGTGACGTTGTTGTCGGTTGACATTCCTTGCGCGCCCGCCACCACCGCGACGCGGCCTTTATCTACCGAATCGCGGACCCGATGTGGGTCTACAGACAGAATCTTCGCGTTGCGGTGATTGTTGTCAGTCTTAAATCCTGCCTGACTTCCCGTGAAGGAATCAGCGGGAACACCCGCGGCATGCAAGGCCATACACATCAAGGCAATAGATTTTCGCTCCCCAGCGGTAATCAACATGTCCATTTCACGACCAGGGGGCTCGCTGTTGACTTCGTCGGCCAAACGAAGGAGTTCATCTGTCTCCTTACCCATGGCACTGACAACTAAAACGACGTCGTCACCTCGACTGCGGGTGCGTTTGACGTGGTCGGCAACCTCACGCATGCGATCCGCGTCGGCCACCGAAGTACCACCAAACTTTTGAACGACAAGTGCCACAAGATTCGAGGGTACCTCTGCACTTGTCGTATGCCCTAAGTGATTTACCGCGTATATAGATGGGTTTACTGAGGCAGCGTTGCTACCTTCAGTGCTGAACGTCCTCCCAAGCAGACCAGCAAGTCAGGTTATGAGCACCAACAAACGTGAACGACAAAGAGCTAGACGTGACGCACAGACCGACGCCTCGGAACGTGCAGACAAGAGCACTAAGCGAAACAAGGTCATCATCCGCTGGGTCGCGATCGCCGCAGCAGTATTCCTGGTGGCCTTTTTATGGAGCTTGACAGGCGGCGACAGTCAATCCGATCCCCAACCGGCGGAAGTCACTTCTGTTGGCGCCAAAATACTTGGGATAGAAGGATGTCCAGCACTCGACGGCTCCTCAGGGCAAAAAACTCAGTTTGCTACGCCACCGAAAATTTGTATTGATACCGGTCAGCTGTATGCCGCTGAATTTTCAACAAATATAGGAAATTTCGTAGCGGTCCTTGATCCGACACTGGATAGCCGCAGCGTCAACAACTTCATATTTCTCGCCCGCCACCACGCCTATGACCAAACGATCTTTCATCGTGTAATCCCAGAATTTATGATTCAAGGTGGAGACGTCCAAGGGATGAGCGGGCGCGGTGGACCCGGCTACAAATTCACAGGCGCATACGGACCAGAGCGCGGCTACCTAGTTGGGTCGTTGGCGATGGCCAACCAGGGGGAGCCCAACACCAATGGCTCTCAGTTTTTCGTGGTTACCGGGCCTCTAGGCGTTGCACTAGACCCGAAGTACTCGCTAATGGGTCACGTCATCGAAGGGCTCGATGTGGCCCTAGCTATCCAAAGGGTCGAAACCGACTCCTCCGACGTTCCCATAAATCCAGTCTCAGTCACCTCAGTAACGGTCTCTAAAGCAACGTCTTCTCAAACTGATAGTTACAAGGATTTAACTGATTAGGTATTCCTCTTTGGGCTCAGCCTCAGGACATGCGTATGCTCACCGGTATGCGTGGGGATACTTTGACTGGGCCAGCTGAGCCACAACCAAGCCGCTGGACATTTCCACCGGCCCATACCGCCGACGAAAACGGATTGGTGGGGGCGGGTGCGGACCTGGAACCGGGCACTTTGTTGTCTGCCTACAGTTCAGGTCTTTTCCCCATGCCGTTGGGTGACACCATTGGTTGGTGGTCCCCAGATCCTCGTGGAGTTCTCCCACTTTCCTATCTACGGGTAGGTAGGTCACTTCGCAGAGCCTGCCGAGATTTCGATATCCGCGTAGATCACGCTTTCGACCAAGTCATCGATGCTTGCGCAAGCCCAGTCCGTCCTCACGGATGGATCGACGCGAATGTTCGCGAGGCATACCTTGAGCTTCACCGAATGGGCTGGGCCCACAGCATCGAAGCCTGGAGCGACGGTGAACTGGTGGGAGGTCTGTATGGAGTGGCCATCGGTTCCTTCTTTGCTGGCGAATCAATGTTTCATTCAGCCCCCAACGCATCAAAGGTGGCGTTGGTGGCGTTGGTTGACGCCATGAAAGTGACGGGTGGAGCTTTGATTGATGTGCAATGGAACACTCCGCATTTAGAGAGCTTGGGAGTCGTGGAAATCAACCGCGATGCTTACCTAGAACTATTAGCTGAAGCCGTCGACCGACCCTTGGCCGAAGTTTGGTCTCGGCCGATGAATTTCGCTTTGCTCGACGATTGAGGGTTAACCGAAACATCCTTATGCCCAATCGCTAAGGCAAGGAGTTCGCGTGGACGAGGCATCCGAATCACGACGAGATCGCCCATGGGTTATGCGCACCTATTCGGGCCACAGCACCGCCCAAGCTTCTAATGAGTTGTACCGAAACAATTTGGGGAAGGGTCAAACGGGGCTATCTATAGCGTTCGATTTACCCACTCAAACTGGCTACGACCCCGACCATCCTCTGGCTAGTGGCGAAGTGGGAAAAGTCGGAGTTCCCATCTACCACCTTGGTCAAATGAACACCCTGCTCGACCAAATCCCGGTGGGGCAGATGAACACGTCAATGACCATTAACGCGACTGCGGCGTGGCTGCTGGGTCTTTACATCGCAAACGCTGAAGACCAAGGAGTGGATCCGACTCAGCTAAGAGGAACAACTCAAAACGACATCGTCAAGGAATACTTGAGCCGCGGTACCCACATTTTCCCGCCTGACGCCAGCAGAAGGTTGATCGTGGACATGATCGCTTACTGCTCGGTGCATGTTCCCCTGTGGAATCCCATCAATATCTGCAGTTACCACCTCCAAGAAGCTGGGGCTACGCCGGTTCAAGAAATTGCGTACTCCCTGGCAAACGCCATTGATGTACTAGATGCCGTCCGTGACTCAGGCCAAGTGCCTGAAGAGAAATTCCCAACGGTGGTAGGCAGCATCTCATTTTTTGTGAACTCGGGAATAAGGTTCGTTGAGGAGGTCTGCAAAATGCGGGCTTTCACCCAAATGTGGGACGAACTCTGTGAAAGTCGTTACGGAGTCGGTGACCCAAAACTTCGACGTTTCCGCTACGGCGTGCAGGTGAACTCCTTAGGCCTGACCGAAGCACAACCCGAAAACAACGTCCAAAGGATCATCCTTGAAGCTTTAGGTGTCACGTTGTCTAAGCGGGCGCGCGCTCGTTCGATTCAGCTACCCGCTTGGAACGAAGCACTGGGGTTACCCAAACCGTGGGATCAGCAGTGGTCTCTTCGGATGCAACAGGTGCTGGCTTTGGAAACAGATTTACTTGAACACGACGACATTTTCGATGGTTCACACGTCATCGAAGGCCGAACCGCGGAGTTAGTTCGCGATGCTCAGGCTGAGTTGGCAGAAGTAATTGAGTTGGGCGGCGCATTTGCCGCCATCGGGGAGTTAAAAACCCGTCTCGTTGCTAGCAACACGGAACGCATGCGCCAAATTGAAGCCGGTGAGTTGACCGTGGTTGGGGTCAACGCATTCCAGGAGACAGCGCCATCACCGCTGGGTGGGGACGGAAGCTTTTTGAAGGTTGATCCGCGAGTAGAAAGCGAAATGATTGCGGATGTTGTTTCTTGGCGATCGTCGCGGTCGCAAGCCAACGTAGATCACGCTTTACAAAACCTGAGAGAGGCTGCGACGGGCGAAGAAAATATTATGCCGCACACGATCGCCGCAGCGAAGGCCGGGGTGACAACGGGCGAATGGACTCAGGTCCTTCGCGAAGTCTTCGGTGAATTTCGAAGTCCCACGGGAGTACAAGCGGCACGAGGAAGTTCAGCGGGTTTAAGAGAAGTAGCGAAGCGGTCAAGCAATATCGTCGGAGGTCCGCCACGGTTACTAGTCGCAAAGCCGGGGCTTGATGGTCATTCCAACGGCGCCGAACAAATCGCCGTCGCTGCTCGCGATGCAGGGATGGAAGTTATCTACGAAGGAATTCGCGTCACACCCGAACACATCGCTGCGTCCGCCCGGGACGAAGACGTTGACGTGATCGGCTTATCCATCTTGTCCGGCGGTCATCTTCAACTAGTGCCCGCTGTGTTGAAGGCCCTAAGGGATCAAGAGGTCACTTCGCCTGTGGTGGTCGGTGGAATCATTCCTGATGAAGACCGCGACGCGTTATTGGAGGCTGGAGTCTCACGGGTTTACACACCTAAGGACTATGAATTGGTGCGGATCATGCAAGATTTAGTTGAGTTAGTTGAGTCGGCTCGACTGAAGTAACCACGTCATCGCGCAGCGTTAGTCTTCAAACCAGTCGGTGTCAGGGCCGGGCATCGTTTCGTTATCCGCCCCAAGAACACGCCCAACCCACCGAACTTCGCCTGGAGTTCTAGAAAGTTGAGCTACGAGTCCCTGCATCACTAGTCCGTCCACTTCAACCAAAGCATCGCGGGCAACCACGTGAGGATCAGAGGAGAGTTCACCCACATCGAGTACTGGCGCCGCGGCGGCTTCTGCCGCCTCGAACATCTCAAGGGCTTCCGACAGAGTCCGTTGGCCAATCCATTCAGCCATTAGGCGGTCAACTTCTTCTCGGTTCGAAATTCGCCCTTCGAAGGTCTGGAACCTTTCATCATCAGCTACACCAATAAGTTCCATGACCCGAGATGCAACCGAGTCGCTTGATGTACTAACAGCAATCCAACCACCATCTGAAGCTTGGTACGTCCCGCGAGGCACGCTGTAAGCAATCCCAGAACCCAGCCGCGGCTGCAAATACCTCTCCGTATGCCACGCTGAGATCAGTGGGCCCATGACCTGCATCATCGTCTCAAGAAGATTGACATCGACGGTTTGTCCGCCTCCTGCATGCACAGCAACCATGGTCGCGAAGGCGGCTGCTAAACCTGCAAGTTCGTCTGTCAGAGCGATCGGCGGCAAGAGCGGCGCACCGTCAGCTTCACCGTTCATGGAAGCAAATCCGCTCATTGCTTCTGCCAACGTCGCGAACCCGGCACGGTCTCGATAGGGACCGCTCTGTCCGAAACCAGTGACTCGAGTAATTGTTAATCTGGGATTTACCTGAAACAACTCATCGGGAACGAACCCAAGGGCTTCAAGTTTCCCGGGTCGAAGGTTTTCCACTAGAACATCAGCGACACTGAGCATCCGCCGCAGTGTCGCCACATCTTCGGGGTGTCTCAAATCTAAGGTGATGGCTCGTTTGCCGCGGTTAGCTAGCTTCCACCAGAGCGTTTCACCGTCCTTGTCGCGCCACCCGATGTTGCGCGACGTGTCTCCACTGGGGCGTTCGACCTTGACGACGTCAGCACCAAAGTCAGCTAAGTATCTTGCGCAATGTGGCCCAGCGAACACCGTGGAAATATCGACAACTCGTAGATTGGCGAGAGGCAGATCGTTGTCAGTCACCTCAAGATCCTGCCATGGTCAGTGCTGTTTCGGCGTGAGACTATAGACGGGACTCTTAACCGGCATGGAAAGCATCACTATGACCATCACCGATGGCACACCTTTTCACCTTCGGGGCAATTTTGCCCCAGTCTTCGATGAGGTCAGTTGTGACAATTTAGAAGTACGAGGGTCGATCCCACCTGAACTTAACGGACGTTATTTACGCAACGGTGCGAACCCGATTACCGGTGAATCGGCTCACTGGTTTCTCGGAGACGGAATGGTCCACGGCGTCCGACTCCGCGATGGCCAAGCCGAGTGGTACCGAAATCGTTGGGTCCGAACACCGTTTTATGACAACCCAACAAAGCCAGTAATTGACCTCGAAAATCTGGACTTCAGTAGCGAAAACTCGAAAGCCAACACTCATGTGGTGCGTCACGCCGGCCGCATCCTCTGCCTCGAAGAGGGCCACCTGCCGTGGGAAATTTCAGAGGAATTAGAGACCATCGGGCCGCACTCTTTTGGAGGTCAACTTGATGGACCTTTTACCGCTCATCCAAAAATTTGTCCTACAACTGGGGAAATGCTGGCCTTCGGATATGGGTTCTTGCCCCCGGCATACCTGACCTTTCTTCGCGTGTCAGCGACCGGTGAGCTTGTACAGCAGAAGAACATCGAGATCCCGGCACCCGTAATGATGCACGACTTCAACATCACAGCGAGCCGCGTCGTGTTCATGGATTTACCTGTCGTGTTCGACTTTGACGTAGCTGTCGCGGGAGGGATGCCGTTTTCGTTCCAGCGAGACAACGGAGCTCGACTCGGGGTTATGGACCGCGGCGATAGTGATGCTGACGTTCAGTGGCTAGATATCGACCCTTGTTACGTATTCCACCCCGTCAACAGCTACGACGACGATGGTCGGGTCATCATTGACGTCGCCAGATACCCCTCGATGTGGGAAACGGGGAGCACCGAATTCGATACTAAAGCGAACTTGTGGCGATGGGAGATTGACACCGTCGCGGGTCGGGTCACCGAAACGCAGTTAGATGACCGCCCAATCGAGTTTGGTCGAGTAGCTGATAACCGAGTTGGTTTGAAAAATCGGTTTGGTTATGCCGTTGGCTCTAAGAGAGATGCAGCTGATCCTGAAGCTGGCACCCTCGTGAAGTACGACTTCGACACTGGTGATTCATTCACCTGGGATCTCGGTGAAGGTCGTGATCCTGGCGAGTTCGTTTTCGTGCCCCGGCCCGGATCTACCAATGAAGACGGCGGCTGGTTAATGGGATACGTGTATGACCGATCCGAAAGTCGAAGTTCTTTGTTAATTCTTAACGCCGAAGAGCCGACATCGGAACCCCTGGCTGAAATTGTGCTCCCTCAACGCGTACCTTTCGGTTTCCACGGCTCCTGGATAGGAATGTAGAAAGCGCTCGTCTGCACAGGCGTCTCGGTGGGCGTTTGAGGAGTTAGTACGTTCGACGCGGCCACTTCGTCGGTTCATCCCACCGACGTCCGCTGAATTTCCAATTAGAGCGTGATGTTTCAGCGCTCACTGAGATCGGACGCGGCCAAAGGAGTTCGACGGCGGAGGCAATTGCCGCCGCTTCTTCGTCGCTCGGAGAAGGGCGAATCATTCCCAACAGTGGGATGCTCACAGTGGAACATTCCCGTGCTTGCGTTTGGGTAGTTCTTCCCGTTTGCTTCCAATCATTCGGAATGCAGCCACGACCTTTTGGCGTGTCTCGCTTGGGTCAATTACCGCGTCCACGATGCCGCGTTCAGCTGCGACGTATGGGTTCGCATACTTTTCGGTGTATTCCTCAACAAGTTCAGCCTTGCGTGCATCGGGATCAGCGGCTTGCTGTAGCTCCCGCCGGTTCAGAATTTCCACCGCTCCTTGAGGGCCCATGACGGCCAGTTCCGCTGTAGGCCAAGCGAAAGAAACATCACATCCCACGGACTTAGAGTCCATCACCACATAGGCCCCGCCGTAAGCTTTGCGGGTAATCACCTGCACTCGGGGAACTGTGGCCTCGCAATATGCGTAAAGAAGTTTCGCTCCGTGACGAATAATGCCGCCGTGCTCTTGATCCACACCAGGTAGGAAACCCGGGACATCAACGAAGGTCAACAAAGGCAAATTGAAAGCGTCGCAGAATCGCACGAAGCGAGCCGCTTTTTCTGATGACTCGATGTCAAGCACCCCAGCCATCACCATGGGCTGATTACCAACTATGCCCACAGAGCGGCCGTCTATGCGCCCGAAACCGCAGACGATTGATCCAGCCCACCCGGCGTGATATTCGAGAAATCCACCGTCATCAACCACTTCCGCAATAACGTTTTTCATGTCATAAGGGACGTTGGAACTATCTGGCAGGATGTCTCTTAGCGTCAAGCAATCGCGTTCAGGATCATCACTACTCGGTGATAAGGGTGGGTTATCAACATTGTTTGACGGCAGAAAAGACAGCAGGTATTTCACGTCGTCAAGGACACTGTGTTCGTCTTCACCTACGAAAGATGCAACACCTGATTTTGTGCTGTGAGAACCGGCCCCGCCCAGTTCTTCTAAGGTGACCTCTTCGCCAGTGACGGTCTTCACCACATCTGGACCTGTGATGAACATGTGACTGGTGTCGCGAACCATAAAAATAAAGTCAGTCATCGCGGGTGAGTAGACCGCTCCACCGGCGCAGGGACCCAGGATCACGCTGATTTGTGGAATCACCCCTGATGCTTGAACATTTCGCCGGAAGATACCTCCGTAGCCCGCCAACGAAACCACACCTTCTTGAATTCGAGCGCCAGCGCCGTCGTTCAATCCGATCATCGGAGCACCAACGGACTCTGCCAGATCCATTATCTTGTGCATCTTTTCGGCAAAGACCTCACCGAGGGCGCCACCGAACACCGTGAAATCTTGACTAGCGACGAAAACTTTTCGGCCATCAATAGTTCCCCATCCGGTGATGATGCCGTCGGTGTAGGGCCGATCGTCTAACCCCACATCGTGAGCCCGGTGACGAGCGAGCATGTCAAGTTCATGAAATGAGCCGTGGTCGAGCAGGTATTCGATGCGCTCGCGGGCAAGCATCTTTCCTTTTTCGCGCTGTCGAGCCACAGCGCGTTCGGTACCCGCGCTAAGGGCCGCTTGGCGACGTTGTTCAAGGTCATTCAACCGTTCAGACATGCTGGGGTTTGACACGGCAATTGAGCGTAGCGTCCATGAGGTGCTCAGCCCGTCTCCCTTGGCACACCTTCTCATTCACAGGAAATTTTGATGCTCGCGCTCCGATAGGCCCAGCAACTCAAAAACAAGTCCAAATCACAACTGCAGGCGGACGCAACAGCGCGCTACCCGACGTAGGATCCGAGTATGGGCGACTGGCGGACGCTTGCCGATGACGACTCCCGTGTTGTGGCCGATGCGCAAGGACGGCTTGCCGACAGGTCACTCCACGAGCACACGGATCGTCTGGTTCCGAGCATGTACGAGGTATGTGACGGCGTTTGGTGCCTAGTGGGCAACGGCCTGTCTAACCAAACGTTCGTCCGCGGTCCTGAAGGGATCATCGCGATCGATACCGGTGAATCTGTTGAGGAAATGCAAAGTGCCTTGGAACACCTGCGTCAAGTCTCGACAGAACCAGTGGTTGCGGTGGTGTACACACATTTTCATTACGTGAACGGCACCGTGGCTCTAACGGAGCAAGAGCCAATCACCGCAATCTGGGGACATGAGCGCATCGCACAGAACCTTGAGCGGTCGGCGATGGAGATCGCACCTGCCTACAGCCGTGGGCTCGTCGAGCAGTTCGGTATTCAATTGCCTGATGAGGGACCTGACGGACTCGTCAACGTCGGCTTAGGGCTCGCTTACCGCATGGCACATCACGCACCCTCAACGCCGGGTTACATACCGGCTGACCATACATTCGCGGATCCAGTCACGGTAACCGTGGCAGGGCTCGAGATGTTTGTGACCCCGGCGCCTTCCGATGCTGATGACTCAGTCACCCTTTGGTTTCCTCACCTCAACGTGGCCGTTCACAACCTGGTATGGCCCGCTCTCTTCAACATATTTGCCATCCGAGGGGAGGAGTACCGTGATCCTCGGGTACTGCTCAACGGACTCGACCACTTGCACTCCCTCAAAGCTGAGCACCTCGTGGCAACCCACGGTCCCCCCTTGTCGGGGAGCCAGCAAATAGAGCAAAGGGTGACTGCGTATCGTGACTCAATCCAGTTTCTTTGGGATCAGACTGTTCGCTGGACAAACCGCGGAGCAACGGGTCCAGAACTCGCGCACCGGATCCAGCTACCGGCAATGTATGACAATGACTGGTTAACTCAACAGCACTACGGCTTAGCCGAACACCATGTCCGTCAGATTCGGAGCGGCCTCTTCGGATTTTTCGATGGCGATCCCGTAGGTCTGCTTCCACTTGATACCGCCGATGAGGCAGAACGAATGGTCTCGGCAATGGGAGGAGTTGAGCAGGTAAGGGTCCTGTGCGCCGAGGCGCTCAGGGGCACCGACAATGATCTGCGCTGGGCTCTGTCATTAGCTGGTCGACTCGTACACCGCCCGGGTGCTACCGAACAGGACCAGCAACTGCTCGCGGATGCCCTTCGGACTGCTGCTCGACGCACGACCTCAGCCAATATTCGTAACTGGTGCCTGACACGAGCTCTTGATCTCGATGGGACCATTGACGTGTCGAGGCTAAAAACCCATCGGTTTAGTCGGCGTCAAGTAGCGCGGTGGTCTCTTGAGGCAGCTGTATCTGTCCTCCGGGTTCTCGTTGATCCTGACCGCCTCACCGGAATCGATCTACACCTCGCTGTGGTACTTGACGGTGAACGCACGGGTCTTCACTTCCGTAACCACATCGCTTGCCCAACCGATGGTCACGATGCTGAGGCATCGCTTACAGGGCCTCGTGAGGTCTGGAACCAGATTCTCACCGGTTCCAGCAACGTTCGTAGCGCTGTGGATTTGGGAGATTTGTCAGTCGAGGGTGACACGACGCGAGTGCTGCAGGCTCTCGGATCGATCGACCACCCGGGGTTCGGATGACTGAAGGTTTACCGAGGCCATCAGAGCCCTTTACTGGCGACATTGCGAGGTTGCTCGGTGATTCCGAGGCCCGCCGAATGGGTCAAGGTGAAGGCTCTTCCGATGGTCCGAATGTGTTGCTCATCATGTTGGACGATGTCGGATTTGGCTCGTTTTCTTCTTTCGGTGGACCAGTTCAGGCACCCTCATTTCAAGGGGTTGCCGACCGTGGACTGCTGTACAACCAGTTCCACACCACTGCCTTGTGTTCACCAACGAGAGCCGCCCTACTTACTGGACGTCAGCACCACACCGTCCATATGGGAGGTATCACCGAGATCGCCAACTCGTTCCCTGGCTACGACTCGGCGATACCGGTTGAAGCCGCAACTGTGGCCCAGATACTCCAAATGTCGGGCTATGCGACCTCGTGCTTCGGCAAATGGCATTTGACACCATCATGGGAACAGGGGCCCGCTGGTCCCTTTGACCGCTGGCCGACCGGAATGGGGTTCGACCGCTTCTATGGCATCATCGGTGCCGAAGCATCGCAATGGGAACCGGCTGTCTACGACCAAACCACACCGATTTCACCCCATGTCGAAACACCGGGTTACCACCTGACCGAGGACTTAGCGGATCAAGCGGTCACTTGGATCGAACGCCACCGAGTGTCAGCACCCCATCGCCCGTGGTTCTGCTACTTCTCCACTCCGGCAGTGCACGCCCCACATCACGCTCCTCGCGAATGGATCGATCAGTTCCGGGGAAAGTTCGACAACGGATGGGACGATCTTCGTGATGAGATCTATGCGGAGCAACTCCGCCTGGGGGTAATTCCTGCAGACACAGCGCTCACACCAAGGCCCGAAGAGATCCCCTCTTGGGCGGAATACCCGGAGCGCTACCGGCCGGTGGCAGCTCGACTGATGGAGTGCTTTGCTGGTTTCCTCGCCCATACCGACCATCACATCGGGCGCGTAATCGACGCAGCGAGAAGCGAGGGCCGTGAAACCCTTGTCATTTATCTCTCCGGCGATAACGGTGCCTCTGCCGAAGGCACCATCCATGGAGCCTGGAGCGCCCCCTCGTTTCAGAATGGAGTGCATGAGGACCCCGAATGGCTGCTTGAACACATGGATGATTTCGGTACCGCTAAGTGTGAGAATCATTTCAACGTCGGTTGGGCGTGGGCTCTGGATTCTCCGTTCCAGTGGATGAAACAGGTCGCTTCACACTTTGGAGGGACACGAAACGGACTCGCTGTCGAATGGCCAGGCACAATCACCGACGAAGGCGAACTGCGATCTCAATTCCACCATGTGGTCGATATCGTTCCAACAATTCTCGAGGCCGCTGGTATTTCTGTTCCCGAGACGGTGAATGGCATTGACCAAATCCCGTTGCACGGGGTGCCCATGGGCTACTCCTTCGCAACAGATGGATCGAGTCGCCGCACCACGCAGTACTTCGAGATCCTCGGCAACCGAGCAATTTACAACGACGGTTGGATCGCATCGTGCTTCCACGGTCGTGTGCCGTGGATCAGGATGGAGGGGTTTGACTTCGACGGACCTCAAGAGCATTGGGAGTTGTACGACGTAGAGAACGACTTCTCGCAATCAGTCGACCTCGCTGCTCAGCGTCCAGAGCTCCTCGCGGAACTTGTTGAGATGTTCGATACTGAAGCACGCAAATTTGGTGTGTACCCGTTACGCGATGCCGGGTCGGCGCGAGGTGGAGAACTTGCAGTACCTCAGACGCTCGGTGGGCTCACCAAAATGACCTACACCACAGCCCACGTGAGATTGCCAGAAAGCGCCGTGGTGCGGCTAAAGAACTGCTCTTGGCAAATCTCTGCCGAGGTGATCACTGGCATCGACGATGAAGGCGTTGTCGCCTGCCAGGGCGGAAACATGTCCGGGTGGTCGATGTGGCTAAATGAGGGAAGTCCGCGCTTCACCTACAACTGTTACGGCCACGATATAACGACGCTAATAGGCCCCACCCTGGACCCTGGAACCCATCTAGTTGAGGTGTTGTTCGACTACGAAGGTGGTTTCGGCCAAGGCGGGGAGCTTGTCTTGGTAGTGGATGAACGTGCCGTCGCACACGCGCGTCTTGAGCGCACTGTTCCGGTCGTGTTCTCGATGAGTGGCGAAACCTTCGACGTCGGTACTGACACAGGGTCGCCTGTGGGACCCTACCCTTCTGACTTCAGATGCTCAGCGAATGTCGTCGAAGTGACGCTCGCCCGCCTCGATGAGCCGGGAGACGCAGTGCGAGCCGCTGAGCTTGAGGGTCTTTTTCGAGCGGGGTTGAGCACGCAATAAGACCGTTACCCGATCTCTGTCCGTTGTTTGAGCAGATACTGACGTTGGGATAACTTTTTACGCCGTCGAACTCATTGGGTCACGCAGGCTGATTCAGTTCGATCATGTTGCCGGATGGATCAAAAAAGAAGGTTTGTCGCGCCGCGGTCCCCGGGAGATCTCGCGGGTCTTTCACTTCGACACCATTTTCTCGTAGCTCCGCGACGGTTGCATCAATGTCCTCTACTCGAAAGGCCCAGTGCTGACCTTTGGGGGGTTGCCATCCCTCCACTTCGATGAGATGAACCTCGCCACCTCCAGGGGTTTGAAGCCATCGCCCATTAAAGGGGAAATCTGGACGGTCGAGAGTTGTTAGTCCCAGCACGTCGGTATAGAACGGCGCGGTGCCCTCAACATCAGAACAATTAATTGATACGTGGTGGACCGGTCCCAGTTCCATTGCTCCATCCTAGAGCGGCTCGGGCATCAGCTTCCACGTTCGTTGCAGTAGTGACTCCATACGGTTAGCAGTACAGAATTCTTCGAACGCCGTAGTCGGACCCATCCACGCGAGTTGATCAACATTGGTCGCCACCGGCGCGTCGGTGCGAACCGTAGCGATCTGTTTGAAAAGTAACGCTAAATCGCGTTGATCCGCCAAAGTCGCAGCCAACTTTTCGCTACCCCGAACTGCTACTTCCCAAAGAGCGGCGTCGTCAGGAATCATCTCAATCGAACGGTAATAGTGCAAGACCGTCGCCGAAGATTTGGGACCCCACCCACTGAGTCCGGGGAACCCGTCGGCCGTGTCACCTACTAGAGCCAGATAATCCGGAATGGATTCAGGAGCTACCCCATACTTCTGGATAACGGCGTCTTCGTCGAAAATCAGATCCTTACGTCGATCCCATTGAAAAATTTTGGCACCGACACATTGGGCGAGGTCTTTATCAGGAGTGCAAATCAGCACCTTCTCAACTCTGTCATCTCGACTGGCCATGGCAGCGCCGGCAGCGAGGGCATCATCCGCTTCGAATTCAACCATCGGCCAAACTTCAATTCCGAGTGCCTGAAGGCCCCTTTCCAGGGGTTCGAATTGTTGCGCGATCTCTGGGTCAACTTCGGAGCCATCTTTATAAGCCGCCCATAGATCGTTCCGAAAAGACGGGATGATGTGGTCGGTCGCCACTGCTAAATGCGTCGCGCCCGCCTCCAACAAACCGAGGACATTGCCGAGAACGCCGCGTACGGCAGCTACCTCCTGCCCGTTCTCAGTTCGGCGAGACGGCACCGCGTAAAAGTGTCTGAATAACTCATACGTTCCATCAATTAAGTGCACTTCAATAGGCATTTAAGTCATCTCATTGGACTTCATAGGACCTTACCGGTCTACTGTTGGCCTCGACATCGAGCACTAGACCGAGGGAACACATCATGAAGGTGCCTTTCACGATCTCCGATTTCTTATACCGAGCCGAGAACGTCTACGCCGACCGCATCGCTCTTGTAGATGAACCTGACACGCCTGGTGGCGGATTAGGCGAACTCACTTGGGGCGAATTCGGGGTCAAAGTACGCGAACAGGCCGCAAAACTTGACGATTTAGGTATCGGAGTTGGCGAGCGCGTAGCTATGGTGTCGCAAAATAGCGGACGCCTGATGACCTCATTTTGGGGAGTTTCAGGGTACGGCCGAATATTTGTGCCAATCAACTTTCGGCTAAGCCACGATGAGATCTCCTACATCGTTGACCACTGTGGGGCATCGATGCTTCTAGTCGATCCTTCCCTCGAGGACACGTGTAAAGACATCGATGTTGATCACTTTGTCGTGATGGGCACAGACAGCGATGACCAAATGTATTTGGCCGGGGGTGAGCCTCAGATCTGGACCCCTGACGAGGACGCAACAGCGACAATTAACTACACATCGGGGACGACTGCCCGACCAAAAGGTGTGGAGCAAACTCATAGGGCGTTGTGGGTAAACGCAACAACCTTTGGTTGGCACGCCGGGGTGAGTGACAGGGATAACTATCTTCACACCCTTCCAATGTTCCATTGCAACGGCTGGGGTATGCCCTACGCCATTACCGGAATGGGAGGCAAACATGTGGTACTTCGAGAGGTGCGAGGTGACGAAATTCTTCGCCGCGTCGAGGAACACGACATCACCTATCTGTGTGGGGCACCAGCGGTCGTAGCAGCAGTGTTAGACGCCGCTCAAGACTGGGAAGGGGAAATTCCAGGCAAAGGACGAGTGAGAATGGTCGTCGCTGGCGCGCCGCCTCCGACCCAAACCATCGCCCGAATGCAAGAGGAGTTGGGGTGGGAATTTATTCAGATTTATGGTCTCACTGAGACGTCGCCTCTTTTGACAATGAACCGGTGCCGCTCTGAATGGGATGACCTCGACGCCCAAGAGAAAGCCCGAAAGTTGAGCCGTGCGGGTGCGCCGGCAATAGGAGTAAAGATCGACGTCGACCAACAAGGTGAAATATTGGCCCGTTCAAACGTGGTCCTCGAGGGGTATTGGGAACAACCCCAAGCTACGGCCGAGGCCATCGTCGACGGCTGGTTCCACACAGGCGACGGTGGAATTATGGATGATGAACATCACGTCACCATTTCAGACCGGAAAAAAGACGTAATCATTTCTGGCGGCGAGAACGTCTCATCTATCGAAGTCGAAGATGTGATCTTTAGCCACCCCGCGATAGCTGAAGTGGCGGTTATTGGGGTACCGCACGAAAAGTGGGGGGAGACGGTAACAGCGCTCGTGGTGCTGGGCGAAGACCATTCCGTGACCGAGCAAGAACTCATTGATTACTGCCGAGACAAGATGGCTCACTATAAGTGCCCAACTTCAGTTGAAGTCAGAGAGGAACTAGCTCGGACTGCTACTGGAAAACTCCAGAAGTTTAAGCTCCGCGCCCCATATTGGGAAGGGATGGAGAAGCAGATCAACTAGGCGCTATCTCTCCATCAGATTCTAAGAGTAGTGACTCTGGGAGTAATTACTCCTAGACTAAGGACATGCGGGTTGAGCAATTAGCTGGAGACGCCGATCTCAGCGTTGACACGATCCGCTACTACCAAAAAATCGGCGTGTTGCATCCGCCCGCTCGACAAGGACGAGTAGCGGTCTATGACGATTCTCACGCGTCTCGGCTTACCGAGATCCGCCAACTCTCACAGGATGGATTCAGCTTGGCCCAAATCCAACGCCTAACTGAATCCGCCGCGCACCCACTTTTAAATTCGCTCAATAACGTCACTGAATCGCTCACCTTTGATGAATTGGTAGAGACCTCGGGTGTCAACGCGGAGATTGTGCACCTCGCCGTTGATGCAGGCCTAATTCGGCCGACTAGAACAGGCGGCGATAGGTTCGGGCTTGAGACGCTCACGATGCTCAAGGCAGGCGCCGGACTACTCGACGCTGGCGTGCCTTTCGATCAGCTCATACAACTTGCCGTGCGTCACGCCGATCATGTGGAGAGCGTCGCCAAAGATGCAGTGGCGTTGTTCGCCGATCAACTTTCCGGTGAAGAAAACTCATCACAGGCGGCGACTGTTGAAAACATCATCCCAGTCGTGACTGAATTGGTAGCTCAACATTTTCGACAGACCTTGATCGAACAAGTAGGCCGTTACCTTTTGGCTGACGGCCTTCAGTCATGAGTACCTTGGCCGCAACTGAGACGTTGACCCTGGTGCAAAGGCGCCTAAGTGAATCTGTTGATCCTTTGGCGCTTTGGGCTACCTCAAAGCACTTTCAAAAAGCGTATTGGGCTGTACCTGATGAAGATTTTGAATTCGCCGCCCTTGGCGTAGCACGAACGTTCCGGGCCGAAGAACGCCAGGGACGATTTACATCTGTGCGGGAAGCTTTGAGCACACTGAATATCCGAATAATTGGTGAACCGGGTCCGGAATTTTCCTCGGGAGTCCTAGTGGGAGGCTTTGCGTTCAGCGATCGCGAAATCGAACGTCACCCCGACTGGGCGGTCTTCGGTGGAGGCGAATTGGTGTTACCCGAAGTGTTCGTGGTGCGCTCTAAAGGCTCGACCTGGCTCACCCATGTCGAAGGCGCAGACCTGCCATCCTTAACTTCTAGTTTCGATAACAACCTTGGATGGGTGGAAAAGGTTGACCATCATGAAGACACTCATTACCTAGACCTCGTTTCGCGCGCACTTTCACAAATTAACGATCACAAAATGACCAAAGTAGTGACCGCTCGTTCGCTATCCGTTCCAGCCCAACTCAATCCTGCAGCCGTTTTAGAACGGTTGAAACGCAGGCATCCTTCGTGTGCGACCTTCGCTCTAGCACACGGAACTCAAATATTTCTTGGTGCTAGTCCCGAACAACTTGTCAGTGCCCGTCACAACAGAATCGAAACCGCGGCTTTGGCAGGCTCGCGACCTCGCCATGAACACCCTGGCGCCGATGCCCAATTGCGGGCTGAATTGCTATCCAGCCCTAAAGAACGCAATGAACACGACATCGTCGTGAGCGACATCACTGAAGCACTCACCGCTGCTGGAGTCGCGTTAGATCCCCCTAGCCCTACCGGAGTGATGAAGCTGCGCCGTATTCAGCATCTACACACGCCAATCGGAGGCACCGTCGCCCACGGCACCCACATTCTCGATCTGGTAGCAGCGCTGCATCCGACGCCCGCTGTAGCTGGTTTACCAAGGCAAAGCGCTCAAGATTGGATTGATCAAAACGAATCCATGGATCGCGGCTGGTACGCGGCTCCGGTTGGTTGGATGACGCTCGAAGGTCATGGTGAGTTCCGAGTTGCGCTCAGATCAGCCCTGCTCGACAACCAATCTCTCACTCTCTTTGCCGGAGGTGGGATTGTTGAAGGCGCCGAGCCCGAGCATGAACTCGCTGAAACCGCTACGAAGTTCGAAGCTCTTCTAGGCGCTCTCGACTTAACCCCGTAATCCAATGACTACCGACCCGGTGTACGACGCCTGTGCAGCTTTCGCAACAGAACTCGTAGCCCAAGGTGTTGAACATTTCGTTATCTCTCCCGGTTCCAGATCAACGCCATTGGCGCTCACATTGGCCAACACCCCTGGATTGCGAACCTGGATTCGACTTGATGAACGCTCCGCTGCTTTCTTCGCGTTAGGGCTTGCCAAGTCGTCCAACAAACCGGTAGCGCTCGTCTGCACTTCGGGAACCGCCGCCGCAAACTACCTGCCGGCAATTACTGAGGCTCATTGGTCAGAGATCCCAATGATCGTCTTGACCGCCAATCGGCCCCCTGAGTTGCGGGGATGGGGGGCTGGCCAAACCATTGACCAAACCAACATCTATGGCAGCAGCGTTCGATGGTTCACCGAATTACCGATCGCAGACCAGTCGTCAACAATTTGGTTTCAACGGGCCGCGGCACGCGCTGTTCAAACCTCAATGGGACTACGCCCTGGGCCAGTACATCTTGACTGGCCATTTCGAGAACCTCTCGAACCTCAAGGTGAAACCGACGGACCTCCACCCATAGAACCGCTATCTCTCGAACCACCCAAGCTAAGTCTGGACTTCCATGTTGCTAAACGTTTAGCGGCCAGTTTCGAGAACAAACCCCGAGGAATAGTTGTTGCAGGGCCAATGCACACTGGAACCAGATGGCGGACTGCGGTCCAAGATTTCTGCAAAAAGACCGGGTACCCACTTCTCGCAGAGCCACTTTCCCAATTGCGAGTCCAAGCACACGACGTCGCAGTGATCAACCATCATGACCATCTTCTTCGATCTACCTGGGCAGACAATGCCGTTCCACAAATAGTGGTTCGGTTGGGAGGCGCTCCAACTTGCAAACCCCTGCGTTTGTGGCTGGAGCAGCATCGGCCCCCAATGACCATGTTTGATCCATCAAACAGTTGGACCGACCCCAGCTTCACCGTTACCGAGCTGGTCTCTGCTGGGCCCGAAGGACTCCAATCAATCTCCGAGCTCATCAATCCATCAATGTTCGATCCCAGTTGGCAGCGACAATGGCTCGAGGCCGATGCAAACGCAACCGCTGCTATCGATCTAATTCTTGATAACGAGACACTGTTGCAGCCCGCTGTCGCTCGAGAATTAGGGCGCCGGTTGCCAAAAGATCACCTGCTGTATGTATCTAATTCAATGCCAGTTCGCGACGTCGACAGCTTTTTGGAATATCGATCAGATCCACTTGTGGTGCACGGGAATCGGGGCGCAAGCGGAATCGACGGAATGATCTCCAGTGCTGCCGGGGCCGCAGCTTCGGGCCGCCCAACAACACTGCTGATCGGCGACTTAGCCTTTCAGCACGACCTCGGCGGTCTGGTCGCCGCGATCAACGACGACCTAACGTTGACCATCATCGTGGTTGAGAACCAAGGTGGCGGCATCTTCGACTACCTACCGATCTCTAAAGTCGTTGACCCCAGCCTGTTCCAGCAACTCTTTACGACACCACAAAATCTGAACATCAGCGAAGTCGTCAAAGCTTTAGGGATCGAACACAGGCAAGTAACTGATCTGCAAACCTTGACCGTTCACTTGGAACGGCACGGCGGACTGCGAGTAATCACCATCCCTGTCGATGCCGACCTTGATCTGGATCAGCATCAGCGAATTAGCCAAGCCATTCAGCAATCAGTCGCTTCAATATGAAACTGACTTGTGACGGAGTTCGCTTAGAAGTCAGCGTCTTCGGTAGCGGGGACCCGCTTTTGATCCTGCATGGCTTCACAGGCTCAGCTTTAGCAATGGAGCCATTAGCCGAACGACTGACCGGCCACAGAATCATCCCAGACTTAATTGGTCATGGCCAAAGCGAATCACCATCATCTTTAGACCCCTATTCACTGCCTAACATCTCGCGACAACTCACAGCGCTACTCACGCAACTGGATACCCCTCGGGTCCACGTTGTTGGTTACTCACTCGGCGGTCGCGTAGGGCTCACACTCGCAATAAACCACCCTGCGATGGTCAGTTCCCTTGCTCTCATCGGCGCAAGCCCTGGAATTGCCGACAATGACGAACGGCTCCAACGCCTGAATAGCGATCGCAACCTAGCGAATTCAATTCCCCAAAAAGGAATCATGAGCTTTGTCGATAGTTGGGTGGATTCACCAATGTGGACCAGCCTTCAGGGCCGACTAACTTCCGAACAGTGGGCCGGATCTCTACGCCAACGGCGATCCAGCCACCCCTTAGGTCTCGCAAATAGTCTTCGCGCGAGTGGTACGGGAACAATGCCACCGCTGCATGAAAAGCTCAAAAACCTCGAGATACCAACGCTTCTTCTCTCAGGGGAACATGACCAAAAATTTCGGGGAATCGCCGAAGAAATGGCAACACAGCTACCGCGGGGAATCCATCACGTTATTAATGAATCGGGTCATGCAACTCATCTCGAACAACCCGACGCAACCGCGGCAGCAATCTTGGAGCACTTCGGGTGCTCATAACCCTGCAGAGACGGGTACTTCATCTTCGTAGTCCTCTCGTAACAGCGCATGGCAGCACAAGTGAACGACATCTCATCGAAATATCTGTTCAAGAGGGAAACTTTTATGGTTACGGAGAGGCCTCTCCCCTACCAGGATTCGGTCTTGAATCTTTCCAAGAAGCTGAGACCGCCCTCAATAATTGGGTTCAAGATCCGGAACAGTTACCTACATCTCCCGCAGCATTAAGCGGGGCAGCAACCGCTTTGGAGTATTTAGCTTTCGCGAAAAGAGGAGACTCTTTGCCGCCTGCATCGATCGCGGTTCAAGCATTAGTGGGCGCGTCTGAAATTTCCGACGTCGAGGCCCAGGTTGCTCAAGCGATCGATGCCGGTTATCCCGCAGTAAAGCTCAAGGTCGCCGCAACCGACACCAGCGCCGACATCAAGAGAATCCGCGTCGCCGCAACGTTGACCAACGAAAAAGCCCTTCTTCGGCTGGATGCCAATGGTGGTTGGTCAACCAACGAAGCATCCCAGGTGCTGCATGCAGTTGCCGACGAGCAAATCGACCTCGTCGAAGAACCTACCCAAGACCCTTCCCATTGGCGTGCGATAAGCAAACAAACTGGTCTCAACATAGGGGCTGACGAACACCTAAGCAGCGCACTTCAAATAGACCGCATTTTGGAGCTCGACGCGGCTCACACGTTCGTCTTGAAACCTTCCGTCTTAGGTGGCCCCGGCTTCACTCGTCAACTCGCTTCTCGAGCTGACGAACACAACATTCGCGTTCTAATTTCATCATTTCTAGATGGACCGATTGCGCTCAGAGCAGCTAGAGATTTGGCGCTCGACCTCGCTCCACATGAGATTCACGGACTCGGCACAGCAGCTCTCTTCGTCGATGAGCTACCTGAGGACGTACAGCCAGTTAAGGGACGCATCTTTCGCCGGTAGCAAAGATTCACCAACACTCCGATTTCACAAAAGGTGCCGTTGCAACTTTCCTAACGCGGTCCGAGGGAGCCGATCCGTTAGCTCAAGATCGCGAGGAGCACAGTATCCGGGGAGCGAAGCTTTCACATGTTCGCGGATCTCTTCCATAGTTGGAGGTTCCGCTGAAGGTACGACTACGGCTGTGACAACTTGGCCCCACTCCGCGTCGGGACGTCCAACGATTGCGCACTCCGCCACCCCCGGCACTTTTTCAAGTATTCGTTCAACTGCGACGGGCCAAACATTTTCGCCACCTGTGATAATCATGTCGCCTTTTCGACCGTGGACAGTGAGTAAACCATCACTGTCCAGGCTGCCTGCATCACCCGTGGGGAACCACCCATCGTTCGTTTTCGGATCGGCGCCATCTCTATAACACCTGAAGAGCATTGGGCATCGAAGTTGTATTTCGTCTTGATTTATTCGAAGCTCGACTTCGTCAAGCGGACGGCCGTCATAGACAACCCCACTGCCAGTTTCTGTCATCCCATAGGTAGCAACCACGTTAGGTGGACGGCTCGGTGGTACAGCCGAGCCGCCGACTAGGACCTTTCTGAAGAGCGCCACATCGATGCGGCTCATTGCTGTGGGTACGAGCGAGACGAGAGTCGCTCCGTTGCGGGCAGCTTCGATTACTCGATCAGCCTCGAATCCATTGTGCACTTCAAGAGCTATCCCAGAATGGAGCGCTCGGACTATGACAGAAAACCCTCCTACGTGGCTCAGAGGCAGACACGCCAGCCATTTGTCAACGTTGTGCTCAGCGCCAATATAAGAATTTGTCGCATGGGCGTTAGCTGCCAAAGCATCGTGGGTAAGTACGACACCCTTCGGCACGCCTGTGCTTCCACTGGTTGCGACGACCAACGCGTCTCCCGCGTCGACAGGTCTTCCCGTTATAGGAGTAACGCCCGAAGAGTCGACGATCGCCGATACTCCCATATGTTCAAACAAGTCCGATTGTGATTGTTTGGGGAGCCGTTGATCCACCGGAAGCACAGCATCGCCTTCGTCCCATACCCGTTGAACGGCATCAACGAAAGAGGGCCCTCCGGGAAGACAAAGAGCGACGAGACGATTCACATTAGCGACGCTATCGCCGACTTAGAAGACTCGAACGAGAAGACTGATCGTGCATACCGAAATTACTATGTTCACCGCGGTTTCGAACCGTTCCGGGTTCAATCGACGCCCAATCCGTATCCCAAAGGGCAAGGTCATACTGACTAGTGACGCCGCTAACGCTGCACCCCATAGTCGTTGACTAGACCACTGACCGGTGAAAGACAACGTTGCCAACTGAGTTAAACCTGTGAACAAAAAAATGGAAGTGTTCGAAACTACGAACCGTTCGCGAGACACCCCAAGACCCTGAAACCACGCAGCAACAAGCGGGCCCGAAATCCCTGTTGCTCCTTGAGCCACACCGCAAGTCAACGCAACGGGTGCTCTCCCCCATCGCTGCACCGTTGGGGACCATCTTGGCGAAGCGGAAGAGAATCTCCATGCGAGGAACGCCACCAACAGCAGCGTTAACACCATGAGAAGTACCCGTTCGTTGATGCGAGGAAGCGCCCACGCTCCGAGAACAGCGCCCACCGCGCCAAGCCCAGCAAACAGCGGTAAATGTTCCGCTGACCGGAGTTCGTGTCGATGTTCTCGAACCAACATTGCGTTACTTACCGCAGTCGGTGCCGCCATTATCACCACGGCATCTTCAACCCCAACAAAAAAAGCGATCACCGGCACCGCCGTGAGAGGGAGGCCAAGACCAGTTACCCCTTTTACTAGCGATCCCAGTATTACTGCGAGCGCTACTACCAAAAACTCCAGTCCGCTCACAATTGCGCTATCGCTAACGCAACCTGTGCCGCAATGTCGGCATTGTGTTCCGCCAGTGCGAGGTTGGCCGTGACGCTGTCACCGCCAGTTACTTTCTCTACCTCAGCGAGCACTACGGGGGTTATCTGAGGTCCCGAAAGCTGCCGACTGCTGACCAGGTGGAGGCCTTTTTCGATAGCCTCTGCGATTCGTTCCCCATCTAGCTCCGCATGACTTGGGATCGGCACAGCGAGGAGTACGCCTCCTTGTCCCAGTTCACGTCGTGCGACGTGAATGCGTGCAGCTGATGCGGCATCGTCGACGCGATGTGGAACTTCAAGCCCAGAGTTTTGTGTGTAGAAGGCGGGGAAGTGATTGGTCCGCCATCCGACCACTGGGACTGAGCGCGTCTCTAAGTACTCCAAAGTGCGCGGTAAATCTAGAAATGCTTTAGCGCCTGCGCTGACGGTTGTTATTCCGTGTCGAGCGATGGCATCTAAGTCAGAGGAAATATCTCCAGTGATTTCACTACCGCGATGGACTCCACCAATACCACCCGTCGCAAACACTTCGATGCCGACTTGGTCAGCGATGGCGAGACTCGCCGAAACGGTGGTCGCCCCAACCGCTAACCGCAGAGCACTTACAGCGCCCAGATCCCGGGCAGCCACCTTGACTGAAGCGCCCAGGACACGCTCTTCCATTTCTTCGGGAACCCCAGCCCAGATGACACCGTCGATAACGGCTGTGAGTGCTGGAACGGCGCCCGCGTTACGAACTGCAGCGTTGCATCTAGCCAATGCTTCCGAATTTGCAGGAGACGGTAACCCCAGGGTCGAAAAGATCGTTGATTCCAGCCCAACCACAGCCGTTTTCGCCGATAGTGCCGTTCGTACTTCGTCACCCACAACGATCATCCGTACCTCCTTGGTGGCTCCAGCATGTCAGCCATGCGACATAAGGTCGCGCCTGCTTCTACTGTGGGACCGTGTTTACCGTCATTGATCATCCCGTTCTATCAGCGTGGACTGATCGTCTGCGATCAACTGCAACTGGAATCGAAGAGTTCCGGCGGTTACTTGGGCAGATCGGCCAGCTAATGGTTGGTCCCGCTACAACCGAATTACCAACATCTGCGTTAACTATTGAAACTCCTTTGACGGAGACGATTGGACGAGAATTACGGGGAGGCACACCAGTAGTGGTGTCGGTACTTCGCGCGGGAAACGGTCTGCTTGACGGAGTGTTGCGGATTCTGTCGGATGCCGATGTGGGGTTCATTGGTCTTGTCCGAGATCACGAAACCCTCGAGGCCAACGAATACCTAGTGAAACTTCCCGCTCTCGCAGGGCGTCACGTTCTAGTAGTTGACCCCATGTTGGCCACAGGACACAGCGCGGTGGCAGCGCTCAACCGGGTAGCAGCACAAAACCCAGAAAGCATCACCTTGATGTGTGTCGTTGCAGCGCCCGAAGGTGTCGAACATGTCGCCACACATCATCCGCTAGTTCGCATCGTGGCAGCCGCACTTGATGAAGGCCTCAACGAACTTGGTTACATAATTCCCGGGCTCGGAGACGCCGGCGATCGCCTGTACGGAACGTTGTCATGAAAAACCTGACACCCCCAATTGAATGGGTCGAAAATCACATCCGAATTATTGATCAGACACTCTTGCCTGCAGAATTAAAAATTGTCGAGATACGGACAGCTGCCGCCGCCGTTGACGCGATTGATCGCCTCGCTATTCGTGGTGCGCCCGCATTGGGGGCGTTTGGAGCGTTGGCGTTAGTTGTGGGGTTAGACGAACAGGCGTCTTCAACTTTTGGAGCGGCAACCAGACGACTTGAGGAGTTACGAACATTTATTGGTGATGCCCGCCCCACCGCGGTCAACCTTCGTTGGGCAGTAGATCGGGTGATAGATCACGCAGTGTCCTCAACTGAAACCCTTGACGGTTTACGTTCTGCTCTGCTTGCTGAAGCTCTCAAAGTGGCAGAGGAGGATGCTGCGGCTTGCGAAGAGATCGGCCGATTGGGTCATGAACTATTGCGGACGGCGGTCACTATCGGGACTCACTGCAACGCGGGGCGTTTAGCGACGGCAGGAAACGGTACTGCGCTAGCGCCGATGTATGCCAAGGCCGAAGCGGGTGAACCACTTCGAGTTCTGGCATCTGAAACCCGACCTCTTCTCCAAGGAGCCCGATTGACCGCCTGGGAACTCGATGATGCAGGCATCGACGTCACTGTTTTACCGGATGCAGCGATGGCTTCAACGGTGCTGTCAGGCAAAGTGGATGCATACATAGTCGGAGCTGACCGCATTGCGGCAAACGGTGATACCGCAAACAAAATCGGGACAGTTGCTCATGCGTTAGCGGCGCGAGAAGCTGGGATCCCTTTCTACGTAGCTGCGCCTACATCCACAATTGACGCCGCTCTGCCCAGCGGTAACTACATCGAGATAGAAGAGCGCGACGGAAGCGAAGTCCACGAAATTCAGGGAAAGCGAGTAACCCCTGAAGGTGTGGCCGTTGCCAACCCGGCGTTCGATGTCACACCTGAAAAACTCATTACAGCGATCATCACTGAAGTTGGCGTCTTGCGAGCGCCCTTTCAGGTATCTATCGCTGACGCCCTTTTACGAGCTGGAGCCTCCCAATGAAAAATCGATGGGACACAAAAGACGCCTCAAAATTTCTTGGGGCATTGGGCGAATGTGTCTACGGGTCAAGACTTCTCGGGTCTGAAGCTGCTCTCGTTCTCCACGGAGGAGGGAACACATCAATCAAAACTCGAGAAGTTGACGTTCATGGTGAAGAACTTGATGTCTTGTACGTGAAAGGTAGCGGCTGGGATCTTGCAACAATCGAACCGCAAGGTTTTGCGCCTCTTCGCCTCGATTCAGTCAGGCGTTTAGCCACTCTGCCCTCGTTGACTGATACCGAAATGGTGAACCAGTTGAGGCTTAACCTGCTTGATGCTTCCGCGCCGAATCCATCGGTCGAGGCAATTTTGCATGCCTCGTTACCGTTTGTCGCTGTGCAACACACGCATGCTGACGCCGCCTTGGCTCTCACCAACACGGCTAACGGAGAGGAAAGAGTTAGGGAATTGTGGGGCGACAAAGTTGTGGTGGTGCCGTACGTGATGCCGGGGTTCGATCTCGCAAAAGCCTGTGCTCGTGAATTCGATCAACAATCCAATTCCCAAACGATGGCCATGGTCCTCATGAACCACGGTGTGTTTACGTTCGGCGACACAACCGAAATGGCTTACACAAAGATGATTCAGGTAATCACTGAAGCGGAGGAGTACCTGAAATCTGTTGCGGCGGTCGACATCGCAGCTTCTGCGGCGCTTGCCGAAAGCGTGGGGACCGAAGGTGTAACCATCGACCAGGCAACCCTTCGCAACGAGCTTTCCGCTGCGGCTGGTTTCCCGATGCTTCTAACTCGCACCGCCAATGTCCGATCTAACTCCTTCGCAGCAAGGACGGATGCCAAAGACGTCGCGTGTCGTGGGCCCGCAACACCTGATCACATCATCCGAACCAAGCAGTTCCCATTAGTGGGCAGAGACGTCGCAAGCTTTGTTGAGGATTACCACAAATACTTTGAACGCAATCGAGCACGTTTCCCCGGTATTCGAGAACTAGATCCGGCTCCTCGCGTTGTCCTCGACCCAGAGTTGGGGCTCCTCACTGCCGGCAGGCGGGTATCTGATTGCAAAATCGCGTCAGACATTTACTTACATACGATCGACGTCATTGAAGCCGCAGAAGGATTAGGGGGATTCGTTGCACTTCCGGAATCGGATCTTTTTGAAGTCGAATATTGGGAACTTGAGCAAGCAAAATTGGGGAAGTCCGGTTCAAAACCCCCCATGTCTGGCGAAGTTGCTTTAGTTACCGGCTCCTCGTCGGGAATTGGTCGCGCTTGTGCGCAAGCTCTTCTCGAAGAAGGTGCCACTGTTATTGGCATAGATATCAACACGCCCGCAAACGATGGGGATAACGATCCGTCGTTTTGTGAACTGGTTGCAGATGTCACAGACCCAGACGCACTGCGCTGTGCTGTCGATGCTGGGGTTCGTCGGTTCGGAGGAATCGACATGGTGGTCGCCGCCGCCGGCGTCTTTGGGGCATCGGACCACATCGCTGATCTCGTTCAGGGCGACTGGGACAGTACGTTGGCCGTGAACCTGAACGGGGTGACGAATTTGCTTCGAGCCACGCACCCATTTCTGCGCATAGCGCCTAATGGTGGTCGTGTGCTTTTAGTCGGATCAAAGAATGTGTCGGCCCCAGGAAAGGGCGCAGCCGCGTACAGCACCTCCAAAGCAGCGATGACTCAGCTAGGGCGGGTAGCTGCGCTGGAGTGGGCTCCTGATGGGATCGTTGTAAACATTATTCATCCTGATGGCGTGTTTGACACGGGTCTGTGGTCCAACGACCTCATTGAAGAAAGAGCAGCAAACTACGGATTGACGGCCGATGAGTACAGGGCGCGCAACCTTCTTGGCCGAGAAATCACGAGTCACGATATTGGGGAGCTGGTGGCAACGATGTGTGGCCACTCGTTTAGCCGAATAACTGGTGCTCAGATTCCCATAGACGGTGGCAGTGATCGAGTGATCTGACCGACAATTTACTAATCGGTGATCCCCGCCATTAGCAGACCAACTCTCTCGCGAGTGGCGACGTTCGCATCGAGGACATCCACGAGTTTGCCGTCGTAGAGCACCGCTACACGGTCAGCGAGACTAAGGATTTCATCGAGTTCAGCCGATACGAGCAACACAGCGGCTCCTTTGTCGCGTTGTTCCACGATTCGACGGTGAATGAATTCAATGGCCCCAATGTCAATTCCGCGAGTTGGCTGTGCTGCAACCAGAAGCTTGATGTTTTCACTGAATTCGCGACCAACAATCAACTTCTGTTTGTTGCCCCCACTCAGGCTCGACGCAGCCACGGTGACGCTAGGCGTTCGAACATCGAATTCTTCGACTACAGACTGGGCATGTTCGTATATGACTTCTCGATGCATGATGCCTCGGCTCGAGAAGGGTGTGCGGTGGTACCGGTTGAGAACAGAATTTTCAGCTAGTGAGTAGGCGGCGATTATGCCGTGCTTTTCACGGTCTTCAGGAATATGCCCAACGCCATTTTCTGCGATCTGTCGGGTCGAATTATTTGTTAATGGTTTGCCCGCTATTGCCATCGCACCAGACGAAGCGTGCCGTAGACCGGTGATTGCTTCCACCAATTCTCGTTGACCATTTCCTTCGACCCCAGCCACGCCCACTATTTCACCGGCCCGCACTTGGAGGCTTACCCCATCGACGGCTAGCTGACCTCGATCGTCGTTGACTTTCAAGTCATCGACTTGCAGCACAACATCCCCTGGTTGCGCAACCTGTTTTTCAACGCGGAGCACGACGCTACGTCCAACCATCATTTCGGCCAGACCGCTTTCGGTGGCCTGATCAGGTGTCGTAGTTCCCACCACTCGACCTTCGCGCAAAACCACGATGTCGTCAGCGATTGCGAGAACCTCTCGCAGCTTGTGGGTAATGAAGACGATACCTACGCCCGTTTCAGTCAAACCCCGAAGAACTCGCAATAAGTGGTCTGCTTCTTGTGGAGTCAAAACTCCAGTTGGTTCATCCAAAATCAGAACATCAGCATTTCGATACAGCGCTTTTAGTATCTCGACTCGTTGTTGCATACCAACGGGGAGATCTTCGACTAGAGCGTCTGGATCAACTTCTAGACCGTATTTTGTGGAAAGTTCAACGACGCGAAGACGTGCTTCGTCAAGATCTACCAGACCCCGCTTAGTTGGCTCTGCACCTAAGACAATGTTCTCAACAACGCGCATGGGAGGCACCAATTGAAAGTGCTGATGCACCATCCCAATGCCCCGAGAAATGGCATCATCAGGCCCGCGTAAGTCGACGACTTCATCTTTGATGATGATCTGACCACCGTCGGGTCGATACATGCCAAATAAGACGTTCACGAGCGTGCTTTTGCCTGCCCCGTTTTCACCCAACAGAGCTAAAATCCGGCCCGGTTTCAGTTCAACGGATACGTCGTCATTGGCAAGAACGCCCGGAAACTGTTTGGTTACGTTTCGCGCTGCGAGCAGAAGATCGGTCACGTTCAGCCCTTCTCGTAGGTTTGTCCAAGTGCCGCTGGGTCTCGCATAGATCCCATCAGGCCACTGAGAGCGACAACGATGATCGTTACGACGAATGGCAACATCCCGACAAATTGAGGTGGGATGTCAAAGACGCTGTTGAGCTGAAAGTGATTTTGCAGCGCGGTGGTGAAACCAAAGAACAATGCCGCCGCGTATGCCCCAAAGGGGCTACGCCGACCGAAAATCATGACCGCCAGGGCCAAAAATCCCCGTCCTCCAGACATTCCGCGACTGAAGGTGCCGACGGCTTCTAGTGCAAGGTATGAGCCTCCAAGACCTGCGAATCCGCCGGCAAGAGTGACATTGATGTACCGCAACCGCAACACGTCAATTCCGACGGTGTCTGCTGCGCCGGGGTGTTCGCCAATCGCACGGGTTCGCATTCCCCACACCGATCGAAATAGTGCAACGTGGACTACGACTAGCAAAGCCATTGTGAGATAGGTAATCGGTGGCCGACTGAAAAACACTGTTCCGACAAGCGGAAGATCGGCGAGTGATCCGAGATCAATATTTGTGTATTTGCCGACGCCTAACGATCGACTGCCGTCGTAGAAGAACGAGGTCAGACCTAGGGCTCCGATGTTCAATACCGTACCGGCGATGATTTGGTCCACCTTGAGGCCGACCGCCATCGCAGCCAACATCCAACCCATAGTGAGTCCAGTTGCTATACCCGCCATAGCTCCCATGAACAGTGAGCCCGTGATTGAGGTAACAGTGAACGCGAAGAACGCCGACATCAAGAACTGACCTTCGATCCCGATGTTCACTACGCCCGAACGTTCGCCGATCATGCCGCACAGCGCCCCTAAGGTCAGCAGCGTTGCGGCGCGAACTGTTCCTGCTAACACAGCCGTGGTTTGTGGACCATTGGCTGAGTAGAAACTGCAGGAGAGAACAACGATCAGCACGACAGCGATCCATAGCAGTTGGCGTTGGCGGGCCTTCATGAGTTGCCCCATCCAGCGCCCAATCGGAGTTGTTCTGAGTCCCCTTGGCGCATACGAAGGAGCCAACGCACAATCATCGGAGCGGCGACGAAAAAGAGGATCAGGGCCTGAATAACGTCAATAAGCTCAGGAGCGACCCCAGCTTTAAACTGCATTCTCGACGCACCGGCTTCCATCAATCCCACCAGCAAAGCTGCAGGTATGACACCTAGTGGGTTGGCTCGAGCTAACAGCGCGATCGTGATGCCTTCAAACCCGAGGCCGACGTTCACTCCGGCCTCGAATCGGCCATCTACACCGAGACTCTCTACGGCACCGCCTAACGCTGCGAGCATTCCCGCTACTGCCATGGTGGAGGCCATAATCCAGCCCACTTTGATACCTGCGTAATGTGCGGCGTTTCTGTTTTGGCCCACGCTACGAACTTCGAATCCGTAAGTAGATCGTTCAAGAATCATCCAACATCCGATAGCGGTAATTACTGCCAACAGAAACCCCACCGGTACGGCCCCAAGCGTAGGAATAGTGGCCGAACCTTCAACCAATGGAGTTCGGGCGACAATGTTGCTACCCGAGTTATCTTTCCAAGGATTGGCGGATAGCCAATCGGTGAGGTTTCCAGCGACGAAGTTGAGCATGATGGTGACAATCACTTCGTGAGCACCGGTAGTTGCTTTTAAGGCTCCAGCGATGCCGCCCCATATGGCCCCAGCAAGTGCTCCGGCTATAAGTGCAGCAGGCAAATGAATGAAAGTGGGCAATCCGTCGACGCCGAACCCAACAGCGGCGGCGAACACTGCGCCCACCAGTAATTGGCCTTGACCTCCGATATTGAATAACCCGGCTTTAAAAGCGAACGCAACAGCTAGTCCACCGAAAATCAAGGGTGTGGCTTTTTGCAATGTTCGCAATAGTGCGTCTCCATCGCCTAGCCCGCCTTGGATGAGCGAGGAATAGGCGGTGAGAGGTGACGCGCCTTGAGACACGATCAGGAGGGCCCCAATCAAAAGCCCAAGAATTACTGCTGCCAAAGGAACGGCAACGCTACGGAGTATGGAACGGCTCATTAAACGACTCGGGGGCACCATCCGGAGTGGATGGTGCCCCTATTCAAGTCCAATTTTCTATCAAGGCATGGGATTTATAGAACCATCGGCGAGTCCCGCCTCGACCTCTTCAAGTGTGGATCGCATTTCACTGGTCACAACGCCGTCGAAATCATGGAACGGGGCAAGACCAACTTCACCGAAGTAGTTTCCGCCTTCCATAGTCCCTGCGTACGCTTCCGCGATCAGATGCGCCACGCCTATGTCGATGAGCTTCATCGCGCTGGTTACCAGGCACGGATGGGCTTCAGGCACAGTGAACCATTGATCCTGGTCGACGCCTACACAAAGGGTTCCGGCTTCGCCAGCTACCTCAATAAGCGCACCGTTGCCGGTGGAGCCGCCCGCACCGAAGATGATGTCGGCGCCTTGGTCGAGAGCTTGACGGGCGGTTGTGGCTCCCCATTCTGGGTCACCAAACGCTACGTCAAGACCACCTGGGTGATAGGTCGAGATGGTTTGTACTTCGGGGTTGGTGTAGCGGGCACCGTTTTCCCAACCCTCTTTGAAGAACACAACTGGAGGAACTAGGTCGGTGCCCAGAACAGCTCCAACGATGTTCGTTTCTGTCAACATTCCGGCGAGCGCCCCTGCCATAAATCCGGCGTTGGCTTCGGGGAACATCAGCCCTACGAGATTGGGAAGGGCTTCGTTCTGCCACTGGTCAACACCGATGAACAGCACGTCGGGGTTAGCTTGGGCGGCTTCGATGGTTGCTCCACCCAAGCCGAAACCGACGGTAACGATGATTTTCGCCCCATCGTCAAGGAAAAGCTGGATGTTGTTTGCATAATCCTTAGATTCTTCGGTTTCGATATAACGAGCAGTGGCAGAAGCAGGAATGTTTGCAGCGCCCTTTACAGCGCCTTCCCATGCCGACTGGTTAAAACTTTTGTCATCAACTTTGCCGGTGTCAGTGACCAGCCCAATTGTGTATCCGCTAGATACTCCGCCTCCACCATCGCTACTGCATGCAGCAGCAGTGAAAAGTCCGAATACCGCCAATACGGCGAAGAGATACCGCCACTTCGAAGCCATGTTTACATCCTTAGGTCTTGGGGCATCGTCTCGTCCCGAAACAACTACCGGCACTGACCCTAGTTGTGTCCGAGTGCCCTCTGAGGACCAACGTGAAGTTTCGTGGTCAGATCGCGTGTTGGCGAATCCAGGTGTGCATCGCTATACCCGAAGCAACTCCAGCATTGATCGATCGCGTCGAGCCAAATTGGGTGATTGACAGCACTAATCCGGCGCTCTCTCGCACTTCAGGAGACAATCCCGGTCCTTCTTGACCGAAAACCAACACACATTTTCGTGGGAGTGCAGTGGTTTCGATTGGCTGTGCTCCGGGGAGGTTATCGACGCCTACGACCGAGATATCTCGGTCCGCCATGGACCCAACGAAGTCTTCCACCGTCGGGTGGTGCTCTAAGTGTTGATATCGATCAGTGACCATCGCTCCTCGACGGTTCCACTTTCGCTGACCAACAATATGGACGGCTGATGCCAAGAAGGCATTGGCGTTGCGAACGACGGTCCCGATGTTGAGGTCGTGTTGCCAATTCTCAATCGCCACATGGAATGGGTGCCGTCTTGAATCAAGGTCGACGACGATCGCTTCACGTCGCCAATATCGGTAGGTGTCCAAAACGTTGCGCCGGTCGCCGTCGCGTAAGAGTTCAGGGTCGTAGTGATCACCTTGGGGCCATGGAAGAGGGTGCGGGCCAAGCCCAACTTCTGCGTCGAGGTAATCGGCCATTTCTCTTAGTCCCCTTAGGTTCTATTCCTCAACCAGTTCGATCAATGTCCCAAAACTGCCTTTGGGGTGGATAAAAGCGACCGTCGTGCCGCGTGACCCAGGACGGGGCGCCTTGTCGATCGGGGTTGCTCCTGCGGCAATCATTGCGTCCATGGCAGCTTGACAATCATCAACTCGATACCCGATGTGGTGCAGGCCTTCACCTCTTTTTTCGAGGTGTTTTGCAATGGGAGAATCTGGACGGGTTGCGGCGGTGAGTTGAATATAGCTGTCTGCAACTTTTAGGAGTGCTTCTTCCACCCCATCACTGTCGACCGTCTCGCGATGGTGCACTGCGGCGCCGAACGCTTGCTCGTAGTAGGCGATGGCCGCTTCGAGATCATGAACAGCTATTGCGACGTGATCAATTTCGGTAAGGATCATGTCAACCCCCTACCGTCTTCTCAAGCGACTCAGCATGACGTTGGAACAAGGTGATTTTGTTCTCACCAATAGCTTCGCGCTTTTCGGGATTGCTTATTCCGAGCCCGGCCTCGGGAGCCAAGCACAACACTCCGAGCTTGCCTTCGTGCTGATTGTGATGCACTTGGTATGCCGCTTCGCCAACGTCGACTAGCGAGAACGTCTTCGAAAGGGTGGGTTGGATTCGTCCCTGGTCAATAAGCCGGTTCATTTGCCAAGCTTCCGCGTAGTTCGCGAAGTGGCTGGAAACGATTTGTTTGAGCCGCATCCAGAGGTGGCGGTTGTCATATTCGATCATGTAACCGGTAGTTGCGGCACACGTCACGATTTTGCCACCTCGTTTAGTGACGAACACCGAAGCACCCATTGTTGACCGGCCGGGATGTTCGAACACGATGTTTGGGTCGTCTCCGATAAAGCCACGGACCCGCTTACCTAGACGACGCCATTCTCTTTCGTCTTGAGTGTGCTCGTCTGTCCAGAATTGATAGTCCTCTTCGCTGCGGTCAATCACATGCTCAACACCGAGTTGGTGTAACAGGTCGACTTTTTCTGGTGAGCTGACCACCCCTATGGGTGTGCCTCCCCCGTTTTGAACGAGTTGACAGGCGTAGCTGCCAAGCCCACCCGACGCGCCCCAAATCAGGACGCTGTCACCTTGTTTCATCCTGGCTGCGTTGTCGCCGACAAGCATGCGATAGGACGTTGACCCACACAGAGCGTTGACGGATGATTCTTCCCATGTCAGGTGAGCTGGTTTGGGCATCAACTGGTTCGCTTTCACGATCGAAAGGTCAGCGAGCCCGCCGAAATTACTTTCAAATCCCCATATTCTTTGATTTGAGGCAAGCATCGAATCTTCATGGGCGGCTGGGTCTTGATCATCGACGTAGTTGCAGTGGACCGCGACCCGATCGCCGGGGTTCCAGTTGCGTACGGCGGATCCAGCTTTCAGCACCACTCCCGAAGCGTCAGACCCTATGACGTGATAATCGAGTGCATGGCGGGCCCCCCAACTACTTTCGCGACCGAGGCGGTCAAGAAATCCGAAGGTTGGTAGTGGTTCAAAGATCGAGGTCCACACCGTGTTGAAGTTGATCGAACTTGCCATCACTGCGATATAGACCTCATCGGGCGCAAGTTCAGGGGTAGGCACCTCTGCCACGTGTATTGACTCCCGTGGGTCTTTTTCAAAGGATTCACGGTCCTCGAACATGTTTTGTTCGTCGCGTCGCACAAACGCAGCCCTATAGCTATCGGGAATTGGAAGAGCGGCGATATCTTCGCCCGATGCGTTTGCCTGTATGGCCTCAAGGATGTGCTGCATGGAGGACAAGTTACTCTCCGGTAACGTAGGTTTGGTTAATCCTAGCGAGGGTTGGTCAATTCGCCTAAGCACTGACCGGCCACGAAATCTACACTCACAGAGTTAGAAGACGAAAAACTCTGACGAAAAGGAACGCCATGCCTGGCTCGGTAATAGTTTCGGGAGCACGCACACCCATCGGTCGTTTCAACGGAGGCCTAGCGAGTTTGACGGGTGCTCAATTAGGGGCGCACGCCATCTCAGCAGCATTAGAGCGGGCTGGATTGACCGGCGATCAAGTCGACCATGTCGTCATGGGGCAGGTTCTTCAAGCCGGTCAAGGCCAGATCACCGCGCGCCAAGCTGCGGTGGCCGCTGGCATACCAATGGATGTCCCCGCTCTTACCATTAACAAAGTTTGTTTGTCTGGCCTCAACGCCATATATCTAGCCGATCAGATGATCGCCGCCGGTGACGCCGACGTGGTCGTCGCTGGCGGGATGGAATCAATGACCAACGCTCCATACCTCATGGCTGAGGGTCGCGGTGGGTTCAAAATGGGCCACGGCGAAGTCCGTGACGCAATGATCCACGATGGGTTGTGGTGCGCATTTGACGACGGCCACATGGGTGACGGCACCGAACGAGACGCAGCTGCAGCTTCGATTAATCGGTCGGCGATGGATGAGTTCTCCGCTCAATCACACGACAGAGCCGTAGCGGCACAAAAAGAGGGTCGTCTAGAAGTTGAGATATCTCCTGTGCCGATACCCCAGCGAGGTGGAGACCCACTTTTGGTTGACATCGACGAAGGGGTACGCCCAGGGACATCCGCCCTGAGCCTTGGGAATCTTCGGCCCGCGTTCGCAGCCGACGGCGCAGTGACCGCTGGCAATGCCTCCCAAATCTCCGACGGCGGATGTGCGCTAATACTGGTGTCAGCAGCAAAGGCCAAAGAACTTGAGCTTGATGTCTTAGCGCAGGTAGTGAGCTATGGCATGGTTTCGGGCCCTGGCACTTCCCTTCTCACGCAGCCTTCTCGAGCCATTCGTCACGCACTTTCCAAAACTGAGTTCACCGTCGAAGATTTGTCGCTGTTTGAGCTAAACGAAGCGTTCGCGGCAGTGGGGTTAGCAGCCACAGAGGACCTTGGCGTGAGCGATGAGATCGTCAACGTCAATGGCGGCGCCATTGCCCTTGGTCACCCAATTGGTATGTCAGGAAGCCGCTTAGCTCTCACCTTGATGAATGAGCTCCACCGGCGCGGTGGTGGGTTGGGCGCTGCTGCTCTGTGTGGCGGCGGAGGTCAAGGGGACGCTCTAGTGATTGAAGTCACCTAAATCTCGAACACACAGAATGATTTGTCATCAAACTGAAATGTTTGTAACATAAATGCAAAGAGTCCCAACTCTTTGGATGTCGGAGTTGGCAGCTAATCGACTTATGTACGGTGTGCCCGCGATACACCAAGTCGAGTGGCTCTCAGCTCCGACATCCGCCCTCCCACCAACGTTGCCGATCAAGGTTGAAGTTCGCGCCGACCTTCTAAGGCTCGACCCAACGTCAACTCATCAGCGTATTCAAGGTCACCACCTACCGGCAGGCCACTAGCAATGCGTGTCACTTTGAGGCCCAGTGGCTGCATTTGCCTAGCTAAATACATTGCGGTTGCTTCACCCTCAATATTTGGATTAGTACACAAAATCAACTCATCGACTTCTTCTTCTGGAATGCGGGCGAGCAGCTCACGTATCCGAAGCTGTTCGGGTCCGATTCCTTCCATTGGGTTTAACGCACCTTGCAAGACGTGATACGTACCACGAAATCCCGCTTTTTCAAGAGCGATAACGTCTTTAGGCTCTTCTACGACACACAACGCACCGGTTTGTCTCTGCGGGTCAGTACACGTAACGCAGAGTTCGTTTTCTGAAATATTGCAGCATCGGTCACAAAATCCGATCCGCTCCTTAACTTCAACTATTGCCGCCGCTAATCGCTGGGCCTCTGTTTTTGGCAACTTCAGAAGATGAAACGCTATTCGTTGCGCGGATTTGGGACCGATTCCAGGCAATCTGCCGAGTTCATCAATGACGTCTTGGACTGGGCCGTCATACACCTTTCCCTAACCTCCTTGATCTGACCGCGTTAGTGCGTTTAGTCGAGCAATTACCGCGGCCTGCGCATTGCCACATTCTTTCAGCGCATCACGAAACGCGGCGGTCACTAAATCTTCAAGCATGGTGACCTCGTCGCTGCTGACAACGTCAGCGTCAATCGCAACGCCCACCACTGTGCCGTCAGCCTGCATTGAGACTTTGACTGCTCCACCACCCGCCGAGCCTTCAACCGAGGTCAAGGCAATTTCTTGGCGTTGTTCCAAGATCTGATTTTGTAGGTCCTGTGCCTGCGAGAGGGTCGGCTCGGCAGCCCAATTCTCAGTCATCGGTCAATCACTCTCACATGGTGCCATCATCATCGGACGCCACCGCGCCAGGAAAAGCTTCCAACACCCGTTCAACGCTTGAAGGGCCGCTGTCGTTTGTTGTTTTGAAGTCTGCCGGGTCAACCACTTCCTCAGGTGATTCGAAAGGTTTTTCTACGTCGTCAACTTGAGCGTCAGACGAAACAACCAGTTCAACTTGAACGTTGATGCCGGTCAGATTGCTCAGAGATTCCTCAACATCACTCTTGAGTTGTTCACATCGCTCCCGGTGAGTTTCATTCGGTAACTCGAACCGCACAGTGTGTTCTTGGACCTCGACCAATTTTGCGGCTTGGAACCGAGCTCGAGCACGTGCACTCAGTTCAGGAAGGGCCCGCTGCTGCCACAATTCCGATATTTCAGTTGCGGAGAGCTGCACTGATTTAGGAGCCGGATCTTGTTGACCCAGTGCAGTTTCATCATTGGGAGGCTCGCGCGGCGTGTCTTCCTCAATGTTTGGCGACGAGGGTGGTGGAGGCAGCGGAGCACCAGCTCCTACCACGGCGGTCTCTAAAGGAACAACCTCCGGTGTCGCAGCCAGCGCCGCTCGAGCGGCCGCCGCGGGCTTCGATGCCCGCTGGCTAGGGGAGGGAGTCGACGGAGGAGGTGAGGGAGTCGACTGGGGAAGTTCTGCGGGAGCCGATTGGGAAGGTTCCGCGACAGGATGCTCTTCAGAAAATTCGGCAAAAAGTCGCACGACGGCCAAATCAAGGACTAACCGCGGATCCGGAGCCTGGCGCATACCAATGAGAGCGTCTCCTAAAAGTTCCAACGCTCGGACATTGGTAGCCCGGCCCATTTGGGCGGCTTTCTCAGCCAGTTGGGGTAACTCCTCCAAAGTTGCTTGACCTGGATTAACTCCCGCGCCCGCCAAGAAAATATCTCGTAATCTTCGGGCAGTTCGGTGCGCTAAATCCCTCGGGTCTACGCCAGCGGCGACAGTTTCAGCGATAGCTGCCATCGACGCAGTCAAATCATGCCCAGCGATACCGTCAACTAATGCGTCGACCGAAACTCGAGTGTCAGGAATACCCCCAGCGGTCACAACTTGGTCCAATGCCGAAAGAGCGTCGCGTACTGAACCTGCACCCCGTTCAACGACATAATCAACGACCGCTGGATCAAGCTCCATGCTGGCCCGTTCCCCGATATCTTGGACATGCCTCATCAAGATTTCAGCCGGTATCAGGTTCAACTCAACGTGTTGAGTCCGACTTCTAATTGTCGGCAGCACCTTCTGCGGATCGGTTGTGGCAAGAACAAAAATCACATGGTCGGGTGGTTCTTCCAACGTTTTGAGTAGCGCGTTCGAAGCTGCCGTCGTCAGCATGTGAACCTCGTCAAGGAGATACACCTTGCGTTTTCCCGGGCTTCCCAGGGCCGCGTTCCCGGTAATTTCGCGGATGTTTTCGACCTTGTTGTTCGAGGCTGCATCAAGCTCGACAAGATCCATCGAATTCCCCAACTCGAATGCTCCGCAACTTTCGCATTGCCCACATGGCTCTCCGTCACCAGGAGGCTGGATGCAGTTCAAAGCCTTCGCCAAAATTCTCGCCGTAGACGTCTTCCCGGTACCGCGTGGACCGCTGAGTAGATATGCGTGGCCCACCCTCTCTTCGGCCACGGCGTTGCGAAGGGCTGCAACCAAATGATCTTGACCGATTATCTCTGCAAAGGTTTGCGGGCGAAACCGCCGGTATAGGGACTGATAGACCATCGCAAGCTGATGCTACTGGTGTGCTGCGACGCTTAGCGGCAAGTAGCCTGAGAGCGCATCATCGTTCCACGTGGCGGCCGGGTCCTGTGCAACAGTGGCCCGTGAATCGAGTCAGGGCCGGGAGGCAGCAGCTCTCAGCGGATTCCGCTGTGTGCCGCAGATTGCCTGGCCGCCTCGTGGAGCGATGATCGAGGAGAGTTGCCAGAGCGGACGAATGGGCTCGCTTGGAAAGCGTGTGAGGTCTAACCGGCCTCCGTGGGTTCGAATCCCACACTCTCCGCCATGAACGACGACCAAGCCATGCGCCTAGCCCTTGAGGAAGCAAGGGCAGCGATGGAACATGAGGATGTTCCTGTAGGCGCGCTGATAATCGTTGGAGACGAAGTGGTGTCCTCGCGCCACAACGAACGTCAACTAACCGGCGACCCGACTGCCCACGCAGAAATTTTGGCTCTACGAGACGCGGCAACCCATTTGGGTACATGGCGCCTAGATGGGGCAACCTTGGTTACGACATTAGAACCGTGCCCCATGTGCGCGGGCGCCGCACTCAACGCGCGCATCAAGCACGTCATTTTCGGAGCACACGACCCAAAAGCTGGCGCTACTGAGACGCTCTATAACTTGCTTGCAGATCCGAGGTTGAACCACGAAGCTCAAATCACGAGCGGAGTCTTAGCTGACGAATGCGGGGAAATTCTCACAAGTTTTTTTGCTGAACGCCGGTGACGTCAACCAACGAAGCAGTGCACCAAATAATTGGTGGCGGAAGGTGTGGGATTCGAACCCACGGTGACCCGGAGGCCACAACGGCTTTCGAGGCCGCCCCATTCGTCCGCTCTGGCAACCTTCCACCTTTGATCCTACCTAGCCACTCGCGTTCCAACATGAACGCGAATTCATCTCTCAATGCACCATCGGCTTACCCACGACGCGCCAGGCATAGTCTCGCCACATGAGGAGACACCTCACCTGTGAGTTCTTGCGCATCACATCAGATCCAACATCCCAATATTGTGTTGCTCAACTCAGCCACATCGAACGAAACAATCTGCAAGGGGCCACGTGACCAACACACACACTTGGTCGGTAGGAGACCTCTGCGAAGCAGTACGGGATACCCTCAATGCCGTTTTCCCCGACGAGTTGTGGATTGAAGGCGAAATTATCGGTCTAAAAAACCACTCTTCTGGGCACGTCTATTTTGACCTCATCGAACCCGACACCACTGGAAGTCGCGTAGACAAAATGTCGGTGACCTTATGGAAGGGACGCCGCCAAGCGGTTGAATCCGTTTTAAGTCGAGCCGAATCTGGGCCACTTGTCGACGGCATCAAAGTTCGGATCAAAGGCGAACTAAGTTTTTATGCGCCTCAAGGCCGAGTGCAGTTGCAAATGACCGCTATCGACCCCCATCACACCCTGGGCCAATTGGCAGTGGATAAAGAAAAGGTTCTCCGAACCCTTTCTCTTTCCGGGTTACTCGACGCCAACGGCGCAGTCCCTCTCCCTGCAGTTCCTCTCCATATCGGTTTGATCACTTCTGACGGAAGCGCCGCCTACAACGATTTCGTGAACGAAATCGCGTTGAGTACTTACCCATTCAAGATTTCGCTCATTCATTCATCGGTGCAGGGCGCAGACGCCGAAGCCGGCCTAGTCAACGCCGTCACCACAATGTCGAAACATCCCGTCGACGTGATTGCAGTTGTTCGCGGCGGAGGAGCGCGCACCGACCTGATGGCATTCGATCTCGAAAGTGTCGCTCGGGCCGTCGCTGGGTCACCCGTGCCCATCTTTTCTGGAATCGGCCACGAGATCGACCGATCTGTGGTCGACGAAGTGGTACACACAGCATTCAAAACACCCACTGCTTGCGCCGCCGCCCTAGTCCAACGCGTCGCAGCCTTCAACCAACGTCTATCTGATGGTTCCAAAAAACTTGCCGCTCTTGCCATGAGTCGCCATGACCGAGCCATGGCACTGGTTTCTTCGGCGGCGAGAACCATTAACGATCGAACACGGCGAACGTTGGATGTCAACGAGGAACGGCTGGGGACGACAAAGGCACGCTTACAGGGTTTGGCTCAAATAGTCATCAACCGGGAGAGTCAACGCATCGATCGCATTAGCGATCTGGCTCAAGCCCTTCACCCTGACCGAGTTCTCGCTCGAGGTTTTTCCATTACCCGAAACAAAGACGGCGAAATTGTCCAGGGCCCGGTTCCGTCTGGGAGTGCAATATCGAGTGAAACCGCTTCTTCGCTCATACTGAGCACAGTTACCGAGTCACACCTTCGTCAGATCGAGGAGACAAATGACTGAGGAAAACCTGACATTCCAAACGGCTATGGAAGAACTTGAATTGATCCTCCAGAAGCTAGACAGCGATGAAGTCAACATCGACTCGTTGACCGTTGACTTGCAACGTGCTTCAGAGTTGATCGAGTGGTGCCGCAGCCGGTTGGAATCAACAAGAGTTGACGTTGAACGAATAGTCGCTGACCTTGAAGAGCGATGACTAGCTTTTCGGACCGGAGGCTTCGCCCCTTGCTGAAAAAGGTGTGAGCTGGGGGAGTCGGTGGGTACTCCCCCAGCTCACGGAACGCCCGCGGATCGGTGGGCGATCCGGGACGCAAACCGCGCAGACCACAAAACAATACGTCGCCAAATTGAACGTGGGATCAACTGTTTGGGCCCAGTTCGGGGACAAAGACGTCCCACATGATGCTCAGGCTAATACCCGGCTACGGTTCGACCACTCACCCAAAAAGAAAATTGAGGCCCGTTTTGAAAAAGGATCGCCCCTACGGCAGTTGGCCGTCACAACTCAGTTCTCACGAGTTGGCAAGCGGTGCGATCCGTCGATCAGAGCCCCGAGTTTTCGACAACGACGTTCTCTGGTTAGAGAGTCGGCCCGCAGAGTTGGGTCGGACTGCCCTCGTGAAGTTCAACGGGACCGAGTCTCAAACGTTGGGACCAACCGATCTCAACATACGTACCCTTGTTCACGAGTACGGCGGTGGTGGGTGGCTACCAACCGATCACGGAATCTTGGTTTCGCGGTTCGAAGATCAACGCATATGGCTGCTCCATGATGACCTCCGCCCAATAACTGCCGAACCGAGTTCTCCCAAATCGCAACGATTCTCCGACGGAACCACCGTGGTAGACAGCGACGACACTATTTGGGTCGTTGAGCAACACCACCTACACGACCCACAACCTCAAAATTTCTTAGCGACAGTCAGCGGCGATGGTGCAGTCACCAAGATCGCCTCAGGAGCAGATTTCTACTCTTCGCCGACGACCTCACCTGATGGTCACACGTTGGCGTATCTGTCCTGGGATCACCCTTCCATGCCTTGGGATCACGTGCGATTACACGTTGCTCGTCGCAGCAAGGAAGGGTGGGTCGATCATCAGGTGATCCTCGACGGCCCAGCGTTACAGCAACCCCGCTTCTCACCAGAAGGGCTACTTCACGTCATTAGTGACGCTACGGGGTGGTGGAACATACACGAAGTTGACGTAAACACTCGACGCTCGCGACCCATCGTCGACGTTGATCTCGAGTTCGGCCTTCCCTCGTGGGTTTTTGGCCAAAGAACATACGCCTGGAGCGCTGAAAACATTTGGTGTACTTGGGCAGACCAAGGTGTGGGTCACATAGGCCAAATTGTCAACGGAGACTTGCGTGAACTTGACACTGGGTTCACCGAATTCAACGGCCTTGACATCCTGGCTGATGGCCGTGCCGTCACCATCGCTGCCAGTTGGGAAAAGAGCGCCGCTGTCTACGCCTTAGATAGCGCAGGCTCAGCAGAGCAACTCAGTGTTTCAGACGCAGTTCCCCTCGCGTCGGAAGATATTTCAGTTCCCCAACCGATTGTCGTCAGTGATCCACATGGACAACCAACCCATGCGTTCCACTTCCCACCAACTAATTCCAGTTGTTTCTCATCGTCTGGTGTGCCACCTCTGCTTGTCCTCAGCCACGGAGGCCCAACAGCGGGAGCACGCTCATCGTTCGATGCCGGTATTCAGTATTGGACTAGCCGCGGAATCGCTGTAGTCGACGTGAATTATCGAGGCAGTACCGGCTTTGGAACGACATACCGCAACAAGCTCAAAGGGCAGTGGGGCATAGCAGATACCGAAGACTGCATAGGAGCCGCCACATACCTCGCCGAATGCGGAGCTGTCGATCCTTCTCGTCTCGCTATAAAAGGCGGCTCGGCGGGTGGTTTCACGACGTTATGCGCACTAAGTAACAGCGACATTTTTGCTGCAGGCATATCTCGCTACGGAGTCGCTGATCTGGCGTCACTAGCACAAGAGACCCACAAATTTGAAGCTCGATACCTCGACTCTTTAGTCGGAGCGTGGCCAGATGAGGAACACATTTACAGGGAACGCTCACCCATCCATCACACTGAGCGACTTTCAACTCCCATGATTGTGTTACAAGGTTCCGAAGATCCGGTGGTGCCACCGTCTCAGGCAGATCAACTTGTTAATGCTCTGGCTAGGGCAGGCATTCCACATGCTTATGTACTTTTCGACGGCGAGAGCCATGGATTTCGCAAAGCCGAAACCATAGCCAACGCTCTTGAGGCCGAACTTTCATTCCTGGGGCAGGTTCTGAACTTTGAACCGGCCGATCTAATCGCGCGAGTCGAATTGCAGTGACTTCAATCCGTTCTTGCCGGTGGCGCTGTCGTAACTCCTTCAGAACCAGTTGAAACCTCAGTGGTGGGCGTCGGCTCTGGAGCGTATTGTTCGCATCGACCTTCCACAATGTCAGTAATTCGATCGTAACGGTCGCCACTAGCTATTGGGGAAGCCCCACCGATGCCATTCAGCACATGGGGGTGAAATCGGTACCCCTCTATGCGCGAACCATCGAACACAACTTCCAACACTCCGGTGTCGCCGGTGATGCCGTAACGGGGATGCCAAGCAAAATTTCCTAGCGAATACGCAATAACACTGCGATCGAAGGTTTCGATCGGTTGCAATACGTGTGGATGGTGCCCAAGAATTAGATCAGCTCCAGCTTCAATTATTTGTTGTGCAAGAGTGCGTTGCTCTTCATTCGGGCAAGGTTCGCGCTCAACCCCCCAATGCAAACTCACCACCACTACGTCATTCCCTGACGCAGCTGCTCGAACCGCGGCCAACACCCGCGGGGTCGCCCACTTAGCGTCAGCAACTCCTGGGCGGTCAGCCCCTGATGCGAAGCCACCTGGCACAACAGCAGTCGCAGACACAAACGCAACACGAACCCCATTGTCGAGAGTGAGAATTCTGGGGGCGTAGGCCTCCGCGTTGTTCAATCCGGCTCCAGGTCGAAGAATTCCTACTTCGTCCAACACCGAAATGGTGTCTTCCAGCCCTTCGCGCCCAAAATCGAAGACGTGGTTATTAGCCAAGGAGACCACATCGATTCCGGCTCCAACCAGAGTTAACGCTGCTGATCCCGGTGCACGGAAGACGTATTCCTTCTCATAGGGCTCACCTCGTTCGGTTATTGCCATTTCAAGGTTCACGATGGCGACATCTGCTGATGCGAGATCGGGTTGGACGTTGGTGAAGGGATCGATGCCTTCGGGCTCGGTGCGATCCAACAGCACATCTCCACCTGCTAGGAGGGTCCATATTCGTGGGGGGTCAACGGTGGTAGCGGTGGTCGTTACTTGTTCAGTAGTAGACGGACTCGTCTCATCTTCTTGTTGAGTCGACGCGCCCACTGTGGTGGAAGTGCTGTCCGAAGTTGGAGAGGTCTGAGGCACATCTTGAGTGTTATGCGTCGCGGTGGTTTCGCGCACAACGAAGATTGCTTTCTCGGGTTCAAGGTCAGCGCATCCAGATGGAGCTAGCAGGCCTAGTCCCACGAATACGGAGAGGATGCAGCGTCGTAACACCGGGGACGAGTCTAAGGCCGCGGCTAGCGTGCTCGCGATGTACGGCTTTGTTCGCCAACCTAAATGGATAGCAGCACATCTCCTCACGTTGTTGCTGCTAACTACGTTTATTTGGGCAGGTTTTTGGCAATTTGGCCGCCACCAAGATCGCGGGCAACGCAATGAAGCGGTCTTAAATCGAACGACCGCCCCGAGGCTCAGAGCACAAGACCTGTTCGGACCATCCAAAGACATTGAGTTCCGTGAAGCGCAACTGGAAGGAACGTGGTCCACCGACGACGCGGTGTTGATACGTAACCGCAGTCACCAACAAGCAGCGGGATGTCATCTTGCTGCGCCCCTGGCAACGAGCGAACTCGAGGGTGTACTCGTCGTCATCGGCTGGATTCACGAGACCGAGTGTCAGGCCAAAATTCAAGTCGCTCCGGCTGGTGCCGTATCACTTACCGGTCGAATCCGGTTAAGTCAGACACGCGGTGCTATCGGTGCCAGCGATCGTTCAAATGGAGTGATTCGTACCCTCGCTCGAACCGACGTTGCCCGAGTTGACCAGCAGGTAAATTTGGCGCTCGCCCCTGTATACGTCGAGTTAATCCAAAGCACTCCTCCGATCGAACGCGTGATCCCTGTTGACCGGCCGCCCACTGACGTGGGACCACATTTGGGTTACAGCGTGCAGTGGTTCCTATTTTTTGGAGTCGGAGCAGTTGGGTACCCACTGGTGTTGCGACGCCAAGCGCGTCGCGGCGAAGCTGAAACTCTTGAAGGAATAGTCGGTTAGACCACGGACGCCATCCGCTCAACAATCATGTTGAGCATCTCGGGTGAGGTCGCAAAGTTCAGTCGAACGTGACCCGCTCCCTCGGATCCAAAATCCAACCCAGAGTTCAAAGCGACCTGGCAGCGCGACAAGAAGATCTCCGCCGGGTTCTCACCCAGATCAAGTTCGCGACAATCCAGCCAAGAAAGATACGTGGCCTGTGGAAGTCGGTACCTGACGCCAGGAAGCTGTTCAGCTAACAAGTCAAAGAGAAGGTGGCGATTGTGGTCTAGCCCTGCGACGAGTTCCGATATCCAGTCGTCGCCGTGCTCCCACCCGGCGACGGTTGCTATTTGACCTAGGCCGTTAATGCCTCCGAGCATCCGAGTTGGGATTTCCTTGAGTTGCGGACCGTACCGCTCCGATGCGGTGTGGACGAACGCCATCCGCAGACCCGCCATATTGAAGGTTTTGGTGGCCGCAGTAATTGTGACGGTTCGTTCCGAAGCCAATTCACTAATCGATGCGGCAGGTATATGTCGCAGTGGTGCGAACACCAAGTCGCAGTGAATTTCGTCTGAAATCACGAGCAGGTCGTTACGTTCGGCAATATCGACAATCCTTGCGAGATCTTCCCTTGTCATCACCAACCCGCAAGGGTTGTGGGGGTGACACAAAAGCAGTGTCGAGACATCCGGATCAGCCGCGATGCTTTCGAGATGGTCGAAATCAAGGGCCCAGCCTTCTTCGGTTTCTATCAGGGGATTGGAAACCCAGTGTCGACCTGATGCTTCAATGGTTGAATAAAATGGGGGATACACCGGGGTTTGGACGACGATCCCTGATCCGTCAGGGGTAAGGGTGCGTATGACCCACTCCAACCCTTGGATGACATCATGAACTCGTAGCACTTCAGACGTTTGAATTTCCCAGTTGAATGCTTTTTGCATCCGATTTTTGAAGGCTTCTAAAACCGGTATCGGTTCGTCGTAGAACCCGTAGCCCAGACCCCCAGATTCGATTCGTGACACGACAGCGTCTTTGATGAACTGGGGGACTTCCACATCCATGTCCGCAACCCATGCAGACAACACATCACTACCGTGCCGTTCCCATTTAATCCCTGGCCGGTTGCGGACGCGCTCAAGATCAAGGTCGAAGATCATGTGCGGAGGCTAGATGTTGGCCGTCAGTAAAGCCCAATCATTCGTCCAGCAAGCGCGATTACTGCTGAAATCAGCACCGGTCTAATAACCCGATCACCACCGCGAACTGCTATCCGAGCACCTACCCAGCCCCCAATCGCAAACCCAACAGCCAATACCGCAGCGAAACCCCAATCGACTTGACCTCGAGCAATAAACACGGGAACTGCGATGGCCGTGAGGACCAGGATCACGACCACTTTGACCGCGTTAGCGTTGACCAAGTCAAGGCCTGATCTCGATAACGCGATCACTATGAGGAGTCCAACTCCCGCTTGAAAAGCCCCGCCATACAGCCCAATCCCGAAAAACACAGCGGCGGTGAGAGCTGGATGCCAACTGATGTGTTTGCCCGTTGAGCGAGGGGTGCGCAAGCTGAGGAACACCAAGGGAATCATTAGGATCCCAAAAATTCTTTCGAAGGCGGCGTCAGTGACGCTGGACACAAGGAGCGATCCGATAAGAGACCCTGCCGTCACCGGAACAATGACTGGAAGCGCTCGCTTCAAACCGGAGATGCCTTCTTTGCGGTAACCGGCGAATGAAGAGGCGTTTTGTACCAAAACCCCCACACGGTTCGTGCCGTTAGCAACCAACCCGGGTAATCCAACGAACACATTGAGTAAGGCAACCGTTAGCAACGACCCGCCACCTGCCATCGCGTTCACTATTCCTGCGATGACGCCAGCTCCGGCAACAAGAAGTGCGTCGATCAGCTCCATCCCCGCCATCATTGCCGGTGAACGCACCAGAAATCAGTCGGATTGGGCAATCTCTTCGTGAGACCGCCGTCGCGACCTCTACTCTCGGTGTTATGGCCGGCAGCACCTTTGGAGAGCAATTCCGTATTACGACGTTCGGTGAATCACATGGAGGCGGAGTCGGAGTTGTTGTAGACGGCTGCCCGCCAAGGCTCGAACTCGAAGTGGCCGACATTCAGATCGAACTTGACCGAAGGCGCCCTGGACAGAGTCGACTCGTGACGCAGCGAAAAGAAGATGATCGCGTCGAAATCTTTAGCGGAATTTTCGAAGGGAGAACCTTAGGATCTTCGATCGGCATGCTTGTGCGAAACGAGGATGCCAAACCAGGCGCGTACGAGGATATGCGCGACCTGTATCGGCCAAGTCACGCGGATTGGACAACTGAAGCCAAATACGGCATCAGAAATTGGCAAGGCGGGGGACGAGCTTCAGCTCGAGAAACCATTGGACGTGTCGCAGGCGGCGCGGTCGCTCGGAAGGTAATTGAGCACGTAGCTGATATAGAAGTGCTCGGCTGGGTCAGCGCTGTTCGCAGCATCAACGCTGACGTAGATATGCATCTCGTATCTCGCGATCAAGTGGAAAGTGACCCCACTCGCTGTCCCGATGTCGCGGCAGCGCAATTAATGACCGCAGCGATTGAGGCTGCCAGAAAAGACGGCGATTCCTTAGGCGGGATCGTTACTTGCGTGGCCCGAAATATGGCCGCTGGACTCGGTGAGCCAGTATTCGACAAGTTGGATGCTGAACTCGCTCGAGCCTTAATCTCTCTCCCCGCAGCGAAGGGAGTCGAGATCGGCAGCGGGTTCGCTGGAACATTAATGACGGGCAGAGAACACAACGACCCATTCGTGCCAGGAGCCGACGGCCGACCGACAACTACCAGCAATCACAGTGGCGGAATCCAAGGTGGGATCAGCAATGGCGAAGACCTCGTGGTGAGAGTTGCATTCAAACCAACCGCGACAATTAGTTCGGCTCAACAAACCGTGAATCGCAACAACGAAGCTAAAACCTTGGAAGCCAAGGGAAGACATGACCCTTGCGTTCTTCCTCGAGCGGTTCCCATGGTCGAAGCGATGGTGTGTTTGGTCTTAGCAGACCATCTGTTACGTCAGCAGTCCACAGACGTCGTCTAACCGGAACGATCGGTCATTCATCACGTTGGTCTCGCAGGAATTTTTGGAATTCCGCGGCCAGGTCATCTCCAGACGGAAGATCCGTCGGTAACGCGCGATCTACTTCCTCTTCTAGCTGGCGTACATATCCGATGATCTCAGAGTCTTGTTCAACTGCGTCGCTCACTCGTTGTTCCCATTCAAGGACGCTGTGGTCAAGGTCGCGGTAGCCAGTCGGGACGCCAGTGACCTTTTCGAACTCTGCCAGTAATGCTCTCGTTCCCTTGGGGTTCGGTGGCCCGGCAACGTAATGGGGTACCCCAACCCGGAGCGAGATAACGGGCAGTTCTGCATTGTCAAGGGCATCGTGCAGAGTACCGATGATGCCGGTAGGGCCTTGATAGCTGGGCCTGTCCAGTCCCAGTCTGTGCGCCAAGTCCGCGTTTGCCGCGCTGCCCTTTACCGCGGAAGGGCGAGAGTGCGGCACTCCTGCGACCATTGCTCCGAGCGTGACCACCATTTCGCATCCCGTGTCACGCGCGATCTCTACAACCGAATCACAAAACGTTCTCCACCGCATTCGGGGCTCCATACCTGACAGCAGCACTAGGTCGTGAGGGAAATCATTTTCGATCACGTGCGCATCAAGAGACGGCCATCTGATTCGTCGTTCTCCATCATCAGCAATTTCGACATGTGGACGATTTTCTTGAAAGTCGAAGAACTCTTCAGGGTCGATTTGGGCGACCTGGCGAGCCTCGTATTGATCGACGATCCATTGGATCGCACCTGTTGCGCACTCCCCCGCGTCGAACCAACCCTCGAATGCCACAACTAACAGCGGGTTTTGCAGGCTAGGCGCCTCGCCCCAAGTGACTTCGCTCATGACTCCACTATTGCCTACCGGGCCATCTAATGAGCGGTCATGTCCCAGTCGAAACAGGTTTTTGTTTCAAGGAGTGATCAACAACCAGAAACAAGCCTCCTCAGAACGATAAGAATGCTTGAGGTTCAAGGGTCTGGAGGTTGCTGGCAAGGAGCCCGAGCGAAGAAAGCGTGTAAATCTGGTCGCGAATCACGACAGATCGTTGGATCGTTGCGCGCCAGTCCATCTCGGGCCAGCAGTGGCGAGCCGATATTTCGCTGCCATCTTCGTTTTCTTCAATCCATTGTTCGCAATGAACTTTGGGCGGTGTTTTTAGGTGGGTAAGTCGGCCGCGTTCCGTGAGAGATTGGCCGCTCAGTTCAAGGGCAACTGCACCAGAAAAAGGTCCAGATTCAAGCGTCTCAACCCGATGGGTCGTGACCGGCAACACGAAAAGATTTTCTGGAGCCCAATGAAGAAAAGCTCGCGCGTTGTATTCAACTTCAGTGTGGCCACCGACGAGACGCCATTGATCAACCCGAATCGGGTCAGACAGATCACTGATATCAAATAAAGACACCTGGGTACCCAAGGTTCGTCCATCATCACGAGCATCTTGGCCAATCCCTAACAGCAACGTGTCAGTGACCGGGTGAAGGTACGCGGAGTACCCCAGAATCTTTAGTTCTCCCAAAACTTTCGGCAATCGGGGATTTGAAAGATCAATCGTGTAAAGCGGGTCGGTTTGACGAAAGGTCACGACAGTCGCAAAATCGCCTAGGAATCGCACAGCGTAGATACGTTCACCGTGACCAAGGTCACCCACGCGACCGATCTCGTTCATTTCGCCGTTACCTTCAGCAAGCACCGTCACGTAACTCTCACTGTTTGTCGCCCCTCCGGGTGACCACCAGCCGTGGTCGGTGGTCGCGACACGGAGGTAGCCGTCGTGTTCCGACATCGAATATTGGTTGAGGATCGTGCCGCGGACCTGGCCTGAAGTTCTGTACAGGGTCCTGTTTGGGTTACTGATATCGAATTTGTGGATTCGCGTTGTTACCGACTGTCGCGCGTCAGAAGTTTGATCTTCGTTAGCTTCCAATTCACGCCGATCCAACCACTCGGTGGTACCCACATAGAGGTTGTCTTGAGAGGAATAAACAGTTCGCCCATCGGCGAGCACTGACGTGCTGGCGAGTTCTTCTCCGAGCTGCTTTCCCGCGAGATCAACTGTGATGATGTTCAACATCCTCAGGCCGCTGTTCGACGCTGGGTGGTAAATCTGTTCGCACGGTGTCAAGGTGCCTTCTCGGATAAGGCCCCCTCGAGCATTTTCCAGAGCAAACCATGGAATCCAATTGTCGATCGTTGATTGTTCTATGAGTTGACGGTTCTCTTCTTCAGCTCGGCGCTCAGCGCGTAACCCTGACCCACTCGGATACGACCATTCGAGGCCTGTTGGGTGGCTCTGCAGAACAATACGCACAACATCGTCAACCATCCGGCTGCTGAGATACTCGCCGTCCAGATGAAGTCTGCGTTTAATTCGTGGTGTCGAACCACTGATATCGACCTCTACGAGAGTGCTAATGGCGCTGTACCGGCCATGTCTTGGAACGAGGGTCTGCGGCGCAAGTTTCATTTCGCCGTGGCTCTGTCCAAACACGAGGATTCGATCCCCAACCAGGAACATTTCTTGTGGCCAAAAGTTTTCGAAACGCAGCTTCCCTAGCAACCGAGGCTGATCACCTGCGACATCAACAACGCTGAGCTCTTCGTTGGCTAAGGCGACAATGCGCCTCCCATCGGTTTTCAAAATGTCGGGTTCATCGACACCCACCTCTTGAACGTTGGTGGTGCTGTAGTCCACGCCAGGCGTTAACGCCACTTGCGCTGAGTCAGCAACTGGTGTGCTTCCATCACGCATCATTTCTGCGGATTCCATAATTTCAATCCCATAACCCCCGTCAAGTCCCCACGGGCCAACCATCTCTAAGGCATTGGTCTTTATCTGTCGAAGGAATGGTTCGCAAGACTCAAACGACGTAAGGGCAGCCGTTAACTGAACCTGCGACGGGGGCAACGGAACCGTTCGGTCCGAGTCACTGATGTCATCGCGCCCGTCGGCGCTACAGGCACACAAAATCCCGACCGCCAACACGGCCGCTATGAGTCGTCGCACACGAACCTCCGATGTGGTGTCAACTGTTTAGAGAACGACAGGGACACCTATTCAGTTCCCTTTTGCAAGTTACGGAACAGTGACAAGTGGCATGGGTCGGTAGGGGTCGTTGGCTCCAACGACCAGTCAACCCATCGAGCATCGAGGTCGAACCCCGCTTTTCTTGCCGACTCGTCAAGAGTTTCTAGGGCGACGGGATGCACGGGTACAGCAGCGACACTCCCGTCAACAAATTCGATACGGCGACATTCCAAGCCATCGGACGTGACAACGACCGCTCGATCCGTCTCTACAGCGATTGCATGCACGCCGCGGCTTAAAGGTAGACAACCTTCCACCACAACTTCACCGTCGTTGATGACATGTGACCAGGGAAAAGAATCACCGATCGCGTCGTCGAGCCATAGGACTAACGACGCAGGTCCATCGGTGATTTCAATTCCTACTTCGCGAAGCGCGTGAACGAGGTTGGGGCGACGCGTTTGAAGCAACACTTCGCAGTGACCACGACCGACACACCATTGGGCGATATCTGAAACATCAGACATATCCGTCAAGCTAGCGAGATCTTTGGCTCTCCCGGCTGGCATCATGCCCTCGTGCATCATGTGCCTAGGGGGACGTTGCTAACGAATGGCGAGGCGTGGACGATCGCGTTCACATACTTCACGGTGGCAATCACTGTGTCGTTGGTCCACAGCACGGCGGGAACACCTACATGGGTCATTGTTGCTGCCACGCTGTTAGTGAACTCCGCAACAGCCACTCTCGCCTATGCGGCAGTTACGGCAGCGGGAGGCACTGTTCCCGCCGGCATATTGGCCGGCTGGCTCACCGCGACTCGGTTCGGTGTCCTCGCGGCGGCGTTAGCACCGCGCTTGTGGCCTCGAAGATGGAAACGAACTATTGCAGCATTTTCGGCGTTTGATCCCAATGTTGCTTTAGCGAACCGCGAAGAGAACGATCACGATGCCCGCAGGGTCTATGTAGCAATGTCGCTCTGGTTGGTGTTGCCGTGGTGGGTTGGGGCTTGCATCGGAGCAGTGATCGGGGACTTTATTTCTGATCCGCGTGCATTGGGAATGGACGCTATGTTTCCTGCCCTTTTTATTGCCATTCTTCGGCCCCAATTGACGACAAATATCGCTCGATTGATCGCGTTATCGGGTGCTGTGGTTGCGGTGGCGTCCGTGGAGATCTTGCCGGGGGGTTTACCGTTTTTGATCGCAGCTCTTCCGGCTTTGTTAGCTCTACGCGGTGATGGGGAGAGCTCCTGATGTTGACGTGGGGTGTTGTCGCCTTACTTGCTGTGGGGGTGTATGGACAACGGGCGTTGGGTATGGCTTTTGTAGATCCAAATCGGATGGGTGCCCGTTCTAAACAGGTACTCGCGATGGTTCCTTTGTCGATTCTGTGCGCTGTGACTGCATTACAGACTCTGAGCACTGGCGGTGAACTTGGCTTCGACGCCCGGATCGCCGGCATCACGGCAGCAATAATCCTTAGTTGGAAGCGGGTTCCGATGTTCGTGGTCGTGGTGGGTGCCGCCGCGGTCACGGCTGCGGTGCGGGCCCTTCTGTGACTACGGTTCTGTATTCGAAGGCTGTATGACTACCCAAGCGCGACATCCCCATCTATTGAAGCTGACCGACCCGCCGATCATATTGGGGCACCGATGCACCCGATGTCGTCGCGTGGCGTTCCCGCCGGATCCATATGGATGCGAAAAGTGCGGATCCCAACACGACGACCTTGAGGAGTTAGATCTTGAAGCTCAGGGAACGGTGCGGGCAGTCGCGACGGTGCATCGGCACCATCGTGCATCGCCGCCTACTCCATTCACTGTCGCTGTCATTGAGCTAGTTGGGGGGCCTGTCATCAAAGCGATTGTGGCTGGCGGTGAGGTTCGTGTTGGAGTTGCAGTCACAGGAGTCTTAGTTGAAGACGTCGAAGACACTGAGGGCACCGTAATGGTCGACTTACAGTTTCAGGTGGTCACGTGAGCGGCGGCAATATGCTTGCCGATAGGCCCGTTTACGTCGTTGGGATCGGGTTACATCCCTATCAACGACGGAGTGACACCACCTATGTCGCGCTGGGTGTGACAGCAGTGCGGTCGGCTTTACGCGACGCGGAGATTGCCTGGCCCGACGTGGAAGCTGCCTATACCGGCACCGCGCTGCTTGGCATGGGGTCAAGCAGAGTCATGCTGAGTCGCCTGGGGGCGACTGGGATTCCTATGACGCAAGTTGAGAACGCTTCGGCTTCAGGATCTTCGGCAGTCGCCCAAGCGTGCCTGGAGGTCGCGGCAGGTCGTTCCGACGTGGTGCTTGCCTTGGGGGTCGATAAACCTCGTGGGGGTCTAGGCGCTGCTCCCGGCCAGGCGGGAATCGACAATCTCGAGGGTGGGGCCGTTGTGCCGTTTACGCATTTCGCGTTACTTGCTTCGGAGTACATGCATTTACACGGGGTGACCGCGGAACAAGTTGCGAGGGTGGCTCTAAAGAACCATCGGAATGGTGCAAGCAACCAGTACGCGCAACGACAAAAAGTTCGAACATTGGAAGAGATTCTCGCCGAACCAATATCGGGAGCGATGACACGTTTGCAGTGCTGCCCAGTAGGGGAGGGCGCTGCGGCAGTGGTGATCGCTTCAGAAGACGGCATCCGGCGCCATAATTTGGATCGCTCTCGAGCAATTCGAGTTGTCGCCTCCGTCACGAGAACTGAAGGGCTGTATGACGAGGGAGTAGGTATTGATGCTGCGCTCACTGCCGAAACCGGTGCAGCGGCTTTTGGCGAAGCCGGTATCGAATCTTCCGACATCGATGTGCTCGAAGTTCACGACGCGTTCGCTATCGAGGAGCTGCTGTATGCCGAGGCGTTGGGCCTGTGCGCGCCTGGCGAAGCCGCCGCTCTGGTGGAGTCGGGTGAATTCGATATAGGTGGGCGTTGCGCATTGAGTCCATCAGGAGGCCTGCTCGCGATGGGTCATCCAATTGGCCCCACAGGCACGGGGCAGATCGCTGAAGTGGTGCGCCAGTTACGTCACGAAGCAGGTTCTCGCCAACAACCAAACGCCCGTACCGGGCTTGCCCATATGGTCGGCATTGGTGCAGTTTGCGTAGTTCACGTATTACGCAAGGACTAGCCAACAAGAAACGGCCCAACTAGCGAAGGTCGTCGCGTTCGGCCGGTAAGAGGTCAGTTATTACGGGGGAACCCCAAATCAATTTGGCTAGATGACGGGTCGGGCCAGCGTGCAGTCACCGCTTTGGCACGGGTATAGAAACGCACGCCTTCTGGGCCATACATGTGGGTGTCACCAAAAAGCGACGACTTCCACCCTCCGAAGGAGTGATATGCCACTGGAACGGGGATGGGGACATTAATGCCGACCATCCCTACTTGAACCTCGTGTTGGAACTGACGTGCCGCTCCCCCATCGCGGGTGAAGATTGCTGTGCCATTTCCAAACGGATTCGAGTTAATGAGATCAATCGCTTCTCTGAAGGTTTCTACTCGAACAACAACCAGTACCGGACCAAAAATTTCGTCGCGGTAGCACTCCATTTCGGGCGTCACGCCATCTAAAAGGGTAGGGCCATAGAAGAACCCGTTCTTTGGAACATCGGCTTGGCTGCCGTCGACTACGGCAACTGCTCCGGCTTCTTGTGCACGTTCTACGTACCCGGCGACTCGCGCGCAATGCTCTCCAGTAATCAGTGGCCCCATTTCGGCGTCGGGTTCGTCGCCCGCACCCACCTTGATGCCAGGGATTCGCGTTGAGATCGCTTCGACGAGTTCATCAGCAACGGATCCAACTGCTATCAGAGCGCTGATCGCCATGCACCGCTCACCTGCTGAACCGTAGGCAGCGCTCACCGCAGCGTCTGCTGCCATGTCGATATCAGCGTCAGGTAACACCAGCATGTGGTTTTTCGCGCCACCCAGAGCTTGCACCCGCTTACCCATCGCAGTACCCCGGTTATACACATAGCTGGCTATAGGTGTGGAACCCACGAAGCTGATCGCCGCGACATCTTCATGGTCGATGAGCGCATCAACAGCAACTTTGTCACCGTTGACTACCGAAAACACACCCGGTGGTAGACCAGCTTCGATGAACCATTCGGCGATCAGCATCGATGCTGACGGATCTCGTTCAGACGGCTTGCATATAAACGCGTTGCCGCACGCAATTGCCGTTGCGAACATCCACGAGGGAACCATGGCGGGGAAATTGAATGGGGTGATACCTGCTACTACCCCCAGAGGTTGACGCAAGCTATAAACCTCTATCCCTGCCGATACTTGTTCGTTGATCTCACCCTTGAGGTGATGAGCGATGCCGCAAGCAAATTCAACGTTTTCGAGTCCGCGTGCCACTTCGCCGGCGGCATCTGAGATCACCTTGCCGTGTTCGCTGCTAATGATTCGAGCGAGTTCGTCAACGCGACCAGCGAGCAGTTCGCGAAACCGGAACATGATCTGGGTTCGTTGTGTCAGAGAACTCTCAGCCCATTCAACTGCGGCTGCGGACGCTGAAACGACAGCTTGATCAACCTCAGCGACAGAAGCCAAATCAACTTGAGCCTGCACCTCGCCAGTTGCGGGGTTGTACACGTCGCTTGAACGTCCACTAGTTCCCGCTCGCAATTCGCCGTCAATGAAATGTTGGATACGTCGCACCGCGTAACTCTAACGCCCACCAGCTATGGCCTCTGGAGAGACCGCCAGGTTTAGTTTTCGTCGTACAGACCGTACTTACCGAGTCGGTCGAGACTGACTTCAACGCTCCAAGGCAACATTGTCGCTCCGCAACGAGCGTCGCGATAGTGCTGTTCGAGTTTGTTAGGTCGAAGCATTGATCTGCCTCCACAAACACGAATCGCTAGCGACGCCATTTCCGGGGCGCCTTCCATGACAGCGATGGTGGCTGTCCAAGCGCGTCGCAAAGCGACGGGCGTTGGATCAACTGATGCTTCACCCAACACTCGGTAGATCAGCGATTGGGCCTTGTCGTAGATCATTTGCATTTCGGCCCACCCTGCCTGTTTGACGTGATTATCACGGCGAGATTCGACACCGAGCTCACCTCGCAAATATTGACGGGTCAGGTCCAATATTGCTCGCATTAACCCCAGGTAGCTGAAGCTCAACGTCATGTAGAAGTACGGGAACCGCTGGGCCATGGCATCGAACACCCCCGGCGGAAGCACTTCGTTGTCTTCGGGGACGAATGCTTTAGTGAGTAAGAGGTCGCGGGAGTCGGTGCCTCGCATACCGAGGGGATCCCAATCACCGACAATTTCTACGCCGTCGCTGTTGGCGGGCACTCCGAGAAGTCGGGTCCGGTGGTCACCTTCAACCATCGCGACCACGTTATGGATGTCAGCGATGCCGCTGAGCGAGGCAAAAATCTTTTTCCCGGTTACCTCATAACCCCCCTTTACAGCAGCGGCAGAGGTGCCAATTGGGCTGCCACTGCCAGGGGTTCGACCTTCAGAAAACGGTTGGCTGTGGATGACATGGTCGCGACACATTCCGGTCCACAGTTGGGGCCGTGTCCGGTCAAGGTGAGCTTGTTGTTCATCATTGACACCCAGTTCGTCGGCTATCCATCCAGCGAGGAGGGCCGTGGCCGTGTGCATGTTGAAGGTGAGGGCGGTCGTCGCGCAGTGACGGCCTAATTCTTCACTTACGAGGGCGTACGTCACGAAGTCGCCGCCAAGACCGCCGTATTCGACGGGAGCGCAAAGCCCGAGGAAACCTTCGTTTGCGAGGTCGTGCCAGTTGTCCGTTGGAAAGGATGCTTCCCGATCGTAGATTGCGGCTCGTTCGCTGAATTGGGGTCCGATCGCGGCGATCCGCTCGACCAGCTCCATGCGTTCCGGTGTTTGGATTGGGTCAACCACGTCGATTCCTCAATCGTTGGAAGGCGGCCAGAGTAGGGGGAACCAGTCATGGCGCATAACTTCGCCCGATTGGAGCCCCAAACCATCCAGGGGTGGTGAGGTCTCACCTTGGCGTTCAAGGTAGCGGACGTCGTCACCTAACCAGCGCGTCGAGAACGCGCGTCGACGGCTGGCTATTGGTTCGGCGGTGGTGCCGTGGAGGGTTCGGAAATCAAAACAGACAGCGTCACCGGGCTCTAAGGCTTCAACGAAAATATCGGCGCCGTGAGGGTCGATTTCGGGAATCGGAAGAAGCGTCGGATCGTCTTGGGTGTACTCATCGCCGGCACCGAAGTTGCGGGGTCGATAGGTTTTGCCGTTTTGGTGGGATCCCTTCACGAACCTGACACCTGTGTGGGTTGGAGTTCTGTCAAGAGCGACATAAATCGACACAGTTTGAGTCCCATCTAGGCAGTAGTAGGGGAGATCGTGATGCCATGGAGTTGCTTTCTCTGTGCCTTGTTCTTTTGAGAAGGCATGGTCGTGGAAAAACTGGGCTGTGTCGCTTGCCATTAGCTGCGCTGCGATTGACGCCGCGTCAGATGTGAGAACAAACAGCAGGTATTCGGGGATCAATTGCCAGTTGCAGTAACTATCGAAGAACCGTCCCGTTTCAGTACCTTGGATGCTTTCGCAAGGGAACGCGTACTTATCAGGATTGTTCAGGTTGCGTTCGAGGCCACTGCGCAATGGTTCGACCCACGAGGGGAACGCTTGGCGCAGCACAACTACGCCATCTCGTTGGAATGCTTTGATAGTGGCTATGCCTAATTCAGCAAATGGGCGGCGGGTTGAAGCGGCAAGAATCCGAACGTCATCTATCGCTCGCCATTGGGCTGCAGATTCGTTACCTACTGTCATCTTCACATTCTCGTCGGTTTGAACCACCAATCATGGCAGTCTCTAATCGTGCGTCAGCGTCTCAACGATAGGAACGGGTCGTTGTTCGTTCTTTTAGCGGGGACGCTTTTCAGTTTTAGCCCGTTGCTTTTTCGCTGGACTTCAGGCGAAGGCTCTGAATGGCTGTTTCTATTTTGGCGTTCGGTTGGAATTCTTATCGCTTCGTTAGTCGCGTTGGGTGTCGGGCCTAGCTCGGGTCGCGTCAATATTTTGCGGGCTGGTTTCTCTAAAAATTTGCTCGCCGGGGCTCTGATGGCGGGTATGTCGACTGCTTTCGTTGTGTCTATTGCTCGGATCGATGCAGCTACGACACTTTTTTTGCAGAGTTTGGCGCCATTCTCAGCAGCCCTGCTGGGTTGGCTGTTATTGCGTGAAAGAGTTGACAGGCACACGTGGGCAGCTATGGGCACAGCGGTCGCCGGCGTAGCGATAATGGGCACGAGTTGGGATGTCAGCAACGCTCTAGGACTTTGTGCTGCTGCATGTATTCCGCTGATGCTTGGCGTGTATACGGTGTTGTTGCGGGACTCAAAAGGCCGTGACCTCCGCGTTCAGGTGGTTTTCACCGGATTGATCGGAATGTTGATTGGATCAGTTGCCGCGTTCGCAACCGGTGAGTTCGGTCTACCCGTCCGTGATGTTCTTCTCGCGCTAGCAAGTGGTGGGATTTTGTTAGGTGTTGGTTTACCGATCTTCAACGCAGCTGGACGTTACGTGCCCGCGGCTCGCACGAGTTTGCTTCTGCTCAGCGAGATTGTTTTGGCACCCTTTTGGGTCTGGCTGATCGTCGATGAAACCCCAGGATTAAATACTCTGATTGGTGGTTTGGTGATCCTTCTCGCACTGGTTTGGGTGGTCACTCACCCAAAAGTCAGCACCCACCCCCACTAAGCGCGAGCACCGTCACGGATTCTCCAACGGCCTCATAGCTGCTAGGACACCAGTGATCGCATTCCGAAAAGCGGCGTCGTGGGTCGGCGCCCAGGCTGGTGCAAGATGCACGGTGTGGAAGGTGGTGTCGGGGAGGGCGAACCTCTTAGGGAACTCTCGTTCAGCTATTTGGCTACCCACGTGGAAGTTCAATGCGGCGGCGTCGGCATGCCCCTCAATAACAAGGCTTAGGGCGTGGGGGTAGTTGTCGGCTTCGACGACCGAACATGTTGGGTACGCAGCTTGAGTAGCGGCGACCAATGGTCCGGCTGACGGTGTGACAATTCGAGCCAACTCAGTTGGTCGTTCCTGAAGGGTGAAGAGTGCTCCCCCGGTTTGGATGATCGGCTCCCCAAAGACGACTTCGTTTTGGCGTTCGGCTGTTACTCCCAGACACGCCAACATGTCGACGTCGCCGTTGCGGAGCGCCGGGATCTGTCCAGCGAGCGAAAGATGTACCCATTCGGCATCGATTCCGAGTTTTTCAAACCCAGCCGTCAAGATGTCGACTGCTAATCCTTGTGGACCAGTAGGACCAGACCCTACAAACGGGGGGAAGTCTTCTTGGTAACCGACTCTTACGCGAAGCTCTTGTTCATGCATGACGCGTCAATTCCCGACGAGTTTCGTTCCGCAGTGGTTGAGCGACGAGGACGATCTCACGCTTTCGAAGGTTACGACCCCATAAGCACTGCCTTGATCATTGTTGACATGCAGAATCATTTTGTCGCAGAAGGCGGTTTAAGCGAGGTGCCAATCGCACGCGGGATCGTCGCCAACATCAATGCTCTGGTCGACACTTTTCGAGCAACTGGCGGAACGGTGGTGTGGATTCGCTCCACGATGTCAATGGAAGGACGTGGGTCTTGGCCCATGTTTTTTGAGAACTTCATTGCTCCCGAGCGGGTTCGAGATGCACGCGCCGGTTTGATGGCCGGGACTTGGGGCCACGAGTTTTTCTCCGAACTCGATGTAGGCGGCGGCGAACTGGTCATAGATAAGGACCGGTTCAGTCCATTCTCTCCCGGCGCGTCACATCTTGACGAGGCACTAAAGGAGCTTGGCATTGACACCGTTTTCGTCACGGGAACCATGACCAACGTGTGCTGTGATTCGACCGCTCGAGACGCGATGATGCTCGACTACCGAGCTGTAATGGTTGAAGACGCCAACGCTGCTCGTAGCGACGAAGATCATGTTGGGGCGCTCAGCACCTTCATTTCGGTGTTCGGCGATGTCCTCACAACCCAAGAAGCGATTAGGGCGCTGCACGTCGAGTAACCCAACTTGGCGGCGCCGGCACGCGTTTCGATTCAGCTATTGAGACCAAACCCTCCCCCACCGGGGGTTTCGATTTCGAAACAGTCGTCAATGCCGACGTCGACACGAGCGCTGCCGGGCAACTTCACAGTGGTTCCGTCTGCCCGGAAAAGTCGGTTAACGCCCACAAGGCCGTCCTCCCCACCGTTGACTCCAAAGGGAGCGACCTTTCGGCGCGATGACAACACGTTGACGGTCATCGGTTCAAGGAATCGGAGGCGTCGAATTACTCCGTCTCCTCCTCGATGGGCGCCTTCGCCACCAGAGTTTGCGCGCACCAGAAAATGTTCAACCCTCACGGGATGACGCCATTCAAGAATTTCAGGATCAGTCAATCGGGTGTTTGTCATGTGGGTGTGGACTGCACTTGCACCATCAGCATTTGGTGTTGCTCCCGCACCACCACAAATAGTTTCGTAGTACTGGTGTTCGTCGTTGCCCCAAATAAAATTGTTCATTGTTCCTTGGGACCCTGCGATCACGCCCAAGGCTCCAAACAGTGTGTCAACAAGAAGTTGGCTGGTTTCCACGTTGCCGGCGATAACCGCGGCGGGAGGGTGCGGGCTAATCATTGAAGGATCAGGGATTCGTATGTCGAGTGGAACTAAACATCCAGCGTTAAGAGGAATGGCGTCGTCAACCATGCAGCGAAACACGTAGAGCACAGCAGACCGGCACACCGCTTTGGGGGCATTGAAGTTGCCAGGGTGCTGCCCACTGGTTCCCGCGAAGTCAATAACAGCTGACCGCTCCTCCAGATTGACTCGGATACTCACCGATATTTGACTTCCGTCGTCCATTTTTCCAACAAAGTCACAGTCAGTCAGCGCGGCAATCACTCGCCGTACTGACTCTTCCGCGTTTTGCATTACGTGATCCATGTAGGCGTGAACAACATTGAGTCCGTAATGGTCGATGACTTTGTGAAGTTCGGTTGTTCCTCGTTCACATGCCGCTACTTGGGCTTTAAGGTCGGCAATATTTTGAGTTGGGTTTCTTGCCGGCCACGGTCCCGACGTCAGCAGGTCTCTCATTTCTTGTTCGAGGAAACGGCCGTTTTTGACAAGCAGCACGTTGTCTAGGACAAGGCCTTCTTGGTCAATGGTCGTCGAATCAGCAGGCGCCGAACCTGGCACGATTCCACCTATATCGGAGTGGTGACCGCGGGCGGCCACATAAAAAATTCGGTGGCCTGTGGTGTCGTCAAAGACAGGTTTCACGACTGTGATGTCGGGTAGGTGCGTTCCACCGTTGTATGGAGCATTGAGGACATACGCGTCCCCGGGTTCCATATGGGGGTTGTTCGAGATGACAGATTTAATCGCTTCGCTCATCGATCCGAGGTGGATGGGGAGGTGGGGGGCGTTGGCAATGAGTTCTCCGGAGGGGTCGAACACTGCGCAACTGAAGTCGAGGCGTTCTTTGATGTTCACCGATACCGCAGTGTTTTCGAGAACAACACCCATTTGTTCAGCGATGTTCATAAAAAGGTTGTTAAAGATTTCTAATTGGACCGGGTTGACGTCGGTGCCAACTGCGGAGCGCAGTGTTTGCGCTGTGACGCGTTCGATTACTAGGTCCCCGTTGTCGACAATTCGGCCTTGCCAATCTGGTTCGATCACCGTGGTTGCGTTTGGTTCAACCAGAACTGCGGGACCATTGATGGGTGTACCTGGGATGAGATGCTTTCTTTCCAGGAACGGAGTGTCAGCTTGAACTCCGGCCATGGTCGTCGGAAAGACCCCTAAGAGCGGGTCGCGAGTATCTGATATCGGTTCGGCAACTGAAACTTGATCGGCAAGTCCGACAGATTCAAGTTGCATTGATTCGATGATGACCGGGGTGTCAGGGGAGACGAACCCGAACCGAGTTTGGTGATGTGTTTCGAAAGCTGTCGCTACTTCGTCGAAAGTTCCAGCTGGCACGAGTAGCGCTGTATCGGACCCTTGGTAGCGAAGCGATAGGCGGCGAATGAGTTGTTGTGCGTCAGGGTTAACGCCTTCAGTGACGAGGTGGTCCCCGCCTGCGCGTTCCAGTTCTTTCCATCGACCATTGAGGCGTTGAAGTGTTTGACTGTTGAGCGGTTCTTCGACAGCTTCATCTCGTAAGTGACGGATGTCCGCGAGGCCGATACCCAATGCTGAGAGAACACCAGCTTGTGGGTGTACGAATATGTTTTTGATATTTAAGCGGTCGGCGACCATGCAGGCATGTTGTCCTCCTGCACCACCGAAACACACCAGGGTGTAGTCGCTTACATCATGGCCGCGTTCGATACTGATCTTTTTGATGGCGTTTGCCATATTGTCCGCGGCGATGTCGAGAAAGCCTTGCGCGACAGTTGTTTCGGTTTGATGAGTTGCAGTTGAATCAGCGATTTCACGTGCCAACGATGTGAACGCTGCGAGTGTGGTTGGCTCATCAAGTGGCTCATTCCCTTCCGGTCCAAACACAGCGGGAAAGAACTCTGGTCGTAGTTTGCCAAGGACGACGTTGCAGTCAGTGATGGCGAGTGGCCCTCCGTTGCCGTAGCAGGTGGGTCCTGGATCAGCACCCGCGGAGTCGGGGCCTACTCGCAAGCGACTCCCGTCGAAGTGAAGAACCGATCCGCCTCCAGCCGCGACGGTGTGGATGTCCATCATCGGTGATCTGACACGTACCCCTGCCACTTCAGTTTCGTAGGCGCGTTCGAATTCTCCGGCGTAGTGGCTGACATCGGTGGAGGTGCCTCCCATGTCGAATCCGATGAGTTTGTCGAAGCCAGCGTTTTGAGCGGTGCGCACCATTCCCACGACACCTCCAGCTGGACCTGACAAAAGGGCGTCCTTGCCGTGAAACGTGTAGGCGTCAGTAAGTCCACCGTTTGATTGCATGAACATCAGACGTGGACTGAGGTCATCTTCACGGAGATGCTGATCTATTTGGGCAACGTAACGTCGCAAGATGGGTGATAGGTAAGCGTCGACGACTGTGGTGTCGCCTCGCGGAACAATTTTCATCAACGCGCTGACTTCGTGGCTGACTGAAACCTGATCGAATCCCAGTTCGCGAGCAATGGCCCCGACGCGGACCTCGTGGGCTGTGTGACGGTATCCATGGAGAAGAACGATGGCTACCGAGTTAATTCCCTGCTCTTGGGCTTGTAGAAGACCGGCACGAGTTGCTTTTTCATCTAATGGGACGAGGACTTCACCATCCGCGCTTACCCGCTCGTTGACTTCCAGAACATCGACATAGAGCATTTCTGGAACCACAATGTCCAGCGCGAAAAGATCGGGTCGGGTCTGATATCCGATTCGCAGCACATCAGCGAATCCTTCGGTCGCTACCAGGAGGGTCGGTTCGCCTTGCCGTTCAAGAAGGGCGTTGGTGGCGACAGTGGTGCCCATCTTCACTGACTCGATTTTGTCGAGAGGTAAGGGTTCCTCCGAAGAAAGCCCCAGAAGATCTCGAATGCCTTGAACTGCTGCATCTGAGTAACGGCGCGGGTTGTCAGAGAGAAGTTTGTGGGTGGCTAACGTCCCATCAGGTAACCGGCCGATGATGTCGGTAAAGGTGCCGCCTCTGTCAATCCAAAAGTTCCAGCCGTGGTTCATAAAAGCGGAGTGCTCCTAATTACTGCGTCCGGCGAACACGTTCAGATGATTGATTAGTGACATTTGACACATAATCCACGACTCCCGCTACAACACTAGGCTGACTCGTAGGGGAACGGCGCTGCAAGAGTGCCTCCGTGAGTGTTGGGTGATATGTCCGAAACATTTAGCATCGATTTGCCGTCGCAGCCTGCGCGGGTGCAGCGCGGGGGTGAAGGTCCACCACTTCTGCTTCTCCATTCTGAAGCCAACACCTCGGCTTGGTCGGAATTTCACGACCGTCTGGCAGCCAACTTCGAGGTATTCGCGCCGATCCACCCCGGCTTTGGGGGTGAGGAGACGCCGGATTGGCTCGTCGATATGAGCGATCTGGCGTTCCACTACAAAGATTTATTGAAATCTCTAGAACTGGATCGTCCACTGGTGGTGGGCACCAGCATCGGGGCATGGATTGCAAGCGACTTGGCGATTCATTTTTCGTCGCTAATCAAGGGGATGGTGTTGTTCGGACCGATCGGGCTGAGATCCCCTGAACCTCTTCCCGATTTGTTTATAAAGCAGCTGCCGGAAGTACTTGGATATTTGGCTAACAGCCTTGATGGCAGCCAGGTGGACCCCATGACCGGCGACGCGGACCTGGCTACCGCCGTGTGGACCGATCTGGCAACGCAAGCCCGATTGATGTGGAAAAGAAATTATGACCCTCGGCTTCGAGGACGCGCCCATCACGCAGATTGCCCGATCATGGTGGCAGTCGGCGATCAAGACCGATTGACCCCATTGAGTTACGCCGAGGCATACGCCGAATTATTTGACGCGTCGTTGACGACAATTACTGGCGCAGGTCACCTTGTTCCCCTTGATGATCCCGCTGCTGCCGCAGCGTTGGTGAATTCTTTCTATTTAACTTTGGAGAAGTGAAATGGAGTTATTTGCGTTCCACTTGATGCCGTACCCCAACATCGATCCGGAAGTTCGCGAAAAGTATTCATCTGCTTGGGTTGTGTACCCCAACAGTGAATATGACCCGGTGTTAGGGCAAAGCCTCTATTCGGAATATTTAGACCAGCTCGCGTTCGCCGATCAGATCGGGTTCGACGCTGTGGTGGTGAACGAACACCACCAAAATGCTTACGGTCTTATGCCGTCACCGAACATCATGGCGTCGGCATTGATCAGCCGAACCAAAAACGCGAAAATCGCAATTTTGGGAAACGGAATTGCTCTTCGAGACAACCCATTAAGAGTTGCTGAAGAAGTCGCAATGCTTGACGTCATGTCGGGCGGGCGGGTGCTATCTGGCTTCGTTAGAGGAATCGGTGCCGAGTACCACTCGATGGGTTTGGACCCCACACGCAGTCGCAGCAGATTTTTTGAGGCACACGATCTCATCATTAAAGCCTGGACGGAACCCGGACCATTTGAGTGGGACGGTGACAACTTCCAGTTTCGCTACGTCAATGTGTGGCCTCGACCCCTTCAACAACCACACCCCCCTATTTTTGTTCCGTCGCAGGGGTCATCTGAAACTTTGAAGTGGGCCGCTCAACATCGATACCCGCTGGCGTGCACCTTTGTTCCTATGGAACGTCTCAAACAGTTTTACGACAGGTACCGCCAGTACGCGAGTGAAGATTTTGGTTACGAGGCGGGTCCGGAGAAGTTCGGGTTTACCTCAATTGTTTATGTTCACCCTGATGGTGAAGAGGCAGCGGCGGCGGAGATAGAGCCCCACATCAAATATTTCAAAGAACGCGCTTTCACCTTGCCTCTCCCTACTTTTTTCCCACCGGGGTACACCGCGCCGGAGTCTTATAAGACCCGCATTGAGATAGCCAGGGAGCTCGCCAATACCGGCGGTCCGACCCTCACAGCAGGTGAGCCGTTAATTGGCACGCCCGAACAGGTAGGTGAACGCCTCGAGAGGAACCTTGCAGCTTGTGGCGCTGGCACTTTGATGGCTCAATTCCAAGTCGGGGATATGCCTCACGGCAAAGTGATGCGTTCAATGGAGTTATTCGCAAATGAGGTCATGCCGTATCTGTCTCGGGACAAAGTCATTTCGTGAGGCCGATCAACCTCTAGCGATTAAACCAATCCCGACCAAAACAACGCCGATACCCAGTATTTGCCACCATCGCAGCGAGTCATTGTCGAAGGTCGCTGCGAGCAACGCGGTTGGTATGGGGAACACTGAGGCCGCCACTGCGACAGCGGTAACCGAACCTCGTTGAAAACCAGCGGTGTAACAAAGGACACCTACAGCACCTAGCGCTCCCGCCGCGGCCGAGAAACGCAACGCGTAGCCACGCACAAATCTTGGTAGTCCTCGGATCGTGCAAAAGGTAGTGAGGACGATAAGCGCTGTGGTTCGTTGGCCAACCACGGGCCAGAGCCCTCCAGCGACACTGGTTTGCGCCATGAAAACCATGCCGATGCCAAACGCAAGTCCTGAAGAGAACCCCAAAATGATCCCCTGTTTAATTCGGTCACCAAGGGCGGGGTCGAACGTTGTGACTACTAATCCCAAAAGCGCCACTACCACTCCAACGATTACGCCGGCGCTCAGTGCTGTTCCGGTAATGACTTCCCAGAACATGGGAACAGCGCCGAGCATGACCGCAACGATTGGTGACACAACCGCAACTGACGAAACTACAAGGCCTCGGTACAGAAGCCCGAGGGCACATCCGCTTGCTAGCCCAGACAGGCAACCCAGCAAGTAATCAGACCCAAGGAGTCTCCCAGGCCCGAGGGCGGCGACGATGACGGCGACAATGGTCGCGAAAACCAGACCGGTCGCTGCGGTGGTTGCAGCATGATTTCGCCGCGCGACATGTCGAGCTAAGAAATCAGATACCCCAATAGCCATTGATCCAATTAGCCCTAGGACGATCGGCATAGCGACCTTCCGTTGGTGCACCGAAACCGACACGCTACTGCTGTTGGCTACCCTCACAGCAGTGGAAAACGATCTGCAGATAGGCACCATTCGCGTGTCAGGCATCGAAGTTGAGGTTGCGGGCGAAGCCAACGACCTTTATTTCCAGCAGTGCCTTGAACAAGGTGAAATATTTGAGCCGTCGGTTCGAGTTGCCGATCTTGTGCTTCCCGACGACCCGGTCATTCTCGACATCGGAGCTTCGATCGGAGGTGTCACCGCAGCGCTTGCGAAAAGGTTCCCTTCGGGCCGTTTGATCGCCTTTGAAGCCGCCCCGTCAGTGCATCCGTCGTTGCGGGAAACAGTTCGCCGAGCGAGTGGCGCCCCAGTCACTGTCGTTGAGCAGGGGGTCGGGGCCAAGTCGGGGACGATGCGGTTTCACGAAGATGGAAACGGAAGCGGTTGGGGGTTCTTGTCTGAGGAACTTGGGGGCGTCTCGGTTCCGGTGGTGACAGTCGATGAGATAGTGACTGAATTGCTCCTTGATCGTGTTGATTTCATAAAAATCGACGTCGAGGGAGGAGAATTAGGAGTTCTTCAAGGCGCCGAAACCACACTGTTACGTCACCAGCCGTTGCTGCTGTTTGAAGTAAACGTGTTTTGTCTTTGGCGTTATGGGCGCACTTTGCCTCAAGACCTTTTGGCATGGGTCCGGCAACGATATTCACATACAGCCGCTATCGACAATGAGGGAACGGTCACTCACATTGAAGGAGATGCAACTGTCAACCATGTCTTGCATCTGTTGGGTACCGGCAGCGGGGTGATCGATGTCATCGCGAGTAACGACCCGATCGGCGTGACCACCAACAATTTGAAAAGTGACGCTCCCTAACTCAGTTCTGAGTTGAGAAAATGTCGATCGATTCGCGAATGGCGTCAACGAGCGGAGTGGTTGACCATTCCGTGATCCATTCAATCCACGTGTCAGCTGCGCCTTCGTCCACAAGATCAAGGCCATCGTCACCACAAGAGAGTTCAATTCCAGTGATATCGGTAACAAGATCGAGGAAGCTTCGTACTTGCATAGTGTCGGCAGGGAGATTGAACGCAGGGGCTGCTTGAGTTGGTCGCCGGCTGGCTTCGATGAACGCTCGAGCGATATCTGGTGCGTATTGAAATCCCAACGAGCCACCGTATTCGACCGTGAAACTCTCACCGCGTGCCGCTCGTTCTACCGCGACGGTGGGTTGGGAGGTCATACCTTGGTCTCTGCCGGGGCCGTGGACCGTGTGGGGTCGCAACGCAATTGAGGAGAGCTCGTGATCCCACCAGTAAATGCGAGCAAGATCTTCGCAGGCGGTCTTGTAGACGCCGTACAAGGTGCGGGGTAGACGAGGAGCGTCGACGGGCACAATTGGGTTGGGATAATCGTTGTTGGCTCCGTACACGGCGATGCTGCTGGCCTGGACGAGATGTGGGACGTCGTGAGCTAGCGCCGCTTCGAAAACGTTGACGGTTCCTTTCACATTGACTTCCGCTCCGCGAGAAGGATCTGCTCGACAAAACGGCACCTGCAGTGCGGCCAGGTGAATAATTCGATCGCAGCGGCCGACTGCCTCTGCGACGGCTTGCGGGTCCGTGATGTCGCCTTGGCACCATTCGATGTCAGGTAGCTGCCCCGAGTTGATGAGTCGGTGGCGGTGTTCGTCGGCACCCAAGTCAAATGAGATCACGTCGCAGTCGTCCGCTAAGAGAAGTTTGACTGTCCAGGCGCCAATGCACCCGTTCGCTCCGGTTACTAGGTATCGCTCACGCATCGCGTGAACATAGCCTTTCAGAATCAGTCGCCGGGTTTTCGTCACCCGATAAGCACCGAGTGGTGGCGGTTCTCGGTGCTGCTAGTCCCTGCGGGGATCCTAGGTCTGCCGGTGTGTCGTACAGGTAGGCGAGGCGATGTCCTCGTTTTACCTACTAGCTTTGGGCTCGCAGGAGGCGACACGATGGCAGTAGATTTTCTGGCACTCAATGAAAAGGCGATAGCGGAATTTCGCGCGAACGAAGGAGAGTGCGGTCCCCCATTTGAGGGCACTCCGATCGTGCTGGTGACCATGGTTGGCGCAAAATCGGGTCGCGAATTGTGTTCGCCGCTCGCTTATTCGACCGACGACGATGATCTGGTGGTCATCGCTTCGATGGGTGGTGCACCCAACAACCCGAACTGGTATCACAACTTCGTTGCGAACCCCGACGTGCTCCTCGAAGTCGGCACCGACCAGTACGAAGCGACAGCGGTGCTCACTGAAGGTGAAGAACGAGATCGCCTGTATGCAGCCCAAGCTGCTCAACTGCCGGTCTTCAATAAATACGCAGAGAACGCCGCGCCGAGGGTTATCCCGGTGTTTCGTTTAGTACGAGCGTCTAGCTGATAGCCCATGAAATTTGGAGTCAGTCTTGGTCGCATCGACGACGTTGACCTAGCGGTGCAGGCCGAGGGTTTCGGCTACGACTTTTGTTGGGTGTGGGACAGCCCTCTTCTTCGGTCAAATTTGTGGGTCATCATGGCTCTGGTAGCCGAACGGACCGAACGGATCCGTGTTGGTTCAGGGGTGGCGATTCCCGGATTGCGCGTTGCGCCCACCACTGCCAATGCAATAGCGACCATCAATCGTCTTGCCCCGGGACGCACGTTTCTTGGGGTTGGGACGGGAAACACCGCTATGAGAAGCATGGGGCAGTTACCGATGCGGGTAGCAGATTACGAAGAACATCTGCGAGTCATCAAAGCGTTGCTGAATGGCGAAACCGTCGATTACACAGCAAACGGCCGCACCCATCCGATCAGCTTTCAAAGCCGCGAACTCAACTACGTAGACATCGAACATCCGATCCCGATTCATGTTGGTGGCTTCGGTCCCAAATCTCAGGCGCTGGCCGGCAAGCTGGGCGACGGTCTGATTACCGGCATTCCTCGTGGTGGCAGCATCCCCGAAGCCTTAGCCAATGTGCAGCGAGGAGCCGATGAGGCCAACCGCAACTTGGATGACTTCGAAACCACGGCGTTGGTGAACATGCTGCTTCTTAACTCCGACGAAACATTGAGTTCACCGCGTGTGCTTGAAGAAGTTGGTTCATCGGTGATGGTTAACGTCCATTACCTCTATGACCGGTTCTTAGAAGCGGGCGCAGAACCGTCGCGTTTCGTGGAGTCAATCTGGGATGAGTACGTGGCGTTTCGTCAAGAACGCGACGCCAACCGATCGATCTCAGATGTTCATTCCTCCCACTACGGTCATCTTGATCCTGAAGAGGCCCGTTTTGTTACTCCTGAACTGATCCGCGAGTGTGCCATTGTTGGTCAACCTGGTGACGTTGTAGAACAACTCACAGACCTTGAGAAACAAGGGCTGGACAGCATTAACTTCATTCCGCCGACTGATCAGCAATACGAAATTTACGCCCGGTTCGCGTCTGAAGTAATTGAAAGAATGTGAACCATCACATCTTTTGGTACTCACCCATGTAACTCGCTGCCAGAAACATTTCGTTAGCTCTTCACACAACGTTGGGGGCATGTAAATCTATGACCATGTTGGGGGACTACCGAGTCATCGAGTTGGCAGACGAACGAGGTCAACTCGCAGGACACGTTTTGGCGTCGTTGGGGGCTGAAGTCATCACCATCGAACCTCCAGGCGGTTCTAGTTCCCGCACGATCGGACCGTTCGCCGGCGATGTCGTTTCGCCTGATACCTCGTTGTGGCATTGGTCGTACAACCGGGGAAAGAAATCGGTAGTTCTTGACCTGGAAACTGTTGAGGGGCGAGACGAGCTGCTTCGTCTTACTGATGGTGCTGACATCGTCATCGAAGCGTTCGGACCAAATGTTCTACACGGGTTGGGGCTCGGTTATGAGGTGATGAGTGAGAGGAACCCTGCTCTCATTCATCTGTCAATATCGGCGTTCGGAGACGATGGACCTAAAGCGTCCTGGGAGGCGACGGATCTGACCATCATGGCTTCGGGGGGTCAGATGAGCCTGGCCGGAGATTTAGATCGCGCTCCCCTTCGCATTCCGCTCCCCCAGGCGTACATGCACGCATCTTCAGAGGGAGTGGGCGCTGCCCTGATCGCTCTCTATGAACGTCAGCACAATTCGGGGTTAGGTCAGCACATAAATCTCTCCGCTCAGGCATCCACCCTGCAAGCAAGCCAAACCAACATGGTCGCGTCAGCTATTAATGCTCCCCAAGCAATCCGTTCTGCTGGTGGAGTCACTATTTCCGACATCTACGTTCAACTGATGTGGCCATGCGCGGATGGACACGTTTCCGTCACTGTTTTGTTCGGTCCCGCCCTCGGGCCGTTCACGAGAAACCTTATGGAATGGGTGTTCGAGGAGGGCTTCTGCGACGAGGCCACCCGTGACAAGGATTGGCTGAACTATGGGGAACTCATTTTTTCGGGTCAGGAACCTGTCGCAGAATACGACCGCATAAAAACCGTCATCGGCGAGTTCTGCGCCACCAAAACCAAAGCAGAACTCTTCGAAGAGGCTTTCGTTCGCCGGTTACTTATCGCGCCCGTAACAACCGCTGAAGATGTCCTGAATAACCCCCATCTGACCGAGAGGGACCTGTGGGAAGACATCCAAATTGGTGATCAGGTCGTGCGTTTTCCTGGGCGGATGGCAATCTTTTCTGAAACTCCCCAAGTTCCCCTCCCCCAACCACCAACCATCGGGGAGCACACCACCCAAGTGTTGGCTCAACCACACAGAAAACCCAACGTGGCAATCACCCCGGTACCTAACCGTCAAGGTAAAGCCCTTGAAGGACTCAAGATTTTGGATTTCATGTGGGTGATGGCGGGACCCGCAGGGAGTCGAGTCCTCGCTGACTATGGAGCAAACATCGTCCGTATCGATTCCGAAGCGCGAATGGACACGGCCCGAACGTTGCAGCCTTTTCGAAACGACGAGGGTTTACCCGATAACTCGGCCCTGTACAGCAATATGAATGCAGGTAAGCGAGGATTGTCGCTCAACCTCACTAAACCTGAAGCCATCGAGGTGGTACACGATCTCGTTCGATGGGCTGATGTGGTGTTGGAATCGTTCTCACCCAAAGGCATGGCGGGTTTTGGACTGGACTATGAGTCGTTGAGAAAAATCAAACCTGATGTGGTGATGGCATCGAGTTGCATCATGGGCCAAACCGGTCCGTACACCCAATTAGCGGGTTACGGAACAATGGCCTCCGCGATTTCGGGGTTCTTTGAGCCGACCGGATGGCCTGATCGTTCGCCGAGCGGCCCATTTGGCGCCTACACCGACTACATTTCCCCGCGCTTTCTTGTGAGTTGTGTGATGGCTGCCGTTGAGCATCATCGGGGCACAGGTCAGGGGCAATACATCGACTTCAGTCAAGGTGAAGCGTCCATGCAACAGCTAACCCCGCTTCTTTTGGACTGGACTGTGAACCGTCGTCTGTGGGATCGAATGGGCAACCGCGATCATGTGCACGCTCCTCATGCGGTGTTTCGGTCCGACGGTGACGATGAGTGGGTGGCGGTCGTGGTGACTAACGATCATCAGTGGCGGGCGTTATGTGAACTCATTGGTGCGCCTGAACTCACCGAACTTGACGTTGGCGCTCGTCGCGCCCGCCAAGATGAACTCGAAGCCAAGATCGAGGTATGGACGTCAGAACGTTCGTGCACCGAAGCAATGACGACATGTCAGAGTGTTGGCATTCCGGCCCATCGAGTTCAAAACACCGACCACTGCCTTGACGACCCCCAGTTGGCTCATCGAAACCACTTCATCGAAGTTGGTCACGGAACTCAGGGAACAACGACGGTGGAAAACACCCGATTCGGTTTGTCGCGTACCCCCGCAAACGTCGTGTATGGGGGGCCAGTTTGGGGCGAACACAACTGGGCAATATTGACTGAAGAACTCGGATACGACCCCGATCGGATCGCTGAGTTGGCGATTGCTGAGGTGCTGGGTTAGCGGTACGGCTTTTCGTTGAACGACGAGGTCAGTTGTTGTTCCCCGAAGCCTTCTGGTGCGCTTCCTGTGGTGACGAACAGGTAGAGCGCTGTTTGGAAGATGCCGTTCAACGCGGCTGCCACAACCATTGCGAACATCACTGCGAGCACGCCAATGATGAGTAATGGCCAGAAACCGCTCGAAACACCGACGGCGACAAGGATGATGCCGGGGGCTGCCATGAGCACGGTGAGTAAACCGAACCCGACTTGGGCTGTGAGGTTTTCGCCCCATGAGGTGCGTAACAGTTGACCGGAACGTTTCAGACCAGCTATCGGTCCGAGGTCGTCAAACATGATGACCGGAAGGATGAGGAACGTGATGACACCCCATGCCATGTTGAACATGCCACGTGCGATCCGTCCGAGTTGTCCACCTTGGCGTTCAATGATCGACATCACAATGCCGACAGTGGTTGCCAACAGGGCCCATGGCAGGAGTCGATGCAGGCGGCTCGCAGCTCCAGATATCGATGAGCCGATCGTGGGGTCACCGCCGGTGAAGCGTTCATGGGCACCTGCTACTAGAGCGCCTTTGAAAAACGTGTTGATGACGTTCATGCCGAGAAGTCCCAAGACTGCTAGGGCGATCATGCCTCCTCCGCCACTATCGGAGGTGTCTGAGAAGTCGGCTCCGAGACCCGAAGCAACAATCCACAACACCAAACCGAAAACAACTGCCGCGACCGCGTTAAGAACGGGAAGTACTAGTAGTTCTCGGTCGAGTCTGATTACGGTCATCGAGGATTTTGCTAATCCCCAGGTACGTCGAAACACAGCACTCCTCACACAAACCGGTTAGGTGTCGTCAAGGTTAGGTCGGTTTTCACCCTATCGGCCCCTAAGAGTGCCGAGTTGTGCCCATTCGACGTGCACGCAGTCGCCGGCTACCGGTCGGTTTTTATTTATTAATTCAATAATAATTATTATTGATATTTATATTGAATTGATAATTAATAAGTATAGTGGTGACTGTGGATGCTGAAGCTTTGTCGGAGGACGAACCTAGGGTCGATGACAGGGTTGTGTCACATTTGACCTGCCATGCCGCGATTTTCACCATCGTGGAAGACCAACTCTCACTCTTATTGACTGAAAGAAACCAAGGTCCGTTTCGTTTTCAGTGGGAACTCCCCGGTTTAACACCACAACCACAGGAAGATCTCGAAATAGCGGCCAGACGCTCATGCGCTGCGCTACTCGACACAAACTGGCCTCTCGAACTGCAACAACTCGGTGCCTACGGGCACCCAGACAGAGACCCACGTCACCGATCTGTCAGTGTGATCTATTGGGGAGTAGCCGCCAACATCGATCTTGACGTGGCAGCCGGTGGAGAACCCTCGAATGCTCGTGTCGTTGCGTTCAGTGAGTTCACATCAGATGAGTTCCGTTTCGCGTTCGATCATGCCGACATCGCATCGGACGTGGTGCGGGCATTGCGACGTTCACTCACACAGACTTCTATCGCTACCCAACTATGTCCGCCCGCATTCACTATGAGCCAACTTCAAAGTGTGTACGAGGCCGTGTTCAACACAAGTGTTTCTGCGGGGAACTTTCATCGCAAGGTTCGCAACACCCCTGGTTTTATTTATCCAGCAGGTAACTCAACTCGCGAATCGATAGGAAAAGGGCGCCCACCTCAACTGTTCCAAGCAGGCGAATTAGTGGCGTTGTCCCCGCCTTTTACCTTCGAAGCCAGCCTTTAAAATTAAGCAATCACGTCGCGTCTCACATCACCTGCGCCATGGTCTCTATTGAGTTCTCAATTAGCGCTTCTACCCAGCTCCAACCCATGTGCAATGACTACCTCGACTAGTTCCAGATCTTCACACCATTGACTCGGTATAGCTCGATGGCCTTTGGTTACGCCGACGAGGTTGCCGAGTATGGAGCCGGTGGAGTCGGAATCTCCCGAGTGATTCACCGCTAACAGCATCTGATCGCGAGGTGTGAGGTCGGTGAGGAAGCATGCGACAGAGATAGCTAGTGCTTCTTCCGCGATCCAGCCTGCACCTAACTTTTCTATTTCAGTGACAGAAAGTTCTGGCTGTTCCGAAGTTGCAATTGCATCCCGTAGCGCTTCGCCGACTTCGTTACCGCCTTCTTCACCTTTGGCGAGTAGTAGCCCAGTCTGTACAGCTGCTGCGGGATCAGCTCCTTGGGCTAGCTCGCAAATGATGGCCGCGTAGCGCAACCGCTAACTAATGCTAAGTCTTGTCTGTCAAGTGACGTTTGCTGTTGCGCGCCTCGAGGGAATTGAACCCCCAACCTCCTGGTCCGTAGCCAGACGCTCTATCCAATTGAGCTAGAGGCGCTTGTTGAGAACCGCAGTGTACGCAATCGGACTGGGTGGTGGACACCCGGCGGATTTAAGTGGCGGAGAGGGTGGGATTTGAACCCACGGACCGCGTGAGCAGTCACTTCCTTAGCAGGGAAGCACATTCGACCAGACTCTGTCACCTCTCCTTGACGGCGAACCGTCAACGGTTCACTCTCACATTCAAAGAATGCTCAAGTAACCGGACACATCCTACGCCGCAGAAGTGGCTCGTCCCCACGCCATCGGTGGCCCATGTCCGACGATCGAAACTCGTTCGCCGAGCCGACTGTGGGGTGCGTAGTCGTGCACAGCGAAGTGTTGAACAGCTCGGTTATCCCACATCACCACTGTCCCGGGCTCCCACGTCGCTCGACATTGCAAACCAGGGTTACGAGCAACATGGTCGAACAACATGGCGAGAATGGCACGACTTTCGTCATAGGACATGTCCACGATGTCTTCAGTGAACCCTTCGTTCACAAAAAGAACTGGCCGACCCGACACCGGGTGCGCGGTAACGATGGGGTGAACCCAGGACGGATATGTCTGACCAGGATCTGGTGTGAGTCCGTACCAACGCAAGTCTCGTTGTCCGTCATGGCGCGCATCGAGTTCTGCGAGCATTCGTTGCATCGGACCCGACAGCGTTTCGAACGCTCGACTCATGTCACAGAACACTGTGTCTCCACCGTGAGGTGGCAGCTCAAGCAGTCGAAGAATCGAACCTGTGGGCGGGTTCTCATCACACGACACATCCATATGCCAGCGCCCACCGTTGACTTTGATGGTGTCTGCTTCAGCGCGAACTTTGAAGATTTCAGGGTCCCCTTTGATCCCAAACGCCTTTTTGGAGGGGTGGACGTGGAGTTCACCAAAAACACGTCCGACCGCTTTATGGGTCTCGCGGTCAAGGTTCTGTCCCCGAAACACCAGCACCCGGTGTGTGTAAAACATCTCTTCGAGTTGGTCGGCTCGACCTCCGGAAAGATCTCCCAAATCGAACCCGTCGATTTGGGCTCCGAGGTGCGGCGTTAACGGTTCGATGTTCACTCCAACATTCTCTCAGCGAAATGATGGTGTTTCGACCACAACAGACCGATACCGTCAGTCTTGGAGGGGTGGCAGAGCGGACTAATGCGCTGGTCTTGAAAACCAGTGATGCGCAAGCATCCGGGGGTTCGAATCCCCCTCCCTCCGCGTTATCTCAGCGACTGATCTGGTCGCGGAGTTCTTGAACCCAGTCGGCAGCTTCACGCCAGTTGGCGTTGCTGTCTCGACGAACCTGTTCGCCTTCACCACCAGCAGCAGGGTAGGACCCTAAGAATTTGATGTTTCCTTGTTTCATTTTGAGGTCCCGTAAACAATCTGAGACCACTTCGTCACCGATGTGTCCTTCGAAATCCAACAAAAAGCAGTAATCGCCTAATACGCGACGTGTGGGTCGCGACTCCAGTCGCGACAAGTCAATGTTTCGTGCCGCGAACTCATGCAAGATCGCTAACAGGCTCCCAGGTTCGTTTGCCTGTTGGAACACCACCACACTGGTTTTGTCATGCCCAGTTGCGGCGGGAACACCTTCGCGAGCCAACAACAAAAACCGTGTCTGATTTCCTACGTGATCTTCGACGGCTTCCGCGACCGTTACAAGACCATAAAGTTCCGCGGCTAACGGGTTCGAAATTGTTGCCACACCACTAAGGCGCTGCTCGCCAACTTGTCGGGCAGCTTCAGCGGTTGACGTCGCGGCTTCGATTTTCGCCTGAGGAAGATGTTCGCGAAGAAACGCTCGACACTGAGCCACTGCCACCGGGAATGACACAACGGTATGAATATCTTCGAGTTTGGTGCCTGGCAACGCCAACAAATTCAGCTGAACATCTAAAATAACTTCGCGTTGGATACACAAATCAAGGTCAAAAGCTAACGCGTCTTGGGTGACGTTCACTGCCCCTTCTATAGCGTTTTCGATAGGGACAAACCCCAGATCAACAGCGCCAGTGGTGAGAGCATTGAGAACATCTGGGATCGAATCGAAAGGATGAGTGTCGGCAGCCGCAAGATCAGGTTGACTTAAAAGGGCTTGTTCGGTGAACGTGCCGCTGGGCCCCATGAAACCAACCCGCGTTGCGGGTGGCACAAGTTCCACACGCATGGTTGGCTCATTAGTGGTCACGCCATGGCAGGATACGCCTGCGGAACCGAGGATCATGAACGAAAAAGAGCTCCGCGAGCTCCTCGAACAGGTAAAAGCCGGAAGCATTGGGCCCGACGACGCCCTGAATTCCTTACGACGCCTCCCATTTGCCGACCTTGGGCACGCACGAATCGATCATCATCGCAGCCTTCGCACCGGCGCCCCAGAAGCCATTTACGGCCCCAACAAGTCCCCCGAACACTGTGTTTCCATCGTTGCTGAGCTCCTCGACAACGGCACAGGGCCCGTGCTACTCACTCGAGCAAACGACGAACAAATCGGTGCGGTACTACAAGCACATGGTGACGCAACCGTCGTTGGCTCCACGGTGATATGGCGCCCGGCAACTCCACGCAACGCAAATTTTGTTGTGGCTTGCGCGGGAACAGCTGACCTTCCTGTCGCTGACGAAGCATGTGCTGTGCTCAACGCTCACGGTGTCACACCAACACGTCTCACCGATGTGGGTGTAGCGGGACTCCACCGGTTGTTGGCCGAACTTGACACCTTGCTCGACGCGGAGGTCATCATCACTATTGCGGGAATGGAAGGGGCATTAGCCACCGCGGTAGGCGGATTGAGTGCGGCACCAGTCATCGCAGTACCGACCAGTGTTGGTTATGGAGCTGCCCTTGAAGGTGTCACTGCTCTTTTGGCGATGCACGCCGCGTGCGCAGCGGGGATCACCGTCGTTGGCATTGATAACGGATTCGGTGCGGCGATGGCCGCTATGCGCATCCTTGGTCAGATGGACAGATCATGACCACCCGAAACGTGGCATGGTTGCATCCTTTTGCCGGCATAGCGGGAGACATGACGTTGGGAGCGTTGCTCGATGCTGGAGCAGAGTTAAGTTTCGTGGTCTCTACTCTTGAAGGCCTCAACGTTGACGGTTGGTCGCTGACCACCGAACAGGTCGATCGCAACGGTATCCGTGCGACGAGAGCTGTTGTCGATGCACCTGAACAACACCACCATCGACATTGGTCCGATATTCGTTCGATGCTCGAACAAGCCTCGCTTCCTGAGCGGGTAAGAACAAGAGCCCTCGCTGTGTTCGAAACACTTGCCATCGCAGAAGGCAAAGTGCATGGGTTGCCTCCTGATGAAGTGCATTTTCATGAAGTTGGTGCGCTCGACGCGATTGTTGACATCGTGGGGTCATGCGCGGCACTTGAATCACTCAACATTGACGAGGTGGCTAGCGGACCAGTCGCGGTGGGTGTGGGGTCGATTTCAGCGGCCCATGGCATTTTGCCGAACCCGCCACCAGCGGTCGTCAATCTTCTTGAGGGCATCCCAACAGTAAGCGTTGACGTTGACATGGAACTCACAACACCTACCGGCGCAGCGATCATCAAGGCCTTAGCTGATCGGGTTGGTCCGATGCCCGACATGACAATCAACGGATCGGGTTATGGCGCCGGTACTCGTGATTTAGTTGACCGTGCAAACGTCACCCAGGTCATCGTTGGCACCTCAACAGACACGGCTTCACAGACCGATGAGAGGGTTGAAAGAGTCACTGAGCTGTCAACGAATCTGGACGACGTGACCGGTGAAGTTTTAGGTCACGCGATCAGCCAGTTAGTCGACGCGGGTGCTTTGGATGCGTGGGTGACTCCTATCGTGATGAAAAAGGGTCGGCCAGCTCACACTCTGTCGGTATTAGCAACACCAACTGATGCTCCCAGTTTGGTTGACGTAATGATGTCGACAACGGGCACATTGGGTGTGCGCTCACGACAAATCGAACGAACCGTCGCGGCGAGGCGAATAGTGACCGTGTCCGTTGATGGGCATCGCATTGACGTCAAGGTCAGCGACTTTCGTGCCAAAGCAGAATTCGATCACGCCCTAGAAGCGGCAGAGGCCCTCGGGGTGCCTGTTACCGAAGTTGCGGCTCGAGCTGAAGCGCTCGCTCAAGAGTCGTGACTCTCATTTTCTGATACTTGGCTCGACGGGTGTGCCTTTTGGTGGACCAGCAGAGGCGAATTCGGTGCCTTCTGGGTCATGTACCCATGGAGCGTCAAGTCCCCATTGGTCTTCGTACACAATTTCAGCCAAGGGTCGACGCCGTACTGGGCCATGTCGACCGGCAGGTTTCCCCATCGGAATCGTCGCGTGAATGGCGACTTCTTCGGGGATGTTGAGAAGGCTGCGGAGTTCTTCTTCTACGTTGGTGTGCCAGCCAGTGATGACACCTCCATATCCCAATGCTCGAGCAGCCAACATCAAATTTTGAACAGCAGGGAACACTGATGAGCCTTCGGCATAATTTTCGGGGCGGTAACGGACAAGGCAGGCAAGCACGACCACTGGGGTGTCTTCGAAATGGTCAACGAAATGTTGCATCGTTCGAGCCATACGAGCTTTAGGTGAACCCCCTGTCTCACCTGAACCAGCGTCGTACCCGTCGTTGGATCGTTTCTCGTTCCATCCCGCGCGAAAAGACTCACCGAGCAACGCTTTTGCTGCTCGGGCTTTGGGCCCATCTCGAAGGACAAGAAAACGGAATTTCTGTCGGTTGGATCCTGACGGGGCGCGACCGGCGTGCCACAAAATGGTGTTGAGATCTTCTTCTGGGATGGGCTCAGGCAAATAGCGGCGAATGGCACGCGTCGTAGCCATACCTTCAAGTAGCCCTAGCTGCGTTGGATCCGACACTATTAGCCCCCCTGTGTTTCTTCGAGAAGTTCAACAACATTCACAATGCTTTGGTCAGTAACCACTCCGACCACTCGACCGGCTGTGTCAACAACCGGATAAATGTCAACCCCAGCATTCTCCATGAATTCACTCGCCTCGCGCACGGTCCACGACAGACGAGCCGGGGTGAGATCTCCGATCATGATGGCGCTGCATGGGGTAGCGACCCACTGATCTCGATCGACCACTCCGGCATCACTCACCCGTACGATGCCACGAAACTGGCCGTCTTCGTCTGCCACAACCGCTTCCAGTTGCTTGCGAGGAAACGCGAATCCCCACACAAACTCTGACAGGGAGTCAGTGGGTGACACGGTCTTGAATTCTCTGCGCATCGCCGACGTGATGGGCATTTGGAATCGGCGTTCCAGGTGACCAACCCGGGTGTCTCGCTGATAATCCGACACTGATGATCTACCCACAACCACTTGGCTGACCGCAACAGCGATCAACCCCGGCACCACGAACGCCGGAGCGCCTGTTGATTCAGCTACAAACATCACCGCCGCGAGAGGTGTCCGATATCCAGCGGCGAGAAACGCTGCGACGCCAATGAACGGGAAGAACGCCATCGATTCGACACCCACGTCAATCCAGCCACCCACGATGCGGCCAATGATGAGACCCAGCACTGCGAGCGGGATGAACACCCCACCCACACCGCCGCTCGCGATGAGAGTTGAGGTGGCAACAATTCTGATTGCCAGCAACATTCCCAGCATCGGGAGCGTTTCGTTGGGATTCAGTACCCATCTGAGCACTTGCCCCTCAGCCGTTGGTCCCATCGACAGCGGCGCATTGAAAAGCACATCGCTCAACACCACCAACCCTGCAGCGATCACACTGCCCGCCGCGGCGACCATCCACCATGGCTGAGTTTGTTGCAAATGTTTTGCTCCTTTGATGGCTCGGCTGAACACCATGGCAGCAGCTCCGCACAGAGCACCGACTATTGCCGCACCCACTAGTTCTCGTTGACCGAAACCGACGCGCACAAGATCAGTTCTCACTTCGAACGGAAGGTCATCACCAAGACCGGTAACAAGAACGAAGGTCACATAGCTCGATGCGCTCGACAGCAACGCGGGCAACAACGCACGCCGACCTAAATCCCCTTTGTATGGGGACTCCAACGCAAACAGCACTCCTGTGGCAGGCGCCTGGAAGATGGCACTCACACCCGCTGCTGCTCCCGCCACTAGCAAAGCTTGACCATCTTTGTCTCTAAAGAGCCACGAAAGTCGCCGTTGGATTGCCGATCCCGTCGTCGCTCCCGCATAAATCGCGGGACCTTCAAGTCCAGCTGCCCCTCCGAAACCCACGGTGGCGATACCGGCAATTAACCGAAAAGGAAGATGTAAGACTTTGAGAAGGTAACCCTTGTTGTGATAGCCGCGTATGTACTCTTCCGAAGTCGATGGCGAAAGCGGACTACCGGAATCGGCCCGCCGTAACACCAGCACAGCGATCCATAACCCCAAAGCGGGCGCACACGCCTGCTGCAACAGACTCCGATGCAGCACAGCTTCAAGCAGAACTTTCTCTGCGAGGACCACGATTCCCGCGACAATCAGCCCCGTCACTACCCCTACTGCCGCGTAGGTACCAAACCGCAGAATCCGGTTTCTCATACCGCGGCAAGCTGCTGAAAGATCATTGCCACCATGATGCCGCGCTCACAGAACAAAGCGACTCGGTTACTAGCGGATCAGCCACCTTTTCTACGCGTCGGTACGCTTACAGCTATGACCAGTGACCGGTTCTACTTTCGCCAATTGCTTTCAGGCCGCGACTTCGCCACCGACGATTCGATGGCCGCTCAAATGGCAAATTTTGTGTACCTTATCGGCGACCGGGAGACCCGCGACGCGGTCATTGTTGACCCCGCATACGGTGTCGCTGACATTCTTGAAATTCTTGACCGCGATGACATGAACCTGAGTGGGGTCCTCGCCAGCCACTACCACTCCGACCACGTCGGAGGTTCAATGATGGGTCACACAATTGAAGGCATCCGAGAACTTCTCGACCTCAGAGGAACCAAGATTCACGTTCAAGCCGAAGAAGCTGAACTGGTGAAAAAAGTCACCGAGGTGAGCGACGGAGATCTCCATGTGCATGGTCCGGGTGACCAAATCTTTGTCGGAGAGATCCCCATTTCTTTGTTACACACCCCGGGGCACACACCTGGAAGTCAATGTTTCCTCGTCGAAGGAACCCTTGTCGCTGGAGACACCCTTTTCCTTGAAGGCTGCGGGCGCACCGACTTGCCGGGCAGTGACGCCGCAGCGATGTACCACTCAATTCATCACACTCTGTCCAAAGTCCCAGACGACACTGTTCTTTTCCCCGGGCACCGCTACTCGTTTCATTCCTCAGCAACAATGGGAATGACTCGAGAAATGAATTATGTGTTCAAACCAGACTCAGAAGAACAATGGATGACGATGTTCGGCCAATGAGTGAACGAGAGCTACCTCCCATCGTCACCATCGACAACATCGCGCACGACGAAGACATCATATTTTGTGACGTACGCTGGTATCTCGACCGCACCCCAGGACGCCAAAAATTCAACGAAGGTCACATCCCTGGCGCAATTTTCGTTGACTTAGATGAGCACCTCGCAACATTGCCTCAAAAAACTCGAGGACGGCATCCCATGCCCGCTGCGGCGTCGTTTGCGGCGAGCATGGGGGCACTGGGGATCGGTCATCACGATCGGGTAGTTGCATATGACGACAGCGGAGGAATGTCAGCGGGCCGTTTGGTGTGGATGCTGCGCATCCTCGGGCAACAAGCCGCTCTGCTCGACGGTGGTGTCAATGCCTGGTCCGGTGACCTTGAAACCGGCCCCCATGACCGTCGAGCGGTAGACCATCCGATCCGACCTTGGCCCCTCAGGCTGCTGGCAGACGCAGACGAAGCTGCCGTCGCGGGAACCGACCCGAATCGCGTACTCGTCGATTCTCGAAACCCCGACCGCTACTTCGGCGAAAACGAACCTGTTGACCCCCAAGCCGGCCACATCCCTGGAGCAATCAATCTTCCCTTTGGCGGCAACCTCACAGATAACGGCTCGTTCCACACACCTCAACAGCTGCGGGAACGCTTTGAACAAGCAGGTCTCGGCGACGGTGACGTTCCGGTGATGTATTGCGGTTCTGGGGTTAGTGCCTGCAATAACTTGCTCGCGTTTGAACACGCAGGGCTAGGGCAAGCTGTCTTATATGCGGGTTCGTGGTCCCAATGGAGCAACGATCAAGATCGACCCGTAGAGACCACATAACGCAGAAGTCGCTGCATTGGAATAGCTCCGGTGGACCTAATCCAGACATACTTGCCTGTATGGCAGACCTTTCTGACTTCTATGAACTCGACGCTCTATTAGGCGATGAGGAACAGATGATCCGCGACACCGTTGCGAAGTTCGTGGTCAACGAATTTATGCCACTTGTCGCCGACCACTTCGAAGCTGGCACCTTCCCTATGGAGCTGGTCCCAGCAATCGCCGACATGGGTTTGTTGGGAATGCACCTTGACGGCTACGGATGCGCTGGAGCGTCAGCAATGGCGTACGGCGTTGCATGTCGAGAGCTGGAAGCGGGCGATAGCGGACTGAGAAGCTTCGTTTCGGTCCAGGGGTCGTTATGTATGTTCCCCATCTGGAAGTACGGGTCAGAGGAACAAAAAGAACAATGGTTGCCGCAAATGGCCGCTGGGGAAATTATTGGCTGCTTCGGGTTAACCGAACCTGACCATGGGTCAGATCCATCCAATATGGCGACTCGAGCCCAACGCGACGGTGACAAGTGGGTCCTCAACGGATCAAAACGGTGGATCACTAACGCGGGGATTGCAGATCTCGCGATTGTCTGGGCCAACACCGACGAAGGCTTCCGAGGTTTTCTAGTACCCACCGACTCTGAAGGATTTGAGGCTCGAAAAATCCAAAACAAATTATCGCTTCGAGCTTCAGTAACCGGCGAGTTCTATATGGATGATGTGATCGTTCCGGAGTCCATGCGTCTCCCCGATGCTGTCAGCATCGGCGCTCCACTCAGCTGTCTCAGCGAAGCCCGTTACGGCATCGCTTTCGGCGCGGTTGGCGTGGCACGCGATTGCTACAACGCGGCGCTTGACTACCAACAAGGTCGACCACAATTCGGTAAACCTCTTTCAAGCTTTCAGATCAACCAAATCAAGTTCGCTGACATGTTGACCCAAATGACAAACGCGAACCTCCAAGCGATGACTCTCGGGCGTCTAAAAGAAGCCCACACCGTCCGGCCGCACCACATCTCTATGGCCAAAAGACATAATTGTCGAGTTGCTATCGATACTGCCCGGACCGCACGCGCGATGATGGGGGCAAATGGCGTCAGCACCGAATACAGCCCCATGCGTCATGCAAACAACATGGAATCTGTCATGACTTATGAAGGAACCGAAGAAATCCACGGATTAATCCTGGGTCAAGAAATCACCGGAATCCCGGCGTTCCGATGAACGACTTCAACCTCAACGAAGTTGACCGCCTACTGACCACCACAAAACAGGTTCGCAAACGGTTAGATCTCACCCGCGACGTCCCCAACGAGTTATTGCTCGAATGCATCGAGGTGGCAGGACATGCTCCTGTCGGTGGGAACCTCGAACGGAACCGTTGGATCATCGTGACCGACCCAGAGCTAAAAGCCGAAATAGCTAACTATTACGGCGAAGTAGGGCGTCCCTATCTTGATGCAAGTTCAGGCATTCGCACCGATGAACGAACAGCGCGGGTGGTTGATTCATCAATTCATCTCATTGATCATCTTCACGAAGTCCCCGCTTTGGTCATCCCACTCCGCCTCGATCGTCCACCTGCTGGCGAAAACGAGGAAGGTTCAGCTGGCGGCTGGTGGGGTTCCGTTTTACCTGGCGTGTGGAGTTTCCAGCTCGCAGCTCGAGCGAGGGGACTGGGTTCTACTTGGACAACATTCCATCTCGCACACGAAAGCAAAATCTCTGAGCTTCTCGGCATTCCATCGACCGTGAGCCAATGCGCATTATTGCCCGTCGCTTACTACACCGGTGAAACATTTCACCCTGCTCCACGCCGCTCAGTAGATGAGGTGACCTATCTCAACGGCTGGAAACAACCCGTTCGTTAGGCAACCATCTCGAATCGCCTGCTACTCCCACGAGTAGGCCACAGTGACCTGAGTTTCGACCGATACTGGATTCGTGACCGTAAGAGCTGTTTCCCGATCGGGTATCTACTGCGACGCGGAATGCGGTTCACTCCCCCACCCCGGCGACGTCACCTTCCTCAACGGTGTCGCTGCTGAAGCTGCCGGTTACCGGGCGTGTCTGAGGTGCCGACCTCGGTTATGCGGCGGAGCGCTTCACCTAGACAACGCACCGTCACTCGTTGAGGCCGCTCTCAACCTCATCAAGGAAGGTTTCCTTCACCGTCAGTCAGAGGAGATGCTCGCTGTTCGAGTTGGATGCAACCGTCACCACTTACGTCGCTTAATGCTTCGTCACGTCGGGGCGAGCCCCACTCAAATCGCTCGTTACCGGCAAACACATTTCGCCCGCCAACTCATCACGGAAACCTCTCTCGATGCGCACACCGTGGCTCGCGCCGTGGGGCTCACCGGACGACATGAATTGGATCGGCTCACCGTCACAGCTTGGGGGCAGCCGATCGGCGATCTACGCCCGCTCCGCAACTCATCACCTTCGAACAGTTCAATCGAACTATTAGTGAGATACATCCGGCCCTATTCGTTCCACCAACTGTTGCGTTATCTAACACCGCGGGCCACACCTGGCATTGAAGAAGTTACCGACGGTTCGTATCGCCGAATCACGAGCCATGGAGGGAACTCTCGAATTCTTGAGGTGCGCGACGCTCACGATGGGCAACACCTCCGGGTGCATGTCCATTCAACGAGTTACGACGACCTCATCGACGACATGGAGCGCTTACGAACTCTTTTCGCTATTGATGAGGACCCCGCTGCAGCAGTTGCACACTTGTCAGACGATCGCCTTGTTGGTGAATTAGTTGCACAACAACCCTGGTTGCGTGTTCCGCGTTGTTGGGATCCCTTCGAAGCATCAGTACGGATAATTGTCGGACAACAAATTTCGGTGGCGGCAGCGACGACCGTCGCTGGCCGAATCGCTCACATACTTGGACAACAAGTGCCTAACGGCACCTCACTTGATCGGATCTTCCCATCCGCCGACGACCTCGCCGAAGCCGATCTCAACGGATTGGGTTTCACTCAGCAAAGAAAAACGACGTTACGTCACTTCGCTGGAGCGGTCGCCAACGGTAGTCTCGATCTGAGAATGTCCGGGGACATCGAAGAAGTCGCCCTACGCTGGTGTGCTCTCCCAGGGATAGGCCCTTGGACCGCTCAAATGGCCGCGATGCGAATTCTTCAACACAACGATGCGATGCCGTCATCTGATTTGGTGATACGTCGCAACGCAAGCAGGCTGGTCGCCAACCCAATCACCAGCCGAGAATTAGATGATCGTTCGACAGCATGGCGACCATTCAGGTCCTGGGCGGCGCAACATCTTTGGGACTCGTCTCACCTCATCGAAGGCACCGCATGACTCTGCCGCATCTCTTCACTACGTTGCACAGCCCTGTCGGCGAGCTCACTCTCGTGGCTACAGAAATTGGTTTGCGAGCCGTGTTGTGGCCTCAAGATCAGGGCCGAGTTGTTCTTCCAGAGTCGATGGTTGTATCTCAAGGCGAACCGGTTTTGAGTTTGGCTGCCACCCAAATCGACGAATACTTCGCAGGAGAGAGAAAAACGTTCGACCTTCCTTTGGATCTACACGGCACAGATTTTCAGAAAGCGACCTGGGGAGCGCTCGCCGAAATTCCTTACGGGGCGACATGGACATATACGCAACAGGCTGAACATATTGGCCGCCCTAAGGCAGTTCGCGCGGTCGGCGCCGCGAATGGACGGAATCCTGTTTCCATTGTTCTTCCGTGCCACCGAGTAATTGGTGCAGATGGCTCGCTTACAGGTTTTGCAGGCGGACTTGAAGCGAAACGGCATCTGCTTGTTCTCGAAGGAGCTCTCGAGGCTGTAGAGAACTAAACAGTTTCGTCCTCAGCGACTTCTTCGGCATTGGTTTCATCCGATACGGGCGTGTCATCGTCAACATCGGAAGGCGTTTGGCTGTCGTTTTGTTGCTCAGCTTCGAGGGCTTCTGGTTCTTCAGCCTCTGCTGCGTCGGGATTCGTTAAACGCGTCCACTCGGCCAAAGCGTCTCGGTAGTCAGCTTCCGCGATGGCCTTGTCATCAGTACTCGCATCATTTTTCATCAAATCTTTAAGCTTGCTTGCCGCAGCATCACGCCGTCTCTCAGCTTTAGCGACAGCTTTTTGTTCTCTGTCCATTTGGCGGCTCGTGGCGACACCTTTGTTGAAGTGTGCCAACGCATCAGCTAATCCAGTATCTGCTTTGCCACTTGTTGAAGAATCAGCATTCTTGCGGGCCATAAGACTCGAGCCTCCCACATGGCAACTGTGTCACGGTAACTCAGCTGCATTTCACAGTGCGGTGCGCGAGGAGGGACTTGAACCCTCACACCCTTTCGGGCACAGGCACCTGAAGCCTGCGCGTCTGCCAATTCCGCCACTCGCGCTAACGAGAACAGCCAAGGTTAGCTTGCCATTGTGTTGCTTCCGCACACTGCGCCTACCCACCACTCAGAGAGTCTGGCGACCCCCTGCCCCTGAGTAAGCGGCCGTACACTCAGAACACTATGGGTTTCAAAAGCCTCCCTGGAGCGTTTGGTAACGCCTTGCCTCGCGTCTTTCGCTCCAAGTTGCGTCCAGTGGCGTTAGGGCACCGGCTAAGTCGTCTTTTGGAGAAAGAACGAACTACCGATACCCGAGGTCACACGATTGTTCCCAACCACCTGATTTTCGCGTTAGCTGAGAAAGATCGCGCTCGCTTTACGCAGTTGGAAGAAACTCTTCGCCGACAGCTCATCGAAACGGCACACGAATACGCCCGCTCGAAAACCTATGGCTTTACCGGCCCCGTCTCCGTGGACTTCGCCACGAACCCCCGTTTCGGGACAGGCCGATTCGAGCTATCCGGAGAGTTCAGAGAAGCGCCTATAAGTGACACCGCCGTCTTGGTGACCTCTGATGGTCTTCGAGTCGAAATTAGGACCCCTCAGATACTTGGCAGAAATGATGACTGCGGAGTTGTCCTTGGCGGCTCCAACGTCAGTCGCCATCATGCCGAAATTCGTGCTGACCAACATGGACTGTTCATCGTGGACCTGGGATCCACCAACGGAACGTTGGTTGCTGGAGTGGCAATTGGGACTCACCGGTTACTCCACGGAGACATCATCACCGTAGGCGATCACCAACTACGAGTTGAGGTGGTTTGATGTCACCGCAGCTTGTACGACTTCTCACCATTCTCCTACTTGTCTTAATCCACCTGTTTTTCTTTCGGGTGATCCGTGCAGTGTGGGTAGGTGTGCGACCAGCAAAAGAAAATCTTCCCAAGAGAAACCGCTTTGTAAGAAATGACCGGCCAGCACGCGTTCTCGTAGTCAGAACCCCTGAGACGTTGGGGGGACAGCGACACGATTTAGCTGAGGAGTTGACGATTGGGCGCGCAGCTACATGTGACGTCACCATCGATGACACCTATGCCAGTCAAATCCATGCGCGCGTGTTTCGGCGCGACAACGAACACGTGTTAGAAGACTTAGGGTCAACGAACGGCACCTACTTAAACCGGCAAAAAGTCGCGTCTGCTACGAACCTAAAAACCGGCGATCACTTGCAAATTGGTTCAACGGTTTTTGAGGTGACGGCATGAACAACACGCCACAACGTCGGTTACGACTCGCTTGGGGAGGCGCAACTGATCAAGGTCGCGTTCGGGCAAACAACCAAGACGCGATGTACGCGGACTGGGGCCTCTTTGTCGTTGCCGACGGCATGGGTGGTCATCAGGGCGGTGAAGTGGCAGCAAACTTGGCTGTCCGCACTATGACAAAGGCCGACCGAGAAAATCTCCGTCAACTTCTCGACGCGGTGCAAGAGGCCAACAAAGTGGTGCACGAAACAGCGGCCGCGCAACCCGAATTACATGGGATGGGAACCACGTTGACTGCGCTAGCGGTCATTCAAGAAGGCGGCAGTCGCCAATTCGTCGCGCTAAATGTTGGCGATTCACGTATCTATCACTATCGAAATAACCAACTCAGCCAACTAACCGAAGACCACAGTTATGTGGCTGAGTTAATGCGCCGCGGAGAACTTGACGAAGAAGCCGCAGCTGTTCACCCATATCGCAACATGTTGACACGGGCAATAGGTGTTCATCCTGAGGTTGACATCGACGAATGGTTGATCGAACCCGTCGCTGGTGACCGGTTTTTGTTATGCAGCGACGGATTAACGAACGAAGTTGATGACAACGCAATCGCCGAACAACTCTCAATTGGCGAAGATCCAAGCGCAACCGCTAAACGACTTGTCCGTTTAGCCAACGAACACGGAGGGCGGGACAACTCAACCGCGCTCGTCATCGATATCCAAATCGATGACATTGACAACAAAAACGACCCAGAAGTTGTCCAGCGAGAAGACGGTGAACACGCTCAAGTTATTTTGCCATCTGAGGAGTCATCCTCAAAAGCAATTACTCCTGCTACCGCATTGGAGTCAACGCCGAAGAGCTCATCAAGTTCTGTCAAGAGGCAACGAAGCTGGCTGAACGACCGAGTTGGCATAAGCGTCGCCGCGGTGGTCATTTCGATGGTTTTACTGATCGCTAGCGCCGCGATGCTTGCGACGATCGGATGGTATGCCCGCGATGGCTTCCACATCGGAGTGGTCGCGGACCAGGTCGTCATACAGAAAGGTCGAGCCGGAGGGCTCTTATGGTTCGACCCCACATTGGAAGAGTGGACAAAAATCCAGGTCACTCAACTCAACACTCAGGATCAGCGGAGTTTGATCGTTGGTAAACAGTTCACCGATTTAGCTGAAGCGCGAACGTTTGTAGAGCAACTCCGAACCCGACTTGTCGACCCCACCGACGAAGTTCAAGGTGACGGCTGACGTGAACCACCAGCGGATAGTTGAACTCACCCTTCTTTTGCTCGCTGCCTTCATCACCTGCGCAACCGTTGCCCTAGCCGCAGTCGGCGAACAGGTAGAGATCACATGGAATGTTGTGCCTTACCTCGTCGCTTTGCTCATTCTGTGGACGATCGCACACATAACACTGCGGCTGCGAGCCCCCACAGCTAACGGAGTGTTATTCCCGATAGCAGCGTTACTGCAAGGTCTCGGGTTCGCGTTGATGGTGCGAATCGATCCAAGTCTCGCTTCACGTCAAGCCACATGGAGTCTCATAGGGATGGCTGGCTTTATCGCGGTGATGATAGGTATCCGAAATCCCCAACAACTCTCAAAGGTTCGTGCCCCACTGGGGATCGCAGGTGTGTTACTTGTGTTCCTGCCACTTATTTCCGAAGGTGCTCCCAGCGGTTCGGAAATTTCACTTGCCCTGCATCTGGGACAGCTCCATATCGTTCCCGGAGAACTTGGGAAGCTCTTCTTGATCATTTTTTTTGCTTCCTGGTTGTCGAATTATCGCACTCGAAACACAGAAGAATATTTGGGCCAAGCACAACACATCGAAGGCGACCGTTCCCGGCTTATTCCCCTTCTTGGGGGTTGGTTGATCACATCCGCGATTTTGATTTTCCAATATGACGCTGGGTCCGCAATCATCACATTCGTCGTATTTATGTCGATGTGGTGGGTCGCGGCAGGCCGGCCCTTAGACCTCGCCGTGTCCTTTGGGGCCATTGCTGCCACGATCGTTTTGGCGGCGGGAACGCTCCCAGAGTTCCAGACCCGGCTAAGTGCTTGGATTGATCCGTGGTCGAACGCCCAGCTGGGTGACGCCATTACGCGTGCATCGTTCGCCCTCGCAGGTGGAGGGTTAACAGGAACAGGACCCGGAGCCGGCAACGCAGACTGGGTCCCTGGGGTGACGGACCATTTCGCGTTTGTGCCAATCGGAGAAGAACTGGGTTTCCTCGGAGCAACCGCTGTCTTGTCGGGTTATCTGCTGTTAACAGGAGTCGGCCTTCGTATAGCGACTAGAGCCAGAAGAGAGTTCGACAGCGTCCTCGCTATTGGAATCACCGTCTTTTTGGGAGTGCAGGCATGGGCGTCGATCGCAACAACTCTGCGCCTCCTGCCTCCTAGCGCGGTGTCCTTGCCATTCATTTCCATTAACGGATTCGCTCTCCTTACTTGGCATCTCGCGTTGGGGCTGTTGCTTCGAATCTCTGAAATCGGCCCCGAAGCGGCAGATCAAACAGCTGTTCTTCCAAAAATCAGGTTGCGATCGCGAAGCCAGTCATGACTAGGCGAATTCTTCACATAGGCGTGGCGTTCTTAGCCATCTATGTTCTGCTTTTTGTTCAACTTGAACTTATCCAGGTGGTTCGGGCCGACACCCTTCGGGATCACTCACAAAATACGCGCGAAATCACAATGGTTTTTGATGCACCTAGGGGTTCAATTACAACAGCAGATGGCGAGACAATCGCTGAAACTGTGAACGTAAGCGGAGCACGTCCACGTTTGCGCCAATATCCGTACGGCTCCCTGTACTCACACGTCGTGGGTTTCATTTCAGCGGAACACGGAGGCAGTGGGCTGGAACAAAAGCACAACGATTTCCTCGCCGGGAATGACCTCGGGGTGCGAATTCAGGACAAACGTGATTTGTTCGTTGACCGTGCACGCACCGGCCAGCTCGAACTATCAGTGAGACATGATGTGCAGTTAGTCGCACGAGCCGCTCTGGGAAAGTATCAAGGGGCTGTGGTGGTGATCGATCCCTCCAGCGGCGCGGTCTTGGCGATGTGGAGCTCACCTCACTTTGATCCCAACTATCTGTCCTCCCATGATTTGGGTGCAGTGACGAACGATTTAGCTGCTTTGAATTCCGACGAGGAACGCCCACTCACAAACCGAGCTGATTCATATCTCAGCGAAGCTGGAGCGATTTTCACCGTGGTCACCGCGGCGTCAGCCATTGAAGCGGGCCTCACAGATTTTGTGGTTCCTCAGAAAAACACCATCTTGACTGAGACACCTACAGAACCCATCAAAAACAAACGGAACGTAACGTGTGGTGGGGATCTGACTTCGCTACTGCTCACCGATTGTCGAACTGGTTGGGCGACCATCGGCGTAGATCTCGGTAAGCCAGAGCTAAGCAATCGATCCAAACTTTTTGGACTCACTGAAAGCGTCTCGATCGATACCGGTAATCACTTGAGGGGGCTTCTCACACCCGACAAAGTGGATTTATCGGCTCCACATGTCGCCGCTGGTATTGGCGTTCAGCTATCTCCTCTCCATGCAGCCCACTTATTCGCAACAATCGCAAACAATGGGATTCGAATCAGACCTCGCGTCGTTCATCAAATACAAGGCCATGACGGTTCTGTCATCCGCGAATTCGCTCCAGAACTGTTGGGTCAACCCATCACAAGTGACACTGCTCTGAGACTACAAACCATGTTGGCCGCAAACGTTGAAAGAGGAACTGCCCAAGCGTTAGCGCTCGACGATGTTGAGGTGGGGGGCATGTTGGAATCAGGATTCAACGACCACCCCCATGCTTGGGCGATTGCATTCGCACCTGTGACCCAACCAGAGCTCGCTATTGCGGTACTGCTAGAGGGTGACGAACTCAGCGATCCTCAAGTCACCGAAACTGTTGTTGCCCGAATTACACGTTCAATCATTGAGGCAGTATTACGCCTCCCGAGCCCTAACTTAGAGGGAACCCAGTGAACCCCTCAGAACCACCTATGCCCGAAGATGATCGACCTATTTTCAGCGGACGATACGAGTTGTATCGACGCATCGCGCGCGGTGGCATGGCTGAGGTGTTTCTTGCCCGCGACAAACTCTTGGATAGACCAGTAGCGGTCAAGGTTTTATTCCCCGAATATGCGACTGACCCATCATTCGTTGAACGTTTCCGACGCGAAGCACAAGCAGCGGCCAATTTGAATCAACCCAACGTGGTGGGTGTCTACGACTGGGGTCAAGAAGCAGGCACTTACTACATTGTTATGGAATATGTGGAGGGTCGAAGCCTCGCTGAAATCATCAGAGCTGAAGGCCCGCTGCATCCAGACCGCGCGGCTGACATTGCTATCGACATCGCAGCCGCGCTGGCATTCGCGCACCGCAACGGAGTTGTACATCGCGACGTTAAACCGGGCAACGTACTCGTCACCACAGCTGGGCAGGTAAAAGTTACTGACTTTGGTATCGCCCGCGCACTCACAGGGAACACCGCAGATAACTTGACTCAGGCTGGATCAGTGATGGGAACCGCCACCTATCTCTCTCCTGAACAGGCTCAAGGACAGCCTGCCGACCCCAGAAGTGACGTCTACTCACTCTCAGTAGTCCTTTATGAGATGCTCACGGCAGGCCCGCCTTTTACCGGCGATACCCCAATATCGATCGCCTATAAGCATGTGCAGGAAGCACCCACCGCTCCGTCACAATTTAACGGTGACGTGCCCCCAGCGTTAGAAGCAATTTGTCTCTTCGGCCTAACCAAGGACCCAGATCACCGTTACGCATCAGCCGACGATCTGCGAGGCGATTTACGTCGCTTTCGTACCGGACAACAGGTCCTCGCCATGCAGCAGGGTGGGACGGTTCATGCAACGACTGCTCAAACACACCTGACGCCATCTCCCGGCACTCGGCCAGCTCCGCAAAGCACAGTTCCATCTGCGGGCCTGCCAGACACATCACCAAAGGCGACACCAAACTCCCCTGCTACGAGAACTCAACCACCGGACAAAACCCGTATATGGGTCACTGTGCTTGTCGTACTACTGATCGTGGTAGCAGGATTGGTATACCTGTTGATCAACGGCTTCGATCCCAGCAGCGGAGACGGCAAGACTCAAGTTACCCAGGAGGAAACCACTCGTCTTAGAGTCCCTGCTGTCATTGGTCTCGACTGGGAAGAAGCGGAACAACAACTACGCGATCGTGGGTTCGAACACATCACAATTGAGTTCCAGGAACGCCAAGACATCCCACCGAACGAAATATTTCAACAGGATCCGCGGGCAGGGCTACTACTTGCAGAACCGAACAACCCTGAGAACCCCATCCGCCTCTTCGCTTCTAAAGGGTTGACGGTTGTCAGGATCCCGGCGGTGCAACGAATGGAATTCCTGGAAGCAGAAGAAATTTTGCTGGCAGCGGGTTTCACGGTTGAACGAATCGACCAACAAAGCGATGATTACGTCCGCAATATCGTCATTGAGCAAAGTGTGCCAAGTACTGAGGAAAGACCCCAGGGCACCATCATCACTCTGACGGTCTCCATAGGACGCGGAGAAGTGCAAATTCCTTCAGTAGAGGGCCAATCGATTTCTGATGCTCGGGTCACTCTTGCCCGCCAAGGACTTCTTGAAGAAGTGCTAATGGAACATTCACTCGATTTCCCACTGAATACCGTCATTCGGTCAGAACCTGGATTTGGTTCCTCAACCGAACGTGGGAACGTCGTACGTTTAGTGGTGTCGATGGGGCCAGCCACAGGACAGGTACCTTCACTCGAGATATTGGGCACGACCGACGCAAGCCAGGTGGAGATCGCACTCCGAAATCTTGGTTACGAGGTGAAGCGTGTTGAGCAAGCCTTAAACGCCGGCGATCTACTCATCGGGCAAGTGATCCGGATCGAGCCTTCCCCTGGCACCGACCTGTTACTTGGTTCTGAAGTATTGCTGATCGTCGGCACCGGCGACGCCGCACCGGACCCGATTCCTCCTCCTGCCACTACTCCCCAAAACGGCTTCGTAACAGTGGAGCCAAACGAATAGGGCACATCCGCTAGTTACGCGCCCATAACGAGTCTTCAAATTTAGTGAAAGTAATCAGTGGTTGGTTTCCCCAATGCCTCTATCCTCAAGCGTCATGGCCAGGCCCAAGAAGACCAGCCGTCTCACCCCTAAAGGAACTCGTCCTCAAGGCGAAGAGGTTGAAGACACTCTCACCGGTGATCTCCCCCCGAGCCCCGGATGGTTCGGGTGGATGATTTTGTCTCTTCTACTGGTCGGCGTAGCAGTCATCTTCTCTAACTACATGAGTTGGCTTCCTGGAAGCCCGTCTAGCAGTTGGATTCTTGGAGGACTCGGGTTTGTCCTCATCGGAATTCTTACTGCGACGAGATGGCGATAGCTGCGGGCTCTCTCAAACCGGGAAATTACAACCTTGTTGTTTGTCCCCAGTCTGTGAACAACCTGTGGATACTAGTTGTAGGTCAGTCGTTGTCATGGTCTCGAATGAGTTCCATCTCCTCCATGCAACACTTTGGACCTTCCGGGGCGTCGCGTGGGGACCGAGTCATTCGAACTTCAGTCCCACAGAGGGTGCATAGGTAGGTCAACCTGACTTTTCGGAGCTCGCCAGGGGGAGGCGGCTGCGGAACGGGCCGAGAAAACCCGAGCATGAGCTTCAATCCGATCCGATACACCACATAAATAAACAACAGCGACACGCCGATCGGCGTAACTAAATCCACCCGCAGTACGGTACCGCTACTCGGAATGACATAGGCGAGCGGCGTTGTGTCAGGCTTAAGTAGTGGCTCACTTAGATCAATGGACCATCGGGGCTAACCCCGAAGAGCTCTCCTCAAGTCGGTCGCGGATCTTTACAGCAACCGCAAACCGTGAGCTCATGCTCGCGGCAAACGAAATACTTTCGAATGGGATCGAGCACTCGAGCCAAGAACAACACGTGGCTATAAGTAACAACCAACACTCATTTACTCTGACGATTTCAGGCAGCGGTACTAAACGCAGCATGCACATGCGACCAAGCGAAGAGAGAGGCAGAGGTCTACAGCTAGTACAAGCTCTGGTCGATCGTCTGATCACTACATCGACGGGCGGGATTCTCGTCAATACGTTGGTGGTGTACCGATGAGCCCGTCGGGAACTGAACCAGGCGATTTTGTCGAATTTGATATGGACCTGATCGAGGCGGATCGTCGGCAGCGCCTTCGCGACGCACTAAATCGTGCCCGTCCGATACTCGAACGCGAGACCGGAGTGCAGCTTCAACTCGCTAACGACGGAAACGACCTGGTTTTAACGACCGGTGGGAAGATCAGGTTCCGGGCATCGCTCGCCCCTGACGGGCGGGCAATCGTGACCGACGTTGGATCCGGTGATTTGCTTTAGCTTCTCTTCGAAGCTCAACCGCGAAGCAGAGCTGACTGTTCACCCATTTGGACAACTGACCGATTCTTAAGTCGGACATGGTTACGGGCGTCATCTAAGAATGCGACTGCGGCCACCTTTTCTTCCTTCACGTCGTCAAGCTCGAAAAGTTGTAACTCTTCAACCTCCAATACGCGCCCGCTATCAGCGCGTTGACGCCGCACACGGCCCCTTTGGGAAGCTGGAGCAGTTACTTCACCAGCCGTGACCGTCCAAAGTCGAGGTGTTCCGTCCCGCTCATCTGACACGGTCCAATCTTGAGGCACGCGAAGTGTCTGGATGTGACGTTGACAGAGCAACATCGTGTGCCCCGCGTCTGCGTGAAGGTCAATCACCCAAACCGACAAAGACGTGCTGTCGTAGGCCAATCCGGCGACCGCCGGCGCCACACATGTGCCTCGAGAGCATGATGCCATGAACAAGGAACGTAGTCTCAGCTACTTGATCTACCGGGGATAGGTCAGAAAGAATCACCCGTCAGGGGTCCTCAAATTTGCTGCGATATTGGCCCTGAAACATCGATAACGGTCGATGTGTTTCCTGATTCGAAAATGCTTGATGCTCTGAACATATGTAGGGTGCAGTCAAACCCAGGTGGGGACCGACCGATCGGTCCCAGAGCAACGCATGAAAGGGGTGCCCCGTGGTTGGTGGCGCATTGAAGTCAGCGGGAATCGACGATTTCGACCTGCGAATGTCAGACAAAGTTCGTCCTCTATATGAGGCAGTCAAGGTCTTTATCCGAGAAGAAGTCGACCCCATTACCGAGGAGTATCACCGGCTCGGTGACGCTCGAACCGAAAAGTGGGCGTACGGCGAAGGTCAGCTCGAACTGCTTAGTGGAGCTAAAGAGAAGGCCAGAGCACAAGGTTTGTGGAATTTTTTTCTCCCTGACGCCGAAACCGGAGAAGGTCTCACCAACCTCGACTACGCCTATATTGCCAATGAACTGGGGAAGAACCGTCTCGCTTCGGAATGTCTAAATTGTTCGGCTCCAGATACCGGCAATATGGAAGTTCTGGAACGCGTCGGCACGGAAGCACAAAAAGGAGAATGGCTTGAGCCGCTATTGAGCGGAGAAATCCGCTCCGCGTACTGCATGACTGAGCCTCGTGTCATGAGTTCTGATGCCAAACAAATTGGCACCACAGCTGTACTCGACGGCGAGGAATGGGTTATCAACGGCGAGAAGTTCTACATCTCAGGTGCTGGGGATCCGCGTTGCAAAATAATGATCACCATGGTCCGCACCAATCCAGACGCGGACACCTATAAGCAGCAATCCCAAATTCTTATTCCTCTTGATACCCCCGGCGTGAACGTTTTAGGTCCAATGCACGTCTTTGGAAGCGATGACGCTCCGCACGGCCACATGCACATCATGCTCGAAGATGTACGTGTTCCTCGCGACAACGTGCTTTTGGGTGAAGGGAGAGGGTTCGAGATCAGTCAACTGCGTCTCGGCCCTGGAAGAATTCATCACTGCATGCGTTCGATTGGTACTGCAGAAAAAGCAATAGAAATGATGGTTGATCGTGGCATGTCAAGAGAGGGCTTCGGCAAGAAGTTGATCAATCTTGGCAAGAACATGGAAGTTATTTCTCGCGCACGTATCGAAACTGAAGCCATGCGTTTGATGGTTTTGCGAGCTGCGAAAGCAATGGACACGCTCGGAAATGCCGAGGCTCGGGTGTGGGTGAGCGCTGTGAAAGCAATGGTGCCCGAAAAGTGTTGCGACATCATCAACGAGGCAATTCAGATGCACGGTGCTGCCGGAGTGTCTCAGTGGTTCCCTCTCACTGACATGTGGCATAGCCAGCGCACGCTTCGTCTTGCGGACGGTCCTGACGAGGTACATCACCACGTTGTAGCCAGAGCAGAGGTGAAAACTCGTGAGGGTGAGCGTTCATCTGGTGAAGCCAGTTCCTACACCTTGGGTGGCCCGACGTTCGCCGGACCAGGATGATCCAGATCGCGTCAATCAACTTTTAGTGTCACATCCGGTTCGTATATAACCAATTAGATGCCGTACCAAATCAGTTGATTTGGTCTAACGCCCATTCTCTGAGTTCTATTTTTCGAATCTTCCCCGATGGCGTTACCGGCATCTCTTCGACGAAAACGATATGACGAGGAATCTTGAAGCTGGCAATCTTGCCACGGCACCGTTCGATCAGATCTTCAGCCAAAAGGTCGGTTGAACTCACAACAAATGCTACGGGGACTTCAACTAGGCGTTCGTCGGGATAGCCAACGACAGCTATCTCTTCTACCCCATCCACTTCGAGTAAGTAGCCCTCCACTTCGGCAGGCGAAACGTTTTCACCTCCGACTTTCAACATGTCTTTGTGGCGGCCTACAAAGACGACGTGTCCGTCTGGTCGAATCAAAGCCACGTCTCCGGTATTTAGCCACCCGTCGGCATCCAATACTTCAGCAGTGGCTTCGGGTTTACCCCAATACCCGGTCATGACTGTGTAGCCCTTGACGTAGAGAGCGCCAGTCTCATTCGCCCCAAGTACTTCTCCATTATCGAGGTGCCGCACTTGAAATTCGATTCCGTACATCGGATATCCAGAAGCTTCTATGCGCTGCTCTAGAGAATCACTGAGATGGCTCGAAGCGACAAAGGCCCATGTTTCGCTCATGCCGAATCCACTTGTCGTGGGACAAAACATTTCTTGAGCCAACCGAGCCGTTGGGATCGTTGATTCCATACCGGCCGGAAGTGTGCCTACCCGTAACGAAGACACATCGCGAGCACGTTCGGTTTGTGCTCGAATGAGATCTGCCCAGTGGCTGTCGAAGCCGTGGAGGACCGTCCCTCGTTCACTCTCCACGGCATCCAAAACCTCGTCTGGGTCAAAGACATCGAACAAGACCTGACTTGCGCCAGTCAACGCAACCATCATCGCCACTTCGCTGAATCCGTAGGCGTGGAACAGCGGGAGGTAACTCAAATGGACATCGTTGCGGTTGTGGCCTAACAACATTGCCCTTTCGTAGGTGTTCCGGACTGGTTTATGGGAGTGGGTGACGCCTTTGGGGTGACCAGTCGTACCTGACGTGTACGCCAACATCATTCGATCTTCGACATTAATTTCGGAGGTACGGTCATCCATTTTTTTGGCGTTGACAGCATCGCCGCCGTCCAGCATCGTTCCCCAACTGATGCTGTTTTCTATTTGCTCTCCGAGCATGACAATGGTTTCAAGAGATCCACCTTTATCTATTTCTTCGCGAGCTTCAGTAAGCATTTCGCCGTAGTTGATTGGGCCGGAACGGTCGAGTGCTATCAAAAATTTGCTCTCCGACTGCACGACGGTATATGCGACGTCATTAGTGCGGTACCGGGTGTTAAGCGGAACAATGCACCCTCCCACACGGGGTATCGCATACATGAGATGCAACCATTCTGGGCGGTTTGTCATCCATACAGCCACGTGGTCACCACGCTCGACGCCTAACGCAATTAGGCCTTTCGCTACTTTCTCCACGTCGGCAGCAAACTCACCGTGGGTCCATCGATCTCCCTTGAACAGCAGAGCGAGGTTGTCCTTCCATAGACGAGCAGCGCGATCAGGGATGTCTCCCATGAGTAACCAGTCATCGTTCATAGCCTGTAACGATAGATGCGATGTCACTGCATTGGCCGAGTGACGCTGTTTCGGCTCAAATAGGGTCCTACAGAGAGGGGTCAACGTGGAATTTGATCTGATGACCGGTTCATCTACTTGGAGTAATGCCAGTGAGCTAGCACGCACCGTTGAAAGTCAGGGCTTTTCGGGAATGCTCTATACCGAAACTGGACAGGTGCCTTGGATGCAAATCGCTGCAGCCGCAATGGCAGCACCATCGTTGACGTTCACTACTGGCATTGCAGTCGCGTTTCCTCGAAGCCCGATGGTTTCTGCGCAGGTGGCGTGGGAGTTGGCCGGCGAAACTAATGGGAAGTTTCGACTGGGGTTAGGTAGCCAAGTCAAAGGACACGTTGTTCGACGTTACTCCGCGGACTTCGATAGGCCAGCTCGACGGTTGCTTGACTATGTGCTTGCTGTCAAAGCGTGCTTCAGGGCGTTTCGTGGCGAGGAACGTCTCAACCACGAAGGAGAATTTTACAATCTGTCATTACTTCCCGATACGTGGAAGCCTCGAAGCCACGATTTCGGGGAGATCAAGGTTGATATTTCATCAGTCGGACCGCTAATGAACCGGGCCGCTGGCCAGGTGGCCGATGGGGTGCATGTACACCCGATGCATTCCATGCATTACATCCAGAATCGTTTGTTACCCGAAATTGAAGAGGGCGCTGTTTTGACTGGCCGCCAACGAGCCGATGTTGATTTGATTGTTCCTGTGTTTGCCATAGCTGGCGATACTCCCGAAGAGCGCGCTCCTTGGGTCCATCGAGCCAAAACACAAATTGCTTTCTATGGCACCACGCCTAACTATGCGTTCCAATTCGAAGACCTTGGCTTTGAAGGAGTAACAACAGCTTTGAGGGACAAAATGGCGGCTGGTGATTTACAGGGCATGGCAGACACGATTTCCGATGAGATGCTCAATCATTTCGCGTTGGTATCAACGTGGGACGAAATGGCGGATCGCCTCAAGGAACGCTATGAGGGAACCGCTTCCCGAGTCGTGATGTATCTGACTGAAGAGCACATGCGAAAAGATCCAGAATCTGTAGACAAATGGGGCGAAGTTGCCCGCGCAACGAGGAGTTGAAAATGAACGAACGACTAGCTCTGGTTACCGGAGGTGGAAGTGGCATCGGCAGAGAAATTTGTCTGGGGTTGGCACGCGATGGTCGCAAAATCGCCGTAGCTGACATCAATCTGGCTGGCGCACAAGAAACATCAGCGATGGTGGTTCAGTCTGGCGGAACTGCAATTGCTGTCCACATGGACGTTTCGAAAACCGACGCTGTCCAAGATGGTGTCCTCGAAGCCATAGATGAGCTAGGGGCAATTGAGGTGTTAGTGAATTGCGCCGGGTGGGACGAACTGATGCCTTTCTTGTCAACTGACGAAGCGTTTTGGGATCGAGTAATCGAAATAAACTACAAGGGCATTCTCCGGACAGTGCATGCTTGCCTTCCGTCTATGGTCGAAGCCCGATGGGGTCGAATCGTCAACATCGGTTCAGACGCAGGCAGAGTTGGGTCTTCATTTGAGGCCGTGTACTCCGGAGCGAAGGGCGGAGTGATTGCTTTCACAAAGACGGTTGCGCGTGAAGCGGCTCGAAGCGGTGTCACCGCGAATGTTGTCTGCCCCGGGCCGACTGACACCCCATTACTTGATGGAATCGTTGCGGCAAGCGATGACGGGGACAAGATCATCGGGGCGATGGCTCGGGCTGTGCCTATGAAACGTGTCGGCACAGCAACCGAGGTGGCTTCAGCAGTGGTCTACTTCTGTTCAGAAGAAGCATCATTTGTGACGGGACAAACTTTGTCGGTTTCTGGTGGACTCACTATGAGTTGATTTGGGTTACCGGGTTAGCTTTGTCGAAGACGAAGTGCTTGGCATCAATTCCAAACAAGGTGAAAGCATGAAAATTCATTGGTTCTTACCCACGGGCGGCGATAGCCGAGAGGTCCTCCCCGATGGCCCAAACGCCCACTGGCGGCCACCAACAAATACCTACCTCGCACAAATTGCTCAAACCTGTGACGATCTCGGCTACGACGCACTGCTGACGCCTTGTGGAACAGCATGCGAAGACGCATGGCTGGCTACCGCATCACTTATTCCTTTAACTAAACGAATCAAGTTCCTGGTGGCCTTCCGTCCTGGTTTTTTGTCACCAACTTTGGCTGCTCAGATGGCATCCACATATCAACGGATGTCCGAGGGTCGCCTTTTAATAAACATCGTTACAGGCGCGGAACCCAAGGAACTCAACCGGTTTGGTGATTGGCTAGACAAAGACGCTCGTTACGAGAGAACTGGCGAATTTTTGGACATTATGCGTAACGCGTGGACAGGCGAACCCTACGATTTCGAAGGCGACCATTACCGAGTCGCTCAAGCAACTACCCGCGAGGTCCCCACCCCAACCCCACCAATCTATTTCGGTGGTGCCTCTCCAGCGGCAGAGGCAATCGCAGCAGAACACGTTGACGTTTATCTGGCGTGGGGAGAGCCACCGTCCATGGTGGCCGAAAGAATTGAACGTATGCGGGAATTAGCCGCAGCGAAAGGGAGGACACTGACATACGGGATTCGCTTTCACGTCATCACCCGAGCTACCTCATCAGAAGCATGGGCAATCGCCAATGACATGTTGGCTCACATGACACCCGAAGCGATCGCAGAAGCACAAACAGATTTTTCGACGACCATGTCAGAAGGTCAGCGTCGGATGGCTGAGCTTCACTCCGGAGATACGGCGGGGCTCGAAGTTCATCCAAATGTTTGGGCAGGCATTGGACTTGTGAGAGGCGGCGCCGGCACAGCTCTCGTTGGATCATACGAAGAAGTCGCTGAAAGGATCTCCGAGTACCACCAACTCGGTTTTGACGAATTCATCCTGTCCGGATACCCCCACCTCGAAGAGGCGTACTGGTTCGGAGAAGGAGTTCTCCCTATTCTCCGCGACCAAGGCTTGATCGAAGGTTCTACGGCCCAACCGACAAACATCAGCACGTTTCGCTGAAGGAACACCTCCGAACCAATTCGGCCATTTAACGAAAACTCGTGGACCTGGGCAGGATAGAAATAGGGGATCACTACTCACACGATGAGGAAAATACGACGCAGTTGGGTCGTCACCGGCGCAGCTTTCGTCGCAAATTTTGTGACATTTGGAGTTTTATTTTCCTTCGGGATTTTCCTTACCCCGATAGCAGACAGTTTTGACACGTCTACTGGACCCGTAGCGCCGTTGTTCTCAACTGCAGTTTGCTTCTATTACTTGGCGGGTGCGGTTGCCGGAAGATTCAGCGACCGCGTTGGAGTTCGCCCAGTAGTCGTCACCGGGGCGATTTTTATGACAATCGGCTTGATAGCCAGCGCTCAGGCATCAGCGCTGTGGCAGCTGTACTTGGTATATGCGCCACTGGTGGGAAGCGCCGTCGGTTGCTGTTACCCACCGATGATTGGCACGGTTGGGCGCTGGTTTGAGGAGAAAAGAACAGCGGCGATCAGCTTGGTACTAGCAGGTGTCGGGATGGGCACCTTTGTTGGACCCATAGTTTCTCGCGCTCTGATCGACGCGTGGGGGTGGCGATCAACTTTGGGGATCTATGCGGCGTTCAGCGGTGTGCTTTTGGTTATTTGTGCCATCGCTAGCAGCGATGCACCAACTAATGCTGGTTCACAACAACTGGGTTTATCTGCAATCCTTCGATCTAAAAAATTCTTAGCACTTTATGGTGCTCTGATACTCGGCGGGCCTGGTTTTTATGCTCCGCTCGCTTTCTATAACGACCACGCCGTAAGCGAAGGAATCAGCAGTCAGGCAGCCGCCCTACTCGTTGGGGTTGTCGGGGCATCGTCGGTTGTTGCTCGACTAGTAATCAGCGCGCTCGGTGACCGGTTTATACCAATGCGCCAATACCGGCTCGGGCAATTGTTGTTGCTGGGTTGCTTGCTTGTTTGGTTCTCGGCAGGAAATTCTTACAGTCTGTTTTTCGCGAGTGCTTTATTACATGGCGTCGGATGGGCTGTGTGGTTCACGGCAGCACCAAATGTTCTCGCCACCTGGTTTGGTGTCGCCGATTTGGGTGGGGCTATTGGCATCTTCTATACGGCACTGGGTTTCGGGGCATTGGCGGGGCCTGCGGTCCTGGGGTTTGTTATCGACAGTGCCGGGTATGAAACCGCAATAGCGCTTGTCATAGGTACCTCGATCGTCGCTTGGTTAGCTTGCTTTTTTCCTGACCGGTTATAAGTAACACGACTATCGATAGCCATAGTCCGCGACATCGTCGCCCACTGTGTGTCATTTCTTTCGATGGCTATTGGTTTGATGGGGCGTCAAAAGATTTGATTTAGACGTGACCTGGTACTGATTGAAATTCAACATCAGTGAGAATTTGGCTTGAAATTGTTACGAATAGTGGATGCTCACCCAAAAGCTTTAGCGTCTTCGTGACCAAGAAGAAACTTGCCGTGGTTCTCATAGGCGGTGTCACTCACCAAGAAGTGTTGGCCAGCGGTCGCGAGGTCACGCCAACATTTTTGAATTGGATCGTGCCGGTAAACCGCTTCACCTCCTGCGTAACGAAACGCATCTCTGGCGATCTCTAGCGCCACCTCGGTAGCTAGCGTCGCTACCGATCGCATCTGAGCTTGTTGGTTCGGAGCGGGCTGCTCGCTTGGTTGGAGGCCGTCCCACACCTCACCAAATACTTCAAAGACCATTGACCGCATTGCTGTTAGTTGAATGTCGAATTTTCCGAGATCGCGTTGAAATGAAGACCGGTGGCCAACCAGAGAACCTTCGAACCCACGTTCTTTTCCGCTTGCTCTGCCAGCTATGAGGTCTAAGGAGTTACGCGCCACGCCGAGGGCCAAGGCGGCGTGCTCGTACGCGACATAGCCAGGCAAACCCAGAAGGTGAAGGCGGCCACCTCGCAGCGGCTTGTCTTGAAAGGACCAGCTAAACGCGTTGGGCACGAAGTAGTCCGCCACCGAAAAATCGCAGCTCCCGGTTCCCTTTAACCCAATGGAGTCCCAATTGTCGTGGATAGTGACGTCAGCGGTGGGAATCACAACTCTGTGGAGCTCAACTTCGGCCTGTTCGGACCCTTTGACGCGCACCGTCGCATTTACCCACCGGCAATGACGAATCCCACTAGCGAAGGACCAACGTCCAGTAACCCGGAACCCTCCGGACTCAGGAACCCCAATTCCCGAAGGCATCAAAGATCCCGCCGCTACCGGAAAATCACCTTCAACAAATACTTCGTCAAGAGCAGCGTCAGGAAGCCAAGCCGCAGGCAGAGCGATCGACTGGGATCCAATCATCACGTTCCAAGCTGCAGAGGCATCCAGTCGCGCCAACGACTCGATCACCTCGACCTGGATGAGTGGATCAGCTTCCGCGCCGCCTAATACCTCAGGCAGTTTCATCCAGAACAGGCCCGTCTCGTACATCGCATCGAAGAGCACCCTGGGAAGTGTTCGAGATTCTTCGGCTTCGTTCGCACTGTCTCTAACTAGGTCTCGAATTTGGTCAACCGCTGAAAGTAGGAACCGCCTTTTGGCCTCGCGTTCAGTGGGGAACGTCACGTTAGATGACCGAGAACTCGGTGGTTGCTCCATGGCTGGAAAGCATGACATGGATTAGTAAATCAAGTTATTTGGTTTAGGAACCGGCTTTCGTTTCCCAAACCGACGTCCAAAATAATTTGCGAGCGGAAGCGGTGCAAGATTCCAAATTGGACACGGTTCCTCCCAGATTTGGCGGGGGTAGAGTCACCTGCGGTCACTTCCTATACAAGTAGCTTGAGGCGTTTCAGTCCGACAGGGTTCTGGTCTCGATTCGGCGTTACCCGCCTTGCAAAATGTCGAGAAAATGAACTTCAGCGTCGTCCGGCACTGGCTCGAATTCAGCGTCGGTGAGAATTTCGCCATCAATTGCCACTGATGAGGCTTCGGAAAGACGTTCCCCTATGCCGGGGAACATGTCATCAAGAGCCGCGATCAGGCGCCGAACGTTTGACGCTTGGATCTCAACTCGGGCAAGGCCTCCGGTTAATTCGCGTAAGCCAGCAGAAAAATGAACTTGTGCCATCAGCCCAATTAATCACTCTGTTCGTTGAGGGCTTCGAGAACTTTGATAGGCGTCATCGGTAAATCGGTCAGGCGAACACCGGTGGCGTCTTTAATTGCGTTCGCTAGTGCCGCCATGGGCGGGACGATCCCCACTTCGCCCACACCGCGGACTCCGTAGGGATGGGCCGGATTCGGCACTTCCACGATGCTGCATTCGATCATCGGCAAATCGGATGCGACGGGCATGCGGTAGTCAAGGAAACTCGGATTCTCCATGCCCCCGTTCTCGTCATGAATGTATTCCTCATTTAAGCCCCACCCGATGCCCTGCACCACACCACCTTGCATTTGCCCTTCGACATAGTCGGGGCTTATGGCACGGCCGGCGTCTTGTGCCGTGAGATAGCGAACAACTCGAGTAACACCGGTTTCTGGATCTACTTCCACATCGCAGAGCTGTGCGGAGAAAGCCGCTCCAACGCCACGCGCATTGAGCGAAGCGTTCGCGGAAATCGGACCTCCAGTTCGTCCTGACTTACCGGCCAGAGCGCTGAGCGACAACGGTGGTTGAGATCCGTCAACGTGTTGGGCCTGACCGTCAACCCATTCCACCTGATCAATTTCAACATCCCAGGTCTTGGCGGCACGGGCGCGAAGGTCCTCTATGACCAGGCGACACGCGTCGACTACAGCTGCACCGGTAGCTAACGTCACTCGGCTTCCCCCAGTCACGTCATTGAAGCCGACGGTTTCAGTGTCGGCTACGACCGGTTTGATTGACTCGTAGGGAATTCCTAGTTCTTCTGCGGCCATCAGAGCCATGGATTGGCGACTCCCCCCAATATCGGGAGAGCCGGTAACCACAGTTGCTGTTCCGTTTTCGTTGATATGCACGGTCGCGCTGGAGTTCATTCCAGCGTTAAACCAAAATCCGGCGGCCACGCCGCGCCCTTGATTGGGTCCTAGTTCAGCGGTGTAATTGGGATGTTCTTTTATCGCTTCCAACGTTTCGACGAACCCGATACGAGGGAACTTCGGTCCGTACGATGCCTGGGTGCCCTCAACTACGGCGTTTGCTAGGCGCACCTCAATCGGATCCATGTCAATGCTCCGAGCCAATTCGTCAAGCACTGATTCCACTGCGAAAGCTGCCATTGGTGCTCCAGGAGCTCGATAGGCGGCTACTCGTGGTTTGTTGCACACCACGTCATACCCCTCAACAAGAAAGTGGGGTATGTCATAGGCCGCGATAACTGTCATGCCCGCAGCTCCGACGGGAGAGCCGGCATACGCGCCTGCCTCGAACGCCATCCATACTTCAGCAGCTGTCAGTTCACCGCCATTAGAAATACCCATCTTCACTTTGATCCTGGTGCCAGAAGTAGGACCGGTTGCCCGGAAGACTTCGTCTCGATCCATCACCAGCTTGACGGGTCGCCCCGCACGCTGCGACAAACGAACTGCTAATGGTTCAAGGTAAATAACTGTTTTGCCACCGAAACCACCACCGATTTCGGCTGCAGTGACCTTTAAGGTCCCCTGTGACACTCCCAGCACCGTTGCTGTGTAGGCCCTCATCGCGAAGTGACCTTGGGACGAACACCAGATGTTGGCTCGTCCGTCGTTGTTTGCGTCAGCTACCGCGGCGTGCGGTTCGATATAACCCTGATGGACGGGTTTCGTCGTGAACTCTCTTTCTATAACCACGTCGGCTTCGCCAAAGCCTTGTTCTAAATCGCCACGTTCGTGGACAATACGACTCGCAACATTGGAAGGCTGGTCCGGGGCAGGTTCCACACCTTTCGTAATCATATTTTCGTGCAACAGTGGCGCGTTGTCTGCCATCGCCTCATCGACTGTCAGCACGTGCGGCAGGACTTCGTAGCTAACCTCAACCGCTTTGGCGGCCGCTTCTGCTAGTTCACGTGTAGTAGCAGCGACTGCGGCAACAACATGACCTTCGTATAGAACTTTGTCTCGAGCTATCGCGTTGTTAGCGACATCGATGTCACTGGCGTGGGCGCCATTAGCTGCCAAGTCCGGGAAATCACTACCGGTGATCACCGCCTTGACTCCCAGCATTGACGCCGCGGTCGTTGTGTCAATAGACAAAATTCGCGCATGAGCATGCGGTGAACGAACGACTTTGCCAAAGAGCATCCCAGGCAATGTGAGGTCGGCCCCAAATTGAGCTTTCCCTGTAACTTTGTCTAAACCATCGGGACGGATAGGTCGTGTGCCAACCCATTTGTATCCAGGGTTTTCCTCTGTAAGAGCCATTACTGCTCCCTCATTTGCATTGCGGCTTCTTGTACCGCTCGAATAATTTTGTCGTAGCCGGTACACCGACAAAGGTTCCCAGCAAGTGCATAGCGAATTTCGGTTTCCGTTGGATCCGGGTTCTTGTCAAGCAACGCTTTCGCCGCGATGAGAAACCCCGGGGTGCAAATACCACACTGCAGCGCTGCGCCCTCTAGGAAACATTGCTGCAAAGGGTGCAGTTCGCCCGCGTCTGCCAGTCCTTCAACGGTCAAGATGCTCGCGCCACTGGCTTCGGGAGCAAACACTAGGCAAGAGCAGGTGACCCGTTCATCTAGCAGAATTGAGCAAGATCCACAGTCTCCGGTGCCGCAACCTTCTTTCACACCGGTGAGACCCACTTCGTCGCGCAGCGCGTTCAGCAACGAGGTGCTGTCCTCGGCGAGAAAGTCAACTTCGTCACCGTTGATGACCGTGGTGATGTGAGTTCGTGCCATCAGACGTCTCCGTTCCTTTGTTGTGCTCTTTGAATAGCTATCAGCACAGCCCGTTTTGCTAGTACTCCTGCGACCTGTTCCCGATAGGCAATTGTGCCGCGTTTGTCGTTAATGGGATTGCACACTTCGCTGGCGGCCGCAGCAACCACCGCGAGTGTGTCTTCGTCGGCCGTTGTGCCCATGAGCGCTTCTTCGGCGGCCGTAACTCGGACCACGGTCGGGGCGACGGCTCCTAGTGCTAACGCCGCAGCGGCAATCGTGCCGTCTTCTGCGAGAGTTACTCGCGCTCCGACCCCCACAACCGCTATGTCCATTTCTGTGCGTGGAATCATTCGAAGGTACGCGTCCCCAGTGAGAGAAGGTGCCCGATCGATCTCAAACTCAACAATGAACTCATCACTATCGAGGCAAGTTTGGCCAGGGCCAGTCACCACTTCAGATACGTCAACAACGCGATTGCCTTTAGGGCCAGCGATCAGCGCACGCGTTCCATTGACCATCATTGCGGGAACTGAGTCCGCAGCGGGTGAACCGTTGCACAGATTTCCACCGAGACTCGATCTACTTTGAATTTGATCTGACCCGATCAAGCCCGCTGCTTCAGAAATCCCGGGGAACTCTTGGCTAAATGCTTGGTTTTCAGTGAGCTCGACAGTCGGAGTTGCTGCACCTACTGTCCATTTTTTATCGTCGCTGGTCAACGAAACTAACTCGGCGATTTTTTTGAGGTCAACAAGGACTTCGGGGGCCTGGCGCCCTGCGCGGATCTGCGGGACGACGTCCGTCGCACCCGCGAACACCTGAGCCGACGGTGAGGACGAAAGCAACGCTGTTGCCTCCTCTACCGAAGATGGTGCTGCGTATTTCACTCGTTCCCCCTATGTGGACCAATTTCGAAGCCCTGTGGTCGTGCTGTGTATGTGAAGGTAGTCGCTGCTCGCTTAGCTGTCTTCTCCAAGCCAGCTATAGCTAGTTTAGGAGCATGAGTCCCTCTGATAATCAGCCTGGCCCTGTGGATTATTACAACCTATTCACTGCAGATCCAGTTCTGCCAGCCGCAGTGCGTCGGGAGGGCGGAAATACTGACCTACTGACAGCCTTTGGGGCGCAGGTAGGAAGCGACGAAATAAGAGAATGGGCTCGTTTAGCAAATCGCAACGTACCGATTCTGCATACCCATGATCGCTTTGGTGACCGGATTGACGAAGTCGAATACCACCCCGCTTATCACTCGCTGTTGAATTTGGCTGTTGAGGCGGGCATTCACTGCATGCGATACGAGCAACCTGCGGGTGAAGGCGGATATGTAACTCGTAATGCCTTGATGGGACTAATTACACAGATCGAAATGGGGCACGGTTGTCCTACTTCGATGACGTCTGCGGCTTTGACAACTCTGCGATATCAGCCCGAACTAGCTGAAATCTGGGAACCTCTCATTCTGAGCAGAAATTACGAACATCAGCTTCGTGCCCCTCAGCACAAGTCCGGTGTGCTTATAGGTATGGGAATGACAGAAAAACAGGGTGGGTCTGATGTGAGGGCGAACACCAGCACTGCCGTCGCTGTCAACAGTGGAGGACCTGGGGGTGAGTACCGCTTAGAAGGACATAAGTGGTTTACGTCTGCTCCAATGTGCGACGCTTTCCTGATCTTGGCGTATGCCCCCAAGGGGATGTCATGTTTTCTTGTACCTCGGGTTCTTCCTGACGGAATCCGTAACTCGCTGAGGTTTATGCGACTTAAAGACAAACTTGGTAATCGATCGAATGCATCAGCCGAATTGGAGTTTGATGACACTGCCGCGTGGATGGTCGGTGAAGAAGGGCGTGGCATTCCAACCATTATCGAAATGGTCCATTCGACACGGCTAGACGTCGCAAATTGGGGTGTTTCCTTGATGCGTCAGGCAGTTGCTCAAGCAGCGTGGCATGTGGCCCATAGGGATGCGTTCGGTGCCACCTTGATCGATAAGCCGTTGATGCAAAACGTCTTGGCTGATCTGGAGGTTGAAGTTGAGGCTGCAACGTTGATGATTACTCGTCTTTCAGGCGCTCATGAGCGGATGGAAATTGATGAGCGTGAGCGGACGTTCGCGCGCTTGGCGACGCCCGTGGCGAAGTATTGGTTGACTAAACAATCCACCCCTGTAGTTCGCGAAGCCATGGAGTGCGTTGGGGGTAACGGTTATGTCGAAGATTCAATTATGCCCCGTCTGTATCGCGAGGCGCCTTTAAACGCGATCTGGGAAGGAGCGGGCAACGTGATCGCTTTAGACATCGGCAGGGCGGCATCGCGAAATCCTGAGAGTGTGAACGTTTTTCTAGAGGAACTAGAGCAATCGCGAGGCAAAGACGCAGCGCTAGACGAACTGCTGAACGTCCTTCGGAACGACTTTTCGCAACCCATCGCCGAAGGAGATGCACGCCGACTTGTTGAGAAGATGGCGATTGCGTGGGCAGCAACGCTGATGGTTGAGCACGGCGACCCGGTGGTGAGTGACGCGTATCTCATGTCGAGAGTGGCTGGAGATCATGGTTCGCTATTTGGCACTCTCCCCAGCTCGTGCGAACTCGAGGTTATTTCTAGGCGCGCAGTTCCGGTCTGACGGTTAGGGACAAGCTCTTAACCGGTGAACGCGGGGCCGTCCGCTCGGTCGATGGTTGTGAAATCTTCGACTTTTTTTCTGGTGAGCTTTGTTAATTGTTTTTTTGGTTTACCGATAGTGAGCAGCGCGGCGACCGCAACATTTGGTTCAAGTCCCAGAAGTTCTTGAGCTTTAGCTTCATTTGCGGCGAGAAGGGTTGTGAGTGTGCCGCCGAAGCCTTCGTTTCGGGCTCCTAGCAGGATGTTCCAAGCCATGGGGTAGATGGATCCACCGCTAATGATTCCGACTCGGTCAAGGTTCTTGTCCATTGAAGCGATCACCTCGAGGTCAACGGCGATCACCAGTACCGTCGGTATCTGCGACAGATCTTCGAACATGGGGATGACGGCACGAATTGACTCGTCATTCCAGACTGTTTCCACGTCGACATTCGTTGGGTGGACGCTTTGCCAGGGGCTTTCGCCAGTGCGGCGTTGAACGCCATACACCCGGAGTGCCGGTAAGCAAAGGTGGCCAAGGTCTCGTTTGGTTTCAGGGTTTTTCACGACGATGACTCGTCCACCCTGACGATTTCCACCGCTTGGGGCGAAGCGTGCGTTGTCAAGAATTCGATACAAAGTGTCGTCTGGAAGCTCGTCGTCGGTGAAGTCGCGGGCAGCGAAAGTGGTACGCATAACGTCATACAGTTCCATCTGTTCATCCTCCCACGGGTAGCCAGATCAATGTTGGAAGATTACGGGGGGTAACTTTTTCAGTTAGCTCCATCAAGAAGTTCTTTAAACCCGTATCTGGGGTAGGGGCCAACAACCAGTTGTTCCAAAACCCCAACGCCTACAGAATCACCGCTTTTTACTCTGATCACTTCCTGTATGTGGACATTCTCGGGCCGCAAAGGTTCGATATCGTCCAAATTCCACGACTCACTGGCTATTGCTAGTTCACCTTTCCAGAACCCATGCCCCCATGTCGGGTGTCCGTAACCCATGCCTTTCATGCGAACCGACAGTATTGGCTCAAGTTCCACAACGATGGGGTCACCTTCATGTTGCTCCAAGGTCAAAGTTCCACCAGAGACGTTACGAGTTCCAGATTTCCAGGCGAAGTCGTGTGCAACTGATTTGAAGCGCCTGATATCTGGGTCTTCTATGCCCGGTATCAGCGTCGCGTCTGTGTACGCGGGCAATTGGAAACCATCCCAGTGCCAGACTTCTCCGTGGTCTCCTTCGAAAATCCCCATATGGGTGACATGGTCTGACCAGTGGAGGGGCGCCCAAAAGAATTTGAAGCCCTTTGGGTGTCGAGGTGCCCCTGGTGGGGTTGGGTCGCCCACTGGACGAACCCCCCACGAGCGGTCTTTTGTTCCGTAGGTTTGTTCAGGATTAACGGTGATTGTTTCATCGGGAAGCCGAATTTCCCCACTCCAAAATCCGAACTGATTCATACGAGTGGCGATCATCCACCGCCCAATTTGTTGCGGTGTGAGCGACTGATGATCTTCGGGGAAATGTGCTGTGCGCGGAATCCAGTGAAGATCTGCTCCGATTCCAGTGTCGTTGTCTTCGACCACGACACGAAGAGTCATCATTGGCTCAAGAATTTCAATGTGGAAAGGCCCTGTGCTCATATCGCGTGGGTCTGTCGGAGCGCGGCGGGATGCATGGAAGGCATGTTGTTTACCGCCGTAGACGACGGTGAGCGCGCAGTCTTGAATTTCGAGATTCGGATAACGAGCAGAGCTGATACCGAAGTACAAATCGCCCGTGTCGGTGTACCCGTTAAAAAATGAACGGTCATATGCATTGCGGTCGCTCGTCGCCGGTGTGGCTATTGGCCGCGAGGTCTGATGTATGTAGAAATCATCAAATGAACTGAGCAAAGTTGCTCCAATCGCAGTATTCGTCAACTAAGACTTCAATCACCTCCAACATACGGCGACTTGACTGGGTATGGCGTTCGGAAGCGCGCGCTGCCGAGATTCAGTATTTGGAGCATTGAGTGTGCGATCGTTTTAGGCCCAGAAATAGTGACCGTTCTTTGAACATCAGGCGCTCTGGAAGGTTTCGAGAGGCAAGAATGGGGAGTGTTGTGTGGGGAGGTTCAAATGAGTGCAGTTCTTGATGGTGTACGTGTTCTGGATTTTGGGCGCTTTATCGCCGGGCCGTTCGCGGCGACAATCTTGGGCGACCTCGGTGCTGATGTCATCCGAGTCGAACGTATCGATGGCGGTGAGGACCGTTGGACAACACCTGTGACATCCGATGGGCAGGGAGCCCTGTTTCTCCAAGTTGGGAGAAACAAAAGAAGCGTGACGCTGAATCCTATGAAGCCTGAGGGGCGCGAGATCATGAACGCGTTGATCAAAACGGCGGACGTAGTGGTCGCAAATCTGCCACCGGAGACAAGGAAACAAATGGGTCTCGATTATGAGACGCTTCGGTCAATCAAGGAAGACATCATTGTTTCAACGGTGACGTGCTTCGGTTCGGGTGGTCCGTTCAGCGACAGGGTGGGGTTTGATGGGTTAGCTCAGGCCATGTCAGGGGCGATGCATATGACCGGGCCTGAAGGACTGCCGACTCGTAACGCTACGCCGTATGTCGATTTTTGTACGGGTTCGTTACTTGGAATGGCCACTCTTGCGGCGCTGCGGCACCGTGATCTCACTGGCGATGGTCAAGAGCTTGAGGGAGCGCTGTTAAAAACAGCGATGACTATCGCAAACGCAACTCTCATCGAACAGGACCAGTTGCAACTGCACAGAGAAGCGTCACACAATCAGGGACAGACTGCTGCTCCTTCGGACACTTTTGAGACTTCCGATGGGTTAGTGCTCGTTTCAGTTATCGGAAATTATCAGTTTGCCCGTTGGGCAAAGCTGGTGGGCCGTCCAGAACTGGCAGACGATCCTCGGTTTCGTAACGATGAGGGACGGGGAAACCACCGACACGAGATTTGTGGTGTGATGTCGGATTGGTGTGCGGACAAAACAACCGAAGATGTTCTTCTTGCGCTTGCAGAGCTGAAAATTCCTGGGGCTCCAGTTCTTACTCCACAACAAACTCTTGATCACCCTCACGTGGAAGCTCTGGGATTCTTAGAACGAGTCGATTACCCCACAGCTACCAAAGGAGTCCCGATTAGTCAGTTCCCGGTGACAATGACTGAAAGCCCAGGTGTAATTCGCCGACGAGCACCTGAACTAGGTGAACACACCGACGAAGTGTTATTGGAACTGGGGTATAGCTCTTCGACAATCGCAGAGTTCCGATCTGATCGAATCATTTAAGGGGAATGAATGGATTTTCTAGAAGTCGCCCAGACCACTTTCGCGGCACGCGAGTTCACTGACGACCCAGTTTCAGATGACGTGCTCTATCGAATTTTTGATGCAGCACGATTCGCTCCAAGTGGGGGAAATCGCCAGGGCTGGAAAGTCATAGCGGTGCGAGACCCTCAAGTTAAACAACAACTCGGGGAATTGTGTTGGCCCGCGATGCGAGTAGCCGCTGCTCAGATGCGCGCCGGAGAGGTGTACTGGCAATCGGTTACTCCCACCTCAGTTGACATATCTGAAGCTGCTTCTGATGAATCGTTACCAATCGCAATTCCGATGTTTGAACACTTGGAGAACGTCCCCGTGGTCTGCGTGATCGCGGTCGACCTCAAGGTTGTTGCGTCGATGGACCAACACCTGGAGCGGGTGGGGGTAGTAAGTGGAGCCTCTATTTATCCCATGGCTTGGAGCGCGTTAATGGCTGCACGTAATGAGGGTCTTGGTGGGGCGTTGACCACCCTTGTGGCATCGCAGGAACCAGCAGTGCAACAACTACTGGGACTGGAGCCACACGAAGCTGTCGCTGCAATGTTGACCATTGGGAAACCACCGAAGCAGTTATCGAAGCTATCTCGCAAACCAGTGGAAGAGTTCGTGTTTCTTAATCACGCAAACGGTGAGCCACTCACCGCCTAACAATGAACTTGGTTTTTAGTGCTTCTAGTGGTTAGAAGACCGGGGAAATAGCAGCAATAGAAGGTTCGTCTCGGCGCTCGGCGGTGTTTTCTCTATCGATGTAGTCCGTAGCGGCCGATACTGCTTCGACGACCAGGGTTCGAACCTTTTCCGAGTTGTGCATTTAGTTAGGCACCATTAGACGTTTCGATCAGTCGCGAGTCGACGATGGACGCGTTCCGTTTCGGGAGGTGATTCACCCGGTAATCATCGGCGTCGGTGAACATTGAAAGCATTTTGGAGCGGGATGAGTAGTGATATATCAGCGCTTCATCCCAGAGCTCGTCAGGAGGACCAATCAGAGTGGCGACCGGGAAGGCCTGCCAGGTGATTTCCACCCCAGCCCGCTCGGCATAGGACAAAGCGACTCCATTCTTGTACGACTCGTAGCCCTCTACCCCGGTCATGTCATTGACTCCGTGATTTGCGGTTGTTTTCGTCGCCATTCGAACAAGGTTCAACATGTCTGTTGGCTGTTCGGGGTCGCGATTGTTGATGTCGTTGACTCGCTGGTCACGGAACAACCCTGGACGTTCAATGACAGGGTCAGAGGGAAGTGGTGCGTTCAGATTCAATGGGTACCCCAAGGGAGTGCCGCTGACACATTCGATAAGACGACTATTGGCTAATGCACCTGTGCGATATTTCAACAACTCTTGGTATTCCGGGTCAGTGATCATTGCGATAAAAGCACGCCGGGAGGGATACTGAGGAATCAGCAGGTAGTCCCAGTCTTCGCCCACCGTCGCGAAGAAACATGAGTTGACGTCGTTGAGGTAAAGCGGTGAGTGCCCTGTACCTAAGCGATTTGCGATGGGAGGCACGCCGGCGATGTAACGCCCGAAGTAACAGTCGCGGCCGCTGATTGGTTCGAGCCCCAAAGCCGGATCGGCTACATCGCGAAATTTGAGCAGGTTAATCATTGCTATTGGTTCGTCAAGATCGCGACCCCGTATTGACTCCATCGCTTCCTCGGTCAGATCGACATAGTCCATCTTTAACTTCCCTGTGGTGAGATACCTAAGCCAGAGCGTTTCACGCCGACCGATCGGTGCCTTTTGAATCGTAGAGGTTTAGTTGTTGAAGATTTTTCGAGTGACGCCATTTCCGGGGCTGATAATACGGCCCAAGAGTCGGATCAAAGACCTGGCGAGAACCACCGTGTCGACCAAACCAAACTTTGCAGGTTCTCCCTACAACTGCATTAACTTTTCCTAAGAACGGCTAAGAGAACCACCATTTCAGTTTTGGGCAAGCGATAGTGGGTTCATGCCCTCTTCCAGAGCACGCAAGGTATGCGCCACATTCGCCATCGCAATGGGGTTGAGTGTCTCAATGGCCGCTTGTGCAGATGGTGGGCCCTCATCTCAGCCAACCACACACGATCACTCCCACGACCACTCAGAAGAAACCTCCACGACCCAGCCAACAACCCAAACAACCACACACGATCACTCCCACGACCACTCAGAAGAAATCTCCGCGACTTATCTGAGTGACTATGAGATATCTGATCCCGTATTCGGGACAGAAACAACGGTGACAGTGTCGAACGATGTGCGCACCATCACCACAAACGCATTACCCGATCACCAAACAGGAGTGTTCCCTAACTCGGGCAACCCGAATACCATCTCCGCTCAATCTGCAATATACGAGTACACAACTGACCCTGTTTACACGGGCATCGCGCGCGAGGTAGGTGTCCCTGGTGTCGCAGTGAACGGCGTCAAGTTTGAACCGGGAACCGCTGAATCAGTGAGTTGTGCGACCGGTGAAACTTATAGGGTTGAGGGCCTCCAAAACACGTTCAGTCTGGGCATGGATTTCAACAACGCCCACGTGCAACCCACTGGTGCCTATCACTACCACGGGTTATCGGACTTGCTTGCCGAAACACACAACAGTTCAACAAGTGAACTCATCCACGTCGGATTCGCGGCGGATGGGCACCTTATTTACATATCGACAACAAATGAATACGCCTCCAGCTACCGACTTTCGGGAACTTTGAGAACTGGTAGTAATTGCCAGGTGAGCCTCGGACCAGGTCAAGGCCCAGATGTCGCTGTTGGCGGAACGATCCCCGACGGAACCTATACATCTGATTGGGAATACGTTGAGGGGTACGGAGGCCTTGATGACTGCAATGGAACATCCATCAACGGTCAGTACGCGTACGTCATCACCGATGAGTTTCCATATATCAGTCGGTGTCTCAAAGGTGAATTCACTGAGATCAGACGACGGGGGCCGACTGGTCCACAAGATGGCCAGCCCACCCAGTCGCCGGGACACCCAAACTTGGCTGTCGCTGCAGCACAGCTAGGGGTAACCGAAGAAAACCTTCGCACAGCATTGGGGCCACCTCCTCCTGACCACGACGCGACCGCCTTACAACTCGGAGTGGATGTCCAAGATCTTCGGTCAGCTCTTGAAGCCAGCCGCTAATAAACGTGACGCTCAACGAACATTGAGACGCGCAAGAACTACTTGCTACCGATCTAGATCATTGTTCCCTTGGGAGTCTGAGTTATTTACAGCGCCATCAACATTGTGACGGTTATCGCGATGCTCATAACCGCTCCAATGACCCGAAAAGCTCCTAAGGGTTGCTTGACCCATTCCCGTCCAACTGCAGAATCCGCCATCTCTTCAGGCATGTCTTTGCGCAAAGCCTGGAACTGTGCCATTTGCCCATCGGAACTGAGAATGGCAAGCAGATGTACCCCAAGGATGGCAAAAATCATCATTGGGCGTTTGCCGTCCAAATGATCGCCACCAAAGACAATGATGGCGACCAGAGCGCTAGAACTCAAAGAATAGTTACGCCATGTTGACCTCAAGTTGGCCGCATTGCTTTCGAGCATTGCGTTGAAATTAGAAAGATCCACAGAGTCTCCTTGGGTGTTCGACGGCTTGACGCTAGACCACCCTTGGCTGAGCCCAGACCAAATCAGTAACAACGAACCTGAATCGATATAAACGGGGAAGTTGGTCTCTGACCTGCTCTAGGCTCGCCGAGCAATCACTTGCGCAATTTCATAGGTAGCCAATGACACCTACCTATCGGGTATTCATGGTGAAGCCCCACAGTGGAGAGGTTGGGACATGACAGTTCGTATCGAGAAGTCAGGCCCGGTCTGGACTGTCATTCATTCCCGCGCTGAGGCACGCAACGCAATGGACCCTGATAGCGCCGAAGCACTCTATGAAGCTTTTCTTGAGTTTGAGAATGATGATGATGCCAGCGTGGCGGTTTTTTGGGGAGAAGGCGGCGCTTTCTGCGCCGGGTGGGATCTAAAGCACGCCGCTTCTTTGGACGACCCCAACCCACTCTCCAATTTAGCAATTCCCGCCGACGGAGGTGATCACGGAAATGGGACTGATATCCCAATGGGGGCCATGGGGCCAAGCCGCCTTGAGCTCGATAAACCAGTAATCGCAGCAGTCGCAGGACCAGCGGTTGCCGGCGGAATGGAATTAGCGCTCTGGTGCGATTTTCGAGTCATGGAACAGTCCTCTTATCTCGGGGTGTACTGCCGACGCTGGGGAATCCCACTTATCGACGGGGGAACTGTGCGGCTACCTCGACTAGTAGGCGAAGGAAGGGCTTTGGAACTTATCTTGACGGGACGCCAAGTAATGGCCGAGGAGTGTGAACGGCTTGGATTGTGCGAATACGTGGTACCTGAAGGACATTCTCGACAAAAAGCAGAAGAGTTAGCTCATCAGATCGCGTCGTTTCCTCAATTGTGCGCTCGTGCCGACCGCCGATCAGTGCGAAAACAACACGGCTTGTCGCTCAGGGATGCCCTTACCCAGGAGTGGCACAACAGCCGGCACGTTCTCGAAGCTGAAGGAATATCAGGCGCCGGCCGCTTCAGTTCAGGCGACGGACGTCATGGAACCTTCGATAACTCATGATGAGGCAACCCACCCAACCAAATTTTTCCAAATGAGCTAGAGATGGACCATTCTCAAAAAGGACAAGTCGAACGCATCGACGCCATAACACTTGCAACCGTTGATATGCCCGAGTCAGTTGCTTTTTACGAAAGTCTGGGCTTCGCGGTTTCCTACGGTTCCCCGTCCGATTCATTTGTGACATTACGTTCTGGGTCTTGTTTTGTGAACTTGTGGGCAACCGAAAAAACGGCGCAGCCCAACAATTGGTGGGGCAGGGTAATTTTTTATGTCGACGATGTAGACGTGATGTACCAAAAAGCACTTGATTCTGGCCTTACACCGTTACAAGAACCTCGGGATGCTCCCTGGGGGGAAAGGTTCTTTCCCATTTCTGATCCTTCAGGCCATGATTTGAGTTTCGCCAAGCGAATTAGCACTTGAGATAACACAGGCACGCTAACCATGCATACAGACAGCACAGACGAGAACCCTTACGCCCATGCCCGCTACGAAGGGTTCCCTATCGGGTTTTTTGATCGCGCCGACTCGACTAACGACAACAACTTTTATGTGGAACCTCGAATGGTTACCCATATCGATGATCGAGCTATCAGCGCGGTAGGTGATCTGTACCGAGAACTCGAGATCAACGGCAGAGTGCTCGATCTCATGAGTTCGTGGGTAAGCCATTTCGTTGAGGTACCAGAGGAATTAGTCGCTCTGGGAATGAATCAGGAAGAGTTGATAAACAACTCACAAGCTTCGTCATGGTGCCAACATGACCTCAACCTGGATCCTCATCTCCCTTTCGACGACAACTATTTTGACGCCGTTGTGTGCTGTGTCTCCGTCGACTACCTGGCACGTCCTCTTGAAGTGTTCGCTGAGGTCTACCGAACAGTTCGAACGGGCGGACTCTTCGTGAATAGTTTCTCAAATCGGTGTTTCCCTACAAAAGCAATCCAGGGGTGGGGGCAGACTGACGATCAAGGACACGTGTCAATCGTTGGCGAGTACTACCGTCGCACCGGACCCTGGGCCGATCTACACGCCGAACTGAGAACTCCTCCCAACGAACCAGGTGACCCGCTGTACGCCGTCTGGGGGCACAGGGCATAACGACAGCCGTGATGATTTACCCAATTCGCCTCACACTTAGGCGACACGACTATCGTTGCCAAACCGTTACTAGGAGGCCGGTTTGACCCCAGAACAAGCAAAAGAGCTAATTCGACACATAATGGAAGACGGCTTTAACCAACAAGACATATCAGTAGTGGAGGCATCATTTACCGAAGATTACGTGCGTCACGGTTACGGCGGCCCATCAGCTAATTCGCTAGCCGAACACATCAAATCGTTGAAGAACTACCACTCCGCGCTTACCGAGGCACGATTCGAAATTCAACAAATGGTCAGCGACGGTGAATCGGTCGCTGTGAGGTACATCCTCAGAGGTGTCCACACCGGAACTTTCATGGGAGTCGAACCATCAGGGAACGAGATTGAACGTCACGCCGTCGCCATCTTCACAATTCGTAACAACAAAGTCGTCGAAGGCCACATCGTTAGTGACAGTGGCGGCTTACTCGAGCAGCTTCAAAACAAATAAGCACCAACAAACCTGATGCGTTGACCTCATAAGAAGCCGCCCTCAAGCTGCCTATGGGGTGACGTCAACGGCACCACCCCAACCATTGCGTTTAGCATCTCAGCCCATGGGTGCACGAAGCGGGAATCAATATTTAAGTGGGCTCGGTGACTCACGAGAGATTTGGGTTGATGGTGAACGAGTAGTTGACGTAACAACGGACCCGCGTTTTCGCGGCACAGCACTCACTATCGCCGAGCTTTACGACCTTCAACTCGATCCGGAACTTACCGACGAGATGACATATGAGTCACCAACGACCGGTGACCCAGTCGGGTTGTCGTTCATCGAACCTCGTTCCCGCGAAGATCTAGAAAAACGCCGCCAAATGGTGAAACGTTGGATGGATCACACCTCTGGGATGTTCGGACGTTCTGCTGACTTTATGAACATCATGGTCACAGGTCTCGCTATGTGTTGGCAGGATTTCCAACGTGGTGACCGACCTTACGGAGATTACTTAAGGCGCTATTACGAGGAGATCCGCGAAAGAGACCTTGTCCTCACACACACTTTAGTAACCCCTCAATACGACCGATCTCGCCCGGTGGAGGAACAAGACAACGAAGTGGCAGCCCACGTTGTTGAAGAAAAACCAACTGGCTGGATAGTTCGCGGCGCTCGGATGGTCGCCACGTTGTGTGCACACAGCGACGAAATACTTGTCGCCCCTTCGAGTTACCTTCCTGCCAATTCAGATGCGGAAAAGTTTGCATTCTGTTTTGCTTTACCGATCGCTACCCCCGGTATGAGATTTATCTGCCGCCCGTCACTAACCCCGATGGCTGCAGCGTCTGAAATGGATCATCCACTTAGCGGACGACTTGATGAAATCGACGGCACCGTCATCTTCGATGACGTTCTAGTCCCCTGGGAACGAACCTTTATCTACCGAGACGTCGAAATGTGTAATGGGTTGTTCAATCGCACCGGTGCGATGGAACAAGTCATGCATCAATTTTCAATAAAAAACCTAGCGAAGGCCGAATTTATGATGGGGTTAGCCTTCCGCGTCGCTGAATCAACCAATGCGGATCAGTTCTTGCATGTCCAGGGGATGTTGAGCGAGTTGATCGTCTTCACCGAGCAACTAAGAGCTGCGCTTGTGGCCGCAGAAGCCGCCCCAGTTGTAAGAGACAACGGGTTCTCCTACCCAGCCTCTCTCCCCCTCTGGACAGTGCGCCAAACCTTTCCTCAAGCCTTCCAACGCATGTGTGAAATTATCCAAATAATCGGTGCCGGGGGGCTCGCTGCAACCCCATCGTTTGCCGAACTTACCGGACCTCGCGCAGACGATATCGATCTTTATTTCCAAAGTGTCAACTCAAGCAGCAGGGACCGCATAGCCCTATTTCGACTTGCTTGGGATGCGTCATCATCAGGGTTTTCTGGCCGCCAGCAGCTCTACGAACGCTATTACTCCGGCGACCCCGTGCGTTTAGCCGGGGCTTTGTTCAACCTCTACGACAAAACTCCTTACAAAGAACGGATCGACCAACTCCTTGAACGACTTGATGGTGGTGAAGTCTCATGAATCGGGTTGACCTGCCCAAACGCCGAACCCAGCTGTCCGGCCACAACGGCAAGTAATGTGACAGATGAACCGGGGGGTCAAATGGTCCAGATGACGGTATTCACCGGTGAGCGGTCCATGGCTGGGTACCGCCTGAATAAGTTGTCAGCCAGCCTCACCGATCCAGATAACAGAGCAACCTTTCTTGCCGACGAACCCGCTTACTGTCGTCGATTTGATTTAACGGCCAGCGAAACAGAATTAATAAAAACCCGTGACTGGTCGGGGATGGTGGAGGCTGGTGGCAACGTGTACGTGTTCTTAAAGATCGCGGCGACCGTTGGTTCAAATCTGCTGGAGGTAGGCGCAGAGATGCGTGGCGAAACTCTTGCCCAATTCATGGCGACACGTTCACCACAAAGAAGGTCAAAATAATGGGGCAAATAGTTGGTGGAATTGGTGTCAGTCACGCTCCATCTCTTGCTCGCGCATACGACGAAGGCAAAGGCGAGGATCCTGCTTGGCGCGATATTTTCAAGAGTTACGAACCTGCGGCCGATTGGCTCAAAGCGCTACAGCCTGATGTTCTAATAGTCGTCTACAACGACCATGTGAACCAATTCTTTTTTGACGCTTACCCAACATTCGCATTGGGTGTCGCTGACACCTTTGCCCAAGCTGACGAGGGGTGGGGGAAGCGACCTTTGCCAGACCTTCTAGGCGATAGCAATCTCGGCTGGCATATAGCAAGAAGCCTGGTTGCGGACGAATTTGACCCAACTATTTGTCAAGAAATGGTGGTGGACCATGGGGTTTATTCGGTTTTGCCGTTCCTGATGCCACCTCCTTGGGAAACACCTATCGTCCCGCTGGCCGTCAATGTCATTCAACACCCACTGCCAACGGCTCAACGTTGCTTCAATATTGGCGCAGCAATAGGTCGCGCTGTCACCTCCTTTCACGATTCGCGAATTGTGATCATCGCAACAGGAGGAATGTCCCACCAATTACATGGCACCGACTTTGGTCACCTTGCTCCGGACTGGGATAACGAATTTTTAGATCTTCTGGAAAGCAACCCAGGGGCCTTGTGTGAACTGGACCATTTGGATTACATGCAGAGAGGGGGCGCGGAGTCAGTTGAGGTAATCATGTGGCTAGTAATGCGCGGCGCCTTGGGACCACGAGTCCGCAATATTCATCGCGCCTACTTCGCCCCGATGCTTACGGGATATGGACTCGTTTGTTTTGAGTCAGACTAGATCGCAACTCTCGTTCTTCTGCTTGACTGAGTCACGCACCAAATGCAAGAGGTATCAATGACGCTTATTGCTCGCGCCGATCAAGTCGGGAGCTTGCTCCGCCCTCCATTGGTAACGCAGGCGTGGAAAGCATTCGCAAGAGACGAACTAGACGAAGCAGACCGACGTTCCATTGAAGACGACGCGATCCGCACATCGATACGTCAGCAAGAGGAAACAGGTATTGGTGTCATTACCGACGGCGAGTTTCGGCGAGATGTCTGGTGGTCCGGTTTCATACCGTACGTCGAGGGAATTGAGCTATTCGAAGCAACCCAGTCGCCTTTCGCCAGCAATGTGGCTGAAAAGGCCGACGCCTATATCCCAAAACTGGTACGTACGGCGGAGCCTTTGAGCCACCCTGGGAACGCAATTATGGGCGACAATTACAAGTTCGTTGCGGAGATCACCAGTCGTGCTACAAAAGTCACCATCCCTGCTCCCAGCCGGTTCCATTTCCAATATGGGGTCAACGCGATCGATGAGGCGGTATACCCAAACCGAGAACAATTCTGGGACGATGTCACTCAGGTCTACAAATCAGAAATCGCTGGTCTGGAAAACTTGGGTTGTAACTTCATTCAAATTGACGATCCAATTCTGAGTTTCTTTTGCGATCCGACAGCCACTGAAAAGATGAAAATCGACGGTGAAAACCCGGAAGCCCTCATTAAGGAATACATAGATGCAACGAACGCAGCTGTGTCTGAACGGGCCAGCTCTACGACCGTCGGTTTACATATTTGTCGAGGCAACGCGAGGTCAACCTGGGCGGTGTCTGGAGGTTATGCAGCCATCGCTGAACAGGTGTTCCCGCATCTCGATGTGGATGTCTTTTTTCTCGAATTTGACGATGAACGTTCCGGCGACTTTGAACCTTTGCAACTCATTCCCGCGTCCACTTCGATAGTGCTGGGCCTGGTTACGAGCAAGCACCCTGAGCTGGAATCACCGGATCTATTAAAACGCCGTTTAGATCAGGCAAGCCAATACGCCGATCCGTCTCGACTGGGCATTAGCCCGCAATGCGGGTTCGCCTCGATTCTCGAAGGCAACCTTCTCACCGAAGAAGACCAGTGGGCGAAGCTGCGGCTGGTGGCAGAAGTAGCAGAGGACTACTGGGCTAACTAACTATCTCTTTGCACGACAAGTTGAAGGCGTCGTGGTTACCAAATGAAGTAACTAATTCTGGCCTCACAAGCGGTGTTTTTTAGCCAAATAACAGTCGGTCGATCTGCTGTGCTTGTTCACTTGCGTCTTTCAAGTCAATACCCCACATCGGGGGCTTCACACATATTGAGTTGGCGTGTTTAGCGATGTTCTCGATTTCTTGGCGGACGTCATCGGATGTCCCACATATGGCGAAGGTCTCAGCCGCTTCCAAAGGAACCAATTCGACGCACTGATCGAGTGGAACCGAGCGGCGGGCTTCTACCAGGGTGTCGAACAGTTCGCCGAAACCGTGCGCGTCAAAATAAGAGCGGTAGCTCGGGATAGATGCGTAGAACGCCACGTTGCCGCGGGCACGCCGAGCGGCGACTTTTGAATCCGCGTCAATCGAAGCTGTTAACCAGAGCTGGATGTCTAGGTCCTTGAGATCGCGACCCGCCTTGGCTGCGCCTCGGTGAAACGCAGGTAACGCCCGTTCGACTAGCCACCATCGTGACCAGATGGAATGGCCGATGAAGCCATCGGCGCATTCTCCCGCGAGTTCGCACAAGTGTTCGCGCAACGAAGCGACCCAGATGGGGACTTGTCTCGCGTTGGGCCCGAAGTTCGGGTGAAGACCGGCGAAAGACAGCTGGTAGTGCTCGCCGCGGTAGTCAGGAATTGAATCCGCTTTCGTTGCGGCGGATTCAAAAACCAGCCGGAGAATCTCAATCACTTCACGCATGCGACTTATTGGCTGAGAAAAGTCCTGACCGAAGAAGTCTTCTGTCCAAGTTTGAGGAGCGGTACCTAGACCGAGTGTGAACCGTCCGTTGCTGATCTCATCGAGTTCAATAGCGGCGCAGGCTGTTTCGAAAGGCGAACGGACGAATGCCATGGCGATGCCCGTTTCAAGTTCTAACGAACTGGTCGACGCTGCTGCCACGGCCAAACTCGCCCAAGGCGGACCATAAACCTGGTTGCCGATAATTCCGGCATACCCCCGGTCTTCTAATTGTTTAGCTCGCTCCCCAATGGTCCCGGCGTCTCCGCTGCCGATAGGGGCCCAACATTTCAACATCGGTTACTCCCTTTTGTCACCGGCCACCTCCGGTCGGGTCGCGTGTCATTGGAATAGCTGTTCGCTATATCAGCACAGATCACAATGAAGCTCTTGGGATGGTCAGGCCTTGTCAATTGCGTGTTTTTGAAGGTCCCCTAGTTTCACCCATTCAAGCGTCGCTATATGGGTCGCCCGTAAACGAACCTGGGGTGCAACACCAGCCTCGAATGCTTCCTGCCACCGCGGAGCGCACAGACACCAAGAGTCACCATGTCGAAGACCAGAAAAACCCATCTCTGGATGCGGTGTACTCAAATCATTTCCCGCATTTTTGGAATATTCTAAAAAGTCGTCGGTGACCACTGCACAAACCGTGTGAACGCCTAAATCGCCAGCACCCGTGTTACAGCAACCGTCGCGGTAGAACCCCGTCACTGGGTCAAGGCTGCACTCCTCAAGTTCTGTTCCTAATACATTTGCCGCCATGGCCGCATCCCCCTGGCCTCCGAGATAGAACATCAAAACTAGGCGACATCGCTGTTGATAGTTCGTTCGCGCAAACCTGCGTCTTCCAAAAGGTGATGTAATCAACAGTGACCATGGGAGTAACTGCCGTCGGGAACTTTGCAGACGGTGTTGATTTAGAAGGGGAACATGATGGTTGATCAGCTACCAGAGGAACTTCGGGCCCTCAAAACCCGGATGAAGACATTCATCAACGACGTCGTGATTCCTCGTGAACCTGAGCTTATGGCTGAGGACTCCAACTCTGAGACAGTCGCTGCAGAACTCAAAACCGAAGCTAAGGAATCAGGATTGTGGGCTCTCGGGCACCCCACTGAAATTGGCGGAGGTGGGCTTCCTTTCATGGATTTCGTCTATTTGAACGAAGTTATTGGAAGGTCTCATTGGGGTTCGTGGGCAGTTGGCAGCCTGTCTATGCAAGATTCGATCATGTTGCATCAGTACGCGAGCGACGAGCAACGGGAACGATTCCTAGAACCCTTAGTCGCCGGTGAAATTTATCCGTCAGTCGGATTGACCGAACCCGAAGTGGCAGGATCCGACCCCACGCAAATGCAGGCAGTTGCGATTTTGGATGGCGATGAATGGGTAATTAGCGGACACAAATGGTTTACCTCAGGCGCCAATCGCGCTGCATTCACAACAGTGTTTGCCATCACCGAACCCGACGCGGAAAAACACAACAAATTTAGTTCAATCATCGTCCCCACCGACACTGAGGGTTACGAGATTGTTCGAGTTGTGCCAACTATGGGCCACACCGGGGGAAATCATTGTGAGGTCAATTACAACGACGTTCGGGTCCCGTACGAAAATCTTCTTGGCGGACGGGGACAAGGCTTTCACATCGCACAAAAGCGACTCGGGCCTGGGCGAATCTTTCATTGCATGCGCTGGTTAGGGCAGGCGCAACGCGCGTTTGAGTTGATGTGCGAACGAGCGAAGACGCGGTACGCCCATGGCAGTTATCTCGCCGAAAAGGGCGATATCCAATCGATGATTGCTGAATCAGCGGCAGAAATTCAAGCCGCTCGGATGATGACCCTCGACGCGGCACGCGCCATTGATTCTGGGAGTGAAGCCCGCACCGAAATCAGTCTCATTAAATTCTGGGGCGCACGCATGCTTCATAACGTTATTGACCGCGCCATCCAGGTCCACGGAGCGTTAGGTGTCACATCCGACACACCCCTGGAATTCATGTACCGAGAAGCCCGCTACGCAAGGCTTTACGACGGCCCCGACGAAGTGCATCGGATGGTCGTGGCCCGACGGTTAGTACGCGACCCCTACAACGGTGTCCCATGGGCCTAACCAAAATTTGAGGACCCCACAATTGCGGTTTTACAGCAGTGAGGGCCGCGACAGACATTTTCGACGATCCGCGAACTCTAAAGATAATTAACGGCGTCCTCGGACCAGCCGTCCCGGTCGTGCACCGGTGAATTCGCCGTTTTCTCGGACAATTTCGCCTGCAACAACGGTTGCTTTGTACCCGTACGACTCTTGCATGAGACGAGGGGCTCCAGTGGGAAGGTCATAAACCATCTCGGGCGCAGAAATCCCAAGTTCGTCATAATCGATCACGTTGAGATCGGCACGTTTCCCAACTTCCAAGGTGCCTCGGTCCCCTAAAAGTCCGTAGACCTCGGCGGTGTCGTGCGTCATCAGCTTGACCGCGTCTTCGATTTTTATTTTGGGACCGTTTGTCCGGTCGCGGGTCCAGTGGCTGAGCATGTATGTCGGTGTCGAAGCGTCACAAATCAATCGACAGTGCGCTCCTCCGTCAGAAAGACTCCAGAAAGCTCCATGGTGGTTGAGTCGTTCATACGTTGGGTCCAGCGTGTGTTCCGAAAAATCAGATAGTGGGAAGAAAATCAATCCCTTTCCACCATTACTAACAAGTACGTCGTATGCATATTCGTAAGGATCGCGACCTTCTTGCTGAGCCCGAGCGGCAACTGAATCATCAGGGGCGGGCTCGTAGTTTGGTTCTTCAGATAGCGGATACATCTTGTGGAAACCATGAGCAACGTCGTGGTTGAATCGTCCTGTGTATCCAGTGGATTCAGAAAGAATTTGTTGCTTTACCGAGTCTTTCAACAGTTCGGCAGCCAAGTCAGCGGGTGATAACACGTCTGCTAGTTGGACATATGTGGGGTGCATCTTAAAAGGGTGGAGCGAGGTCTCTAACCCAAATAGCAATCCAGCTGGGCGTCCAGCGACCTGGGCTATCACTTTTCCCGTGCCGTCAAGTGGTGCCGATGACAGTTCAAGTAGGTCACGCCATTGTTGGGGTTCGCTATCTGCCTGCGTTAGCGCATAGGTAACTGTGAGCCCATAATCGCTTGCAAGTTCACGCATCCATTCAATATCGCTGCCGAAATTACCTTCAAGGCCTCCAAGTCCGATGTCGGACGCAACTTCTACGACTCCGCCACCCGCTTCGGCCACGGCTTGCCCCAAAGCGATTATTTCTTCAGCACCAGCAAAAGTCCCCGGGACGGGTTCCCCGTCGAGAGCGCGATGAAGCATGGTTCGCGAAGAAGTGAACCCGAGAGCTCCTGCTTCGATTCCTTCTTGAACAATTTGCGCCATGGCAGTTAGATCGTCAGCTGTCGGTTCTTCGTTTCGCGCTCCGCGCTCTCCCATCACATAGGCGCGAACAGAGCCGTGAGGGACTTGTGTTGCGATGTCCATGACGCGCGGCATCTCCTCGAGAGCCGCTAGGTACTCAGGGAATGTTTCCCAATTCCACTCGATGCCTTCAGCGAGTGCGGCTCCTGGTATGTCTTCGACTCCCTCCATCAGTTGGATTAACCAATCATGGCTGTCAGGTTTCGCTGGTGCGAAACCAACACCACAATTGCCAAAGACAGTGGTAGTAACACCGTGGAGTGACGAAGGACTCATCTCGGGGTCCCAGGTGGCTTGGCCGTCGTAATGGGTGTGGACATCTACAAAGCCTGGAGTTACCAGGTATCCGGTTGCGTCAATTTCGCGACGTCCCGGTCCGATGTTTGCCCCAACTTCTGAAATACAGCCGTCATCGATAGCGATGTCCGCTTTTCGTGCTTCAGCCCCGGTCCCGTCAACAACATTGCCTGATCGAATCACTATGTCATGCATTGCGTCTCCCCTCATCTCCGACCCAGTCTATTGAATTTGTCGAGACTCTTTGAGAGAGAACTGCGTTACATCGTTCAGCCGTAGATGGTGAACCGGCGTTTCGAGACATAGTGGTGTAGGTGGTGGAACCGTGGCTCCGCTTCAAAACACGTTTCTCTCAACGGAAAGATTATTCGCTGAGACCTAGGGTTAAGAAATGGTCTCCGCTACCGCCTCCGCTCGCGAGAACTTTGATCGTGACGGTTTTGTCGTAATTGAGGATTTGTTAAATACGACCGAACTTGAAAGCTTCGGCGCTGCAGTGGATTCAGGGGTCCGGACGCGGGTGGGAGCCGATGACCGACAAGTCAATGAGAAATCTCTTTACGAGCAAAGCTTTCAACAATGCGCGAATTTGTGGGAAGACAACCCTGATGTGCGAGGTCTGACCTTTCACCAAGAGTTGGGGGAGATGGCTGCTTCTTTACTTGGCGCTGAGACATTACGCATTTGGCATGATCAGGCTTTGTATAAAGAGCCGGGGGGACGAGAGACAGACCCGCACCAAGATTGGCCGTTGTGGCCTATTGGTCCAGCTCGTCAAATCACGGCTTGGATCCCTTTTGAGGGATCGACCTTGGATGGCGGGGCGATGGGTTACTCCCCTGGTTCCCATCGATTGGGGTTAGCGAAGTTTTCCGATATCACGCGAGAAATTCGGAGTGAGCCATACCCATATTTTGATCACCCGGAGATGACTGATGTCGTTTGGGTGGAAGCACCAATCGGTTCAGTAGTTTTCCATCATTCCTTGACGGTTCACCAAGCACGAGCCAACACCAGTGACCACATGCGCCGTGTGTATTGCATTATTTATTTCGAGGACGGGTGTGTGCGCTCGAGACCTCATTGGCATCAAAGCCTTGATCGGCAGGGAATCGAAGAGGGTCAACCAGTGCGGGGACCTGTAACACCTGTCGCATGGCCTCGGCCGGGGCGTGATTTGCCGGAACCGCCAAAAGAGATGGGACATCCACCCAGAACCGGCTTCCGGTCCTGATATTTACTCGATCCCCGTAGTTAAGTATTCGAAGGTTTCGTCGCGTTAATGGGCGTCGTTTTCAGTCAGCCCTGCTATTTGTAAGGCTTTGAGCTTTGCGCCATCAAGGTCGTAATGCCTGCGGGTAACAATTCGCTGTGCGTAGAGCCCTCCTCCGGCTTGAATATTGGTCACAGATTTCCATCCGCCGTAGCTGTCTGCTGTGAGGTCTCGGATGGTGTGCATCAGACGCGCTCTGTATTCCCCGTCAACGTCGGGGCCTGTTGACATGTATTTACGCGCGAGATGGCCTACTTCTTCGTTTTCAAAATCAGCGGGACTGGGGGTGGTCAATACTGCCCCGCCGGCAATGTCGTGGAGGTGACGAACAATGTGGTTGTAGTTGGCTGCCGCATGGAATTTTCCAGCATTTGTGTATAACTCGTTGGGGAAGGCAGCTCCTTCGGGTCCAATACTGCAGTTATCAATCGCTGCTTCCAACGTTGCTCGAATCAGCGTGGCGTGGATAATCATCTCGGAGATTTTTTCTTTGACGTGGGAGATGCCAGCTGTTCCGTTCGCTTCGGCTACCAATTGGGCTAACCCAACAAGCTGGTCGGCTTCTTCCACAAATGCTGAGAGGCCTCCCAGCCGTTCCCACAAGCCAAGGGAGTGCGCAAAAACTGCAGCAAAAGCAGTCTCACCGTCAAGAAAAACTCGTTCGTAAGGAACGAATACGTCGTCAAAAATCACGAACCCTTCGGGATAATGATGCTCCCCCGAGACCGGGAATGACCGTATGTCCTCGTGGCGGGGCGCGTAGGTGGTGTTGATGATTCGTACCCCTTCTGCATTGACGGGCACAGCGCAACCTATTGACCAGTCTTCTTCACCGGCTTTCATCGCCTTAGTGGGGATTGTCAGTAATTCGTGACCGAAAGAGGCGCCTGTTATGTGCAACTTTGCGCCTCGGATGACGACTCCGTCTCTTTGGCGGTCTACGACTCTTACGTAGCTGTCGAGGTCATTTTGTTTCGCGGGTGGCTGTGAGCGGTCCCCTTTTGCGTCGGTAATACATTGAGTTATTCGAATGTCACCGACTTGGGCTTCTTCAATGAACGCGTTCATCCGTTCGATGTAGCCCGGTTTCACGTCGTCCATTCGGCCTGCTGCAGTTTTCAACGTTTGGATGGACGTGTAGGTGACGTGCGCCATCATTCCTGCTTCATGCAGCAACGGAATCATTTCGCGCAGATCATCCGCTGAAGAGGGGACAGTCATTAGTGGCGAGGTTGCGTCAGGTGCTGGATCAAAAAATCGGTCGTACCCCGCTGCGGTCGTTTCTACTGTCTTCCCCAACAAAGGGTGTCCGGGAAGGTCGTCAATAGTCTTGCCTTCGAAGAATGTTTTCCGCCCATCCCGAAGCGATTCTTTGTATTGATCACCAGTCAACATGTGGGTTCCCCCCCTGAAGTATTAACCCTGTTTGTTTGAGCGAAAATTGTGAGTTCAGGTCATTGCCCGAACGTAGGTGCCGATGTCGAAGTAATCGCGCCAGTAATAGATCTTGCCGTCGCGCATTTCGAAGACCCCGGTGCAGGGGAGATCAACCGATTTGTCTCCGGCTGTGGTGCGGTCAAGGCGCTCAGCGATGACAACGTCGTCACACGAAGCGATATTTAACAGATCCCACTGAGTTTCAGTCCAAGGCGCAGTGAATTCGGTAATCATCGTGCGTACGTTCTCGCGCCCGGATACTGGCCCGGTTGGCATGTTGTGGTAGGTGCCGTCCTCGGTGAAATAAGACGCTAATTCGTCAGCATCAAGACGAGACCAAGCCGATACGAACTCCCTGATGATTTCTTCGTTTTGTAGGTCGCTCACTTTTTATCTCCGTACTTGCCCAGCATCTTGAGCTTTTGCAAGTCGTTGCTCACCGTAACCCCGATAGGCAACGCTCTGCTTAGCGCGGCTGCTGCCACAGAATGATTCCAGTTGGTTCTCGGTCTCCAAACGAATCATTGTCGACTCTCCTGGATCTATGATCGGACCTCTCTACGGCTTGGAATTTCCTATGAATCTTGAACTTTCTGCAGATGAACTTCTGACAACCACACGTGCCGTCCGAAAGCGCCTGGATCTGAATCGCCCTGTTGAACGATCGTTATTGCTGGAGTGCACAGATATTGCTTTTCAAGCACCAACGGGGTCGAATGCTCAGGGCTGGCATTTTCTATTCGTCGAAGACCCCGAAAAGAAACGCCAGCTAGCCGATCTCTACGGCCAGGGGTTCGACCCCTATGTGAACAGTCCTCCGCGTGAATACGCTCCTGGCGATATTCGTGCACAACGAGCTGAATTCGTACGGGGTTCAGCAATGCATTTGCGAGAAGTGTTTCATGAAGTTCCGGTGCTGTTAATACCACTCATGTTGGGGCGACCGGAAGAAGCCGACTCTTTCGGGCAAGCCTCTATGTGGGGTTCAATTATCCCCGCTGTTTGGAGCTTCATGCTCGCTGCGCGGGAAAGAGGTCTCGGCAGCGCTTGGACCACCCTCCATCTTCCGTTTGAACGTGAAGCAGCGGAACTATTAGGGATTGATTACAACCTATGGACCCAGGTTGGATTGTTTCCTGTGGCCCACACCATCGGAACCGACTTCCAAAGGGCTCCCCGACTAGACACAGCTGGTCTCGTAAGTTTTGACACGTTCGGAAGCCAGTAACGTCGCTCATTGAAGACAGTGAGGTGAACTTGCCGGTGAAAAATCTCGAGTTGTTAAGTGGGACCATCAGTATTAGTGGGGAAGAACTCTATTGGGAGTTGGTTCGCGACGCAGAAGCGGGGATAGCTGATCAGCGGCCAGTTGTTGTTCTGTCCCATGGAGCGGGCGGCTCTCATGCTGCGTGGTACCAGCAAATTCCAGAAGTCGGACAGCGATACAGAGTCTTGACGTGGGACAGTCGCGGTTTCGGTAACTCTACGAACGAAACCAATCAATTAGCGCCCACCAATGCAGCTCGTGATTTGGCTGCTGTGCTCGATCATCTTGAAATTTCCGAGGCGCATCTTGTCGGACAATCAATGGGTGGCTGGCACGTTTCTGCATTTCTCGCGCTATTCAGCGAGCGAGTCCTATCCGTTACCTACGCTGACACTGTCGGCGGCCTTTGGACTGATGATCTCCGCGGAGCGTATGAGGATTTTCGTGCGGGCGGGGGCCTGCAAGGGACACGAGAGCTTCCATTAATTGGAGGACACCTTGCTCTGTGGGCTGGCGATGTTGATCGCGATATCGCTCACGCGTTTTTGTACCAAGCATTGGGTTCGTTTCATTCGCCGCCTCTTGATCGTCTAGGGGAGGTGCTTGAATTTACGATTGATCATTCAAGCTTTGATGATCTCGATATTCCGGTTTTATTTATTGCGGGTGAACACGACCAAATTTTTCCCCCTGCATTGCTGCATGATTCTGCGAATCGCATTCGCGGAGCTCAATTTGTTCAAATCCCTAATGCTGGGCACAGCCCGTACTTCGAACAACCTGGTGCTTGGAACGCTGCGTTGCTTGAATTTCTTGCCGCCACCGCTCAAGACTCTTCCAACTGAAGGCGCCTTAGTTTTCACAAGTTGACGCACATGGTCCCTAGGACCAGCCGCTACGTTGCGGTAGCAGCGAGCTGGTGAGCTACCAAACGAGCGTAAAGGCCATCCTCATGCAGAAGCGTTTCGTGGTCTCCGACTTGGACAACCCTGCCAGCGTCCATCACCACAATTTTCGTAGCGTTACGCACTGTGGATAATCGGTGAGCGATGATCAGCGTGGTCCGGCCCCGCATGAGCGTCTGGAGTGAGGCGTGGACGGCTGCTTCGTTAACGGCGTCGAGATGTGAGGTGGCTTCATCAAGCACCAGCACTGGGGCATCTTTCAAAAACGCGCGCGCTATAGCCACACGTTGACGCTGACCTCCCGAAAGGCGCACGCCCCGTTCACCGACTTGAGTGTTGAGACCCTGAGGTAAGTTCGCCACAAAGTCACTCAATGAGGCTTGCTCAATGGCCATGCGCAGTTCTGTCTCTGAAGCGCCGGGTCGCGCCATGGCGACGTTATGGGCAAGCGTGTCATGAAATAGATAGGTCTCTTGGCTAACCATGGCCACGTGGGCGCGCAAATCATCGAGATCTAATGAGCGAAGATCTTCTCCGAATAGAAGAATACGGCCATCGGTTGCGTCCCAGAATCTCAGGATGAGTTGGGCAGATGTCGTCTTACCTGCGCCGGATGGTCCGACGATCGCCACGCTTGTGCCTACCTCCGCATTGAAAGTCACGCCTGATAAGGCCTCAGTCTCCGTACCCGGATAGCTAAAGACCACATTTTCAAAGGTGACCCCGTTGGTGGCTTTAGCTGCGTTGAGGGCTACCGGCGTCGCAGACGAGACTACGGGGACATTTTCGTTGTGCACTTGGTATAAACGTCGCGCGGCACCGAGCGTGTCCGCGAGTTGTCGTCCAACATGAGCAATTTCAGCGACTGGCAAAAAGCAAGCTAAAGCAAGCAAGGTCAGCAGCGGAAGGGTCGTCGGGGCTAGATCTCCCGCCGAGACAAGCCCCGCGCCAGTTATCACCACGGCGAGCCCTCCAAGACCGGTAACGACCTCAAGCACCGCTGTTTGTCGAGAGAGGTCCCGATAGAAGGGCAGCCGGGTGTCGACGTGGCGTTGCACTCGTTTCAAGAAGGCTTCCGAACGCGCTGCGGACTGCTGAAACGCCAGAACTTCACCGAGTCCTTGAACGGTGTCCACGACAAAGGCGTTCAGATCGCCAAGCGCTTCGCGGTCCTCAGAACCAAGGGTGTCGAGCCGGCGGCGCAATAAGAAGGGGCTGATGACTACAACGGCTAGGAATGGAACCAGAGCGACTGCCATCGACCAACCCAGGACCCCTAACGTGATCAGCACTGCGGCGGGCACTAATACGGCGACGAAAGCAGGCGCCACGGTGTGAGCGAAGAAGTACTCCACCATCTCCACGTCGTGCGTTGCCATGGCGACCATGTCACCTGTACGTCTGCGCACTAGATATGCGGGGGCGAGTTGGTCCAGTTTGGAGTAAAGCGCTACTCGCATTTCGGCCAACATGCGGAACGCCATATCGTGAGCGATCCAAGATTCCAACCAATGCAAGATGCCCGCCAACGGCGCGACCACGGCAAGAGCGACGAGTAAACCTCCAAAGGGCTCATTTAGCTTGACGGCAGCAACTACCAGTGCGCTCAGTACACCGACCGCAATGAGCGCGGCAACTCGCGTTACCCCAAAGAAAAAGGTGGCTACCAGTTTGCCACGCCATGGACGGACCTCACTGAAAAGCCACCGGACTGCGCCGATCCAGCCAAGGCCGGTTGCGGGAACGATCTCTGAGTTTTTGAGGTCCCCATCTCCGAGCGGTAAGTCCTCAGCTACATGGGAAACATTGTTGGTGTGATCTGCCAGTTCCGGGCTGGAAAAGTTTGCTCGGGACAATTGGTCAGCCATCAAAGCGTGGTAGTGCCCTCGATTTTCCATTAGGGAGATGTGCGTCCCTGATTCCACGATATTGCCGGCTTCGAGTACGAGAATTCGGTCTGCGCTGATCACGCTTGAAAGTCGATGGGCGAAGATCAGCGTGGTTCGCCCCGCCATAAGGCGGTCTAACGCTTCTTGGATAATCGCCTCGTTCTCAGCGTCGACCGAGGACAGCGCTTCGTCAAGTATCAGAATCGGCGCATCTCTGAGCAAGGCGCGGGCAATCGCGATGCGTTGCCGTTGACCACCGGATAGACGGATACCCCGCTCACCAATGACAGTCTCGTAACCATTTGGCAAATTCATCACGAAGTCGTGTGCGTTGGCATCGCGAGCTGCTTGCTGCACCGAGTCCATGCTCGCGTCTGGAGCCCCAAACCGAATATTTTCGAGCACTGTGCCGTGGAACAGAAAAGTGTCTTGGGACACCACTGCTATCGCGCCGTAGTGGTCCTCACTCGACAAATTTCTGAGATCGTGACCGCCGAGCATGACACGGCCACTATCAGGATCGTGGAACCTCAGTAACAGTTTGACCATTGTGCTCTTACCGGCGCCGCTCGATCCGACTACCCCAACCCGTTCACCGGGGGCAACCTCGACGTCAAGACTGGCAAGAGTCGCTTCTGTGGTGTCGGGGTAATGGAACACCACTTTCTCAAAGGAAAGTCGCGGGTCAACGGGGCCGTCAAGTTTCACTGGCGTTGTCGGTTGTTGAATTCGGGGCTCAACGTCGAAGACCTTGAAGATACCTTGCGCCGCTGAGAGGCCCATCATGCCGTTGTGCAACATCGCACGCAGGTCGCGTTGGGGGCGGAACACTTCGATACCAGCCATCAACACGATGAGCAGGGTCACTATCTCCATTTCGCCGGCCTGCACTCGATATGCACCTAACGCCAATGCTGCGGCTGCACCGAGCGCTAACCCGGTATCAGTGATGCCGCGGGTTAGGGAGTTAGTGGCAAGCACCCACATGGTGCTTTTGAACACGTCGTGGGCACGCTCTGCCAGCGTGCGGCCTCGTTCTTCGCTTTGGCCAAAAGCCTTGAGGGTCGCTAACCCCTGAAGTGAATCCAAAAAGTCGGCTGCAAAGCGACTATATGCCTGCTGACGTTGCAAGCTTCGAGCCGCGTCCCAGCGGTGAAACGCTGAGGGCGCTATCAAAGTCACCATTGCGAAACCAATCAGAATGGCGGCGACTGGCAAATCGAGAGGGGCCAACATGACGAAAATCACCAAGGGGGTAATTGAGGCTACGAATAGCTGCGGGAGGTATTCACCGAACCAAACTTCTAACTGTTCGACACCTTCGACGAGTGATAACAGCACTTCGCCTGTGCGCACGTCCCCAAACTGAGCTGGCCCTAGATGCAAAACGTGTTCATGGAGTTGGCTACGAAGTACCAACTGCACTCTGGCCGCTGTGCGATGGGCAAGCATTTTACGCCAGTGTTCAAGTACGCCGCGCGCGATCATGACGCACGCCACAGCCAATGCGGGACCCGTTAGCTCATCGAGGTTCGCGCCACTGAATACTTTGGCTAACAACCACCCAAGCAATCCAAGTCGAGCTATGCCGGTAACTGAAGCCACGACACCAATGACTACGGCTTGTGCGACAGCGCCTCGTGCCCCTTTGGTTAGTGCCCAAAGCCTTGCATCAAAGAACACGCTTCAGCCATCCGCTCAGTAAGCCCGGGTGAGAACAGCTATCTCGACGCCGATCGAAACGCCAGTGTAGGCCCCAATTCGATGCATTTGGGCAGCCTCCCTAGGGACCTGACTGCAACACTTGGTTCATGACAGAACTTCTTGATCGCCATCGCCGTGTGATGGGCGACGATGCTCCGCTCTTCTACGACGAGCCACTCCAGCTAGTAAAAGGGGAGGGAGTCTGGCTCGAGAGTGCCGACGGTCACCGTTATCTCGATTTGTACAACAATGTTCCCTGTGTCGGACATGCAAACCCTCGGGTAGCCACGAAACTAGCTGAGCAGGCGGTCACTCTTAATGTGCACAGCCGGTATCTCCACGATGGAGTTGTTGACTACGTCGAGCGGTTAATTGGTCTTCACCACGATGGAATCGAGTCAGCCATCTTGGGTTGTAGCGGCACCGAAGCTACCGAAATGGCGCTGACCTTGATCCGCGGGGCGACAGGGAAGAGAGGCATCATTTGCACGGACGCCACGTACCACGGCAACTCGTCACTCGTCGGACGACTGTCATGGCTTCCAATCGGCACTGAACGCAGCGGTATCAAATCAATATCGACACCACAACTCTTTCGGCCATTAGACGCGGGTCTATCAGAGACCGCTTTGTTGCAACTCCATCTCGAGGAGCTCACCGCCACCATCGCTTCGTTCGATGACGAGGGCGGGTTCGCTGGTCTGATGTTGTGTTCTATCTTGGCGAATGAGGGCCTCCCCAATCCTCCCACCGGCTGGTTTGCTGAGGTCGCTGGCTTAGTGCACGATGCTGGCGGTTTAGTGATCGCCGACGAGGTTCAAGCTGGGTTTGCTCGGAGTGGTTCGTGGTGGGGTTATGAGACAAGCGGCTTCATCCCCGACGTCGTCTGTATGGGTAAGCCAATGGGAAACGGGTTCCCTTTATCAGCTATGGCATCAAGCCATGACCTCATTACTGGATTTCGGCGGCGACAGCGGTACTTCAACACCTTTGCTTCGTCACCGCTCCAAGCTGCGGCGGGGAGCGCTGTAATCGATGAAATCATTAATCGCGGATTAGTGGCCCAGGTCGGTGAGGTCGGTGATCGCCTCAAAGCTTCATTGACTGCTCTTCAACAAGACCATTCGAGAATGGGCGATGTGCGAGGTACGGGCTTGTTTATTGGGATCGACTGGGTGTACCCCGAAAGTAACGAACCCGACGTTGATGGAGCGGGTCAGATGGTGGAGGCATTGAAGGCTCGTGGCATGTTGCTCGGCAAGGCGGGGCAGCATGGCAATGTGTTAAAGATTCGTCCGCCACTGGTGTTCGACCATGACAACGCAGCTACTTTTCTTAGCGTCTTCGAAGACACCGTGGCAGATGCCCACTCCTGAAGAATTCATACAGGCAGCTACCGCCGCGGCACCGGCATGGGGGCTCCATCCCACCGCTATCGAACTGCTATCTCACAGCGAAAATGTTGTTTGTCGTGTGGCTTTGGGCGACGACAAGCAGGTAGTGATGCGGCTACATCGACCCGGCTACAACAACCTCATCGAACTTGAGTCCGAGGTCCAGTGGGTTGCTTCTCTCGCTGAAGCGGGGATGCCTGTGCCGACTGCCCTTCCACTGCTCGATGGTGGTCACTATTGCTTGGTGGACGTTGGCGTTAACGACGACACTGAACAACGGATGGTTGGGGTTGTTGAATGGGTCGAGGGATCACCATTGGGTACGCCGCTAGCCAACGCCCATGAAGGAGTAGTGGGCCATTACGCCACTATCGGCAAGTTGGCCGGAAAGATCCGAGAGCACCACACAAATTGGAATCCACCGCAAGGATTCCAACGGCGGCGCTGGGATCTCGAAGGATTACTCGGCGATGACCCACTTTGGGGTCGCTTCTGGGAAGCTGAACCTCTGAGCGGTGCCCAAAAAGAGTTATTCAGTGCTGCACGCGACATCTTGTACCGCGAACTGTCTGGCCTCTCAATAGAACCCGACCGGTTTGGTCTCATTCACTCCGATTTGCATCTTGGCAACCTCATGGTTGATGGCGACGATCTCACGGTCATCGACTTCGACGATGCTGGCTTCGGATGGTTCAGCCATGAACTGGCTTGTGCCCTTCACCCTGGAATCGGCGAACCATGGTTCGTCGAAGCTGAAGCAGCCATCATCGAGGGCTATTCCTCGGTCCACCCAATAAGTCAAAATGAGATCGAGTCGATTCACACTTTCCTGGCGGTCCGTAGTTTGATGATTGTGGGGTGGTTGGCTGCTCGACCCGAACTACCTGCCTATACCTACTTTCCCCTTGTAGTGGCAGGAGCCGAAGCGGCCGCTGATGCTTTGACCAAGCGTTGAGGGGTCAGGGGAACTGAGCGCATCACCTCGGACGAGTCAGTCGGTCTTGTGAGTTGAAGCGAGGCGAGTTCTTGCTCTTGTATCATTGATTTCCATGGCACTGGAATTTGCGCATGCGCTCATCTACGTGGTCGACATGGACGACATGATTGACTTCTATACCAACGTTTTAGGCTTCACCGTCACCGATCGTGACCCAATCGCTGGCGAGGGAAGTCCTGAGGTCGCGTTCTTGACAAGCGACCCAAACCACCACCACCAGTTCGCGTTTCTTCAAACACGGAAAGAGTCAGGCGCCTCCAACAGCTTGAACCATTTGGCGTTTCGTGTCGGCAGTCTCACGGACGTTAAAGCAACCATTGAAACTCTGGAAACCGATGGTCGCGCGACAAAGATGGCCCCAGTTACGCATGGCAACGCTTGGTCTATTTATTTCACCGATCCGGAAGGCAACGGGCTTGAAGTTTTCTGCGACAGCCCATTTCATGTTGCTCAGCCAATAGCAACATCATGGGATCCCAAGCTCAATGAGGCTGAACTGACTGCCTGGACCGAAGAAACCTTCGGAGACAACAGTCGTTTCGGTCCGATCGGCGACTTTTATTCCTCTCAGCAAGAACTGCTTACCTGAGCCTTCGTGACTTCAAATCTTTGACGCGATTGCCGTTGCGGTGTTTTGAGGTCAAACAAGCAACCGGGTGAAGCCCGTCGGTGCTTGCCCCATCATCATGGCGGCGTAGGCGTGATACATGTCATCTGCAGCAAAGATGGTGTGGTTCATTGCCGTGTGCGCATCTCGGAACCATTTCGCTAACGGATGCTCCTGTCGAGTCGCGCCGCCACCAGACCGGATATAGACGTCATCAAGGGCTTCAACGGCTCGCCGGGCAGCGCGTACTTGATCGCGTCTGCTTGCAACCCGCATCTCCAAGGGAATATCGGTTCCTTTTTGGGCCATGGCATACATGTTTGAAAGGTTGTATAGAAGTTGCGATCTGGAAGCGTGAATTTCTGAAGCCGCTTCTCCGACTCGCGACGAGAGATACGGGTTTTTGGACATGGGTCCTAACATCGAAGTACGAGTCGCTTGATGTTGGAAGTGGCATGCCAACGCGCCTTCGCATATACCCACGACGGCAGCAGAGAGGGCTACCGGAAAGATCGCCGACCAGGGCATCCGGTACAGGGCCTCGTCACGACCTGCTTCTAGAGCAGCGGTCCCATCGAAGACCTTTGTGGCGTTCAGCACCCGGTAGTCGGGAACGAAAGCATCGCTAACGATGATGTCTTTGCTTCCTGTGCCTCGCAACCCCAGTACGTTCCAGGAATCTTCCACTATTTCGTAGTCTGAGCGGGGTAGGAGGAAGTGATACATCTGAGGGATGCCATCAACCAACCCTTCTCCCGCGACCAAGCCGCCTAACACTATCCAATCGCAGCTATCGGTCCCTGAGGAAAACTCCCAATTGCCATTGAAAATGAACCCCCCATCTGCCGGGCTCGCAACACCGTTGGGCGCATAGGGAGATGCCACCCATGTATCGGCATCTTGCCCCCAAACCTCTTCGAGTACTCGCGCGTCATTGAAGGCCATTTCCCACGGATGGACACCAACGACACCAGCCACCCACCCCACCGCCGCGTCAGCGTTCGCCAAGGCCATCACCGCCTCCATGAAGTCAGTGGGGTCCGCCGCGTATCCCCCGTGTTCGGGGGGCTGCAGCAGCCGTATTACTCCCGTGGCCTTCACGCGTTCAGTCGTCTCCGCCGGTAGCCGACCAAGCGTTTCGGCGTCGACAGCTTGCTCAGCGAAAAACTCTTGTTGTTCTTCGATTCTTTCGGTTACACCATGTGACATTTGAGTGTCCTAACCAAGTAGATAATCAATTACGACTCGCTCGAAGTCATCTTTGCGTTCCACCTGAGCCCAATGACCGCAATTGGAGAAAACATGAAGATCCGCGTTAGGCATTTGCCGGAACGGGAATAGCGCGCCCTCAAACGGCAACATTCGATCGTCGCGGCCCCACGTGATGAGAGTCGGATGCTGGATTTCGTTAGCCCGGGACCAGAGCGGTCTCGGGTCTGGGAATTTGAAGAAGGTACCGAAAATCGCTCGCGTGGAGTCCATGACCCCCGGTTTCATTGCGTTCTCCATTCGTGAGTCAATGAGCTCATCAGTAACCAACGCTTGGTCTGAAACCATGGTCCGCACCCACGCGACCATCCGTTCCCGCGACGGGTCCCCCATGAATTCGATGAGTCGTTTGGTCCCTTCATTTGGGTTCGGCCCAAAAACATTTACAGCAAGCCCACCAGGGCCCATCATCACCATCCGTTGAACTCGATCCGGGAAGTTGAGAGCTACGTGACTAGCGACGTTGCCACCCATCGAGTTCCCCAAAAGATGAGCTGAATCCAGCCCGACACCTTCCATGAACATCGCGACCGCTTCCGCAGCAACTAGCGGATATTGTTGGTCGTATTCAGGGCTTGCGCTACCTCCAAAGCCTGGCATATCTAAAATGATTGTTCTGAAGTGTTCGGCGAAGATAGGCAGGTTCGCACCAAAGTTCGTCCACCCCGTCACGCCGGGACCCGACCCGTGAAGCAGGATCAACGCCGGACCTTCGCCGGCTTCGTGATAGTGAAGCCGGTAGCCAGCTTCTAGAGTTTGGCTCGTTTCGTCGTACGAGTACATATCTTCTTCGGCTTTCGGAGAGATGAAATGCCATCATATTCCGGAGACGGGTACCAGTTTCAGTCCCAGTGAGTGGTTCGAGGCCCAAATGAGTGTCACAGCAGAAAATTTATTCGACTACGAAGCGGACGTGTTGGTCGTCGGCAGCGGGGCAGCTGGTTTCAGCGCGGCGATCAGCGCCAGCCTTAGTGGGGCGTCAGTAATCCTGTTTGAAGGAAACCAGCACGTTGGCGGCACCACCGGTCTTTCTGGTGGAACCGCTTGGGTACCCAACAACAGTTCAATGCGAAGCCAAGGCGTCGATGATCCAAAAGATCACGCGTTGGAATATTTAGCGCGACTGGCTGCCCCGCAATATTTCTCACCAGACCATCCAACACTCGGCCTACCTCAACACGAATTCGATTTGCTCGCGACCTTCTACGACGAAGGGGCCACCACCATTGACGCCTTAACCGAAGTTGGGGCACTTGATCTGGTGGCAGAGGTAAACGACACCGACCACTACATCCAATTTCCAGATTACGGAGCACATCTTCCCGAAAATAGGGCCCCTCGCGGTAGGCATCTTGCCCCTCGGCCAGGGTCTGGGTTCATGATCCAACAACTAAAACGCGGAGCGGCTGGCAGAAACGTAACTGTGTTACTTGAGCATCAAGTCCACGACACCATTTTGAACGAAACAAACGAAGTCGTGGGCCTAGAAATCCGCGCTGGTCACCGAACAGTTATTGCCGCCGCCCGGCGCGGAGTTGTATTCGCTTCAGGAGGCTTCGGACAAAACGGCGAGCTTCTTCGCCGGCATATACCTGGTCGAGTGTTTGGGAGTTGTGCTACCCCTCATGCACAAGGCGATTTTCTGCGGATCGCTAACCGACTTGGAGCATCTTTCGGTCAGATGAGCGGGGCCTGGTGGAAACAGATAGTTGTCGAACCAGCCCTCCGGTCGCCTTCGCCTCCATCTCTATGGATGCCTTTTGGAGACAGCATGATTCAAGTGGACCGGACCGGTCGACGGGTCGTCAACGAAAAAGCTCCGTACCATGATCGCGGTCAAGTCCATCTTCATTACAGCGCTACTTCTCGCGATTTTCCCAACACCTTGCTCTTCATGATTTGGGATCAGGTCGTAGCTGATTCGCCACTCGACGTTCCCTTTCGCCCACCCGTACCACTCCCAAGCGAACAACTTGACTACGTGATCGAAGCACCCGACCTCAGAGCTCTCTCGGAGGCAATAGATCAGCGTCTCACCCAGCTCGGTGACAGCATTGGCGATGTACATCTCTCCGATGATTTCGTTCAGAATCTTCACGACACAGTCAACCGCTTCAACAATTTCGCTGTTGAAGGCGTAGATCATGACTTCCAACGGGGATCAACGATGATGGAGTTGGCATGGAATTTGATGGAGCGTGACGGCACTCCAAACCCAACCATGGCTCCGCTGTCAGACAACGGTCCCTATTACGCCTCAATTATCGGCGCAGGCGTTTTGGACACCAATGGCGGTCCGCTCATTAATACAGAAGCTCAAATTCTGGACTTCGATCTCCAACCCATCGCCGGACTGTACGGCGCGGGTAATTGCGTTGCGACTCCAGCCGGTGCTGCGTACTGGGGTCCTGGGACAACCATTGGTCTCGCTTTGACCTATGGCTTCATCGCTGGCCGCAACGCAGCCAGAGAACCCGAAAAAAGCCTGACCCTATAGGAGCTATCTCCAATATCGCCAGAAAAGACCTGTGATATAAAGGCGACATCGGGGGGAGACAAAATGGCGGATAAATGGGACACAATCGACAGGTATGTAGTGATCTCTGCCGATACGCACGCGGGGGCGGAACTCTATGAGTACAAGGACTACCTGGAGTCCGAATGGCACGACGACTTTGACGCCTGGGCATCAAGCTACGAAAGTCCCTTTGATGACCTTGTTGACTCGACTGCTTCACGTAATTGGGACAGCGACTACCGATTAGACATTCTGGATGACGACGGCATTGCAGCAGAGGTTGTTTTTCCTAACACAATCCCGCCATTTTTCAATACTGTCCACACACTGGCTGATCTCCCTCAAACTAAAGAGACTCTCGCGCCAAGGGCCGCTGGTTTACGCGCCCATAACCGATGGTTGGTTGAGTTCTGTGCCAAGGTCCCTGGGCGTCGTCTTGGGTTGATTCAAATAATGCCTCACGATGTTGGAACTGCTGTTGCAGAAATCCGATGGGCAGCGTCAACTGGCGTTATCGGAGGTGTGCTGTTACCAGCTATCCCTGCCAATCACCCGGTTGGGCCTTGGTTTGACCCTCGGTATGACCCAATTTGGGCAGTTTGCGAAGAGTTGGCTCTACCCATCCACCAACATCCAGGCACCGGTGCGCCGACGGTAGGGGCGGACCTCCCCGCGGCGCGCGCAATAATGATGTTCGAATTCAGTGATTGGACTAGACGGACCCTTGCCCACCTCATCTTGTCTGGTGTCTTTGAACGCTTCCCAAAGTTGAAAGCGGTGTGGACTGAACAAGGCCGCGGTATCCAATGGGTTCTGCCCGAACTTGGTCGCATGGACCCCACCGTTGCGGGGATCAAGGCAAGCAGTGCCAGCCGCACAATGCCTCTATTCGCTTCGGAGGTGATCCGTTCGCTTTCACTTACCCCCAGCGAATATTTCGCACGGAACTGCTACATCGGTGCGAGCTTCATGCCCCGTCCAGAGGCCAAATATATTGATGCCGTTGGAGTTGATCGAATCATGTGGGGATCGGACTTTCCTCACGAAGAGGGGACTACTCCTTATTCGCTAGAAGCTCTGCGCTCAACATTTGCTGATGTGCCCGAAGAAAAGTGCAGGCAACTCTTTGCCGGTGTAGCGGCCAACGTCTACGGCTTCGATCTCGAAGCATTGACACCGGTAGCTCAAGAGATAGGCCCCAAGGTCAGCGAAATCGCGGTGCCGCTCACCCAAGAGGAGCTACCCGACTCCAACTCCGGGGCCTTCGCTGGTGTCTTTAGCCTGTCAAGCGGCACTCAACGTTGAGCCTGTGACTGGCAAGTCCAAGCCAGAAATTTTTGTTACTCCAGTAGTTAGGGCTGTCGCCCATCAAGAAATTGCTGTTCAGCCCAACCTTTTTCATAGGACGAGAAAAATGCGACCTCAATACTTAAGTGGCTGATGAGCCAGCATCCATCGACTTTCTTGTACTGGTCGGTGTACGTCGCCGCCAACCAGACAGCTTTCCCACTTCCCGCGTCAGTACAGGGTTGAAACAAAAGCCAGTGACCGGTTGCCGAGTCGTCGTCGACTTCGATAATCGGATTCATTACCTGATGCCGCGCGATGGAAATCCTTTTACCCGCTCCATCGAAGTGTTTTCGAATGGCGGATTTGCCTTCAGCTAATCCAAAGGTCCGGCCTCCATCCCAAACACCGTCTTCAGTGAACAAACTGGCGATGCCGTCAGGGTCATACCCTTCATCGCAGAACCGGCAATATTTGGCCTTCAATTGTTTAATTTCTTCGATGTCTTCGAGCCGACGAACTCGGCTTTCAAGGTCTATCAAGGAGCATCCCCTTTAATCAGTGGAGCCTGGTTTCAAAACCAATCCTCCCGTACGTCCTAGCGACCATAATTACAGCACTATTCGAAGGAGCGTGAGCTATGCAGATCGGCTTATATGCAAACACCCATGGTGTCGGTTACCGAGACAACGTAAACAACTACACCCGAAGTGTCCCCGGGGCAACGCTCGAACCAGTGGCGGTTGCGCAAACTGCTGAGCGTAATGGCTTTCATTCGATTTGGTTTCCTGACCACGTGTGTATGCCCGTAGAAACAAATAGTGCTCATATCGCTAATCAGACCGGGGCCCGCTCTTACTCACCGCGACACGAGATGCTCGATGGTGCAGTTGTGATGGGAGCAGTTGCCTCTGCCACGAACACAATCAAGCTTGGTACCAGTGTGCTGGTGGCGCCCTATCGCGGGCCGTTGAGTGACGCCCGCCAATTTGCGACGGTGGACGTACTGTCTGGGGGCCGCCTTCTCCTCGGGGTTGGCGCTGGGTGGATGGCCGAAGAGTTTGATGCTCTCGGTGTTGACTTTGCCGAGCGGGGTGGACGAACCGTTGAGTGCATTGAGATCTACAAGCGAAGTTGGCAAGACGACTTTGTTTCCTTTGACGGCGACTACTACACCTTCAACAACGTTTCGATGGACCCGAAACCTTTGCAGAAGCCTCATCCCCCCATCATCTATGGAGGGGTATCTCCACTGGGCGCACATCGCGCGGCAGCCCATTGCGACGGATTTTATCCGGTGTTTCTTGACCCCTTCGCGGATCCGGACCGCCACTCTGATCTCCAGACGATAATCAAGAGCGACCTCGAGATGGCAGGTAGGGACCCCTCGACCTTCATCATGATGGCTGCCACGACCATGAGAGTTACCGACAGCGATGATCCCCTCGCCCATCAAATGCCAAGAAAGATCTGCACTGGAACTTCTGAACAGGTATTGGAGGATCTAGAAAAATTTGCAGAAGCGGGTTACTCCCTAGTAGTTGCGAAAATGGACTGCCCCTCTGGCGAAGTTAAAGAAATCCATGAACAAATCGACCGCGTCGGGCACGAGGTTGTTCCTGAGAGTGCCCGAATTCAGGCAACCGGTGGTTGGAAAGCCGAATTTTAAGGTGCGCCAGCCGGTCTGACTATGTGGTCGTTCGAATGCGCCATCAATTGGGGCGGAGATGGCCAACTCTGGTGGGTTTAATCGCAACGCAGGTCCCAGCTCGGCATCTCAGTGAAT